>Ga0180432_10000096_pt1 | contig 133320 bp, 159 predicted proteins | sample SS_ome_10_FD_132414 | JGI IMG/M metagenome (GOLD analysis project Ga0180432, IMG submission 132414) | Hypersaline lake sediment archaeal communities from the Salton Sea, California, USA - SS_1_MS_2 metaG | ecosystem: Environmental > Aquatic > Non-marine Saline and Alkaline > Hypersaline >... | reverse complement strand
GGAAATTGTAAAGAAAAAGTAATTGAAAAAGCAGGAAGACTTAAAGCTGAAGGAAAAATTAAAGGTGATGTTAAATATTAATATCAAGTATGAAATCAGAAAAAGCTGCACAATCACTCGAATTCCAGCTTAAAATGGCCCGCCCGCGGCGGGCAGAGGTTAAGCGTGTGCCTTTAACTCCAGAAGAGAAAGAATTTTTAGGAAAAATTATGGATAAAGCAGTGGCTGCGGAAAAGGCGGGGAAATTGCAGGAAGCATTCGATTTATATACTGACTATAAAAATGAATTGTTGAAGATTAAAGAGATAAAAGAGAAAGAAGAGAGAGGAAAAATTCAATGGACAAAGGAAATGCTGGTAAAGTGGGCAGAAGATATTGGTAAAGATGAAACACTTGTTGAAAAAATTTTTGATTTAACTAAGTTACCAAAATTAGAGACAAAAACATCTACAAATTTAGGTTTTTTAGAAATTAAATTTTCCATGGATGAGTGTCCAGCTAATATGACGGTTAATGGAAATCTTGATCTTACAAGAGCTGAGGTGGCAAGCTGGATCGGATCTGGCTTGATAGTTAAAGGTAATTGTGACTGTTCTAAGACTAAGATAAAAACATTACCAGAAAACATTAGGATTGAAGGTGACTTAATATTAAAGGATTCAAAAATCGAACATCTACCTGAAAATATAATAATTATGGGTGATTTAAAATTATCAAATTCAAATATTAGGAATTTGCCTGATAATTTAATTGTTCATGGAAATGTTTATATGAGAATGTGCAGGGCAGATGCAGTTTTGAAAGCACAAGAGCTGAGAAAGCAGGGAAAAATTAAAGGTTCAGTTTATGCTCGTGCATGATAATGCCCTGTGGATAAGTTAATTTGACTAAACGCGCAAAAATAAGTAGTATTTACAACAAATTCAATAAATTTAATTTATATGACACCAGTATTAACCCCTGAAGGCAGGGAAAAAATTGAAAAAGAACTAGATTACCTAAAAAACACAAAAAGAAAAGAAGTATCTGAAAAAATTGAAAAGGCTAAAGAACTGGGTGATTTATCAGAAAATGCAGAGTATCACGAAGCGAAAGATGAGCAGGGTATGATGGAAGCACGAATTATCCAGCTCGAATCAATATTAAAAAGCGCAGTCGTAACTGAAAATGACGGAAAGACAGACAAGGTAAATGTTGGTTGTGAAGTGGTAGTAAAGTCAAAATTGGGAGAACAGACCTTTAAAATTGTCGGCTACAACGAAGCAGACCCGGCAAAAGGCTTTATTTCCAATGAATCTCCCTTGGGCAGCGCATTTATGAGCAGAAAAAAAGGTGAGAAAGTAAATGTGGAAGTTCCAGCAGGAGAGATTGAGTATGAAATTTTAGAAATTAAGTAAATTGTATTAAACGTGATTAGTTTATTTTTTATTTTTAAAAATTTTTATATAAGCACCAGAAAAGGAGGGGAAAGGTGGCTGATAGCAGAACTTATTTATGTGAAATAGTTAAAGCAGATGCTGAGTTCTTAATTAGCATAAAAGATGTTATTGCTGACAGAATTAACGGTGAAATAACTGATTCAGTTGATGGTAATAAAAAAAAGAAAAAGAAAAAACAGAAGACACTGTTTGCTTTTCGTACAAAACGAATGCCTGGAAGTATTGGTGTGCTGATTAAAGATAATAATTTTGCATTTGTTAGCAATAATCATTCTGGTCAATCCAGTCATTTGAAAAGAGTTATTATTATGACGTATTTGCAGAAAATGATGCAACATGTTTTTAAAAAATATGGATTTAGGCTGATTGCTGAAGGAATAAAAGAGACTACTTTTAGTAAAAAAATATTGGCTGGTGAACTGCAAGTGAAGATGCAGATTAATCATGATAATGATAAAGTAAGGTTTGAATACGAAGGAGGTAATGTGAGGTTTAATGTGATGATTTTGGAAATAAGGGAGATTTTGGAACAAAAGGGCATTAGATTATTTCAACCAAGACTTAAATTATAAGAGATTTCAGAACATAATCTGAAGTCTTTTTTGGTTGTGTAAATGTTGCGAAAAAGCGTAAAACAAGGTAGAATACAGACTATAATCAGAATTTTATGAATTGTTGCATTATAAAAAGTTTATTAATTTTTATTTCCCCCTCGGGGGCAAGATTTTTTTAATTTTACTTTTTAATTTTTACTTTTTAATTTATTCATATGCTAGATATAAAATTCATCAGAGAAAACCCAAAATTAATAAAAAAAACAGCCCAGCAAAAGGGTATTGATTTAGATTTAAAAAGATTATTAAAGCTGGATGAAAAAAGAAGAGAGTTCCAGCAGGAAATTGAGCAAATTAAATCAAATAAAAAAGAGTTTAATAAACAAATTGCGCAAGTTTCTGAAGAAGAAAAGAAGCAGGTTTTAAAAACATTAAAGAAACAGTCAAAAAAAGAAAAAAAGCTGGAAGCAAAATATAAGCGAATTTATGATGAGTTTACAGATTTGATGCTTCATGTGCCGCAAATAATGGATGACCGTATTCCAGAAGGTAAAGATGATTCTGAAAATATTGAAATTGACAGCTGGGGAGATATTCCTGAGTTTGCTTTTGATATTAAAGATCATGTTGAACTGGGTAAAAAATTAGGAATTATTGATATTGAACGTGGTGTAAAAATTGGCGGAACCCGTTCATACTTTTTAGTAGGGGATGGAGCGCGATTAGAACAAGCAATTCTGCAGTTTGCTTTGAATAAGATGGTAAAGAAAGGATATAAGCTTTTAAGTGTACCGACAATTGTTAATAAAGATTCTTTAGTTGGGACAGGTTATTTTCCGGGAGCTGAAGATCAAACCTATTATATTGAAAAAGATGATAAATATTTAGTTGGAACATCTGAAGTTTCTGTAACATCTTATCATGCTGATGAAGTTTTAAATCAGGAAGCTTTGCCAAAAAAATACATTGGTATTTCAGGCTGTTATCGAAGAGAAGCCGGTACTTATGGAAAAGATACGCATGGTTTGTATCGGGTGCATCAATTTAATAAAGTTGAGCAGGTTGTTGTTTGTAAAAATGATCCGGAAATTTCAAAGCAAATGCATGAAGAACTTATGCAAAATGCCAAAGAAGTTTTGCAGGATTTAAAACTCCCTTATCGTGTTGTCGTATTATGCAGCGGTGATATGGGCTTAGGAAAATATTATGCCAATGACATTGAGACCTGGATGCCTTCTCGAAAATCTTATGGTGAAACTCATTCTTGTACAACTTTTTATGATTTCCAGGCCAGAAGATTGAATTTACGATTTAGAGACATGGATGGAAAAGTTCATTATTGCCATACATTGAATAACACAGTGATTGCAACGCCCAGGATATTAATTCCACTTTTAGAAATTTATCAAAATCCTGACGGATCAGTTGAAATACCAGAGGTTTTAAGGCCGTATATGGGAGGGCAGGAGAGGATAGAGGGAATTTCTAATGTTTAATTACTAGGTTATGAACATCGAAGTCGATTATTGCCCAACATCAGAAAGAAAACATTATTTCATTTCAGTTGGCCTAAATAAAAAGGAGGCAATTTCTTTTGATCACACGCTAAAGGGACATCGTATCCTTAAGCAAGTGCTGGTGGAAAAAATATCACAAAAAGAAGCTGTCGAAAAATATGGAAAAGTAACTGCTGAATGGGACACAATTATCCTTAAAGACGGGAAATTTGTCAAAAAATATCACAATAAATGGATTGATCGTGATAAGCTTGATACTGTCAATGGCCAGACATGGGAAACTGTATGGGAAAAACCAATTAGTGAAGATGTTGATGAAAGATTGCTGTATTATTCTCGTCTTATTTCTGATAACTACGAAAATCTGGATAAATTTTCCAGAGAAATGAAAGGCTTTGAAGAGTTTATGTTAAAAGAAATTGCAAAATATAAGTAGGGCCGGAGAGGATTGAGAGAATTTTTAATTCCTAATTATTAATTTCTATCTAATTTGTAAAGTATTCAAAATGAGAGATAATAAAAAATTGTATCTGCTTATTACATTATTTACTGTCATATTGTTACTTGGATTTCTTGTTGTAATGGTTTTAATAGAACCTCTTTACCAGAAAGTAACTCAACCATATTTTAATTTTTTGGAAAGAGTTGGTTATTATGAGCATGTCTATCAACCTTTCTGCATTAAATTTTGTCTACATAATTTAATTCATGATCTGCCGTATATTTTTGCTTACATTTCCCCAATAGTTGGAACTGTTTTGCTTATTTATTACGCCTTGAGCAATGATAGAGCTTATATTCGACATCTTTTTTCAAAAGAATTTGATCCAGAAAAAGAAAAAATCAGAACAGTTGATGCTGGAAATGTGAAACAAAATTATCTTTTTTATGGTATTATTATTGTATTCTTTGCCCTTATATTTATTTTTATTCTTTTACCAATGTTAGTGATATTGTTGGATAGATAATTTTTAATATCTAATTCATAATGTCTAATAAATAAAAAAAATAAAATATGAAATACAAGGTTCACAGGCTGGATATTAAAACTAATAAAGAACAGGACAGATTAGAGCAATACCTTAATAATTTAGAAGGAGAAGTGGTTGCAATAATTCCAAATGTCAGCACTTTATTCTTGTGTTATGGCGCAAAGGTAAATTCAGTTATTATAGTAGAAAAATCAAATATATAAAACAAAATTATGCTAAAAAAAATATTTTCTAGCACAAAGTTTAAAATTTATTTTTTAATTTTATGTATTATTGCAACAAAATGATATGTGGTTTACAGATATTAATGAAGATGATCAGATAATTGCCAATATGAAAACTGAAGATGGTCAAAAAGAGGTCAAGCTTGATCCTAAAACAGGAAATGAAATTTTAGAATAAAAAAGAACCCAAATGTTGAGTCCTGAATTTGTTAATTTGCATCAGGCTTAAGGCTAATCCATGCTTTACAGCCTCCTGTCTTTAATGTAATATTGCAATCTATTTTTTTGAAAAGAGCTGGATCTTCAAGTATAAAAGTTGAAATACCTAGCCAGGCAAAGTGGGAATTCTTATCTGGTAATGATGAAAATTCAGACATCCTTTTCCAAATGGTATCATTACGAATTGATGCAAGTATCTCATTGGCATCAAATGCCCAGATATAGATGTAAGGATACATGTTTAGTGCCATTGAATCAATAGAAACGCGGCCTTGATTCGAATTAATAATATCTAATAGCATGCATTCAACTGCAGCAATATGCTTTGCCAGCTCAATTCCAGTAAGCTGAACAACCCATTCACCATAATCATAATAATCAGAATCTATTGCCCATGGAGTCCAAATTATCAGTTTTTTTAATAAAAGAGCTGCCTTTTGTTCATATGAAGCAGCCAGATCAGCAAAATTTGTATCAGTCGTTTGTTTATCCATGATAATCTCCTTGGCCCAGGTTTCATGAAGTATATTAGATTGTATGGTAATATGTTAGAATTGTCAAGAATTAAAAAGAACCCAAATGTAGGTTCTAAATCAATTAATTATTATCAGGCTTTAGGCTGAGATGAGCTTCTTGATTGTGATTTGTCAGAGTAACTGTATAATCAATTTTGGTAAAGAGATTCAGATCTTCAAGCATGAAGGCTGTAATTAGCAGCCATGCAATGTAAGAATCACCTGTCGAAAGCCCAGAATACATGGACATCCTTTGCGAGATTCTATTTGGTGAAATTCTTATATTTTCATCAGGCATATTAGTTGCATGAATGTAAGGCACTAAAGCAATTGCTTTGATAGACACCTCACCCAGATAAGAGAATAAAGCTTCTATCAGCATGCATTCAATTGCTGCAATGTGTTTTGCTAATTTAATTGGATTTATATAAAATACCCACTCTGCAAAAGATTCAGGATTTTCCAACTGATTCACAGAAGCTGGATACCAGAGTATTAATTTGTTCAATAAAGCATGTGCTTTCATTTCATATTGAGCAGCAATATCAGCAATACTGGAATCTGGCGTATTTTCAGCCATGATGTCCTCCTTGATTGGGTTTCTGATACGATATTTGATTATATAACAAATTATATATTTTGTCAAACTTGTTATGTTTAAGGCATTTTTTATAAAGAGAGACAAGTAAATCAGGTTTTAAGGGCTTGTCTTGCTAGATCTATGTTTAAAGCATTCTACAATAAATATCTATCAAAACTTGAAAGAAAGATAAATACCTTAAATAGGGTAGAAGTAATATCGAAAAACATATTACATAATTTTGATTTTTTTCAAAAAGAGAACAGCCATGCAAAAATTTTTCCAGTTTTAAAATCAAATGCATATGGCCATGGGTTAAAGCAAGTAGTTCAAATATTAGAGAGTAGGGGAGTAGAGTATTATGTGGTAGATAGTTATTATGAAGCATTGCAGATTAAAGAAATTTCAAATAAAAAAGTATTAATGATTGGTTATACAAAGCCGGAGAATTATCAATATTTTAAATGGAAAAATTTAGCTGTTACAATTTTTGATTTGATAAGTTTAAAAACGCTAGGGGAATTAGGCAAGCTCATAAATGTGCATTTATTTGTGAATACAGGAATGAATCGTGAGGGAATTGCTATTAAAGATTTACCGCTATATTTAACTGAACTAAAAAAGTATTCAGCCTTAAATATGGAAGGAATTTGCACTCATTTAGCTGATGCTGATGGCCAAACTGATGACTTTACTCAAAAGCAGGTTGCGGAATTTAAAAAAGCTTTACAGCTTGTTAAAGATGCTGGATTTAATCCAAAGTATAAGCATATTTCTGCAACTGGCGGTACTTATAAAATAACAGAATCAGAATTCAATGCTATTCGATTAGGAATTGGTTTGTATGGCTATAACCCAGCAAAACTATTTGATCAAAGCCTAAAACCTGCAATCAGAGTGATTTCAACCATTGTATCAACTCAGAATTTAAATTCTGGTGATAAAGTCAGCTATAATTGCACCTTTACTGCAGAAAAAGATATGAAAATTGGAATAATCCCAGTAGGGTATTATGAATGTTTTGATAGAAAGCTTTCAAATATAGGTTATGTAAAGGCAAATGGTCAGTTTTTGCCAATAACTGGCAGAGTTTGTATGAATTTAACATGCATTGATGTGAATGATTTGGATCTGAATATAGGGGATGAAATTATTGCAATAAGTGACAATATAAATGATAAAAATTCAGTTGAAAACATAGCAAAAATGACAGATACAATATCTTATGAGGTCTTAACTCGCATAAACAGTTCAATCAGGAGAAAAGTAGTGTGATATGAAAAAAATTAAAAGGGATTTTGTAAACACTGACTATCAAAATCCAAGAAAAAAAATAAATACAAAAAATAGAAAAAAAAAGATAATATTAATATCAGTCATTTTCATAATTCTAACTTTTATTTCAATTTCCGTTTTTATTTTAGTTGGGCCGCAATTTCGTATTGAGCAAATCGAGATTTTGGGCTTAAAAAATATTAAAAGAGAAAACATTGAAAAAATAATAGATCAGGAACTTAATAAAGGAATAATATTCAAGCATAATAATATTTTTTTATTCAATATTAATACGATTGAACAAAGTATTTCAAAAACATATATATTAGAGAGTTTTGAAATAGAAAAGACCTTTAATCCAACACAAATAAGCATCCTTTTAGAAGAAAAAGTCTCAGCATTAACATATATAACAACAGAAGAGTGCTTTAATATAGATATTAATGGCCTTATTGTCGAACCATGTAATGAATTAAGCAATGAATTTATTCAAATCCGGGATGAAAGCGGAGAAAAGTTATATGCTGGAGATTTAGCTTTAGATAAACAAACAGTTGATTATATTATAAAATTAAACGATGAACTGCAGGCGCAGGGTATTGAAATCAGAACATACAAGCTTCCCTCAAGAGACAGAAGTGATTTGCGGGTCGTTACAGGTAAGGGCTTTGAGATATACCTTAATATGAATTTTGAGATAGATGAGCAGCTTAAAAGGTTTAATATATTGGTTAGAGAGGAGATAGGAGCGGATAAGCTAAATACAATTCAGTATATTGATCTAAGATTTGGTGATAAGGTGTTTTACAAATAATTAGATTGGTAGATCAGTAGAATGGTAGATTGGTAGGAAAAAATGTGTACTATATTTTGCGACGCATAGTGGGCGAGAAGAGCGGTGAAGTAGAGAACAGAATAAAAAAAGAAAAGTATGAAGGCTTGCCCAGCTCTCTTCTAACACAAAGAATAAAAATTTTAATACATATATGTATCTGAGACATCAGATTTTTTTTATTTAAAAAAAAATTTAAATCCATGATACCTAGGATTCAAAAATTTTCTTAGAGGATCAATTTGAGCCTATAAAATAAGGCTAAAATTCATATTGAATGAAGCCCAAAATTGCGATTTAAGGCTTATTCTGAGTATTTACGACAACTGATACCTTAAAGGCGTTGCAAAATGCCCAGAACCTTATACGACACATACGTAACCTCGTAAATATGGCCCATGTGTCGTATAAGGTATATTGGGCGACACATAATATTCCCCTTAATCCTTATAATTAAGCACTACTCTTCTCGCCCATACAATTAAATAAAATTATAAAAAAAATATTCTATTAAATATTTTGTATACCTTTCTACTGACATCTGATTTTTATAATGAAACTCTATTCGTTAAAATGTGCGAAAGTGCTTCTCTCACCTATTCTATTCACATATTGACCATTTTAATCAATTTGATAGAATTAATAACGTGATCTAGGCAATGGATGACAGTTCAAATTGAGCGCCAAATCAATGTTTTGGATCACACACGCACCTAATTCACAGACTTGGACAGGAGGAAAACATGTGGTGGAGGGACACGTGACGTTGCAAACTCGTGCGATGACGACGGAATGGGCTGAGCCGGATTGCCTGATCTAGGAAACGCCCGAAATGGCCGTGGGACAATGTTCCACGGCCAAACTATTTTAAAAAACCCTTTAAGGGTTTTTATGATTGAAAATATTGATTGAGTAATTTGTCTTTTTTAAATTTTTCAATATTCTTATTTACTTGTTTATAAAACCTGGGATGATGTTGTCGAAGTATCCATCTGCCTTTGTGTCTTTGACGATATGGGGGCTTTTGATAATGAGCTATTTCATGCGCCAGTAGCCTCAAAATTGAGTTTACAGACTTTGGCTGTCGTCTTTTAGGTGTGAGGACATCTAATACAACTGTTTTTTCACTCAGCTTAATATAAGCCAATGTCATTCCATTCGTTGTATTGATCGGACCTCTTCGTTGCATGATTTGTAACTTAAAGTTTTTTACTTTTAATATTAAGCAAACATGATCAAAGATTTGGTTTACTTGTTGAATATACTTTTCCATATATGAATAATAAAACAGACCAATTGATCTGAAAATAATATTATTAGTTTATTTACGGGTAATGTTTGGGCATTGAAGCTTGAAATTTTTTTAAAAATCAACTATAGGCTTTCAACCTTCAACTATAAACTATTAAAATCCCATTCTTGGCAGATAATCTAATGGATTTACTGGAATTCCATTTAGTCTGACCTCAAAATGTAAATGAGGGCCAGTTGATAGATTTCCAGCTCCTAATGTGCCTGGCATACCACCTGACTGGCCGATTAGTTGCCCTTTCGCCACATATTGATCTACTTGAACCAATATTTTGCTTACATGGCCATAAACAGTTGAAAGTCCATTAGCATGCATTATGGCAATATAGCTATAACCATAACCATTGTCTTTGGCTGTTATAATATAACCATCTCCAGCTGAATATAGGTTTGTACCCTGATATGCTCTGACATCTATTCCAGGATGTTCAAATAAATATCGAAAGGGATAGGTCGGATCATGAAAATATGCAGATATGCCCCTTGATAAATCTTTAACCGGCCACATAAGAGTAGCGTCAGTCAGCGGAATGAATTCTTCTTTTTCTTCTTCTGTGTCAGCGTTTTCTTTCGCTTTATTCTCCAGCTCCTCAAGTTTTTTTCTGGCCTGTCTTTCTAGTGAATAAATATCAGCACCAGCGTTCTGTTGCTCTTGTTTGGTCTGCCAATATAGATTATAAAATTTTTCTTCTGAATTTTTTGTTTCTTCAATCAAATATTGTTTTGTTTCCAATTCCTCTTCAAGGCCAACTTTTTGCTGCTCAGCTTTAATCTTTAATGAATTTAATTCTTCCTTTTTTTTATTTAAAGTATCCTTTTTTTCCTCCAGCTGCTTTTTAAATGATTTTACTGAGATTAAAGAATTTTGTAAATCTGACTGAAGAGACTCTGTATATTTTATTTGATCAAAAAAGTTTGATAATGAATCATTGACCAATAAAATTTCTAATATTCCTTTTTGGTCTGATTTATGTAAAAGCCGTATTAATTCCTCAAGTTCAGAGTCTTTTTTTTCAATGTCCACTGCCCTGTTCCCTATTTGAATTTCAACATCTTTTATTTCTAATCCTGTTTTATCAATCTCTGCTTCAGTTGTCAGAATGTCAATCTCAGTTTTTGCAATTTTATTTTCTAAAATTGACAATTGATTTTGCAGGCTGACGGTTTCCTGTTGTTTTTCGTTGATATTATCCAGATAGTGATTTGATTGTTCTTTTAGCTCATCAAGCTTTTTTTGCTTTTCTTTGATTTGAATGTTCAGTTCATTAATGTCTGTATTAGCTGAGGCAATATTAAAACCAGCCAATGTAATAACAACAGCTAGAATTATAAAAAATCCCAAAACATTTTTTATTTTTCTTTTCATTTGTATTTGGAATTATGAGAGATTTAGTTTACTGTTTTTATTATAGCATTTTCCTTAAAGCAAGGAAATAGCATGTTCCAGCCTTTGGATTGTCTTGTCCTTGCCCAAGGCAGCAGCAATCTCAAACGGGCCTGGAGAGGCTTGTCTGCCTGATAAGCCAACTCTCATTGGCCATAGAATATCTCCGTTTTCATAGCTGTTGTCCTGAATAAACTTTTTTGTTTCATCTTCCAATTTATCTGCTAAAAAATCTTCGTCATCTATTTGAGAAATGAAATTTTTTAATGATTTTAGATGTTTTATTGTTGAGTCCTTTGTATTCTTTTTCCAAAGCAGTATTTTGGGTTCAATTACAATATCCTTTTTGAAAAAATATTCAAGTGCTGCAGGCAGGTCTGAAAGTTTTTTTATTCTTGGCTGTTCTAGCTCGACTATTTGTTTTAACTGAGCAGAGCTGATTTTTTCTTTTGTATCTATAATCTCAAAATCTTTTTTTCTTTGCAAAATCAATTCAGCTGCTTCTAAATACGGTACAGCCATTTCAAAAAAATTATCCAGGTTTAGTTGCTTTATATAATAATTGTTGAACCAATCCAGTTTTTCCTTATCAAAAACCGCACTTGCTTTATGAACTCGTTCCAGATCGAATTGTTTTATCAATTCGTTCTTAGTGAAAATCTCCTGATCTGACCCAGAGTTCCAGCCTAAGAGGGATATGAAATTTAATAAGGCATCATTTAAATAACCTGCATTTATGAAATCATGCACAGCAACATCTGATTCTCTTTTGCTTAATTTTTTCTTTTGTTTATTAACTAACTGTGGCAGATGAGCAAATGCTGGCAGATTCCAGCCGAATGAGTCATACAGAATTACGTGCTTTGGCGTACTGGAAATCCATTCATCCCCTCTCATTACATGGGTTATTTTCATTAAATGATCATCAACCACATTAGCAAAGTGATATGTTGGATATTTATCTGATTTAATTAATACATAGTCATCCAAATCCTTTGTGTTTATAGTGATCGCTCCATGAATAATATCATTAATAACAACTTCTTTATCGTCTGGCATTTTAAATCTGATCACATATGGCTCTTTATATCGAAGTTTTTCCTCAATTTCCTTTCTGCTTAAATCACGACAGAATTTGTCATATTTAGGCGGAAGCTTTTTTTTCTTTTGCTCTTCTCGTAGATTGTCCAGTCTTTCTTTTGAACAAAAACAATAATAAGCTTTACCGCTATCCAGCAGCTGATTTATGTGTTCATTATATATTTCCAGTCTCTTTGATTGAAAATACGGACCATACTCCCCTATTTCGATTAATTTACTATTTTGCATGAATGGTCCTTCGTCATACTCAATCCCTGCCCATTCAAGAACTTTTAACAAATTCTCTACTGCTCCTTTTACATATCTTGAGCGATCAGTATCTTCAATTCTAACTATAAAAGCGCCTTCATTATGCTTTGCAAATAAGTAATTATATAAGATTGTTCTTAAATTTCCAATGTGGACAAATCCTGTTGGACTGGGCGCTATTCTAACGCGTACTTTTGAAGTCATATATTTATATATTTTCAATTACTAATCACAGAATCATAAAAATATTAAAGTTGTAGGTTATTAGGCTTAGTAGCAAGTGTGGTTATTGGTTTTAGGCTTTGGTTTATTCTAATGACTAATAAACTTACGTATTTGCTGCCTGAAATTTGTTATTTAATAACTTAATAATACCCTACTGCGTGCAGTGTGTCAATGAACAGGCCTGGTAATTATACTAAAAATTGAGTATAATCACTTTGCTAGCATTTTTGGAATTTTCATCATATATCAAAATTTAATCTAGTTCGTTTTTTATCTAATTTTAGATAAATATGTCTATTGTGCCTTGACTAGAAATAAAATTTATGATATAATGGAATATTCGAATGGCTAATTTTAGCAATTCGTTGAACATATACAAGTTAGCTGAAAAGGTATGGCCATAGGGGCACGTTCCTTAACATAATACTCAAAATATTTTGGAGGAAAAAATGAGTGTTATTACAATTGATGCATTCACTGGTATGTATGGATTTAAGCTGGCAAACAGTAGTGGAGAACCCATTACGTTTGTCAAAAAGGAGGGACATGTTTTTTTGGACAATAGACCGTCCAAAGCGATTACTGGTATGATCATCGACGGTGAATACAAGCCGTGGAGTGAGATTGGTGTCGGTCATATGTCAGAGGAAGGTACGGTCCGCTGTATGCGAGGCCAGAGCTCTGACAGGCCGTGCACCAACGTGCGAAGTGCGGCAGACGTTGTCTGTCTCGATATGTATCCCGTTCTGCTTTGCGTGGATCATGCCAAAGCGGGTTTGTCCCATGCGCGGTCAAAGTATGGGGATCGAATCATGTTCCGACCTCTCCAATCAAGGCTCGCATTTGAGTTGAGGAACAATCAGGTTCAGGACCTGATTGCTTCTGGCGAAGGTGGCATGACGAGAGAGCAGCTGATCAAGGCTTTCTCAAGCGTCAAGGCCACGTACAAGCTGGATGGCCGCGGAGGAGTCGATTTTGACTCTGCCGATATAGACATGGATCAACTCGAACTGGTGGCCGAGCAGCATTCGGTTGACGGTTCCAAGGCTGACAATGCCTCTACCAAGGATTCGTTTTTCCTGGTCGGTGACAACAATGAAGAAGACGAAGAACGTTTCTTCGTTTTCTCCGGGCAGAATGCTTTGGCAGCCAGAAGCGAAGGATGTTCTTCCTTCCCGCTGTCTGAGGCTCTGCTCTATCACCGCAACGGTTTCAAGATGTGGGAAAAGGTAGAGGCGCTGCTATTCGGAGAAGATCCCAAGGGATTTCCGATCAAAGAATTGGTCGAAGAAATCTTCGCGGATCTGCTCAGGCCTTGCCCTGGTGATAAGGACTACAGGGCTGAAATCTGGGTGGAATATCCCAAGGCCTTGGACTTCAAGGTTCTGGTCAGGGCAGCGGTCAAGGCCGGGGTGCTGCAGGATGGCACCGAGCTGAAAGAAGATGAAATCGACAATCTCAAGAGCGATCCTCTTTCGCTCATTCGTGGCAACTACGACGGAAAGACCGTCCGTTGGCATGTGATGCGCAAGAGTCTGGCCTTCCTGGCTGCTAGGATTCTCAACAAGGCTCGCGAGGGTTCGAGAAGGCAGCAGCCCCATGCGCGACCGTATCCGCTTTGTAGCGGACTGCCCTATCAGCGCGAGAATATCCGGGCGAAGGCCAAGGAAGCTCGCGCAACCTGGGATGATCTGGATGCTCATGAGCCGACTGCTGAGGAGCAGGCCAAGAATAAGAGGCGCAACAAGCGTTTTGACGACAGGGGCAAGGGTGCGCGACGTCGAGCGCGTCCGGTTCCTCGGAAGAAAACCAAAGCAGAAAAGCAGGCTGAATTGCATGCCGAGTTGGATGGCCACAATGCTGGCTAATCCACACAGCTAACCTCAATCCCCTTGTTTCATAGAAACAAGGGGGTTTAATTTTAAATAATATTTGACAAAATAGTTATAAAAATGTAAATTAATATAAATTAGTCCACCAAGGCATTTGGGAAATTGGAAAGGAGTTAACAGTTGGTAGTTTTGCCAGAAAAGGTTGCCTTGGCTCACAAGCGCTTCTGGAATGCATTTTTTGTGCTTTCCAGGCAGTACTTGGAGACTAAAATGGGCGTCATATATATTTCATGCACTGTATCTCAATATGACCCCAGAAAGCAGGTTTCGTATGTATTGATCATTTCAGAGTTTTTTAACAGTACAAAATATTCTGTTAATGATCTTTGTGTTCAGGCTGATCTTACGCAGCTGTTTGAAAGCCAATCAGAAAATTTGGTCCAAAGATACAGGCACCAGGGAAGAAATTATGTAATATTTTCGCAAAAGCTTCGGGATATTGGCATTGAACCGCATTTATATCCTGAACAGGTAGCTTTATATAAATTCAGCGGTTCAAATAAAGAACATGATGTTGTAGTTCTGATTCCCACAAATAACGAGGATGTTAGTTATTTGTTAACCAGGATGGAGCTTAGACCAGATCAAGATGTTGATTTTTCTCAAATTGAGGTCTTATCAGTTGATGATGTAATTCCTGAAGAACAGGTCATATTCTGTCTTAGGGAATTAAACCATCCTTTTCCAGATGAAAATACTAGAACATAAAAGAACGCTAATAAACGTTCTTTTTTTAATGCCTTGGTTTATAAATATTTGTATATTTTTTTTATTGATTCATGTCGCACTTTGGCCACCTGCGCTAATAAATTTTCTTTTTTTACCCATTGAACAGCTTTTACTTCATCAGATTTTTTATAATCAAAATCTTTTTGAGAACCAGTGAATTTCCAAAATACGAATTTTTGTTTTTGACCCTTGAAAGGCATTATCAATTTTGACCATTTAGGCCATTTATAGGTGTAGTCTACCGGAGGTATTTTAATAAATTGCAGTTTATTTGGCCTGATACCCAATTCTTCATCTATTTCCCGCAGGCTGGCCTGTTGATGATTTTCTTTTTTTTCTATAGCGCCTTGAGGGAGTGTCCAATAATGAAATCGTGGATTATAAATAATTAGAATTTCTCCTTTATGATTAAATATTATACTTGAAGCGTTTTTTCTATATCTAAAATTCCATCCATACAGCCATTTAATGCATGTTAAAGGGAAGAGTATTAATGCATTTAATATTCTTTTTATTCTTCTAGGTTCCTGAATAAATCTGAATAGCCATTCAAAACCAATTTTCCTCATCCATTTTGGAGCACGTTTAATCTTGCCAGCTATAAAATCTAATGTCCCCCCCACTCCCAGTACTAATTTTACAGATTTAATTCTGAATATATTTTCATATATCCAATATTCCTGTTTTGGAGCTCCAAAAGCAACAAATAAAATATCTGGCTTCACTTGATTTATAAAATTGAGTATATTTTGATTTTGTTTTCGGTCATAGCTTATTTTGCCTTTTTCATATTTGATTTGAATCCCCTCTCCTGCTCCTACAATTTGCAGACCTGTAAAATCCTTTTTTATATTTTTAGCAGCTTTTTTTGCAGTATCACCTTTTCCTCCCAATAGCATTATTTTTAGCTTTTTATCATTGGCCTGCTTTAACAATTTATATGTAAGATCAACACCTGTAATTCTGTGTGGTACTTTTTGTCCTAAAATAGCACCGCCAACTTTTAATCCAAAACCATCTGGTATGTTTATATCAGCAGAATTTAAGATTTTTTTATATTGTTTGTCCTTTGAGGCTTTAAGGCAAATTTCTGGATTTGGTGTGAAAATTTTATGGGATTTGCTTGAATTTAAAAATTTATCTATAAGTTCAAGAGTTTGATTGAGGTTCAGTTTTGATAATTCAACCCCTAATATTACTGATTTATTTTTATTATATCTTTTCATAAATTAATTTCAGCTAGTTTAGTGTAAATTGGTCCATTTGAGGTAAGTTCACTGCAAAATAAATAGAATTTTTCAGTTTTAAATTCAGAAATGTTTATTGAATTTATTGTCTTAAATTTACTGTTCAAATATTTTATACGGCCTAATGTAAGGTGTGCTGAAAAAGGCTTTTTTTCATATTCAATGTCTATTGAATTAAGCTGTTGTCTGATCATTGAGTTTAGTCTTTTTAGATTTCCATTCTTATCTCTTAAAGAAATTTTTATAACCTTTGGATTAAAAACATTAGGGAAAAAGCTTATCTTATTGTCAAAACCAATAGTAAAATGATTAGATTCAATATTATTTAAAGCTTTTGATAATTCCCCTGCTCTATTAGTTTCAATGTCACCAATAAATTGCAAAGTTAAATGCATGTTATTAATATTAACCCATTTTATATCCTGATCTGAATTCGCTTTTTTTAGCTTTGTTAAATATTGATCAATTTCAGATTTTATTTTTTTTGGAATTTTAATGGCAATAAAGCATCTCATATTTCCATTATAGCACTTATTTGCTAAAATATAGTTAACATAAATTATACTTTAGTATAATAAATTTGTAAATATGCCTAATGGATATAAAAAGCCCATCACTATGTCTATTGAAGAGGTTAAAAGATATTGTCAAAAAATCCTTCCAGATGATTCTAGAGCACAAAAATTAATGGAAAAAGCTTTATTAGGCGACATAAATATGGAGGAAAAGGCAAGGCTTGATGAATTGCTAAGGCAACAGGGTTTTGAGTATGAAAAATTAATAGCAAATTTATAATTATATGAGAGAAGCAATAAATTGGAAGGAATCAAAAAAGGATCAGATAAAATGTTTTAATTGCCAGCACGGATGTTTGATCAGTCCTGATAAAATTGGCTTTTGCCAGGTCAGGAAAAATATTGATAATAAACTTTTTAGTTTGAATTATGGTAGAATAATTTCTCAAAACATAGATCCGATTGAAAAAAAACCGCTTTTCCACTTTTTGCCAGGCACACTCTCCTACTCTATTGCCAGCGTTGGCTGCAATTTTAGATGCCTTCATTGCCAGAATTATTCAATTTCTCAGCCAGGTCCGCTTGATGAAATGCCTGGAGAGGAAGTTGCTCCTTGGCAAATTGTAAATTCTGCAAAAAGTATGAATTGCAGAAGTATTGCTTATACCTATACTGAGCCGACAATATATATTGAATATGCGCTTGAAGTTATGAAAAAAGCAAAAGAAGAAGGATTGAAAAATATCTGGGTTTCAAATGGCTATTTTACAAAAGAGACTTTTGAAATAATTGAGCCTTATTTAGATGCCATCAATATTGATCTAAAATTTTTTAATGAAGAAAATTATGAAAAGGTTTGCGGAGCAAAATTAAAACATGTAAAGGACAGTTTACGGCGGGTAGCTAAATCAGATGTTCATTTGGAAGTAACTACCTTATTGATCCCTGGATTGAATGATTCTGATAAAGAAATTTCATTAATGGCAAAATTCATACGGTTTGACTTAGGAAATAAAATACCTTGGCACTTAACTGCTTTTTATCCAACACATAAAATGGATAATATTCCGCCAACCTCAGAAAAAACAATATTAACTGCAATTCAAATTGCTAAAGAAAATGATATTCAATACGTATATGCTGGTAATTTAAAAACATCTGAGCATGAAAATACGTATTGCGCAGAATGCGGCGCTTTATTAATATCAAGAAAGGGATATGTTATTGAAGAAAATTATAGAAATAATAAGAAATGTCCAAAGTGCGGGGCTGCCTTACCTTTTACTCTATAGATCGATGCAAATATACCCTTCGACTAAGCTCAGGGCAGGCGAATGAATACTGATTATACTAATAAAGCGGGTGTGTTAATAGAAATAAAAATTCAAAATTAATTCATCCTGAGTTATCATATATTTTAACTGGGATTTGTTTTAATGTACATCATGAATTGGGTAGATATTGTAGAGAAAAACAATATTGTGATTTGCTTGATCACAAGTTAAATGAAATAAAATTACCATTTAAAAGAGAGTTCAACATCATTGATACGGGGAATATAATTGATTTTTTGATAGCTAATAAAATAATAATTGAAGTAAAAGCAAAACAATTTATATAAAAGCTGATTACTATCAAGTGCAAAGATCTTTATAGGCTTCAAATGAAAATTAGCTTTGTTTGTGAATTTCAGAAATAGATATTTAAAGCCTATACGTGTTATAAGAATTGACACAGATGCCAAAAATAAATTTATATAGTATTCATTCGTATCATTGGCATAATTAGTATATTAGCATCGACATATGCATTGGAAAAAACAAAATGAAAAATTGGTTTATGACGGTTATCGTAAGATTTTACGAAGAACGTATAAACTTCCAGATGACAGATTAGATGACTATGATGTGAATAAAGAATGCCAGGTTGTTTGTATTTTAGCGATGACAGAAAATCAGGAAATTATCTTTGCTAAGCAATTTAGACCAGGACCGGAAAAAGTATTACTTGAACTGCCCGGTGGTGCAATTGAAGAAAATGAAACGCCTGTTCAAGCAGCTGAGCGTGAGTTAAAAGAAGAAACAGGCTATTGTGGAGAGCTCAAATTAGTTGGCACGACTGTCGGTGGAGGCTATTCAACAATGATTCGGTTTAATTTTGTGGCAACAAATTGTAAATGTGTTCAATCCCCCAGTCCTGATAAAAATGAATTCATCCAAATTGAAAAAATGAACATTGAAGATTTCAGAAAACATTTACAGCGAGGGCAGTTAACTGATGTGGCCACTGGATATTTAGGATTGGATTATTTAGATTTGTTATAACAATTTGAGCAAAATAAAAATCACTAATATTTATCAGTGATTTTTTATTATTTATGATGCAATCATCATAACATCACCACGAATTTTATTTTCATCCATTAATCGTTCCATATCGTCAATTAATGAATCAGGAGCTCCGCTATCTATAGTTATATCGCCGCCGACATAAATATCATTTGGCATATGTTTTATTGACGTGTATTTCATTTCTATATCCCTTTCAACATGCAGGCCTGCTGGTAACCTTTTTAAATCTTCAGCATAGCTAATAATTAAATCTCTGCGGATATGTAAATTTGGCGGCAGCATTTGTATTTCGGGATTTAATTCCAGGTCGCCATTTACTATAATTTTTCCTTCCTGTAAAGTTACTTTATCTAGAAATTTATTAATATCTTTTTCATCAAAAAAACCGTTTGATTCTTGAGCCCATTTTTTTAAGGACTTCATATCAGGAATTTTCTTGGGTTCAGCTGATTCGATTTTTCCTGGTTCTTTTTCCATATTATTCATTAATTATGTGTTAAATATTGATATTTTTATTATATAGCAATGCAAAAAAAAACAACAGTTGACAGATTTTTTTTATTTGGTACAATAAATTAGCAGTCTCGTACTTCGAGTGCTAAAAACAGATCAACGGATCGCAACAGATTCAACTGATATTAATTAATTTCCGTTGTATCCGTTGTTGATCTGTGGATCCGTAATTATGAATATAAACAAATTAACTATCAAATCTCAAGAAGCTTTGCAAAGCGCGCAAAACACCTCTTTTGAGTATAAAAATGCTCAGCTTGACGTGCTGCATTTGCTTTTTGCTTTACTAAAACAAAAAGACAGTATTGTCCTTACAATTCTAAAAAAACTTGATAAAGACACTGAAAAAATTATTAAGAAAACAGAATCAACATTACGTCAATTGCCTAAGGGAGAAATGCCCCAAGCTCAGGGACAGCTTTATGTCTCCCCTGCCTTGAATTATGTAATGGCAAATTCAGAACAAGTGGCTGAAAGTTTAGGAGATGAATTTGTCAGTACAGAACATTTATTCTTAACCCTGATCCAGGTAGAAAGCCAGGCAGCAGATATATTGGCGGAAAATGGTTTAAAATACGAAGATGTATTAAAAATTTTATCAGAAGTTAGAGGCGCTCAAAAAGTAACTGACCCAGATCCTGAAAGTAAATATCAGGTTTTGGAAAAATATACTATAAATTTAACAGAGGAAGCCAGGCAGGAAAAGCTAGATCCGGTTATAGGCAGAAATGATGAAATCAGAAGAGTGCTGCAAGTTCTATCTCGCAGAACAAAAAACAATCCTGTTTTAATTGGTGAACCTGGGACAGGTAAAACCGCTATTGCAGAAGGCTTGGCTCAAAGAATCGTATCTGGAGATGTGCCTGAAAATCTAAAAAATAAAGAAGTCATTTCCTTAGATTTGGGTTCCTTAATTGCTGGTACAAAGTTTAGGGGTGAATTTGAAGACAGATTAAAAGCGGTTTTAAAAGAAATTCAAAAAAATTCAGATAAATTCATTGTCTTTATTGATGAGCTTCATACAATTGTCGGCGCTGGTGCCACTGAAGGAGCAATGGATGCTTCTAATTTATTAAAACCAGCCTTGGCCAGGGGTGAACTTCGCTGTGTTGGCGCAACAACCATTAAAGAATATCGAAAGCATATTGAAAAAGATGCAGCGCTAGAGCGAAGATTTCAGCCTGTGTTAGTTGTGGAGCCTTCAATTGAAGATACGATCGCAATTTTGCGTGGCATTAAAGAAAAATATGAAGTCCATCATGGAGTAAGGATTACAGATGATGCTATTGTTTCAGCTGCAAATTTATCTCAAAGGTATATTACTGAAAGATTTTTACCTGATAAGGCGATTGATTTAATTGATGAAGCTACTTCAGCTCTCCGAATTGAATTAAATAGTATGCCAGATGATTTGGACCAATTACAAAGAAAGATTAAGACTTTGGAAATTGAAAAACAGGCATTAAGTCAGGAGAAAAATGATGAATCAAAACAAAAGCTAAAAGAATTGGAAAAACAGCTTGAGGAATTAAAAGAGCAGTCAAACCAGCTTGAAATTCATTGGAAGAAAGAAAAAGAAATCATTTCAAAAATTCAGGGTGCTAATAAAGATATAGACAAATTAAAGCAGGAAGCTGATATTTTAGAAAGAAAGTCTGAATTTGATAAAGTGGCTGAGATCCGTTATGGGAAAATTCCTGAATTAGAAAAAGAAATTGAAACGCAAAAGCAACGTTTGGCAAAAGTTCAGACAGGCCCTGGCGGAAAGCAAATATTAAAGGAAGAAGTAACAGCTGAAGATATTGCTTCAGTTGTTGCTAAATGGACAGGTATTCCTGTAACAAAGATGCTTAAGTCTGAAATCGAAAAATTAGCAGATGCTGAAAAAGAATTGGAAAAGCGGGTTGTTGGTCAAAAAGAGGCAATAAAAGCTGTCTCAAACGCGTTGAGACGTTCACGGGCAGGTCTATCAGAGGAATCAAGACCGATTGGCTCATTTATATTTATGGGACCAACAGGTGTTGGTAAAACGGAGCTTGCAAAGGCTTTAGCAGAATTCATGTTTAATGATGAAAATGCTTTAATTAGAGTTGATATGTCGGAATACATGGAAAAGCATTCTGTTTCTAAATTTATTGGTTCACCTCCTGGTTATATTGGTCATGATGAAGGCGGTCAATTAACTGAATCTGTTAGAAGACGCCCATATTCTGTGGTATTGTTTGATGAAATTGAAAAAGCTCATCCAGATGTGTTTAATTCATTGCTTCAATTGTTAGATGATGGCAGATTGACTGATTCAAAAGGCCGAGCTGTGAATTTTAAGAATACTATTATCATAATGACCTCAAATATTGGCAGTGATTTGATATTACAAATGTCACAGCAGGGTGAAATAGGTTTTGCTGATGAGAAAGAAAAGAAACCGTCAGAAGATAATACAAAAAATAAAATTTTAGAAATGCTTAGAGAAAGGTTTAAACCAGAATTTTTAAATCGAGTGGACGATATTATTATGTTTGAAAGTTTGGCTAAATCTCATTTGGCAAAGATTGTAAATTTACAGCTTAAAGAGATAAAGAAAAGATTAGAAATCAAACAGATAAATCTTGAGTTTACAGATGCAATAAAAAAACATTTGGCTGATAAAGGATATGACCCAGCTTATGGGGCAAGACCTTTGAAGCGAGTGATTCAAAATGAAATTTTAGATGAATTAGCAATGAAAATAGTTACTAATGAAATTAGTGAACAAAAAAGTATTACAGTCGATTTTAGTGACAATAAAGTTATATTTGTTTAATACAAATTTAGAAAAATCAGATTAATCCAGGTCTGGTTTTTTATTTCTGTAATACTTTTAGCAAAAAATTGTCATAATATATATATAGTCTGCATTGCAGAAAATGAATTTTTGTATTATACTTAATAAAGTAATTTATTATAAAAAATAAAAAATATGTTTAAAAAAGTATTGATTTTTGCAGTAATATTTTCATTAACTCCCCTACCCTTTTTGAGCCGGGTTTATGCTGCTGAATTTTCGCCTGGATTTATTATTTCAGATATAGAACTTCGAGACTCTACTTCAATGGATTTGATTGATATACAAAGTTTTTTAAATTCAAGGCCTGGCGCATTAAAAAGAATGCATTTTAAAGATGTTGACGGCGTATCCAGATCAGCTGCTGAGATCATATATCGCTCAGCCATAACATATAAAATTAATCCTAAATACTTATTAGTTACTTTGCAAAAGGAGCAAAGCTTATTGGATGATCCAGCTCCAAGCCAAAAGCAGCTTGACTGGGCCACTGGTTATGCGGTTTGTGACTCATGCTCTATGGATGATCCAGATATTCAAAAATTTAAGGGTTTTGCCAATCAAGTAGATTATGCAGCTGGAGCAAATGATTATTATTTTGCCAATGCCAACCAATTCAACTTTAAGCCAGGTGGTACATATAATATAGACGGTGAAACTGTAAATATATTTAATCAGGCAACTGCTAATTTATATATTTACACTCCTCATATTCATGGTAATTACAATTTTTGGAAATTATGGAACAGATATTTTTCTCAGAAATATCCTGACGGTTCTTTGTTACAGGTAGATGGTGAGCCTGGGGTTTGGCTAATCGAATATGGCCAAAAAAGACCTTTTTATTCAAAGGGAGCTCTGATAAGCAGGTATGATATAAATAATGTTATATTGGTCGACAAGAATGCGTTAAATGCATATCCTACAGGCAATCCGATTAAATATGCGCAGTATTCTTTGTTAAAAACTCCAGATGGTAAAATATATTTATTAGCAGATGATAAGCTTCGTCATATCATAAACATGGACGTATTTAGAACAATTGGTTTCAATATTGAAGAAGTGATTAGTATGGATGCCGGAGAGGTTTCTCTATTTAAGCCTGGAGAACCGATTACATTGAATACTGCTTATCCAGCCGGCGCCTTGTTGCAAGATAATGAAACAGGTGGTGTATATTTTGCGCAAAATGGAGTTAAAAAACCGGTTGTAAATAAATATATTCTTGAAATTAATTTTCCGCAATATAATATAACTCAGGTTTCACCTGAAGAACTGGAAAAATTTCCTCGGGGAGAATTAGTGCAATTAAAAGACGGTATACTGATTAAATCATTTGATTCTCCAGACGTGTATGTAACCTCAAATGGAAAAAAGATTAGAATAACCTCAGAAAAGTCATTTAATTCAATGGGATATAAATGGACTAACATACACATTATTGATCCTGTAACTTTGTTAAATACTCCGAGCGGAGGTGATCTTTCAATAGATTATTTAGAAAACTAATAAATTTATTCTTGTAACTTGTAATATATATTTTGTATCATAAATTTGATATATGTTACATGATATATGATACATGATCGTTATGTCATTAGAATTCGCAGCCATTGTTCCCCATCCTCCAATTATTATTCCGTCAATTGGCAAAGAAAATATTTCAAAAGTTGAAAAGACCATAAATTCATTAAAAAAATTAAATGAGCGTCTTTTGGAAATAAAACCAGAGACGATAATAATAATTTCTCCACATGGAGAATTATATTCTGATGCTTTCAATGTAAATACAAACGCAATTTATGAGGCAGACTTTGAACAGTTTGGTGAATTTGCCACCAAGCTGACTTTTAAGCCTGATCTGGAGTTTATAAATAGGTTTAAGGAGCAGGTGGAAACAACGATCCCGGTATTTTTGTCTCAGCACGAAAATTTGGACCACGGCAGTAGTGTGCCGCTTTTTTATTTAACTCAAGGGTTAAAGGATGTAAAAATAGTTCCGATTAATTATTGTTTGCTAAATTATCAAAAACACATTGATTTTGGTAAAGAATTAAAGGAGGCAATTTTTGACACAGAAAAAAAGATTGCTGTACTAGCTTCTGGGGATTTGTCTCACCGCTTGAGCATGACTGCTCCTGCCGGATTTTCCAAGCAGGCCAAGGAATTTGATAAAAAACTGATTAAGCTTCTGAAAGAAAGAAAAATAGAAAATATATTAAACATGGACCCGGCATTGATTGAAGAGGCTGCAGAATGCGGTTTACGGTCAATTTTAACATTGCTGGGGATTGTAAAGAATATGAATTATGATTTTGAGGTTTTATCATATGAAGCACCGTTTGGGGTTGGATATTTAGTTGGTGAATATATCTTTAAATAATAGTTTATAATTACATCCTTATTGACACAAAATATTTGTTATTCTAAATTAAAAGTGGATCGGAAAAAAAATAACCCGGCCAAACCACCGCTTCAGCCGATCCACCCTTTCTCCCTGCTTTGATATTTCAAAACAGGGTTTTTAATTTTTTTTATCACAGCATATTTATGCTACAATAAAATCATGAAAAAAATTGCCAAAATTATTCCCATCCGCAAATTACCTAGAAATTTAGAGGTATTTGATTATTTAATTCCACAAAATTTAGTTGATGAAATAAGGTCAGGAATGATTGTTTCTGTATTATTTAAAAATGAACAGCTCTATGGTCTGGTCTATGAAATAGAAATATTAAAAACGCAGCCTAAATATAAGCTGAAAGAAATTATCCAGATAATAGATGATAAATTAATAGCCGTTTATCAAATAAAATTAATTAAATGGTTTAGCAATTACTACCACTATTCTCTTGCATCAACAGCCAGACTTTTTGTACCAGAGATTCCAAAACGAAAAGAACAAAAGAACAGGAAAACAGAAATCGTCCTTCGCCAAAGCTTCGGACGACGAGAACAGAAAGACATACAGGAACCAAAAGGAATTATTGCTAAGCTGATACTGGATATAAACAAATCAAAAGAACATTTTCTGTTAATCAATCAAAATATCGACCTTGTTCATGTGCTCTATTATAATCTTATAAAATCTCATTTATTAAACGAAGAGCAGATCTTAATATTATTCCCTACTTTAGCTGAATTGAAATACTTTTATGCCAAATTAAATAAGAATATTCAGGATCAAATTTTAATTCTAGACAGTAAAAGCTATAAAACAAGTAAAAATAAATATCATGAATATTATAAGAAAATTGCCAATAATGAATCAAAAATTTTACTTGGCACCAGGTCTTCAATATTTTTTAATTTGCAAAATGTAAAAACAATTATCTTAGACCGCGCTGAAGCTGATGATTACAAGCAATGGGATCAAAGCCCGCGTTATGAAGTAAGTGAAGTCCTATTTGAACAGGCCAAACATTTAAAAGCCAAGTTGATAATTTCAGGTTTTGCTATTCGTCCAGAAACATTTTATTTTGCGCAAAAAAATAAATTTAAATTAATTACTATTGGGCAGGCTGTGCCAGAAAGGCAAATAAAGCGAGTTGAGTATTCTTCTGGAACTGAAAATTATTATTTAACGCCAAGTCTGGATGCATTTATTAAAAAAGGTCTTCAAAAAAAAGAAAAAATTTTATTGATTGTAAATAAAAAAGGTTTTTCCAGTTCATTTAAATGTCAGGATTGTGGCTATATTGCCATTTGTCCGACCTGCGGCTTGCCATTGACAGTTTATCCGGAAAATAAATTGTTTTGTCAACATTGCTTAAAATATGAGACAATGCCAGGACAATGTCCCAAGTGTAAAGGTGTCAGCATGAGATCAATTGGTATTGGCGCACTTGGCTTTGAGCATTTAATCAAAGAAAAATATAAAAGCGAAAATATTGTTGTTGGTCTTCCATCCGTTTATTCTACGAAATTTGAAAAATTTGATCGTGCGGCCTTTGTGTACTTTGACAGTTTGTTTTATTTGCCAGATTTTTCGCATCCGTTTAAGGTTTATTATCTGCTTAGAAAATTTAGTCAAAAACTTTTTACTCAAAATCCAAAAATAAAAATTTTAATTCAAAGTAATTTTTTAGAAAATCATGCAGTGTCGTGTTTTAATAAACCAATACAGGAATTTTTCAAAAAAGAACTTGAAATCAGAAAACAATTAAAATATCCGCCCTACTCTGTTTTACTGAAGATAATATTCAGAGATAAAAATGATTTGCACTCAAAGCAAAATGCTGAAAAAATTTATCATAAAATTAAAAATATTGTCAAAGCCGAAGTTTCGCCACCGTTTCCGGTTTATACAAAAAAAGTCAGAGATTATTATATCTGGCAAATTGTCATAAAACTTTTTGGCATAGAAGCTGAAAATAAAATTGTGGAAAAATTACCGGGAAATGTCATTATTGACAAAAATCCAATTAATCTGTTATAATATTATATTACAAGATTACAAAATCTACCATCTTGTCTATCTCGTAACAAAAATATGATTCTAGATATAATCACACATCCAAATGACATTCTGAGAGCTGAAAATAAGCAGATCAGCTCAGAAATGCTAAAAACTGATGATTTCAAGCAGCTTATTTTAAATATGGCTGAAACCATGCATAAAAGGGATGGAATTGGATTGGCTGCTCCTCAAATAGGAAAAAATATACAAATTTGCGTTGTAAATACAGAAAATGGTGATTTAGTGTTAATTAACCCAAAAATAAAGAAAAAAGGCTTTGGCACAGACATTGAAGAAGAAGGATGCCTTAGTATTCCGGGCGTTTACGGCACAGTTAAAAGAGCAAAAAAAATCAGTGTTAACGCTATTGATCCAGATGGAAACAAAATCAATTTTATTGCCAAAGGTCTTTTTGCCAGAGTAATTCAGCATGAGGTTGACCATTTAAATGGAATTTTATTTATAGACAAAGTATTACAAATTACAAAAGGCGATATTCTGAAATAATTATCAATTTACAAATTTTTAAAAAATTTTCAATATGGTAATTTTCAAGTTGTTGATAATTGAAAATTAAATAAAATATGAAAAATTCTCGCATTATATTCTTCGGTACGCCAGACTTTGCCATACCAGCTTTAAGAGAACTGGCAGAAAATTTTTCAATTGAAGCGGTGATTACTCAGCCAGATAAACCAAAAGGAAGAAAAAAAGAGCCAATTGCTCCGCCAATAAAAAAATACGCCTCAACGCGTGATTTTTTAATCCTTCAACCACAAAAATTAGATAAAAAATTTATTGGTCAGCTTGAAAAACTAAAACCAGATTTAGGTGTTGTAGTTGCATATGGAAAAATTTTACCTAAGCAAATTCTTGATTTACCAAAACATGGCTGTCTAAATATTCATGCTTCTCTACTTCCAAAATATAGAGGCGCAGCTCCAATTCAGGCTGCTTTGCTCAATGGTGATAAAAAGACCGGTATTACCATTATGAAAATTGATAAAGGTTTAGATACTGGAGATATTATATCCTCGCAAAGTATTGAAATTCAAAAACAAGATAATTTACAAACTTTACATGATAAACTAGCAGAGCTTGGGGCGCAGCTTTTGATAAAAACAATCCCAGATTATATTGCTGGTAAAATTAAACCTCAAAAGCAAGATGAATCAAAAGCCTCAGTCTTCCCTACTATTTCCAAAGGACAAGGTAGAATTTTATGGAAAAATTCAGCTGAGCATATTTTTAATCAAATACGAGCTTTTACTCCATGGCCAGGCGCATTTACTTTTTATAATAATAAAAAGCTGGACATTATTGAAGCAGAGCCGGTTGAATGTGGCGAAAATAGACTTATCGGCCAAATCTTTGGGTTTAATAACAAAGTTTTAGTACAGTGCAAGGAAAATTGTTTAGAAATAAAAAAAGTAAAACTTGAAGGAAAAAAAGAAATTGATATACAAAGCTTTATAAATGGCCATTCAGATTTTATAGGTTTTGAATTAGAATAATTACTCGGGGAATCGCAGATTCCCCTCGGCACACATCTTGCGACGGGAATGGTTGCAGATTTGTTTTATAAATAAAAGAGCAGAAAGTTTGACTTTCTGCTTTTTGAATTATTTTGCAGCAGGAGGTTTTAGTCTCTTCTCCATGCGCATTGCCTTATCCAGCTCATCAGCATCATCATCATCGCAAAGGACTGCTTTGCAAACAAGACCCTTGCATTCAAGCTTATCATAAGTAGTACCTCTGAGCATGACTTCATCATCAGCGCATGCGCCAGTTAAGGAAAGTTCTTTATCAACCTGAGCTCCATTCAAATCAATAGAACCCTTGACTCTTACGCCATTTAGCAAAAGAGCGCCTGAAATTGTCATTCCATTTAACAAAAGATTGCCAGCCACTCGAAGACCGCTAAGGTCAAGGTCACCATCAATCATTGCACCGCTCAGGTTTAATGCTGAGCTGTATGATTTACCACGAAGGTTTAGTGGATCAACCACATGAAAACCTGAAATATCTCGAGTTTTAGCTAACTTTCTAATAGCTTCTTCATCAAGTAATTCATGCCGTTTTAGTACCATTTTTGCCTCCTTAGCAATGGGTTTTCAGGGACATATTATGATACATATTTTTATATACTTTGTCAAGTATTAAAAAAGAGGAATTTTTTATTCCTCTAGTATCGTTTTATTAAAGTAATAATAATGACTGATGCTGATTATCATGCCAAAGTTTTTGGCTTTCAAAGCAACCAGGCCAAAAGTTAGCTGAACAACAATAAAGCTTGCCCACATTGAAATTGAAACTGCCTCTACATTCTTTGCTTGAAGCACTGCAATTAGCTGCATTGCTACAACCAACGGATTGAGTAGAGAAATTATTCCTGTTGCTCCATCAAAGTATTTGTGATTCAGAAGCTTTTCAAATTTCCTATATAACCATTTAGTGAAATTAACACCTATTTTTGCAGCCATTTTATCCTCCAATGGTTTGGTTATATCATGTTATTATATACTATTATTTTCATTTTGTCAAGATTAAAAAAAGAGGAATTTTATTCCTCTGAATGATATACTTCTCCTCTTGTTTCCTGATTCTCAGTTAACTCGGTTTTTTTTAATATAATCACTTCAGTATCAACCTTTCCTTTCAGACGTTTTGCAATTGATGGCGGGCAAATAATTCTCCTAAAGTCAAGCCCAAGGCAAAAGATATCAGAGTATCGTCCATTAAACCTAATATCATGTGCATTAAGTCCATTTAGGAAAATAACTCCCTCAACCAGGATCCCCTGCATATACAGATTACCTCTGATATTTGCACCAGAAAGATTTAGGTTACCGCGGATTTGAGTGCCAGATAAATCCAGATGTACAGGAATTTTTGCTCCGCGCAAAGTTAGATCACCGTTCACAGTACAGCCACTAAAATTTAGTGGGCTATCAAATTGTTCTCCATCCAGATCTACAGAAGATCCCCAATGTTTACCGCAGACATCCCCTAAATTTGTTCTAATAAATTGATTAGCATCTATTTGTTCCTTTTTAGCTTCATCTTTCGCTATTCTTCTATCAATTTCTTTTCCTGAAACACCGTGATTTTCTTCACTTCTTGAATGCAGCTCTTTTTCTCTTTTCCGGTCCATAACGCCTCCTTTAGCCTTTTGGGACAAGAAATAAGTTTAACATGATATTAAATTTTTGTCAAGTATAAAAAAAGCTCACATTTAGCATGAATCCCTGCCTTTATAGGAATAATCATACAGTGAGCTTTTATTGCTTATTATTTGTTATCTAAGCCAATCGTCAACCTGATCATCTGTCGGGCTTGGCACAGGTGGCAATGGCGGATGATATTTTATTGAGTCTAATTTGTTCAGAATATCCAGCTCTTGATTTAATTCATTATCCCCTATTTTATCCATTTCATTTTGGAAATATTTTGCAAAATCTTCAAAAATGTCTACATAATGTTCAGAAACAACAAGCTCCAATGACTGTCGCTCCCATTGGCCAAGCTCATATGGCCATGGCGCAATTAATCCAATTTCCTCAGTTACCCGGAAATCCATTACTTCTGGTTCTGGCATTCTGCCTGATGTCATGCCGCTATAATATTCTCTTTCATCAATTATCCAATTTTTTATTAAATCAGCATATCTTGAAAGTAAAATACCTTTTTGAATTCCATTGTTTTGATAATAATCAGATTTTTTATTTTCAAAATCAATCTTTTTTTCATCAGAATCTTTTTTTCCAGATCTGTCTTCATACGTTGTCTTTAATACAAGTTTACCATTATCTGATGTTTTTTTAAGTTTTAATAGTACAATTCCACCTTTGGTCTCTCCTTCCTTTGTTTTTGAAGGAAACAAAGTATTTACTTTCATAATTTCTCCGGTAGCTTCATCTGCTTCAGGTGATCCATAAACTTTTTCAATATCATAACCGTCAGCTTCTAATATTAAATTTAGATCAAAGACCAGTGGCGTAACCATAAATTCAAATTCATCATCCATTCTGGTTTTGAATTCATCTTCTGAATGAACAGAATAATAATTTGCTCCTCTGATTTTGGTTAAAGATTCAACAAGATCAGTATTAAAATCAACTCCAATTCCAATAAATGTGGTATAAAGGCTATCTTCTGAATTGTTTTCCAGCTGTGAAAATAACCCGCCTCTGGTTGTATCTCCCAAGTTTGGCATTGCATCAGTTAAAAATATTATTCTATTCTCATATTCATCAGGATTCAATGCCCCTAGCTCATCAAAAAGCTCTGTGCCCTCTTTCATCCCAGCTTCCATATTTGTGCCGCCCATTGGTTGAATTTTTAAAATATGATCTTCAATTGCATTCATGTCAGTATTACCAACATAATTGAGCGGCTTGGCAAGATATCCATTATCGTCAAAAAGCACCATCCCAAACCTGTCTTCATCATTTAAATGGTCAAGCAAGGCAACAACAGATTCATTAGCAATTTCCATTTTAGTTTTGTCTGATTCTTTTAAATTCTCCCTTTCAAGCTGATTGCCAAACTGATCATAATAATATTTATTGAATTGAGAGCTCATTGATCCTGAAATGTCCAACACAATCACCAGGTTAAGCTTTTTGCGCTCAAAATCGCTTTCCTTTAGGTTTGAATTTAAACCGACTGCTAGATAGTAATCATCTTTATTTGAAATAGGATCTTTAGAAATTGCATATGAATAGGACGGGCAAAATAATTTTTCGCATTCTTGAGCTTTGCCAGTATCAAAATAATAGTCATAAAACAGGCCTTCATAAGTTATATCAGTTGGCAATGGCAAAAAATTATTTTTAATATTTTCTCTAAAATTATTAATATCTTTTGCTCCGCCAACAGCAAAACCAATGCTATCATCACCTGCTCCTCCCATTCCATCAGCAGGAGCCAGACTGGTTTCCAATGCCATATTTTTCATACTTGGTACGCCAGCTTTTTGAGACAAGCTTCTGAAAAATCCAGCATCTTCTTCTTCCTTAGAATAATCAAATGTCCAGTCATCCACTTTTTCAACCTGAACAAATACTGGTGGTTCGCCTTGTATATATGTTTTATAAAAATACGGGCCCCCAAAGGCCAGAAGCAAGATAATTGCTGTAGCGCCTGAAAATGCAAATATCCAGCGCCGCAATTTTTTTAATTGCGCTTTTTTTTCACTGCCCTTTGCTTTTACTTTTAGTTTCTTTTGCAAATCATTTACAAATTGCTTTGATATTACAATGTTTGGCTTGTTTTTGAGCATTTCTTTTAGCATTTTATTTAATTTTGCCTCATGTTTTTTCATAGTGGGATCGATTTTGTAGATTTCTTTTAGTATTTTGTTGATGTTCATATAATTATTTTTTTTAGAGAAATGCGAAAGGCGATATGCGACGAGTTTATTTTATGCTGCTGCCTGAACTGTCATTCCTGCGTAGGCAGGAATCCAAGTTTAAAAGTGCAGCAGTATTTTCGCTTCTTGCATTTCATTATTCACTTTATTAGATTAATAATTTGGCCAAATATTATTATTAATAAAATATTATCTTTTAATTTTTGTGCAGACCTTGAAAAACTAACTTTACATGCATTTTCTGATTTGCCAATTATTGACGCAATTTCTTTATATGACAGCCCTTCCCATACTCGTAGAATTACAATTTCCCTTTGCTCTGGGGTTAATGTTTTTAAATACTTTTTCACTTCTTCTATTTTTAAATTATTACCAATTGTAGTCTCTAAATGATTTGAATCAGCAATTGACCAGAAATCTTCAATGTTTGAATTTGTTTTTTGAGTCCGATAATGATCGATAACTGTGTTTCTGGCAATATTAAATAGCCATGTCTGAAATTTTGATTTTGAATCATCAAATTTTTCTAAATTATCCAAAGCTTTAAAAAACACTGTACTGGTCAAATCTTCAGCACTTTCTTTGTGCATTGTTTTGTAAAATACAAATTTGTATATTTTTTCAATGTATTTTTTGTACAATTTATCAAAAGCTTTTGAATTCCCGTCTAAATACTTTTGAATATAGAATGAATCATTCATATTTTTGGAGCTGGTTATTGGTCATTGGTCATAGCTGCCAGTTTTGTTTTAGGTTGTTGGGCATTGGTTTACCAATAATTAAAGCCTTTCGTTATTTTATACGATATTAAATTCAAAAAGTAACACTTGTATTGTAGCAGAAAATAAAAAAAGAGGAATTAAATCCTCAGTACACGGTCATTTCTCTATTTAGCTACGCTCCATCGGTTACTTAAAACCTCAAACCACACCCCAATCTTACATAAATGGATATTCCAAATCAGTTGGGATTATTCCTACATACCCGTTCGTAAAAACAACCTTCTTTTCAATATCATAATATCGTGCAAATGCTGTTGCCCGATGATTGCCTTCAATAATAGTCCATGGGCCGGCTATATCTTTACAAATGCATATTAATTCTTTTTTTTCTTCAGGCAATTTTTGAATGTCATTATAAATTTCCTCAAGTTTGTAATATACAGGTTTTTCTTTTTCAAATCTATATTTTGCTACATCCTTGATATATAAGGAAGGTATGTGATTCCAACCCTCGCAATTGATAGCTTTCATTTTATGCAAATCATTTTCCTCAAATTTGACATAATGCCATTTGGCCTTATTATAAACTGGAGAAATTAATGTTTGTCTATATTTTTTTATTGCATCAATTTTATCAGGATATTTTTGATACCACTTTTTAAAATCATCAGTTTCTTTTTCAAAATCAGTCCATTTATCTAAAACTTCATGTATATTTGATTCCCTAAGGATCTTCATATTATTTAATTTGCGGTTTTAATGAATATATCTCAAAAAATATCCCAATTAAAATTACATACCCTATGCCCAGCGGGTGATTTAAATACGGACTAAACATGTGAGTTCCTAAAAGGGCTAAAAAGCCCATAATTAAGCCAAAAATTAAAACTCGATCAAATGGTTTTTCTGAAGATTTTATTTCCTGCCAGCCTAATTTCCAGATTTTATATAAAAGAAGTATAAAAATTACCATGCCAGCTAAACCAAATTTTAATATTTGATCTAAATAACCCCATTCAAATGCATAAGTTGTGTATTTACCATCTGGATTTACTTCTAAAACACGTGGATCTTGAGAAATATATGTAACAGTTTGGCCAAAACCAGAACCAATTATTGGATGTTTGGCAATGGACTTGCTAAGCTCTGGCAATTGAGCCCATCTTGAAGAAACAGCCGCTTCACCTGTGATCTGAAATCTGGAGCTCAAAGCTAGCAGTTCAACATCAGCTTTTGGCCATGGGAATTTGACTATTGCGATAATTAATCCAATTGAAATGATAAATAAACCAATTGATGCTCCAATAATTTTGGACATCTTTTTTAGTTTGTATTGATATTTAAAAATAAATATTGCCAATAAAATTATAAAAGCTGCAACTCCAGCCACCCAGAAACTTCTGGAAAGGCTTAGGGTTAAAGTACTACAAGTTAATATTAATAAAATCAATAAACCAATCAGGTTTTTACTGCGTTTTTCATATTTAATCAAGAATAATAAAGCATAAATTACAAAAAATCCGATTAAAGTATAAATTTGTGCCTGAGAAAATACACGATAAAAATTTCCCTGCAGCAATGTTACTTCACCAAAGCCGCTGTCTCTCACCCATTTGTATAAAGGTCTGGTATAGCTGACAATATGAGAAAAAGTGAAAAGCAAAAGCATTGACTTTAGGCTAATATATGTAATTGAAGCTAAAAATATTTTTAATAATGCATAAAGTTGACTTTTTTTTCTGATTAGTTGATATAAAATTGGCGTTAATCCAAAATATAAATATGCATTGGTATCAAAAAATATATCAGTCAGATTGATTTTTCTAATTATTGCCCAAATTATTCCCCAGATTAATACAATGCCAAATAATAAATAATAATTTCTCAATTTAGAATGCCAGAATACAAACTTTTCTTTTTTTATTAGATCCTGAATGATTTTAATTATACCGATCATAAATATAATTAAGAATAATCCTAATCTGATTGAAATCGCATTTTCATCACTGATTGGGATTGAAAACAAGTGACCTTTTGAGCCAATAATCAATTCTGAAAGTAATATAAAAAGGCTGAACTCATATTTTATCCAGCCAATTATTGCGGTTAAAATTAGTATTAAAATAAAGGTTATAATGTTGAATAATTCAAAATAAAAAGCAAAGAATGATAAAAATTCTACTATGATAAATAGTAGCAATGCTGTATAAAAGACTTTGTCGAATAGTTTTGGCATAAATTTATAAATCAACACTACTCCCTAGTCCCCTCCTCATTTTTTATGCAATAAATAGGTTTATATTCTCGACTGCGGTTTAGGCTTAACTTTAAATAATTGTGAAAGCCAGGCCAGAAATAAACTAACCGGTGATAAAACACTCAAAATAATGTAAGATACCAGTCCATGATGCTTTTTGAAATATATTCGCATTCCTTTATTAAATCTCTTTTGCTTGTCTAAACTTGGGACTTGTTCAAAAGATTTGCCTTCATAATGAATAATTTGACTTATTGGCGAATACACGATTTTATAACCTTGTTTTTTTATTCTTTTGCAAATATCAACATCCTCCCACCAAAGCCAGTAATCCTCATCCCAGCCATTGATTTTTTCTAAAATATTCTTTCTGGTTAAGATGCATGCACCCATCAGCTGGTCAACTTCCTGAGTTTGAGTATAATCAAAGTTTTTAGCTAAGTATTTTTTTAGACTTTTGGTTTTTATAAAATGATGTAGTTTTAATAAAATAAGTATTTGGTCTGAGATTTTTGGAAAATTTTTAACAGTAGGCTGGATCGATTTATCAGGATATAATAAGGTACTGCCCAAGGCGCCAATATTTTGATCTTGCTTAATATAATTTATCATCTTCCCAATAGAATCATCGATAAATTTCATATCTGGGTTTAAAAACCAAATATATTTTCCTTTGGCAGCTTTCCAGCCCAGGTTATTTGCTTTGGCAAACCCCAGGTTTTCTTGCTGAGCTAGGATTTTAAGATTGCCATTTTTAATTTCTCTGGCAAATTCCCATTTTATTTTATCAACAGTCCAGTCTTTTGAAGCATTATCAACTACAATTATTTCAAAATCAATGTCTTTTGTATTATTAAAAATCGACTTAATAAAATTAAGCAATAATTCCTCCACATTCCATGAAACAATAACTATTGAAATGTCTTTCATATCAGGTGATTTAGTATGGTTTGGTGGTCAGGCCATAAGAAGATAATTGAATATTTGCCTGATTATTTTTAATTTTATCTAAAAATTGTATTTTTGAACCCTGATTTTTAATATAAAATGTTTTATTATTAATTTTTATGTCTGAATCTATTATTACTGGCTTGATATCATATTCAAACTGGCCAAAACTTTCACTGGCCAAAGCCAATTCTGCAATATTGGCAAAGGAATAATCATCATGATATATTTTTTCATCATGTTCAAAAGTTGAATACCAGGCTAAACGGCAAGGATTTTTAGAATCATTAAAGAAACGGTCATTATTTAAATATTGAAGATAAACGTTAAAATCATTATATTTAAATCGTTTTGACAGAAGACCGGCCATTAAGTATGTTTGCATATTACTTCCCTGCGGTCTGGCACCAAAAGCTGATTCTAAAAGTCCGTTTTTAAATGTTAAATACTGAAAATTCTTTGTCATTTCCCTGCCAGTGATAACATGATTTATATTTTTAGTCCAGTCGCCATATATTGATAAAAGGTAGGCTTCCAAAATATGATAATGCATTGAAAAATCTTTTTGCTTATTTTCTCTGTATAAAAAGTCAATTGAAACTGATTCAATAATACTTTGCTCAACTTTTTTATTTATTAAATCATAAATTTCCTGATTTACTTCTAAATCATTTCTTTCTAAATATTTAGCTACATAATACCAATAAACGCCGGAGAGCGCAGCTCTGTTTTCAGTATCTTGCGCCTGAAGAGCAATAGGCATGTGATATAGCAATTCCATTTGGTACATCCTTTTTTCTGCAGGCAGCAATAAATCAGGCATTTGTTCTAATAATCTAACAATTAAAAAATTGGTTATTGCGCCGTCAAATGAATGAGCTTTTTGGGCTTTAATTTTTTGTTTGAATACAGCTGATCTGACAGCATTACTAATTTTTATTTTTGCTTCCTGGTCTTCGCCTAAAGCCCTGTATTTATAAAAAGTGGCAAAACTAACTAAATATCTGGGGTCAGATGCAAAAGTCCATTCTGGGAAATCATAGGTTGGCGCTGCAAAAAACCAGGTCTGAAATTCTTCATTGTATTTTGTATCTAAATAATAGCTATATTTATTAAAAATCTGCTCAATGTTTTGTTCAAAACTAATTGTTTCAAATGTTTGAGCTGCACTGGTTTTGCAGACTGGCAAAATTAACATTGAACATAAGGTAATTACGATTCCAAAAGTTTTTAACATTTTCATATTTATTTATTAATTATTTTTAGCATTTTGTTTGTTTTATTTATCCAATCATGTTTTTTGGCTGCTTCTTGTCTTTTGAGTTTTAGGTTTTTATCAGTTTCATTGATTGCATGGTTTATAAAACTATTAAACTCTTGTTTGTCTTTTGCAATATATAATAATTCTTTAAAATTATTCACCCCAGCACCCTCAGTTGTCACTACTGGCTTACCCAATGCTAAATATTCATACATTTTCATTGGATTCATGGACTGGACAAATTTGGTTAATTTATGTGGAATTATGCAAACATCAAATTTGTTAATATATGAAGGCGCATATTCAAATTTAATTCTGCCTAAAAATTTTACATTCTCAAGCAGTTCCAGCTTATTTTTTATTTCTTTTTTTACATTTTTCCAGATTGGACCTGCCAATACAATCAATTTATCTTCATTTTTTTGAGCAATGAATTTTATCAAGTCAAAATCAATTCTATCCTGAATTGTTCCAATATAGCCAATGATTTTTCTTTTTTCATCGTCTATTACTGTTTGTTTTTGCAAATTTTCATCATTTGTGTAGTGATGATAATCAACACCATTTGGAATCCAGTGCACATTGTCTTCTCTACCGAATTGTTTGTAAAATTCAGTTAATTCATCAGAAACTGTAAATATATAGTCTGCCTTAGCAGCAATTTTTTTATAATTGTTCATTAGCTTTTTCTTTTTTATTAATTTTAGATACGCTTTATGTTCCGTCCAGTTATCTACTGTATCAAATACAAATTGTTCATAATTAAGTTTGTTTAAAAAGTCTAAAAACATGGGATTATACGACCAAACGATTAAATTATCAAGATTTAATTTTTTTATTATTTTATTCAGTTCTTTGCTAATAGTTTTTGGAGACCAGACTGAGTCAACACTTGAATAAACATAAATTTTATCAGTCGCTTTATAGCAGGCGCTGGTCATGTCGCCATAAATGATTTGCTTATTTTTTGAATTAAACAATAAATTATGATAATAATATTTTAGTCCGGGTTTCAGACTTATAGGCAAAAAGTCAACTGAAATAATTTTATTAATTGAATCATCTTTTTCCAAATTTTCTAAAATAAAATAATTGCGATTTACAATCCCGTTTTGCCAATCAGAATTGGCTGACATATTAAATATTAAAATATTACTCTTTTTTTTGATCATAATCTGATTTTTTTTGAACAGATTGCTCAATTTTATTTTGAAGATCCTTTGTTTTTGATATTACATGAATTAGCTGCCTTTCCTCCTCCTCATCCATTTGATTAAATTTTTTTTCATAAACTGTATTTAAGGCATTTAATGTGGTTTGCATTTTTTCCTGCAGGATTTTAAGCATTTCTTCCTTTGAAGGAACTTTTTCTTTTAGAATTACCCGAGGACCAGAATGAAATCCCTGCTCATGCATTTGGCTTTCCTCATCTTCTGACCATGGTTCCTGAGTGCTTTCGCTTTCGATTACTAAAAACTTATCATCTTCCTTAAGCCATGTTATAAGCTGATCAATTTCGCAAATATCATTTTTTTCCTGCATTATCAAATCAAAAAGCTTATTAATCGGGATTAAAACTTCCTCTTCTTCCTTTAATAATGTTTCAGCTAAATCTAAGATTTCTTTTTTTTGATCTGTCATATTAATTGAGCTTGGTTATTTTCATCATTGTCTTCATGCTTGCCTAAATAAATTTGTGTACCTTCAAGGCCAAACTGCTTGTCTGAAAATTGTTCTGGCGTATTAACGCCTAATTCATAGGCTTTAGCCGCAATGTTTGTTTTTGATGAAAGTTCATCTAAATAATTTAAAACTACTGCTTCTAAAAGCTGGGGTTTTACTGGACTTCCAAATTCCAGTTTGCCATGATGGCTTAAAATTAAGTGTAAAACCTTATCTTTTAATTCTTCTGGAAAATCTTTAATTTTATCCATTTCTTTTGCCACCTTGATAGTGCCAATTGGAATATGACCGACAAATTTGCCTTTTAAGGTCTGGAAAATCCTGGAATTGGTCTCCAGCTCATCAATTTTTCCAATATCATGAAGCAAAATTCCGGTAATCAGCAAATCTTTATTTATATTTGGATAATCCTTTAGCACAGGCTCAGCATAACCAAGCATTTCACTCACATGCTCCAGCAATCCGCCAACATATGCATGATGAATCACTTTTGCGCCTGGAGCCTGCTTGAATTTTTCAGAAAATTCTTCATCTTTATAAAATTGATTAAGCAATGATTTTAAATGTTTATTTTGCATGCCTGATATATTTTTCTCAATAATTTTAAACATTTTATCAATGTCTTTTGATGTTTGTTGTAAAAAGTCACTGATTTCATAATCCTCAGTGATTTGCATGGATTCAATGATTAGCTGTTTTTTGCCTTTATACTCATTAACTGCTCCGGAAATTAAAACAGCATCACCTTCTTTAGCGCTTTCACAGGTGTCCAGCTTATCTTCCCAGACCTTTGCATCAATTTCACCAGTCTTATCACCCAAGGTCAAACTCCAATATTCCTTATTTGAAGAAGTCTTTAATTTTTTTTGGCTTTTCACTAAAAATGTTTGGTCAATCAGGTCCTGGCCTGTTTTCAATTCATTTACAAATATTTTTTTCATATTTTATTTTAGATCAATTTCTCCTTTAATTTTACCTTCTTTTTTACGTTTTACCAGCTCCTTTATCATTTCTGTTTCATGCTCTTTTATATATACTCTTCCCCCAACATATATATCATCTGGTATTTTTTTATTTTTTATTGAAGTTCCGGATAAACTTAGAGATCCTTCAACTCTAAGGCTATTGGGTAAACAATCTATATTTGCGTTCACAAAAGTACAAGTTTGTGTAACATGCAAATTAGCTGGCATCTTTTCAACAGTTGAATTTACTAATGATAAATTGCCATTAATGCGTAAATTGTTTGGTAAAAACGATAACTTCATACTTCGTAAGTTTAGATCTGATTTTGTTTTTATTACTGGTAATTCATCTAATATAAAAGCTGCATCAACATAATTTGCCGCATTTTCCTCCCAGGAATAAATCTGAATTGCCCAGCTAATTAAATGAGCTCTGGCAACTTTAACGTCTTTAATCTCCTTTTCAACTTTTTTTTCTTTTATTTTAAGCAACTCATTTTTATAATCAGTATAAAAATTTAATGCTTCCTGCAATTCTCCAGCTTTTTCCGCAGCTACTGCTTTATCCATAATCTCACCCAGAAAGTCCTTTTCTTCTGGAGTTAAAGGTACACGCTTAACCTCAGCCCGCCGCGGGCGGACCATTTTTAATTGACTTTCTAATGATTGAGGTTCTTCTGTTTTCATATTTTACATTTCAGTTATTACTCTACCTCTGATATTACCTTCTGATTTTAATTGGTGGGCTTTGTTAATCACTTTTTTATTGCAATTTACAAGAAAAATATCTGCTCCAACATATAATTCATCTGGCAAATCCTGAATTGTTGAATTATTCATATCTAGATTTCCATCAACATGCATATTTTCTGGTAAAGATTCAATTTGGGCGTGATCCATAAGAACGTCTCCATTCACATCTAAATTTGTGCCAATCCATTCTTTTACTACAGCTCTATCCAGATCCAAACGTCCATAAATTGTTATATTTGCAGGAAATTCATCGATTACCTTAGCAGCCAATTCTAAATCTCCCACAGTCTCCAGTTTAGGGAGTTTTGGTATATCAAAAATTTTGTGAGCCTTTTCCTCAAAAGTCATTTCTTCTGGTGGTGTTTTAAAGACATTTTCAACCCACTTTACCAATTTTTCTTTTGTCCAGCCTGTTTCTTCTTTTTTTTCTTTTTCCCTTGTTTCTTTAATCCTTAACAATTCATTCTTATAATCCGTGTAAAAATTTAAGGCCGCTTGCAATTCTCCTGCCTTTTCCGCAGCCACAGCCTTATCCATAATCTCACCTAGAAAAGCCTTTTCTTCTGGAGTTAAAGGTACACGTTTAACCTCATGGCGCCGCGGGCGAGCCATTTTGAGTTGGGATTCGAGTGATTGGGCTTTTTCCTTCATATTTTATAAAAATTTTATTTCACCTTTGATCAGACCTTTTTCCTTTAATTTATTAAATTTATCCTTCAACTCATTAAGAGTTTTAATAGTTAATCCTATATCTTCTACATATAAATTCCCACCAATAAATATTGAATCAGGGATATGCATATTTTCAATATCATAACCTGGTATTAATAAATTTGCGCCAACATGAAAGTTTTCAGGTAAACTTTTTATTCTTGTATTTCTCAGCGTACAGCTACCTGCAACTTTAAAATTATTCGGTAATTCTGTGGCATTTGAATCTTCTAATTTAAAATTATCTTTAGTCCTAATTTCATTAGAGTCATCATCCATACAGGTAGGATCAAGCCATTGAAATATCCATTCCATTGGATTTCCTTCAATGAATTCATCAGCCCAAGCTTCTAGATCTGCATAACCCCAGGTTTGCTCTACTTTTTCCTTTATTTTCAACAATTCATCTTTATATTCTTGATAATATTCAATTGCCTTTGCTAATTCTCCAGCCTTTTCCGCAGCCACAGCCTTATCCATTATCTCACCTAGAAAAGCCTTTTCTTCCGGAGTAAGCGGTACACGTTTAATCTCAGCGCGTTTTGGGCGGGCCATTTGGAGTTGGGATTCGAGTGATTGTTCTGGAGTATTTTGCATAGTTCTTATGTTATTTTAATATCACCCTTGATATCGCCCTGCTTTTTAAATTTCTCTATTTCTTTTACCATATCTGGGTCTGATTCACTTACATATACTTCTTCTTCAACATGTAAAGATTCAGGTTCTTTTTTATTATTTATTTCAGCTTTTGTCATATCTAAAAGACCTCCAATAATCATGGTTTTTGGTAATTGATTAATTTTTACAAATCTTAAAATACAATTTTCATTCGTATATAAAGCATTTGGCATTTTCTTAATAGTACAGTTGGTTGAAACAAAGCTCCCATTAACATGTAAAACGTTTGGCAAATCCTCAAGTATCATATTATTAAAGGTCATATTTCCTTTTGTTTGAATTATAGGTAATTCATCTAATACAAAATTTGCCTCTACATATCTCTCAGCTCTTTGTGTTGATAATCCTAGATTTCTTATAGCCCAATGAATTAAATCTTGCTCAGTCCATTCCTTTTCTTCCTCTTCTTTTCTTTCTTTTATTTTTAGCAATTCATTCTTATAATCAGTATATAAATCCAAAGCTTCCTGCAATTCCCCAGCCTTTTCCGCAGCCACAGCCTTATCCATAATTTTTCCTAAAAATTCCTTCTCTTCTGGTGTTAAAGGAACACGCTTAACCTCAGCACGCTTTGGCCGGGCCATTTTGAGTTGGGATTCTAAGGATTGTGGTTGTTCTTTTGGCATAAAGTCATTAGATATTTATCATTGTTCATTAGGGTTTAAAATAGGGCCGCTGCTTTGGATTACGCAAAACTAACAGAAAGATTTCTCCATTCCGTCCGCCCTTGGCGGACTTCAGTCGAAATGACAAGCGAGGGCAGCGAGCCATTTGGAGTTGGGATTTGGGTAATTGTGGCTTTTCTTTTATGTTCATACGAATTTAATTCTTCCAAATAATTTCTCCAATGATTTTCCCTTCACCTTTTAATTTATTTAATAGGTCCATAACATTTCCATGAATTGGTTTATTCAAATACACATTGCCTCCAATGAAAATTGTATCTGATATTTTATTATCAATAAAAACTATGTCATCTAATATTAAATCTCCACTAATATTTAATAGGGCTGGTATTGTATCAATATTGGCTTTTTGTATTAATAAATTCTTATCAACAGTTAATGTCTGAGGCATTTTTTTAATGATACCTTGTATGGTCATAGATCCTTTTACATGAATATTTTCAGGTATCGTTTCTATATTGACATGTGAAGATAAATCTAAGTCTTTCTTGGCAATTATTTTGGGATATTCTTCAAAATCAAAATGCTCATCTACCCAGCTTTCACAATCTCTGGCAATTTCATGTTGTTTTGCCCATTCTATAAGATCATTTCTTTGCTGCAGTCGTAAAGATTGCTCTTTTTCTAATCGTTCTTTAATCTTCAATAATTCATTCTTATATTCTGTATACAAATCCAAAGATTTTTGCAATTCCCCGGCCTTTTCCGCAGCCACAGCCTTATCCATAATGTCGCCTAAAAATTCTTTTTCCTCAGGTGTCAATGGTACACGCTTAACCTCAGCACGCTTTGGCCGGGCCATTTTAAGTTGATTTTCTAATGATTGCGGCTGTTCTTTCTTCATATTATTCTGAAAAAATTTCGGACTGATAAGAATAAATCTCGACTTTAGGATCTTTCCAAGCATCTTCTGGTAAGCCTGCCTTTAAGCATAAATTACTTAAAAAGTCTTCTTTTGTTTTAAAATGTTTCCAAACTTGAGGCAGGTATGTGGCTTTTTCTGCACCATATTTTAATACAATGCCATCAATGCCGATTTTAATATGATCCAGCTTTACTTTTTCCGGAACGGTCAAAACTGATATTTCAATTTTAATATCTTTTAATTCATCGTTTTGCAAAGGTAAAAACCGAGGATCATCAAAAGCTGCAGCTAATGCATTTTGTTTTACTGCTTCCCAAAGTGATGTAATTGCCTCAATATAACCAATACAGCCGCGCAATTCTTCATTCTTATGTAAAGTAACAAACACACCTCTGTGCTCCAGAAACTTTTTATTATCAGTTTGAGGATTAAAATCAGTACCCTCAAGCTTTGCTTCAATGCTTTTCCTTGCTAATTGCAATAATTCGATTTTTTCATAATCAAAAAAAGGCATATATTTTTCGCAAATATATATTGATATTATATAAAATATTGCAAAATTTAGCCAATTAACTGTGGAACTTTAAATAGTATGCAAAAACACCCCAGGCAACTGCTACATTTAATGATTCTTTAATACCTTTCATTGGTAAATGAACTGTTTTATCTACTTTTAATAATAAACTCTTTGATATGCCCTCAACCTCATGTCCAAGAACAACTGCAATAGGAAATTGCGGCTTGAATTTGCGATAATCAATGCTGCTCTTTGTTTTTTCTAAAGCAATTATCTGATAGCCCTGCTTTTTCAAATCATCGATTAATTTCCCTGGCTGTTTATAATATTCCCAGTCAACAGACTTTTCAGCATCAAGAGCTGTTTTTGTAATTTTCTTTTCATCTTTATCTGGTCTTGGCGTATAACCAGTAATATATATTTTTTCAATATTGCATGCATCGCTTGTTCGAAAAATAGAACCTACATTATATGCGCTTCTAATATTTGGTAGTATAAGAATTATGTTTTTCTGTCTCATAAAATCAACATAGAATCTCCAAAACTATAAAATCTATACCCTTTCTGAATTGCCTTATTATAAATGCTCAATATTTTTGCTCGGCCTGTTAATGCGGCGATTAGCATAATTAATGAACTCTTTGGTAAATGAAAATTTGTGATAATTCCGTCAATAGTTTTGAATTTATATGATGGATAAATGAAGATATCTACTTTGCCTTTCCATGCCTTTTTTATTTGCTTTTGGCCAATAGCTCCTTCCAAAACTCTGGCTGAGGTTGTGCCCACAGCAATAATTCGTCTGCCTTGTTTTTTTGCTTTTAATAATTTTTCTAAATTTGTTTTATTAATTTCAATACTTTCAGAATGAAGTTTATGTTTTTCTATATCTTCAGATCGTACAGGTGCAAAGGTTCCCAATCCTACATGTAAAGTTACAAAAGCAGTTTCAATGCCTTTTTTGTTTAATTTATTTAACACTTTTTTTGTAAAATGAAGACCAGCGGTAGGGGCGGCTGATGAACCAAATTGTTTCGCATATATTGTTTGATATTGTTTTTTAAGTTTTGCCTGCTTTTCATTTGATTTTATATAAGGCGGAAGCGGTACTAAACCTATTTTTTCGATAATTTTATAAAAATCTCCTGAATATTTGAACTTAACCTGCCATTCCATATCACTTATTCTATTTACTAACTCTGCCTCAAGTTTATCAGAAAATATTACTTTCATTCCTTTTTTCTTATTTTTTACTCCAACCAAAGCCTTCCAAGTCTTGTTTTCAATCTGTTCAAGCAGCAGAACCTCTACTTTGCCCCCTGTGAGCTTTTTACCAATCAATCTGGCTGGATATACTTTTGAATCATTAAAAACCAGCAGATCCCCTTTCTGTAAATATTTATCAATATTAAAAAATTTATCATGAATAATCTTGTCTCTTTGTCTATTATAAACAAGCAGCCTCGATTTATCTCGAGGATGCAATGGTTTTTGAGCAATTAGCTCTTTTGGTAAATTATAATCAAAGTCTGATAGTTTCATATTAAAAACGTTCTTTTATACCTAAAACTCGTCCTGCTCTTAAAGCCTCTAGAGCTGATTTGATTAAAGCTTTATTATCTGGGCTTACATAAACTTTACCGTTTACAGTATTGAATTGAGGTAATGATTTTATGTTTAAGCCCCGCAAATCTAGATCACCATTCACCTCTAAATGTTCAGGTAATTCTATTATGTTTTTAGAATCTTTTAATGAAAGATCTCCAATAATGTATAAATTCTCAGGTAAATATTCCAAATTATCTTCATTTTCAATGCTCAATGAGCTATTAATAATAATTTTTCCTGGAAAATCCTCATCAAATTCTACTGCTGAATTCACCCAAAATTTTGCAAATGAAATGTTTGTCAAATTCGTTTTAACCCAGTCAATAAGCCCTTTCCTGGCTTTTTCAATAATTTCTTGTTTTGACATTGTTTGGCTTTCCTTTCTTTCTTTTATTTTCAGCAATTCATTCTTGTAATCAGTATAAAATCCCAAGGCCTTTTCTAATTCTCCAGCCTTTTCAGCAGCCACTGCCTTATCCATAATCTCGCCCAGAAACTTCTTTTCTTCTGGAGTCAATGGCACGCGCTTAACCTCAGCGCGCTTTGGACGGGCCATTTTGAGTTGGGATTCTAAAGATTGGGATTTTTCCGGCATATTATTTTACTTGAGTAACTTTACCTATTTGTCCTTTTTTTTCCAATTTTTTAGCTTGATCTAGCAGATCTGTATCAGTTTTTTTAATAAATATATTCATTGCTACTTTTAGATCATCTGGTAACTCTTTGATATTCGCATTTACAAGATGAAGATCTTTATTAACTACTAGGTTTCTAGGCAAATACTTAAAATCATTCCGTTCAATAATTAAAGTCCCATCAACAATTAAATGATTTGGTAATCTTTTAATATCATAAACAGCAGGATTGATTCGAAGATCACCTTTTATTTTAAGATGTGGAAGAGGGGCTGATCTGTCAAACTTCTTCTCTATCCAATTTACAGCAGCTTGTCCTGAAAATCCGACTTCATTATGTACCCAGTCTAATACCTCTTCAGGAAGATTTAAATCAAAACCCTCATCTGACTTTTTTTTCTTTTCTTGTTCTTTTTTATCTTTTATCCTTAATAATTCATTTTTATAATCAGTATACAAATTCAAAGCTTCTTGCAATTTCCCAGTTTTTTCCGCAGCTACAGCTTGATCCATTATCTTTCCGAGAAAATCCTTTTCTTCAGGAGTTAAAGGCACACGCTTAACTTCAGCGCGCTTTGGGCGGGCCATTTTGAGTTGATTTTCTAATGATTGGGGTTGTTCTTTTGGCATAATTAGAGCTAAATTTCTATTACTCTTTTTACATATGTATTTTCATCTTTAGCAATGATATACGCCTTATTATCATTAATTGGTACAACATGGTAAATTTTATCATAATCCTCACTAACTTTTTCTCTTTTTTCATTTACCATAAACCATTTATCACCTTTTTTTGCTTTAAAAACTAGCGTTCCTTCAATATCCTCAACAGAACTAATTTTATCATATTCATCACTAATTTTTTCACCTTTTTCATTAATTAAAAATTGTTTTCCATCGTTTTCTGCATAAAAAATGATCCTACCTCCAATATCTAATGGATGCCTGACAAAATCATAGTCTTTTCCAATAATTTCACCCTTTTCATTTACAATGTATTTTTTTTTCTTGATTTTAACTTGATAAAACATAATTCCTGCAACATTGAAAATGAACTCGATTCCATCATAATCTTCACTAAGTTTTTTGCCTTTTTCATCCACGATAAACCATTTATCATCTTTTTTTGCTCCAAACACAAGTTTGCCCCCGATGTTTTTTGGAGTACCAATTTCCTCATAATCTTGTTCAAGTTCTTCCCCTTTTTCATTGACGATAAACCATTTATTATCTCTGGTTGCCGAGAAAACAATATTCCCCCCAATATTATCCAGATATGAAATCCATTCATATCCTTTACTGATTTTTTCTCCTTTTTCATTAAATACAAACCATTCGCTACCCTGTCTGGCATGGAAAAACATTTTATCTTCAAAAAATTGAGGAGGATCAATAGCATTATATTCTTGCCCATATTTACCTTCTTTTTCATTCACCAGAAACCATTTACTACTATTTTTTTTTGTTTCACAGGCATGAAATACACATTCTCCTTTTACATTCATTAGATTTGAAACAGATGAATAATTGCTGCCAATCTTTTCTCCTTTCTCATTTACTACAAAGTATTCATCGTTTTTCATTCCACTAATAAATAACTGCCCGGCTATATCAGTAATATGATGTATTTCATCAAACGCTGCTCCTATTCTTTCTCCCTGTTCATTAACTACAAAACTCTTCTTATCCTGTTCAACAGGAAAAAATAACCTGCCTAGGCTATGCATAGGATTATGAGCAAAGTCATAGCCTTTTCCGATCTTTCTGTCTTGCCCATAAATAACATAAAATTTGCCATCTTTTTTTGCACTAAAAGCAATTTTACCTTCTATATCTGAAGGCTCATAATATTCTTCGTACTCATCTAAATTTATTGTATATTCCTGTTCCTTTTCTGAAATAGATTCCTTTATCTTTAACAATTCATTCTTATAGTCTGTATAAAATCCCAAAGCCTTTTCTAATTCTCCAGCCTTTTCCGCAACTACAGCTTTTTCCATAATCTCACCTAAGAATTCTTTTTCCTCAGGTGTCAACGGTACACGTTTAACCTCAGCGCGCTTTGGACGTGCCATCTTCAATTGACTTTCAAGTGATTGTTCAGTTTGTTCTGCTTTCATATTGTTATATGATATATGTTACATGATTAAAGTTTTTCAGGCATAAATGATGCCTTTTCCGTTTTCATTAATTCTTTAATATACTTTTGTGCTTTTTTATCTTTTTTTATTGACTCTTCAAGATCCTTTTCAATCTCTGGCTTAATGTCCATCTCAAATCGTTCAAATGATTTTTCTGATAAATTTTCATCATTTAAAATTTCAATAATTTTCAAACTCTCTTCAGGTAAATTAAAAAAATCAAGCGAATTATCCTTTTCAACATTATATTTGTCAATCAATATTCTTCTAAATTTTCTCAGACCACCTATTTCAGCCATTGAATCTAAAACGAGCTCTTTTTGATTAACTACAAAATTTATTTCTTCCTGCCAATGCTGCGGGTCATCAGCCTTAGCCTTAGCCTTTGCCATTGTATATCTGCGAATTAAATAATCTAAAATCATTTCTCTTTTATATAATGTTTTAATATTATCAATTATCTCTTCATGTTTTTTCTCCTTTATACGATTTATTTCTTTTTTCCTCTCTTCCTGCAATTTATCGTTTATTTTCATTAATTCGTTTTTATAATCAGTATACAAATCTAGGGCTTCTTTTAGTTTCCCCGCTTTCTCTGCCGCCACTGCCTTATCCATTATCTTTCCGATAAATTCCTTTTCTTCTGGCGTTAAGGGCACACGCTTAACCTCACTCCGCCGCGAGCGGGCCATCTTCAATTGACTTTCAAGTGATTGTTCTGCTTTCATATTGGTTTGAGCAAGTTACTGTTCTTCCAATCCCTTTACTCTCCCTTCGTTTATGGCTTTTAGTACAGATTCTCTTAATTTAGTTTTTGATGCATTACTAATAACTTTGCAATCAACTCTAATATCATCAGGCAATACTACAATATCAGTATCCAACAAATTTAAATTTCCTCTAACATGTAAATTATTGGGTAAATCGCCTAATGATGTGCCTTTTAATGAGAATTCTCCATCAATCTCTAAATTTTCAGGCATTTCAGTACAATTTTTTTTATGTTCAATTTTAATAGGACTATCAACTATAATTTTTGGATATTTACTAAAATCAACATTAGCATCTGTCCATGATTCAATATTTGTATCTTCTATAAAAATTGATGAAAGCCATTCAATAAATTTTTGCCTGGTATTTTTTATTTTTTCAATTTGTTCCTTTTCTTCCTTTATTTTATTTAATTCATTTTTATAATCTGTATAATACCCCAAAGCCTCAGCCAATTTTCCTGCCTTTTCCGCAGCTACAGCTTTATCCATAATCTCACCTAAAAAAGCCTTTTCTTCTGGAGTTAATGGCACACGCTTAACCTCACTCCGCCGCGGGCGGGCCATTTGGAGTTGATTTTCTAATGATTGTTTTGGCTTTTCTTTCATAATAAAGGTAATATATTTCCGCTGATTTGGGATATTCAATTCTGTTAAATAGATCTCTCGACTGCGCCCTTCACAAGCTCAGGGCTTCGCTAGAGATGACAGCTGGACAGCGGTATTAAACCTACTTGAGTTTATTAACCTGCTTTACAATTTCATTAATATCTAAATAATCCTCAAAGTTCTTTCCCTTATATGCCCAGACGATTTCATGATCTGGGTTTATTAAAAATAAAGCTGGTAGGCTCATTTTTTTATTATTTTTTATCTCAGTTTTCACACCAAGCAGCTCTGTTATATTAAATTCTGGATCAGGCAAAATTGGAAATTTTAATAATAAAAATGATTTTAGCACAGCAGTGCCCATTTTATTATCATTTGAAATTGCCAAAGGCTTGGCTTTTAATTTATCTAAATTTTCGTTAAGTTTCATTAAATGTTTTCTGCACAGACCGCACCATTTGCCTCTGATAAAGGTAATCAAAACCCAGTCATCTTTTTGCCAATTATAAAAATTAAAGATACCCCCTTTAGTATCTTCAAGTTGCCAATTATTAATTTGTATATTCATATACGATTTATTCGTAACTTTAACAACAATCATCTAAGCTTAATTCATCCAGCTCTTTCATTTGCTTTTCGAACTTTTGCAAACATTCTTCACTACAAAAATTTTGGTCATGTTTTTCAATGCAATCTTTTTCAATCTTTTTTTCACAAACAATACATTTTTTTTTGAATATTCCCATATTAAAAGTGACCGTTTTTATGGTTTTTTTCTATTTCAACTTCTTCTTCAATCTTTTTCTCTGCCACTTTTTTTACTTTATAAAAACCAAGCAAAGAAAACACCAATACAGCTGACACAATAATTCCAATCAAATTTGCTACAGCTGATTGAAGGGCACCAATTATAATTGCCGGATTTAGCATGCCAATACCAATTGAAATAGTGGCAAACGGCGGCAACAAAGTGACGGCAATGGCTATTCCAGGCAAAATTACAGATAATTCCTTTCTGGCCCAGGCAAAAGCAGCAGCCACGCCTGATGCAATAGCAACATAAAAAAATGTTAAATTTACAAAGCTTTTTGAACTAATCTCTTCTGTAATAACTTTTTCCGGAGCAATAATGGTCATTATCAAAGATACTATTAAAATTATGCCAATTGACTTCACAATAATTTTAATTGACCACCACATTACTTTTTTATCAACTACCACAACACCCAGAGCTAATGTTAATAATGGCGATAAAAGCGGTGCAATCAGCATTCCACCTATTATAACCGGAACATTGTCTAAAAGCAGTCCTAAAGATACAATAACAGATGATAAAATTAACATCAAATAAAAAGAATAAGTCAATTTACTTGATTCTATAAGTTCAGTTGCACGCTTTTTTTTCTCACGTGTTTTTGGTATTAATGTATCGTTTTTAGTCATGTGATTTATATCCTGGAATTATAATTACTGCGTTAGGTAATACAAAACTATTAGCAAATTCCCACCTTTGCGGGAATGACGGACAGGACAGCTTTATTTATTAATAAATTCTTTTGCTAAATCAATATAATCAGAATATCCATGCTTTTTCATATAATACCACCATTCTACTCCCCAAATATAATATTTTTCAAAACCAGCTTCTTTTGCATATTCAGTATTTTCTATAAATAATTCCGGACTGAATTTTTCATATTGCTCGATTATTGGCACACTGGTAAATGGTACATTAAACCATGGTTCCATTTGAAATTCAGCAACTATTACTTTATCTACCCTTTTTTCTGCCAAATAAGCTCTTTTTGAATACCAGGCTGGGGGGCTGGCCCAGTGAAAGTCTCCAAGTAAAGGATTAGAAACATCGCGATACATTGTAATACCTAAAATATCAGCATATTTTGTAACATTCAGCCAGGTGCTTAATTCTCCAGAATCAGTAAGCATTATTTGTCTATCTGGATCAAGAGAATGAACCAAATCAATTTCATTTACAAAAATTTCTTTGTTTGGCTTTGGACATCTGCCAAATGGAAATAGCGCCTCATTTTCAACCTGCCACATATTAATAACCTTTTTATCTTTATATCTATTTACAACTGTCTCAATCATTTCTAAAAGCTCTTTTTCCTTTGTGTCATACATTAAATCCTGCACCCAGTCTGGTTCATAGCATTCTGGCCAGCGAAGCAATTTTCTGCCAACAGCTAATACAACCTTGCCATCTCTTTTTTCTACTTCATTGATCATCCAATCTAATTGTTCAAAATTATATTGATTATTTTCAGGCTCAATTTCATCCCAATAAGCGGAAATCCTGACATCTGTTAATTTCAGTTCATCAAGCATGTTTATAAAAGTATTTTGCCAGTCTAAATGCAATTCCTGGGCAAATCGTGGGCTAAAAGTAACGCCCCACTCTGGATTATTATTTCTCGGCTTTTCTGGTAGTAATGAATATAAAAAAAAGAAAATTGCCAAAGCAAGTAATATGATCATTACTATTATAAATACTATAAATCTAATTTTAATTTTTTGTGGTTTTGGTTTTCTTTTTAGTTTTTTCTTTTTCACCATATTTAAAATAATAAATATAATCCAAACGCAATTAATAATATTGCAATTGATTTTTGAATGATTACTTTTTTAGTAATATTTTCTTTTAACTGAGGAAATCTCTTTGCAAATATGAGGGTCAAAATTAATAAAAATGCAAATTGAGTGCCAGCCATAGCATTAACCAGGCTTACTTTACCAATTGAAATTGCGTAATTTACTAAAACAAAGGCAATGGCTGCGCTTACTTGTGAAATTAAAATCAAGCTTGCTTTTGCCTGAGTTGATTTTTTATTTCTGCCTTTAATTTCTTTTAACACCAATTTAAGTGTTTGTGGGTAAATAAATAATATTAAACTGCCCAAAAAACCTCCAACTCTCATAATGACAAAACCTGATACAAAATCAGATTCTAAAAATATATATTTGCTTAAAAAGTAAAAACCACCTAAAAGCAAAGCCCCCAATGCTGCCCAGACAAATGTTAATTTTGGCTTACCTCTTTTTTTCTTTTTATAGCTAATAACAATTCCGCCAATAATAATTACAAAAAAAGCGATCAATTGCTTGCTTGATAAGCTTTCAATTCCTGATATTGAAGCTAAAATTAATACAAATACTGGAATAAAGCCGCCAACAAACGATACTACTCTGCTGGTTTGACCCATTTTTATTGCTTTGTAAAAAGGAACTAAGCCTAAAGTATAGAGCATGCCAGCAAATAAGCTAACAAAGATTATCCAAATGCTCGGCCAGGAAAATCCAAAAAACACAAACACCAAACCTAACAAACCTAAGGTGCCTACAGTTGCAGCATACACTCTTGGTTTATTAACTTTTGATAAAACTAATTTATCGACAAGACCATTTATTGAAAAAAATAAATAGCCTGAAATGGCAATTAAAATCCACATATATAATCACATATCACATATTATGTGGCATGTAACAATTATAAATATAATGAAATTAAGTATCCAAGGATTGAAAAGAAAGCAATTGGCGGCAAAGCAGGCATAGGAGAACGTTTCTTTTGTATAGCAAATAAAATATGAATGGTCATCACGCCAATTAATGAGCCTAGAATTATTAATGCTGCGCTTATTACATTTGTTGAAATAACAGAAGCGGCAAAAATCATTGGCAAGGCAATATCACCTGTTCCCAAAAACATAAATCCTTCCTTTGGCTTTACCTTTTTCAAATCAACAAACCAATTATGTGCATGTTCTGGAATGACAATAGAAAAAATAATACCCCTAGACAGCAATCCTTTAAACATTTTTACCATTGTCTTTGTTCTATAAACAGCTATATAATCGTAAATTGATAATATTACTAAAATAATAACCACCCCTAAAGGTTTCAGGTCAAGACCGATTGATGCAGACAATCCTGCTAAACCAAATATTAAAGCAACATTATGAGACCAAATTTGCGGTACAGTCAATCTTAATATTAATATTATTAAAGCAACAGCCAAAGCTAATTCAAAAGGCATCACAGTCTGAAAAACAGTAAAGGCACCTAATACGATAACAAAGTAAAATATAAGAATAAAAAATCTTCCACCACGTAAAAATCGTATTGCCAGAACTATAAATAAAGTTGCAATAATAAATGAAGTTAAAAAATAATACCAAGGAACTGGTTCAGGCGCTACTTCAAATCCCCTTTTAGCAAATAAAAAGACAGCAGTTATGCCTGCAATTATCTGAGCAACTAAAAAAGTTAAGGAATTTTGCCATAATATTGACCAGCTCATTCTAAAATGAGATTTTTCTTTTTTCTTTTTTACTATTTTTCTAGGTTTTGTCTTTCGGGTTGTCCTTTTTGTTTTTGTTGCTTTTTTCTTTTTTTGAGTTTTAGTTTTTGGCATATTTTTTAGAATAGTAGATCGGTAGTATAATAGATTGGTAGAAATCCCAGTAATTTATTCCTACGAATCTAGTTGTGAGGCATTGGTATTTGAAAACGCGCAGAATTTATTCCATCGGCTTTAAAATAATAAATAAATAATAAAAATGATATTACAAGGATAATTGCAATAATAATTATGAATATTCGCTCTTTCATATTAGTTTAATTATAACACATTTTTGCTATATAAGGCACAAAAACTGTGTATTAAATTAAAAAAGACAGCAAATGATTACTGTCTATTATTTTCTCACTTCTGGGAGATAAAGATTTCTTAAAAAGCCTTTAGGCCCATGAATTGATTTTCTTTCATGGATACATCTTATCACCCCAGCAACTATATGGGCAACTGAATGCACTTTTAACTTTGACGTGACTCTTCTTTTGGCAGCAGGAACAGGGATAGTATTAGTCACATGAAGAGCTGTAATTTCAGAAATAGAATCAATTTTTTCGAGTGCATTCAAATTAGTAATCACTCCATGCGTCATCATGCCCATCACTGATCTGGCACCATTTTCAAGCAGGAAAAGAGCCACTTCAATAAATGTTCCGCCACCGCAAAATTCATCATCTGGAACAATACAATCCTTTCCTCTTACATTGCCTATTATAGCGACGGGTCTTACTTTTTCTTCATTGCCTATTCTTCTTTTATCAACAAACACTAAATCGATTTCCGGACCCAGCCTAGTAGCAAAGCTACCTGCTAATTTTGCTGCGCCTAAATCCGGGGATACAATTGCTAAATTGTTCAGTAAATGGGCGTATTCTGTGACAATCAAATTCAAAAAAATTGATTTTGCTGTAACAATTTCTACCCTGGTTCTATTCGAATCGAAAAACCCAACGATTTGCGGGAAGTGAGGATCAAAAATAACAACACCGTGCGCTCCTGCATCAACTATTTGATCTGCCATATCTTTTGCGCCGAGGGATATCCGTAATTGATCAACTTTATCGCTTCTACTACCTGGCATATACAACCAAATAACTCGAACTTTACCTTCACTCCGTTTTCTCAAATTTCGTGAGACAGAAAGTGTCATTTGAACATTTTCTTGAACTGGAGGATGCTGCGTTGAAATTAAAAATGGATCGCAATCCCTGACATCATCAATAATTTTATTTGCAATATTTCCGTTTGAAAACCTTAATAATTCTAGACGACCCGGTTCAATTTTTTTCGGTCCAGCTTCTTCTTCGGTCTCCTTAGGTTTTATTTCTTCTGTCAGAATTGTACATGCATCCTGAACAATTTCAGGATGAGCCCCCGCATCAAACACCATGAAATTATTCACGGCGCTTCCTCCTTTTGTTAGGGTTCCAGTTAGAATGAGCCAAAATCCACTTCTATTGTAAATTTAAAAATAAAAAAATGCAACATTTCTGTGCATTTTTAAAATATATATATTGTTTTATTCAACTTGATAAGCATCCTCAAGTATTTTCATAACTGCAGCTTCTACGTATTCTTTTCTGCTCTGATCATCACTATCTAATTCTCGAATTAAAAACTTTGCGGCTTTTCGAGAAATTAATTTTTCATCTCGTAATCGCTGAATCATTTGAAATATCGATACAGGTGGTTGTTCTTTTTTTAGTCCCTCAAAAGACTCCTTAATAATAGCAACAATAAAATCAATATTTTCTTCTGCTGCTTTTTTCAAAGCTGCTCGCAGCTCTTCAGCTGCCTTTTCCATTTGCTCTTCTAGCTTTTTAAAAGGAGACTTTTCCTGCTGAAATGATTCAAATCCAAATTTCATATAATTTATATTTATTCTTCAATTGAAAAAATATTTTCCCAATTAAATACTTTTAATTTTTCTGTTTTGCTTCGTTTAATTGACAATACTAAAACTTCCTTTTCAAAAGAAACAGATTTCAAAACTCCACTGCGCATTAAACCTTCAATTGAATAAACTTTAACTCGTTTACCAATTAGATTTTTAATATTTTTTGATTTTGCCATATTTTATTCAAAATTAAAATTTAGGTCTTTAAGTGCTGGCCAATTAGCATCTTTTTCTGATAATGTGGGGTTTTCAATACCCCAATCAATGTTTAAATCAGGATCATTCCAAATTATACCACCTTCATCTTCTTGATAATATAAATCAGTACATTTATACAAAAATTCAACATCCTCAGTTAAGGTTAAAAATCCATGAGCAAATCCTTTTGGCACCCATAACATCTTTTTATTTTCTTCAGAAAGCTCAAACTTGGCCCATTTCTGATAAGTTGGTGAACTTTTTCTTAAATCTACAGCCACATCTAGTACTTTGCCAGAAACCACTCTGATTAATTTACCTTGCGGATGCTTTTTCTGAAAATGCAGGCCTCGCAAAACATTTTTACCAGACTTTGAATGATTATCCTGTACAAAATCTAAATCCAAACCAGATTCTTCAAAAGACTTTTCATTATATGTTTCCATAAAAAAGCCCCGGTCATCTCCAAAAACCTTTGGTTCAATTAAATAAACATCTTCTAAATCTGTTTTTATAAAATTAAAATTGCTCATATTATTCAGTTATTAATCCTGTGCATCGCCAATTAATTGATGCATTTTTATTAACTACATTAATAACGCAGGAAGGATCGCAGCCTTCTTTTTTAATATCTAAATCCAGCCACCAGGTTCCTGTGTTTTCATTACACATATACGTATCTTTTAATGGCCCGTCTTTTGTGCATTCGCTGTTATTAGCAACTTCTCTGGCCTCAGTTAAACTCATTTTTTCACCAGTTTCTTTTTTTGTACAAAATTCTTCAGCTACTTGTTCAACTGGCTTTTTTATACAACCAGTAATAATTAATAAAGTGAAACATAATAAAACGACAAATAAAATTTTTGTTTTTTTCATAAAATTATTTTTTTAGAATTTTTTCAAAATTTTTATCAGTGAGGAAAAACATAATATGCTTGCATTCAGAGCAAACATAAACATCAGGCCATACTCCCCTTCTGTTCCAGTGTTTACTGAGTGGTTCTAAAGAAAAGCCATGAGTGTAAGAAAACCCTCTTTGCAGCTTTGTTTCAACCAGTTGTTCACTTCCACAATGAGTGCATTTTTTATTATTATATATCATATATTTTTTCTTTACTTTTCACTAATATTTTACGATTTATTTGTATTTTTGTCCACTTTGTATATCAAAACCAGATATTGACATATTTAAATATACATGTTATAATGCATTATACCTCAAAGTCAATCAATGGAGGAAAAAATGAAGGAAATCGTTGTACGTGCCAGAAGTACTGATATTCATGCCTGTTTTGCCAATGACCATAAATGTTGGGAATCAGGAAGTAATATTAGTGAAGCAGTAGGAAAACTACTTAGAAGTCATGCAAAAAAGCTGGGTATTAAAGTCACTGTCAGTGACGATGCCCATACTCAGCATTATTTGGAAAATCCTGATATCATCAAACGCTAAACAAAGAGCTTAATAATACCGCCATATAAATATGGTGGTTTTTTGTAAATTAAAAAAAAGAGATGAAATTGTTCACCTCTTTATTTTTCTCTCAAATATTAAACTCTATCAGCTTCTCGCTTGCCGTCTTCAACTTCTCTGGCAGCTTCAGCTTCTAAGCTACCGTTTGGAGAATTGATAGCTTCAAGAGCTTTGCCAAATCGAGTACCCTTGAGTAGATGCGTTAAGGCTTTCATACCACCTGCTTCAGTGATAAACCCAAATGCACCAGTAGCCTGTGGCAGATGCTTTGCCAGCTCTGCCAAAGCAGCCTTGTTACCATGGCCTTCAAGCGCCTCGACCAGTTTTTCAGTAATTGCACGAATTTTGGTCGCTTCTGCATCAGCAAGAGCCTTGACCAAATCTGCTTCAATTTTAGAAACCTTATCTTTAAATTCAGCGGCTTGATTGCGCCATTCACTTTTAAGAGTAAGGTCCAGCTTCTCGCTGGCTTCACGATCAACTCTTTCAAGCTCTTTGACTGCATTGGCCATCGCTTGAAGAATCTTAGCATCTTCGTGCTGCTTTGCGCTTCGCTCATGTGAAAGCTCATGCGCCTGAACCTTGCGTTCATGGTCGAGCTTCTCACTGGCAAGGGCAATCGCATGATTCAGCCCATCTTCATGGCGTTTAATATCATGACTGCTCTGCGCTTTTACAAGCTGAACTTCTTGATCTCTTTTGACCTTGGCAAGTTCAAGCTCAGCTTTTTCAGCTTCCATTTCTTCAACTCGCTTCTGATGATCCAGAATTACTCTCTGAGCTGTTTCTTCAAGCTGAGTAGTAACAATCTTGCTGTTGGTACTGGCAAGAGTAGTTGCAATCTCTTTATCTGTATATTGGATATCTAAAACTTCAACCTCATCAACCCTCATATTGTTTTCATTAAACAGTAATCCTGGGCGATGCTTTTGATCTTCAGTTTTTACGCCGAGAATAGCATCTCTCAAGAATTCTGCCATATTCATATCAACAAGCAGGTCATTCAGAGTTTTTTCTTTTGCCTGAAGGCGTAGACGACTGCGCAGATTATCGCACATAAATCTTACATAATCTTTTACATTAAACCATTTGGCTCTTTCAGTATCTTTTTCGCCGACAAACTGAACGCCATATTTCAGATCAACCACAATTTCTACAAATTCTCTTGTCTCCAGCGTTACCTGATCAGTAACAAAGTTACCTGTTGTACGCAAGAAACACGTAGGCAACTGATTTACATCAGTCTTTGGACGTCCCCTTGAAAGCCTGAGAACCTCAAGAGTTTCATCAAATGCCAGCAGCTCAGTGCATGGGCCTACTACAGGCCGGCGGCTATCGCGGCTGTTAATCAAAATTGCCTCATTATTTGGTACTACAACAGAAATAGCCCACGGCGTGTCTACCATTGCATCATCACGCACTTTCTTATGCGGAGCATGCTCTGCAATCCACATATTCCATTCACGTCCAGGAACCTTTCGATGAACATGTTTTTGCTTTCGCGGATCCAAAATAAGCTTGACCTTGCCCTTTTCAGTATCAACACTTCCAGTATCCACGTCTGCAACGTAAACACCGCTTTTTTGATCCACACCGATTGCCTGGACAAAGACCTGAGAATGGTCATTGCCAATATGAGGCTCTCTGGTCTCAGGATCAATAACTTCAAAATCATTTGAGGGCATCAGATATGCATCTACATCACTGATGAAGATTTCATCGCCCTTGAAATATTTTTTCTTTTCCAGCACTACTGCCTGAGGCAGCTGCTTTTGCAAATCAGAAGCATCAATTTCATCAGCCACCACCCGGCACAGAATGCCACGGTCGCTTCGCAGATGATACATATTATAAACACGATGCTCAGAACCTTGACGCCTAAATCTGTCATACGGACCAGGAAAAACACGTCCAGGACCCTGCTTGTGTTTTTCATTCCCATCTTCATCTACAACCACGCAGAACTGAGTCGGTCCCAGAACCACAGCTTCCCTGACAACTTCCTGGGAAGACTCAGGTACTGACCTCTGCTGGAACACGCTTGCAAGCTTAATTACTTCACGCGGCCGCAAAATTTTATCAAGTGCATGTCTTAGCGCTTCATATGGTCTATAATCAGGTAATAATCGCTCATACTGTTTCTGAACATCTTGGAATACATCGTTAATACCAGCTTTGTTAAAAAACTGAGCAATATTTTCGATCTTAATATCACCCTTTCGAACCCTTCGATAAATAATATCCTTTGCTACGCCCTGCGATAACTCGTCATCCTGACTGACCGTAATCGATCTTTCAGCCACCACTGTAATGCCAGTTGGAGGAATATAGGTTTCTCGAGTACTCCCAGGAATTACAATTCGCTGGCCAACCCTGAAAACAACGGCTGGCGGAAGTTCTTTTGTACTTCCCTTTTTATCAGTCTTTTTCGTTTCCTTCTTTTCTTCAGCTGGTTCATCTTCGTCTCTTGTAGCAAGTTCAGAAACCTTAAGACTGTCGTCAGCATCTTTGTCAAAAACAGTTTCGTCAACTACAGCCTTTTTGATTTTAGCGCACTCAACAGTAACATCATAATATGGAGCGTCAGCATCAACCTGTTCAGATTCAACTTCAACCATCAGATATTGGCTGGCAGAAAGATGATGTACTTTTACAACCTCAACCTTTTGGCCAGGCCAAACAGGGAAATGCCCAGAAATGACATTTCGCTTTTTGCCATATGCCAAATCTTTCATCTGGCCGCGGCCAGACTTATACGAGCCGTTGGGATAGCCATCTTCAAATGATTCTGCTGGATTATGAATTACAGCATATTCATCAGGATTTAGAGTAATAAAACGCTGAATTGCATCTGTTGCATTATCAACTTCAATAACCTCACACGGCTTTTCCGGATCAGGAATAACGAAAATATCATCATCAGTAGCTTCTAAAGGATCTGGGCCGAAAATCGGCCTAAATGTACCTTCTTTTTTACTAATCGTCCATACAAATTCACCTTTAATTAAAGGTCTTTTTGTAGATGCCATTCCCCACCTCCTTGCATAGGGGGTCAGACGGGATTGCAAACCAGCTATTTGCTGATTTTCAACGAGCTTTTGGCGTTTTTGCCATAGTAAAAATTACTCCTTTTTATTCTTTTTGTCAAGCTTTTCTCAAATTATTATATTTGACAATTTTCAGTGCTCATGATATTATTTATTATCCAAAGGAGGCATGAATGAGTAAGAAAAAAAAGATAAGTGGAAAGAAAGCAGAAAATCTATTTCCTTTTATACTTGAAAAAGCTGGATATCAGTTTGTTGAAGCTCCTGTTCCTGGGATTGGGGCAAAAGCTATTGCCAGAGCTAATTCATTTGAAGATCATTCGCTTAAAATTGATTTTTGGATAAATTATGATTTAGGTGAAGGTTATATTTGGATCCCAGTACAATTTAAAACATATGGGAAAACACCCACATCTCCCAGAAATTCAGTGATCAGATCAATACTCAAAAGCAAACACCAGGGAATCCTTTGTATTGCTATAAAATATGATGTAATTACTCAATCCTTCAAAGGTGATAAAAAAACAATTGAACTAGTGGGAAAGAAAGTAAAACATGCAATTAAACGGCATTTTCCAAAGATTGAAAATCCTTTTACTGTAGAACGAGCTATATATATTAAAAAGTGTGTTAGGGATAGTGGAAATAAAAACAATGCAAATGTTGACTGGAAAAAATATTTACTAAATGATTCAAAGAACGCCTAATATGGCGTTCTTTTTAAACTGAAAAAAATCTTAGCAACAATTTTAAATTTTTCCTTGATGCTTTTGACATTTTTTTCTAAATATGCTAAAATATTCTATATAAATTTGACATTTGGGAGCTTAGTTAAGTGGTATAACATTGGTCTCCAAAACCAAGGTCGGGGGTTCGATTCCCTCAGCTCCTGCCAAAAGAGCCTGAGTATTTTACTCAGACTTTTTTGATTATCAAAATTCAATATGCTAAAATATTAATACTAAAACATAAATAACAAAATTATGAAAAAAATAAATCCATCTTTGTTTGGTCTTTACCAAGCACTGGGTGTCACTTTTTACTGCGCATTAATAGGAGGTTTTTTTATTTTAATGCAAAGATTTAATTTTACTCCGCCAGAATATGTGGCCATTACTTTAATGCTTGTGCTACTTGTCTTCTCGGCAGCAATATGCGGCTTGCTGGTATTTGGTTATCCAGTTTTTTTGGTATTGAATAAGAAAAAAAATGATGCTTTAGCTCTGCTTGGCTATACATTTCTTTATTTAATAATTATTTTTGTGATCTTTTTGATTACTGCATTAATATTTGGATATTATGGCTAATAAAACTCAAAAGAAAAAAGAAACTTTTAAAGTCAAAGGCGAAGATTTGCTTCAAAAAATCAAAGAGCTTATCAAGGAAGGAAACATCAGGCAAATCACTATTAAAAATAAACAAGGAAAAGTTCTGGTGGTTATTCCTTTAACTGCAGGTGTGGTAGCAGCAGCCTTAGCTCCAATACTGGCTGCAGTAGGTGCAATTGCCGCTTTGGTTACTGAATGTACAATTACAGTTGAACGAAGATAATTTTAAATAAAAAAGACGAGAATAAATTCTCGTTTTTATAATACGTTTATTTATTGAGCTGCTTGTATATCTTTGACCTGTTGTTCAAGCTTGGCAATTCTTTCTTTCATAGCCATAATATCCTTTCCATATACTTGTCTATCTTCATAGGATGCTTCTTCTAATCGTTTAAGCCTTTCTTCTAATTCATCTAATTTCAATTTTATACTTAAAATCTCACTCTTTATCTCAGAGATGTCTTTTTTAATTGGTTCAAGCTTTTCATCAAGTTTTTTATCCAAGGCCTCATTTACTTCTTCCTTGACAATACTGCGAACAGCCTCTGGCAGAGGTTTTAATTCCTCAACAACAACATCCTGAACTGTTTCTTTAATTTGTTTGATGTCTGTTTCTTCTAGCATATTTGTATTAATATTTTATCACAATTTATTTTCAAGTCAATTACTTACAATAAAACTACTCAAAATTATCGAGTAGTTTTTTTATTCAATCAAGCTGTAGCCAGGTATAAACCGGACGCTGATCAATATGAGGATCAGCATCAGGTTTTCTAAAAATACAATGCATTCGGTTTTTCCATCGGCGTCGAAATTTTCTGCGAGCTTCTTGTTTTTCATGCCGAAGCGAAGGCTTGCTGCTCCAGGCATATCGATGCAGCTGAATGCGCGCGCTTCGGACAACCGCATATTTTTCACGGTTCTCACTTTGTTGCATGTTCCCTCCTCGTTTTATCAAAATATAATAGCAAAAATAATTAAATTTGTCAACCCAGCAGATTTTTCAAATAATTCTCTGGAGTGTATTCTTTTATTAAATCTATACAATTTTGAGAAATTTGAGCATAATTTTCCACGGCTTCTGCCCTATTTATAGCTTCAAGCATTTGCTGAGTATTTGCAGAATCAAAGATAAATCCAGTCTGCCCTTGTTTTACCAATTCTGCAACTCCGCCAATGTCTGCTGCAATCACTGGCACGCCCTGGCTAAAAGCTTCATAAATCACAGTTGGAGAATTTTCATAGCAAAGAGATGGAACGATTAAATAATCGCAAAAATCAAGCAAATTTTTAATTTGATTTGAATCAACTTTACCTAAAAATCTAAACCTATTATCATCATGAATTATTGATTTTAATTCAATTTCTTTTGTGCCAGCTCCGGCTATTATTAATTTAAATTGTCTGTCAAGCTTTTTCAATGCTTTTGCTAAAAAAATTATGCCTTTATGCTCCTGAATCTGCCCTAAAAATAATATTTTTATAGGTTTTTCAAATTCTTGTTTTGGATTTGATTTAATTTCAAAAGATGCTGGATTTGGCAAAACCCGCTTTTCACAATTTTTAAAAAATCCTTTTTCTTCATGAAAATCTAAAAGCCATTGTGACGGCGAAACCACTTTTTGCAACGATCCAAAAAGGCATTTGTTTATTCTGGCATAACATTTTGTTAAAAAGCCTGAAACGAAAAAATCTTTTTCATTATCTTTAATTATCAAACCGCTTGGCACTGCCAGCTGCGCATCATGCAAAGTATGAATCCATTTATATTTTTTTATGGCTTTTGGGATTAAAAATCCAATACCCATTAAACTATGTGTAATAACCAGGTCTGGTTTTTCTTTTTTTAGAATTTTGCGTGCAACAAAAAAAGAATGCAAATTAAACTGATCAAAAAAATGCCAAATTAATCGGATAATGGCATTATGCTTGAAATCATTTAAATAGTAATAAATGTTCAATGGAAAAAAACTGTATTTTTTAATATTTTGCGCTTCTTCTAATTCCAATGCAAGTCCTTTCGGCTTCGTGGTGATCAAAACCACTTGATTATCTTTTTTCAGTTCATTTACTAAATGCTTTACAACTTTTTCAGCTCCGCCTCTTTCATATGGATGAAACACATTTGTTATAATTGCTATTTTCATACAACATTTTTATAAACGTCATTTAGCTTTTTAGCAATTTTTGGCCAACGATACTTTTGATTAGCCACTCTGGCAGCATTTTGAGAAAACTGCTCATACAATTTAGGATTATTTAGAATCATTTTTGCCTTGTCTGCAATATCTCTTGCGTTCTTCGGTTCAAAAAGCATGCCGGTCCGTCCAGAGTCTACAACCGTTCTGACTCCTTTTAAATTTGAGGCTATAACAGGCGTACCAGCAGCCAAAGATTCAATTAAAACTAAACCAAATGCCTCTGACTTATCCACTGACGGCAAAACAAACAGATCGGCTAAATTGTAATGCTCTGGTAAAATATCCCTTTCGACATAGCCGGCAAAATGAATTCGTTTTTCCAAGCCAAGTTCTTTTACTTTTTTTATATAATCTTTTTTTAAATCTCCCTCACCGGCAACAATTAATTTTACATTATCATCCAGATATTTCATCGCATTAATAAGATAATTTACTCCTTTAAAATAATGAGCGGCATCAAGACCTCCGACAAACAGCAGTACTTTATCTTTTTCTTTTATGTTAAATTTTTTCAAAAAATACGGATCTTTTTTTCTCGGTCGGTATATTCTTCTAACGCCAAACGGCAGTTCAACAAATTTATTTTTATTCTTCAAATAAAAATCCCGGATATAACTGTCCATTACATAATCAAATGAGGAGACAATTATTTTATCAGCCACCTCAAGCATTCTCTTGGTATGAAATTTTGCATAAATATTTAATACTTTTCCTTTTAACCCAGTACCGACAAAATCCATGTGATAACTTATTACAAGTTTTTTAATTTTATTTTTTTTCTTCAAAGAATAAACTGATTCTGCACCGCCTAAAAATGGATAATGCAAATGCACTACATCATAATTACCTTTTTTTAAATGCCTGCGAATGCTTGGCACATATGCAGCATTTCCTATTTTTAGCAAAGGTATTAGTTTTTTTATATTATAACTGGTTTTATATGAAGGAGGTTTTATAAATTTTGGTACATAAACATCTACTTCATGCTTAAATAACCTTGCCAATTCTGTAGCATAAAAATGGGCCACAACACCAATGCCGCCGCCATATGGGGGTAATACGCATACTACTTGTGCTATTTTCATATCATTATAATTTACCAAAATATAATCCGTTTGACAACCTGCCAATAAAAATTAAATACTGGATTTGCTATATATTTTAAAATTGGATTTTCAAAATCACCCTGATATAAAACTTTTCCCGTAAAATTCCAGACTACTTTTCTTTCTTTGACAATTCGCTTTTTCTGAACTTTCTTTCTCCAATTCCAAACTAATTTTAAATTCTTAGCGCTAAAAAACCATTTATATACTTTTAATCTTTGCTTAAACCAGCCGTTACATAATGAAAAGCCGAATAAACCCAATTCATATGAAACAAATGCTGGGAAAAGTAATATTAATGTTGCCCAATGATAACAAACTAAGGTGGTAATCATGCGGTTTCGTTCCATCCAAAAAAACTGCTTTATGCTTTTTATAAATTCAAATTTATGATAAACCACTGATTTGTAAGCAATCACATTTTTTAAACCATAAAGCTTTGTTTTCCAACCCCATTCCAAATCATCATGGTACATAAAATACTCTTCAGTAAACTCACCAATCTTTTCAAAAACTTGTTTTGAAACCAGCATTGCTGCGCCGCTGGGATATACAATTTGATCTGATTCTTTTTCAATATTCAATTCTGAAAATTTTTCCTTATATTTATCAGAAAATCCAAAACCTAAAAAATGCAATGAATTTCCCAGGCTATTTATTAATTCTGGCTGCTGATGCAGCATTAACCTTGACTGAATTAAACCAATCTTTGGATCTGATTTATATATTTTCAGCGCTTCAATTAAAAAATTCGGATCAACTGTAGTATCCATATTTAACATAAAAAAATAATCATAACCCTGCTGTATTGCCCTTTCAATTCCAGCATTATTTGCTGCTCCAAAACCAACATTTTCAGCATTGACCACAATGCCAGCCTGGATTCTATCAGTTTCCCCCATTCCAAAATCAAACTGCGGGCACAAATCCATAATATCCTTCCTTGTCTGCTCGCTTGATTCATTATCTACAATAAAAATTTTCAAAAGTTCCTTTGGATAATTAACTTTGCTCAAACTGTCAGCGCATTCTTTTAGAAACCGCCTGGCATAATCCTTGTAATTGATTAATATTATTGCAATTTTAAAATTACTATTCATATATAACATCTAAACAGATCTTGTTAGATTTAGCTAACTCCGCTGCCTCTACTAACTCCTTGTTTTCTCGATCAACTATAATATTAAGTGTAACAAATAAATGTGCAGGCAATTTTTTTAATAATTTACACCCTTTAAGATTTAAGTTGCCAATAACTTTTAAATGAGCAGGTAGTTGTGTAATACTTGAATCATGCACTGTAAGATTCTCTCCTGCTACTCGTATATCTGGCGGCTCACTTAAATTAAAATTATGCGCAGTCCAATGCCAAGCAGCATCATCTTCATCTGTAATGCCAATTTCATCTCTCACCCATTCATGCAGCATATCAAAATCCCATTGCTCTTTATCCTTTTCTTTTTTTTCTTTAATCTTTAACAATTCATTTTTATAATCAGTATACAAATTCAAAGCCTCTTGCAATTTCCCAGTTTTTTCCGCAGCCACAGCTTTGTCCATAATTTCACCCAGAAATTCCTTTTCTTCTGGAGTCAAAGGCACACGTTTAACCTCATGGCGCCGCGGCCGGGCCATTTTTAATTGGCTTTCTAAAGATTGCGGTTGTTCTGGCATATAGTAATAAGTAACGGGTAATTGGTAATTAGGAATTGATATCAAATCTCAATTATTTTTTTCACAATTTTATCTCCTTCTTCGTCTGTAATTCGAGCAATAATATATGCTTTATTGTCAGTCAAAGGCTCAAGGCAATAAATTTCATCATACTTTTCACTCACTGCTTTACCTTGTTCATTTGCCACAAACCATGATCCATCTCCCTCGTCACTAGCAATAATGGCTATTTCCCCTCCTATATCCTCTATTTGCCCAATAAGATAGTAATCTGCAATTTGTTCTCCTTTTTCATTTACCACATACCACTTATCTTTTAAAGCTGTGAAAACAATAGTTCCGTTAATATCTTTGATATTATCAGTACGCTTATATCCCTGATCCCTTCCAATCTCTGTTCCATCTTCAGTGACTATAAATGAATTCCCCTCTCTGTCAATTGAAGAATAAATAATTTTACCAGCAACCTCTAGTGGTTTTCCAATCCCTCCATATTTTTCCCCAAACTCTCTTCCGTTTTCATCTACAATTATCCATCTTCTACCCTTTTTTGCCTGATAAACTAATTTTCCTCCTATTTCCATCGGACTTTCAACATAAAGATAAGCCTCTCCAAATTCTTCACCATCTTCATTGGCAATAATCCATTTTTTTCCTTTTTTACCGCGAAAAGTAATTTTATTATTAATAAATCTTAAGTCTTTTACATCATCATATTCTTTTCCTAATTCCTTTCCATCCTCATTAGCAATAATCCATCTTTCACCCTGCTTGGCTAAAAAAAATATTTTACCCTTAATAAACTCAGGTAAATCAACTGAATCATATTGTTCACCAATTTTTTTGCCTTTTTCGGTATATATAAAAGCCTTACCGTCTTTTTTTGCTATAAAAACTATTTGGCCCCCTAAATCTTCAGGACATACAACATTATCAAATTCTCCACCAACCTTTTTCCCTTTTTCATTAATTATAAATTCTTTATTGCCTTTTCTAGCATTAAATGCTGCCCGTCCATTAATATTTTTTAGGTTCCACGTTAAATCATATTCTTCTCCGATTTGTTCTCCTTTTTCATTAATTACTAAATGTTTTTCATTCTTATCCGTTACTTCTATTACTGGCTTTCCATTAATATCTACTGGATCTGCATGATCAATATAATCTTTTAAGTCAATAGTGAATTCTGATCCTTTTTCAGCTAAAGATTCTTTAATTCGCAGCAATTCATTTTTATATTCTGTATACAAATTCAAGGCTTCCTGCAACTTTCCGGCCTTTTCCGCAGCCACAGCCTTATCCATAATCTCACCCAGAAAATCCTTTTCTTCTGGCGTCAGCGGAACACGCTTAACCTCATGGCGCCGCGGCCGGGCCATTTTGAGTTGGGATTCGAGGGATTGTTTTGGTTTTTCTTTTGGCATAAGGTTTTAAATTTACCGCTGCCTTTGGTTATTCAATACTATCAGAAAGATCTCTCGACTTCGCTCGAGATGACAAGCTAGGCAGCGGGTCAGCGTCTTTCCCCTTCTCCGCCTTATCAATTGATATGTCTTTTACCAAATATGTAATATCTCTCTCAATCTTTTCAATTCTGGCAAAAATTCTAAACACTATATAAAATAAAACTAAAATTGAAATATAAATCACCACATCAACTCCTCGGCCAACTCCCAGCCAATCAGCGACTAGCTGCGTTGTTTGCGGCAAGACAACAATAACTCCGACTGCAATCCAAAAAATTAGCCATAATAAAAAGACCTGAATGCTAAATTCTCTTTTTTTAAGCTTTATTGCCAAACGATAAATTACATAAGCGATAAAAATTAAAATCAGAATTTGGATTAAATTCATATTTTTTTTAATTAAGAATTTTTTGCTTTAATAAATCTAAAATAATTTTAATGCCGCCGCCAAAGCCCTGTCCATATTCAGTATAGATAACTTCAACCGGTACTTCAGTGAAATTTAATTTGCGTTTTACAATTTCAGCTGGAATTTCTGTGTTGTGAGCCATTCTGTTTTGAGTAATTTTAATTTTTTTAGCTGCATGCCTGTTTAAGGCCCGAAAACCATTGTGCGCATCAGTTAATTTTAATCCGCTAAAAAACCAATTGACTAAAATGGCTGGCTTGTGAATTAAATACTTTTTTGTAAAAGGAATATTTTTTGCTCCACTTAAAAATCGCGATCCAATCGCGATATCAAAACCCTGATTTATTTTTTCTACAAAATCATCTATTTCTTTCACCTGATGCTGTCCGTCTCCATCAAAATGAATTACAATATCTGCTCCCTGTTTGACTGCAAATTCTGTACCAGTTCTCAATGCTGCTCCCTGACCGCGGTTAATGTTATGGGTTAAAAGATAAACTGGATAATTCAATACGATCTTCGAAGTGCAGTCTGCTGAACCATCATTTACTATCACAATATTATTATAATTTTCTTGCAGCAAGCCTTCAATCACTTTGGCGATTGTCTTTTCCTCATTATACGCTGGAATTACAATAAATATTTTTGACATAGCTCAAATTTCTAGCTGAGTCATTGCTTATAAACATTTTACTCTTTTTTAAATCGCACCAAGCTCTTGCTTGCCTTGGTAAATTCAATCGTTCTCTTTAATCCGTCTTCCAAGCTAACGATTGGAAACCAGCCAATAGCTTTTTTAATTTTACTAATGTCTGGATAACCCAGTTCTCTCATAAATAGCAGCCTCTCCTTAAATTTTACACTTGAAGATGATTCAGTTAATTTAACAATCTCATTAGAAACATCCATCAGCTTGTGCACCTGAGTACCGCCCATATTCACCGGCTCATTCATCGGGCTGTCCATTAATTTTATAACACCTTCAACAATATCTGATACGTAGCAAAGTGAGGTGATAAATTTTTCATCTCCAAAAATCTCTAAATTTTTATTTTCCAAAGCATTGACAATAAAATCCGGAATCATTTGTCCGTCCTGTAGTAGCATTCGCGGACCATATGTTCTGAAAATCCTGACAACCTTGGTATCGATATTAAATTGGTCATGATACACATCTACAATTGTTTCTGCATATTTTTTCCCCTGATCATAACATGACCGCGGCTCCAAATGATCCATTGCTCCACGATATTTTTCCTCAACGTATATTGGTTTGTTTAAAGTACTCTTTGGCACATCGCCATAAACAACTGATGACGAAAACTGCATGAACTTTGCCTTATATTTAACTGCCAAATCCAATGAGTTTTTCATAACCACTGAATTTGCTTCAATTGTCTGAATTTTATGCTTTTCAAAATTTTTAACTGATGTTGGACAGGCTAAATTATAAATTTCCTGAATGCCATAGACGTTAATCTGAAATTTCGATACATCTTCCAATTCCTCTAAATTGTCCAAAGGCTCTGCCAAATCATGCTTGATTAATTCAAAATTAAATTCCTGAAGCAAATGATTTATATTTTCTTGGTTAGAAGAAACAAAATTATCAACGCAAATTACATTTTGTCCTGAGTTAACCAGACGGTCGCACAAATGTGATCCAATAAATCCAGCTCCTCCCAAAACTAGAATATTTTTATTTTGTTTTACCATAAATTTGAATTTAAGAGTTATTTATTGATATTTTAGACGAAAATTAGGATTTTGGCAAACCAATTATCCTCAAAATTGGGCTATATTTACTTTTTTTTAAGCAGCAGGAAAACAACGGGTAAAAATAATAAAATCATCCAAAGCCAGGGCCCTAAAATTACTCTATAAAACAGTAAAATAAGTAATATTAAAACAATTCCAGCCAGAACTTTTATCCAGTCTTTTTTCCTCATTTCAGTCAGGGCGTCAAGGTATAAAGCTATAATCCAAAAAATCATTAACAAAGCAGGGTGAATATAAAAACAAATTAATCCCGGCCAAATTTTTTCAAATACAAAAAATGAAGCCACTGCTAATAAGCTAATCAGATGCAAATCACTGAAAATTATGCCTAATTGTCTGTTCTGCTTAATTTTCTGCCTAATTTCTCCCATATATTTTGTCCAAATAAATCAAATTCTATTTCTGTAATTTTTAATGAATTATTTGGAATCACAATTACAAAACTATATCCTTCTGTAGGATGAAAAAAAATATCTTTTAGATCAAACTCAATCTCTTTTGTCTGCCACTGGTCTTGTTTTTCAATTTCAATATTTTCATTTAGAAAAATCTTTTTGCCTTCATCTTCAATAATGCCAAATTCAAAATTCTGCAAATTCTCAGACGAATATGTTAATTTTACCTTTGCATTTTCAAATTTAACAGGCATACGCAAATTGAAGGCAATTGGACTGTTTATAATTTTCATGTATGAGTCATTTTCTTCTACAATCATTTCATAATCTTCTGGCATAAAAAATCTAGAGACAAATCCGCTTTGCTTGCCAAAATCATATTTTAAATGAAAATGACCGCTAAATGAAAAATAATTATAAGCAAAACCAAAAAGTATGGCCATTGGGATCAACCAAATAAAAATTCTAATTATAACAATATGGTTTTTCTTCATAAATTCAAATCCAAAGATATTTTATATAAATAAAAATTATCAATTTGTGTGTTCAACTCAAATTTTAAATTCTGATTTATTTTTGTTCTGTTTATAAATTCCATATCATCTGGCGCTAGCATTGAATAATAATAGACTGGTCGTGAATCAATCAAATTTGCCACAAATGGAAAAATTGCATAATTTTCTAAAAACACAATTACTTTTCTTTTTGGAAAAAATATTTTATCAGACCGGTCTGTAATAATAATGGCATGGTCTTCTGTCTTTTCTAAAACAATATTTCGAGTTTGATTATATTTTTCCAAATTCTGTTTTACTGCAAATAAACTTTCATCTGTTTTTACAAAAACCAAATTAAATGTAAACAAGCTTAAAACTAATAAAAATAAAATTGTTGAACTTGCTTTTATATTAATTCTTACTTTTTCAAAAACCTTCCAGACTGCGAACAAGCTGTAAGACATAAATGGCAATAGCAAAACAAATATTGGCAGCCAGTATCGCAGATATGAAGTACCAATGGTCAGTTTTGAAGCATCAAAATGATCATAAAAAACATATCCGCCATAATATATTATTAAATAAGCACTGACAGCTAAAGTAATTAAAAGATAAACAAACTTTTTTGTATAATGTTTTTTATCTTTGTAAAAATAAATAAAAAAGGTAGCAATTCCTGGAATTAAAAAAATATTAAACCATGCTAAAAATCTCCAAAAATAATTAATAAACACAGTAATGCTCTGAACCAGCTTTATGCCAAATGGAAAAATTGCTGAAACTGAAAAGAATGAACTTAAAATTGTAAAAATATTTCCATTTGCAACCTGATCATTTAAATCTACACTTAAAAGCCTGGTATTATAACCAAGCTGAAAATAGCCCCCATATAATTCTTTGTTTAAATGCAGAGTCGGTAAAAATGCAACTACTACAAAAATTATACCAATTGTGATGCCAGCCCAATTCGCTTTTTTTATGTTGAACAAAAGCAAGGCGAAATATAGCAATGCTACCCAATAAATCTCTGATGGTCTAATGCTCAAAGCTAAACCTAAAAGCAATCCTGCTATAGCATATGTTTTCAAAACTCTTGGTTTAAAATAATTTTTTATTCCTTTTTTATATTTTATGTTTAACAAAATAGCCAAAGAAATAATTAACAAATCAACAAATATAACATTGGGCATCAAGCTTTTTGCAGTATAATAAATAAAAATTGGATGAAAAAATAAAAGCAATGCGCTAAGCATTGCCACTTCTTTTTCAAAAATTTTGCGTAATCCTAAATACAAAAAAATTGGAGTAATAGCGCTGACTATTGGAATTATAAAAGGAATTATATAACAGCCAAATAAATCAGCTATCACTCCTAAAATAATTGGCATGCCTAAAAAATATCCAGGTACAATGTCTCCGTTGGCATTTGAAGTGGCAGATCTTGGAATGATAACTCCATTTACTTTTAAATTATCAGGTTCAGCAATACCCATTGATCCATTTGAATAATTGCAGGAAAAAACATAATTGGCCGTTTCATCTGGAGAATTAAAAATTTCCTTTGGCGCGCTAAAAGCTAAAAAGCTGTACACAAAAAAGCATGCAATTCCCACTATTGCCAACACAAATATAGGCTGATTGTTCTTCACCCACTTTTTCATATTGCTTGTATTTTAGCGTAAAATAACAAAAATTTCAATTCATTCTTATTAATATTTATTGCGTTAAACAAGAACAGAATTGGGGGTCTGGGGGGCTGATTGCCCCTTGCAAAACCTCATAATCTTCATCGTCCCTTCGCATTTGAAGCCCCCCAGCGGTTTTTGGTTACTTTTTGGCGCCAAAAAGTAACTTGGCGCAAGCCAACATTGCAAAGCCCAAAGCAGGCATATGCCTGTATAGTAAAAATGTAAAATGGGTTCTTCTTTATTTTTATTTATAATCAAAAAAGACAAAGCATTGCTTTGCCTTAAATTATTCCAGTAGGCGCAATCCGCGCCAAAAATAGATTTCTTTTTTTATCTCCTGCCACTCTAGACCAAAATTCTCCCTCATGGCAAGTACAGCTACTATCCCAGCCAAACTGAAATTCCTGTTCGAGAACATCTGAGTCATCAATGCCCAGCCTATCTGCTTCGCAATAAATCATTTGCTGCAAATGATAAGAAACCTTGCCTTTGCGAGGGCCATGCTCTACTTCTTTAAGACACAAACGAGTTCCCCACTTACCAAACCTTGATCTAATTTCCTGCTCCTGCTTTTCATCTTTATCATGTCCATAACAGCACGGGCCAATACCACAGCCAACCCAAAACCTTAATTTCTCAGGCGGAGTCTTTAAAACCATTACCACTTCTTCTAATATTGAATAATTCCATCCTCGTCTAAAAATATTTTTTAATCCTAAACGCACAACGCACATTGCTTTTTGAATTGGATCCCAGACAACTCCGATCGGGCAATCATAGGTTAAAATTCCGATTCCCACTCGGGTGTCGCGAAAAACAAGACCTGCATCTGAATCATTTTGCGTCCGCCAAAGACCTGGTCCTAATTGAATCGTATTTGAATCATGAAAATTCGCAACCCCAGTCTTAAATTCTACTCTTGGAAAAAACATTTGTTCAATATTAAGAGCAGACATAATTTCTTTTCTTTTCGCCGCTCCTGCTTCAGTTTGCAGCAAACTGCTACTATCTCCATGGCCTTTACCTAAAAAAATATATTCAACTGCTCCGTCAAAAAGTTTTTTCCGCTCAAAGGCCATTTTTTCTCCTTTCCTCATCTGGGAAGCAATCTGGCCACAAAAGCATTTCTTGGATATTCTCTGTCAGCATCTCTGACATTGGACCAAAAATCTCCATAACCATCAGCATTTGGATCTTTCATGCCAAAACATGAAGTACATCTCTTGTCACAGATAATTTTTCCAAAACCTAGATTTAATGCTTGTCGATAAATTATTTTCAAATTGTCATGGGCAACATGCAAGCCGCCTTTTCTTGGCCCATATGAAACATTGCCTTCAACCACATCTGGTCCGTATTCTTTTCTTAAAAATGACATTCTTTCCCTATTCTTATCTCCGTATTTTGGATGCTCGATTGGATAGCCATTGCAGCAAGGGCCAATTCCTCCGCCAATCCAAAGATTCAACTTTTCTGGAGGCCTACGTAGCTCTTTCACAGCTTGTTCTAAAATTGTATATTCTTTATAATCCTCTCTATAAATATTGCATATGCCCATATGAATCATGCAAAGCGTATGAAATTCTGGATCATAAATAAGTCCAATATGACAGTCAGCTGTAAAAATTACAATTGCCACTTCTGTATTGTTTCTGATAATACCACCATCAGCTGAAATCGTTGATATTAAGAGCCCAGTATCAGTAAATACTACGAGAGGTTCATCAATATCAAGCACTGTAGTTGAACATTCTACAGAAGGAACAAACAAATACTCGACCTGTAATTCCTGCATTAATCTTTGTCTTAATTCTGCAGAACTTGGATCTTTTGGATGAAAATTTCCCCATTTTCTACCAATTAAATCATATTTAACATATTTGAAAACGGTCTTCATCCCCTCCCCCTTTTTGAAAAGGACAATTAAGCTAACTTATACTATTATTGTATAAAAGTCAAGCTAATTTTACAAAAAATATTGACAAAATTATAAATACATGCTAGAATACAATATTGTTCTTTTTCATTTTCCGCCTCTGCGTACGCCTGAAATCCAGGTTAAAGTACAAGGAAGGCATGCTCGCCACAGTGCGAAGCAAGGAGAAATGACATGGTTTCTAAAACCTCACCTCCAACTGCATATCAATTGATCCAGCTGACAAGAAAATTCACTGAATTTCTTGCCAGCTATCGTAATCCTGGCACAGCCATTACTCTTTTCCTGATTAAAATATATGCAAATTGGGTGCAGGGACTAAACAGTAGATCCTGTCAAACAGCAATAGAAACAAACGCAGATGCTTTTCAAGGTATTATTTTAGAAAAAGCCTTGCAAGACGATCTATCAGAATCTTTATTTATTATTGAAAAAAACATTACGATAAAGGGAAAACAAGATAAGATCGATCTTTTCGCATCAGGCTCTGGAGAAGGAACTGATCTGAAAGGTATGCGCCATGAACTGCCTAGTCAGCGCAGGGCAGATCTAATCTTTAAGAAAAACCCATTTAAGAAGATTACTGAAAATAATCCCTACTGGAAACCCAAACCATAATAAAATAAATCCCAGCTTTATAAGCTAGGGATTTTTTATTATATAGAATTTATAATTTAGAGTAGTTCTTCTAATTTCTGACTTTCATCATCAGTAACCAATGAATTGCGTTTAAATATTTCAATTATTTTCCGCTTAAATTTCATTTCCTTTTCTTTATTTCTTTCAATCCTTCTTCCAATCTCAGCAGCTAAATCAGCCAATTTGTTATCCAAATACATCTTATCTGGATACTGATTTTTTACTGTCATTTTAAAATCAGATAATTCAGTTTTAACTTGACTTAGACCACCTTCAACTTTATCAAGCCTGCCTTCAACTTTATCAAGCCTGCCTTCAACTTTATCAAGCCTGCCTTCAACTTTATCAAATCTTTTTCCCACCTCTAAAAATCCAGTTTGCACAGCACCAGCTAAATTATCAATTTTTTCATTGGTTTTCTTAAATTCTTGTTTTATTTCCTCATCCATATATATAATTTTAGCACACAAAATCAATTTAGTAAATTTCATCCTTTTTTTCCTTCAAAAATGCAAACCAATCATCAATTACATCAATAATTATATTAAACGGCGCAGCAATAATAAAATCTAAAATAAATATAAAAATGTTTATTCTGGAAAATTTAGTGGAAATCCACTGGCCAACTTTAATAATTGGCATAAAGAAAAATTCTATTAAACTTGAAATGAATCCGCCTCTTTCTTTAACCACATACATTTCCTTAGCTGACTGGCGCAGCCGATAACCGAAAAAGCTGACAATGCTTAAAAATATTAAAAAGATAGCTCCGCTAATTATATTAAATTCAAGCTGCATCAAACCCCAAATCAATGCACCAAAAGTTATAACATATGTGCAAAGATAGAATAGGCCAAAAATTACCTGCTTGATTGCTCCCCAATCCCGCGGCGGCTTGATTATTGTCTTTTTCATATCATCAACCCAGCCAAAAATTATTTTCATAGTTTCGCTTTGAATCTTTTTAGCATTCCTTGATGAAGAAACAATTATTGTTTTGCCCAGAAAAAATAAAAGCAGGATCGGTACAAATAAATTAATCAGAAGCGGAATATAACTTATTTCCTTAATTATAAAATATTCAAAAGGAACTTCGATCGCTAATGCCAATAGCATCTTTGTTAAAAATATATAAATCATTGCCCGAAATATACTTTTATTCAAACGCGATTTTACAAACTTCTTCTTCTTGGTCACTGCTACATTCAAATAGGCCTTTGTCGTTTCCGGATCCAGAAGGATCGATTCAACCTTATCTGGATTTTGCTCAATAATATCTTTTACCATGTATAGATAAACGCTAAATGATTTTGAGTGACGCTGAATCTTTCTTGCCAGCCGGTGATGTAGATGATGATCAATTATTTTTTTTATTTCAGAAATATTTACTCTAATATCATCAAACACTTCATCAGGATCTGAGTACCAGGCAGGATAAAACAAACGAAACAATGAATAAGCCACCATATCATTATCAGATTTTACCAAAGCCCTTTGCACGCCAACAAATATTTGCAAATCTTTTTCATCTTCAGATATTGAATCATCTAAAATTTCTGTCTGATACTTGGCAATTGCATAAGTTGCGTTTATCAAAGCTCTTTTAAAATTTGAAGGCACTAAAATTTCTTCAATCTCAACTGATACCAAACCTAAAAGCCAGTTCCTCATTTTATTTTGTTGGGAATAGGTAAAGGAATCCTTTATTGCCAAATACAAATTTGCAGTTTTATTTAATGCAATATTAACCTCGTTTACTTTGGTTTCTGGCAGGCTGTTATTTTCAACATATCCAGCCCGAATCAATTCTTTAATAACTGATTCTCCGATTTGAGCCCCTCTGAGGCATTCATAAAATCTGCGCTTGCAAATCCGGTTAACAGCACTTTTTCGAAGTAAATGCTCGTCCCGATAATCAACAATATTTCTGATTTTTTCATATGCTAAAACAGCCTTGGCTACCACTTCATTTACGCCAATAGTGCTGTCCTGCGCATATTCTGACGGAGCCTGTTCGTTATAATATGCAGCTATTAAATTTTCGATTGGTTTAGTTGGCATATTTACCATGTTATTCTAGCATAAATTTAAAAAAATAAAACCTGAGAAATTTTCTCAGGCTTCTATCACATTCTGGTTAGAGTTAGACCTTTGGGATCGTAACTCAATTTGAATAATTGATTTTCCCTATTTTTCCGAAAAATACTCACAATTCCTTCACGGCAATATCGAAAAAACTTTGCCAATATGAGCCAGACAGAATCCTGGCCTCTGTAAAAATGCCGAGTTGTGCCTTGTCTCGTATTGACAATGGCTATTACAGACTTTTTACCTTTTTCAAACCTTACTTCATATGCTTTGTCTTCATATGCTGATCGCAAAATATTTGCCATAAAGGCATTAATCGATTCTTCATTTATTCGCATTTTCCCTCCATTTCCAGAACATTTTACTATAGCATATATTATAAAAAAAGTCAAACGTTGACTAGGAAATTAGATTAATTGCTGATAAGATATTCATAGTATGATAAAAAATCTGACATTTCTTTTTATAAATCTTGCACTTACAATATTTGTTTGTATAAATTTTTTTGTCGAACAAAACTTTTATATACACATAATTGCATCAGGCATTTTTTTAATTTTAAATACTTATTTATTTGCCTCAATTTTTTCAAAATATAATTTTAAATCATGGATTTTATCTATTTTACTTATAATAGGCATCATAATTATCCCAGGATCAATAATCTATTATTTTTATCAGATTAATTCATATGTGATAAGTATTCTGGTCGTATTAATCTTTGGATTATCAACATTTTTTTGGTATAAAAGCGATACACCATTATTAAAGCCACATATTCCAAAATTAAAACTGACTTTTCTTGAATTCTTAACCATGGTCAGCTATTTAATTTCTATTGGCTTTATTCTTTTTATTTTAATTAAATCCAGATCAGATATTGCTGTCAGAACGCCCTGGGCTTTAATTGACAAAAGAATATTTGTCCTTTATTTTACTTCAACCTTTATTCTGATTGTTTTATTTTGGCAGACAAAATTAAATTCATTTTGGCAAAAAACATTTTTATCAATGCATTTTTTTGTTTCTTTTTGTGTTGCATTTATTGTTTACAAATTAGGATTTGGCTATGATCCTTTTATTCATCAAAAAACAGTAGAAATAATCAGCCAAGATGGTTTTATCTCCCCAAAACCACTATATTATCTTGGGCAATATACACTCGAAGTATTGGTGCACAAATTATTTTTAATTCCAATTGACTGGATTGATAGATTATTTGTCCCTGTTTTAGCAGCAATCTCTCTGCCAAGCATAATTATTTTTTCCATAAAAAAAATAAATCCAATTGCTGTGTTAATCTTTTTAGCTATCCCTTATTCATTTTTAGCATTTACCACCCCTCAGAATCTAACTTTTTTCTTTAGTCTTTTATTAATATTTCTGGCTTATCGATTTTTAATTTATAAAGACATTTCCTGGATTTGGCTTGGTCTATTATCCTTAATTATACTGACCATTCACCCATTAACCGGCCTTCCAATGCTTTTATTTTCCCTGGCCTTGCTTATTTTTAGATATAAAGCCAGTAACCTAATAAGCAAAATATCAAAAACCCTTTATTTAATATTGTCTGCAATAATTATTCCTTTTGCATTTGTCTTATTAAATTTAACACGCGGCTATCAAATCAATTTCCGATTTGATTGGAATGTAATCACTTCAGATTTATCAAGTTTTTTTCAAAACATGTTTTATTTAAAAAATAATTTTAGACAGATTTATGATCTGATATACTTTTATGGATTAAATTTAAAATTCTTTATAATTATTTCGATTATTGTATTTTTAATTTTATTTTGGAAAAAAGGCAGCCAGATGTTTGGTCATAAAATAAAAACTCAGCCCAAACATCTGGCTGCCATCTTTCTTGGGTCTTTTATTATCACTGGAATAAATTATTTAATCTTAAAAAACTTCTTTGTCTTTGAAGAATTAATTTATTATGAAAGATCTGATTATGCATTACGACTAATAACTTTAATGTTTTTATTTTTAATCCCTCTGATTCTAATATTTATTTCAAAACTTATTGATTTTAAAAATAAAAGAAAAATAATTGTAATTTCAATTTTTATCCTCTTGAGTTTAATAATTTCAGCCAGCTTTTACCTCAGCTATCCCCGCTATGACAATATTCAGGCCAGCCGGGCATTAAATGTAAGTAAATATGATTTTAATGCTGTGCGATATATTGCAGATAATGAAAATCTACCATACATAGTGCTCGCCAATCAAAATACTTCTGTGGCTGCAATAAAGCTATACGGATTTGAACCTGTTTATAATAATTATTTTTACTATCCAATTCCAACAGGTGATGAATTATATCAAATTTATCTAAAAATGGTTAATGATCAACCAAGAATTGAATACATTAATGAAGCTAAACAATTGACCAGAATCAGCACGGTTTATTTTGTTCTGCCAAAATACTGGGATAATTTCAATCAAATTAAGTCAGCAGCCGAGCAGATTGCAATTGAACATCATTCTATTGATGAGCAAATTGAAATATTTAAATTTTAGTATTTGTAAAACATTCACTATTGTGATATTTTATTATTAGCCATTCAGGAGGGCATACAATGAAAAACGCAAAACTGCTCTTTTTTATTTTGTTAATGCATGCCTGTTCGACAGGCCCAAATTTTGCGAATCAAAAATTGAGAGGCCATGACTTTGCAGGCAAGCAATTACAAAATGCGAATTTTTCAAATGCATTTTTAGAAAAAGTAAATTTCAAAGGCGCAAATTTAAGAGGTGTGGTTTTTTCAAATGCTAGTCTAAGCGCTGCTGAGTTTGACAAAGCAATCCTGATTGATGCAGATTTTGACAATGCTGATCTGAGCTATGCCAGTTTTAATGGTGCTGACTTAACTGGTGCAAATGTAAAAGACGCAAAAAACGTCATTGGGGTTTTTTATACAAAAGCTACCAAATGGCCTGGCAGTTATAAACCAAACGGGGGTATTTGCACAGATTGTAATAATACACAGAACCACTAAACTTAGTGGTTTTTTAAAAAACAAAAAATCCCATATCAGGGACTTTTTTAGAATACAACTAACCGACTCGCCTACCGACCTTCCAATCTATTTTACTTCCTTATGAATGGTATGTTTTTTACAATGTTTACAAAACTTTTTCAATTCTAAACGCTGTTTAATTATTTTTTTATTCTTTTTTGAATAATAATTAATTCTTTTGCAGTCCTTGCATTCAAATTTTATTAGATTATCTTGTGACATAAAGACAGTTTATTGAATTAATGAATCAGCCGAAATTTGATTTATCTTATACTATTTTAATTTATTATGCAAATTATCATTGGCTTGCCATTCGAATCTCGAGCTCGAACAAAATGAAAGCAAGAGTGAAGAATGGAGCCACCCGCCGGACTCGAACCGGCGACCGACGGTTTACAAAACCGTTGCTCTACCAACTGAGCTAGGGTGGCATAACGCTAAGAGTTAAAGATTGAAAGTTCTTGCCAAAGGCGGGCCCGCCCCTGGCGGGAAAAAGTAAAAGACAAAAGTTAAAATATTAACCAAATCACAAAATACATTATATACAATTTTTCGATAATTGTCAAGAGAAATTTGGATAAAAAAGCAGATAATCTCTGAATTATCTGCTACATTCTATTATTGCACTTTAGGTGCAAATGGCACATCATGCTCATGTTTACAAACTGTACATTTCACTCTAGCTTTGGCAAAACCAGCTGAATAACCAATTAGCTGATGGCTTGTTTGAGTAAGGTCATTTTTTCCATTATTACAGTTAGGACAATAAGCTGGAATACCAGTAACTGTTCCTGTCTTACCTCTTAACGGAGGAACTTTTCTGCCATCAGGCAAAGATGAATCAACCGTTTGAGCTTTGTTAACTTCACGTAGCATTTTATCATCATCAAAAATTACAGCATCATCATCTAAGGTTCTGGGAGCAGGTGGCAAGGAAACGTCTGTATTTGAACGATTTCTAATTCTTATCAAAATGTTTTTTAGCCAATCACTCGGTGCCATTTGTCTTCCCCTTACTTTTGATGTTACTAATGATTTATAGCATATTATTTCAGTAATGTCAAGTGAAATAAAAAACGGATAATATTTGAATTACCCGCTATTTTTTCACTTCATATGTTTCTTTACATTTACTACACTGAACAGAAATTGTTCCTTTTCTATTCTGTTCCACACCATGAATATTATCTGCAAAACAATGAGGACATTCTGATCTCATTTTAGTCAAAGTCTTTTTTAAAACAGCCTCAACCTTTTTATCTCGAGGATCAGTGGTTCCGACACCTACTGGCAAGGGTGAATCTGACCATCTTGCTTTTCTTTCCTGATCTTCTTTTTCAAGCAGACTCATTCCTCTTTTTTTTCTTTTTTTGAATGATCCGAACATTTTGCCCCTCCTTGCTTCTTTCTTTTCTATTAAATATATTTAACATATTTATTTTATTTTGTCAAGTTTACTTTTTACAATAAATTGCTAAAATACATTAATGAATTAATAATAACAAAAATATGCTAAAAATTGGTCAAAAAATCCCAGATTTCAGCGTAGAAGCATTTCATAACAATGAAATAAAAAAGATAAATTTAATTGATGAAAAATGGTTAGTTCTCCTTTTTTATCCTGCTGACTTTACTTTTGTCTGCCCTACTGAATTAGAAGAAGCTGCTTTATATTACGAGGAATTCAAGAAGCAGGGCGCAGAAATAATGAGTGTCAGTACTGACACAGCTTTTGTTCATAAAGCATGGCATGATAATTCAGAGGCTATAAAAAAGATAAGGTATCCAATGATTGCTGATCCTACAGGAACTATTTGCAAAGCATTTGGCACTTATATTGAAGAAGAAGGTGTGTCTGTCAGGGCAACATTTATTATTGATCCTGACGGCGTATTAAAAGCAATGGATATCCATGACAATAGCATTGGCCGAAGTGCTGATGAGATTCTACGAAAGCTTCAAGCAGCTAAGTTTGTCAGAGATAATAATGGCGCTCTTGTTTGTCCAGCCAACTGGAAGCCTGGTAAAGACACGTTAAAACCAGGACTTGATCTCGTTGGAAAAATTTAAACTAACTTTATTTCTTTAATAAAAAAACCTGCGTTAATTCAACGCAAGTTTTTGTTTTAAAAGGCACAGCTTGTTTTCACCCGAAACGTATGACCTTTGTTTTCCTTCTGAACTCCAAAATAATACTGAACATCAAAGGACCATGGCGTATCTGGCTTGTTCAGTCCAAAGTGTGGACCAAACATAACACCTTTTTCAATCTGTTCACCATGAACGCCAAGCTTCAGCCATTTTATAGGATGATAGTCTAAGGCGTAAAAGCCATAGTAATCATAAACATCTTTAAAATGGTTGGCCAAAAAATCTCCTTCGAAAAACATCGTGAACTGGCCCTCAAAAAATGAAAATCCAATCCACAGACTGGCATCAAATGCAGTCGTATCTGCCCAATTGATTCCAGTACCAATCAACGGAGATACCCAAAACCAATCAGTAATCACCCACATTGGGCCAATATAGGCAAAATACATGTGAATACCATTTTCTGGTGATACAAATGCAATTGAATTGCCAAATAGCGACAATGTCTGACCTGCAGCCAAATTATCACCTAATTCGACTGAGCTCTCGACAGAAAACATCAATTCAGCGCCCCTCCAGCTATACTCAGCAAGAGCAGTTTGCGAAACGCACAGCAATACAATAAAAATCAGCTTTTTCATGTTTTTTCCTCCAGGAAATTGTAAGAACAGTCAACATCATATTATAACAAACATAAATAAATATGTCAACAGCATTATTCGTAATTATTTGTAATAATAACAAAAAAAATTTGTAATATACTAAAAAACAGCATGTTATGACATACTGTTAATTTGTAATATTGTCTAAAAGCTCATTCATTAATATATGAATCTCAAAGTTTGAAGCAACATGACTGGCCCCAAACTATAGCATTTTTTCTGCATACACTTCAGAAGCTGACTTTGCAATTATTGGATTGGTAAAACCTGTTCTTCTTATTTTTTGTACAAACGGATAGGTATTTGGCACTCTTCCAGGCACACAGCAATCCATTACCATAAAATCAAAATTTTGATCTTGGTCAAAAATTTTCTCAGCATCTACTAAATTATTAGCCCAAATTACATCTGCCCTGTCTGCAACTGTAGTCTGCCAAAAATCAACCAGCGTATCTTCATCCTCAACCACAAAAATTCGAGCCTTTTTCAAATCTGGCGCCCTCCTTTTCACCAATCAAAACGTGCCAATATATATGGCACAGACAATAAAAATAGAATAACATATTTTTTCACTCGTTGTCAAGACTAAAAGCAACTACTTGAATTTTTTCGACAAATATACTAGAATAAATAATCAAAAAGGAGGGAACATGCAGTCCTTTACAAAACGCCTAAAAGCAATATTTTCACAGCGCGATCCGCCAAAAGAAAAATTAGCTGATAAAAGAGTGGCTAAATGGATTGAAAAAAGAAAAAAGCATTTTGATACGACTAAAAAAGAGGTAGAAAAATTAATTGAAAAATATCAATTGCAGCCAGATGGCAAACCAATTGAATATGCCTTAATGGATCTACCACCGCTGATTAATGGTGTAATACCAAATACAATTTGTATTTTAATTGTTAATGCTGAGAACTTTGAAACAATTGTAAAAGGTGAAAATGTAAAAGATATAGATATGCTATTTCCTGATAAAAAAATTTTTGCCCAAGATCAAATCAAGAATTTTTTCATTTAAAGTTGGATGGCTTCGGATCTATACAGATACCAATTTCAATGCCAGTGACTTTTATACAAGCTTATGGAATAACCTAAATCATACTTTCAAGGAATATCAGGGTAAAGTAGTGAAAATGGATGACTTTATTAAATATATCAAAAACAATATTGGACTGTATTATGATGTGATTTTTGACAAAAAGCTTATTCTTATATCAATTAACTACAGAGCTCTTGAACCGGAAAAACAAGTTACTTTAATTTATCCAAAAAAACAAGCAGATTCATAATCTGCTTTTTTATATTCTGCCTTTTAAAAAAACATTCAATCGCATAAAGGAATTTTTCTCTCCTGCGATATATTGTATCAAGGCAATTAAATCCTGAAATCTTCTATCAATTTGAATCCGGCGCACTTTATTTGACGAACGTCGAAAACTTCTTCCTCGTTGAGCCTCAATATCTTCAATTAATATTTTTAAATCTTTTTCTCCGTTAAATCTAAGACCGGGAATGGTATTAAATACTGGCTGTTCTCCAAGTAAATATCTAAGTAATGAAATGCAATCATTTATTCTAACCTGGAACTGATCTATTTTACTACCTGATATTGGTTTTCTCAAAGCCAACTTAAACTTATTATATAGTTCTAAAAGTTCTGGTCTTGTCTTCATTTCACTCCTCCTTTGTGATATTATTTTTTATCAAATATTTTCAAATCAGTCAACTTGACAAAATGTAAGAAATATTTTAAAATACTATCATTCAATATTCCAAACCCACTACTAAGGAGTGAAAATGAACAGTCACCTTTCTGAAGCACAGCATCATGTTGATCTAGGAGAAACCGATACTTATATAAAATGTGAATATTGTCATAATTCATTGCCCAGTCATCATGCTGACTGTCCTCAGGTTACTAAAAAATTTCAAGAATGGAAAAAAGGGTTGAATATTGGCAGAAATGGCATAACTATGCCAAAAAATCTTAATCCTACTGCACAGGTCGGCTGGCATATAGGAAACATAATGCTTGATCCGAAAAATATTGCAAGAAACTAAACTCTTCTGACATTCAGAAGAGTTTTTTATTGACTTATTAAAATGTATATGCAAAAATTTAAATAGGCCTGTTATTGCAGAGTATTTCAGGTCTTCATACTCTAACACTCTTGCGGAAAGGAAAACGACCATGCTGAAAGTAGCAAGAGACAATCCTTATGACGGTTAAATAATCGTCAAGGAACATCAGATGGATTTGATTCAATCCTTGGGCTGCGCCTAGCCGATCAAGGAATTTTAAAAATTTTTAACTCTCAAGTGGCGCATTGAGAGTTTTATATTTGACAAATTTTTAATTTTATGAAAAAATTTAAATGGAGGGGGGTAGTCCAAGGTGGGACGTCAATCAACCGTACAACAGTAGCGTCCACGAAAACCTTAAACAGTAAAGGAGTGAATGATGGATCACTTCAACATCGTCGGACGACCTGCGCCTGGAGACGACCCTTACGAGACCCCTAGCCTCAGGCTTTGAAAATTGACTTTTGGCTGCTTTTAAGCCGACCCTTGTCTTTTCAAAGCGACGTTGAACTCCTACTGACATTCAGTAGGAGTTCAAATTTTTTAAATTATTTTTTCATTTTAAAAAACAACCAATTCTTATCCCTGAACTTTATCAATGCATACTTCCCCTTTAATTTTCTGCCTTTTATTTCAATAATATATTTTTTTTCTTTTTTCTCATCTAACATTTTGTATCTTCCTCTGTCCCAAACTTTTACCTCACCTGCGCCATACTCTCCTTTTGGAATCGTTCCCTTCCAATATGCATAATCAAGCGGATGATCTTCAGTTTGGACTGCTAATCTTTTTAATCCCACCTTTTTCGGTGGTTTTTTTGGAATGGCAAAAGATTTTAAAACACCGTCTTTTTCCAATCTTAAATCCCAATGCAAATTTCTGGCATGATGCTCCTGAATTGAATAAATATCTCCAGTTTTTGACTTTTTTACCACTGGTTTTGGTTCAGGAGTTTTAGTAAATTTTCTTTTCTTTTTATATTGTGTTAAAGACATAGATTATTTTAACAAGCCAATTATATTTCCTATCAATAGTCCTATTAAATACGCAAAGGCAGAAACTGCGGCCCCAATAACAAGCATTTCAAGTCCGCTCTTTGACTTGTCTATTTCTGTTAATTGGCCCTTATAATATCCTAGAATAAATAAACTTAAACAAGCTAAAATGATTGAAAGAATTATTCCATAACCAACTGGCAGAAAAAAGTATGGCAGAACAGGAACAATTCCACCAATTATATATGAAAAAAACATATATACAGAATTTTTAAATGGCTTTTCATACTTACCCATTACAATTCCCAATTCCTTATGGGCTATTTCCTCTAAAAGCAATTTTTCATCTTTCATCACATGATTAACCATTTTCTTTATCTCATCATCATGATATCCTCTTTTTTTATAAAATTTAATTAAATCTTCCCTTTTTGCTTCAGGATCCTTTTGGATCTCATCTAATTCTTCTTTTAATAATTTTTCTTGGGCTTGTCTTTCAGATTTTGAAGATAAATATGTACCAGCTCCCATTGATAAAGCTTCAACTAAAACAACAATGATTCCAGACAGAATTATAACTGCCCTATTATTTGTACCGCCGGCAATCCCAGTTAAAACTCCCAAAGTTGAGATTAATCCATCCTCAACTCCAAAAACCACCTGTCGTATTTGTCCAAAAACTTTTTGTGAAAACTTTTTCATATTTTTATTTTTTATTTTATTAAAAAACTCCCACTATCTTTATAGTAAGAGTTTTTACTGCTTCACGCAAGTAGTGATGCGTATAAGCAACTCATCCAAAAAGCGCTCAGCCTCAGCAAAAGAATCTGCTACCATTACACATTGTATTTTGCCGCCTTTATAATCAGCTTCTTCGTTCTTGTTCAGCAGCCCAGGATTATAAAAGGCAACTCCTTTTTTATTTTGTTGATCAAAAAGAATCCCTGTACAAAGTTCGAGTAACCTGGAAAAAGGCATGTCACATAAATTCTTATGATTCATATCAATACCATAAATTACTTTGTCCAAAACTCCCTGAACTCTGGCAAATTCCCTGATAAAAGTAACTCCGCCCTTTCGAGCATTAGCTTCAATCCAGGTTAATGTGTGTCTGCCATTCCTAAAAACAATAACTGTATCAAACCCAATATCGCCCTCATGATCTAACCGATTATATTCCCGTGCAAATTCCATTCCCTCTTCCAGCATCTGGGCTTTATTGTATACTGGGATTCTAGCCGGGTATATTGCTCCGCCATATGTCCGGATATCACCAATCAAAATCTGTTCCCAGGGTCCAGGTAAGGGCATTACTTTGCCATTAACCATAAAATGAATTGATGGCGACACCTCAACTCCAGCCAGCCATTCTTCTACCACTCCAGAATTAAACTGAATTCGGTCATAGAATCTTTTTACTTTGTCCTGCCATCCAGCTGAGCTGTCAAATCTAAAATTTTCAGTTGAGCTGGCGCCTTTATCTTCTTTCATTACGACTTGTTTTGCTCCTTTTCGAAAAAGCAATTTAGAAGCATCTATTACTTCTTTTACATCTTGTAAAAATTCTTCTCCATCAGCGACTTTCACACCAATTTCCTTGGCAATTGTTCTGAAATTACTTTTTCTACCATTTCGTTCATTTGATGCTCTGCCAAGTATTTTATATCCTGTTTCCTGGGCAAATCTTTCTTCAAAATCACTAACAATAAATACATCGAACAGAGCCTCAGCTGGATCAGCCAATGACATCAGGTGATGTAGGGTTGCACTGTCTGCTAATAGCTTTTCACCTAAATGCTTTCCGTCAGCCTTTGGCACAATAAAAATTTCATGCAAATTTTCATTGCCATATCCCAGATAATTTCTTCTATATTCCAAATAACTATTTGGCGGCATTGAGGATAATAAGAATATTGACTGTCCTTCTAAAGGAGCTACATGTAATACTCTTTTTTCATAATTTTGTATTCCAGGAATGTGTTTCCAATTTGGTTCAGACATAAAATGTCCGAATATGTTTGGGTGATGTATGGCACTCACGACTACCTCCTGTCGTGTTAGCTTGAACCTCAAGGAACATGTCAGCTATTTAATTAAAAATAGCCATCGCAGCTGATGACTATGAAAGTATAAAAGCAAGCTTTAGCCATCAACTACCAGGGCTATTAATAAAAATAGCAGATATTGCGGAGTAATTGTTTATATGCAAATTTGTCATAAATTATATCTTATACTTTAAAAGTAGTCAATATTTTTAGATGTTAAAAATTATTCATTTACTTGCTGCTCAGCCTCAATTATTGCCTGCTTTATCTCTACTGGAAATCTTTTGCTAAATTCTGTGACAAAATCAGCTGGGAACTCTCTTAATTCAATTAAATCCTTACCTTTCAGCTCAGCAAAAAACCAAATTAATTGTTTACTTTTCGGATCTTCTATTAATAGAAGCCCCGCATCTTCTGGAATTGGTTTTAAATTCGGATAAAATCTACCAACTGGAACTGATTTAATATCTTTTAATATAATCTCTTTTTTTACATTTTCTAATTCAAAATGTGGCTTTCCTTCATATTTTTCTGCTTCTCGAATATGCTGCCATTCCAAAGCGACCTGAGCTCTAGGATCATCGTGCTCAACCAAATATGGAAGTTTACCTAGCACAGCATCAGGCTCTTTTTTATATTCCCAGACTCTCCAAAACCATTGAATGTTCTTCTTCTCTTCAGGAGTTAATTTCTTTTTTTCAGTTTTCTCACCTTTAATAACCTTAAAGTGTCTGGGTTTATCAGGTTGTTCTCCAAAATCTAGTGGAATTTGCTCAACATTTTGAACCATATTTTATAATGAATTGCCAAAAGGAATATTATCCAGGGTTGATTGGTCAACAAAAGTTAAATTTGCCCAGCTATATCCTAATGAAAATAATTTTTCTGCAGATCGGATGTGATGTTTGGTTCCTTTTTGGATTAAAAATACGCGTGTATCAGTATAACTTCTGAGTACTTTCCCTTCATATGACTTGCTGCCTGAAGCAGGATGCGAATTTATGTCTTTAAGGCTTGTTCCATGCTGAATTTCTTCATCTTTTGAATATCCATCTTTATCTGCATCACTCCAGCCAGAATGCCTGATGTCTTTATGCGTAAATATTGCTATCTGATTACCTCTTTGCTGATCTCCATAATTCAAATCATGGATGGCTTCCATCATTTCATCATAGCCGTAACGCCAGTCATGCCCATGAATTGTGCCTGGCTCATTAGTTATAAATTGCCTTCGGTTATCATCATAACCTTTTATTATTACAACATGATAAATTGGACCAGCACCTTGAAAATTTGGATTGTGTAACCCTCTTCCATACACTGGCACTAAAACCGGCTGATTATTATCAATTTCATTTTTTATAGCAATCAAGCTCGGGTTTTTTTTTGTATCTGCTTCAAATGGAAAGTAATTATTTATAATATGAGTCATCTGATGAGCATTGGTATCTTTATTATATCCCCAAAGTTTATTTTCAATATTAACAATGTCTAAAATCTCACTTTTGGGATTATTAATATGTGTATTGCCTTTATAATAATTATCTAGCATAACAGTTGCAGATTCCTCGCAGGCTTCATCAAACGGCGCATACCAGCCGTCTGGCGCCTGAACAGTAAAAGGCACGTTTATATTCTTAATATTACCTGCAAATACTGGCAAAGCCATTAAAAAAAATATTATACTAAAAATTGTAATTTTTTTCATAAAAATTAGACTTTAAATACTTGATTCTATATTTTCCTCCACTTGTTTAATTAATACTTCAATTTCCTTATCTTTTACAATATATTGCAAAAGCCTGGTTACTTCTTCAACTGCATTTGTATTTGCCTTTTCCAATAATTCCTGGGTGTTAGCTGCCTGCTCAGCTTGTTTTGTTAGCTCAGTCAAAGCCTGATTATAGCCATCATCACTATCAAGTACTCTTTTTAAAATACCCTGTTTATTTTTTACATCAATCGGACCTACCAATCTGGTATTAAATATTTCTGCAGGAGCCAATGAAACAACCACTTTTGTTGATTTTACTTCAATATCTTCTTCTGCAAGCTTTTGCAAATCCACGCCTAAATTCACTTCCATATTTCCCCTGGCTTCAATGCTCTGACCAAACAGAAGATCTTTCCAAGTGCCCTCTTTATTTTCTATCAATATCGGTTCATTAAAAACATAAGTCTGCGTTACTAAAAAACCGCGCGCATGAAGAGTTGTTAAAATGACATCAGCAGTCACTTTTCGCTCTGACTTTTCTGGCTTTGCAATGGACCAGCCAAGGTACATTGCGCCTCCAATGATTGCAATAACAGCGATAATTATTAAAATTACTTTTAATTTTTTCATACTTTATCCTTTATTTGATAAATATATATTGGAATTTGATCTTTTGCTGGTTTATCTATTAAAATAGGCTGCCAGTCAGCAATTTTAAAAGAATATGAAATAATCTTTGCACCAGGCTTCAATTCTTTTTGAAGCTTTTTAGCCACTCTCAATTTCAAACTGATCGGATATCCAAAAATGTAAACAACATCTGCATCGGTTAAATCAACTTTAAAAAAATTTCTATACAATATTTGGCAATTTTTACAGCCTGAGAATATTTGCTTAATTTTTGCCCAAAAATAAATTGGCAGAGCCATCTCTATACCAAATGCTTTAGCTTTTGAATTCTTTCCAATAAAAAATACTACTTTACCATTTCCGCATCCCAAATCATAAAAATTTTGACCGGGTTTTAGGTTTGCCAATTTTAATATCCTGGACAAATCTTTTGTTCTGGTCGGAACAAAAGGAGCGCTAGACCAGCTGGCAATGGCAATTGTAAGCAGCAAAACAACCAAAACTAAAGCTGCATAAATCATACTTTTGCAGGCTTTGCCTTTGGAGGTCTAATTTTACCTCTTCTTTTTGCTAATTGCCAGAAGAAAATATAAATTAATATGTGCAATAGGAATAAAAATGCATAGAACCATGTTGGTGATATAATTAATGATGCCAAAGCAAGTAAAACTGAACCAGCAGCTATGAATTTTTGTAAAAATCTGCCAAATCTAATCCATGCCACTTTTTTTGGAATATCAACTGGGAATTCTGCATCCAATGGAATGTTCTTGGTTACAACCTGGTCTGGCTTATCAACTAAAATATTTTCACCATGATAAATTTTCTGATAAACAGGGTCAATATTAAGATCTGCCAATTCAACAGTTGGATATGTATATCTTGGCTTTTTAACATCAATTCTATAAATGCCTTGTCTTGGCACAAAGCTGTATTGACCTTTTCTGCTGGTTACTACTGTATCAACAATATCATTTGTTTTAACATCAATTAAATGAACAATGGCATATGGAACCGGTTTTTTACTTTGAGACTCATATACCACTCCACCACGCCTTTTTTTGCCAAATAACAAGAAAGGCTGTGTAAACAGCAAGAAAAGCAACCAACGCAGAGCAAACAATGCATTTAGTAAATTAGCTGCTGTCGCAGCTAGCACTGTAGGTTTTAAAAAATCATTATTAAATTCCTGAACTGCTGGCATATCTAATGCTTCTCTGACAACCTGGGTTTGATAAACAATTCGCTCACCGACTGCACCAATATATTCAGGTAGTTCTTCAATAGGTGGCATTTCTTCAGGCTGACGTAATAATTCAATTCCTGGATTGATAATCAAGCTTGAACTATATGAAACTTCTCTTTGTCGATAGCCTTCTTTGCTTATCTGAATTCTGTAATTTCCTGGCAGCACCATAAAACCAAACGTTCCGTTTATTGTAGAATATGCTGGATTTGATTGGGCATAAGCATTGCCTGGCCAAACAGTACCATCTTCATGAAGAAGTGTTATATATGCTCCTTGAACAGCAAATTGCTGACCATCGATTTCTTCATATACATATCCCCATGGAACAACCGTAACTCCAAAATCCAATACGTCAACAGACCCATCCAAATACGTGATTACCAGACGGGCAGGATAATTCCCAGGAGTAAAATCGCTTTGAACACTGACTTTATATAATAATCCATCTGCAGTTCTGGCCATTTGGTACGTTGATGATCCAATCAACCATTGCACTGAAGAAGTGGGATTAGGTAAAACTGTAGCATCAAGCTCAACTGAATATACAAAGCTCGGCAATATTGATATATATCTGTTACTGGCAGGTATTAACTCTATTGTATGTCCTGCAGCCCAAAATTCCACATGTTCTGCCCCTACTCTTTGGTCTTCTGGAACTGTTATTTCAGGTGCCTCAGGTATTTCTGGGCATGGTTCACACTCTTCACATTCCTCAAGTCCGCATTCTAATACTTCACAAGTACAACCCAATTCTTCACAGGTAGGAGGTGGGGGCACTGGTTCATTAAAAATGTATCTGTAAGGGGTCATTATATTCCCTGCCAAATCTCTAGCATTTATCTCAACAACAATTGGTTGGCCATCAGTGAAATCCTGAATAGTATCAATTGTTACACGAAAATTACTTGTATCTCCAGTATAGGTGAATACATTTGGCCCAGCTAATTGGTATGTTATACCATCAATCGATACAACTACTGTATCAATATCAACCCCTGATTGATCATCCCGGATATTAAACGCAACATCTGCATCCAAAGGAACACCTCGCTCACCAGGACTTGGATCTGGATTTCTCACATACGGCGGCGTAAGATCGACAATTGGCTCATTAAAAGTGTATATATACGGATTCATTACATTACTTGCCAGATCCATTGCTCGAATTTCTACCCTGACTGGCGTATCAGGCAAGAAATCCTGGATCGGATCTACTGTAATTCGATAATTTAATGGATCACCTGTATATGTAAAAGTATTTGGGCCAGCTAAAGTATATTCAATGCCATCAACAAATATTTGAACAGAATCTAAATCAACACCTGATAAATTATCCCGTAAATTAAAAGCAATATTAGAATCCAATGGTACACCTCTTTGTCCTGGAGTCGGACTAGGATTAGTTACCCAAGGAGGAGTTGTATCGTCTACACAAGGCCCTGTAACAAAGTTGTAATTGGCACCAGCAACTCCATCTAAAATATCATTACTTAACATATCAGCAATATTACTATCAGTTGATCCGCCGACAACATAATAAAAATTAAAACTGGTACTGGTTATCCCAGGTCTACTTCTAAAAACTAATGAGCCATAAACTCCTGACCCATTATAGCCCCCCATAACATTAAAGCCAGTTAAATACACCCTTCCCTCAGCTTCATTCACCACATTGCCCGGATACATCTGATAAACTGTCCCCGGCTTTACTTGAGTACCAGGCATATTTGTAACCTGATCAATAAATTCTATTTCTGCAGGATTAAATTCAATGACTGCGTCAGCAGCGTTTGAATCCACCCCCTCTGTATCAATCATTATATTTACCGAATATTCACATTCCATTCGATACGTATCAGCCGCTGGATCAATCCAAAAATCTGCTGCATTAACGACCTTTGATCCGGCAAAAAATCCAATTGCTGCTAACACTATTATTCCAAAAAGTAGTACTATTTTTTTCATATTTATATTATTAGTTACAAATATATTTATTTTCAAATGTATATACTATTTTTTCTTTTTTTATTTTTACTTTATACGTTTACTAGTCTCCCCATTCATATAAATTATAAACCAAAATACTTAAATCCAATCCGTTTACCTGCGTATCTTGATTTAAATCTGCATGTAAATCAGCTGTATATAATGCAATCACCGTTGCTGAAATATCTAATCCATTTACATAATTATCTTTTGTCATATGCACATCACCAGCTAATACGCTAAAGGTTTCACCCAAAGTGAAATCAAGAATTTCTGCTTGTGTTGGATCCATACTTTGATCATAAAGCTTCTTTTTTAAATGAGACAATCCCTTGAACATAGTATCATAAACGCCAGGAACCAGATCGTCTATTAAAACATCAGCCTCACCTGTTGATTCTGCAGTATCTACTGAATATAAATTCGTAATAACATCTGTTCCAGGAGTGTAAAAAGCTAAAACACCATTTGTGTCCCAATTTCCGGTTCGAGGCAAACGCTTTTCAGGCCAGGCTTTTATATGCACGGTAAACGGAGCTATCAATATTGCCCAGTCAAATGCTCCTGAAGCAAAATCTCCGTTTGTATTATAAGCAAAGGCTGAGTAGTAATAAATAACTCCAAACTCCACATTATAATCATAAGCTAATTCATCAGGCCCATTATATACAAAGTCTCCGTCAAATGGAGTAGCAGGATAGCCAGTAGTACTTCTCTTAATTAAAACACCGCCAAAATCCGGCATAATCGGATTTTGCCAGGTTAAAATAATCCTAACATTATCAACATCTGGATCAGCTGAAAAATTTAATACATTTGGCACAAACACTTCTTCAGGAAGTGTTGTAAAGGAATGATTTATACTGGATACAGTATTGCCAAAATTATCACTGGAAGTTACAGAAAAATAATATGTTGTATCAGCTAATAGTCCGTCTAGAGGAATCGTATGAATTATAACCATTGTGCCATCCTCCCTAAATCCAATTTCATAGCTGTTTGTTAATCCAAAATCAACTCTGGAATCTGCGTCATGGTTTGTTTCCCAAACGATGTCAGCTGAATGAGCAGTAATATTTTCAGCTCTGACATTAAAAATTATTAATTCTTCAGCTAAGGGTAAAGTGGTAAAAGTATAGTCCCCGTCGCTGGCCAATGTACCATCTCCGGCAACTGACACTACCTGAAAATGATATAGGGTATCAGGAGTCAATCCAATCAAATCAATCGAATGAGATGTAACATATGCTCCGTCAAAGGTACTTCCAATCTCATATCCAGCAGTCAGTCCATAATCAACTCTGGAATTTGCATTTCTGTTTGTGTCCCAGGTAACAGTGGCGCTGTAAGGAGTGATATTTATAACCTGAACATTTGAAATAATCAAAGGCGTGCTACCTCCAGGCGGTATAGTAGACTGTTGAACAGTTGCAATTACCCCTACGGTTGTGTCAGAAATTGAGAGACCAATAACTCTTTCATCGCCAAATCCACCGCTAATATATAAAAGATAAGCACCGGCTGTGTTCGGATTATTAATCATATCCACTCCACCAGACGCATTTGTACCTATTTCTATTATCACCGTATCATTTGACGCAATTTCATTTATGCCTGCGTTTGTAGGTGGAGTTAAGGTCAATATATTTGCTGTAAAAGAAGCGCCCCAAGTATTAAATCCAGCCACGGCTGCCAATACTTCCTCTGTCTCATATCCTGTTGTCGGGCCATGAGAAAGATCTATATCGCTAAAATCAACGCCTGCATTATTAAAATTCGAATCAAAAGTAAGAGTTATGGTTGACGCAGGCAAATGAACCCCAGATGGCGTATCAAATTTGATAGTATGATTTGAATCAGCTCCCATTAAATGCGAGGAAACCGCATCTGAAACATTTATTAAATTGGCAGCATCGGTTTGATTTGGAGAAAAACAAAATATACTAAAAACATTAGCAATTGAAATAATTACCAAAAAAGCTAAACTCTTTTTTAGCGCCTTTTTAATCATGAAAATACAGTCATTTATTCGATTAAATTTGATTTTATTATACCATTTTTCATTTTTTTTTACTTGGGGATAAATGATTATTTTAATTTTAAAAAAATTTGTTTATTTTTTTTGCTTTTTCAAAGAAAAATTTGTATAATGTTTATAATTAATTCTTTAATTTATTCAAGTTATATAATCTTTTCAGATTCATTAATTTTTATATGGATCAGCTAAAACAAAAATCAATTGAGCAATACTTTGCTGCTCATGATATTTCTGACCCTGATCAAAAAGCAAAAATTCTGCCAGAAATCACAGAAATTATTTATGATAGAAACGTTTATGTAGTGCAGGCTGAAAAAGAGGAAAATGATTATAAAAAGCAGCAGATAACAAACGATGCTATTGAAATGGATAAAACCATTAATGAAATTATTCAGGAATTTCTGGAGGAAAATCAATAATATGCCTTTAGCACAAAAACCAGTGGTATTAATTATTTTGGATGGTTTTGGAATAACCTCTCCAACAGAAACAAATGCAATCACCCAAAGTGCAAAGCCTTTTTTTAATAAATTAATTAATACTTATCCAACCATGCTTTTAGAAGCTTCTGGCATGAATGTTGGTCTACCATTTGGTGAAATGGGCAATTCTGAAGTTGGGCACGTCAATATTGGTTCAGGAGTTTTACATTATCAAAGTCTGCCAAGGATTGATAAATCAATTGAAGATAAATCATTTTTTGAAAATGCAAGTTTATTAAAAGCAGTTGAAAAAGTAAAAAAATACGATTCCAAGCTCCATATTATAGGTTTAATCGGAAATGGAGGCGTTCATGCGCATCAAAGGCATTTAGAAGCGATGATTGATTTTTGCAGAAAATACAAATTAAAGAAAAAAACTTTTCTGCATGCTTTTTTAGATGGCAGAGATGCTGGTCGCGACACTGGAAAACAATTTTTAGAAGAAATAATAAAATATGGAAAAAAGAAAAAATGCGTTGAGCTAGCTTCAATCTGCGGACGACTATACGGAATGGACAGAAACAGAAGATGGGAAAGAACTGAAAAAGCCTATAATTTAATTGCTTTAGGCCAGGCAGAACAGACAACGCAAAGCCCAATCAAAGCTATTGAAGCCTCTTATGCAAACAATGTCTTTGATGAGGAATTTGAACCAACCTTAATTGTTGATAAAAAAAATAACCCAACCGCCACAGTAGCCAAAGAAGATGCTGTAATATTTGTTAACTTTAGAGCAGACAGGGCTGTGCAGTTAACCCAGGCATTTGTTAAGGAAAAATTTAAAAGATTTGAAAGGCCTTATTTAGAAGGATTAACCTTTATTACGCTAACTGAATACAAAGAAGGATTACCAGTTGAAGTTGCATATCCAAGACAAACAATTAAAAATCCTTTAGCTAAAATATTCAGTGATGCAGATTTAAAACAACTTCATGCAGCAGAAACTGAAAAATATGCGCATGTAACTCATTTCTTAAACGGACAAAACGAAGATAAATTCCCAGGTGAAGAACGAATTTTAGTTCCCTCTCCTCTGGCAGAAAGTTATGCTAAAGTGCCAGAGATGTCTGCTAATCCGTTGACTGACGAACTTATAAAAGCAATAAATTCTGAAAAATTTGATTTCATTGTAGTAAACTATGCCAATCCAGATATGGTTGGCCATACTGGAGATTTACAAGCAACGATAAAAGCTGTTGATGTGGTTGATCAATGTTTACAAAAGCTCATCCCTGAAATTCTGAAAAAAAATGGTATTGCTTTCATTGTCGGTGATCATGGCAATGCAGAAGAATTAATAAATTTACAAACTGGAAAATTAGACAAGGAACACAGCGTTTATCCAGTACCCTTTATAACAATAAGCAACAAACATGAAGCACAAATAATCCAGACTCTGCAAAACAATGATTTATCAACCATGTCACCTTTAGGGATTTTATCTGATGTCGCCCCTACTATACTGGCACAGATTGGGCTTCCTGCAGATCCAGAAATGACCGGAGCCAGCCTTTTATAAATGTACTTAACAAACAAAAAAATCAGCGACTTAATGCCGCTGATTTTATTAGTCAATACTTTAGTCTTCAACAAATTTTGGTCTCTTGTCTACATGAAGTCCAAAATAAGCATTCCATTTGGACATGTGTCTGAATAATCGAGCTGATTTCTTCCACATTGTTTCGTGTCTTTTTCCTAAAATCAACATGTACCAGAAATGTGCGAAATTTACTAATCCGATCCAAAATCCCCATGGAATTAAAGGCCAAACCATTATAAACATCCATAATTGCCGAAAAATGAATAGCCTGGAAATCTTTTCTCTGAATGGAATCTCAATTTTGATCTCTAATTTAGGAGATTCCGATTTTCCACCTGATGAAGGTGTTGGTTGATTTTCTCCATTCATAAATATAAAAGTTAATTATATTCTTGTAAAAATTATAGCATATTTGCAAAAATAACGCAAAAGTTATCAACAATAACAAAAAAACATATTTGTTTAGCAATTCCTGGTAAAATTGAATCAATTGATGAAAAAAACCAAACCGCACTGGTTAATTTTGATAATTTGAAAAAAAATATCAATATCAGCTTAATTAAACCAAAAATTGATGATTTTGTTATTGTACATGCGGGTTTTGCTATTGAGATAATTGATAAAAATGAGGCAATTGAAATAAAAAGGTTATTGAAACGTTAAATATGTGTTATGTTGCGTTAATCAATGTGTTATATTACGTAATTAAATATGAAAATAAAAAATATAGAAGATCTTGATGCTTGGAAGGAAGCAATACTCTTTTGTGAAATGATCTATAAGTTAGCAAACAAACTGCCAATTAAGCATCTACGTGCAAGTGCTAGAGGAGTTGCTGCCAACATTGCCGAAAGATTTGGTAGATATTTCTATAAAGAGAATCTACGTTTTTATGGTATTGCAAAAGGTTGCTTAAATGAAGTTAAGAGTGATTTAAATATCTGTCTGCGAATAGAATATATAACTCAAGAAAATTTAATGAGTATATTTTTCAAGCAGATAAGGTTGAATCAATACTAAATGGATTAATAAACAGCGTATTAAAAAGACTTAAAAATATTGCCAAATAACGCATACTAACACCCACTTAACGCAACCATAACCCCATGTAACATGTATAACACCATAGATACAATCAATACACTGACTTGCAAAATAAATCATCCTGTTAAATTGATGGAACTTTGCGGCACGCATTCGCAAACCGTGGCCAAATACAATTTAAAAAGCTTGCTGCCGCAAAATATTGAATTAATCTCCGGCCCTGGCTGCCCTATTTGCGTCACTGATCAAACTGATATTGATATTGTAATTAGCCTGGCAGAAAATAATATTCCAATTGCCATTTATGGTGATGCTTTAACATTGCCAGGCACAAATTCCAGTCTTGAAAAGTTAAAGCAGCAAGGTAAAAAAATCCATATTGTTTATTCAACTCAAGATGCATTAAATATTCAAAAACAAGAACCAGACTTGATTTTCTTTGGAATTGGATTTGAGACAACCACTCCAATGACAGCTTGGGCACTCAAGCAAGGTCTTAAGGTTTATTCAGCACATAAACTTTTTCCACCAGCAATGGCAGCGCTTTTACAAAATCCTGATATCCAAATCGACGGATTTATTGATCCGGGTCATGTTTCTGCAATAATTGGAGAAAAGCCTTATAAACAATTTAATGTTCCTCAAGTTATATCCGGATTTGAGCCTGAGGATGTATTAATTTCAATTCAAATGCTGCTGGAAATGATTTTGAAAAATAAAAATGAACTTAAAAACCAATACACACGAGTTGTAAAGCCAGATGGAAACATTGAAGCCAAAAAAATCATTGAAGAAGTTTTTGAAATTTCAGATGCCAAATGGCGCGGACTTGGCAACATTCCAAACTCCGGATTAAAAATAAAAACTAAATTTCAAAATCAGGATGCGGAATATATTCATAAAGATTTAATTGAAAAAATAAAACAAAACATTGAACCAAAACAAAATAAATGCATTTGTGGTAAAATACTGCAAGGATTGGCAAAACCTGGTGATTGCCCTCTATTTGCCAAGTCTTGCACACCGGAAAATCCTCAGGGAGCGTGCATGGTTTCAGTTGAAGGGAATTGCCAGATTGAGTACAGGTTTAATAACTAATTTGGGGGAGGCTGGAAGCTGGGTGTAGGTTTAGAAGCTAGAATATACAATATGAACAATAACAAACAACCAATTAAAAGCTTTGATGACTTATGGGTTTATACTGAAAGTTATAATGCCTCAATTATTATCTTCTCAGAAATTCTTCCAAAATTACCAGCTGAAGAAAAATTCGATTTAAAGGATCAAATACGAAGGGCCTACAAAGCAGTTCCACGATTGATTGCCGAGGGATATGCTAAAAGACATCAAAAGGCAGGGTTTCAAAAATACTTGGACGATGCTAACGCAGAATCCAATGAAATGATTGTTTGCTTACGGCAATGCAGGGACTTGTATAGTGAATTTATTGATAAAGATATATGTAAAAAACTTATAGAAATCTACACAAAATGCAGCAAAGGACTCTGCAGCCTTTCCAAAACCTGGATGAGTTTTTCTAAACTTCCCCCAAAAAAATAATATTTCTAACTCCAGCTTCCAGCCTTCGTCAAGACTTCGGCCGGCAGGCCAAATCCACAATTCGCTTCTAAAAAAATCTAGCATCCACACCCATACCTAGCTTCCAGCATCCCAACGAATAAATTAATCTATCTTAAATATGATTGAATTAGAACACGGTGGCGGTGGTTATAAAAACAACCAACTAATAAAAGAACTCCGCCAAATCATTAATTTAAAAACAGACTGGACAAACATTGAAGATGATGCAGCAATTTATGATCTTGGTGATAAAAAATTGGTTTTTACAACTGATGCTTTTATAGTTGATCCGATTTTCTTTCCAGGAGGAGATATTGGAAAAATTGCAGTTTGCGGGACCATTAATGATCTTGTTGTGATGGGAACAAAGCCATTGGGATTATCTTTAAGTATTGTAATCGAAGAAGGTTTTGCTAAAAAAGATCTTTTCAAAATAGCTGAATCCATTGATAAAATTTCAAAACAAACTAATATTCCAATTGTAACTGGTGATACAAAAGTAATTGATAAAGGAAAACTTGATAAAATTGAAATAACCACAGCTGGAGTTGGCGTAACTGAAAAAGTAATTGACAATGGTGGTGCAAAAATTGGCGACAATATTATAACTTCCGGAGATTTAGGCGAGCATGGCGTTACTTTACTCGCCTATCGATTTGATTATCAAACTGATATAAAAAGCGACTGCAAAGCTTTATGGGAAGAATTTCAGGCAGTTGGGCCTTTATTAAACGCAGCCAAAGATCCAACTCGCGGCGGAGTGGCAGCAAATATAAATGAAATTGCAGAAAAGTCAAAAGTAAAAATTGTTTTAGACGAAAATAAACTACCGTATAAAAAAGACGTAATTGCTTTAACGGAACTTTTAGGTATTGAATTATTTAATTTACCATCAGAAGGCCGCTTTATTGCAGCAGTTAGTGAGGAGAACACTGATGAAGCATTAAAAAAACTTCAGGAATTTAATCCTGAAGCTAAAGTGATAGGAAAATGCGTTCAAGGTGATGGCGTATTTTTGAAGACCAAACTTGGTTCTGAGAGAAGGATTGAGGAGCCAAAGGGTAAATTGATACCGAGGATTTGCTAAAAGAAATAAATCATGCTATATTAAAACGAAAAATATTTATTAATAAAAATTTTTATATTTTATGTTTTGTAAAAATTGCGGCACCAAAATAGAAAATAATTCAAAATTTTGTACTAATTGCGGTGCTCCTACATCTAATACACATAATCGAGGAAATGAAACCTTAAAAACTAAAAAGTCAACTACCACAACTGCTAAAAAACAATCCTCATTAATTGGAAAAATTGTCACCGTTTTTTTAATTCTTACTGTGGTTGGAGTTGGTGTCTACCTTAGCTTAGATGAGGATTCAATAGAAAAAAATAATGAAGGCTTAACAAGCTTTGATTCTGGTGATAGTCAAACTGCTATCAATCAATTGCAAGAGGCGAAAGGAGAGGCTATTACCAATGAAAATAAAATCAATACTCTCAAGAATCTCGGTTATGTATATTCATCAGAAGAACAAAACTTGGAGGCGCTAAAATCATTTAAAGAAGCTCTAAATTTAACAAAAAATCATAGCTTTGATTATTACCTAATATCCGGAGAGATAGCTGAGCTTGAAAACAATCCAACCCTGGCTGTACAAAATTACAATAAAGCCTATGAAATAGATCCAAATGATTTTCAGGTCAATAATTCTCTTGCTTTATTTTACCTTGACCTTGACGAAATTGCTCCACAATATGTTGATTATCCAAAGGCATTATCATATGCAAAAAAAGCATACGAATACGATTTAGAAAAACAAGAAACAATCAAACAAAACCTTGCGATCGCACATTATTTTAATAATAACTTTAATCAAACTATTTCATTGTTATCAACCTCAAACTACACCCAACATCCATATGCTGCTTTCTGGCTAGGTCTCGCTTATTTAGAAAAGGAAGATGATTTAAACGCAAAATTTTATTTACAAAAAGCTGTAAACGGAGGCGCTGAAGTCCCTCAATTAATCCATGATTATTTAAATAATGATTAAACACAATAAAAAAATAGAAAAATAGTACACTTCATCTTGTTTAAAAAGTCTTTTTTTACTATTTAATTATGTCAAACTACACGAACCTTTTCCAGCAATTCATTGCTCACACTAATGAAAAAGAAACGTTAAAAAATGAACTTAGTATATTATTAAAAAATCACAAATTTGATTCTCTTTTAGATATTGGCTGTGGAACTGGGGCAATAATTGAGCAAATAATTCCGAATTTTAAAAAAATATCCTTACTTGATATTGAAGACAGATTAAAGGATGATATTAAAAATAATCCAAAAGTAGAATTTATTCAAAAAGATTTTCTACAATTTGAAACTGATAAAAAATTTGATGTCATTTTAGCTGCTTATGTTTTATGGGAGATCCCTTACAAAGAATGGGACGCTTTTTTTGAAAATACCCAAAATTTACTCCAACCCAACGGAATAATGGTTATAATTGATGAATATTCAGAAAATAAATATGACAATCCTTTTTTCAATTTTAATACAAATATCCAGCCATACAATGATTACCCTGGCTTATCAGAATTTTTATCAAAAAAAGGGTTTGATTACAAAATAAAAAAATTCAAATCCCAAATATTTGCTAAAGATGAATTAGAAATGTATGAAGTATTAAAATTCTTTTTCCAATTACCTAAACAAAGAGATTTTTATCAGAAAAGCAAGCAACAAATCATCAATAATCTTAAAACAAAATGTAATAATACTGGATGTATCATAAACATGCAGCATATTATTTATAAAATAAAACTCCAATAATATGAGAAACAAAATTTTCATTCTAATCATTATAATTTTACTGATAATTATTGCAGGCGGCGCATATTATTATTTTTATAAATTCAAACCTTCACAAACCATTCAAGAACAACCAATAACTGAAGAATCAGCTACAGAACAGCAAGAAGAACCCACTCAAGTAACTCAAAAGCAGGATCCAAGCAGTATTTTAGATTATTACAACATTATCCCAGCAGATTATATTGGTGAAGCAATAGACATGGAAATTGATGGAGTTTATTATGATCGAAGTAAGTTTATTGAAATTTTAGATGAAAAAAATTACTATATTCGCCTCTCAGCAAAGCCAGCCAATTTAGTGCGAGGCGGAGGCATATCCTATACTGATTTTACTTTATTTTTAGGAAAAAACGCACCAGACACTTTAGCCATAGCAAATACAACATGCGTTTCAATTGGATGTTTAATAAATGATTTGTATTTTTTGCAATATAAAAATGAACAATGGATTGACATGCAAGATTCAGTTTTTCCAAAATTAGATGAGGATTTTATAAAAGAAAAAGCAGAAAGCGCAGTAATGAATAAATTCGGCAATCTGGGAGATGAGCCAGAATCTGTGCCAGTAACACTTTTTATTTTGCCGAGATACGGCACGACAATTTTATTAAAAGAAGAAAAAACAGATACTGTAATTTATAATCTTCAGTGGAATGGAAAAAGCTTTGATGCCTATAAACAATAACCGAAAATTCTCATTACAATAAAAAAACTCCAAGAATTTATCCTGAAGCTATGATGCTCTCTCCTCAACTTTTTTCTCCTGAACTTTCATCATATTCAAAGACCTGACCATACCCACAACAAGCATTAAACAGCCCATATTTAGTAAAAATACACACAGAATAACCAGCCTGGGTACCAATGCTGATTCAATAGAATGTTCGATATGATTTAAATATGCTAGGGTAAATATACTTCCCAAAACAAGAACAGGACCGAAGACAACCATAAATGCATTTAAAAATTTCTTCATTTGATCACCTCCTCGAAATCCAGTAAGATATATGACATTATAATCATACAAATTCGGAATGTCAAAATAATATTGACAAAATTACTAGCAGATGTTATTATATAAAATCGTTCTTTATAAACCCAGGAGGCAATCATGGCAGAATCCTTTTATCCTTATGCATGCCTAATTTTAGTCATTTTTCTTTGGGTACTTATTTGGATGGCAAAAGCTATTCATAAAAAAGAAAAACATCTTTTTGGAGGATCTATTATTTTAACAATAGCAACCATTGCAATTCTGATTTTGTTTGGATACAAAGATGCTATTGATTGTGTTTATATGGCAATTTTCATGTCTCTTAGTTTTATGACTGCTTGCATTGGTATTGTTCTAACCAGTGCTGGCTTACTTATTGTTTGCACGCAAACAAACCTAAAATCCTGAAACAAAGGAGGAAATCATGGAAAATCCTGTACATCATGTATTGATATTAACTTTGCTAGCCAATGCTATTGTGTGGTGCGTAATCTGGCTGGCCTGGATAATTCATAAAAATGAAATACATTTTTTAGGTGGAGGTATACTGGTAATAATTGGAACAGCCGGACTAATAATTATGAATGAAATCAGCCACCTGATGGATCCTGCTTATTGCTCCATAGAAGCAACAGGCTTTCTGCTTTCAACACAAGGTATGATATTAGCTGCAATAGGATTTATTAAGGAATTAAAGAGGGCAATGAATAAATTTAGACCGCAATCATAAATGCGGTTTTTTGTTATTGACAAATTATTTTAATAATGATATAATAAATTATTGATATTTCAACTTGCCTAAGGGAGGTAATAATGTCTGCGCAACAACAAGCAGTAGAAAGAAATGTTAGACTATTTCTTGATGGATTTGATCAAACTCGTCTAGATGTATTTAACACAACCGCCCAGGCAGTTGTTCAGGCTCTTAAACAGCCAGTCAAAAATCCAAGGCAATGGGACAAGCTGTTCAATATGCTCACTGGCTATCTTGAAAAATTCCTAGGTGAGCTTATTACAGATTCCCTTCATTTTCCCATGGAATTTTACGATAATACATATATTGAAACTAGAGGTCAATTTTATATGGCTATAGAAGAGCTGGCAGAATCTCTAAGGGAAATCCTTGTTGTAAAAACAAAGGGAAACTGCTCAATGTTAGGACCTCACATGTATGATGGACTTAATATAGAAGCCTTTAATAAGGTGATGCAATACATTAGTCAACTAAAAAACTCATAGTACAACCGCATTAAAATATGCGGTTTTTTGATCCCTGATTTTCAGGTAACAACCTAGAACTTTTCATTTCTCAAGCAATACATCATCTGCCCCAAACTCAATCCATAATCTCCCCTCTCAATATTTTTAGACATAATTACTCCATTGTTTTTCGCAACTTGACTCATAATCTTATTATTTGCCATTCCTCCTCCAAAATATATTGGTAAATTTGAATCAGCTTTTTTCGCAATATTAATTAGCCCTTCAATAACATATTTTTGAACAGTAGCTGCCAGTCTTCCCTTATCCTTATCCAAATTATCCAAAAGCCATTCAAAAAGATAAGAGATATTTAACTCATATTGTTTTTCAATTTCTCTGTTTCTCTGTTTCTCTGTCTTTGTGTTTTTCTGCTCTTCTGTTTCTCTGTCTTTGTGTTTTTCTGTTATCCTAGGCTCTAAATCAAACGGATCTGCTGATTTCTTCTCCAGTAAATCAACGGGCTCATGTTTATAATTTCTTTCATTTTTACAAAGGCCAAGTAAAACTGAGGCTGCATCCAGTATTCTTCCAGTACTACTAGTTTCTACTGAATTAAATTTTTGTTCGTACATTTTTACAAATAAATCAAACTCCTCCTTTTTAAAAAACTTTTCAAAAATCGACCGTATTTCAGCCGGCTTTTTTATTTTTAAAAGTATTGAAAGAAGCATTCTGGCCGGCTCTTTTATTGATAAATCCGCACCGCATAATAATTGATTTTCCAAATGCCCAATTCTTTTTATTTTATCTTTGCTTTTTTCTTTTTGATTTTGACTGATAAGGAACACTTCACCTCCCCAAATCTTTCCATCAAGACCATACCCTGTACCGTCTGCTGCTATACCTATAAACTTGGAGAAGCTGAGTGTGGGTATAGAAGCTAGAATAGTGTAATCAAATAATACTGAATAAACATGCGCAATGTGATGTTGTACTTTTTCAAGCTTTGCGTCATATTTATCAGCTAATTCTTCTCCCAATTTTGAGGTTTTATATTCTGGATGCAGATCAACACATATTATATCTGGAACAAAACTATTTTTTTCCAAAAATTCAAATATAATCTTTTTATAATTTTCAAAATTATTTTCTTCAATCAAATCACCTAGATCTTCTTGGTAATAAATCTTTCCTTTATTATAAACACAAAAATTCCCAGCTGACTCAGGTCCTAAGGCTAGGATTTTTTGATTCTTATTAATCGTCACGTCAAACCCTTTCATACTATTTTAATCTTATCATAATTTTTAAAATTTAAAAGGCGCATATAATAAAAACGCCTTATTTTGTGTTTGTTCTTACTGGAAAATAAACGCTAAATGTCGTTCCATAACGGTATATACTATCAACGTCAATCCAGCCTTTATACTTTCTTACCACCTTATCAACAATTGTCAGTCCAATGCCAGTACCCTTTCTTAATTTTGTCGTATAATACGGATCAAAAATTCTATCAACATTCTCACCCATAATTCCTATTCCCGTGTCTTCAATTGTAATTAAAACATATCTTTCTGGATTCTCTTGGTCAGGCAGAAAACCAGGCTTATTCTCAGCAATTACTATTTTTGTCATTACCTTAATAACATTAGGACGATCATAAGCCCCCAGGGCGTCTCCTTCTTGAATCGCATCATATGCATTTATAAATAGATTCAGCAACATTTGCTGTATATCTACTGGATCAATCAAAATAGGTGGCAAATCTTCTTGAAAGCTATATTCGAACACAGCCTCAGCATGCAGGCCTTGAATAAGCGCCATTATCTCTTCAATAATTCTATTAATATTTACTGGAATCATTGCAGCCGCAGATGGTTTTCCAAAATCCTGAAGTTGTTTTACCAGCGCTACAGTTTGATGATGCGCACATAAAGCTAACTCACGCAGGGGGCGATCTTCATTATTATCAGTCTTTAAATCCTCGCTGTCCAGATAAAAACCAACCACAGCAAGTAAATTATTCAGCTGATGAATTACCTGGCTTGTTAGTTGGCCTAGCCCTTGCAATTGCATGGCTTTGCGCTGTCTTTGTCTGTATGGTTTTTTTTCTAAAGTTTTAAAGGCCTCAGGAGGCTGAGTTACCTCATGCCTAAATTTATTTTGATCCAATTTATCTTTATCTCCCACATCCCTCTCCTTTTTGTCTTTTTGTTTTTATTTCAAAAAACTAGTTATATTATAACATTTTTTTATCATCTTCAATGTTACACTGTGGATTAAAAAAACGTTTTTTTGAAAAACGTTTTTATCATTGATAACAAATAGTTGGAAAAAATATTTCAAACATAGATCCACATCCGATTCGACTTAAAACCTTTATAAAACCTCCATATTTTCCAACAATGCTCCTGACTATATGAAGACCTATTCCAGTGCCCTCTTCTTTAGTAGTAAAATAGGGTACAAAAATTTTATTAAAATTTTCTGGGTCTATGCCGCAGCCATTATCACTGATTGACATTCTAACATAATTTCCCGGATGTATTCCTTGTAAACTATATTTTTTCGTATCACTAATCACAAATTCTTTAACACTAATACCTACTTCCCAAATGCTATTTGGATTATTACTTTCTGCTGCATCCCATATTGCTTCTCTGGCATTTAATATTAAACACATTATCACTTGCTGTAAATCTATAGGATCAATCATAATTTTTGTTGTTTCATCCAAATCCAAAGCCAATTCAAAACATCTATCAATTAAGCCCCACTTAATAACTTTTGCAATCGAATCATTAATATCGATTGGCTCAGGCTCTGGCAGAGACAATCGCCCGAATTCTAAAATTCTTCTGCATAATCGATGTGACTGCTGGCATATTTCTTCAGCTTCTGTTAAATATTCTTCCTTTCTTTGTTCAGAAGCTTGATTAGCAGCCATCTTCAAATTCATATCAATAACCACCAATTGACTTCGAAGCTGATGAGCAATCCTAACAGTCGATTCACCAATTGTCTGCATGATAAGTAACTGTCTTTCCTGCATTTCAATACTTTCATCTGATTCAGGCGGCAAAATTTGTTCATCATTACCTATTACAATACTACACCTTTGTCTTTCACCTTTTTCTTGCATTATTCCTCCTTGTCAAATAACTAAACGAATTATAGCAAGCTCTTTTATAAAAATCAAAAAGGCAGCCATTTTAGCTGCCTAGCATCTAATCACTCATTACTAATTACCCATTACTTATTTACAAAAACCGTCTGCGTCGGATATGCGAATTCTATACTTTCTTCATTAAATTTCTTATAAATGTCAAGGTTGATCTGCTGCTTTGCCTCTGCAAAAACATCAAACTCTTTTGACTTGACCTCATAAACAATTTTAAAAATTAAAGCAGAATCTCCAAAATTTTGAAATTTGCAACGGACAAATTCAAGATCCTTGTGTTTAGTAATTATATCCTCAATAATTTTTGGAATTGATTCCAATTTAGCTGAGGAAGTGTCATAGGTTACACCTAATTCAAAACTATCACGACGCTTTTGCATTTTTCTAAAGTTCTGCACTCTGGCATTTGTCAATTCTCTGTTTGAAATAACCAATTCTTCACCATTCATTGTTCGAAGTCTTGAAGTTTTTAGTCCAATTTTTTCAACTGTGCCACTATCAGATCCGACCTGGATAAAATCCCCAATTTTAAATGGCTTATCAATATAAATGGAAAATGAGCTAAAAATATCTTCTAAAATATTCTGCAAGGCTAAAGCAATAGCAATACCGCCGATTCCTAATCCAGCTATTAATGCAGTCACATCAAAGCCTAGATTTCCAAGTATCAAAACAATTCCCACTGCCCACAAAACGATCTTTACTATGATTTTTAATGCTCTCATCATTGACTGGCTGATTGTTTCCTTATCAGCGGATTTTTCCATGTACTTTTTTGCAGAATAATCTACCAATCTCTCTAAAGCATGAATTACTTCATAAACAATGACCAATAAAAACAAAACACTAATTACCTTGTGCACCATTGCCGGAAAAGTTAATGCTTTAATTCCTAAATACAAGGCGACAAAAAAGTAAAACGGTGGCCTGATTTTTCGAAAAATCTCTATTAAAATGTCATCAAATTCCGTCTCAGTCTTCTCCGACAGCTTTTTTAGTTTTGATAAAATAACTGATTGAAAAATTTTCAATACAAGAATTGTGCCAATGAAAATGGCTAAGGCCAAAACATATTCATATCCTGTATTTGACCAAAATTCTATAGCTTTTAAGGCTTCAATAATTTTGTCCATATTTTTTTGTTAATTATGTTTATAATCTAGCAGTTTTTGGTGATTTTTGCAAAAGGCCGATTCACGGGCGCGTACCACGCGCCTGTAGAGACAGGTTTGAAACCTGTCTCTACGTAGGAACACAAAATATTGTGTTCCTACATGAATCGGCATAAAAAAACACCAAAGCTTTGCTTTGGCGCTTATAATTATAAATCTGGGAAAAACAAATCTCCTTTTATTGGGTGAGATGATTCTGCTACAATTGCTTGCCATGTATCCCTTTTATTATATTCAAAACGAATCAGGGTTTTATCCATAAAATCTTTTTTATCAATTTCAAGTTTTAATATATAAAGGCGACCTTCAGTATCCAGCTCGAGCTCACATCCAATTATTGTACCTGTAATAACAAATGTATTACCCTCTTCACATGAACTTGCTGGCCCTGCAATAAAACAAGCATTCCGGCCACGATTTCTACACAATGATTTTGGATCAGAATCTATGTCTATTCCATTTGACGAGAGTTCATCTACTATGGCTTGGGGTATTTCCATTTTCTTCTTCCTTTCGCCTAAATTTAGGCTTTAAATTCAGCTTATCAAATGCTGTAAATTCAGTCAAACCCTTGACAAAAGGAATCAGGCATGATAGAATGTTATCATAATTCATAAGTTTAGTTTTGTTAAAACCTTACAATTTTTATCTAGCTTTTTATAAGTAGTATCAAATCGTACAGTTTATCAAAACATCAATTACATGGACGACCAAAACAATGGTTCACGGCAAATGTTTCAAGGCGACTGGACTTGTTCAGAGTGCGGAGCTGAAATCAAAGAGCTTCCATTCGAACCAGATGGTGACAGACCGCTTTATTGCAGAGACTGCCATCGAAAAAGACGACCACAAAGACGATTTTAAGATATAGAACCAAAAGAGCCCCGAAATGGGGTTCTTTTATTTTATTAAACTTGACAATATATAAAAATCCATATATAATATTGGAGCTCTTTTCCCACAATAAACAGAGGAATGGTATGCTATCTGATTTATTCAATGCAAATGAAATCATTGCTTTTTTCCTCTTAATTGCTATATGCTATTTTTATGCCAGAATTGATTCCTGGGCAGTAGGCAATAAGTCAATAAGATCCTCCATTGTCCTCATAATACATGGTCTTTCTACTGCAATACTTTTTGCATGTATCATTGCCATTTTTTTCCTGCTTGAAGTAATTTTTGCTTACTTTTTCTTTATGTTTACTTTTGCAATCTGGCTCACAGTCGACTTCATCAAAGATTCGATCATGAAAAAAGACATTTTTTCATAAAAAAAAACTGACTCTTTCATAAAGGTCAGTTTTATTATTCCTCCAATGCTCTTTGGATTTCCTCTAAAGTGCGTTTTACAGCATCTTTTGGATCATCAGCTCCAGTGATCGGCCTGCCAATGACCAAGCGCTTTGCGCCATTTTGAATTGCCTTAGCTGGTGTCATTACCCTGGCCTGGTCATCACCAGAGACCAAAGTCCACTCAGGCCTAATTCCCGGACAATTACCTTCTAATAACAATTCTCTTCTGTTTTTCAGCAGTTCAGCTTCATGCGGAGAGCAAATAAGTCCATCTGCTCCTGCCAGCTGTGCCATGCGCGCAAACCGCAGCACTCCAGCTTTTGTCGAACAGGTGAAAATTGACTGGCATTCTTCTTCATTTAATGAAGTAAGGACAGTTACGCCCAAAACTTCAGTTTGATCTCCAACCGCTTGTTTTAAAGCATTCATGCCATCAATACCTGCACAGCACATCATGGTTACTATTTCTGGTTGCACTTCTGCTAAAAACCCACCATCATATTCCATTGTTTTTGGAATATCAACCAGTTTTAGATCAGCAAAGACTTTTAGGCCTAAATTATGAAGATAAACAATTAACGAATAACCGCAGGCGCGTAAAATAGAATTGATTTTCAAATAAACCCCGGTTCCTTTAAGTTTTTCAGCCAACGCCGCAACCTGTTCTCTGGCATCAGCAACAGAGCCGGCTTTTTTCGGATCAAAGTCAGCAGCTACAATCAGTCTTTCTGTAAGCTCCATCCATCCCCCTTTCTCAGTCATAATCTGCAGTTAAATCAATCCAGTTTTGTTTAGGTCTTAATGCATCAGACCCAGTCTCACACAATGGACACTCATCTGGATGCCAAATATTCATCTTTTGATCAATTAAAGCAAAAATTCTCCTCTCATCCAAATGTGTTTGTCCTGATCTGTTTAGTATTGCTAAAATGTAAGGTAAAACAGTTACCCCTTTCTCTTCTAAAGCTGCAATTGTCTTTCTGGTTGTGCCCATTGTATTTAATACATCCTCAACCACTAAAACTTTTGTTCCTGGCTCAAATTCAAATCTTTTAACAAGCATTCTGGTTCTTTTGATGTTTAAAAAAGTGTCAACAAAATCTTCAATGTCTTGTTCTGATAAATTAAAGGATTGCAGAAGCAGGCTCAATTGTTCTTTTACTTTATCCTTATCCATACCCATATTGACAATGATTTGTCTGCAAACAGGCTCGAGTGCTCGTAATCCAGCATAAAGTAAATCCATATCCTCTTCTGAACCATAATCAAACTGAACTTTTTTCACTACTTTTTCTGTAAAACCACATTTCAAATGAAGCTGTCTGGCAAATTCATATGCTATATTAATGGCTCCATAAGCAGAACCAAAAACCTGACTACCCACAGGAACATGCCAAGAAAGTTCTTTCAATATCTCCCTGCAGACCTGACTAAGCAGTTTTGGATCTGAAATAATGCCACTGGCATTTAAATAACCATCACTATGATTACCGCTTGTTAATAAGGCATGAGGCCGAAGTTTATGACCATCATGCATCCAAAATATTCCCATTTTGGTAAATTTTGCCATCCATTTTTCCTGGTCCATTTTTCCTCCTTTCCAGGAATTTTTGTAAAAGGTCAATCAAATTGTATCCTAAATCATATAAAAATACAATGTCAATTTTTTGTATTTTAAAAAGCCATTTTTATTTTGACTTTTTTTAGAATGTGAATGCGGATTTTATTTATATAACTCGTAAAAAATTATTGCCGCAGCGCTGGCCACATTAATCGATTCAATTTCATCACCCATTTTGATTGTAATAGCCCCATCGGCTATTTTTTCAATTTTTTTATCAACACCATGCGATTCGCTTCCCAAAACAATGCAAACTTTTTTTTGCTTTTTAATTCTCTTAATATCCTCCCCACCTTCAAGTTTAGTAGAATAAATTTTCATTTCTTCTTTAATCTTTTTTAATAATTTTCTATTTTTATCAAATTCAATATTGAGCTTAAAAAAAGATTCTTTAGCAGCATTTATCACTTTAAAATTAAACAAATCAACACAATCTTCATCAATTACAATATTTTTCAAATTAAAAGCTAAAGCTGACCGTAATATTGTTCCTAAATTTCCCGGATCACTTAGTGCATTGAAATACACGATTGACTTTGCCAAATCAACCTTACCAGGCTTTTTTGAATAAATTGCAGCAAAGCCAGCTGGAGTATCTAAATTTGAAAATTTCTTATTCAGCTTTTCATCTATTAAATAATATTCTTTCAAGTCTGACTTTTTTAATACAAAATCCAGCTTTTTCTTATTTCTTTCTTCAAAATCTTCAGTGATAAAAACAAAATCTGGATAAATTTCAGTTTTTGCAGCATCAAAAGCAATGGTGATATTTTCAACAAAAAACTGATCATACTTTTCCCTGTACTTTTTTTGATTCAACTTTTTCAAAAACTTAATTTTTTCATTGTCTTTGCTTTCAATTTGAATTTTTTTCATACTTATTCTTGTTCTTTAAGCCATTCTTTATTAATGCTCTTTTCTTTTATTGCTTGTTCCAAATCAATTCCTAAAAAATCCGCATTTAAAGTAATATTGGCAAAAATATCAGCCAATTCTTTAGATACAAATTTCCTTGATTCTTTTTCTGAAACAAATTTTTCAGGTCTGCACTTTTTTCTGTGAATTAAGACAGCCTGATAAAACTCCCCTACTTCTTCAGCAAGTTTTAGCAATGCAAACTCTTCATCAATTTGAACATTGTATTCTTTTGAGTACTCCTTAATTCGTTCAAGCACGCCTTGTTGTAATTTTTTAAATTCCATATATTGGTAATGAGTAAAGAGTAATGGGTAATAAGTAATTAAAATATCTGCGCTTTGGTTATTGATACTATGATACCTTATTCATTACTAATAATCAAAGACTTGACATATTTTATAATCTCAAATATAATGATATATTCTCTGCCATAGCTAAAGGGGGCTAACAATGGAAGACAGAGGTAAGCGCTTCACAGAAGAACATCGATACAGTTTTGGTGATCTAAGGCCTGGAGCTAAATTTATTATTAGTAATCGTCAGGGAAGATATGATGTTTACTGCCATGATTCATATTTAGTAATGAGTAAACTGCAAGGACAAGGCAGGGCCGTAATCCTAAACAGTGGTGAAATTTTAGAAAGCATTGAACCAAATGTTTTAGTACAAAAAGTTCTTTTTTAACACTGGCGTTATATTTAACAGCCAGTTTTTTATTACAATAATCTTGACTGAAAAAGCATTATTAATTACTATAAATTTGTTACACATAGCCAAGGAGGGGTTATGCCAGAATTTATCCATGGCCAGGACTTACAAGGCTGGTATATTGAAATATGGTATCAACTGGTAACTGTCAAGGACAGTGGTAAATCAAAAGTTGTCGGATATATAAATAATGAAAAACTTGCCAGGGCAATTGCCAATAAAGGCGGGTCATGGGGAGCAAAAGGAAAAGCAATACAAATAACGGTAATTACCCAGGATGGAAAAACCGGACATATTATAAAGAAAAAATCCATTCATCCAAACCATGAGAAGCTGCGTCAGGAAGCAATGCTGTCAATCTTACCAAAACTTGATGATGATGAAATTGCGATTTTAGGACTTGAAAAAGAAATAGACAAATTAGAAAAAGATTAGCATTATAAAGCGTTTCAAAAACGCTTTTTTTAATTTAAAAAGCGAGAATATTATCCCCGCTTATTTTTTTTAGACCTTTTTCTTGATTTCTTTTTTTTACCATTTGGTTTAAAAAATGCACCTGATAGAGTTATGTCGCATTTTCCTGAACATTTTTCTACACTACCTCGACAAAAAGTAGGCCGATTACATTGGTCATTACACCTAATGGTTATTAATTGCGGATGCTGCGTTTGCTGAGGATTGGCAGATCTTTGAGTCCTTAACACCTTAAAAGGATCTAGCCCATACCAAATCTTTATGTTTTCTTTCCCCATACTTTTAAAAGCAAAGTCAGACCATTTAACTGTTTGCTTCTTTCTAAATATGTATGGAATAGCCACAGTCATCTCCTTTGGCAAATCACCTGCCATCTGAAAATAAAGTATAACAGATTGTATAAATTGTCAAATTTTGCTTAATCTATAAAACCATCTGTTTTATTTCTATATTTTTCAGTCTCTTATGAATATCGGGACAAAATCTTTTTATTCAGAACATCTTTTCATGTATAGCAACGGGGGTCTGGGGGGCTGATTGCCCCTGGCGCGATAACAGAACTCAATCGAAGCTTCGCATTTGAAGACCCCCAGCGGTTTTTGGTTACTTTTTGACGCCAAAAAGTAACTTGGCGCAAGCCAACATTGCAAAGGGCAAAGCAGGCTTTGCCTGTATAGGAAAAAATAATATTTGAATTTTAAAAAGCCTGCATTAAAAATGCAAACTCTTTTTATATGCTTTTATTTTTTTCAAAAATATCACTAATAACTTCCTCAAGTGAAACATCTTTAATATTCAGATCTTTAACTGGCAATTGCGCCATCAACCGGCTAATTTTATCCAATGAATCTTCCTGCGGAATACTCAATTCAGCTTCATACATTGAATGCTTTGTCACTTTACCAAATACCCTAAGTCTATTTCGATCTACTTTTTTATAAAAACTGATTTTAATATTTTTATCATTGCTATAGTCGTTAATGATTTTGTCAATTGATCCATCATAACCAAGCTTGCCTTCATTAATAATGATCAAGCGCTTGCACAAATCCTGCACATCATCCATGTAATGTGAAGTTAAAATAATGGTTGTCTTATTGACCCGATTATATTTTCTTAAAAATTCTCTGATCTTTTTTTGAGATACAACATCCAGACCAATTGTCGGCTCATCTAAAAACAATACCTTAGGATTATGCAAAAGCGAGGCAATAATTTCAAATTTCATTCTCTGGCCTAAAGAAAGCTTTCGAACCTGCACTTTCAATTGATCAACCACATCTAAAAGTTCTGTCAGTTCTTTTAATCTCTTTCTATAAGGGCCTTCTGAAATTTCATACATTCTTTGATATAGATTAAAGGTTTCAATCGCTGGCAAAGTCGGCCAGAGCTGCTGCTTTTGACCCATTACAATAGATATTTTTTTCTTAAAGCTCTCTTCTCTTCGGCGAGGATCATGACCAGCCACCTTAATATCACCTTCTGTTGGGTATAAAATCCCTGAAAGCATTTTTAGAGTGGTAGTTTTACCAGCACCATTTGGCCCGATAAATCCCACAAACTCGCCTTTTTTTATTTCAATAGATACATTCTTCACCGCTTGCTTTGTTAACTTTTTCCTTTTAAAAACTGCTTTCAAAGACCCTTTCAGCCCTTCTTCTTTTTTATGATAAACAAAAGTCTTTGATAAATTTTTTACGTGTATTATTGATTTTTGCATATTTTATCCTTTGGCGCTTTCATATCTTTTTATTCCAGAATTCCAAAATACTCTGCTAAATAAATAGAAAGCAATGGTTATAAAAATTACTAATAGAAATTCCCATAAGGCCAGGTCATTATACATCGCCTTTGCTGGAAATGAATAAATGACAGCAATTGGCACCACTATTGATAAAATCCATTTCATTGCACCTTTATAAATTGAAATTGGATACTGGCCCAATTCATGCAATTCTGTATGTAAATATGTTGACTGCCTGATAATTTTATAAAAACTTATGGCATAAATAATGGAAGTGATTGAGAAATGAATGATTATTCCGCAAAGCAAAACAAAAAGATAAAATAATATATTAATCGGCTGCTGGCTGTTTAATATTCCATAAATTATTATACCAATTGCTGTGGCAATTTGTGGAATGGAAAAAATGACATCAATTTTTCTGTATGAGATAAAAGCTTTTACATTTATTGGCTTGGTCATAAAAATGTCCAAATCTCCAAATTCGATATACCTAGGCAAATGATTAAGTCCCCTAACATATGATGCCCAGCTAATGGCTTCAATAAAAAAATATGTACCCAGCAGAATATAAGTCTGATTAATTTCCCAGCCTCCCAGAGTATCTACCTGAAGGTAAACTGCTTTAAAAAATATAATTACAACTGCGAATCGCAAAAGTACGCCAATAAGCACAAAAGTAAAAGGAAATGGTTCACTCAGGCGATCCATCATTTCAAGCTTGGCTGTACTGCTCATTAATTTTAAATTTTTCATTAATTTCATAAATTATGCTCCATAAGCTTCATATCTTTTAAGGCCTCTTATCCAGACAATTTTTACAATTGCTAGCAAAACAAATGTCCATAAAAGCTGAATGCCAATTCCAATAAACAATTGCTCCATGTTCAATCGGCCTAAAAAAGACTCAATTATAAAATAACCTGTATATTTAAATGGCAGAAAACTTGCAATATTTTGAATATATAAAGGCAGAAAAACAATTGGAATCCAGGTGCCGGTAAAAAGGCTGGCAACAATATCTGTAACCATAGTAATACTTTCAGAAAATTTTACCCAAAACTCTATTAATGCCAGCAGCACTGCAAATAAAAACAAAATATTAACAGCGCCTAAAGCCGTGATTATTAAAGTCAAATACGCAATCGGATCAGTAACAAAGAAAAGATGTTCTCTGAAAATAATAAAAATCAAAATTAAAATTGGCAGCCCGATAAGCATCCGAAAAATTGTCTTTGATAAATTCATCCAATAAGTATGGGCAATATAGCTAATCGGCTTGGTCATATAAACTGACAAACGGCCTTCTCGAATTTCCTCAGCTATTGGAATCCAGGGAAAAATAGCAGCAAACAAATAAACAACTATCAAATAATACGTGACAATTTGCTCTTTTGAATATCCCATTAATTCTGCTCTTTCTCCAAAAACAGTTGACCATAAATAAAAAACGCCAATCATTGAAATCATAGCGATTATAAAATGTATTAGCGTATTAAAACGATATTCTAACTGTACCTGCCAAAAATTTTTAAAAACTAAAAAATATTTTCCAAGCTTCATCTTTATTTTTATGTTTATTTAATTAAATTATAGCATATTTTTGTTATTCAATATATTACTAAAAAAACAGGCTGAATAACCTGTTTCAATATTACATTATTTTATAACTTTTATTCCTTGTTCAATTCCGTAAAAAACATTTTCAAAGCATTTTGCAAAGACTCTCGTATTTGCTTATCATACTTTGGACGATCTATGGCGTTGCCCGCACCTAAGCGAAACCCAGCTCCATCTTCCAAATAACTGCACTCAATTTCCTGTCCATAAAATGTAACTTTCCCAGTTTCTTCTCTTGGCTCTCCGTATTCTGCTTCAGCACCAACCTGATAAGAGCTTGAAATATCTATCAGAAAATCTTTTTTCCCAGCCTTTAATACTAAAAGTTCAAACATCTCTTTAATCTTTTTTTCCAAATCAGACACAGTAGCATAACCTAATGACGCCCTGCCCTCTTCAAATGCAATTATTTCATCAAAAAAAAGAGCAGTTATTTGCTCTATGTTGTTTTCCCCAAAATCTGAAATTTTTCCAGCTTGTTCATCTAATAAAAAATAATCATCCAGTAAAATCTCCCCCTCTGCTGGTGTTTCTGGCCCCCCTTTTTCTGGATTTAATACCATATGTTTGAAGCTAATTTATGTACTTTTATTATATCAAAAAAATGCTATTTTCCAAAATAATAAGGTAATTTTAAAAAAAATTTTACCTGTAATTATCCAAGATTGAATAGCTATACTATTACTTTAACTAAGGTTTTAGCTTTTTTATTACAGCTCAATCATAATCATCCCTTTCGTGGGGTCTGGGGTGGCCACTCAGCGCCATATAAAAAAGCGTCAAATCGTATTCATTGTGATAGCGATTTGGCCACCCCAGAACTTTTTGGTTCTTTTTGGTTACAAAAAGAACAAGGCCGCGCGCCTAGCGCACCATGAAAAAACATACATTAATGAAAATTCATATAAAGGGTTTTATAAGAAAGTAAGCATACCCCATAAAAAAAACACTATTTATCAAAATTAAATAGCATCTTTGTAATTTATCGTTTAAACTGATTTTCTACTCATTACAGCCTGCCAAATCAGGCTTATTATTGAAATTAATACAAACATTCCAATAATTACTGAACCTATGCCCAAAAAGAAAACAATTATTGAATCCTGCGGCTGTGGATTTGAAATAATATCAAAATTTTGGGTTTCAATAGCTGCTTGAAATTCATCTGATAATAATCCAATTAAAATTACCGGCGTGACCAAAACCGCATTATGAATCAAATGATTGGCAATTGCCCAGCCAAGTCCAAATTTCATTCTGACAAACCCCAGTATCAGGCCAAGAATGAATTGCGGCAGAATTATAAGCGGCGCTAAAAACCAAATCTGCTCAAAATCCAAAAAATTAAATAAATGGAGCAGGGCAAAAACAAATGCTGCGCTGTAAAAAATATAATTAAACTTTTTTAAATAAAATTTTTCAATTTTTTCTTTTTTTACTTTTTTTCTAAAAAGAAATCCTAAAAGCAGGCCTACAACCATTATAAAAAAAACAAAAGAAATAATTCCCCAAATTTGCGTAATTGAAAAAATCCACTCAGGTAAAAGAACTGCAAATCCATGCCAAACTTCAGTTAAAAGGCCAAAAAATATTATTAAAATAAAGGCAATTGAAAAACTTAAACGAAATGGCGAATACTTTAATCCCATACGAAAAGTCAGTTCTTCTGCCAATGGTGCCCAAACCAAACTAAGTAAAAGCACTAAATACAATGGCTGATTTAATAAAAGATCAACAACTGCATGCCGCTGCTCATCATATTCAAAAATTGATAAAACAATATTTATAAAAATTCCGACAACAATGGCTATTGTCAAGAACAATGCCCAGATTCTGATCACATCCCAAAGCTTTGATCTTATCTTTTGCCTTGAAACCTCAATACCATAGTTTGGCTTAGTCAGAAATCTGAAAAAAGATATTAAAATACTGTTTTGTTTTTCCATAAAAGATATTACTTTCTTATTTTATCACAAATGAAACAAAGCATAAAACAATAAAAAAGCCAAGTTATATTAAACTTGACCAATATATCCTCCATGCGGACAAGGCTCATTACAATTATAAAAATTATAGCACCACTGCCGAACATCATCTGTCCAAAATTGTTCTTTAAATCCCGGAAGTTCCAAATTTATTCTTTCAAGCTCATTCCCATGACCACCAATAACAACATGCAGAATATGTCTATCATTATTTTTCTGAAATTGCTCAAAGGCATACATAAAATAGTCCCAGCGCTCAATGGCATAAAAAGCTAAAGCCTCCATTTTTCTTGTTTCTGCCAGTTCGGCCATTATTTCTCTGGCATCAGAAGGAAAACCTTTATGTTCTTCAAGGCAAAATTGCAATAAAAATGCTCGGTGAAACTCATCAAAAGCTTCTTTTGGCAAAAAACTAAACATATTGCGAACTGCAAGATACTCATCAAGATCATCATCTGCTTCAACATTTTTTTCAGCTAAAACTATATCTCGGCCAAGCTCACCCTCACCAAGATCATGAATTAAAAATGCTGTTAAAAGAAGGTGCTTATCCAAATCAACATACTTGCTAAGCATCGTTATCATAATATTGCCAAGTACACTCAGCGCAATTGTATGCTGCAAACAATCTTGCTTTCGCAATTCATCATTTTTTTCAATAAATCTGCCCCAGCGGATAACCTTTGGCATTCTGACCTGAATGCCTGACCATACGTCTACACAATTTTGTAAAAATTCAGCAGGTATAGTAACCAATCTATTCTTCTGGTGCATTTGGCCACCTTTCGATGCTTGTTTTGCATCACCAACTCAATGCCATTCAGAAATATTTTGAACATCTGTAGTATACATGATTTTTATAAAAACTTATCCACAACCAACTTTAACTAATTATATTAAATTTATTTAAATTAACCTCGAGCAAAAGACGCTCTTGCAATGTAGTTAATAAAGCTTTTCATTGACAAAATTCAAGTTTATTGATAAAATATTTTGAAATCTGATCTTTTCATGGAGGAAAAATGACAGCCAGCCAAATTTTAGCAATAATAGCAAATATTATTATATTTGCAGTATATGTCACATATTTAAAGCAAGTGATAACAGGACAGTCAACTCCAAATCCAGCTACTTGGCTTATCTGGTTTTCAGTATTGCTGATCAATTCCATTACATATATAATCATCACTGAAGATGTTTATAAAAGCTTTATTTCTATTTCAGCCTGCATGTTTGTTGGAATCATTCTGGTTTTATCTTATTTCAAAGGAGCTCTTAGGCCGTTAGAAAGAGTGGATAAATGTGCATTGATTGGAGTATTACCAATTGTAATATTCTGGCAAATCTCAGAAAATGCAGAAATTTCAAATCTATCATTACAGGCAATTCTGTTTATATCCTTTATTCCAACAATCATGAGATTGCTGGATGGGACACTAAAAGAAGCCACAATTTTACCCTGGAATTTGGCAGTCATTGCCTATGGATTTCAGATTGCTGCAATTTTAGTCGATTTTAATGGAAATTATTACTCTATTGCCTTTCCAATAGTCAATGGAATTTTGGGCAATGGTGCTGTGGCTGTTACAATTTTATATATAAACAAAAAGAGAACCTGACATTAGGTTCTTTTTTAAATTAGTCATCGGTCATTATTTAAATTCTGCCTGAAAAACTCCATCAAAATCTCTTGGCGGATTTTGTAAATATTTTCTAATTCTTTGCAAATATAAATCAATCACTTTGTCTTCTGGATATTTGTTTTTTAATTTTTCAAAAACGTATTTTGCTTCTTTAAATCTGCCCTGCAGATAAATTCTGGCAGCTCTGTTAAATTCAGAAGCAAACTGTTCATGCTTACCGCTTCTCACCTTCACTCCCAAAACTTCATATATTTTCACACCCTTATCTTTGCCTTTTACAGCCACATTATCTAAATATCTGACCACAAATTCATCTTTAATTTTTTCTGCAGTTATTGCTGAAACAATTATTTGTACGCCATAATACTTAGTTAATCCTTCAAGCCTGGATGCCAAATTTACATCATCTCCTATTACTGTATAATCAAATCTTTTCTTTGATCCAATATTACCAACTATCACCTTCCCAGTATTAATTCCAATCCCAATATTAATCTCAGGCTTGCCGTTTGATCTGTTTTTCTTATTAAATACTTTTAGCTTTTCAACCATCATTAATGCGGACCTGATTGCATCTTTTTCATGATTTTTATTTTCCAAAGGCGCATTCCAAAATGCCATAATTGCATCACCAATATATTTATCAATCACTCCGTCATTTTCAATTATTACATCTGACATAGCTGATAAATAATCATTTAATAATTCAACCAAATTTTCTGTTGATAATTTTTCAGAAAGAGAAGTAAAGCCTCTAATATCTGAAAACAATATGCTTAAAGTCTTTTTTTCTCCTCCCAAATTCAGCTTTTCAGGCCTGGCAATCAATTCATCAACCACTTCTTTTGCCACATATTGTGAAAACCCAGCCCTAATCTTTTTCTTTTCCTTTGATTCAAGCAGATATTTCGCAAAAATACCTAAAAAGTAAATTACAATCATTAATAATATTGGATATAAAATTGGGATGATAAAGCCTGAGGCAAATAAGGCTGAACAGAAAATCAAATAGACAATCATTAATAACAATAATAAAAATACTGAATATCTAATTCGTATACTAAAAACAATCAGGCCGATTATAATTGCCAGCATTGCTAAATGCAACAAATATTGGATATCATTATCAATCTCTCTTAAAAAATCTTTTTGTAAATAACTTTCAATTAAATTTGCCTGGATCTCAACGCCTGACATTGCCTGTCCACGAGTGGAAGCAGTAAAATACTCATCATGCAGATTATTTGCTGTTGCCCCAACCAATACGATTTTATCTTTTAATTTTCTACTTTTAAAATCATTTTCTAAAACATCTGAAAAAGAATAGGTTTTAAAAGTATCTTGCGGTCCGAAAAATTTTATACGAAATAAACCATATTGGTTAAAATCATAAATCTTCGGATTAGTCTCTTTTTCTTCAGCCCAAAATCCGGCAGCTCTTAAAATCTCCGCATAAAATGGCGATATCTGTTCATCATTATATCTAATATAAAATGGGACTTTGCGAATCTTGCCGTCAACATCTGGAATAAGTACTGAATGACCAATATTGTGATTGAATCTTATATCACCTATAGGAAATAAAGTGTCAGTGAACTGGGGGATTTTATTTTGTCTTAGTTTTATTTGACCTTCCATTGGAAAAACAACATTGTCATAATTATTTAGTGTTTGCAAAAATATTTCATCACCATTTCCTTTTTCGCTAAAAGTAACATCATAGCCAATTGCTCTGGCTCCAGAATTTTCAAGTTTTTCAATCATTTCAGCATGCATTTCTCTGTTCCACGGCCACTGGCCAAACTGCTGGATTGAATCATCATCAATGGCAACAATTACAATTTTACTCGAGATATCTTCTTTAATGAATAATTTATCCTGAAGCTGAGTATCAAAATTCCAAAAAATTCTAAAATAAAACAAAGCAAAAATTAAAGCAACACCCCCCAGTATTGCCAAAATTGCACTGAAAAATTTTGTGGATTTTTTTACCATTTATTCAAAAGTTACGCCTAATAAATTTATACTATCATCATCTTCGAGCACAATCTCAAATTTTTCCATAAATACTTGCATATCTGTTTTCAAATCTACCAATTTATTCTCCTGATCAAGAATTCTGGCTGATAAATCACTGACCAGCTCTCCATATTGATACAACTCATCTCCCAGTAAATCATCAAGCACATTTAAATCATTGGTTGTGCCAATAGCTTCTTTATTCAAATTCTGCAGCTGCATTTGTATTTCACTTAGCCTTTTTTCCAGACTTTCATAATTTTTATAATAATCTTCCAGTTCATCCTTTGAATAAAAAGCCCGGTCTTTTTGAGACTGTTCAATTTTTTCTAATTGGGCTAAGAGTTGTCCAAGGTTTTGCTCAGTATTGCTAATCCGTAGATTTATTTCCTGCATTTCAGCTTTTAAATTTTTTAAGGTAATATCTCCATTATTTTCAAAAGTTTCTCCATCTTGCTGTAATTCATCTGCAATATTTTCAATTGCCGTCTCGATCCGAGGCTTTGAAATCCTGGTATTCTGAAATATTCTATTTATTAAAAAGTCTTTTTGATTTGCATCAAATATATTGTTTAAATAAAAATTCTTAATTTGCTCGTCCTGCATTAAATTTTCCTTTATCTGTGGGTCAAATGCTTTTATTCTTTGAATAAATGGAAGTATTTGCGGATCAACATCCATTTTATTTATAATTGCCAACGCCTGATCTTTTCTGCCACTTTCAATCAATGCCTCTACTTCTAAAAGCCTTTTTATTTTTATATTTCTGACAATTTTTTCTTTTTGATATTTATCAAAAGCTGTCATTAATGAAATTCTCTCGCTTAATTTCTTTAAATTATAAAATTTGTCTCCGGGAAGCGGACCGACCTGATTTAAAATACGCTTTCGTCTTTTAGAAATTTCATCTTTAAAATCTGAATCTCTTTCTAAATTATTTTTCACCCAGGATTTTTTTCTCTCATCAATCCTTAATTTTCTTTTCTGAAATCGTGATCTTTTTAATGTTTCTATTTCATCAGCTGACGCTGTCTCATCAATTTTTACTGGCTGATAAATCAAAACATCTTCTTCATTGACTTCAACCTCTCCTTCTTCGTCAGAAACCTGGACTGTATTTTCAAAAACCGCCACATTTACTTCATCACCTAAATAAGAAACGTTAAATGAAGTGCCACGCACAGTAGCTACCACATTATCAGCCTCGACTTCAAAAGCCGCATCTGGGTGTAAAAGCTCCAATAAACGAGACCAGACTTGGCCTTCTTTTAAATTAACTTTAACTTTTGTCAAAAGAGGTGAATTCTCATCAATCACTCCCTTGGTAATTTCAATTTCAGTATTTTCATCTAGAATAATCTCCTGAGTATCGTAAAACACTATTTTAGCTTTTGAATTCTCGTCAGTTTTCACACTGTCACCCTGCATTAAAGGCATGTCTCCGGAGACTTTAATATAGCCTTCACCGTCTGATTTGTAATAAACACTGCCCTTTTCCTCATAAAGTAAAATGGCAGGATCTTCAAGGTCAATTGAGCTTGCATAAGCTGTCATTAATGCCCAGCCGCCAACTCCAGCTATAATAATAATAATTAGGATAAATATTATAGATTTTTTCATAAAAATAAGTTTATTAGAAGTACATATAATTTACCTAATTTTATTCAATTTGACAACTTTTATTTAGAACTTTCAACCGTTTATAGAAACGGGGGTCTGGGGGGCTGATTGCCCGATGCGCGATACCTGCACATAATCAATACTTCGCATTTGAAGCCCCCCAGCGGTTTTTGCCCAGCACCAAAACAAAGTTTGGTGCTGGGTCGGCGCAAGCCGAGAACCGTATGGTTCTGGGCAAGTCAACATTGAAAAGCCCAAAGCAGGCTCCAGGCCTGTTTTGAAAAAAGTGACCTTTGCGTTATTAATCTTTAAAATAATTTAGTAGCTATTGTTGTTTCACAAAAAAACCAGATGTAAATCTGGTTTTTTATATATCATTTGTATAAATCTTTTACTTTATCTCAAACTGCTTTTTCACTGGCTCAGCATTATCAGTATGAATTTTTAACTCAACTTCATATCTACCAGTTGGCCAGCCTGCAGGCGGCGCAGTTAAAGCTGAATAAATACTGGAAGTTACTTCTTCTATATCCACAGTGACTGAATCAATTTCAACAACTGGATCTTCATCTAAATAACGCCAATAAAATGTTACCTGCGTCCCCTCTGGTGCATTATTTAATACCGCAGTCACATAGATTTCCTCTAAATCAGTTGCAAATTCTGCTTGGTCCTCAGCGCATAAATCTCCCTCTGGAATCTCGCACATTTTTACATCAGTTAAATTTGCAGTTGATACTTCACAAGATGATGCCATGATAAACACACAACTGGCAATCAAAAACAAGGATAAAATTTTTGTTTTCATAATTTTTCATTAGTAGTTAATCTATATATATTTTATCAAAAAAATATTATTGATTCAATGCATCAATCTCTTCTGTATCCTCTATATCTGTCCAGTTTTGCAATACTCTGCCATAGACAGAGATTGTCCAATATTCATAATTTGATCCAGTAACACCTTGTTCCTCATCCCCTGCCAATCCTGTAAAGCAGGCCCATTCAATTCTATTATTAACAAACTCAACCCTGCAAGGATAAACTTCTGCTCCTGTAGCAGTCTTATGCAATGTTTCAACATTATAAACTTCATAAACATCATCTTCATTTACAACTAATAAATTTCTTTGTTCATATGATAATAACTTATTGGCCTTGGCTCCATGGGGCCAAAAATATCCAGCAGCTAAATCCAGACCTTCATCTAAATGGCAGACATAAAATGCATAAAAATCTGATGAATGTCTGTACTGAGCATATTCAGCCAATTTCTTTTCTAGATCTTGAATATATTTTGTGGTATAAATATCCAAATCCATTTGAGCTCTCATTTTTTTATTGACAATTAATGAACTCAATAAATCTCCGCCATATGTTTGGCCGTTTGCCATGCCAATACAGTCTGAAGAGGCATAGCCTTCAAATCCAAAATAATCATCAGACGGGAATTCAATAGCCCATTGTTTATAAATGTCTTCAACAGGCTTTTTCTTTGGTTTTGTCCGTTCCTCAGTGGCAACTGAAGTCTGTTCTTCAACTTCTAAAACATCAACAGGAGTGGTGACAGTATCTTGCTCAATCTGCTTTTCTTTTTTAAAACGATCAAAAATGTCAGTTACGCTGCATCCGCTTAAAAAAATTAAGCATGACATTAAGATAAATATTAAATATTTTCTCATATTTAATTCTTAATTTAATAATCCAGAATTTAGGTTTCAGAATACATGATCTAGGACACTTTCATTATAACATTTTGCTAAATTTTAATAAAATGTCTATTCAATCATGAAACAATAAAAAATAGGATTGACAAATACCCAAAATCAATTTATTATTAAACATCAAGTGTTCTTTTTATTAAAGGAGGGTAAAATGGGCACAGTCACAGCCATGATTCATGTGGGTCGAACCCATCAAAACCATTTAGGCATATTGCCAGCCGATTGGCTATATTTACATGAAAACAGCCGCCCGAGCTGGCATTTACAGCCATTAAGTATAATGGGCAGAAATAGACAACATATTGATATCACCTGGGTTCCTACTCTAAAACATATGCTTGATGATGCAATGCTGATGATTGCAATTTTTATACTTAAAGATGAAGCAATTATTAAAAAAGCAAAACAATGCTTTAAAAAAGATGACCTTTCGTTTATTGAACTAAACAGAGATATTAATAAACAAGATTTGTATCAACTTCGCAGAAAATGCAGAGCGTTGAGAAACAGATATAAGATTGTTGTTACACTCCTTGGCAAATCTTCTTTATCAAGGCATTGCCCTGTACTTGAAAAGTATAAAATGGATGTTGAAGTTTGTATTCCTGCCTTTGATAGACATTTTTCTCATTGGGAAAAGAAAACAGTCACTTCAGGTTCTCTGGATATTCAAAGAACGGAGGCTCCATGAAAATCGTACTTGGCTCAAAAAGCAAAATAAAAGCTGAGGCTCTCAGACAAGCCCTGACTGAAGTACTGGAATTGATTGACGAAAAGTCGAACATTGAACTGGAGCTTACAGAAGTGAAATCCTGGGTGAGACCTCAGCCAATGAAGGCCGATGAAGCTCTCAGGGGCGCAATGGAAAGAGCCGGACGCTCTCTGCGGGCTTGCCCAGAAGCTGAACTGGCAATAGGGATTGAAAATGGCGTGCACAGATTTTCTGACATGATTAATGAATATTGGATCGATTTTGCTTTTGTGGTTGCCCTTACTCCGCTTATGATAAAATATGTCAGCACAAGCTGTGGAATTCAGTTTCCGACAAATATTGTATTTTTATCCGAATCCAAACAAGCCCAGGATACTTGCGGACAAATTATGGAAAAATTAAAGATGGTCAAGGATGGCAAAGATCCTCATTCATCTTTGACTTTTGGCGCATTGTCCAGAAAAGAATCGCTTATTCAGCCACTCAAGGTGGTTTTAATACAAGCATTATCATAAAACCCGCTTTCAGAAAGCGAGTTTTTTATTTCAGATCAATTATTATATTCCCTATCGTGGGGTCTGGGGTTGCCATTCAATTATATAAATAAAAATTCACACATTGATGAAGATCAGAACATTTTTTCATTTATAGCATCGGGGGTCTGGGGGGCTGATTGCCCCCGGAGCGATCCTCAAACTTAATCGTTGCTTCGCATTTGAAGCCGCTCAGCACTTTTTGGTTACTTTTTGGTGCCAAAAAGTAACTTGGCGCAAGCCAACATTGCAAAACCCATAGCAGGCTCCAGGCCTGTTTTGAAAAAGATTAAATTTATTTTTTCCTAAATAAAAAACCCTGATACTATAGGGATATAAAACTCGTAATTCAATCATTTATTCCAAAGATTTATATAAGACTGAAATTTTTTAGCTATCAAATCCTGAGCTTTTGATTTTGTAATCTTTTTTTCTTTATATTTTATCAAAGCATCTAAAAATATTGTCCGGCCAATAGCAAATCCAATAATCTGATCAAACTTTTTGGCTGCCAAAAGCCATTGCTTAACTTTTTTATCATCCTCTCCCCTGCCTAAAAATATTATTGACGAGTTCTTTGGAATTACTTTTAAAATTCTCTTCCAGCATTTATTAGAAAATCCTTCCATTTTCCAAATATCAACTTTTACTTTTTGTTTTATTTCTTTAATTGCCGCAACTGTTCTGATCAATCGTAAAGTCTTTTCATAATTTCTTTCAGTATTTACCAGTTTTAAATCTTTGTCAGTTGCTGGAACTAAAAGCTCAATTAATAATTTATAATTATTTTTTTTGCAAAAATCACTTAAACGCTTTAATTTTTTAAGCTGCACTTTATTTATTTTCTTATTTATAGGATTATACCGAACCAATGCTTTAGCATAATCTGGCTTAAATTTATTGATATGCCTGCCAAAAGCACTTCCATATTCAAAACCATATTGTTTTTGCCCGCTTTTCTCAGTGGTCAAACAAATCTGAATTTTTCGCTTTTTTGCATCTTTTAATACTTTCGCACCAAATTCTTCATCAACGAGAATGGCCAAATCGTCTTTTTTTTCATACTTTTTATACACCTTTAAAAATGCCTGATAAATCAATTCTTTCAGTTTTTCTAGCTCTTTATGCTGCTTTTTTGTTATTTTTTTAGTACCAATTAAGTGCTTTTTAAATGAGCCCCGATGGTCAAAAGGCATGATTATAAGCTGTTTTTTCATATTATTCGTATTATACCATATTTCATTCGATTTTTGCCTATTGACAAAATTCTCATTATTAGCTAGTATGTAAATTATTAAATATCCATGTTGATTGCAGTAAAGCACTGATTGGGGGATACTTAATGCAAAAAGGTAGTAAGTTCAAGTGGAAACCTCTCTCAAAATTGCCGCAAGGAACAGCAGAAAATCTCAGGATTAGAGAAGAAGACCATGGAAAAGGGCCATTTATTGTAAAGGAAATCGAGCCATTTCTTGAAAATAATCGTTTAATAATATTTAGAAATGAACGTGGTCATGATGCAGTTGTAAATGAAAATTTATTGATTGAGGTGTAAATAAATACCTGACTTCATAAGTCAGGATTTTTTAATATTATTATTACTCTATTGAAATTGAAAAAATTGCTTGTGTATATCCAGTATCTTTTTCCTTATCTATTCCAAATGAAATCTTTTTCCCAGAGTCAAAATTTATATCTGTTTTAATCAAGCCTCTTTTTGCACTTAATTCGGTTGAAAATGATTTAATAATACCAAGTGTCTCTTTTTCTAAAATATCATCTGGCTCAATGTTTGATATAATATACCAATTAAATTCTTCATGTTGTTCGGTGATACGATGTATTGAACCGACTAATAATCCTTTAATTCCTTCTACTTCCAATATAATTTCCCAAGATGCTGGCAACCATGGTCTTCCTTTCTTGTCTTTCTTTCTTAATTCCTTTAGATCAAACTCTATAGCTTCTAAATAGTCTTTATTTAAACTTAATAATAACTCATAGGTAGCTTCATCACTTAACTTCACTTCTGAAACATTTTTTTTACGTATGCGTTCCTGATTAGTATCCTCCAGAAGATCAATTGGCTCTGTATTGAAGGCTGGTTCTGCACTTTCTTGTCTTTTTCTTTTCTTTTCAATTTTATCCTTTATCTTCATTAACTCATTCTTATAATCCGTATAAAAATCCAAAGCCTCTTTCAACTTCCCAGCTTTTTCAGCAGCCACAGCCTTATCCATGATCTTTCCCAGAAATTCCTTTTCTTCATCAGTTAAAGGCACACGCTTAACCTCACTCCGCCGCGGGCGGGCCATTTGGAGTTGGGATTCGAGAGATTGGGGTTTTTCTGACTTCATATCTTTTACATGCTATTTCATTATATCACCTTTTATTTTTCCCTCTTCTTTCAGTCTTTCTGCTTTTTCAACTAATTTTTTAGTACAGCCCTCAATTATAAGATCGTTGCCAACATATAAATCATCTGGCAAATCTTTAATTGATGAATTATTTAATATTAGATCACCATCAATGCGAGTATTCTCAGGTAAAGAATCCATTATTGCTCCGTTCATATTAAGTGTACCAAAAACTCTAAGACCTGAACCTTTCCACTTTTTTACAACAGTATTTTTTAATATTAATGAATTACTAACTAACATGTTTGCAGGAAATTCATCAATAATTTTCCCTGTTAAATTTAACATTTGTTTTGTTTCCAGCGCTGGAAGCTTTGATAAATCAAAAACAATCTCTACAAAATTTTCCTCTGTGAATCCAATAGCAGCAATCCATTCTTCTAGTTTTTCCCTTGTCCAAACAATTTCTTTCTCTTTTTCCTTTATCTTTAACAACTCATTCTTATACTCAGTATAAAACCCTAAAGCCTCAGCCAATTCCCCAGCTTTTTCCGCAGCCACAGCCTTATCCATAATCTTTCCTAAAAATTCCTTTTCTTCAGCAGTCAGCGGCACACGCTTAACATCACTCCGCCGCGGGCGGGCCATTTGAAGTTGGGATTCGAGAGATTGAGGTTGTTCTTTTTGCATAGAGCTATTAGACATTAATCATTTGTAATTGAGAATAACTATGAAGGAATGATTACTTTTCCCTTAATTTTTCCTTCTTTTGCTAACTTTTGCGCTTTTTCTTTCACTTTATCAGAACAACCACCAACCCAAAAATTATGCCCGACATATATATTATCTGGCAAATTTTCAATAGCTGACCTTGCTATGTCAAAACTCCCTGTAACATGCGTATTTTCAGGTATGTGAGATAGTTTTGCATTTTTCATATCACATGAACCTTTTACAGTTAATCCCGGGCCATTCCATTTTTTAACTTCCGCATCATTTAATAAAAGATGTCCATTAACAGTTAAATTTGGCGGGAATTCGTCAATTACTTTACCTCTCAAACGCAGATAGCCTATTGTTTCTAATCGAGGGAATTTGGTTAAATCAAAAGTCTGTGCTGTATATTCTGAAATTGAAAAATCAGGAAATTCATAAACCTTTTCCACCCACTCTTCAAGCCTACCTAGAGTCCATATTTTTTTTTCATCCTCTTTTATTTTTTTATCCTTCTCTTCTTTAATCTTTAACAATTCATTTTTATAGTCAGTATATAAATCTAATGCTTCTTGCAGCTTCCCTGCCTTTTCCGCAGCCACTGCCTTATCCATAATATTTCCCAGAAATTCCTTTTCTTCATCAGTTAAAGGCACACGCTTAATCTCAGCACGTTTTGGTTTGGCCATTTTTAATTGACTTTCTAGT
>Ga0180432_10000095_pt1 | contig 134262 bp, 96 predicted proteins | sample SS_ome_10_FD_132414 | JGI IMG/M metagenome (GOLD analysis project Ga0180432, IMG submission 132414) | Hypersaline lake sediment archaeal communities from the Salton Sea, California, USA - SS_1_MS_2 metaG | ecosystem: Environmental > Aquatic > Non-marine Saline and Alkaline > Hypersaline >... | reverse complement strand
TCCTCCGTGAGTGTGACGATATACCATTTTCTCATGATAGGCCTCCCTGCCTTGGTACCCCTTCTCACCATCGGCAAAGAAGCCTACTTCAGTCCATCAATTCTCGGGAGACAGAGCACTAGGCACGGATCGAACAGGCGCCAGACCACAGGGCGAAGCCGGAAGCGGCTTCGCCCTTTGTCATTGACCTGCCGGAACCGATGTCGTCGCGGCCCGACCCCGCAGCTTCCTTACCTGCCGCCGCAACGGACAATCCGGCAGGAGGCGGTCGACCTCGTCGAGCAGACCGCGGGCCTCAGCCGTCTTGCCTGACTCGAGCAGGGCTCGGGCAAGCTGGTACTTGAGCGCCTCCCGTGTCGGGTCTAGTCGAACCGCCCGGCGAAGCGCCGACACTGCCTCGTCCGCGCGGCCCAGTTCGAGCAGCACCAGGCCGTGATTGGCCTGCGAATACCAGTCCCATGTCTTGGCGGCCGCTTCGGCCCGGAACGTCTCCAGAACGCGTTGGAGGTCCCGGCGTCTGAGGAAGGACGCCTCCGCCGCAGTTCGCGGGTCGATCGACCACGCCCGATCCCAATGGGCGCGGGACTGGTTGGGCGACAGGTCGGCCAGCATGATGTGGGCGGTGGCCCAAGCCGCCCGCTTGGGCCACAAGTTCGACGTTTCAGACAGCCGAATCAGCGACTCAAGCGCCCGTCTTGCCTGATCGCGATCCCGCGATGCCATGTGCGCCTGTCCCGTCGCCAACAGCAGGTCCGGCGAATCCGGCAGGACCTGCCGGGCCGTCTCCAGGTGGACCAGCGCTTGGGCCGGTGCACTCGGCAGCAGCAGGCGCGCCAGCAGGTAGTTCGCGTCCGGGTCCCGGGGGGAGAGGTCAAGCGCCCGCCGATAGGCGTCTGCAGCCTCTTGATGCCTGCCGCCCGCGCGGAGGCTGTTGCCGAGATTCACGTGATCCCGCACCCGCCCGGCCTCCGGAGAACCGAGCCACATGGGCCACGTCAGCCCGACCAGGATCAGAACCCCTACGCCATAGGCCAACAACCCCTTGAACTCGCGGCCCCGGATCAGGCCAACGATCTGGACCACCGCCCACGCAGCAGGAACGATCAGGAACGGAACAGCCGGCAGTCGGAACCGAGCGGTCACGAAGAAGACAATGCCCAGGACGGCGTAGGCAGCCACCCAAAGGCCACAGAGGACCGAAGCACCCCGTCCGCCCCCCACGCCTCGGCGCCACAGCGCCACGAACCCGCACCCGGCCAGCGGCACGATCAGCCCAAACTGCACGAACGGCGCCCGCATCGGCCAGCAATGGTCCTGCAAGAAGTGAAACGAGATGTTGTTGCGGAACTCTCGCCGGTTCAGGAATGCAACGGTCTTGGTGCCCAGCTTGGCCAGTGCGTTGCCCGGCTCGGATCGGATGTGCGCCCAGGTTTTCTGGCGCCACCATCGGCTCGCGGACGCGGGCTTCTCCAAGAGCCGCTGGGGGACCTGAGCGACCAAGCGCTCCCAGCGCAGCCCCACGGGGACAGCCGTCGTCCCGTCCTCTGAGGCCACGTTGCCGACGTAGAAGTTGATGCCAGCGTTGCTGGAGATGGGGATCCACTGACCCGTCAGCGCGCGGTTGCGAACGGCGATGGGCGCGACCACGACCGCCAACCCAGCCCCAACGCACAGAAGACGCACGATCCTGCGGCGCCAGACGGACCTGTCCCAGCGTCCGATCACCAACAAGACCACCAGCAACGCGGCCACGACCACATCCGGACGCACACCGGCCGACACCCCGAAGACCCCCCCGGCTCCGAGATCGCGCAGGTGTGCACGCGGTCGGTTGGCCGGCGTCACCAGCAGCAACACGGCCAGCAAGTTCAGGAAGACACTGACGCTCGGTGTCAGGAGCTGCAGCTCGAAGAAGACATACGGTGCGTACAGGGCGCTGATCAGCCCCGCGACCCAACCCGTCGTTCGCCCCAGCAAGCGCCCCGCGAGGATCGCCACGAACACACAGGACAGGGCGCCCAGCAGGAATTGTGCCCACTGCGCCGCATGCACCTGTCTGCCGAACACGGCGTAGATAACGGCCAGGAGATAGGGGTACAACGGCGGCTTGAAGACGTCGTCGGGGCCGTGGCCCAGCCAGTCGCCGCATACGATCCGATTGGCCCAGGCATCATGGAACCCGGCGTCGACGATCGGATAGGCCAACAGCGGATGCCCGCGCAGAATCGAGAAGCATAGACCTCGATACAGTAGCGCGGCAAAGAGCACCGCCAGCAGCCAACGCCACCCGACCCGGTCGGGCCCGTTGATGCGGCTGCCGCCGGACGACGCACCCGGCGGGGAGGACGCCCCGGGCTTGCGAAGCTGTGACCTGGACCCCATGGCTCGACCCTCGATGCTGCCGGGGCGGTACATTATCACCCTCTGCGCCCGTCATCAAATCGCCCTGCGGCGCATGGGATATCGCAAGGACCCTTCTTGTGAATCGCCGCTGCCGTCCCGATTGGTGCAGGTGATAGCGGATATTCGTAGAAAAGGAATCCGGACCTTGACTTGCGCGGCGCGGCGCGCCTATCAGATAGTGTCAGGAAGACGAACGGGGGTGAAGTCCTCAGTGTATCCTGACGCCGAAGTCTGAGTCCGTAATCGGGTCTCGGGGGTAGGCGATGGGTCTGCCTCCTGCGGACGCGAGGGTCTGACGTGCCTGAGGAAAGAGGTGAAACGTATGTCCGGTAACACGAGCGCTTGCCGTCGGCTCGTTCTCGGGAATGGGGCGATTTGTGTTCTGTCGGTTGCGGCGATCCTGTGGGGTGTCAGCGTCGCCCAGGCCACACCGACCGTCGTCGATGCTGGTCCGTTCACGGTGACGTTCCACAACAACGGCGACAGTACGCGGTGGAGCACGTCCGAGAACATCAACAGCGAGAAGAACTGGACCGCCCAGGAAATGAGCGACGTCATCGCGTGCATCAACACCTGGGACATCGGACTCCTCAACGTTCCCGGCCGCCAGGTCCAACTGCACATGGTCTGGTCTGAGCTCGATCCCTATGGGACGGGCGTGTTGGGCGGCTCGTACAGCCCCACGAATGGCGACGGCGTCAGCTCGTGGAGCTACCCGGAGCACGTGTGGCGCGACGGGGTGAACTACAACGGCCTGTGGGACGACTGGGACTGCATGATCCAGTACGACATCACCGCCGCGGGGTATGCCTGGAACATCGGAACCGATAGCCCAACCGGCAGCGAGATAGATTTCCGCTCCGTGGTCACCCACGAGATCGGCCATGCCCTCGGCTTCTCGGACTCTTATGACTACAGCTTCGATGACTGGGGCAATGTCTATGGCAGCGCCACCAGCGCAGGTGCGTGGTTGGGATGGGAGGGCTTGAGGGAATGGGACAAGCTCCTGATGGACAGCGCCGGCAACAGGCCCTCGAGTGGCGGGACTGGGACCCCCGGGAACTTCAACGAAACGGACGATCCCGTCTACTTCACGGGTCCCAACTCCGTTGACTACTTCGGCGGCAACGTGCCGATCTACGCGCCCTACCTGTTTCAGCCCGGATCAAGCCTGGCCCATCTCGATGAGGACATTACCGGGGGCGGCCTGATGACGCCCTACATCGACCTGGGCGAAGAGATCCGAGCGCCCACGGAACTGGAGTGGCAGATGATGGCGGACATGGGCTGGACCATCCCGGAGCCGGCGACCGCGCTGCTGCTCGTGGGCGGCGGGGCGGCCCTGCTCGCTCGCCGGAGACGCGGCTGAGCGACCGCCTGGAGGCACCCTTCTGCAACGCGCCGGCCCGCGGTCCCGAGGGATCGCGGGCCGGCGCGTCGTTGTGGGGGACCGGCGCTCGCCAGGTGGCCGGCCGGGCCCAAGCGGGTTGCTCACCTCTCGGTACGGATGGTATAATCTGGCCGGTTGGTGTGCCGTAAGAAGACGTCGGCCCCGTCGTGGTTCACTCTGGGACAGACCTCGAGGACCAGAGACAGCAGATCCCGGGAACCCCGCAGGCGGCAGACAAACAGGGCGTGTACCCAAGTGGCCAAAGGGGACGGGCTGTAAACCCGTTGGCGTTCGCCTTCGCTGGTTCGAATCCAGCCGCGCCCAATGCCTTTCAGTGCTCGACGATTCCCCGCAATCCCTCCCCAATCCGCGAGCTTCCATCGGGTGGCTTCCTCGACGATGCGGATCTCGTCGTCCGTCTGGCCGTGCAACTCGCACACCAACCCGTCAACCTGCCGGTCCGGCCCGGGCCAGGTTCAGCCGGAGCAGGTTGGCCAGGACGCGTTGGTCGACTTCCTTGCGCTTCTCGGTGAGCGTGTGATCGTCGGGGAGGGGTTGGCCGGCGCCGGTCTCGGTCCAGACCTCAGCCCAGTCCTCGTCCCACGCGCCCTCCGGGTCGACGGCCGCATAGGCCGCCAGGACCGCCCGGTCCAGGGCCTCGTGGGCCAGCCTTAGCCAGGTGGGCCGTTCGTTGTAGAGGTTCGTCAGCGTGCGCTGCTTGAGCCGCTTGTCCTTGGCCGCCCGCGCCATGATCGCCGACTGACGGATCAGCGCCCGTGCTTCTTCGGGCACCTCGGCGAAGTCGTCCTCGGCGTCGACCTGCTCGGCGATCGGCCCGATCCACTCCGGCGGATTCAGCCACCGCTCGCGCTGCTCGTTGAGCGCCTTGGCCGCTTTGCTGATTCGGTCGTACAGTTCGCGTTCGGCGCGAAGGGAGTCTTGGGTGCCGGATGGATGCTCCGCGCGGGTTGAAACCCGCGGCTCGGGCACGCGCTGCGCGCGACCCGCCCGAGCCGCGACATTCATGTCGCGCGGACCGCCCATGTCGCGCGGATCATGGTCAAACGCGACCAGCGGCGCCTCCTGCGTCATGACGTAGCGAATCGCCTGCTCGACGGCCCGTTCGTCGCGGAGGAGTCGGCGCGAACCGTGCCGCGTCCACCAGCTGCCGCCGGGTCGGCGTCCGAAGCGCTGCCCGAGGCGTCGTGACGCGACGCCTTTGAACAACTGCAGCAAGCGGGCGCCGTCGGCGTCCTCGGCGCTCACAACGAGGTGAACGTGATTCGCCATGACCGCTGCGGCATGGATGACGACGCCATGCGTGTCGCTCACCTCGCGAAAGGCAGCGGCGCAGACGTCCGCAGCCGCGCCGTCGAGCGTCACGGTGGGTCCCTTCTGCTGGGCTCCGGCGGAACGACGCAGCGCGGGTTCATCCGCGTCGTAGGGTTCACCGGGGAGGTTGTGGACGACGTGTCCCGCCTCGCCATCCGGTACGCGACCCACGAATCCACGTTCATCGCCGGGCAGCCAAGACCCGTAGGTCGTCCAGGTCAGCAAGTACGTTCCGCCGCGGCGTCGCGCACGGGATGGATCTGCCTCGCGGAATGGGTGCTCCGCGCGGGATGAATCCCGCGGCTCGGGCGCGACACGGGACGAATCCCGCGGCTCGGCGTTCGGCGACCACGGCAGCGGAAACGTCTCGAAACACGTCGTCGGCGTGTAGCGAAACCCCGATTCCGCCTCCCGCAACTGCGTCCCCATCCGCCGCGCCCAAAGCTCATGGATCGAGCTGTGTAGCGCACCAAAGAAGTAGTCGTCCGACCGGGCGAAGGCGATCAGCTGATGATCGGGGAGGACACTACTGGAAAGAAACGCAAAAGCCCTGTACTTCGTCAGATTGGGAGTAGCCACGAAGCGGGTCTTCGGAAGCGCCGCGCGCATCTCGGGACGCGGGCGCTGATGTATCCACCAAGGTACGCCTGTCGCGTCGCCGGACCGCGCCGTTCTTCTCATCGGGTGCACATGTTGCCGCACATGCTCAAAGGGAGCCTCGTACAGGCTGGCATCCTCAAGGGACATGCCCGGTGGGAAGTCAACTATCCACATGGATCTCCAGCGTCGCGTCAAGTCGAGCCCGTTCGCCCAGGGGCGCACGACATCCGCGTTGGACCGACCGTGCGGATTGGGCGATGCCAGCAACGTCCGCGCTACGTCCAGCTTGATGTCGAAGGGGCCCACCTTCGTGTCACCCATGTAAGCGATGTTCTGATTGGCGCCGATGATCTTCGCACTGCTCGTGTCGGCGCCTTCCGTAAGGTCGCTGTTGATTTGACCGATGGGGTGCCCATCAAGGACCCTTTCGGCTTGAAGTCGGCCATCGACCCCCACGATTGACACGTGGACCGCCGCGCCGTCGAGAACCCATTCGCGGTCTGACCAGGCCATGAAGATGTCGCCGGTTTGCTTGATCCGTTCGAGGACCCTTCGGTTGGCCCCGCCGCGGATGCCTTGCGTGGCGAGCAAGCCGGCGCGGATGCTCGGGTTGCCCTCGATTTCCTGCCGGGCCCGCTCGAACCAGTAGCAGCACAGGTCGGACGTGTTGGGCAGGTCATAGGCGGTGAACAGCGCCTCGATGTAGTCGTCGTCCAGCCCTTGCTGGCGGAAGAGCTTCGACCCCAAGAACGGCGGGTTGCCGATGATGAAGTCGGCGTCGGGCCACGGCGCCGGTCGCGCCCGAGCCGCGACATTCATGTCGCGCGGCGGTCCGGGACCCGATGAATTCACTGCGTGGGACGCGGTTTCCGCGCGGGATGAATCCCGCGGCTCGGCCCGGACGCGCGAGGAACTTCGCGGTTCGGGGGCGCGGTGCGCACGTTTGGCCCGAGCCGCGACATTCATGTCGCGCGGTTGTCTCGCATCCGAACGGTCTTTCGGCGGGCGTGAGTCGTCCGCGCGGGTTGAAACCCGCGGCTCGGGCACGACGCGGGTTGAGGCCCGCGGTTTGGGCACGACCTCGGTTGGGCCCCGCGGCTCGGGCGGTGCAAACGCGAGAATCGCGTCGCGGTTCTCGATGGTCTGCAACGGTTCGAGGATCGGGTCGCGGGGGGCGGCGAAGCCGTTGTCGCGCATCCACTGCAAGTAGCCGATCCAGATGACGACCTGGGCCAGCTCGGCCGCGTAGGGGTTGATCTCGATGCCGTGCAACTGCGTCGGCCGGACCCGCGGGAACAGCCCCAGGCCGATGTCGGGCCGGGCGGCGTGCGTGATCACCTCCTTTTCCAGATCGAGCAATTGCTGGATGGCCACGTACAGGAAGTTGCCCGACCCGCAGGCCGGGTCGAGGATGCGGACCGACGCGAGGCGGTGGACGAAGCCGTGCAGCGCTTTCTCGATGGCGGCGTCGGCCTTGGCGCGCGTGGGCTTGGTCTTGGCCTTGCGACGGCGGGCGAGCTGCGTGTCGACCTTCTCCTGGACTTCGGCCCACTCACGACGCAGCGGGGCCATCACGACCGGCTCGACGACGAGCAGGATGTCCTCCTTGCTCGTGTAGTGCGCGCCGATCTGCGCCCGCGTGTTCGGATCGAGCGACCGTTCGAACAGCGTGCCGAAGATGGCCGGCTCGACGCTGCCCCAGTCCTGCTTGGCGGCCACCAGCAGGACGCCCGCCTCGTGCTCGTTCATCTCCAGCGCGGGCGATTCGTCGAACAGGCCGCCGTTGAAGTAGGCGATCTCCTCGACACCGAACGCGCCGCCCGTCCGCATCTGATCGAACAGGTCGGTCAGCCGCTTGACCAGCTCGGGGGGTTTCGACTGCCACTGGGTCAACAGTTGCTGGAACAAGCGGCCGGGCAACAGGCCGATGTCCTCGGCAAACAGGCAGAACATGCACTTCATCAAGAAGTGGGCGGTCTCGTGCGGGTCGTGGCCTCGGGTGCGGAACTGTAGGGCCAGCGCGCCGATCTCCTTGGCGACGGCCTCAGTGACACCTTCGCTGGTCACCTCGGGGCGGAACGATTCGGGGTCGGTGAAGACACGCCGGAGTAGATCGAGCGACTCGCGCTCGGCGAGCCGGTCCAACTCGACGACGTGGACTTCCTTTCTCGTGCCGGTGAAGTTCGTGTGGATCTCAGTCCGGGCGATGTCGCTGACGATGAGGAGCGGCGGGTTCTCGAGCGCCTCGCGGTACTAGCAGAGCTGGCGGCAGGCTTCGGCGAGGTTCTTGTACTTGTCCTTGCGCTTGTACTCCCAGGCAAACTTGCCCTTCCACCACACGTCGGCGAAGCCGCGTTCTCCCCGGGAGCCGCGCGAGGCCGCATCGGTCACGGCCACACCTTTCTCGAACGTGTACTCAGCCCCTGTGGCGTCGTGCTCGGCGGGTGTAGGCTGTCCGAGCATGCGGCACAAGTCGATAAAGTGTTCCTGGCTGGCCGCGCGCTCCGATAGGTCGGTCTGCGACCACTTGGCGACAAACTGTGCGGGCGTCTCCGGCGTGGGCATCGCGTGGATTGTGACGCATCCTATCTGCGATGTCGAGCCCCTGATGCTGAGAGACGTCGAGACAGCCGGCGCGTGCCCATTGAGCATGGTCGTCCCCCGGGCGCCGAGCTGCAGGGATGGTTGGACAGCGCGGCGCCGGGCGATGCTTGGCCGATGATCAGTCGGCCGTCCCGGTCGATTCCTGAACGGCTACCATCCTGACCGGCAGCTTCTGCTGCCCAACGGCACATGCCGCCCTAAGTCCCTTCAGGACCGGCCGTCTGTCCTCGCCACATGGGAGGGCGTGCCCCGCCACCGTCAGTCCGGGATGCGCTTGAACGGCGCCTAAGCAGGGGTAGTATAGTCGCTGGCACACCCAGGCAAGCCAGCGGCTTGGCGCCGGATTGGAGGTTCGGAGCAGTGGTAGACGAAGAGAAGCTGATCGGGATCGCCCCCCGCGTAAGGTATGAGTACGACATGCTGTGCTTCACGGCACAAGACTTGGCCGAATCCATGTGTGGTCTGGGGCCTGGCGCATGGGTTTAGGAGAGTACGGTGAGTAAGGCCTGAGTTGAATATGTGGCACGGGCCCCCTTATAATAAGGGCAGCCCTTAATATGAGGCCGCAGCATGAGCTGTAGGAAAGGCTGGGTGATGCAAGGGCGGACAGATGAAGACAACCATGAACCCTTCTAGGGCAGGGAAATACGTTCAGCAAGCGACAGGCTACCGTGCCTTCATCCCGGTACCTTTGCCTCCCGATCCGCCACTCCGGCTAGACGAAGATCTGCAGGACCTCCTTTCCAAGGCAGATCGGGCCCTTGGTCGCCTCGATGGCTCCATCCAAACGCTCCCGCACCCTGACCTGTTCGTCTACATGTACGTCCGAAAGGAAGCGGTTCTGTCAAGCCAGATCGAAGGCACGCAAAGCTCTCTGCAGGACGTGCTTGCCGCCGAAGCTGAGGTGCTCTCCTCTGATCGTCCACGCGATGTTGGGGAGGTGGTCAACTACATCGAGGCCATGAACCACGGCCTTGGCCAGCTGGCCAAACTTCCCGTTTCGGTGCGGCTAATCCGCGAGATCCACCAAAAACTCCTGACCGGCGTCCGAGGCTCGCAATCCAGCCCTGGAGAGCTTCGTACCACTCAGAACTGGATCGGGCCGCCTGGCTCCACGCTCGCGGAGGCCGCTTTCGTGCCACCTCCACCTGACGAAGTGCCCCGAGCCATGTCCGACCTGGAACGTTTCCTACATGATACCGCTCGGCTGCCACTGCTAGTCAAGATCGGACTGGCTCACTCCCAGTTCGAAACGATCCACCCATTTCTCGATGGCAATGGTCGGGTTGGACGGCTACTAGTGACCTTCCTGCTGTGCGAGCGCGAGGTCCTGTTGAAACCTGTCCTGTACTTGTCGCATTACTTCAAGCGCCATCGGCAAGCATACTATGAGAAGCTTCAGGCGGTCCGCGACTCCGGAGATTGGGAAGCGTGGCTTGCGTTCTTCCTGCAAGGGGTCTTCGAAGTCAGTCAGCAGGCGACTGAGACCGCTCGGCGAATCCTCACTCTCCGCGAGGAGCATCGACAAACCATCACCGACCACCTAGGCCGGGCCGCCGGCAATGGTCACCGCACACTTGAATACCTCTACCTCCATCCCATCGTATCGGTCAACCAAGTAAAGGATCTCATTGGCACGACCTATCCCGCTGCAAATGACCTGGTGGCCAAGTTGGACGAAAACGGCATCCTTCGCGAAATGACCGGCCAAACCAGGAACCGTCGATTCCTCTACCACGACTACATTAACCTGTTCCATGACGACCCCACGCGGGAGTCCGCGTGATGACCGCCGACCTGCGACCATATCCCAAATGCAGGGACTCCGGCCTGCCTTGGTTGGGCAGCATCGCTTCAGCTTCTCGGCACAGTTCATCATGCCGCGCCCAATGCCTTTCGGTTCTCGATGATTTCCCAGAATCCCTTCCCAATCCGGGGGCTTCGGTGCGCTGGCACGTATGGGTCACTAAGGTGCACCCCGGTCGCGCCGCCGCCTTATCCAAAACTCAGGCCCATCTCGCGGCTCAGGGCGAGCAGGTGACGTCGGCCCTTGTCGTATTCTTCCGCGTTCGGGCAATGCTCCAACATCAACGGCACGTCCCGTCTCAGGCCCGCCAACCGCCGCAGATACGTGCGGTAATCCATCGAGCCCGTGCCGACCGTCACCTCGCGGAAGTGCACGTTCATCTCGACGTCCCACGTCAGGTCCTTCGCGTGGCAGCTCACGATCGACGGGCCCAGCTTGTCGAAGCACGCGTTGATCACACGGGCGTTGTCGTAGAAGCGCCGCGGCGAGTTGATCAGGTTGCACGGGTCCAGGTGGGCCGCAAACGCCTTCCGATCGACGGCCTCGAGCAGCGCCGCGTAGGCGTCGGCACTGTCCGGCAGCGCCCAGCCCATCATCTCGAGGCAGAGCTTGGCCCGTTTCGGCTTCACCGCATCGATGATGCGCCGCGCGTTCTCGACCGTTGCGTCGAAGAACCGCTTCGAGACGTTGTCCGGATGCGGGCCGTACCAGACCTTCTCGTTGAAGGACCCGGCGATGTCCACACAGCACCGCGCGCCGATCGCGTCGGCCAGGGCCAGGCCATCGGTGACCTTCTGTAGGTTCGCTTTCCGCTTGGCCGGATCCGCCTCGAGCAGGTTGCACCACCGACCGACCTCCGCGATCGCGACGTCATGTTTGGCGTAGGCCTCGGCGATCTCGCGAATCCGGGCCGTGTCCTTCAGCGACACGCGGGGACAGTACGCCGCCCGATAGCCCAGCGTCCGATGCGCTCGGGCGAGCTCCTGTGGGTCCTGGGTCTTGGCGAAGACGGGCGCGCCCAGCCGCATGACCTTGGACGCCCCAGCCGAGCTCGCCGCGTGGGCAACCGCTTGCCTCCCGACGATCCCCGCCGCAGCGGCACCCACGGTCCCCTTGAGGAACCCCCGACGGTCCGACCGAGCCGATTCACCGCCGCTCATCACGCCCACCTCCCGCACGGGCCTCCTGCCCAATCACCCTCCCCCAACGTGCTCTGTCGCACAAACTCACCGAAGAGGCCTGAACCGTCAAGCTCCCTCCGGGGCGCGTCTGGCCGTTCTCGTCCTTTGCATGCGCATCTGACCCCTTGTCGATCAATGGCCTGACGATGGTCCCACGGATAGAATGCGTTACCATCAAGGAGGCAAGGGAGAATGCGATGCGCATTCGGTCGAAGCTGCTGATACTCCTGTTGGCGATTGCCCTGATCCCGCTGCTGGTCGTCACCCTGCTGGACCGCCGGGCGACCTCTCGCCTCGGCAGGGAGGTGGGGGCGGCTGCGCGGGAGGCCCTGGTCCGGCGTGCGACGCAGCGGCTGCGGTTGTTCGTCGAAGGGCAAGCCGCCGTGTTGGGCAGAGAAGGGAAGATCATCGAGCTGGCCCTTCAGCTCCAGGCGAAAGACGTGGCGCGATGTCTGGGGGGCGAAGCCGCCTCTGACGGCAAGGCGTACTACTCGGAAGACTACGACCGGGGGGTCTACGCGGCTCGTGACCTGGCCACGAACAAGCGCCACTTTCGCGTTGCCGCGAACGGCGAGCACACGCCCATGCCGCTGGCGTTTGGCGATCAGGTCTTCAAGCTGGCCCCGGGGGCGACAGAGGACGACGCTGCCAAGGACGTCCGGAAGCTCGTTGGCATGACCGATGCCTACCGAGCCCTGTACCGCGAATACGCCGACATCTTCTTCTGGCAGTATACGGGCCTCGAGAGCGGGGCCTTCGGGTGCTATCCGGGACACGGAGGCTATCCACCAGACTACGATCATCGGAAGCGCGACTGGTACATCCGGGCCAGACAGAAGAAGGGGCTCTGCTGGACGCAGCCGTACGTTGACGTCTCTTCGCGGCAACCGGTGCTGACGGCCTCGATTCCGGTCTATCGTCCGGACGGGTCGTTCGCGGGCGTCACAGCGATAGACGTGGCCGTCACGGACGTCCTCGAGCGCTCCAAGTTGCCTCGACATCGATCGTCGGTGGCGGTCCTGGTTGCCCTCGCCCCGAGGGATGGATTCGACCCGACCGATCCGGAGGACACGGACGTTTCGGCGATTGGGACGGACGCACTGGGCCTGTACACCCTTGCCCGACCGGTCGCGCACGAGAACGAAACGCATTGGCGGGCCCCACTCAAATCTGTCTGGATCGAATCGGAGGACCCAAGCGAGTTCCGCGAGCTGCTCGGCGACATGGCGCGAGGCGTGTCAAGCGTCCGGAAGTTGCGATTCGAAGGTCGTCCTGCGCTCTGGGCGTACGGACGTGTCTGGAAGGACGTCACCTACCTTCTGGTTATCCTTCCTCACGACGATGTTGTCGCTGAGGCGGTCAAGGCCGAGCAGGCCGTGCTGTCGCTGACCCAGACGTATCTCCAGGTGGCAGCCATTGCTCTGGCGGCCGCGTGTCTGGTCATCATCGTCGTCGCCTACGTGGGCGCAAGGACCGTGACACGGCCGGTCCGGCGCCTCGCCGAAGCGGCGCGAAGGATTGCCCATGGGGACCTGGATGTGCGGGCCAACGTGCACAGTCGCGACGAGCTGGGTGAGCTGGGGGACAGTTTCGACGAGATGGTCCCCCAACTCCGCGACCGGATGCGGATCAGGCAATCGCTCGCGTTGGCAACGGAGATCCAGCAGAACCTGCTGCCGCAGAAGCCGCCGAACGTCGAAGGCCTGGACGTGGCGGGTAAGAGCATCTACTGCGATGAGACGGGCGGGGACTACTTCGACTTCCTCGACATCTCCGGACTGCCCCCCCAGCAGCTGGCCATTGCGATCGGCGACGTTTCCGGTCACGGGATCCCCGCGGCGCTGCTGATGACCAGCGCGCGGGCGCTGGTTCGAGACCGAGCCCACACGGTGGAGGAGCTGGCGAAGCTGATGCAGGGGATCAACAGCCGCCTGACCGCAGACACGCCACCGGGGCAGTTCATGACGCTCCTGTACATGGTGATCAACGGCTCAGAAAGATGGATCCGCTGGGCCAATGCGGGCCATGAACCCCCGGTCCTCTACGACGCAAGCCGCGAGCGCATCGAGCCGCTGAGGGGAGGGGGGGTGGCGCTGGGCATCGGCACGGCCTGGGAGTACGAAGAGTATGTCCGGGAGCAGTTGCCCCCCGGCAGCATCATCGCGGTCGGCACCGATGGCATCTGGGAGGCCCGCAATCGGAAGGGCGAGTTCTTCGGCACCGACGCGTTCCACGCAATCATCCAATCCCAGGCCGACCGCCCCGCGTCCGAGATCTGCCAGGCCGTCATCGATGCTCTGAACAGCTTCCGCGAGGGAAGCCCGCAGACGGATGACGTCACCCTCGTGGTCATCAAGCTGGCCGGTTGACCCGGGAAGACCAGACCGGCACAGCTCGCATCACACGAGGTCTTTCCGATAGGACTTTGACAAGCAAGGCAACCCTCAGGCGGCGGACAGCCAGTTCAAGGTGGAGAGCCTGCCAATAGCCAAGGAGACCCCTAATGAAACGAGCGATCGCATGGTGTTGGAACCGAGGAATCGTCTCGACGTTTCTGGCCGGCTTCTTTGTCGTGCTGCCGATAGCCATCACCATCGGGATCATGGGGTGGGTGGCAGGCGCGCTGCGGGACTGGTTGGGGCCAGGGAGTCCGCTCGGGACCGTCCTGCGTTCGGTGGGGCTGCGCTTCGCGACGAATGAGGCCGTCGCGTCGGTCGTGGGCTACGTCGTTGTTTTGGTAGCGATCTGGTTGCTCGGCGCCGTGGTCAAGTCGGCAGCCCGGTACGGGTTCGAGGAGGGGGTCGACGCCGCCATCAACCGGATTCCCCTGATGAGCACGATCTACGGGCCTGTATCCCAGGTGGTCGACATGGTCAGGAAGGACGATCGCGATGAGATGAAGGCGATGCAGGTGGTGTACTGCGACTTCGGAAAGGAGCACGGCGGGGGATTCCTGGGGCTTCAGGCCTCCGAGAACGTGTTTCGGTTCGGGGATCAGGACTGCCGCCTGGTCTATATCCCCACCTCCCCCGTGCCGATGTCCGGGGGCATCATCTTCGTGCCAGCCAAGGCCGTTCGACCCGTTGACATCAACGTGGAGGATCTGATGCAGATCTACTTCTCGCTCGGGGTTCTGTCCAACAAGGTGGTTCCTGAGCAGTACAGGACGCCCAGTACGGCAGCCTGAGGGGATTGTCCACCGTTCATCGCCCGGTCGTGACCGGGTCGTAGCGCATCTAGAACTTGACCTGCAGTTGCAGGCGGACCATGTTGATCTCGTCGTTCTGGCCCCAGTTCGCCGCCGATGAGCCGACCGGTGCCTCGGCGATTCGGGTGAAGTCCGCCTGAAGCAAGACGTTGTAGGTTCCCCACGGGAAGTAATTCACGCCAAACGCGTACTCCCACACGTCGTCGCCGTGGTTGTCCCACACGCCGCCAAGGCGGGCCGCCACCTCCACCTTTTTGGGCAGGACGAAGTAGCCGGCCTGGACGTAGCCGCCTTGTTGATGGCTCGTGTCGTCGCGGCCCGTCCGCAGCTCCCAAGCGCTGAACTCACTGTCACCGTCAATGGTGCGTAGCCAATACTCCGCGGTGACGGACAGGCCCCGGTAGCGGAAGGCGGCGTCGGCGCCGAACTGGTACAGATCGGTACCGGTCAGATCGGCCAGCGCATTGCCGCCGATGCCGCGCCCACGCCGGACCCGATCGGGTACGCTGTAGAGAGCAGACGCGTTCCGATCGCCGTTGTCATCGTTGTAGCCGAAGCTCAGGCCCACCTCCAACTGCGGATCCTTTGACCAGGCCAGATCGCTCTCCGTCGTGATCGGCTTGCCGAGGATGTGCCCCACCAGCCGGGCCGTGTACGCGAAGTTGGTGTCCAGTTGCTCGCGGCTGGGGCTATCACGTGGACAGGCGAATCCGTTCGAAATCGCCATTGCGTAACCCAGGCGTTTGGCGAAGGTCCCGTGAAGCATGGCGATCATGGCGCGGTCGAGGTTGAACACCTCATTGGCCAGCGAGCGGTCGACGAACTGCTGGGCAGCCTTCCCGGCGTGCTCCTGCCGGCCGAACGGGATCTTGAACAGGCCTGCCGAGATCTTCATTTCGTCGGCAAACGCATACGTCACGTAGGCCCGCCACGTCCGCCACTCGTGGTCCTGGTCCGTGTCGGCCGTCGTGGTGACCTGGTACGTCAGCTTGGGCGAGTGAATATGGCCGGTCAGGATCAGGCGGAGGTCCTCGATCTCGACGCCGTTGATGTCGTCTTGCTTTTGCCGTCCCGGCCGTCGAGGATTGTCCGTTTGACGATTCTGGCCAGCCCATTTGACGTGCGCAAAGCCGCTGATTCTCAGCAGGAACGTCTCGTCGGAGCTCTTGATGTAGAAGCCCCTCTCGTAGCCGACCTGTTGGATCTCGGGAAAGAGACTATCGCGGAAGCTCGCATCGGCCATGAGCTCGCGTACCACCTCGCGGACCTCCGCGGCAGACGCCCGATCGATCGACCTGTGTTGGCAAGACTCGAGTTGCGCCTTGAGGGACTGGATTCTCGCCTGGTGTGCCTCGACGCGGGATTCCAGCCGGCTCACCTTGTCATCAAGCGAGGCGACTTCCGCGATGGCCGTGTCGTCGGGTCCGCGCGGATCGACTTGACCAAGGGCGGATAGACCGACCAGACCTCGGAGTACAAGCTTTGCCGGCAACATGCTGGGAATTCCTCCGCCTTCCGTTGGCGACGCTCTGTGCTCAGAAACGATGAACCATGTTCCAGCGACGCCGCTGCTACTCCCGGGCTAAGCATCTAGAAGACTCCTCACCGCGGCGGAACATGGATGGGCGTTCGAATCCGCTTTTGGCCGTGAGAGCTTCTACCACCTAACCGCTTCGTGTCTTGCCCTCGGTTGGCTCAGACGTGCGGGTCCGAACGTACGTCGGTCCCGAACACAGGTCAAGTCCGTGGCGCCAGTACGCCGAGGACGCCTGGGGCGTTCCGGAAAACCGGTAGAGCAGAAGCGCAAGCGATGCCTGACAGGTCTGTGTTGGAGCTCGTGTTCGCGACAGATTCGCTCAGCATCTGAATCTGAGGGATCCCACCATCACGGTCCAGTCCGCCGCGGCAGGCTCCCGACTTCAGTGAGTTGGCTGGCTGCGCACATGGAGAACCCTCCCTCGCGGAGTGTGGCTCGGCGAACTCCGTCGGATTCGCGCCCCTTGACCCCCGGCGGCGCTTCGCTTAGCTAGTGGACGCCGCACCGTATCAGGTGCGCGTGCGGCAGCGTGGAGCTCCAATCCATGGCGGTGATGTCAAAGCTCGTTGGGTTCGTCCGGCCCTTCCTGCCGCAGCTCATCGTGGCGGTCGTGCTTACGGGCTGCCTGACCCTGATCGGCATGGCGCCGCCGCTGTTGATGCGCCAGCTCGTCAATGACATTGCTCGGCAAGGGAACTGGGGGCTCTTTCCCTTGGTGATGGGGCTTCTGTTCGCGGTGCCCGTGCTTCGGGCCCTGATCAACGTTGCCAATAGCCTCGTGCTGAACCGGATTGGCCTCGGGATGATCGCGAGGACCCGCAAGCGCATCTTCGAGCATCTGATGCGACTGTCGATGCGGTTCTACGACGAGACGCCGGTGGGCGGCATCAACCAGCGGCTCATGGGCGACGTCGGGGCCATCTCCGGCGTGGTGACCGGTGGGATCATCACGCTGTTCACGGACGTCCTGGCGGTAGCCTTTGCGGTATTCGTCATGCTGCAGTTGAGCTGGAAGCTGTCGCTGCTGACGCTCGGCCTGCTGCCGCTCTACTACTTGAACTACGTGTTCTTCTCGAGCCGGATCAAGGACGTCAACGCGACGCTGCGCAGCCACATGGATCACATCTCCTCGACGCTCCAGGAGCGATTGAGCGCGCACGAGCTGATCCAGAGCTATGGGCAGGAGAAGGCCGAGACGATGCATTTCGCGTCTCGGGCCAAGCAGGTCATGGATGCGGCCGTGCGAGGGTCGGCCTACAACATCTCCTTCACGCAGCTGTCGGCCTTCATCAACAAGATCGGCAACACGCTCATCTACTGCGGCGGATGCTACTGCTTCGTGGTCGGGTCGATGGACTACGGCGACGTCATCGCCTTCTGCGCCTACGCAACGCAGCTGCTCGGACCGGTCGTTCGCTTCTCGACCGTGGCCAACGAGATCGTCCAGGCTGGCGTCTCCGTGGACCGCATCGGTGAGATCCTCGACCGGGAGCCGGCGATCCGGGAAAGCCCAGACGCGGCGCCCATCGAGGCGCTTCAGGGCGACATCCGGATCGAAGGCGTGACGTTCGGGTACGACCGGACGCAACCCGTGCTCGAGCGCGTGCACCTCGAGATTCCTGCAGGCACGCATCTGGCTATCGTCGGCCCCTCCGGGGCCGGACGGAGCACCTTGGCCATGCTGCTTCGACGGTTCTACGACCCGCAAGACGGGGCGATCGAGGTAGACGGCCAGGACATCCGGCGCTACGAACTCCCGGGCTACCGGCACGTGCTGTCGATGATCCTGCCCGAGTCGGCGATTCTGGACGGGACGATTCGAGAGAACCTCTGCTACGGCAAGCCGGACACGACCACCGACCGCATGATCGAAGTCTCCAAAGCGGTCGGACTTCACGAGTTTGTCGATGGCCTGGACATGGACTACGAGACGCGATTGGGAACAGGCGGTCTGAAGTTATCCGCGGGCAACCGGCAGCGGATTGGGATCGCACGGGCGCTTCTCTCCGAGCCGTCCATCCTGATCGCAGACGAGGCCACCGCGCCCTTGGACCCCGACTCGGCCCAGGACGCGATCCACGCGATTCACGAAGCCATGCGCGACCGGACGTGCGTTCTGATCGTGCATCGCGTGCTGATGGCCCGCGAGGCTGACCGGATCGCCGTCTTCGACCAAGGCCAGGTGGTTGAAAGCGGCGCGCACGAGGACCTGGTTAGAAGGCCTGGAAGCATCTATCGCACCATCTACGCCAAGCAGTACGGCGAAGAGCGGCTGCCACCCCTCGAGGAGGAGCAGCCATGAACGTGGTGTGGCGACTCATCCGTACGCAACTGGGCCGGCGAAAGCGGGCCATGACGACGGTCTTCCTCCTGACCGCCCTGGTTGCAGCAACGCCGTATGCCTTCAGTTTCCTTGGAAAGTGGCTGGTGGACGAGGCGCTGCAGGTCACGGGGCCCCCCAAGCCTACACCGACTCAGGACGCCGACCAGGCCAAGACCGGCACAGCGGCCTTGTTGCCGATCGCGTGGAAGGCGAAGACAACGGCGGAGAAGCTGCGCTTGCTCCTCGTATTCCTCCTGGCCAGCATGGGGTTGCACATAGTAGGGACCTTGCTCAGCGGCCTGTCGGAGCTGCTGAACAGCCGAACGGTCCATCAGATCATCTACGATCTGAGGACGTCGCTGCACGCCAAGGTGGCCAACCTGGACATGAGGTCCTTTGGTCAGGAGCAGATCGGGCAGCTGATGTCGCGCGTGCTCGACGACGCTGGGGGTATCCCTGGCAACCTGACGCACCTCGTCGTCAACTTCTGCACGCAATCCGTGATGCTGCTATTGGGGTTGTACCTTCTGCTCCGACTGAATCCTTCGATGACGCTGATCGCGCTGGCGACGCTCCCGTTCTACGCGTTGGTTTGCGTGATCTTCCTCCCAAAGATGAAAGAGAACACCGAGGACATCCGTCAGAGGGGTGCGGAGCTCAACGGGTTTGTCGTCGAGCGGCTGTCCAACGTGCTGACGATCAAGAACTACGCCCAGGAGGCGCGGGAGGTCGCCAACTTCGGCAACTGGACGGACGGCAACATCCGCCTGGCCCGGCGACAGCATCGGCTGAGTTTGGCCTTCAGCACCCTGACGACGCTTATCAGCGGGGCCGGCACGCTCGGTGTGCTTGCTTACGGGTTCCTGAACATCCGGGCAGGGACGATGCAGCTCGGCGAGGTCCTGGCCTTCTACCAGGTGACCGCCCAGCTCTTCGTGCCCATCGGCGCCTTGGTCGGCACGACAACCGTGGCGCAGGCCATCCAGGTTCTCGGCGAGCGCGTCTACAGTATCTTGGACACGCCCGAAGCCCTGTCGGATGCGCCCGATGCGATCCAGCCGGAGGCAATGAGGGGGGACATCACGTTCGACGATGTCACGCTCCAGTACGAGGAGGGCGGCCCGTTCGCGGTCCGTGACGTGAGTCTCTCTATCCCCGCCGGCAAGACCGTGTGCATCGTGGGCCCAACGGGCGCGGGCAAGAGCACATTGCTGTTGCTGCTGACGCGTCTGTATGACCCCACCGAAGGACAGATCACGCTGGACGGCGTGGACATTCGCAAGATCCCGCTTCAGATGCTCAGGCGTTCGATCGGCAACGTCCCCCAGGAGTGCCAGGTCTTCAGTGGAACCGTGACCGAGAACATCGCCTACGGCGATCCGGGCGCCACGCAAGACGAGATCGAGGCCGCCGCTCAATGGGTTGGCCTCGAAGAGTTCGTCCAGAGGCTCCCCAAAGGGTACCAGACGGAACTCGGTCGGGGCGGAACGACCCTCGGCCCCGTCGAGCGCGCTGCCCTTTCCCTTGCCCGAGCCCTCGTGACCGACCCGGCGGTTCTGACGGTGGACAACGCGTTCTCCGTCGTCGAAGAGGACGTGGAGGAACGCCTCCGCAACGCCATCCGGACAGAGCTTGCCAATCATACGGTCCTGATCGCCACGTCCCGGCTGTCGGTCTGCGAAGATGCGGACATGGTCGTCGTGATGCGGAACGGCGAGGTCCTGCAGGTGGGTACGCACCAGGAGCTCCTCGCCGAGCCCGGCACCTACCGCAGGATGTACATGCGGCAAATGGGCCTGGAAGCCGTTGACGCTGCCCTGGAGGGGCAGCAGGATGCATGAGCCGAGCCGGACGCAGGACGCGCCGGCCGGACCTACGGGGTCGCGGGTTTCGGGCTGGGCGCAGTCGTCTGGGAAGCCCATCGCAGCCGAGCGCCCGCTCGCATGTATCTCGGGCCCTCCTGCAAGATCAAGGGAGCGACATAGTCTCGCACGAACCGCCACCCGGCCACGGCCGTGTGTCCGCCGTAGTTTCCAGCCCGCTCGAATTCGGGATTCCAGGCGACGTTCACCAGCTTGGCATAGAGCCTGCGCGTTTCTGAGCTGGCGCCGAGCGGGAGGCGAAATCCGCCTACCCCCGCGGCGGGTCCGGCCGTCCGCTTGCGATCAGCCGTCCCTGCCACCGGAACCAGGAAGCGCAGAACCGTGTCCCTGCTCGAAGTGAAGACGTACATCCGGTTGTCAACGCGCTTCAACGCCGAGGTGAGATCGTATTGGGAGCTCAGCGATGACCCCAACAAGACGACGTTATCGACGGCTACGTTCTCCGGCAGGGCTTCGAGCGCAAAGACCGCGACGGCGGTTCCCGCAGACAGGCCGATGAGATTCAAAGGAGCGTCGGGGTTGGCTTCTAGACTTTGCCGGATCGACCTGGCCAGTTGAGCGGCTTTGTCTCGCTTGAACTTCACGCTTGCCCGCTGGTCGGTCATCACTCCCAACTGGGTGTGCCACGGGTAGTTGGTGAAGCCCCCCTTGAGCCCGGCCTCTTCCAACCCCTTTCGGACCCCCCGCCCCCACCCGCCGGTCATGCCGCCCCCGCCGGCGCCGTCGAGATAGTACACCTGCCCCGGTTGAGACGCCTGAGGCGCCCGAGACGCCTGGGGCGCCGTAGGCGCCGGAGCGGCTTGGCCGGGTTCCCACCGGCCAGCACTTTCCGTGTAACACCCGACGCTCTGTCCCAGTATCAACGCAGCGCCAGCCAACGCCAGACCGATGATCATCAAGTTCGTCGTCCGCATGCCTAGGCCTCCCGAGTTAGACCACACCACCGGTTCGTGTGATACCACAGCATACTATGCCTGTCGACTTGAGCGGCACATCAGCCCCGCACCGGTCCCTAGCCTTCTTGCTCGGCGATGGGCTTGCTGCCAAACCTGTTGGCCGCGACGACGCCCAGAACGAAACCGGCCAACAGCGTCACGAACAGCAGCACAGCGCGCGGCATCGTAATGGTGATGAAGAGCAGTTTCGTGTCAACGGCCTGGGTATTCTGCAGGACGATCACGATGACGAGAATCGCGGCGGCGGCCACGCCGATGACCCTTGCTCTTGACATAGGATACGCCTCTCTTTCATCATGCGAAGTGGTTGCAGGTGCCGCAGCCAGACACAAAGGGCCATGATAGCCTGAGTAGGCAGCGTAGCGCTTCATTCTACCTGACAGCGGTCCGTTCACAACCAGAGCGGGACTTTCCGCACCGGTCGGCAATTGGCAATATGTCGGCTTCGAATTGGATTGTCTGGTCGCGTCCTTTCAGGCCGACGCGTTTACGGGGTGGAGGCAGCTCATCTCCTCGGGAACCTGCACAACGTCCTACGGAGGCCAGTCATGTTCCGGAAACGACATCCCCCGGTTGGTGCTCGACCCGGCACCTTGGTCATCAATCATACCGCTCCCAAGCCGATCATCCGCGTGATCGAGTACAAGCCCGACAGCGTCGAGGAGCACGAGCTCTCAGACGTGTCGGAGCTGCAAGGCCTGCTCCATGAAGACTCGGTCAGTTGGATCGACGTCCAGGGCTTGGGCGATGAGGAGGTCCTCCGCGCGATCGCGAAGGTCTTCGATCTGCACGCGCTCGCACTCGAGGACGTCGTCAACGTCCCTCAGCGCCCGAAGGTGGAAGACTACGAGAAACACCTGCTGTACATCACGCGGATGGCGATCTTGGACAATGCCTACAAGGTCAAGGCCGAACAGGTCAGCGTCTTTGTCGGACCGAGGTTCGTGCTGACCTTTCAGGAAAGACACGGGGATGTCTTGGACCCCGTCCGGAACCGGCTTCGCCAGGGCAAGGGCCCGATCCGAAAGTCCGGGGCAGACTATCTGGCCTATGCCATCATCGACACCGTCGTCGACGGGTACTATCCCATCCTCGAGTCCCTGGGCGAGGTCCTGGAATCGATGGAGGACGAGATCATCGAGCGCCCGAGGCGTTCGCTGCTGCAGAAGATCCACCACATCAAGCGAGAGCTGCTGGCGATTCGCAGGGCCATCTGGCCGCAACGCGAGGCCGTCAACGCCCTCATCCGCGACGACAATCCACTCGTCAGCGACGCCGTCAAGGTCTACCTGCGCGACGTCTACGACCATTGCGTGCAGATCATCGACGTCGTCGAGACGTATCGGGAGCTGGCCGGCGGGCTCATGGACATCTACCTCTCCAGCCTCAGCAACCGCATGAACGAAGTCATGAAGGTGCTGACCATCATGGCCAGCATCTTCATCCCGCTGACGTTCATGGCCGGCATCTACGGCATGAACTTCGAGAACATGCCGGAACTCAAGCTGAGATGGGCCTACCCGATGCTCATGGCGTCCATGGTCGCCGTCGCCGCCGCTATGCTCGTCTACTTCCGACGGAAAGGTTGGGTCGGCGCCGAGCGTGAGCGGGAGGACGTCGACCAGGACACGTAGGCGCCGCCGAACCCGCGTCCCGGCGGGTGGGACGACTGAACCCTCAGACGGAGGACGGCAACGGTGATCTCGCTGTTCAAGCGCTATCCGCTGCTGGCAGAGAAGCTCCCGCACGTGTCCTTGGGTGTGTTGCCTACCCCCATCCAGAAGCTCGACCGGCTGGCGAACGAGATCGGCGCAGACACGCTCTATCTCAAGCGGGACGACCTGAGCGGCGCGATCTACGGCGGGAACAAGATCCGCGTGTTGGGGTTCCTGCTGGGCCGGGCGCTGCAGATCGGGGCCAGAGAGGTCCTGACGTTCGGTTACGCCGGGTCCACGCACGCCACGGCCACGGCCGTCTACGCAAAGGAGCTCGGCCTCAAGAGCATCTCCATGCTCTTGCCCCAGCCGAACGCGCGCTACGTCCGCGCCAATCTCCTCCTGAGTTACGCGTGTGGGGCGGAGCTTCACCAACACCGAAGCGTGCGTGCCCTATACCCCGCGACCGCCTACCAACTCCTCCGGCACAGATTGAGATGCGGTCGCTTCCCTTACAGGATTGCGCCCGGCGGGTCGTCCCCCCTCGGCACGATCGGCTACGTGGACGCGGCGTTCGAACTTGCAGATCAGGTCAAAGAGGGCAAGATCCCGCAGCCGGACTGCATCTACGTCCCCTTGGGCTCGATGGGCACGGCCGTGGGGCTGACGCTCGGCCTGCGGGCCGTGGGGGTCGAGACCCGGGTGGTCCCGGTCCGGGTGATCGGAGAGGCCCACGCGTCCGCCGAGGGAATGGTCCGGCTCTTCGGGAAGACCAACGCTCTGCTTCGCTCGCTGGACGGGTCGTTTCCGGCGTTCGAGATCACAGAGAACGACCTCGACATCCGGCACGACTTCCTCGGTCAGGGCTACGCCCTGTTCACCGAAGCGGGCATGCGGGCTGTGGCATGTATGGAGCTAAGCGAGGGGATGACGCTGGACGGGACCTACACGGGCAAGGCACTGGCCGCCCTCATCCAGGATGCCAAGAAGGACGCACTGAAGGACAAGACCGTGCTCTTCTGGAACACGTACAACTCGAGGGACTTCTCCGACGCCATCGCGGGCGTCGACTACCGCCAACTGCCCCGGTGCTTCCACCCCTACTTCGAGCAGGACGTGCAGCCTCTGGACAGACCCCACCGACCGGCCGGGCAAGGACAGATGCCGGCGACGGTTCGGCTATAGCGTTCCCGACGGCAGGATCAGGAACAGACAGGTCAAACATCCCACCAGAAGCAGGATGGCGAGCACGATTCGTTGGGGGGCGAGCTGTCTTGCTGTAGGGGCGTCCATGCCTGACTCCTCATCCGTTGAAAGTGAAGGCGGAAATTATCTATTTCGGCTTTATTCTGTCAAGGCCTAAAATCGTTGTGCGGGCAATTCTCGACCCCCGGGTCAGTCGGCCCCCCAGCGTCCCCCGGCACCCAGGCAGCGTCCTCTGCGTTGAGAGACGCCAACAGGATTCTAGTATCGGCAATCCCCTCCCGAATCGGCCAGGGCTTCCGACCAGTTGGCCCTCGCGCCTGGTCGCGTCGCAAGAACACAAGATAACAGTGATCCTATTATACTAAATTTAAAACCGGCTTCGCCCAACGAAGACCCACTTGTCCGCTGGCCCGTTGCTGTATACATTTGTATGAGGAGTCGCGTATCCTAAAGGCTGTGTCGTTAAACAAGTACTTAGAAGAGGAGAATCTACTATGAAATCCAACCGACCCACTGGAATGCTGTTCGTTGGCGCGATCGCTGCGATCCTGGCGGGTACGTCGCGAGCCGACCCCCCCTATTGGCATCGCGAGATCGTGGACGCTGGTGGCCGAGGGTGTGGGCAATGGTGCTCGCTTGGCTTCGACCCCAACGGGAGACCCGCCATCGTCTACGTGGACGAGGATGACGCCCTGGCTTATGCCTGGCGTGACGACACGGGGCCGACCCCGGTCTGGGTGAAGGAGATCATCCCAGACGAGTACCATCTGGCAAGGTGCTCGTTGGCGTTTCATCCCGACGGGTACCCCGCTGTCACCTATTGCTACTGGGACCCAATAGACCCCAATGACCCGAACGATTGCGATAAGTGGTCTTTTAGATACGCCCAGCGACCTGGCGACACCTGGCAATTCTCCGCGCGCGTGCATCCTTGGCTGGACTTGTCACTGTGGCCCATCCTGCACCCGGTCGGGCGTGGGCAGCTGGCCTTCGAAGCCGAAGGAAGCCCATGGGTCTTGTCCAACATCTCATCTATCCAGTCGGGGGCGGGAGTGTGTGCGACCCCACTCGGCTCTCCCGGCGGAGACTGGGCCTACGGGTTCATCGACACGGCAGAGGGCCCGTGCGGCGACCACATAGGGCGCTTGTCGTTGGCGTTGGGGCCGACTGGGCTACCGGCGGCGGCATACCGCCACACGGACTGCAAGCTCGAGCCGTACTCAGGGCTCAGGTACGCTGAATACGACGGGGCTCCGCTCGACCCCAACTACGACTGGCCTCACGAGGACGTGTTGCCCGATCCATGTGGGTCGAGTGACTACCGCTATCACGCCCCATCGCTCGCGTTTGCCCCCGATGACACCCCGGCCATCGCGTTCGCCGGCAAGGGAGCTGACGACGTTTGGCGCGTGACGTTTGGGCAGCGCACTGCGGGTGTGGGCTGGTCCTTCAGGCACGTTACGGACCAACTCGGCGCAATCGGTGAATTGCTCCCGCCGGACCTTTGCCTGGCATATCGCGTGGATGGGAATCCAGGGATCAGCTTCTATGACAACCGGGACGCACTCAGTAGGCCATTGATGTACGCGTGGTTGGACCCCAACGACCCGAACGACCCCAACGGGGTTTGGCAGGTTCGAGCCGTAGACTGGATCGGGAACAACGGATCGTACCATTCACTGGCGAGCGACCCCAACGGGATGCCTGCGGTCGCGTACTACGACGACACCGACGGTCGCTTGATCTACGCCGTCACATCCGCCGTTCCAGACACGTACACGCTCATCCTGGGCACGACGCAAGGGGGAGGGACCGTCGAGGCGGATCCGGGGGTCGATCCCAACTGGGACGCCTACGTGTATGGGACCTGGGTAGCGCTCGTAGCCACGCCCGACGACAACCGCAAGTTCTCTCGGTGGTTGATCTACGACCCCAATCATCCTGGCGATGCGAACTACGCTGATCAGGACAGCAACAACCCGGCGTACGTCGTGATGGACCGTGACCGCCAGGTCGATGCTGTCTTCGTCTGCTCGAGCGGAGGGGGTCTGGGCATTCCACTCGTCGTCGCCACTGCGGGACTGGTGCTGCTCAAGCTGTGCGTGGGGCTCAGGCTCCGCAGAAGGGGAGGACAACAAGTCTGATTCAACAACGACCAGGTAGGTTGCGTGCCGTCTCTTGGAAGGACATGCGCGCCTCGTGGCAAGACTAGAACGGGAGATTGGGGACGCCCTGACTTGCTGGGCCTAGAGGAATGAGCCGATCCAGCAGTAGTACTCCTTGAAGTAGCTGAAAAAGGGACTGAGCACAGCACGTCCCCCATAATGCTCAAGGTTGGGGACTGGGTCGCGCTGCGGCGCGACCTGACCGTCCGGACAAGCTTACGGCTCGCGGTTGCGACTGGACTGCATACGCGGTCTGCTCATGGCTCGCGCGCAGTGGCACGCTGTCAACAACCGTCGATCCGGGGCGTTACCGAACCGCGCCGCGGCGGCACCTGCCCATCAAGCCCCCGACTCGGCCCGGAGGGCCTCGAGCTTCTGCTGGATGAGCTGGTTGGTGATCTTGGGGTTGGCTTGGCCCTTGGACAGCTGCATGACCTGGCCGGTGAGGAAGCCGGGGGCGGCCTTCATCTTCTTCTTGGAACCGTGCAGGGCGTCCTCGACGGCCTGGGGGTTGGCGGCGATGGCCTGATCGACCCAGGCCTCGTGGTCGCCCAGGTCGGTGGCCTGGACCAATCCCTCGCGCTCGGCGATCGCACCGGGGGCGTCGGACGAATCGAGCATCGCAGCGGCGATCTGCTGGGCGGCCGTCGCACTGATCGTGCCGTCGGCGACGAGGCAGGTCAGCTCGGCCATCCGATCGGCCTCGACGCCCAACGCGCCGATCGACGTGGTCCGCTCGTTGGCGTGTTTGGCCCAGAAGCTCAGGAAGTGCTTGCCCAGCGTCGTGGCGTCCGCGCCGGCGGCGAGGGCGGCTTCGAACAGATCCGCGGTGGCCCGGTCGGCGACGATGACGTCGGCGTCCGTCATCGACAGGCCCACCTGCTCGCACAGCCGTTGCCGCCGCGCGATGGGCAGCTCGGGCACGCGGCTGCGCAGCTCGTCCAGCCAGGCGGCGTCCATCACGACCGGCACGAGGTCCGGGTCGGGGAAGTAGCGGTAGTCGTGGGCCTCCTCCTTGCCGCGCTGAAACTCGCCGATGCCGGCGTCGTCCCGCCACCCCCAGTTCTGCTTGCCGAGCGCGTCGAGCGTGTAGGCAGTGCCTTCGCTCATGGCCTGCTCGACCTGCTGGACCTGATACGCAACCACCCACGCCACCGCCCGCTCGAGGGCACGGAAGCTGTTGAGGTTCTTGACCTCGAAGATGGGCGTGTAAAAAAGGGGACAGGCACCTTTTTCGTGCGCGTTCGCTTCGGAAAAAGGTGCCTGTCCCCTTTTTTGGACCTTCAGGTTGATGTTGGGCTCGAAGCGCATGTGGCCCTTCTGCATGTTGGCTTCGCTGACGCCCAGGTACTGCACGAGCCGCTGCATCTCCCGCGCATAGATGCCGACCTCCTCGACGCTGCTCAAGTCCGGCTCGCTGACGATCTCCAGCAGCGGCGTGCCCGCCCGGTTCAGGTCCACGCCGGTGTAGCCCGGGTGGTCGTGGACGTTCTTGCCGGCGTCCTCCTCGAGGTGGGCCCGAATGATGCCGATCCGCTTGGCCGACCCGTCGGGCAACGGGATCTCCAGATGCCCGTCACGGCTGAGCGGCAGGTCGTACTGGCTGATCTGGTAGTTCTTCGGCAGGTCGGGGTAGTAGTAGCTCTTGCGGTCCCACTTGGTGAACTCGGCGATCTGGCAGTTCAGCGCGAGCGCCGTTGTGACCGCGTACTCGTACGCCTTCTTGTTCATCACCGGCAGCACGCCGGGCATGCCGATGCAGACCGGGCAGGTTCGCGAGTTCGGCTCGGCGCCGAACTCGACGGGGGTCCGGCAGAACATCTTGGTCCGCGTCGCCAGTTGGACGTGGATCTCCATCCCGATGATGGGGGTGATCTCGAGGTCTGACGTCATCGCCATTCGCTTCCCCTGGGTATATGCGTGGTCCGTATCTCGCCGCTCCCGCCCCGATGCAGCAGACAGACTCACGCCGATCATCAGCCTAGGCCGCATTTAACCATACTGTGGACGGGGCGGGCAAGGCACCTCGACGTCTCATGGACGGGGAACCGAATCCGCGACGGGCGGTTCTCAGCCCGTTCAGTCCCCCACCCATGCCCCGCGAGCGGCTGACGCCGTCGCGGGGCATGGATGGGGCACCCGGCACCCGCGCGGGATCGCGCGCATCTGCCGAAATCGCTTGACCGGACTGCGCGGGACCGGTATTGTACTTCGCTCGGCGTAAGGCCTCAGGGCGGCGCGGACAGACGTTGGCAAGATCTAGCTGGTAAGGAGTATGCGATGGCGATTCGGGTTGGCATCAATGGGTTTGGTCGGATCGGGCGCTTGGTGTTCAGGGCGATGCGGGCGCAGGGAGACAAGTTTGACGTCGTGGCCGTCAATGACCTGGCGCCGGCGGCGAGTTTGGCCCACCTCTTCAAGTACGATACGGTCCATCGCAAGTATCCCGGCACCGTCGAGTGCACCGGCGACGGGATGGTGGTAGACGGCGATCAGATCAAGATCCTCAGCGAGCGCAGCCCCGCGAACCTGCCGTGGGGCGACCTGGGCGCCGACTACGTGGTCGAGTCGACAGGCGTGTTCCGCAAGGTAACCAGCGAGAAGGGCGGCTACGACGATCACCTGAAGGCGGGGGCCAAGTGCGTGATCCTCAGCGCCCCGGCCGGCGACGACAAGGCCCTGCTCAACGACCCGTCGAAGTGGGGCAACTCGGTGGTTCGGACGGTCGTGCTGGGCGTCAACGACGACAGCATCCAGGCCGACGACAAGTACATCTCCAACGCGAGCTGCACGACCAACTGCCTGGCCCCGGTGGCCAAGGTCCTGCATGAGAACTTCGGGATCGAGCGCGGGCTGATGACGACCATCCACGCCCCCACAAACGACCAGGTGATCCAGGACTTCATTCACAAGGATCTGCGTCGCGCCCGGGCGGGGTACCAGAACATCATTCCGACGACGACGGGCGCGGCCCGTGCGGTCGGGCTGGTGCTGCCGGACCTGAACGGCAAGCTGGACGGCTTCGCGATGCGCGTCCCGGTCCAGGACGGTTCGGTGGTCGACCTGACGGCGGAGTTGGGCAAGGCCACCACCGCCGAGGCCATCAACGAGGCGGTCAAGGCCGCCGCGAACGGACCGCTCAAGGGCATTCTCGAGTACTGCGACGAACCCATCGTCAGCGGCGACATCGTCGGCAATCCGGCCAGCAGCATCTTCGATGCGCTCAGCACGCTGGTGTGCGGCAAGGAGAGCAACTTCGTCAAGGTCGTCAGCTGGTACGACAACGAGTGGGGCTACTCGCACCGGACGGCCGACCTGATCACGAAGCTGGCGTCGATGTAGCGCAGGGTGTCCCATCCGAGCCGTGCCCGTCAGGAAGCGGGCGTCCGCGCCGCCGCGTCCCGGCCGTGTGGTGCCGCGTGCCTGTACATTGACGGCTCCGAACCGGCTGCCGGCAGAACACCCGTCCAAAACAGAGGTGGACCATGGCCAAGAAGACCGTTGCCGACGTGGAGGTCAAGGGCAAGCGCGTGCTGATGCGCGTGGATTTCAATGTGCCGCTCAACGACGATCTCCGGATTACCGATGACCGTCGGATCACCCGCGCCCTGCCGACGATCCGCAACATCCTGGAGCGCGGAGGCCGACTGATCCTGATGTCCCACCTGGGCCGACCAAAGGGCGATCCGGAGGCCGACGCCCGGTTCAGTCTGGCGCCGTGCGCGAAGCGTCTGGGCGAGCTGCTCGGGCAGGACGTCGTGATGGTGCCCGACTGCATCGGGCCGGTGGCCCTTCAGGCCGTCGAGGCCCTTCAAGACGGGCAGTGCTGCATGCTCGAGAACCTGCGGTTTCACCCGGCCGAGACCATTAAGGACAAGGACGCCGCCAAAGACACCGACAAGCGGGCCGCCAAGGATCGATTCGCCCAGCAACTGACAAAGATGGCGGACGTCTACGTCAACGACGCGTTCGGGACGTGCCACCGCGACAACGCCAGCATGCTGACCGTACCGCAGACGATGACGGGCAAACCGCGCGTGATCGGGTCTCTGGTCGAAAAGGAGCTGCAGTTCCTGGGCGACACGCTGGCCGATCCGAAGCGGCCGTTCGTCGCCATCCTCGGCGGCGCGAAGGTCAGCGACAAGATCGGCGTGATCGAGGCGTTGCTGGGCAAGTGCGACGCGATCCTGATCGGTGGGGCGATGGCCTACACGTTCAGCGCGGCCCGGGGCGGCCAAGTGGGCAACAGCCTGTGCGAGCTGGACAAGACCGATCTGGCCGAAGCGCTGATGGCGCAGGCCGGCGACAAGCTGCGTCTGCCCGTCGACACGGTGTGCGCGGCCGAGATAGAGGAGGGCGTCGACACGACGACCGTGACGTCCGGGCAGATCCCGGATGACCAGCAGGGGTTGGACATCGGGCCGCAGACGGCCGCGGCGTTCCGGGACGTGATCGCCAAGGCGAAGACGATCGTCTGGAACGGCCCGATGGGTAAGTTCGAGGTCAAGCCCTTCGACGTCGGCACGATCGCCGTCGCCCACGCCGTCGCGGAGGCCACGGACGCCGGCGCGACCAGCATCATCGGCGGGGGCGACAGTGCCGCCGCCGTCGACGTGGCCGGCTTGGAGGACCGCATGACGCACATCTCCACGGGGGGCGGAGCGAGCCTGGAGTTCCTCGAGGGCAAGCCGTTTGAGGCCATCGAGATCCTGGACGAGGCATGAGGGCTGACCTGACCGATCCGCGGATTCGCATCGCCCCGTCGCTGCTGGCGGCCGACTTCGCCCGTCTCGGCGAGCACGTCGGTGAGGTCGAGGCGGGCGGGGCCGACCTGCTCCACCTCGACGTGATGGACGGGCACTTCGTGCCGAACCTGACCATCGGGCCGCCGCTGATCAGGTCTCTGCGGCCGCACAGCGGATTGCTGTTCGACACGCACCTGATGATCAGCAACCCGCTGGAACATGCCGCCTCGTTCGCCAAGGCCGGCAGTGACCTGATTACGTTTCATATCGAGGTGGTCGACGACCCCGTGCAGGCGGTTCGGGATCTGCGGGCGTTGGACGTGCTGGTCGGCGTGACGCTGAACCCGCCGACGCCGGCCGAGTCGATCTGGCCCGTCGTCGAACTGGTGGACCTGGTCCTGGTCATGAGCGTCAACCCCGGGTTCGGGGGTCAGGAATTCATCGAGGATGCCTTGCCCAAATTGAGCGCCATCCGCAAGCGCCTGCGACCCGACCAACGGCTGGAAGTCGACGGCGGCATCAACCCAGAGACCATCGCCCGCGTCGTCGAGTCGGGCGCCGACACGCTGGTGGCCGGATCGGCCATCTTCGCCCAACCCGACCCGGTCGCGGCAATGAACCAGCTCCGCCAGTGGGCCGAGCAGGCCTGCTGACGGCAACGTGATTCCCCTCCCTGCCCAGCCTGTCACGCGCATCGCCGTCGGCCTGACCGATCGGCAGGCTTGATCCGCAAGGGCCTTAGCGATAACGTAACCGGGCTTCGAATTGGTGAGATGGAACGGAGGTAGCAATGAGTCTGTCGGATAGTGTAAACGCCAAGGCGATCGAATCAGGCAAACACGTCATCACCATGACGACCCAGGCGGGGTCGGGCCACCCGTCGAGCGGGCTGTCGCTGGCCCACACCGTGGTCCTGCTGCTCGAGAAGCGCATGAGGTACGACCCGGCCAACCCCTGGCACGCCGGTAGCGACCGGCTGGTGCTGAGCGAGGGGCACGCCGTGCCCATCGTGTACGCCGTGTACGCCGATGTCGGCGGCGTCATGGGTCGTTCGCCGGACCAACCCAAGACGCTGACGGTCGAAGATCTGGCCGACCTTCGCGAGCTGGACAGCATGCTCGACGGGCATCCCAACCCGGCCGAGGGGTTTCCGTTCTTCGATGCGGCCACGGGATCGTTGGGTCAGGGACTGTCGGTTGCGGCCGGTCTGGGGCTGGCGGCGAGGCTCCGCGGCGTGGACAAGACGATCTTCGCCATCATCGGGGACGGCGAATCGCGCGAGGGGCAGATCTGGGAGGCGGCGGACTTCATCGTCGACCAACGCCTGACCAACATCTGCGCGATCCTCAACTGCAACGGTCAGGGCCAGGCGGACGTCGTGTCGCCGCAGCAATCGGTAGAGATGCTGGCGGCCAAGATGGCGGCCTTCGGGTGGGAGGTGACGACCGTCGACGGACACGACGTCGAAGCGCTCGACGCAACTCTGAACCGGGCCGGCGCGACGGACAAGCCGCTGGCGGTCGTCATCGAGACCGTCAAGGGTTGGGGCGCACCGGTGCTGCAGGCCAAAGGCAATCACGGCAAGCCGCTCAAGCCCGATCAGGTCGACGGCGCGCTGGCGGATCTGGATTCGATGCACGACAAGCTCGGCATCGCTCGGGACGCCACGGACGGGCTGGGGATCAGCCGACCACCGGCTGAGCCGGCGGCCCTACCCGCTGGGGCGATCGAGCTACCGCCCTTTGACGAGGGAATCGCCGACGCGGGGCTGGCTGACGCGGTGGCCAAGAACAAGTTGGCAACGCGTCGTGGGTACGGGGCGGCGTTGCTGGCGTTGGGCAAGGCCGACGAACGCATCGTGTCGCTCGACGGTGACGTCAGCAACTCGACGTTCGCCGAGTACTTCGCCAAACAGCTGCCCGATCGATTCTTCGAGTGCAAGATCGCCGAGCAGAACATGATCTCGACGGCGGCCGGTCTTGCGGCGGCCGGGTACATCCCGTTCGTCAGCAGCTTCGCCAAGTTCCTGGCCCGCGCGTACGACCAGGTGGAGATGGCCAACATCAGCCGGGCGAACGTCAAGCTCGTCGGCTCGCACTCCGGCGTGTCGCTGGCCGCCGACGGCCCCAGCCAGATGGGGCTGCTCGACGTGACCTACTTCCGAAGCTTCGGGTCGGCAGACGACGGGCGAGGGCAGCCGGCCTGCGTGTCGTTCCAGCCGGCCGATTCGGTGGCGGCCTATCACCTGACGGGGCTGATGGCCAACATCGACGGGATGTGCTACATGCGAACCCATCGGCCGGACGTGCCGTTGATTTACGACAAGCAGGCCCGGTTCGAGATCGGCGGGTCCAACGTCCTGCGCGACGGTGACGCCATCACCCTCGTCAGCAGCGGCTACATGATCACGGTCGTGCTGAAGGCGGCCGACGCCCTCGCCGCTGACGGCATCAACTGTACGGTCGTCGACGCGTACAGCTTCCCGATGAAGGCCGAGCCCATCCTAGCGGCCGCCGCCAAGACCGGCGGGAGGATCCTGACGGTCGAGGACAATTACGGCGGCGGGCTGGGTGGCGCGGTGGCCGAAGCCGCCGCCGCGTCCGGCCAATACACCGTCCAGATCATGACCTGCCGGCGGATCCCCAAGTCCGGCAACAGCCCGGAGGACGTGTTGTCGCTGGTCGGTCTGACGGCCGAGGACATCGCCAACCGCGTCAAGGCCGCCCTCGATTGACCTTCGAGGTCGGGCCGGACCCATCGCAGGAGATCGCCATGACCGCCAGTACCTGGGCCTACTTCGCGCTTGCCGTTTCGGGCTGGGGCGTGGGCCTGTTCCTGATGAAGGTCGCCACGCGCTACATCGACAATTGGACGGCCGTGGTGTTCAACCTGCCCGGCTACCTGCTGGTCGGCCTGTTGCTCGTACCCAAGGTCAAGTGGTCGGCCTTCACCTGGACGCCAGGCCACGTCGTCGCCATCGTGGTCGGGAGCTGCTACGTGATCGCCAACTGGGGGTTCTATCGCATCGCCGAGTCCGCCGCGATCTCGACGCTGTCGCCGATGACGGCCGTTTACATGGTCTTTCCGGTGCTCCTGGGCGCCTTGTTCTTGGGCGAGCGCCCGACGGCGTTGCAGTATTGCGGGATGGTGCTGGCCATTGCGGCGATGGTCATGCTGGCCTGGCCGGCGCAGACGGAGACCAGCTAGCGGGCGACGCGGTTTCCTGTTAGGGTCCATCGATGCAGACTCCACCGGCCGCCACGTGGCGACTGTCGCTTCGAACGAAGATCTGCTATGGCATCTCGACGTACGGGAACGGGCTGTTCGAGTTCTCTCTGACGCTTTACCTGTTCTACTTCTACACCGACGTCGTGGGCGTCAGTCCGGGCACGGTGGGGCTGGTCGTCCCGCTCGCGATCCTGCTCGACGCGTTCACCGACATCCCGATGGGGTGGCTGTCGGACCGGACGCGGAGTCGCTGGGGCCGACGCCGGCCCTTCATCCTGCTCGCCGCCGTGCCGTACGGGCTGGCGTTCTTCCTGCTGTTCACGCCACCGGACCAGCACACGGGTCTGTATCTGTTCGGGGTCCTGACGGCGTTCTACGTTGGTGCGACGGTTTACATGGTGCCCTACAACGGCCTGGGCACCGAGTTGACGCTGGACCACCACGAGCGAACGTCGCTGATGGCCTACCGGCAGGCCTTCTACATCTTGGGGCTCGTCTGTGGGGCGGGCGCGAAGCTCGTCGCCGAGCTGTTCGCCGACGAACGAGCGGGGTTCTCCATCACCAGCAGCGTGTGTGCCGTCGTCATGATCGGTACAATGGTGATTACGGTTGTCGGGACGTTCGAGCGGCCGGAGTTCCTCCTACGCCGGCGGGGCGATGCCCGCGTCCGATTCGGCGAGATGATCCGCAACAAGCCGTTCGTCATCATCCTGCGAACGTTCGTGATCTACAACGTGAGCATCCTGGTCCCCGTGATGGTCGGGGTGCAGGTGGCCAAACACTGGCTCAAGGCCGAACACGTGTTTCCGTTCGGGGTCATGACGTTTCTGCTCTGTGGCGTGGCCGCCGTGCCGTTTTGGACCTGGCTGTCGCGCCGGCTGGACAAGCGTCCTGCCCTCATCGTCAGCTTCCTGCTCGCGGCCGCGAGCGTGACGCCGATGCTCCTGTTGACGCCCGAGCGGATCTGGCTGTTCTTCGTGTGCCTCGGCGCGATGGGCCTGGCCTTCGGTGGATTCATGATGCTGCCCTACTCGATCATCGGCGACACGGTCGACTATGACGAGTACCGCACGGGCCGACGGCGCGAGGGCTTCTACTGGGGCACGGCGGAGTTCTGCCGGAAGGTCAGCCAGGGCGCAGCCTTTGGCGTCATCGGCCTGACGTTGGAGTACCTGGGGTACGAAGGACAGGCGGTTGAACAGTCGGCCTCGGCGATGCAGGGCCTCAAGGTGTTGTTCGTGGGCGTCCCGATCGTCCTTTTCCTGCTGGCGGCGTTGTCGTTTCGCACCTACCCCCTCAGCAAGGAGCGTCACGACGAGATGCACCGCGAGATGGGCCGGGCGGTCGGTACGTGACGATCCGCCACCCGTGTGTTGATGGGGAGGCGGCCCGCAGTGTGGGAGACGTGAGAGGCGCAAAGGTCCCCAAGTACCTTGCTCTGCGGACCGATACCGTTGGTATGAAAGCCGTGCTCGCACACAAACTAGCACTGGTTCTCGCATTCGTGTCCGCAGGGCTGCTTGTCGGCGCCTGTGGCGTCCTTGGCAGTCCTACGCCACCCGTTCTGGCCGATATCACCGGGCTCCTGGCGGGCGAGGACACGCTCCTCGTTCGCCTGGTCCATATCACCGACAGCCACATCACGGACACGCAGTCGCCTGGCCGGTTGGCGAAGTTCGACGTCTTGGTCTCGCCCGCCTGGCGCCCTCAGGAGGCGTACGCCACGCAGCTGCTGGACGGCATGATTCGGAACATCAATCGGTATCACGAGGAGGTGGGCCGCATTGACCTGCTGATCCACGGCGGCGACGCCGTCGACAACGCCCAGCAAAACGAACTCCGCTGGTTCCTGCAGGTCATGGACGGACAGACGGTGACCCCCCGGTCCGGACCCGACGAGCGGGATCCCAGCGACCTGCCCCCGCCGCTCCTCGATCCGTACGAGTCCTTCCAAGCTGAGGGGCTCTACACGCAAGGCCGGCATGGTCCGCTTCCGACGATTCCGTGGTACGCCGTGGTCGGCAACCATGACGTGTATGCGGCCGGGAATTTCCCGATCCTGGCCAGGCCGGGCAATCGACGGATCAGTCTTCTCCCGCTTCCATTGCGTCCCGGGACATGGTTGCCCAGGGTCCTGATGCCGGACGGCGAGGAATCCTACGGCTTGGTGTCGCTGGCAGATCCTAGTCCGCCGCCGCTGTTCGGTCCGGTCGTGGAGGTCGAGCCGAATCCAGATCGCGCCTTCTGCACGCGTCAGGATCTTCTCGAGGCCCACCTCGCGTCGCAATCCAGCCCCATCGGGCATGGGTTCACCGAGGCGGACGGACCTTGCACCTGGTACAGCCGTCTCGTGGCCGAGACGGTTCGGTTGATCGCTCTGGATACGACGGATGTCCCGCTGGCCGTGCCCGGAATGCCCTACCCGCAAGGCGCCATCTCCAGGCGTCAGCTTCGCTGGCTGAAGAGCGAGCTGGCCGAGGCGGCGGAGCAGGGCCAATGGGTGATCATCGCGACGCATCATCCGAGCGGCGGGCTGACGGAGCTGTACGGGAGTGCCGTCTCCCCCCGCGAGTTTCGGGAGCTGCTCAACGCATCGGAGAACGTGGTCCTGCACCTGTCTGGCCACGTGCACGAGAATCGTGTCTTAGACTGGGGCGGCTACATCGAGATCAAGACGGCCTCGACGCTGGACTATCCCCAGGTCGGGCGGATCATCGAGATTCACCAGGAGGCAGACAGCGGCGAGGTGCTGATCCAGTATGCGACCTTCTCACACCGCGATTCAGACGACCCGCTGTCGGCCCTCCGCGAGGTGGCCTTCGACCTTGCTCGGGCGGATGCTGGCGTAACGGTTGAAGGCGTCCCCGAGTAGACGTCTCCCGCCCCCCCGCTTGCCCGCCGTCCACTCGATAGGTAGCATCGTGACCATCTGGCCGGCCCGGGGGCTCACAGGGCCGGGAAGGGGCGGTCGCCATGGCATCGAAATCGTGCGAATCCTGTCGCTTGAAGGCCTATTCAGAACGCAAGCCCAACGCGATCCTCGCGCGGATCTGGCGATGGCACACGGGATGGTGCCCGGGCTGGAAGGCGTATCAACGCTCCCTGGCCGAGGCACAACAAGCGGAATCCCCCGCCGAAGGTGACGCGGCACCATAGGTCCAATCGCTCAACATCGCTCACGGTAACAGGAACAGCCGGCCCTGACCGGCATCGAGGGACAATTGCAGTCCGGGCATCGCCGGGCTGTCGTCGACGACGGGACACTCCTTGCCCGTCTTCGGGCAGACCTCGACGACCTTGTCGGGCGGGGCGTCGAACGCGACCGTCGGCCAGGCGGTGTAGGCGACGTGATAGTTGTTGAGCAGGGCCGCCCGCCGGCCATCGGCGTGCTTGAAGACGCCGACCAGATAGTCGCCTTTGGTCAGTTGCTTGATGGGCGATCCGGCCAACACCTTCGCGGCGTCGTTCTGCGGATTGACGCGGTAGACGGCCTTGCTGGTCAGCTTCATCAACGTAGGCCCGAGGTTCTTGATGGCGGCGTTGATTCGCCTGGCCTGCTCGTAGTGGCGGGTGCGGCGGTTCTGCCGGTCGATGATGGCGCCGCCCTTGGGGAACTCGCCCCCGGCAGGCGTGTAGTAGCAAAAGTACAGGACGCCCTTCGCGCCGTAGGCGATGGAGGTGTAGATCTGCCAGCGGATCTGGGCCTCCGTCACGTCCATATGGCCGCCGAAGGGCATGGACTGGAAGAAGTTCCAGAACGGGACCTTCTTGCGGAGGGCGTTCTGTCGCATCACCTCGAGATTCTGGCAGTAAGCGTGGCGAGTGTCCCGGTCCGGGTGCATGATGGGATAGTGGTCCATGCTCAGCACCGCGACGTCGACCTGGTCCATGAAGCGTTGGACGTGCTCTTCGTAGGTCTTGGTCCCGAGCTGGCGTTCGTTGGCGTAGTTTGGGAACAGGTTGATATAGCACAGCTTTCCGGGCCGGGCGGCGCGGATCTTGTCGCAGAGCTCTCTGAGCGCGGGGAAGTCCTTGGCGTTCGGCTCGTCGCGGATCATGTACCCCCAAAGCGCCGGCGATTCGGGCAACTTGTCCGGGGCGAGCCCGGCCCTGGCGACCAGGGCCTTGAGCCCGTACTTCTCGCAGAGCGCGAGCTGGCGCTGGACGGTTTCGGGCGTCCGCGCCCCGAAGCCGCCGATGACGATCGTGAAGTTGGCCTCGGCGATCTCGGCGTAGCGGGCGTCGGCCTTCCCATCGATGGGCGGATCCACCCAGAACCCGATCGCAAACCGATCTTGCACGAACCGAGGTGAGGCCGCAAACGCATCCGCGGCCAGCCCGATGAGCGCCAGACAGCATAGCGGAATCAGAGACGTCGAGTTGAGAGTGGTTGTCATGACAACTCCTACCTCCCCGCTGAATCACACGATACATAGAGCATCTGACAACTGGCAGATTGATCGAATCCGCCCGCTAGAGCTGCTCCGTCCTACCTCGACGAAAACCGGCGAGAGCGCCCGTGTCTCTTGGGTGGCTTCTTCTCGAGCGGGCGCCGTCGTCCCTTTCCGACGCCGTTGTCGAAGCCGGGGATCTCGTCCTTGTCGAGCAAGCGGTTGCAGAGCATCTCGATGGCAGTGATTTCGTTGCCCTGTTCGGGCGTGACGAAGGTGAAGGCCTTGCCGGGCGCGTTCATCCGGCCGGATCTGCCCGTCCGGTGCAGGTAGTCCTCGGGGTTCTCGGGGATGTCGTAGTTGATGATGTGCGAGATGCCGGGCACGTCGATGCCGCGCCCCATGAGGTCGGTGGCGACCAGGAGCTGGACCTTCCGCTCGCGGAAACTGGCAACGGCGCGATCGCGCTTTCGCTGAGGCAGGTCGCCGTGGATGAACTGGGCGTTGTAATTCCGTCTCTGGAGCGCCTTGCCCAGCCGTTCGGTGCTGTGCTTGGTCCGCATGAAGATCAGTGCCAGCTCGGGCTCCTCGCGCTTGAGGACTTCGAGCAGGAGCGGCAACTTCCGGTCTTGGGCGACCGAGAAGTAGCGCTGGTCCAGCGTCCCGATCGACGGGTCGTCCTCGTCGACGACGGAGATGCGGATCGGGTCGGTCAGGAAGCGCTCGGCGAGGCGCATGATGTCGTTCGGCGTGGTGGCCGACAGGAACATCGTCTGCCTGCGGTTGGTGCAATTGCCGAGGATGATGCCAATGTCCTTGCGGAAGCCCATGTCGAACATGCGGTCCACCTCGTCGAGCACCACGATGGAGAAGGTGCGAAAGACAAGGGTTCTTCGCCGCGAATGGTCGAGGATACGTCCGGGCGTGCCCACGACGATTTCTGGGTGGGTGCGGAGCTTTTCGATCTGCCGACCAATGGGGGCCCCGCCGTAAACGGCGGTGGCCCGGGGTTGGCGGTTGGGCGACATCTTCCGGGACTCGCCGGTGATCTGGACGGCCAACTCGCGCGTTGGCGCGAGCACCAGCGCGCGGACCTTCTCACCCCGGAAGAAGTACTCGAAGATCGGCAGCAGAAACGCAGCCGTCTTGCCCGTGCCGGTCTTCGCCCGGCCGACGCAGTCGCGTCCGGTGAGGGCCGCGGGGATGTACTGCTCTTGAATCTCGGTCGGCTCGGTGTATCCGATCCGCCGAACGGCAGCCAAGGCCTGCGGGCTCAGGCCCAGCTTGGCAAACGCTTCAGGTTCGTGTGAGGCCGCCTCGTCCCGCTTGGGGTGCCCCTTCTTTCGTTGTGTCATGAATCTCTCAGCCAGACTGCTTTCGATAAGACTAGGCCCTCTCCGGTAGCTCCTACGGCAGGGGCGGCCACCCAAGATTCCCTATCATACAGGATTCGTGCCGAAAGCAAAAGGACCGCGGAATCCGTCGCGATCCGTCAACGGCAACGCCACCGCGAGATTCTCTGGGACGCGGCTGCAGGACGCGCGTGTCAATCTGATATACTGCCGGCCAAGCCACGGGTCGGAGCGTCGATCGATTGAGCCCAACCGAAGGCCCCAGCTCGATTGGGGGCTAGAACGGAGTAACGAAGCATGGTGAAGTGCAGTAGTGCAAGGGGAATCCGGGGGACGACGTGGCGGAGTCTTCTGGGCATGGCGTGGCTGTTGGCGGCTGCGGTGGCGGGTTCGTGCGGCTCGGACCCGAAGGCCGGCGAGCCGATCGAGGCGGCGAAGACCGAACCCCACCAACAGGAGGCCGTCCGCAAGGAGGCGGATCCCCCGCCGACGCCCCCTAGCGACGCCCCCCCGACCATGGCCGCCCCGACAAGGCCCATGCCGCTGTTTGACGGGAAAGACAAGGCGCTGAAAGGCTGGCGCGTGGTCAAGGAAGTCGACTTCGAGATGCATGGCAAGGTCTACGTCAAGGACGGGACGATCGTCCTGGAGACCGGCAGCCCCATGACGGGAATCTCGTGGACGAGCCCGTTCCCGACCGAAGACTACGAGGTCACGTTGGAGGCGATGCGCGTGGAGGGGAGCGACTTCTTTTGCGGAATGACGTTTCCGGTTGGCGACGCGCCGCTGACGCTGATCCTCGGGGGCTGGGGCGGCTGTGTCGTGGGGCTGTCAAACGTCGATCACATGCACGCAGCCGAGAACGAGACCACCTCGTCGGTGGCGTTCGAGAACGGACGGTGGTATCGCGTGCGGCTGCGTGTGACGAAGGACCGCATCGAAGCGTGGATCGACGACCAGCAGAAGATCGATCTTGAAAGGGAAGGCCGGGGCTTCACGATCTGGGACGAGCAGCAACCGGTCCGACCGTTCGGGATCGCGACGTGGTACACCAAGGCGGCGCTGCGAAACATCGTGCTTCGAGGCGTCACGCCGCGTCCATGACCCGATTCGGACGGCCAAGTGCCCTGGGCGGCGCGCCAACCCCCGGGTTTGCCGGATACGGGCGGGGTTGGCGACGCGGACATGCAGGGTGGCTTTGAAGTATTTGATTATTCCAAGTATCTCTTTATCATCCTACGTTTTAGAGTTTGCAGAATCTGAAAAGTAGGATATTATCATAAAACTGAGAAGAAATTACGCAAAAAAAGAACTGGCATCTGGCTTCGCCGTGGTATAGTTGTAGTAGCTAACAGGCTTCGGGGCCGCAACAGCTACGCGCTCACGGGCTTCCGAGCGGCCCCGCGATCCCATCAATCGCCTGTGGTGGCGTCAGGACACCATCGAGGAACCCAAATGGGGACTGTGTGTGGGACCCCCGAGAGCGGGATTCCGCGATGATCCGAGACGAGCATAAGACGAAGGTTCGGTCCGCCAACGACCTGGCGGCGCTACGCCAGCGTGTTGCCCAACTGGAAGCCGCACAGGCCCGCCACGAACGCGCGGACGTGGCACTCCGAGAGAGCGAGGAACGCTACCAGCGGATTACCAGGGCGGTGGCCGACTATGTCTATACCGTCCGCGTCGAGAACGGCCGCCCCGCAGAGACAATCCACGGCGCAGCCTGCGAGCCCGTAACGGGCTACACACCGGAAGAGCTCCACGCCGACCCCTATCTCTGGATTCGAATGGTGCATGAGGAAGATTGCCAACTCGTGCAGTCGCAAGTGTCCCAGATCTTGTCAGGGGACGATCCGCAACCGATCGAGCATCGCATCTGGCGGAAGGACGGTGAGCTTCGATGGATAGCGAACGCGCCGGTTCCCCATTACGACGCAGAGGGGAAAATAAGGTCCTATGATGGTGTGATTCGCGATATCACCGAGCGCAAGCACGCAGAAGAGGCGTTGCGGGAGAGCGAGGCGCGCTACCGCGCCGTGGTCGAGGATCAGACGGAGCTGATTTGCCGTTTTCTGCCCGACAAGACGCTCACCTTCGTGAACGGGGCGTACTGCCGCTACTTCAAGAAGCGCCCCGGAGACCTGGTCGGCCACAGTTTCATGCCGCTCATTCCGGAAGGGGACCGGGAGAAAGTGGCACAAGGAATCGACGCACTCAGTCGCGGTCGCCCCGCGGTCACGCATGAGCACCGCATCGTCACGACCGGGGACGAGATCCGTTGGCAGCAGTGGTCCAATCGGGCGATATTCGACGAGAACAACTGCCTTGTCGAGTACCAAGCCGTCGGCCGCGACATCACTGACCGTCGGCGGGCGGAAGAGGCGCTTCGCGAGAGCGAGGAACAATACCGCGGCGTCTTCGAGGCCGCTACGGATGGTCTGATCATCTTCGACTTGGATGGCAACATCGTGGAGGTGAACCCGGCCTTCTGCCGGATGCATGGGATGACCCGGGAGGAGCTGCTACGCGCCGACCCGCTGACGTTCATCCATCCCGACCATCACGCGGGGTTCCACGAGGCGGTCTTGGCGGGTCGGCAGGGGCGGGTGTTCCGGACCGCCGCTGTGGACTTTCGGAAGGACGGGTCGGCCTTCCCGGTCGAGGTGTATGGCACACAGCTGGTGTACAGGGGCGGCACCCATATTCTGGGCGTGTTGCGCGACATGACCGAGCGCGTCGAGGCCGAAGAGGAGCGACAGAACCTCGAGGGGCAGGTCAGGCACGCCCAGAAGCTAGAGAGCCTGGGCGTGCTGGCCGGGGGGATCGCGCACGATTTCAACAACCTGCTGACAAGCATCCTGGGCAACACGGACCTGGCGCTGATGGACCTTTCGCCGATCTCGCCGGCCCGCGAGAGCATCAAGCACATCCAGGAGGCGGCCCGTCGCGCCGCCGAGCTGTGCCGTCAGATGTTAGCCTACTCGGGCAAGGGGCGATTCGTCGTCGAGGCGGTCAACCTGAACAAGGTGGTCTCCGAGATGGGTCACCTGCTGTCGGTGTCCATTTCGAAGAAGACGGCCCTGGCGTACGAACTCGGCGACGGGTTGCCGGCCGTCGAGGCCGATGCGACCCAGATCCGCCAGCTCATCATGAATCTGATCACCAATGCCTCCGAAGCTCTCGGCGATGAAGGCGGTGTGATCTCGGTCAGGACGGGCACGGTGGCGTGCGACCGAGCCTACCTGAGCAAAGCGATGCTGAACAGGGATTGTGCCGAAGGGACCTACGTCTACTTCGAGGTGGTCGACACGGGCTGCGGCATGGACGCCGAGACGCGCGAGAGGATCTTCGATCCGTTCTTCACCACCAAGTTCGCGGGTCGCGGACTGGGACTGGCCGCCGTCTCGGGGATCGTTCGCGGGCATGAAGGGGCGCTGGTGGTCGAGAGCCAGCCCGGGACGGGAACCACGTTCCGGGTACTCCTGCCCGCCCTCGATGTGCAGGTCGCTCCGGCCCGGCGGGCCACGGCGATGCCGATGCGGTGGCGCGGCACCGGCACGATTCTGCTGGTCGACGACGAAGACCAGGTCCTGACGGTGGTGACTCGGCTCCTGGAAAGACTGGGCTTCTCGGTCCTGACGGCAGCCAACGGTCGCCAGGCGATTGACGTGTTCCGCCAGCACGCTGACGTGATCGCCTGCGTCTTGTTGGACCTCACGATGCCGGAGATGGACGGTGAGGAGACGTTCCGGGAGCTCCGCCGGATCCGCCAAGACGTCTGCGTCCTTCTGGCCAGCGGCTACGACGAGGACGAGGTGGCCCGGCGCTTTGCCGGCAAGGGCCTAGCCGGCTTCATCGCGAAGCCCTACCAGTACGTAGACCTTCTCGAGAAACTGAGGTCGCTCTTGGGCGCGTGATCTGCGCGAGCAGGTCGGGCGAGATGGGCCGAAGCCGCCCCTCATCCTCCAATCCGCTTCCGCTCTCCCCGAATCGCATCGGTGGGGCACTGACGTATCGCCGGCGCTCGCGTGGCGATGCTTGCGGGGGCCGCCGATTTCCGTATCCTTCATGCTCGCGCAGGCGTGAGCAGGCGACTCGGTAGCCCGTAGGCAGGAGCGGACCATGAACGGGAACACGCTCGTTTTGCTGGCTGTTACGTTGGCGGCCCTTTCGGCGGCGATGGCGCAGGTTCCGTTGGCCAGCTACGCCGTGCGGGGCTACGGTGCGAAGGGGGACGGCAAGACCGACGACACGGCAGCTTTCCAGAAGGCGCTTGATGCGGCCGGTAAGGCTGGCGGCGGCACGGTCTACGCGCCGCCCGGCGTCTACTACTTCGCCGGACACCTCAACGTGCCGCCCGCGGTGACGCTCCGGGGCGTCTGGGAGTCGGTCCCGGCGCACAATGGCATTCGTGATCGCGGCCTGCCGAAGCCGACCGACGACGGGACCACGTTCCTGATCACAGAAGGTGCAGGAACGGAGGACGGCCCCCCGTTTCTCACGCTCAACACCAACAGCACGCTGAAGGGCGTGGTGCTCTACTACCCGCAGCAGAACGTGGACGACGCCCCCAAACCCTATCCATGGGCGATCGCGATGCGGGGCAAGAACCCGGCGGTGCTCGACGTCGAGATGCTCAACCCTTTCAACGGCATCGACGCGACGCAAAACGAACGCCACCTGATCCGCAACGTACATGGCCAACCGATCCGACGTGGCGTGCTGGTGGACGCCATCTACGACATCGGGCGGATCGAGAACGTCCATTTCAACCCGTGGTGGAGCATGAAACCCAAGCTATTCGGGTGGCAGATGGCCAACGGCGAGGCGTTCATCTTCGGCCGCAGCGACTGGCAGTACGTCCACAACACGTTCTGCTTCGGGTACAAGGTCGGCTACAAGTTCGTCCGGACCAAGACGGGCCTGTGCAACGGGAACTTCCTGGGCCTGGGCGCCGACGACTGCTGGACGGCGCTCGTGGTCGAGCAGAGCGCACCGTACGGCCTGTTGATTACGAACGGCCAGTTCGTCTCGTTCCACGGTCCGGATCCCACCATGATCGAGGTGACCAAGACGAACAAGGGGAGCGTTCGCTTCGTGAACTGCGCATTCTGGGGTCCGTGCCATCAGATCGCCCGACTGTCGGGGACGGGGACCGTCGGTTTCTCTGACTGCACGTTTACGCAGTGGGACGCCAAGAACGAAGGCCGTCACGCCATCCAAGCGAGCGGCGGCACGGTCCTGATCCGCGGATGCGAGTTCCGACAGGCCAGACCGCAGATTGAGCTGGGCCGGTCCGTCCGCCGCGCCGTCATCACCGACAACGTCTTCACGGGTCCGACCCGCATCACGAACAAGGGCAAGGGCAAGGTGCAGGTGGCCAACAACGTGGGCGGGTAGGTTTCAGGCGCGGCGCGCCGTCGACCGCATCGTCCCGGAGGGCACCCCACGACATCTACGCCATGGGGAAGGTGTCGTCCATCTCGGCGGCGGCCAGGTCGACGAGGAACTTGGCGAGGCGCTCGACGGAGACGTCGATCCACTGTCGGCCCTTCTCGGCGGTGGCCTTGTGAGGATTGCCATAGCCGCTCTGTGTGGTCAGACGCTCCCAGGGACGGGTGAGCCGGGCCCAGGGTTCGTTGAAGGCATCGATGCGGAACGGGCGGACCGCGCCATCGTCAGCGACCTCCAACGGTTCCACCAGCTCGGGGAACAGATAGAGCGCCCAACTGGTCTCGACCTCGTCGGCGTGTTCGCCGCCCTTGTTCTCGATGAGGTGTTCGCAGGGCTCCTTGGCCACCGAGTACCAGTGGACCGACGTGATGAAGACCCCGCAGCCGTACAGCTCGCGGAGGATGAAGCCGAAGTCGTTCCCACCGTGCCCGTTGAGGATCACCAGCTTGCGAACGTCGTGTGCCTCGAGCGACCCGACGACGTCTCGGATGATCGCCAGCTGCGTCGTCGGGTTCATGTTCATCGTCATCGGGAAGCTCAACAGGTTGCTGTTGCACCCGAACGGGATCGACGGAAGCAGGCAGACTGCGGCGCCATTCTCGTAGGCCTTCTGGCAAATCCGCTCGCCGATCATCGTGACGGTGATCGTGTCGGTGCCGTACGGCAAGTGCATGTTGTGGGCTTCGGTAGCCCCCCAGGGCAAGACGGCCACTTCGATCTTCCGTTCGGCGATCTGCTTCTGGGTGGCCTCGGCAAGGATGTACGGACGTGTCACGAGAATCTCCTGATCGAAACGGTGGGGTTGAACGAAGGTACGCCAGGCCGCACGCGCTTTGGGGCGAAAGGCCGGCTACTTCTTCTTGCTGCCCTTGATGGACCGTTGCTCCTGATCGAACTTGTCGAACTTGGCCATCAAAGAGGCCGCCAGGCCGCCCGGTTTCTTCTTGCCCGGTCCGCCCTCGCCCGCGGGCGGGGGCCCCGGCTGATCCCGCTCCTCCTCCAGGTGCTTGCGGATCCGCCACTGCTCCAACAGGCCGAAGAAGTTGCTCGCCATGATGTACAGCGTCAACCCGCTGGGGAAGCTGTAGAACATCACGGTGAAGACGACGGCCATGATGTACATCATCCGCTTCTGCTGCTGCATCTGCTCGCTGCTCCGCCCGGGCTTGGGACGGGGCGTCAGCTTCTGCTGCAGGATCATGCTCAAGCCCCACAGGAAGGGCAGGATGTTGAGGGCGTCGATGCTGGTGAACATCAGCGAGACGGGACGTTCGAAGCGGACCAAGGCGTCGGGAGCGGTCAGGTCGAGGATCCATCGCCCGGGGATGAGCATGAAGCTCGCGTGCCGCAACTCGATGGTGTTGCTGAGGGTCGCCCAGAGCGCCACCCAGATGGGCATCTGCAGCATCATCGGCAGACAGCTGAGCATATTGCCAGCCGGGTTGATGCCCTCCTTGCGGTACATGGCCATGGTTTCTTGGTTGAGCTTGTTGCGGTCGTTGCCGTACTTCTTCTTGAGCTCGTCCAGTTTGGGCTGGAGGTCGGCCATCCGGGTCTGCATCCGGGTCATGCTGACCTGGCCCTTCTTGGTAACCGGGTGCAGGATGACGCGGACGACAAGAACGAGGATGATGATGGCGATGCCCCAGTTGTGGGGCCAGATCCATTCGTGCAGCCCGATCAGCAGCTTGGTCATCAGCTCGGCGAGGGGGGTCCAGACGCAGAAGTAGTACTCCTCCTGGATCGTGCCCATGTAGTTCCGCTCGACGTAGGCAGGATGCTTCTCGGCGTCCCGAAACAGGCCCCGCTCCTTGGGGCTGACGTAAAGGTCGAAGCGGAACTGGGCCGGTTCGTCCGGCTTGACCTCGGTTGACCGTGAGATGAACCGGAAGGTCAAGTCGCCGTTCTCGTCGACGCCGGTGTTGTTGGTCAGGTGGATGACCTGCGTGGCCTCGAAGGGGGTGCAGTCCGCCTTGCGCTCGGCGTCGACGGGGGTCATGATGGCAGCAAAGTACTGGTTGCCCAAGGCCGCCCACACCAGCTTCGCGTCGACGTCGGGCCCGGGCAACGGGACCGGCTGAAGCTCCAGGATCGGATTGCCTTGATCGTCGTTCGCCTTGACAACCGTATCCTTGCGTTGCGTGCTGCCCGTCTTGATGCCCTCGGCCGTGCGCATCCCATGATAGACCTTGCGCGAGTCCCCTCGGACATCGAGTTCATGGACGTTGATCGGGCCCTGCTGGGTCAGGATGACGCGGTGGGGCCGCTTGTCCAGGCTCTCGACCCGAAGATCCATCACCAGGTCGTACTGGTTCTTGTAGAGCGTGTAGGTCTTGACGACGCGCAGGAAGGGCTTTCTATCGGCCTCGATCTTCGCCGTGCAGACAGCGACGTGGCGGTCGTCCTCGCGGCGACGCTCCATGGTCCATTCCTTGTCGTCCACGGAAACAGCGTGCCACTGGCCCTCCTTGGCCGAGGCGGCCCCGGGCGCATCAAACAGGATGTTGATCTCCTGGGTCGTCAGCGATCTGTAGAGCTTGCCGGTCTTCTGATCCTTCAAGGGCCGTAGCAGGTCGTAGGAATCGAACGGGTCGATGTCCTTGTCGCTGTCAGCCCGGTCGTCGCCCTTGGGGTAGTTGCGGTATCGCGCCAGCCGCGGGGCCAGGTCGACCTCGTCGATCGACGCGCCGCGACTGTTGAGCTTGATCATCATCGCGAACTCGCCGTTGGGGTCGTCACTGCCAAGCTTCACCCAGGCAGGGGGAACGGAGGCGACGCGAAGTCTCGGCACGCCAGCGGCCGCCGCGTCGGGCTCGGGCTGTTTCTGCGGCCCGGATGCGGGCGTTCCAGGAGCAGCAGCCACCTTAACTGGCGCGCCAGGGCCGCCCTGGACCTGTTGACTTGCGGGATGGGATGCAGCCGGCCGGTCCACAGCATCGGTCGTGGGCTGAGGCGCGGGCGCCTCAGCCTGAGCAGGCTGGGTGGTGGGGCGCTGGGGCGGCGTCGGCATGACGAACGGACTGATGGCCATCCAGAGGATGAAGACGATCACGGACGCCGCAAGGGCCACGACCAGCCGGCGGGTTTCCATCGATGGTTACCGTCCTTCCAACAACCGGGTGCCGAGGAAGTCGTCCAGTTCGGAGATGGCCTGAATCTTCCGCATCGCCTTCTCGCTGTCGTATTCCACGCGCATGAACTCGACCTCGTCGTCGTCATTGATGATGGCGTAGGAGGCCCGCGGGTCGCGGTCTCGGGGCTGACCCACGCTGCCGATGTTGATGATGGCCTTCTCTTCTCCAAGGGGGTAGCGACGCGGCTCGGGCAGTTCGTCAGGCGGATCGAAGTAGGGGTCGTCCAGGAAGATGCCGGGCACGTGCGTGTGTCCCACGAAGCACGCCTCGTGCTCCTCCATCCGGCGGAAGCTGTCTGCGATCTTGGAGGGGTTCGTGTAGACGTCTTCGCTGAACAGATACTCGTTGACTGGCTTGCGCGGGGAGCCGTGGACCAGCAGCATCCCATCGACGACGAGACGAACGGGCAATGCGCCGATGAAGTCCCACCGCCGGCCGCGCTGCTCCGGATCGGGCTCCTCCTCCAACAGCCGTCGGGTCCAGTAGCAGGCCCGCTCCGCCCCGACGTTAAAGTTGAAGGGCTCGAAAAGGACGGCCTGGTCGTGGTTGCCGCACAGACAGGCCTCACACCTGCTGGCGACCAGGTCCACGCACTCGCGGGGGTTGGCGCCGTAACCCACGACGTCGCCGAGACAGACGATCCGATTGATCCCTTGGCGGTCGATGTCGCTCAGAACCGCCGTCAGGGCTTCGAGGTTTGAGTGGATGTCGGAGATCAATGCCATCTTGCCGGCCATGAGATTCCCATTCGCTTGGCTTCGGCTGCGCCAGATGTCCGAGCGAGCAGACAAACCATTCATGTTAGGAGGTCGATTCCGGTACGTCAACGGCCCGGTGATCGCCTTTGGGGGGCCGCGGAGGTCATGTTCCTCCAGCGTACGACCGTGACAGCTGCCCGCACAACTCAGCGACGGCCGTGACGCGGTCGTCCGATGTGTCCACATCGATGTCGGCCAAGACGATGTCGCAGGGGCCATAGTCTCGAGCGCATCGCTTCAGGTCATCGGCGATTTCCTCTAGGGCCTTGGCGGCAAGATCCATCGGCGTGTACATGATCGCCCGCCGGGCGGCCGGGAAGGCCTGCTTGGCCGCAAGGAGATCGGAGTCCAGGCCCATATCGATGTAGCCCACGTCGGGCAAGGCGGCGTAGGGGGTCAAGTAGGGGTCTGCCGTCCACGCACAGTTGTGGACGCCCAACAGGCCGAAGGTCTCGGCGAAGCGGCGGTCGAAGGGCATGAGCAGATCGCGGTATTGGTCCGGGCTGACCATGTTGACCAGGCAGTTGCTGATCGTGAAGTGCCGGACGTCGACGCCGGTGTCGCGTTGCCGATCGTAGAGCCGACGTGCGGCGTCCGTCATCGTCTGTGCGATGCATTCGAACAGACGCCGGGCCCGCCCGGGCTCCAGGAGCATGTCCGAGAAGACGTCCTGTCCGCGAAGTCGAAACGCGCTGTTGAGCACCCCCTGCCAGTTGATGTAGCCGTGTACACGACCCATCTCGCTGGCGATCCAATCCACCTGGTCCATCAGGTGTGCGAAGAACGGGTTGGTATCCAGGTCGGGCGGCTCGATGTTGTCGACCTGCTCATCGGTCAGGTGGGTTCCTGGCGTGTCGGGCCAACCATCTTCGGCGTAGATGATCTGCATGCCGTAGATGGCGGCCACGCTGCAGGCGCCGAACGTGCCCGTCAGCAGGTCGGGGGGCCTGTCGGGGTCGTCGACCCATCCGATGGGGATTCCGCTGAACCGTCGCTTCAGCTCATGGGCCATCGCCCTCATTGCATCCCGGCGGTAGGACGGATCTGTGTGCCACCGTTCGCCGAAATCGATGCCGAGGGCCTGGCGGTACCACCTGGGCACAAAGCCGATCTCCGGGCGGAGGTAGGGCTCGTCACCGGTGGCCGGCCTCCGCGTGGCCGGGGCGCTGGGGGCGATGTAGCTGATCAGTTGTCTTGGCGATTCCCTGGTCATCGCTGAGGCAACCCCATACGGGCCCGGGCTGGCAAGACATCCGACCGAATCGTAACGTCAAGGATCGCTGCGCTCCACACCGAACCGTGGGTCGGTGGGTCGATTTGCAGGTCGAGGGGGGCGGCGTAACCGGGTACCATGGGCCAACGGATGTCGACGGCGGGAATGAGAGGGCCGCCGCCGTTCTGGCGAATGCGTCTTCCAGACAGCACGGGGTGAAGGATGAGCGGTCATTGCCGCTGGGCCTGGACGACCGGCGTCGCGTCGATGGTGTCGCTGGCAACGTATTCGACGGCTGCAGGCAACGCCGACGGCACGTGGCCCATCGAACGCCACGACACGCGAAACACCGGGGCGACGTGTCTGCGCGGTCGGATCACCGAGCCGAAGGTCTGGTGGACGTACTACCTCGGCCCGCCGCGGATGAATCGTGCGGAGACCGAGGCTGCCAAGGCATTCACACAGCACGACCTGGACGGCGATGGCCGGCCGGAGCAGGTCCACGTGGGCGGGCGAACGGTCGCCGTCAATAACGCATCCGGTGAGCGGCTGTGGACGTATACCATCCCCAACAACTCGGGGATCTCGTCGTGTTGCTACAAGGTCGCGCGGGTCCTGCCGGGCAGCAAGGGGCTACAGATCCTGGCCGCCAGTTCGCGAATGGACACGGGCGAGGGCTACGCATGGTGCTTTTCGTTCGAGGACGGGGCTGATCGCGGCCGGATCGTCTGGCAAACCGAGAACCTGACCGGTATGCACGCCCCGGAAGGCATCGTCACCGATGTCGACGGGGACGGGCGGATGGAGTTCTGCCTGGCACCGCACTATCGCGTCCTGGTTCTCGACGCCGTGACGGGGAAGACGAAACATACGGTTAAGTGGGACGTCGGGCGGAACTACGGGCTGTTTGCGGCCGAGGACGTCGACGGCGACGGGTGTCGAGAGCTGTTGGTCATCTGCGACTTCGTACTGCACATCGATCTGATCGACATCTCACCCGGCGGCCGGGCCGGACTCGGCTGGACCCAGCGGTACATCCCCGGCGCGCAGTTCGATGGCGCGCGGCAGGTGTATATCCACGCCGGGCTCAATGCGCTGGCCGATCTGGACGGCGACGGCACGTGGGAGATCTGGTTCAACCTGTACAACTACGGCGGGGACGGCAAGTGGCACCTGCATATCCTGGACGCTCGCACGCATGAGGTCCGTTGCGATCGGCCGGGCTGGTACTTGTGCGGGGGCGAGGACTTGGACGGCGACGGTCGGATCGAGATCGTGGCGATGCACTGCGATCGGCAGCGTCCCGCTGCGTTCGGGCGAATGGCCGTTCTGAAGTTCGCCGGCGGGACGGTCCGCCAGGTCGCCGGGCTGGATCGCGCCCGTCCCGTCCTGACGCGCAAGTTGCCGCCGCTGCACGTGGCCAGCAACGTCGACGACGGGGCGCGGGGCCTGTTGATGTCGGGCCGGCGGTTCTTCGCGGTGACCTCGAGCGACGGCCAACGGGGCGATGCGGTGGTGGCATTGGAACTGGCGGATGGGCGGCTTGCCGAACGCGGCCGGTACACGGCGAAGGGCGCGGACCTGGATGTCCTGTCGCTGACTGGGAAGGGACAAGGAACGCACCTAACCCTCCGCGACGTCGTCGGCGCGTGGCGGCAGGTGCTGAACCGGGACATGAAGCCGGCAGGCCAGCGCGTGCCGGACACGTCACCGGGGTTCGTCGCCGTGCCGATCGTTGCGGACCTGGGCGGCGGGGTCAACTCGATCGTCGTGCCCAACAGTGCCGGGCAGATTGTGGCGCTACAGCATCGCGATGCGGGCGGGCCGCGGGAGATGTGGCGGTCGCCGGGCCGAGGGATGACGCAATGGGGCGGCTACTCCAACGCAAACCGCGGCGTGGTCGCCAGTGACATCGACGGGGACGGCCGGGACGAGATCGTCTGCTCGCATCGGACGCAGGATGGGGACGGGACGCTCCGCGTGCTGCGTCGCGACGGGTCGGTGTTGTGGGAGCACGCGTTCGAGCGCGTGCCGGTGGGCGGCCTGGAAGCGGGGGTCGACCTGTGGTCGGTGGGACGCTTCACTAACCGAAAGGGCCACGACATCTGGGTCACGCTGCACCGGACGAGCAAGGGCAGCAATGAGAGCTGCGTGCTGAGCGGGCAGGACGGTCGAGAGCTGTGGAACATCAAGACCATCCAGGCGGACACGGGCGGGGGCGGCAAGGTCTCGCGACCGTTCGGACAGGCGTGGCCCTTCATCGCAGACGTGAACGGCGATGGGTTGGACGAGATCGGCATGTGCCCGTATGAGATCTACTCGGTCACGCGGGGTGGCGACGGACAGCACGTGATCGGGCCGTTGTGGTTCATCAACAAGAAGTACTTCGGTCGGTGGCTGGCGTACTTCTCCCCGACGCTGGTCGATCTGGACGCAGACGCGAAGCCGGACGTCTTCTTGAACACCGCCTCGTGCACGGCCGGCGGCGTGGCGGCGATCGCGTTGGACGGCACGCCGAAGTACGTACACTGGCACGACAACCCGACCGGCTGCGGAAGCTATCAGGCCGTGGCCGACGTCGATGGCGACGGGCGGGTCGAGATCGGCGCGTCGCACATCGACGGGCGGTTTCGGTGCTATCGCGGGTCGGACGGCGAGGTACGATGGGAACAGAAGCTGCCGCCCGGCGGGTGCTCACATGTGGTGGCAGCCGACATCGATGGCGACGGGACGGGCGAGTTCGTCTTCGTCGGTCCTGACAACACGCTGTACGCGCTTCGCGGCAAGATGGACGCGCCAGGCGGGCGTGTGGCCTGGAAGCTGCCATTGGGCACGACCGGGACGCCCATCATCGCGGACGTCAACGGCGATGCGACGGCCGAGATCCTCCTGGTCGGCGGCGACGGGCGGCTCCGCGTCATCGGACAGACTGAGGGAAAATGAGGCGGTTGCGAGAAACTGGTCGGCAGGAACGGAATAAGATGGTTCACTACAAGAACGGCGTGACGAATCGACGGATTGTGGGATGTGTTGGGGTCTGGGCGATCTGGGCCGCGTGCGGTGCCGCACGGGCTGAGGCCGCCAAGGCAGGTGCGACGTCGGCCAAGTGCACGGTTGCCGTCTCCGGTCATGCGTTTCACTTCGGCCCGCGTGGCGGGCGCGTCAAGGGCGGCGAGGTCACGGTCCTGGAGCGGCCCGAGCTGCGCACGCTCACCGGCAAGCGCGGCGCCTGGCGAATTGACGGATTGGCGCCCGGCAGCGAGGCCACGTTCGTTTTCAAGCATCGCGGTTACTTCACGACGCAGACGGCCACGTTCAAGCTCGGCGACGGAAACCTCGAGCGTGTGACCTTCCAGGTCCCGCCGGACCTCATTGTCAAGGGCTTCGGGCTGGTGCTCGGCTTCACGCCCGATCCCGACTTCTGCCAACTGGCCTCGACCGTCACGCGCGTGGCCGAGTCGATGTACGGGTCGAAGGGACCGACGCACGGCGAGCCCGGCGCGACGGTGACAATCGATCCGCCGCTGCCGGCCAAACACGGACCGATCTACTTCAATCTGAAGCTGTTCGACAACGGCGCGCAGGTCATCTGGCCGGACCGGTCGCTGAAGCAGACGACCCTGGACGGTGGCGTGCTCTACATCGATGTACCTCCGGGCGAGTACGTCCTGCGGGCCCACAAGCCCGGCGTTGAGTTCAAGCCCGTCAAGGTCAAATGCCGCGCCGGCGTGCTCGTGAACGCCTCGCCGCCGTGCGGCTTACAAGCGCTAAATCGGGTCAGTGGCAAGGCCACCAGTGCCGCTGATTCGCCAACGTCCTCGATCCGTATTCCCGACCGGCATCCATATCTGGCGATCACGCGGCAAGACGTCGCGAGGGCCAAGAGGCTAACAGCCAAGTTCCCGTGGGCGAAGCGCGCGATGGAGAGCCTGATCGACGCGGCGAACGACGAGGTCGCCAGGCCGTTCGGCAAGCTGCCGAAGCAGGGAGATTGGGGACATCGCGGCGTGTCCGGTCGGCTGTTTGAGGTCGGGGTTGCGCATGCCATGACGGGCGATCGGCGATACGCCGAGTGGGTCCGCGACGTCCTGCTGCGATACGCGGACATCTATCCGGGCCTGCCGCTGTGGCGAAAGCGGTGCAAGATGCTGTCGGCCTCGCCGCTGATGGAGGCGACCTGGTTCGTGCCGCTCGTGCAGGCGTATGACCTGGTGGCCGACAGCGAGGCCTTCACGGACGCGCAACGGCGGCACGTCGAGAAGGACCTGCTGCGGGCGGCGATGGTCTGCTTCAAGATCGACGACTTCGAGAAGGACGACCGGATCAAGGACCTGCACTACCGCTGCTACAACTTCCAGGCGTGGCACATTTCTGCGATCGGTCTGGCGGGTCTGGCCCTCAAGGACGCCGAGTTGGTCGACTATGCCGTGAACAGTCCGTACGGGTTCAAGCACCTGGTCGCGCACGACCTCCGCGACGACGGCCTGTTCTGGGAGCGGTCGATCGGCTACCACCACTTCGTGATCGCCGCGCTGCAGCCCTTCACGGAGGCGATGATGCACTGCGGGGTGGACCTCTACAACCTGTCGGTGCCCAACGACAGGTCGAAGGACGAGGACTGCCACTACGTCACGGATACCAGCGACAAGCCCAAGTCGTTTCGGTACATGTTCGAAGCGCCGTTCTATGCGATGTTCCCCGATCGGACGTACATCGCGATGGGCGACAGCGGTCGGGGGCCGCTGCGCGCGAACGCGCACTACCTGATCGCCTACCATCGCTGCCGCGGGCCTAGACTGTCGTGGCTGCAGTTTCAGGATGGACCGTCGGGAGGGGGTCGGCGGGACGCCGGACGTGTGGGGTTCCTACATTACTACCGCTACGGGTACCGCTACGAGCGAATCCGGCTCAACGGTCAGCCCGTGACTTGGGGACGCGTGGACGGGACGTATCGCCAGCAGGGCGATGCCCTGCTGGCCGACGACGGCGGCAGTCGTCAGCCGGATCGCTACCTGCTGAACGACGCGGACCTCGGCGATTTTGCGCTGGAATGGACGATGACGCGGCTGCGGGATTCCGGCAAGGACGAGCGGGCGTGGGTGGTGTACCACGTCGACGGCGCGAACACCGAGTTCCGCAAGACGTTTGCGCTGCCGGGGTATCTGCCTGAGCTGAACCGTCCCTATCGGTTTCGCCTGGAAGTCTCCAATCGCCGAGCCAAGCTCGTCCGCGACGGGGAGATCGTGTCCACCAAGCCCAGCAGCTATCGCCCGAAGCCGTCCTGGCAGTGGCTGGTGTACGAGGCGCCGCAGATGGGGTGGACGCCGATAGACTCGTTTAGCGGCCCGACTTGGGGTGACGGGACGTTCGCCAACACCGGGGTGTTCGAGAACGGTTGTTCGCTGTTTCCGTCGAGCGGGCTGGCCGTGCTTCGGCAGCGCGCTGGCGATTTCACGAGGGACAGCAACGCGACGGCCGTCGCGTTCAGCTACGGGCCATACGGCGGCGGGCACGGCCACCCGGACAAGCTGAGCATCGTCGTCTACGCGCAAGGGCGGCAGTGGACCCCGCACTTCGGGAGCATGCCGTACGAAAGCAAGTGGAAGGCCGAGTGGACCAGCCAGACGATCAGCCACAACACGGTCGTCGTGGACGGCGTCTCGCAGAAGCCGACGGGCGACCGCAACGTCATGTGGCCGGCCGATCACTTCCGCAGCAAGGTGCTGGGCAAGCTCGAGCGATTCGATCCGGAGCGGAAACGGGTGTCGGCATGCTGTGACAGCGCCTACGACGGGATTGGCTTGCGTCGGGCCGTACAGCTCGTGGACAACTGCGTCATCGACGTATTCGACGTCGGCCCCGCCGATTCGAAGTCGACGCCGCAGCCCCGCCAGTTCGACTACGTCCTGCACGTCGACGGGAAGTTGTCCGACAGCACCGTGAAGCTGGCTGCGTGCGGTGGCGCGCTGGGTGACAGATGCGGCTATCAGCACGTTCAGCAGCGACAGACTGGCGTGATCGACGGCGTGGGCGCCCTGACGTTCGCGGCTGGGGACAAGCGGTTTCGCGTTTGGGTGGCGGCGCTCGACACGACACCGATGCGCGTCCTCATCGCCGACGGTCTGACGAACAACCCGAATGTGACCATGCCGATGCTGGTCCTGCGACGGAAGGGCGCGGCGGCCCGATTCGTCACGGTGATGGAGCCCATAGAGACGGCGGGTCCCGTCCGCGCGGTCCGCGTGGAGACGGATCATGTGATCCTGGTACGTGCGGCGGGCGAGACGAGGGTTGGACTATGACAAAACGATTTCGACTGGCGGTCAGTTCGATCGAGAAGAGCAACTGCGTCGAGCACTGCGTCGGCGCGATCGTGGAGGCGGGCACGCGCGGGGCCGACCTGATCGTGCTGCCCGAGGAGGCGGATATCATCTCCGGAGCCGATCCCGGCCAGCACGCTCTCGAGGCGCATCCCGTCTTTGCGGCGTTTCGAGCCGCGGCGATCAAGGCCAAGGTGGCCATCATCGCGTCGCTGTCCGCGAAGGTCGACGGCGGACACGCCAACACGGGATTCCTGCTGGACGGCACGGGCAAGCTCGTCGGGCTATACCGCAAGAAGCACCCCGCCCCATCAGAAGAGGCGATCGTCACCACCCCGGCCCGGGGCGACCCGTTCCCCGTGTTCGATCTGAAGGGGGTCAAGATCGCCATCGCGATCTGCATGGACATCCATTTTCCCGAGATGTTCCGCATCTACGGCCTGAAAGGCGCCGACGTCGTCTGCATGCCGACGATGTATCTCGACTATACGGGCGACATGCTGGAGGCCTCCGAGAAGGCCCGCGCAATCGACAACCAGATGTACTTCGCCCTGTCGCGCTATATCGAGAAGCCCTTCCTGGCCGGCAAGAGCATGGGCTACGCCAAAGTGATCGCCCCCGACGGCCGCATCATCGCATCGACCGCACACCGGGAGGGCGTGGCCATCGCCGAGTTCGACCCCAAGTGGCGGATGCCCTTCTGGGTCACCGAAGAACCGCTCCGGTCGATGTACCCGGACCTGCGCGTGATGTTCGAACGGATCCGCCGGCCCGACTTGTATGGGGATGTGGTGCAGCCCAAGAAGAAAGGGTGAAACGTCAAAACGTCAAAACGTCGAAACGTCGAAACGTCGGGGGCGGGGGGTTAGCCTTTGACGGCGCCGGACGTCAGGCCGGCCAGGAATTCCTTTTGTAGGAGGAAGAACAGGACGATCACGGGGAGGATGCTTAGGAGCGTGCCGGCCATCAGTGAGCCGTATTCTTGACTGTACAGGCCGACCATTTGGTTCAGGGCGATGGGCAGCGTGAAGCGGGCGTGGTCCTGGAGGACAATCTGGGGCCACAGGAAGCTGTTCCACGAACCCATGAAGGCGATAAGCGTGAACGCACCGACCATCGGGCGCGAAACCGGCAGGACGACCTCCCAGTAGAGACGAAACTCACTGCACCCGTCGATTCGGCCAGCGTCCAACAGCTCGTCGGGGATCTGCAGCATGGACTGCCTGAACAGGATGATGCCGAACACGCTGACGACGGCCGGCAAGATCAGCGCCCAGTACGTGTCGACCAGCCCCATCTGATAGATCAGCTTGTACATGGGAGCGAGCAGGACCTGGCCGGGGATCATCATGGTCGCCAGCATGAGGACCATGATCGGGCGCTTGCCGCGAAACTCGTACTTGGCCAGCGCGAACCCGGCCAGCGAAGAGAAGAAGACCTGCAACAGCGTCACGCTCGTGGCGATGAACATGCTGTTGGTCATGTACCGAAAGAACGGGACCTGCTTGAATAGGCTTCGGAAGTTCTCCAGCGTCGGGTCCGGAGACGCGAAGAGATAGTGGAACAGGTCGTTGGGTCCTTTGAGGGCCGCACACACCAGCCAGAACAGCGGGGTCAGCACGACGCACGCCGCCGCGGCCAACACCAGGTGAATGGCGATCACGAGCAAGATGTCGAAGCCCGCCTTGCTCCTCATGCGTCTCGCTTCCATAAGCCCATGACCTTCGCCTGGGCCAGGCTGATCGTCAGGATGATCAACACCAGCGCCCAGCCGATCGCGCTGGCGTACCCGAGGTCGCCCGTCGAAAACCCCGTGCTGAACAGATACATCACGATGGTCAGGCCCGCCTGATTCGGCCCGGGGGTCTGCCGCAGCAGGACGTAGGGCAGCTCGAAGAGCTGGAACGAGCCGATCGCGCTCATGATCATGATGAACACAGCGATGGGCTTGATGCCGGGGAACGTGACGTGGATGAACTGCTTCCAGCGATTGGCGCCGTCCACCTGGGCGGCCTCGTAGAGCTGCGGGTCGACCGCCTGCAGCGCCGCCAGGAAGTAGATCATGTTGAATCCCACGTACATCCACAGCGCCGTCAAGACCAGCGCGGGCATGACCAGGCTGGGGTCCATCAGCCATTTCGTCTCCAACCCCATCCCCAAGACCGCATGGATCGCCCGGTTGAGCAATCCGAACCGGGGGATGAAGATCAGCGAGAACAGGACGGCGACGAAGACCTGCCCGACCAGGTGGGGCGAGAAGAAGGCGAGCCGAAAGAAGCTCCTTGCCCTGACCCATCGCGCGTTGAGCAACAGCGCCAACCCCAGACTGAGCGGGAGCTGCACGAACACGCTGAAGAACGCGAACGTGGCCGTGTTTCGAACGGCCGTCCAGAAATCCGGGTCGCGGAGCATGAACCGGAAGTTATCGAGCCCGACGTAGGCCGTGCTCTTGGGGCCGCTGCTGGCCTGGAAGGCGAACAGGATGCTCTGGATCAGCGGGTAAACCATGAACGTGGCGAACACGATGATGAAGGGCGAGATGAAGACGTACGGCGCCGCCTTTCGCTGTAGGGTCCAGAATCTGGTTGCGGATGGCTGGCTCACTGGAACGGGTTCCTCCGCACCAGGGCGCGGACGTCGTCGGCCTTGGATTTCAGCATGGTCCTGGCGAAGTCGGCGAAGCCGTCCTCACCGTGCTCTCGGTAGTAGAGGACACATTCGGTGATGGCCTCGCCGGTCTTCTCCTTGGCCATCTGGGCATAGGGGCTCGAGTATTGCGGCGGCGTTTCGTCCGCCAGGTCGACGTAGAGCCGACCGATCGGCTGGCCCGACCAGTACGCCCGCGGTTCGTCCAACGAGGGCTGGTTCCACGCGTCGCGGATCGGCGGGATAATGTTCGTCTGCCGAAAGCGCCTGTCGAAGGACTCGGTGGCGTAGTACAGATGCACCGCCAGCTCCCACGCCAGGTCGTGGTGCTGCGATTTCTTGGTGATACCGATCATCGTGCCCCCCCACGTGCTCGTCCGACGTCCGCCGGGCTCGACGGCGGGCATGGGCATCAGCGCCATCTCGCCGGCGATTCGCGGGATGTCATTCTCGAAGAATCGGGTCCGCCAGTCGGGACAGATGAAGCACAGCAGGTAGCCGGCCTCGACCTGTTGGGTCAGGATCTGTTGGTCCCCGAGCGAGTTGCCGATTCTCCCGGGCCCCGCCACCAGCGGGACGTACCAGAGCAGCGTGGCCAGCGCCGTCTCGTCGTCCATCGTCAGTCGGCCTTCGGCGTCGAAGTACCCACCCCCGCGCTGGAACAGCAACACCTCGAAGTTCGCGTAGCTCGTGTCCGACAGTTCGATCATGTACCGATCGATGGTCCCGTCGCCGTCCAGGTCGCGCGTGACCTTCCTGCCGGCGGCGATGAACTCGTCCCACGTGTCGAGCGTGTCCGGGTCGATGCCTTCCGCCTCGAACAGGTCGCGGCGGTAGGCGAGCATCACCGGATGCACGTCGTGGGGCAGGCCGAAGACCCGCTGACGCGTGCTCCACGGCGCGAAGCGCGTCTGAACGATCCGGTCGTACAATCCCGTGGCGCGGAGCCGGTCGGTCAGATCGAGGAAGCCGATCTCCTCGAGCGGCCCCCGCCAAAACATCCCGACGGAGCTGATCTCGGTCTCGACCAGGTCGGGGACATCGAGGTCGGCCCAAAACGCCGCCTGCATCCGGGACGTCACGGCCTGTCCGTGGACAAGCTGAAGATCGACTTTGACGCCGGGATGCGCCTGCTCGAACTGCGGGATGATGTCACGGTAGGCGTCGTAGTGCGTCCGCGCGAAGACCCAGACGCGAAGCGTCGTCTGGTCAACCCGCCCCTCGCCCGAGCCGCGGGCAGGATGGAACAGCAGCCACCCAGCGGACAGCACGAACAGCACGAGCAGCAACGTGGGTGCTGGACCGAATGGAAGCCGATTCACCGGGCCCTCCCTCGCCCTGCGCGCTGAATCATCTTTGGGCCATTCTAGTTACCCGTCGGCACGCCGTCACGTCCGGGGACCCTTTGCCTCGGCGAAGGGAAGGCGTAACATGCATTGTAAGAAGACGGAGTATGCCATGGGCAAATGGCAACGGTTTCGGAGCTGGGCGCTGGTCGCCTCGCTGCTCTGCTGCATGATGGGCGGGTGCTTCCCGAGTTGCGACTGGGACGACGGCAGTGACGATGGTGCTGATGGTGATGACGGCGGCTGGGACAACGACGGGGGAATTGAACCGACGCTGGGCCCCCTGCCGCTCGATCAGATCCAGTTCTGGGCCTATCAGATTCAGGACGTGTCCGCATCAGGCAATGTGAGTGCGCTGGCCAACTCGCAGTACGACATGTTGGTGCTCGAGCCGACGCGGACGGACTGGTCGTCGGACGATCGCGACTTCGACACGAAGGCGATGACGGATCTGCTGAAGGCGACGGCGGCCAGCGACGGCGAACATCGCAAGCTGTTGATCGCCTACATCGACATCGGGGAGGCGGAGGACTGGCGGTGGTACTGGACGTGGTCGACGAGGTGGCCGGTGGGCCAACCACGCCCCGCCGATTGGCCCGACTACATCCTCAGCCACGATCCTGACGGGTGGGGCGGCAACTACCCGGTCGCCTACTGGGACGCGCGGTGGAAGGACGTGATCATCTATGGGCAGAACCAGACCAGCGCGCCGCACGGGGACTACACCAGCGCCGTCGACGAGGCAATCCGGGACGGCTTCGACGGGGTCTACCTCGATTGGGTCGAAGGCTACGAGGACGCCGACGTGGTGGCCGCCGGACGGCGGGCAGGGGTGGATCCGGCCGAGGAGATGATCGCCTTCATCGGAGAGATCCGGGCCTACGCCCGGCAGCGCAAGCCGGGCTTCTTGATCATCCAGCAAAACGCCGCGGCGCTGATGGACGGACATCCGGGGCTATTGGACGTCATCGACGCGATCGCTCAGGAGGAGGTCTGGTTCGCCGGCGACGCGACGGACGACTGGTCCGACCCCGACGGCTATGACTGGGCCAACGACCCGACGCTGACGGACTACTACATCGAGTATCTGGACCAGTACCTGGCCGCCGGCGTACCGGTCTTCAATTGCGAGTACGCGCTGAACAAGGCCTCGCGGGCGTATTCGCGGTCGGCCGCGAAAGGCTATGTCGCGTACTGCACGCGTCGCTCGTTGAGTCGTTTGACGACGACGCCCCCACCGGGATACTAGATTCGCTCTCGACTGACCCGTTTCTCGTGCCGGGGGAACCATGCTCGGACACCCGCAACGAAGGCAACAGGACGGCATGTGGATGCCTTCGGTCAGAGCGCTTCGGTGGCTCGGTGTCTGTGTCATCGTTCTGCTGACCGTCTCAAACGTGGTTGACAGCGTCGCCCTTGGTGCGTCGACCTCGTCCCAGGCCGTCTCGACTGCGGCACCGTCTTCGGCGCCCGATCGCGCGGGGCCCGACCAGGTCTACGGCCTGTGGGTCATCGCGCCGGCCGTCCTGGCGATCGGGCTGGCCATCGCGCTGCGTCAGGTGATCCCCGCGCTGGCCTTGGGCATCTTCGCGGCCGCCATGATGCACCTGCCCTGGAGCGACGCCGTCGAGCCGGGCAGCTTCGCCTACAACCCGATCGCAGGCGTGATCGTCGCCGTAGAAACCTACCTGATCGGGACGCTTCGCGACGTCGATCACCTGATGATCATCGTGTTTACGTTGGTGATCGGCGGGGTGGTCGAGGTGATATCCGCCAACGGCGGCACGGCCGCCATGGTCGACCGGATCAGCCGATGGGCGTCCAACCCGCGGCGGGGTCAGCTGGCGGGTTGGGCGGCGGGTGTGGCGATCTTCTTCGGCGACTACCCGAACATGCTCATCGTCGGCCCGACGATGCGGCCGGTGTTCGACCGGTTGCGGATCAGCCGCGCCAAGCTCGCTTACATCGTCGACTCGACGGCCGCCCCCATCGCGTCGCTTGCGCTGGTCGGCACGTGGGTGGGCGTCCAAGTGGGTTACATCCAGGACGGCCTGGCCGACGTCGCGGCGAACGGCGGAGCGTCGTGGATCAACGACCTGGGTGCGTTCCAGGTCTTCGTCGCGAGCATCCCGTATCGTTTCTACCCGCTGTTCGCCATCGCGCTCGTGCTGATCGTGGCCCTGCTTCGCCGCGATTTCGGCCCGATGCTCCCCGCGGAGCGCCGCGCCGCCGGCGCGCGTCGACACGCAGACGACGACGCGAACGAGACCGACGCCGGCCCACGGGGAGCCGCTTCGGAGAAGGGCGTCGATCCGCTGGACTGGCGCGATGCCCGAGACATCGCCAGCGGCGCCCCGGCTGCCACCGAGACGCCCCCGACCTCCTACTGGTTCGCCGTCGGTCCGATCCTGGCCCTCATTGCCACCACGCTGACCTTGCTCATCCTGACCGGCTGGGCCAGGCTGCCCGCAGGCGAATCGTTCAGCCTCCGCGCGGTCATGTCGCATGCCGAGTCGTCCCGCTCGATGATGTACGCCAGCCTGATCACCGTCGTCCTGGCGATCGGGATCTCGCTGGCGCGGCGGAAGCTGACGCTCGCCCAAGCCATGGACGCCGTCATGGTCGGCTTCGGGCGGATGCTCCTGGCCGTGGTGATCCTGTCGTTGGCGTGGGCGTTCTCCGACGCGATGCGCTCGCTGCATCTGGCCGAGGTCGCGACCGTGGGACTTCGCGATGCCGGCGTCGGCGTGGGGGTCCTGCCGATCCTGGTCTTTTTGGCCGCCGCGGGCGTCTCGTTCGCGACGGGCACGTCCTGGGGCACGATGGGCATCCTGGTGCCGGTGACGGTGTCGGTGGCGGCCGAGCTGGCGACCGACCTACCGCCGGATGTCGCCCGCACCGCCCTGTCCGCCAGCGTCGCCGCCGTCCTGGCCGGCGCGATCTTCGGCGATCATTGTTCCCCCATCAGCGATACGACGGTCCTGTCGGCCGCCGCCTCCCAGTGCACCGTCGAGGATCACGTCTGGACGCAGATGCCCTACGCCCTGCTCGCCGCCGGCGTGGCCATCGTCGCTGGCTACCTGCTCAACGACTGGGCCGGTCTGCACCCGATCGCATGCCTCGGGATCGGTGCGGCCGCGCTCGCCCTCGTGGTTCGTCTCGTCGGGCGGCCAACGTGGATCGCGGGGGCACCCATGGGTACAGGCAATCCCGAGGCAAACGAGGAGCAGATCCGATGAAACGCCGTGAGTTCCTCAAGAAGGCTGCGGTTCCGCCGGCCGCGATGGCGGTCGGCCAGGCGCTACAACCCCTTCGCGCCGCTGAAGCGGCGACGCTGCCTCGCCGCGCGTACGGGCGGACCGGCGTGCAGTTGTCGATCCTCGGATTCGGCGGGTACATCCTGAACGGCCTCGATCAGCAGACGGCCGATCGGCTCGTCGCCCAGGCCATCGAACACGGCGTCAACTACTTCGACGTCGCCCCCACCTACGGAAGCGCCGAGGTGCGGCTCGGACCCGCTTTGCAGCCCTACCGCAAGGACGTCTTCCTCGCCTGCAAGACGACCCAGCGACGTCGGGAGGGCGCCGAGAGGGAGCTCGAGGCGTCGTTGAAGCGGCTCCGGACCGACCACTTTGACCTGTACCAGCTTCACGCCCTCACGCGGGTCGAGAAGGACGTGGACGCGGTCTTCGCAAAGGGCGGCGCGATGGAGGCCTTCATCAAGGCCAAGAAGGCGGGGCGCGTGCGGTTCCTGGGGTTCTCGGCGCATTCCGAGGAGGCGGCACTGGCCGCGATGGACCGCTACAAGTTCGACTCGATCTTGTTCCCGGTGAACTACGCCTGCACCTACAAGGGCGACTTCGGTCCGCGGGTGGTCGCCAAGGCCGTCTCGCAGGGGGCGGCCATCCTCGCCCTGAAGGCCATGGCACGGGAGCGGTACACGAAGAAGGACGACCCGGATCGCAAGAAGTACCCCAACTGCTGGTACCGTCCCCTGTCCGATCCCGCCGAGGCCGTTCTCGGCCTGCGATTCACACTGACCCAGCCCGTGACTGCGGCCATCCCCCCGGCCGATGGATCGCTGTTCCAGCTCGCGCTTCGCCTCGCCACGCCGGTCAAGCCCATCACGGCCGACGAGGAGAAGAAGCTCCGCGCCATCGCCGCCAACGTCAAACCGGTCTTCAGCAGGACGTGAGGCGATGGCCGTCGGCATCACCCGTCGAGTGATCACGTCCTGTCACGTCGCCGCTCAAACCGCGTACGAGCGAAACGACGTGCTGGAAACCAAACGAGGCAGCGTCTCACCAGGAGACGCTGCCTCTTAGGTGTGCCAGAATGTGTCTTCTCGAAATCCGCTCGACCTCCCGTCAGCGTGACTGACGTCGACGGCGCAACCACGAACCCGCGCCCGCCAGGCCCAGCGCGCACAGGCCGCTGAGGGCGGGTTCAGGCGGATAGTGAGCCGTCCCCGTCACGTCGACAATCAGGTCCAGCGTAAACGTGTGTTCGGCTGCCGTACTCCAGATCTTGACCCCGAACGTCCCGTGGAGGTTCACGGCGACGGTGTCGCTCATTCCCGCCGACGTGGTGATGATTACGTCGAAGTCCAGCGGCTCCCCCGCCCAAGTGTTCGACTCCCAGGGCGTCCCCACCAGACCCGTGATGGACACGAGGATTTCGGCATAGACATCGGTGCTGATCGTGCCGGCGCCGCCCGCACCAAGGTGACCCGGGGCGACCGGAGCGAAGTCCATGAAGACCGCACTGCCGGTGTAAATGTTGACCGTCATCAGCCCCATCAATGACAGGTCGAGCGCCTCGGTGTTGGTCATTGCGCTCTGGGTGAGGACGAATGTGTCGCTCTGGCCGATGTGGCCGTTGCTGGCGTAGATCGCCACGCCAAACGTGCCGTCCATGGCCCCGCTCACCGAATCGGGTGTCGCGAGGCCATCGGGGCTCACGTCCATCGTCAGCGTGCCACTGATGATGTCAAACGTGAGGCCAATCTCATCCCCGATCACCGGCGTGGCCGCAAAGCACAGGACGCCCATTGCGCGCAGTAATCTCATACCCGCTGCCTCCTTCCTCCACAGGCCTTTCGCTCATCGCCTTCCACCGGCCGATCCAGTGCTTCTCTCTCTTGCCTACAGCGTCCTTGGGAAGCCTGTCTCGTCACAGCGAACCGGACGTGTCCACCTCCCGCGTGGCGCCCTGGGGGTCCGGCTGCCGTCGACGGCGCAGCCAGGTACCGGCGGCGCCCAGCCCCAACGCAGTCACGCCGCCGAGGGCTGGGTCGGGCACGACGTGCGCCGTCCCGACCACATCCACGATCAGGTCGAAGGTCAGCGTCTGCGTGACCGCCGTGACGCCAATCTCGTACCCGAACGTCCCGCGGATGTTGACCGTGATGGAGTCGCTGATGTTGGCGGACGTGTTGACGCTGACCGTGAAGTCCAGGGCCTCGCCCGCCCACGTCTTCGTGTCCAGCGTCGTATTGAGGGTACCCACCACGAGGATGAGGGCCTCCAGATAGGCATCGGTCTGGATGGTGTCGGACCCGCCCGGACTGATGTGTCCGGGAACGACGGGGGCGAAGTCCTGGAACCGCGCACTGCCAGGACGGATCTTGACCGTAGCGAGGCCCATCAACATCATCTCGACTTCCTCGGAGTTGCAGATGTCGCTGTCGGTCAGGATGAACGTGTCGCTCTGGCCGATGTGGTTGTCGCTGGCATAGATCATCATGCCGAACGTGCCGTCGGCGTTTACGGTCACCGGATCCGGTTGGACGGCCCCATCCGGGCTCACGTCCACCGCGAACGATCCAGCGACGATGTCGAAATCAATGGCCCACGCCGCGCCCATGGCCGGAGCAGCCGCAGAGCACAACACTCCCATCAGGACTGTGGCTTTCATGCCCCCACTCCTCTGTCTTTTGGATCGGGGAACCTTCCCATCTTCGCGTGATCATGGCACGAGACCTGTGGAGGCCGCGCACCCTATTCCTCCAACCTCCCAACTTGCTAGCCTAAATATACCCGATTTTCATCGGAACGTCAAGACGACCTTCGGCAGCTTCCGTTCGGTGTGGCGTATCGCATGTCTCAGGAACGCGCAGAGTCTCAAGCCAAACGAGGCAGCGTCTCGGTCGGAGACGCTGCCTCTCGGGAGTGCCAGAATGTGTCTTCTCGAGGTCCGCGCGACCTCCCCGTCAGCGCACCTGACGCCGACGGCGCAACCACGAGCCCGCACCCGCTACACCCAGCGCACACAGGCCGCCGAGGGCGGGTTCAGGCGGGTAGTGGGCCGTGCCCGCTACGTCGACGATCAAGTCCAGCGTCAACGTCTGCGTGATCGCCGTGACGCCGATCTCGTACCCGAACGTCCCGTGGATGTTCACGGCCACGGTGTCGCTGACTCTCGCCGACGTGGTAATGACCACATCGAAATCCAGCGGCACGCCCGCCCAGGTCCTCGTGTCCAGGGTCGTGTTCAGTACCCCCGTCACGACGGCGACGACCTCGACATAGACATCGGTGTCGACCGCGCCGAGGCCTCCCGGTCCGATGTGGCCCGGCGCGACCGGCGCGAAGTCCAGGAACTGCGCACCGCCGGCTGGGATGAGGGCCGTGGCTAGGCCCATCAGTGTCAGCTCGGCCACGTCGGTGTTGTGCATGTTGCTCTGGCTGAGGACGAACGTGTCGCTCTCGCCGATGTGGCCGTCGCTGGCGTAGATGGTCATGCCGAACGTGCCGCCCATGCTCACGGTCACCGGATCTGGCGAGGCGACACCGTCAGGGCTCACGTCCACCGTCAGCGAGCCAGCGACGATGTCAAACTGGAAATTCACCGCGCTGCCCATCACCGGAGCGGCCGCGAAGCACACAACCCCTATTACCCCTAGAACTCTCATAACCCCATTCCTCCTTCCTTCACGGACCCGATGTCCGCCGTCGTCGTCGCATGGTTCCAGCACCGGTCCCTGTTGCGACGGCTTCAAAAGGGACCCACCCATGAACCAGGCAGAGGCGAGTACTCCTGAGTCCCACACGGCTCCTAGAACGGTCATCTTCCGTTGCGCGCGTGCCGGCGAGGCCCGTGCGTGGGAGCCTTCGATGTGTAGGTTGAGACGTCCCTCCTATCCTCAGGCAGGCAGAACGCGCCAGACCAGACATGTCCAACAGCGAGCCCTGACCTACTCTCCTCTCAACGCACTCCACCTAATTTTACGCAGCTGGCACAGGACGGCCAAGGGAGTCTGTGAATAATACGCTACAAGAAGACTATACTTATAATCGGAAATCTTGCGCGCATCTGGCGGAATGGACTGCCCCGTCCGGCAGACAGGGACGGCCTTGCCCTCCGAGGCCCCTCGTGACCGGGATCGGAGCGACCTCAGCGGGCGGGTTTCCACCTCACTTCGTAGCAAAACGCTTTCCCATCGTGCGTCAGCGACACGTCTCCGTCTGTCGCGGGTACCGACGTCAACCGGACGGTCTGGCCCGCCTCGTCAAGCGCCGCCATGGTCGCTCCGGCCACCGGCCTGTCATGACCAGACTTCCACGGACGCAGCCGGACCGAACACGGTGGACTGTCGGGCAGGGGGGTAATGCGAACGCCCCCCTTAATGCCCTGGACCCGGCAGGCGCCGTCGGTAATCAGGGGTCCGAAGTCGATCCGCCGCTTCTCCAGATTGATCCGGGGTTCCTCGCTCTCTGCTCCGGGCGCGGGGGGCTTCAGACGAACGTTGACCGTCCTGTCGCCCCCGAGGGGCCGCGCATTGCAGTACACGCCGGCCGGACCGCCCGTGTGCTCGACGATCACGCCGTCGCGCCGTTCGATGGTCGAGAACAGGTCCTTGCCTTCGACGAGGTAGCCGTATTGCGGCAGGACATGGCCGTGAACGATCCAATCTGACTGGCCGCGGTTCACCCACACCCGCGTGCCGTTGTCCCACGTGACGTGCTGCCGGTGGATGTTGTCGTCGGCGAACGTGACGCTGCGGATGCGCCGCAGCGCCAAGTTCCGGGCGATGTCCTGCAACAGCCAATACTTCCGAACGGCCGCGGCGCCCCAGCACCTGGCGTCGACCATGGCGGGATGTCCCGTGAGGACCTCGGCTGAGATGTAATCATTGCTGGAGATGCCGTGCAGCTCGCGGGGCCGACCTGCGCGATACCGGTTGCAGTACCCCACGCCGTGGAGGATGAACTTGTCGTGCAACACCGCGTCATACCAGGGGGTCCGCTCCCAGTCCTCGCACCGCATGGTGATCATGAAGCGCGTGGGCCGGGGGATCGTCGATAGCGTCAGGAACTGACAGTCGGCGCCGTCGAGGTAGCCGACGAGCTGATCGTGGCCGGCCTCGGAGGTGGTGGGCGCGGCATCGCCGAGGTAGTCGCGGACCCACGCAAACGCCTCGCCCCAGCGACGCCGCGTTTCGAGCTTCGGATGGAACCCGCCCTGGCGATCATAGAAGTCGTAGCATCCGATCGATGAGAGGACGTCGATGAAGTAATGGCTCGGATCAAGCGCCGGCTTGATGCGCTTCAGGTTGCGCTGCAGGAACGGCATGAAACGGTCGGGCCGCCAACGGTAGCTCTGCGCCCGTCGGCCGACGTTGCACCAGGCCTTCCTGGGCGTGCCGTCCCGTCCGAAGCAGACATGATCGTACGTGTAGCCGGTCGCGTCCGGGTAGAAGTCGGTGTAGTTGTCGTGCAGGCCCCAGGGGATGTCGTGCTTGCGGCACAGCTCGCCGATCTGGCGGAGGTCCTCGACGGTGCCGAGCCTCGGGTTCGGCGGGAAGATGTCCGGTAGGCGATAGTCGTAGCCCCACCGCTGCCAGACGTGCAGCGTCAGGATCGCGTCGGTGCAGCCGTAGCGGATCTGTCGGGCCATCTGCTTTGCGATGTCAGCGAAGGGCCCGCTCCACCAGATGTCATACGTGAATCGACCCGCCAGGCGCCGCACTCCGCCGGCAGCCGGCTTGTCATACAATTCGCGGTACTGGATCGCACAGTCAAACGCACCCTTCTTGCTGGCGACGAGCGTCAGCGTGGCGTTCATGTGCGTGTGCAGCTGGTAGCGCCGCTGGTCGGGCCTGACCTCGAGCCTGTCCGGCGGGTTGTCGACGGCTTGGAGCAGCGCGATCCCGCTCTCGAAATCGAACCCCACATGGCTCGCAGACATGTTGTGCCCGCCAAAATGGGCGCCGAACCCCTTGGGATTCTCGATGCAGTACCCGTGCCCGTAATAGACCCGCGATGCCTTCACGTTGGCCGGACCGAGCGACAGATCGGTGATCCGGCGTGGGTCGGCCGGGTCGGTTTTCCCTGCCGGGTCCCCCGCACAATCGAACTTGATCCGCAATCCCGGACCGTCCGACCACAGGCTGATGGTCAGGTCGAAGGCCCCAAGGCGATCGCCAAGCCTGTGCACGGCAGTCAGTCGTCCCTCGCTGATCCGTCGGTCGCACCGCTCATACGCGACGGTCGACGTCCACTCGCCCACGGCGCTGCCGTTGATCTGGACAGGCAGCCCATCGAAGACGATGGTCTTGCCGTCGGCGTAGCCCAGGCCGATCAGGCCGTCGATCAGACCCCGCCGGCCAGGCTGGACCAGCACCGCGCACCGGTCGCCATCCGGTCCGAGCCCAAGGACGTAGCCGTGTCGGACGGGCAATCGGACATTACCGAGTATGCTCCGATCGATCCGCAGGATCTGACCAGGCGGCGGCGGTCCCGTTGCCAGGCCCCCGAGGGCTTCGGTGATCCTCCGGATCGCGGCTTTGCGCGCGGGCCCGTGCGTCGACCACAACGGAAACGCGCCCCGCACCGGGACGGAGGTGACGGGGACGGATGGAGGCGTCTTGAGCGACGCGTCGGGACGCTGGAGCTTCGGCTCGATGATACGGACAGCATGGGCGGTTCGTTCTTGCTGCCCGTCTCGGAACCGTGCGTAGACATGGATGGGATACAGTTCGGCGTAAGTTTCCTTCCCGGCGGCCACACAGAACGTGAGCGTCGCGGCCTGCCCGTCCTTCAGGCTGAAGGGCTGCCGGGCGCGCCCGACCACGCGCCAGTCATCGACCAGGTTGCGGACCTCGGCGACGCCGGTCAGCACAGCCTTGTCGTGGTTCTCGAGACGGACCCGAACGGGCACCGGCTGATCGTAGTCCGTCACGGTTGGCGGGGGCTTGATGGACAAGGCCAGCGGACCCTCCGTGACACGGTGACCGTCGAAGGCGACGGCGACGCTCAACGAGCACATCAACGGCAAAGCAGCAACGGAGGGCATTGCGCGCATGACGGGCCTCCCCTGATAACGACGAGACAGTCGTAGCGGCTTATACCATCGGCGCGCCAGGCGCATCAATGGCGCCGGCCGGCTGGGGCCGGAGTGCCTTTGGCTCGTCGTAAGCCCTGACTGGATGTCGAAAGACGGCCGATTGACGGAACGGTCGGTGGGGCCTATCCTCGGGGAGGCCTTGCGGCGTCGGTGAGGAGGGGTGAGGGTCGCCTTCGCGGGTGGCGTCGTGCCGCGTAGGGAAGCCAGATCCGATGGCATACTTCATCGTGGAGTTCCAGGGAGGGCGCGTCCAGCGGGTGGTGCTGGACAAGAGTCCCGTCGTGCTGGGTCGGGGGGCCGGCTGCGATCTCCAGATCGTCGACCCGAAGATCTCGCGTCATCATTGCCAGCTCGTCGAACACGAGGGTCAATGGCACCTCGAGGACCTGGGCAGCCGCAACCAGACGTGGATGGGCCTGCAGCCCATCGATGACGTGATCTTGGGAGACGGAGACCAGTTTTGCATCGGCGGGACCCACTTCACATTCCGCAGCGAACCGGGCCCGGCCGATATCCCCCCCGAACTGCCGGACGGGAGCTAGCACACCGATGAAAGTTGCCCTGATCGGTCTGCCGCAGTCGGGCAAGACGACGCTCTTTGCCGCGGTCACCGGGCAGCCGCCCGACCCGGCCCAGGTGGCCCAGGAACACGCGGCCGTGGTCAAGGTGCCGGATCCGAGACTGCAGGTGCTGGCGGACATGCACGGTCTCGATCGAACCGTGCAGGCGACGTTGGACTTCGTGGATTTCCCCGGCGCCTCGCTGGTGACGCCCCACGGGCAGGCCGAGTTCCGCCGACACGTCGCGAACATGCGGACGTGCGACGCGCTGGTCGCGGTGTTGCGGGCCTTCGAGAGCGACGCCGCGCCGCCCTATCGAGACCGCGTGGATCCCGCGGCGGATCTGGAGGAACTCCGCGCCGAGTTGGTCTTCGCCGATCTGGAGGTCGCGACGGGTCGGATCGACCGGCTCCGCAAACAGGTCACCAAGCCCACGCCCACACAAGACCACGACAAGAAGGAGCTGGCGCTGCTGGAGCGCTGCGCCGAAGCGCTCGAGAACGACCGCTCGATCTCGGGCCTGCTGCAGGCCGACGAGGAGCGACAGATGGTCAGGAACTTCGCGTTCCTGACGCAGCGACCGCTCGTGGTTGCCCTCAATGTCAACGAGACGGATCTCGACGCGCCGCCGTCCCTACAATGCGACGATGCGGCGGAGGTCCTGTCCCTGTCGGCTGAGATCGAGGCGGAGATCGCCCAGTTGGACCCGGCGGATCGCCCCGCGTTCCTGGCCGATCTCGGGGTAGCCGAGCCCGCCTTGGACTCGCTCGTTCACGCGTGCTATGGGGCGCTGGGTCTGCTCTCGTTTCTGACGGTGGGCAAGGACGAGGTCCGGGCGTGGGCCATCCCCGCCGGGACGCCCGCGATCGAGGCGGCGGGTAAGGTCCACACCGACATCGCCCGCGGCTTCATCCGAGCCGAGACCGTCCCCTACGACGACCTCGCCGACGTCGGCGATATGAAGACCGCCAAGGCTGCCGGCAAGGTCCGCCTGGAGGGCAAGAGCTACATCGTCCAGGACGGCGACGTCATCCTGTTTCGGTTCAACGTGTAGGCCGCTCGAGGTGGTTCTGAGGGATCTACGTCACTTGCCGCCGAAGAAGCACTCCGGTTGCGCAGTATGGATCAGGGATCGGACACCAGCGCGCCGCGGACGGCATGCCCTGTGGTCTGGCTCACGTTGGGAGAGAAGGCTGATCGGGCGACCGCACGCTCACCCGAGCTGCCAGGCGATGCGCTCAGAGCGATCGGAGCCGTTGCCGAGGGGTGCCGCCGGGAGCGCGACTTCGCGGTTCGCGTCCAGCGCATTCTGAACCAGCGCGAGCTGCCTGGTGCCGCTATCGTGCATGTCCCGGTGGGCCGCCCCGATCCCCCCGCTGCCCCGCTCATCACCGTACCGTTTGAGCCCATGGAGCTGAACGAGGCCAACCGAAGCTTGCAGGGGATCTGCAACGTCAATCCCGGGCCCGACGGGCCCCATCTGCCGGCGCCCGGCAGATCACGGTTGCGGTGGGCAGCCATGCGCACCAGCATGCCAGTCAGCGTGGCGGCCGGCTTGGCGGCTTGCATGATGATGTCTGCTCTCCTGGGCAGGGCCGGGACACCGTTCTACTTTGTGTTGGGCGCTCTCGGGCTGGTGGTGCTATTTGCGCTGGCCCTGTCGTATCCCGCGGCCCAGTGGTTCCTGGTTCCGGGGGGCGTGGTCGTTCGGCGATTCGCGTTCGGTCGGAGCCGCGTCGCCTTGGATCGCTACACGCCCGCAGACGCGGTTCTCGTCCTGCAACACAAGTCCCCGGGTTGGGAGGTCAGGATCTGGCGAGAGCGGGAGAAGGTCAGCCGCATGCTGACCGTCTTCGAGGCCGTCGCGCTCCTGGGGGCCTGGCGAAGCCCGCTCGCGCCCCCGCCACTGCATCAACTCAGTGACCTGAGATGATCACGGCTCACGAGTGGCCTCTGGGCTTCTGCCGGTGCCCGGGGGTTGTCTATTGCCCAATGCCCGTCTACGCCGCATAATCCAGCTTGTCTGCGGTCGGTCCGTGCAGTGCGTACGCCGTCCAGGAAAGGGAACACGATGAAAGCGAAGGTCACCTGCCCGAATGGGCATCGGTTCCACGTCGACGCCAGCCATCTGGGGAAGACAACCCGATGTCCGCAGGAGGGGTGTGGGATCGAGTTCGTGCTCGAGGCCGACCCGGACTCGCCCGTCGCCGAGGATGCCGGCGGTCAACAGGCACCGGCGGCTCAGCCCGCCGCTGCCCCGCCGACCATGCCGATACCGATGTCGCCGCAGGTGGCCGCCGTGGACTCCGGAGAAACGCGGAAGGGGATGGCGCTCGGCGCGATGGTATGTGGGATCATCGGCATTCTGGGGTGCTTCCCGATCGGGATCGCCGGTTTGATCCTGGGCATCGTCGCGGTCAGCCGGGTGAGCCGGAAGCCTGCGGAGTACGGGGGGAGGGGGATGGCCATCGCCGGCATCTGCACGGGGGGGGCGAGCATTCTGCTAGTCATCCCCATGATCATGATGGCCTCCATCCTGTTGCCGTCGCTTGCACGCGCACGTGAGTTGTCCAAGCGCGCCGTATGCGCGGCCAATCTGAGGGGCATCGGGCAGGCGATGAGGGTGTATGCAAACGACTTTAACGAGGAATATCCCCCGAATTTTAAGACGCTGCTAAAGTCGGGCATAGTCACCAAGAAGATGTTCGTGTGCCCCAGCTCCACCGTAGACGTCATCGGCGTAGGTAAGGATCTGGAGGCCTGCTACGCGTACATCAAGGGGCAGGGCGAATGGAACAACCCGTCGAACGTGCTGGTCTATGAGAAGGCGGACCACCATGGCGGCGAGGGCGGCAACGTGCTGTTCTGCAATGGCACGGTCGAGTTCATCAAGCCCTACTCGCGAATCGAGGAGCTGGCCCGCGAAACGAAGGAGCGGATGAAGCACGCCAAACGACCGTCAACCCCATAGCCTACGCAGCGATGAAGGCCATCGCATCGGAGCGAAACCATGAGTGACACACCGGGAGTGATCGAGTTTCCTGACTTCACCAAGGTCGACCTGCGGACGGCCAAGGTGCTGGAGGTCCGCGAGCATCCGAACGCCGACAAGCTGATCTGCCTTCGGGTCGACGTCGGGGCGTTGGGCGAGCGGCAGGTCATCGCGGGGCTCAAGCCCTATCTGGACGACCCGCAGTCGCTGGTTGGCAAGACGATCGTCATCGTGGCCAACCTCGCGCCGCGGGCGATGCGGGGCGAGACGAGTGAGGGCATGCTGCTGGCGGCCACGAGCGAGGACCGCAGCCGCGTGATCAGCTTGACCACGCTCGAGCCGATCGAACCGGGCTGCAAGATCTCCTGACGCTCGAGCGTCTTGGCGGGAGACGCCCGCGCGAACCCTCCCGAACGGGGCGGACGGATCTGCCCAATGTTGCGTGAGTTGCACATTTCCGACCTCGCCATCATCGAGGACGTCCAGGTCGAACTGGACGCGTCACTGACCGTCTTTACGGGTGCAACGGGTGCGGGCAAGAGCCTCGTGGTCGGCGCGCTGCAGCTGCTGTTGGGCGTGCGCCCGGCCGGGCAGACGGTTCGGGCCGGCGCGGGCGAAGGACGGGTCAGCGGCGTCTTCGTCGTGCCCGACAAGCGACGCCGCGCCGAGCTCAGCGCGCTGGCGGATGTCGCCATCGACGACGAGGAGGTCTTGATCACCCGCCGTCTGTCGGCCAGCGGGCGGGGATCGTGTGCCATCAACGGCCAGCCGGTCACGGTAGCGATGCTGCAGCAGGTGGGGGAACGGCTGGTGGACATCCACGGCCAGCACGATCATCAGTTCCTCCTCAAGCCGGGCAATCAATTGGGCGTGCTCGACGCCTTCGCGGGCTGCGACGACATCCGCGAGGAGCTGGCGACGGCCTACCGGGACTGGCAGGGACACCTGAGTGAGCGAGCGAGCTTGGCCGAGAATGCCGAATTGCGGCGTCAGCAGCTCGAGCTGTATGAGTTCCAGGCCGCCGAGATCGATCAGGCCGGCGTCGAGCCCGGCGAACTGGCGGCGCTCGAGGCTCGCCATCGTCGACTGGCCAACATCGATCGGATTCGACAGGCTGCCGGATCCGCCCATACCGCCCTGGCAGACGACGACGGTCTGCTGGACACGTTGCGCGGCATCGTCCGGGAGCTGAACGATCTGGCCGAGTTGGATGCGTCACTCGGTAAGGTGGCCAAGCCGTGCGAGTCGGCGGCGTTGGGTCTGGACGAGGCGGCCAACGACCTCCGCCGCTACGTGGAAGGCCTGGATTTCGACCCGGCCGAGCTATCCGAACTCGAGGCCCGGTTGGCCCTGCTGCGACGGCTGTGCGACAAGTACGGCGGCAGCGTCGAAGATCTGCTGGCCTATCGCGGTAAGATCGAGACCGAATCGGCGGATCTGCGACGCCAGCAGGACGACTTCATGCAGATCGACGGGTTGATCGCCGCGTCACGCGAGCGATTCGACGAGCTGGCCGGCAAAATCGCCGCGAAACGCCGCACCGCAGCCAAGAAGCTGGCCACCCGCGTCAACGGGCAACTCGCCGAGCTGGGGATGGACAAGGCGACGTTTGAGCTGAAGCTGACCGCGTGCGATCCGGGCTCGACCGGGTGCGACGAGGCCGAGATGATCGTCCGCGCCAACCCAGGTCAGCCGCTGTTGCCGCTGCGGCGGGTGGCATCCGGAGGGGAGCTGAGTCGGGTCATGCTGGCGATCAAGTCGGTGTTGGCGCGAACCGACCGGTCGAGCGTGTTGGTCTTCGATGAGGTGGACGCCCACGTCGGGGGGCGTCTGGGGTCGGTCATCGGTGAGAAGCTCCGCCGCCTGGCCGGCCAACACCAGGTCATCTGCATCACGCACCTGCCGCAGATCGCCGCCTATGCCACCCGGCATCTCAAGGTCAGCAAGACGACGCAGCGCGGTCAGACGCGAACCGAGGTCGACCTGATCGAAGGCCAAGCCCGCGTCGATGAGTTGGCCGAGATGATCGCCGGGGCCAACAAGACACCCACCAGCCGTCGTCAGGCCCGAGAGCTGCTCAAGGGCGCCGCCAACCTGTAGGGTCCCCCGCAGGATTCGCCGCCACGTCGATCAGATCATTGGACGTAGCCCAAGTCGCGAAGTTGTCGCCGCTGCTCGTCGGTCAGCCGATGGCCCGTGGGGGGGCCGGTGAAGTGGTTCGGGTCGAAGGGCTCAAACGAGCGCCGCCAATTGCGATAGAGGCGTTGGAGACGATCGGCCTGGGTGCGATGCGATCGGAACCGGTCCTGCTCCTCGGCGGGATCGTTTGACAGGTCGTACAGCTCCATACGTTGATCGGAGCGGTGAATGAGCTTCCATTTCTGGTCGACGATGGTCCGGAAGGCCACCATCCACGGCGTGTGGTCGAACGTCGGGTCATGTTGCCGGGCGATCTTGAACGCCCAGGAGGGCGGGTGGAGGTACTCGGCGACGGCCGTACGGTAGACGCTGTCGGCCGTCGACTGCAGCGCCTCGCCCAGGGGACGGGCCAGGACCTTCGCCGATTGGCTCGGCTTCGCGCCCGCCCAGGCCGACACCGTCGGAAACAGATCGCTCGTCTGCACGACCCGGTCGACACGCTGCGGACGGAGGACCCGCGGCCAGCGGATGATCAGCGGGACGTGGATCAGCGTGTTGTAGATGCAGAACTGGTGGCCCATCAGCTCGTGGTTGCCGAGGCTTTCGCCGTGGTCGGATGTCAGGATGACGAGCGTGTCGTCCAGGTCGACTTCGGCGTACAGGACGCGGATCAGGTCGGCGAAATGGTCGTCCATCTCGCGGACCCGCGCGTCGTACAGGTCCGAGAGGATCTTCAGGTCTCGCGCACCGTAGATCGATTTGCGGACCAGGTTGTATTGGAAGACGGTGTCGAGGTTCTGATCGACCCGGTACGAATGGGCCAGATCACCGGCATCGACGAAGGCCGTCCTGTAGGCCCGCCTCGGCTCGTAGGGCAAGTGGGGCTCCATGTAGTTGACGAAGAGGAAGAGCGGCCGGTTCGGGTCGCGTCGTCGCAAGTGCTGGGCGATGACGGGAGTCGTCGCGTGCCCGCCGGGGTCGTAGACGAACCATCGGCCCAGCAGGGCGCCCAACGCTTCCTCCCGCGCCCAGACCTGTTTGATGAACGTGTAGAGGCAGCAGCGTGTCGTGAACGACAGCCGCGGGGGTTCGGCGAACGTGTCGAAGCCCTGGGTCAGATTCGTGCCGGGCGAGACGTTGGGGTTGTTCGACACGGCGATGGTCTGGTACCCCCGGTCGCGGAGGATCTCAGCCAGGGTGATGAAGCGGTCGTCGAGCCAGATGCGGTTCCAGCCGACACCGTGTTGCGAACGAAACAGCCCCGTGAAGATGGACGCGTGGGCCGGTTCGGTCCAGACACCGGGAGAGATGGCCCGCTGGAATTGCACGGCGTCGGCGGCGAACGCGTCGATATGGGGCGTCGTCGGGCGCCCGTATCCGTAGCAGCCGAGTCGATCCGCCCGCAGCGTGTCGAGGACGATGAGGACCACGTCGGGCGGGCCACCGCCGCCGGGGCGACTGGCCGGTTGGGAACTGGCTGAGGTCCAGAAGCCCTCGGGCGATTGGACGCGAGACCGCGTGGCCCATTGAAAGACGCCTGAGGCGACCACCAGGGCGATGGCGGGCCAAACGGCCACACGCGCGGCCCCTGCCACACGTCGGCCCGGCCACGTACGACGAAACCACGTGCACACCCATGCGACCGGGACGAGCAAGGCCAATCCCGCCAGCGTCGAGCCCATGACGCCGGTCAGGCCCTTGGTGAAACTGATGGCGCGTAAGGCGGCCTCGCCCCACGCCACCACAACCGTCAGACCGATGAGGAACGTGGCCAAGGCCAGCGGCCCGGGCAGAATCCGGCGTCGCCACCACGCACTGCGACCTGCCGCCACGCGGCCCAGCAGACAGGTGATCCCGCAGCCAGCCAGCCAGGCGGCGGTGTGGGTGAGCACCGAGAAGCTGAAGGCCTCGGCCCACAACCGGGCGGTCATCAGGCCGCGAACGGCCCACATGCGATGCACCGGCTCGACCAGGCCGGCGAGCATGCCACACACCAATCCCACGATCGCCGCGGCGCCGAGCCAGGATTGACGCGCTGGATCTTCCCGCGGGCCCGGTTCGGTGACAGGCATCTCGTGTGGTTCTTCCGGCGGAGCCTCGTCCGGCATGCGTGGTGATCTCCTGACGACCGTTGGTCGCCGAAACGGTCTGATTGACAGCCGCGGTCGTAGCTATACTACTATCGGCCGTACCGAACAGGAAAGGATGCTCGAGATGAAGCGATTCGAGGACAAGGTGCTGTTGGTAACCGGCGGGGCCCGTGGGTTGGGGTTGGCGATCGCACAGCGGTTCAGCCAAGAGGGGGCCAGTGTCGTCCGGGTAGACAGCAACGAAGACAACCTGGCGGGGACGTGGGAGGACTTCCACGAACCCGAACAGCTTCACGACGTGGTCGCCGACGTCCGAGAGGACGGTGAGATCCGCGACGCCGTTTCCCAGGCCATCGATCGGTTCGGCCGGATCGACATCCTGGCCAACGTCGCGGGCGTCGCCTATCTGGAGTCGTTCCTGGAGACGACCGACGAACAGCTCGACCATATCCTGTCGGTCAACCTTCGGGGCGTGTTCCTGGTCGCGCAGGTCGTCGCCCGGCAGATGGTCGAGCAGGGGGGCGGGGTGATCATCAACATGGGCAGCAAGAACGGCCTGCGTTCCGAGGTCGGGTACGCCCCCTACAACGCGAGCAAGGCCGGCGTGGTCCTGTTGACCCAGACGATGGCCGTCGAGCTGGCCGAGCACAACATCCGCGTCAACTGCGTGTGTCCGGGCTACATCGTCACGCCGATGGCCAAGGCCCTCGACCCGCCGGAGTTCATGAAGTTCTACGCCAAGCGATGCGTGCCGATGAACCGCTTGGGCAAACCTGAAGAGGTCGCCGGCGTCTTCGCGTTCTTGGCCAGCGACGACGCATCCTTCATTACCGGCCAGACGATCGTCTGCGACGGCGGGCAAATCGCTCACGACGGGCGAAAGATGGACGTGTGGAAAGGACCGTAGACGGCGGCGACAGGCAGGAGATGGAGAGTGATCCGGGCGCGCCCGCGGCGCGAGATCGCCGGATCAGAACCACACCTTGCATCGATCCCGGAGGCCGAACGCTGGCATCTTCCAGCTCTGACCCTCCTTGTATGTCCACAGTTCCAGCTTCTTCCCGTCGGTATGCCACCCGAGGTAGTGCCATCAACGGTTCCTGCCATCGCTGCTCGATCCGTTCTTGCGCATCGTCCTGGCCCCTTGCATCATTGCGACGTATCGGCTCCAGGCCACCGCAGCAACGCCCCCCGGGATCTCCTTGATGAGCGCTCGAGAGAAGCTTCGGTCGAGGATCTGTTCGTGAATGCCGGTCCACTCCTTCTTTGCCGGTTGCAGCAGCACGCAGGTGTCCCGGAGCGCCTCGAGGTACATCCGGCGCGCGTAGTCCCTCCTCTCCTCCGGCGTCTTGGCGACCTCGGCAGGCTGTAGCGGATCGAGCTTGATCGCGATGAGGATGGGGGTCTGGGACACCTGGACGGCGTACCCGTTCCTCTCCCAGCGGACGAAGGTGGCGTCCAGCGGACCCTCCCAATCTCGGATCATGACCAGCTCGTCTCGCAGGTAGTCCGGCCTGGTTGGAAGCCACTCGTCGCAGATCAGCGTCTGCGTCCAACGAACGCTGTCGCTTCTTGCCCTCTTCACGCCACCATGATCGAGATCCTGCACGCGTTTCGGACCACGCAGGACCCCCTCGTCGGGCCAGCTCAGCATCTTTCGCGCTAGGCGCGGCAAGAGGAGTTCCACCGAGGGTTCGGTAGCCTTCTGGGTGGCAGCGACTTTGCGACTCGCCTCGGACTTGGGGGCGGCTGGCTCTGCCCGTAGGGCCAAGCAGACCCCAAGCAGGCCGGTCGCCACGCAGGCAATGCTCGGTCCCCTTCTTCGTGAACGCGTCGCCATGTTTCCTGTTGACACCCCTGCGAATGCCGGTCCAGAGAAGGCGGGTTCATGGACCACTCGGCATGCGGGCCTGGACCGACGCGGCAGTGCGGATGGCTGGATCTCTCGTGCAGGCGGACTAGAACCACGACTCCCCGTGGGGGTCGTTGAAGTAGCCCATCAGGATGTCTGTCCTCAGCTCCGCCCCATTATCGTCCAGCTTGTGGGTCCAGAGGCCAACATCCTTGCCATTGGTGAACCAGCCCAACTGCGCCCACCAGCAATAGGTTAGCGCTGAACCCGGAACCCTCAAGATTCCGTTATCGCTCCTGATCGACTTCTGGTATTCCAAGTCCCGCATCGGTTTCCATGGGGCTCCCGCAACCACCCCTCCCGGGAGATCGCGAACGGTCCCGCGCGAAAAGGAGCGATCGAGAATCACCGGTCGCACTCGGATCGGCGGGTTCCCCTCACCTGGCATCCCCTTGTGGGTCGTTTCAACCAGGACCTTGAGACACAGATCGCGCGCGTACTCCTTCTTGTCCTCGAGCGTTTCGGGTACCTCAACGGCTCTCAGGGGCGTCAACTTGACCACCATCGTTCCACGCGTCTGTGAAACCTGGATTGCATGCCCACTCGTCTCCCAACGAACATGGGTAGCATCCAGCCTGCCATACTCGTCGCGTATGGGAATGGTGTCCTCGCCCAAGCGCTTGGGATCTGCCGGGAGCCAATCCTTGCGCAAGAGCTTTCGGGTCCATTTGGCGCTCTGCGCCCTGGCGGCCGCCACCCGCCAATCGCCACCATGCACCCGCTGCGGCCCAGTTAGCAGCTTGTCTTCCGGCCACCGGAGCATGCTCTTGGCAAGATGAGGAAAGGCAAGCTCATCAAGAGAGCGGGCCTTCGCCGCCGCGCGCTCCTCATCTAGGAGCTTCGTTGCCGCCCGACGTGCCTGGCTGGGGCCCTGGTCTTGTGCTGCAGTGCCCCCAGATGCCACTCCTATCAGGCAGGCGATGGCCACGAGCGTACTTGGCCCACACATCGCGGGCCTCTGGATTTCTTTCTTCTCGTTCATCGCTGATTCTCCGCTGACAGCCTGCAGACGGCGCCCTCCGAGAAGGTATAGGAGATCCTGGGCCGCCCATCCCACTACGGTGGTGCAGGTGGATAGGGTCGCATCTCTTCATCGGTAGCGCCCCATGGCGCGCCAGTTCGCTGTGGCGCGAACGCCCGCCTACTTCTGTTCCTTGGACGCACCCGAGGCACGGGACTCGGCAGCCATCCGCTGCATGCTGCTCTTCGACCTGGGTCTGTTGAACCACGCTCGGTTGGCGTTGGCATTGGTCCCGACGATGCATCCCCTGCGCCCCCCGGGGTGTTTCCTGCCGACGTACCCGAAACGCTGGCCGTCCGCCCACCACCCCGTGAGCTCCCACGTAGGCGGGCGGTCCGCGTCGCCGGCGACCCGCGCGAGGTGGGCTCGTACCTCCTGCGGCGTAGGACGCTGCGTCTTGGACGGATTCTCCGAAGGTCCCCCGGTGCGAGTGGGCGCCCGGTCTGCGGTGACGCATGCCGCGTGGCGCTCCGGCTGCCCGAATGTCGTTTCACCTCCCAGCTTGAGCAGTCCCCTGGCGACCACCTGCACGGCGTTGCCAAGGGCCGCAACGTCCGTCTGGCCGAGATCCACTGCCGTTCCCGGCCCCTTGACGGCTATGGCGAACAGCCACACGGTCTGCGAGATCCGGATCTGAGTCTGGCCGACCTCGTATGCCACCGTAACGGTGTCGCAGCCTGCGTCGGCCGACTTCTGATACGCCTTGAACTCAGCCCCCGGTGGCGGAATCACCTCCTTCCGCAGCATCCGCGCGATCCAGTCCTTCGCCCCTTTCACCGCGTGCGTGGCCATACCGCGGATCAGGATGGGGCCATAGGGTGTGTCGTACCGCGTGGGACTGTCACCCAGCGGCACACGTCTTCCTTCATCGAATTCCCCAACGGCGAGGTAGGCGTGGACCGGATTGTGCGCCTCGGCCAGTTCGGCACGCAACGCCTTCTCCGGGCGCGCCACGTCCGGAGCTTGTCCGGAGGCGCTGTCAGGTAGAGCAGCGGCCACTGCGATACATACACTAAGCATCGCTACTCTCCCGCGAAAGGCGTCTCATCATGGGCACCGACTATGCCCTCCACCGGCGCCGACGCCGTCCCGGGCGTCCCCCGGGTGCGCCCGTGGGGAGGGATCGCCGGGTCAAAGCCGCACCTTACATCGATCCCGGAGGCCAATGCCGGCATCCTCCAGCTCTGACGCTCCTTGCATGTCCACGGTTCCAGCTTTTTTCCGTCGGTATGCCACCCCAAACAGTGCCACCAATCGCCCCTGCCATCGCTGCTCGATCCATTGCTGCGCGCCGGCCTCACCCCTCGCGCGGATGCCTCATCCCCCAATGCGATTCAGCGAAAGCCGAAGCAGACTGGGGGTGGGGGACGGATCACGCGACGGATAGGGCGGAATCCGGGGCGAGCGGTTCCCCACCCTTGTCCTGCGGGCGGCGGCAGCCGCTCACAGGTCAAGAATGGGGCACCCCCTCCACGTCAGTGACCTTCCCCGTCAGGCGAGCTTCCAGGGCTTGCGGTATTCGTAGAACAGCAGGTTGTTGGCCTCGTCGTCGTTGGTGAAGCGTTCGGCCTGGGCGTCCCATTCGAGCACGCGACCGCGCTTCAGCGCGATCTTGCCCAGGAGCGTGGCGGACGTGCTGCGATGGCCGACCTCCACGGGGGCGTTGCAGGGCTTGCGGCTCTTGACGCACTCGATGAAGTTCCGAACGTGGTTAAGCGTCGCCGCGCCGCCCTTGAATTGACTCTCCTTGACGCCCGACGGCTTGAGCGAGGCGTATTGGGCGTTCGATCCCTTGCGATCGCGCGGGTCCTTGAAGGGGATCTCGCGGTAGCGGATCCGCTGCGGCTCGATGGTGCATCCCTTGTACCCGGTGTAGAGGCTCGCCAGGCTGCCGCGGAACTCGACGTTCGCGCCGACCGGATTGCCCCGGGCGTTATTGGCGTTGTACTGCGAGAACGTCACGATGCAGCCGTCATATCTCCAGACGACCTCGAGCGTGTCGGGGATGTCGCGGTTGTCCTTCACGGCGAAGTTCCCGCCCATCGCCATCACCGACTTCGGCGCGTCCTGTCCGAGCCCCCACTGGATGACGTCAAGGTGGTGCGTGCCGAAGTTCGTCAGCTGCCCGCCGGAGTAGTCGCCGAACCAACGGAACCGGTACAGGCAACGGTTGCGGTTGTAGGGCACCTTGGGGGCCGGTCCCAGCCACAGGTCCCAGTCCAGGCCCGGCGGCGGATTCCCGTCGGCCGGCTTGCCCATGCCCATGGGCGTTTCGTTCTGGAGGTGGAAGGCCTTGGCGACGCTGACGTGGCCGATGTGGCCGGTCCGCACCAGCTCGCACGCCTTGCGAAACATCTCGGACGATCGTCGATGCGTGCCGACCTGCGTGATGCATTTGGCTTGCTGGGCGGCCTGGACCATCTTGCGGCCCTCGACGATGGTCAGCGACAGGGGCTTCTCGACGTAGACGTCCTTGCCCGCCTTGCAGGCGTCGATGAACTGCAAGGCGTGCCAGTGGTCGGGCGTGCCGATGACGACCGCGTCGATGGCCTTGTCTTCGAGCAGCTTGCGATAGTCGCGGTAGGCGGCTGGCTCGCCGCCGAGGTTCTCCTTGGCTGCCTGTAAGTAGGGTTCGAAGACGTCGCAGACGGCGACGATCTTGGCGGCAGGGACCCGCGTGAGGGCGCCCTGCAGTTCGCGCCCGCGGTTGCCCACGCCGATGATGCCGACCTGCACGCGCTCGTTGGCACCGAGGATGCTGGCCGAGCTCTTCGTGGCGGCGACCGTTCCGGCCGCAACGGCCGACAGCGTGAATTGGCGTCGTGACAATTGACTGGACATATGCGTGTCTCCTTGGTAAGGCCCGCACTGCGGGCCGCTCTCGGTTATGTTCCCTGTTCGTCGTTCCCCGGCAAGGGCGGGAAACGATAGATCCGTCGCACTTCCGCCTGCATCTGGCGAAGCGTGCGCTCGATCCGTTCCATCAGCTCCGCCTTGCCCATCGCCGCGCATTCCTCCGGACGGATCGGCGGCGCGTACCTGACGATTACCTTGGCGGGCCGAGGTACCCACGCCTGCCGCGGCCAGACATTGTAGGCGCCCTCAATCAGGGTCGGCACAACCGTCGCCTTTGCCTGTTTCGCGATGGCGGCGACGCCCGGCTGCAATTCGCCGATCCGGCCGTCCGCGGTGCGCGTCCCCTCGGGGAAGACGAGGACCATCTTGCCGTTTTTCAGCCGGCGCAAGGTCTCCTTGATGGCCCGCAGGTCCGCGGTGTTCCGGCGCACCGGGAAGGCGTTCAACGATTCGATGAGGCGCGCAAACGGGCGGTTGTAGAACAGCGATTCGCGGGCCATGAAGTTGCACTCGCGGTCGAACGCGAGAGAGGCCAGCACCGGATCGAAGAAGCACTGATGCGTGGAGACCAACAAGACCCCTCCCTCGCGCGGGACGTTCTTGACGCCGAGCGTCCGGCCGTGAAAGGCCACCGTGAAGATGCTCCGAGCGATGATCCGCCAGGCCCGCCACCACAGCCGCATCGCGTCGTGCCCCCCGCCTGACGGCATGGGAGGACGGGGACGTTCTTGGCCCTCGGACATGGCGGTGCGGTCGTCTGTCATCGTTCCTGCTGTTGACGGGACGCGGCGCAGCGGCGGACCTGATCCACCATCCGGTCGACCACCTCGTTGATGGTCATGCCGCTCGTGTCGATGCGCGTCGCCGCGTTCGGCGCCATGAGGGGCGCCCACCGCTTCTGATCCCGGTCGTCTCTTTCGATCAGGTTGGCACGGACCTGATCGGGGGTGACGTCCTGGCCCTCTTCACGCATCTCTTCGCAGCGTCGGCTGACCCGGGTTTCGACGTCCGCGTCGATGAGGAACTTCACGTCGGCGTCCGGGAAGACGACGCTGCCCTGGTCGCGTCCTTCAGTGACCAGCGAGCCGAGTTGCTGGCCGATCTTTCGCTGTTGATCCACCAGGACCTCACGAACGCCTGGCACGCGCGCGACATAGCCCGTCGCCTGGTTGACCTCCATTGTGCGAATGGCGTCGGTCACGTCCTCACTGTCGAGGAGGACGCGGGTGCCACGGCTATCACACGCCACCTGCAGGTCCGTCTCCCTGGCCAGCTGCGTCAGCCGATTCTGGTCGTCCAGTGGCGCGGCGGCGCGGATCGCCCGTAGGGCGACTGCGCGATACATCGCGCCGGTGTCGAGACAGGGGATGTTCAACCTGGCCGCCAACCGCTGCGCAGTCGTGCTCTTGCCGGACCCCGCCGGGCCGTCGATCGTGATGATCATGCCAGCATCCTCTTCGAAGCCCGCATTATAGGGAGACCATTCACAAACGGGAACCGAGCGGCCGGATTCGTCCGGCACCACGGTGCACGCCCGAGCGGCGGGATTCATCCCGCGCGGCGAGTAAACGGCGCGGGATGAATCCCGCGGCTCGGACTTTCAATCCGCACGCAGGCAGAGCAAGATACGCACATCGAAAGACGCTGCCCATGGCCCTCAGGGGACGGAACTTACGATGATCCTTCAGGTGCTCGGCGACGACGGGGTGTCGCGAATCGATCGGGCGGCGCGGGCGATCCTCGAGCGAACGGGCGTGCTCGTGCCCCACGACGAGATGGTCCGGCGATTTGCCGACGCGGGCGCCAGCGTGGATGCTGCGGCCGGGCGGGTCCGCGTTCCGTCGGGGCTGATCGACGACTGCCTCGCGTCGGCGGGCAAGACGTTCACGATCTATGGTCGCGATCGATCCAAGCGCGCCGCCTTCGGCGTGGGCGAGCGCAACTACAACTCGGTCGCGGGCGAAGCGCACTGGGTCGATCGCGACGGCGTGCGCCGGTTCGCGATGCTGGCCGACGTCGTGGAGGGCGCCAAGCTGGGCGATGTCCTGCCGGCCATCAACATCGTCGGGGCCATGTCCGATCCGCATGACGTGGACATCGCGTACCGATGCGTGGAGGTGGCGGCCGCTCAGCTCCGCACGACGACCAAGCCCATCACGTTCTGGTTTCACGATCGCCCCAGCGCGCGGTTCGTGGTCGAGCTGTTCGCCGCCGTCGCCGGCTCGGCTGAAGCGCTGAGCCAGTATCCCTTGGCGTATCCGTTCCTCGAGCCGATCAGTCCGCTCCGGTTCGCCACGAACGGCATCGACCTGCTGTTCGAGACGGCCCGCGTCCCGCTGCCCGTGCCGATCGGTCCGATGGCACAGACGGGCATGAGCGCCCCGGCGACGCTGGCCGGGACGCTGGCACAGGAGACGGCCGAGATCCTGGCCGGGCTGTGCGTCACGCAGCTCCTCCGCCCCGGCACGCCGGTCTGCTTCGGCGGCATCCCGCACGCCTTCGACATGCGGACGACGCAGCTCATCTTCGCCGGACCCGAGCAGGGCCTGATGGCGGTGGCGATGACGGAGCTGGGCAAGCACTACGGCCTGCCCGTCTACATCAACGTCGGCCTGACGGACAGCAAGTGCGTCGACGCCCAGGCGGGGCTGGAGGCGGCGGCGTCCTTGCTGATGGGCGTGCTGGCGGGCGCGGACATCTTCGGACACATGGGCATCGCCGGCGTAGATCAGGCGTCCAGCCTGGAGATGCTCGTGTTCCAGCACGAGGTCATCGAATACGTCGAGCACGCCGTGCGATCGATCGCCATCGACGACGAGCACCTCGCGCTCGACGTCATCGACGCGGTCGGTCCGGGCGGCGCCTTCATCGATCAGGAACACACGCTCGACCACTTTCGCGCCGAGGTCTGGATGCCCAGCATCCTTGACCGACAGTACTGGGACCCATGGGAACGGGCGGGCCGGGTCGACGCGGCCTCCCGCGTGCGGGAGCGGTTGGACGAGTTGATGTCCCAATACGCGCCCACGCCGCTGCCAGACGACGTATCCCGCGACGTCGACCGCGTCCTGTCGGACGCTCGAGGGCACCTGGGCGGCGGATCGTAGGCGGGTCGGATCTGGGTACGCGGCGCCACCGAAGGCGTTGGGGTGCCCGGGCGCCTAGCTTAGCGGGGCCGCGTGCGGCCCCTCCCCCGCCGCACGCGGCGGGGCTAAACGCGGCATACTGGGCATGGGCGAAGCGATGGAACACCCGATCGCAGTCGTCCGTCCCTCGGGAAGACTTCGTGGAGAACCGGCAAATGGAATCACGTGAAATCGTCCGACGCGCGGTCGAGTTTGATCATCCGCCCCGGCTGCCGTTCTTCCAGAACGACGTGCCGAACGTCCCCAACGACGTGTGCGACATCCGCGAGATGGACCGCGCCCAGGCCGGGTGGTACTTCGACAACGCCACCTGGGACGACTGGGGCTGCCGCTGGGCGCACACCGAAACCGCCAAGAACATGGGGCAGGTCATCGAACACCCCCTGGCGGACTGGTCGGCATTCGACACGTACCGACCGCCGGATCCGCGGAACCTCTTCTACTTCGAACGGATCGGCCCGCTCCTCGACCAGGCGGGTGATCGCTATGTCGTGGTGAGCAGTCACTTCAACCTGATCGAGCGTCTGCACATGCTGCGCGGCTTCGCCGACACGATGACGGACTTCTACCTGGCCCCGGAGCGAATCGAGCGGATGTTGGACATGATCCTCGAGTTCAAGCTGGCCCATCACGCCGAACTGCATCGGCGCTTCGGCGATCGCGTCCACGGCCTGTTCCTGACCGACGATTGGGGCACGCAGCAAGGCACGTTCATCGGGCTGGACCTCTTCGAGCAGTTCTTCGCGCCGCGATACGCCACGCTGTTCGACGACATCCACGACCACGGTTGGCACGTCATCCTACACAGCTGCGGTCGGGTGAATGATTTCGTGCCGCGCTTGATCGAGCTGGGGGTCGACGTGCTGAACCTACAACAGCCGCGAGCCTACGGCCTGGTCGAGTTCGGCGAGGCGTTCAAGGGGAAGGTCTGTTTCCTGACGACCGTTGACATCCAGGCCACGCTGCCCACGGGAGACGAGGCCGCCATTCGCGACGAGGTCCGGCTCTTGCTCGATCACTGGAGCACCCCCGCCGGTGGCTTCATCGTGTTCAACTACGGCGACTCGGAGGCGCTGGGCGTTCCGGACGGCGTGGCCGACATCATGTTCGGCGAGTTCGTCAAACACATGAACCTGTCGTAGCCGGTCTACGGCTTGAGTTTGTAGAAGACCGTCGCGGTTTGGCCCCACACGTCGGTTTGCTCATCCTCGGACAGGGCGGTGAGGTAGTCGGCGACGATCTCGATCACGTCAGCGTAGGAAGCGGCGAGCAGACACACGGGCCAGTCCGACCCGATCATCAGGCGCTTGGTTCCGAAGGCCTCGAACACCACGTCGAGATAGGGCTTGAACGCACCCGCCGAGAGGTCGGTCGGGTCCGCCTCGGTGACCATCCCCGAGACCTTGCAGCAGACGTTGTCGAACGACGCGAGCTGACGGATCTGCGAATCCCACGGCGACAGCGTTCGATCCTTGATGAGCGGCTTGGCGATGTGATCGACGACGAACCGCTGATCGGGAAACCGCCCCACCAGCTCGCACGCCAGCCGCAGGTGTTGCGGGCGGATCAGCAGGTCGTAGGCCAGATCGAGCTGGCCCAACATCCCGACGCCACGCACGAAATCGTCGCGGAGCATGTACCCGTCGTCGGGCTCGTCGTGCAGGATGTGTCGCAGGCCGCAGAACCGCGGGTGATCGAGGAACGGCTCGACCTGCCCGCGGAGATCCGGGCTGCACAGATCCGCCCAGCCGACCACGCCCTTGACGATCGGGTCCTGGTCGGCGAGCGCGAGCAGCCAAGCGGTTTCGGCAAGCGTCTGACGTGCCTGGACCGCCACGCTCCCGTCGATGCCGGCCGATGCGAGCAGGCCGGCGAGATCCGTCGGTAGGTAGTCGGTCTGCAGGACCGTCTGATCCGGTCCGATCCAGGCGTATTCTTCGGCGGTGTACTGCCAGAAATGCTGGTGCGAGTCGATCTTCATGATTGTCTCTCCACGGCGTCGGGGTCGTCGTTCTCGGGGCGGCCCGACTGCCAACAGAGGTTGGCGACGGGACGGATGATGTCGAGGACCTCGTCGAGGAGTTCCCGATCCGGCGCGACGCCGACGGTCTCTACGTTTCGCTCGACGTGGCGGACCTTGCTCATGCCGACCAGCGTGGTGGCCACGTCCTCGTGGGCAAGCACGAACTGCATCGCCAGGTCCGCGACGTCCACGCCGCGCTCCCGACAATGGCGGGCGGCGGATCGGGCTGCGTCCACCACGCGCTTCGGCGCGGGATGCCACGGCGGCGCGCCTTTCTCAGTCAAGACGCGCATGTGCAGCGGTGACGCGTTGATCAGGCCAATGCCCCGCTCACGCGTAAGCGGCGTGAGCACCTCGTCCATCGATGTGTCCATCAGGTTGTACCGGCAGTACGACAGGATCGTGTCCACCGGCACCGCCTCGGCCACCTGCCGCAGCACGCCGAGTGGATAGCCCGTGATCCCCACGAACCGGACCTTGCCCGCCTGCTTGAGCCGCATCATGGCCGGCAATGACTCGTCGATGATCTGCTCGCGCCGACCGAACTCGATGTCATGCAGCTGGAACACGTCGATCGTGTCGGTCTTCAGGCGGGTCAGGCTCTCGTCCACCGAACGGGCGATTCGCACGGCCGAGAAGTCAAAACCGGTCTTGAGGTCCACGTCATACCGCCCGGCCTTCGTGGCCAGGATGACCTTGTCTCGTTGTCCCGATAGCGCCTCGCCCAGTCGTGTCTCCGCCAGGGTCCGGCCGTAGTAGGGAGCTACGTCGAAGTAGTTGATGCCCTGATCGATGGCGCAGCGAACGGCTCGGGTGACCTCCTCGGCATCGGCCTCGCCGAACTCGTTGCCGAGCGGCGACGCGCCGTACCCGACCGCCGACACACGCAGTCCCGTCCCGCCCAACGTCCGGTAGATCATCACCCACGCTCCTGACCGATCGACATAGTATCGATGACGACCCGACCCGGGGGCAAGCGAGGACGTCCATCAGTATTGAAAGACGTCTCGCTGGCTGGAATACTGTGGGCGCCACGCTCTTCGACCGGGCCTCTGCACAACGGGAGCAACTGATGAACGCAGTCTTCGCAGAGCACGACCTTGACCCCGAATCCTGTCTAGCGCCGACCCGCTTCATTGATTCTGCGCATCCCCGCATCCAGGCAGTGGTGCGGGACCTGGATGTCGAGGGGCTCGACCCAGCCCAGCGCGCGGTGAAGCTGTTTGCCTTCGTGCGGGACCGAATCGAGTACGAGTTCATGATCCGCCTCACGCCGGACGAATACGTTGCCTCCTACACGCTGGAAGTCGGCAAGGGCTTCTGCGTGCGCAAGGCGGTCCTGCTGTGCGCGCTGGGACGGGCTGCAGGGATTCCCACGGCAGTGGTCCTGTCGGATCTGCGCGATTTCACGTTGTCGCCCGAGGTGCTGGACGCCCTGGGAACCGACACGATGTACCACCACGGCCTGAGCGCGTTCCACCTCGATGGCACTTGGCTGACGGTTGACGCGAGCCTCACCCCGTCCCTCTGTCGTCGGAAGGGCTATCGGTTGGTGGCGTTCGATGGGACTAAGGACGCGCTTCTGCCCGAGACGACCCTCGACGGGGCCTCTCACGCGGCCTACGCGACTTTCCACGGCCTGTACGCCGATCTGCCCTATGAGCAAATGATGCATGCCTTCGCGCGTGCCTACGCGCACGTAGACCCCACGAGGATCCCCAAGCTAGGGTACCCGCGGGAGAAGCGGTGAGATGAAGCGACTTGGCGGAGCTTGCATCTCCTCCGGCGAGATTCACCGACGCCCCGCGGTCGTCGTCGTGAGGATCCTCATTCCCTTCTTGGGATCGGGCCGGGCGAAGAGCGCCTTGCCACGTCTGGCCTTGTCGAAGCACCGCCCGACGATGTAACGGTCGTCAGGGAGCTCGACGATGCCGTAGCTGCCGTCGAACTTGTACTTGCCCACGAGCCGAAACGACGCATCGGCCTTGAGCAGCTCGCCACCGTAACAGCCGAACCACCACGCGCCGTCTGCGTAGCTGGCCGTTTGAATGCCGAGTAGCGTGTATCCGCTCTTCAGGACGTGGCGTTTGACGAACTTGAGCTTCGTGTCGTATTCGTAGAGGTAGTTCTCCTGGTAGCCCTTGGGCAGGCCACCGACAATGATGAATCGCCCCGCGTGGTAGGCCATGCCGCCCGCGCCATGCACGAGTTCGGGAACGGCGTGCTTCGAGACGAGCGATAGATCCTTCGCGTCGTAGACGTACACCCATGAGTCGGCCTTCCCAGGCGCTTCGTTGAACCTGCCGAAGTTGACGGCGACGTAGAGCCTCCCATCGCAGTAGGCGGGATCGCCGTGATGACTCCGGACGGTGATGTGCTTGAGCACCTTCCCCGTCATGTCCGTCTTGACCAGGTCACGCGTGAAGGACCAGTACAGCGCGCCCTGCTTGTCGGTTGCCATGCCCTGCAGATGCGAGCGGTACGTTCCCTCACAGACGATGGTCGCCGTAACAGGCGTGTAGACGCAGGCAACGGCAACGACCGCCTGCCAGGCTGCGGCCCGCCACGGTTTCCGATCGGCCAGTCTCATCTCGTTCCTCCTCTACATGGCCATCCTTAAGGGTACCGCACGGTGATGCCCTATCATTCTGCCGCCGCACCCCTGGCAAGGCAATGCTCCACTTGATACGCCCTGCCAACACGGGTATTGATGGGGCGCGGGAGGATTCAAATGACTTCCAAAGAACGAATGATGCGGGCGCTGCACCGCGAGAAGCCGGATCGCCTGCCGGTCACGCTCCACCAGTGGCAGGGATACCACCTTGACACGTATATGGGGGGGGTGGACGACCTGACGGCCTTCCGAACGACGGGAATGGACGCGGCCGTCCAGTACTTCGAGGCGATGGGGCAGTTCTGGATCCCCAACGCCGAGCAGTATCTGATCCAGACGCCGGAGTGGCGTGATGAGGTCGACGTCATCGACGCCAATCCCCGCAACAAGATCCTGCACCACACGATCACGACCCCCGAGGGCGAACTGACCTACAAGACCGGCGGCAACCTGACGACGACGTGGATCACGGAGTACATGATCAAGCGACCTGAGGACATCGACCTGATCGACCAGTACATGCCCGTCACCAAACTGGACAAGCAGAAGGTGGCCGACGTGTACGACACGGTCGGGAATGACGGCATCTTGCGGGGGTTCGTCTGGGGAGATCAGGCGGGCTGCTGGCAGCATGCGTGTTGTCTGATGGACGTCCAGGACCTGATCCTGGAGGCGTTCGACCACCCCGACTGGGTGCACCGCCTGTTGGAGATCCTGCTGGCCAAGAAGCTGCAGTTCATCGCCGAATCGCTGGACGGCGCGAAGTTCGACCTGATCGAGACCGGTGGCGGGGCGGCCAGCGATACGGTCATCTCGCCGGACATGCACCGCGAGTTCTGCATGCCGTACGACCGCCGGATGCACCGGGCACTCCACGAGGCCGGACATATCGCCACGTACCACACGTGCGGTGGGATGATGCACATCCTCGACCTGATCGTCGAGAACGAGACGGACGCCTCCGAGACCCTCACGCCGCCCGGCACGGGCGGCAACATCACCGAGCCGGACAAGGTCCGGCGGGCCTTCGGCGGCAAGGTGGCCATGATCGGCGGGATGGATCAGTTCAACGTCATCACCGACGGGACCGAGCAGGACATCCGCACCGAGGTGCAGCGGCTATTCGAGGGCTTCGGCCCGGACGGCGGCTACATCCTGTCGATGTCCGATCATTTCTTCGACGCGCCGGTCGAGAACCTGAAGGTCTACGCGGACGCAGCCAGGGAGTGTGCGTATTAGCGCTGGCAGGTTCAGCTGACTCGTCCGGTGTCTTCCCGGGGAGTGCAATTCGAGTAGGGAGGTGCGACATGAGACAACGGTTTGTGACGGGGGGACTTTCAGCGGCGTGTCTGTGCGTCTGGCTGACGTGTTTCGTCGCCGGCTGTGCCAAGCCACAGCGTTACGGCTCGGTGATCAAGGTTCGGCCCGAGAAGCTCGCCGAGTACAAGCGCCTGCACGCGGACGTGTGGCCTGGTGTGCTCAAGATGATCCGCGAGTGCAACATCCGCAACTACTCGATCTATCACAAGGACGGATACCTGTTCAGCTACTTCGAGTACTACGGCAAGGACTTCAAGGCCGACATGGCCAAGATGGCCGCTGACCCGACCACGCAGGAATGGTGGAAGGTCTGCGAGCCCTGCCAGCAGCCCCTGCCGACCCGGGCCGAGGGCGAGTGGTGGGCGACGATGCAAGAGGTGTTCCATTGTGATTGACGGGTCCTCGACGGAGGCAATGATGTTCCGACGACGACGTCTTATGGCGCTTGGCACGATGCTGGTGCTCGCATGGTGTCCGGGGAGCAGCGTGATGGCGGGTGACGCGTTCGAGGGCCGGTTTTACTGCGGCCAGGGCGACGTCGCGTACTTGCAGATGCTCGACATCGCGCGCCGGATGTTCGAGCCGGACCCGGAGTTCCAGAACGTCGCGATGCTGTATACGCCGGCGTGGAACGGCCTGGTCGAGGGCCCGACGTGGGGCGCGTGGTGGATCCAGAACAGCTACGGACCCACCTACTGTGCGCTGCCGTTCTATCAGGAGCCCTTCGTCACGTTCCTGCAAAACTCGCATGACCTGTGGTTCAACCAGATGGGCGACGGCAAGCGGGTGGGCGCGAAGGACTGGAAGGCGCCGGACGGCAGCCTCTGCGACGCGGCCTGCCCGGGGTGGATCGTCTACAAACAGGGCGACGGGCGGACGGACATCCACGATTGGGGGATGGAGTTCACGGCCGCCGGGCTGCTCATGCAGGCCGAACTGCTCCTGATCAGCCGGGACGCCCGCGCGATCGCGCACTACCTGCCCATGCTCGAGCGCTGCGCAAACTTCATCGAGTCGCGGCGTGATCCGAACAACAACCTGTTTCTGGCGGGACCGGCCGGCAACCTGCTCGCGCCCAGCTACGCGGGCTGGAAACGCCCTGATGGGACGTATGACAAGGCGTATCTGGCCGGTCTGTCGATCACGACCATCGCCGCGCTCGACCGGCTGATCGAGCTGGAGAAGCTCGCGGGCCATCCGGACAAGGCTGCCCGATACGAACGCCGCCGCGATCTGGCCCGCAAGGGGTTGCCCGCACTGGCGACCGATGAGGGGTACTTCATCAAGTCACTCGACCCGGACGGAACCCGGCACGGCGTGTACGGTGCGGCGAAGCACGGCTACTTCGAGGCCGTCTGCAACCACGACGCCATTTGCTTCCGTGTCATTGACGATGCCCAGGCAGCAAGAATCTACGCCAAGATCGCCGCCATCCCCGGGCTGCGGCGTCATGACCTGATCATCACGAATCACCCATCGCTCGACGACACGTATCACGAGAAGCTGGGCGGCATCTGGAAGTTCGGGCATTGGGTGAACGGCGGGCATTGGACGACGTGCGAGGCGCGGATGATGATGGCCTACTCCCGCCTGGGCAGGTACGAAGATGCGCGGCGATCCATGAAACGGATCCTCGACTTCGCCCGTCGCTTCCGGATGGACAATCCGCTGGTCGACTTCGGCGCTGCGGTCTACCAGCCCCATCAGCCCATCAACTGCTGCTACGACACGTTCGGTGCGCCGGCGGCCCTGATCCGCGGACTGTTCGAATACCTCTACCGCGCCGACGGCCTGACGATCCTGCCGCACATTCCGCCGGGCATCGTCGAGCTGACGCAGCGGTTCGCCATCCGATTCGGCAACAAGCAGGTGTTCCTGTCGACGGTCGGCCGGGGACCGGTCACGGCCGTCACGGTCAACGGCAAGCCCTGGAAGCACTTCGACTCCAAATCTGTCTTCCTTCCCTACGACGAGACGCCGGAGGCCGCGCAGATCCAGATCATGCTGGGTGACGCAAAGCCCGTACGCGCCGCGCGCAGGCCGACGGCGCGGGTCGTCTTGCCAACTGTGACCGGCGAGTTCTGGAACTGCGCGTGGTTGGCCAAATCACTAGGACCGCAGCCGCGGCCCCTGCGGATCGGCGCGGACAGCAACGGCAAGAGCCGTTTCATCGGCGACATCGGCCGGGCGCGGATTTTCCGCAGGGCGCTCAAGCCCGACGAGATCGCCGCACTGGCCCGAAACGACGACGCGGCACTGGCCAAGGATCCTGCGCGAGTTGCGGACTGGACGTTCGACGACCTGAGGCCCGGCAGCCTCTCGACCAAGCTCGTCGGCAAGGTCGACGTCGTCGACGCAGCCGGCCCCGGCGGACCTGGGGGCAAGGCGATCCGACTGACCGGTGAGGGATACGTCGAGGTGGCCCACAATCCCGAGTTGATCCTGACCGACGCCTACACGCTGTCCGCCTGGGTCTCGCCCAAGAAGCTACCATCGGGGGGCGGGAGGATCATCGACAAGTCGACGGTGGGGACGTCGGACAACTACCTGCTCGATACGCATCCGGGCAATTCGCTGCGGCTCATCACACAGCAGGGCCACATCACGCACCGCGCCAACCTGCCGCCCGACACCTGGTCACATGTGGCTGCGACGTTCGACGCCCGAGGAGAGCTGAGGCTGTACGTCAACGGCAGGCAGGTGGCGTCCTGCCCGGCTGGACCCGCGAAGGGCCCGGGGTCGGTCGAGCGTCTGCGGGCGTTTTACGATCATCTGGGACGCTTCTGCGACAAGCTGGAGGCCGCGGGGCTGGGCGACAGCTACGAAGCCGCCCACGCCAGGCTGGCCGTTGAGGCCGTCGCGACGCTCCAGGCCCGTCACCGGTTGCTGGCTGAGGGCAAGATCCAGCGCTTGCCGGACGCGTCGCAACACGCGGCGGACAAATGCTACGTCGAGACAGCCGTCAAGCTGTGCGACGGGCTGAGCAAGGTGCTCGGGACTTATGCCGAATCCAAGGACCCGCACAAGAAGCGCGTCCATCAGTGCTGGTGTGCATCGAAGTCCACCCAGGGGTGAGTTCCCATGCAGTTGTTGCTCCTCCTCTTGCTGGCCGTCGTCTTCGTGGTCCTTGCGACCACGCGACTGAAGCTGCATCCGTTCCTCGCCCTGCTGATCGCCGCGTTTGGGTATGGCATCGGTTGTCAGAAGCTGTCCCTGGCGGACGTCGTCAAGGCCATCAACTTCGGGTTTGGCGATACGATCGGCAAGATCGGCATCGTGATCCTGGCCGGGTCGGTCATCGGCACGTTCCTGGAACGATCCGGCGGCGCGTTCCGCTTGGCGCAGAGCACACTGAAGCTGGTCGGCCGGAAGAATGTCCCCCTGGCCATGAGCGCGGTCGGCTACGTCGTCAGCATCCCGGTGTTCTGCGATTCCGGGTTCGTGATCCTGTCTCCGCTGGCGCGGGCCCTGTCGTCGCGGGCGCGAATCTCGCTGGCGGCCAGCGCAATCGCGTTGAGTCTGGGCCTGTACGCCACCCACACCATGGTCCCGCCGACGCCCGGCCCGATCGCCGCCGCGGGGATCCTGCAGGCCGACCTCGGACTGGTCGTATTGTGGGGGTTGGTGGTCAGCGTGATTGCCCTGGCGGCCGGTTGGCTCTTCGCCGTGAAGGCCGCCGGTCGGGTCCACATCGACCCGGGGCCGATCTCAACGGAGTCCGGTTCGGACGAACCCGGCCCCGAGGCCCCGTCGGCGGCCAAGTCGATCGCGCCGATCCTCCTGCCCATCGTCCTCATCGTGCTGAGGTCGATCGGCGAGATCCCGAGCCATCCGTTCGGCCAGGGCCCCGCCGCGACGTTCATCGGCTTCGTCGGCCAGCCAGTCGTCGCCCTGTTGCTGGGCGTAGCCTTGGCGTTGTTGTTGCCGAAGCGGTTGACGACCGAGATGCTCTCTGCGTCCGGATGGGTCGGTGACGCCGTCCTCGCCGCCGCGACGATCATCATCATCACCGGTTGCGGCGGCGCGTTCGCGGAGGTTCTCAAGAAGTCCGGCATCAGCGACGTCGTCAAGGAGTCCCTGGCGGATACGAACCTGAGTATCTGCCTGCCCTTCCTGATTGCCGCCGCGCTCAAGACGGCGCAGGGTTCGTCTACCGTGGCGATGCTCACGACGGCCGGCATCGTCGCGCCGCTTCTCGGCGCGCTCGGCCTGGAGGCCCCGACGGCCCGGGCCCTCGTCGTCGTATCGATCGGCGCGGGGTCGATGGTCGTCAGCCACGCCAACGACAGCTTCTTCTGGGTGGTCACGCAGCTGTCCCGGATGAGCGTCAAGGACGGTTACAGACTGCAGACGCTAGGCACGTTCGTCGAGGGCGGCGTCGCCGCCATCACCGTTTGGATCATCAGCCTGCTTGTTCTGTGACCGATACCGCAGGTTGCTGCTGTCCGCCGGGATTGGTAACGTATGGGTATGAAGACGTACGGTGCGACATTCTTGAAGCGCGGCAAGTGGTGGGTCGCGTGGTCCGAGGACGTTCCCGGCGCGCTGACTGAGGGCCGGACGCTCGCGGAGGCCCGAGCCAACCTCAAGGACGCGATCCGTCTGATGCTCAAGCCCGTCGACCTTGAACCCCTGCCGGATGCCCAGATCCGACGCGAGAAGATCCGCGTGTGAAGCGCCGCGACCTCATCAAGCACCTCGAAGACCATGGCTGCGTGCTGCTGCGCGAAGGCAGGAAGCATTCCCGCTACGTAAGCCTTGCCGACCACGCGCGACAGACCACAATCCCTCGACATCGCGAGATCAGCGACTTCCTCGCCCAATTGATCTGCAAGCAGCTTGGCGTGCCGCTTCCGTAGAGGCGTGTTCCTTCCGCAAAGACACTCCCACGGCAGCGACGTTTCGAGTTCTGACCCGGAATGATGACGAGTTCTGAGGCCGGGTTGGTGACAGGATGAGCCCCCGTGTCTGCAGTGGGCCGGAGCGTGAGATGCCGACAGCCCCTACGATCCTAGCGCCCCTTGGCGTCTTCGGAGGGTTGCTCGCGGCGTCTTGTGATCTCTTTGGAAAGAAGCCGCACGGCGGCGCCCAGGTGCTTGCCGAAGACCTTCCCTGGACTCAGCGCCATGTCTGATGTGCGCGGCGCCAGGGCAAGTCGACGCGCAGAGGTCTTGGTTTGCTTCCAGATGACCTCCAGCGGGCACGACGCGCCCACGAAGGTCGTGGCGTCTTGCGGGTCGGTCCAGGTGTGTTGGACACGAGCTTCGTCCAGGCAGGCGTAGGCGACGGCCTTCGAAACCGTGTGGACGTATTCCATGGTCTCGTTGCCGTCTGGATCGGTGTACTTCGCCGCGGCGTAGGTCGTGTCACGCATCAGCTCGGCGACGTGTCGCTCGATCTCATCCTGGAGGGCGGCCCGAGCACGCGAAATGGCCCGTTGCTTCTGCCCCGCACGAGCGGCCGCCCCCTCCGCCCTTTGCTCACCCACGCCGACCAGCACGTCCTCGCCCATCACGGTAAACCTGCCGGAGCCCGATCGCACCCAGGAAGGGAATCGTCTCGACACAGTCTTCCTTGGGACGGCTGGGGAAACCCGATAGGAATGGAGCGGGCGCAGGTATCCCCGCTTCTGGCCGGTCTGGCTATAGCGTACCGCCTTTGTGTCGGAGCCTTCCGCGGTCACCCGTACGAGCACGAATCCCCTGAACGGCACGCCCATGGGCGCGTAGGATGGCTTGATGCCGCCGACGCCCGTACACGTGAAGGGCACGCCCTCATAGACGGTCCAATCGAGCACGTGCAGGTGACCCACAAAGACGTGCTCGACGTTGTACTCGGCGCAGAGACGAAGGAACGGGGCTGACCCGCCGTGGAAAGCGTTCATCCACCAGTTGCCGAGGTAGGGCGGCATATGCGTAAAGACGAACTTGCGCTTGGACGTCTTGAGGCAACTGCCGAACCACTCGAGCTGCTTCGTCGAGAGCCATCGGCGGGACGTATCGAGCAGGATGAAGCGCGCCGGGCCGTAATCGAAGTACACGTCCTCGCGACCGATGTACCGGCGGAAATCCTCCCGTGCCCCGGCGTGTACGTCGTGGTTGCCCACAACGGTCAGGCAGGGAATGCCTCCCTTGCGCAGGCACGCGACATACGATTCGAAGGGCCGATTCCCCTTTCTTCCGCCAAAGAGGTCTCCTATCTGGACGCACAGGTCCGGCTTGTAGGGGGCCATCTGCTCGAGGATCTGGCTCATCACAGGATAGTTGCCGTGGACATCCCCGAGGACAGCGAACGCGAACGTTTCAGGCTGCGCCTTGCGCGCCAGCTTTCGGATCATTTCCTCGTTGTACGGCTGTTGCGGGGGTCGGGCGGCCGGGGCTTGCGCGCAGAGGGCCTTCGGATGGATCGAAGCCGCGACGGACAGGACGCCGACCCACCACACCGCAGCTCGCGGCAGCGCCGCTTCCGTAACGGACCCCCGACTCATTTCTCGGCCCTCTCGTTGGCCTTGTTGCCTTGCACCGTGTCGCTGCCTTTCCTCGGAATACGACCGTTCAGGAACTCGATCACGAGCGGATTCGTCGGTGTGGGCGGATGCTCCGAGAGGATCGGCAAAATCCTTATGCGCACCGGTACCTTCAGACGTCGGCCGGAAGTATCTTCCAGGTCGCCATGCTCCACACGCATGTCCAACATCCCATGCAGGCTGGTGTAGAGTGTTGCCCGGTGGATTAGGCCGTCGGTGCCAACCCAGAGCTTCATCCGGAGCAGATGTCCCAGCATGGAAACCGGCATGCATAGGTCCGCGAAATCGATCACCTCGAATCGTTTCCCATCGGCCCTGTGCTCCGACACCGTGAGCTTCCTCGCACGCCGACGTACCTCGAGCAGATTGGCGGCAAGGGCTCGAGGGTTGGCGATGCTCAGGATGCTGTTCAAGTAGGCATCGACGGCGCCCTGCCGCGCGCCGGCAGGGCGTTTGTCGGTCGGCATCAGTCGTTTTAGTTGCCCGCTCAGGAAGGAAGGGGCCCTGGGAGGAAGTGTCAACTCGAAGCTCGATGTCTTCCCGGGCCCGCAGGTGATCCCGAGCAGCGGGCACAGACCCCTGGGCAATCCGTTCCTCGCCAGGAAGTCCGCCAGCAACGACGCGCGAATCTCGCAGGAATACACTTCCGGGTAGCATTCATCGAGCCGCTTGCATAGGCGCTCCAGAGCCTGGTCCCCCTCAGACGATGCCCGGACCTCAACGGCAGGCGCCCAGAGCGCCACCAGGCAGAGCGACACCATGCCCATGTCGTGCGCCATGACCTGCTCGATCACCGGGGGAATGCCTACAACGCAAGCCCAAACGGCCAGGGCCGCATCTCATCCGACATTCCGTGCCTCCCGTGAGTAAATCATTCTACTGAACGGTGGAGTCAGGTCAAACGAAGACGACCAAGCTCCCAGAGAGCCAGGCCTCAGCCCATGCATATCATGTTATCGCATCGACACACCCATTCCCTCGTCAAACCAGACGTACGCGCTGTCGTTCTCGAACGACATTCGGACGGCTTCGTTAATGGCCGTGCCGATCAGGGCCTGGTCGGGGAGGGGGCGGACGGGCTCGAATGCGGCGATCAGGTCGCGGCGCTTGGCCAACGCGGCCGCGTCGTCCATCCCGGCGGTGGCGGCCTGCATCGCGCGGATGTCGTCCAGCGGCTGCTTGATCGAGTCGTAGCCGTAGCCGACCCACTCGACGCGACCCGGGTCGTCCCAGTCGCAGTGGCCCTTGAAGAAGTTCGGGTTGAAGTGCTCGAACTTGCCCTGCTGCGTGCAGAAGTACGTGTTGCGGTCCTTGTGGTCGGACCAGTACTCCCCTTCCGTGCCCATCAGACACAGGCCCTGGTTGGTCAGGGCCGTCTGGTGCTCCGAGCAGACCCAACCCGTCCGGATGAACAGGACCGAGTCATCTTCCCACTGGATCGTCGCGCTGACCGTGTCGTAGGCGTCCTTGCCGAGCGTGGGCAGGAGCTTCTTCTGGCCGAACGCCACCAGGCGCTTCGGCTTCAGGCCCGTGATGAAGTAGTACGCGTCCGCGTAGTGCACGCCGATGTACTCGAACGGGCTCGATTGCTCGCACCAGTTGGCGAACCAGTGCAGGGGCATCTCCCGACGCTCCTCGATCCAGGCGTGTCCGTGGAGCATCTGGCCCAGCGCGCCGTCGCGAACCTTCTTCTGGGCGGCGCGGATCGCCCGGTCGTGACGCTTGTGGTAGTCGGTGTAGACGTAGATGCCGGCCTGCCGGGCCAGATCGCGGATCCGTCGGGCCTCGTCGATCTTCAGGCACAGGGGCTTTTCGACCACGCAATGATGGCCGGTGCGGATCGCCTCCTCGATCACCGGGGTGTGAAAGTGATCGGGCGTGGCCACGACGACCACGCCGTCGGCGGGCAGCGCGGCGATCGCCTGCTGGTAGGCGTCCGCGTCCACGGCGTCGCGTCCGTCGGTCACCGGATCGGGAAACGCCTTGAACGCACACCCCGGGAGCTGCTCATGAAGCCAGATGATCCGCTCGGCCCGCCGCGTCGCGACCCAGATCTCACCGAGCAGCCCCCGCGCCTGCTCCTGAAACACCGTCGGCAGGACCACCTCGGCGCTGATCATGCCGCCGCCCACCACCAATACCGGCATCTTCCCGTCGTCTGGGCTCATGTTCGTAGACTCCCGTTCTTAGATCGCAGGATCGCGTCGCTGACGTGGCGTGAAGGATATAGCGGCCCGCGGACCGGGGCAACGACCTACGCACCGACCCAGATCGGGCTGGACCACGCCTGGTCGCCGTTGGTTTGCACCACGCGGGCGTAGTACCAGTCGGCACGCTTGGGCTGCCCGCGATGCGTCAGTGCGAGCCGGGCCTGGTAGTGGGGCTCGAAGACCAGACGGTGAAACAGGATTGACTCGCTGCTGAACGGCCCGAAGAAGTCGATGTCGCTGCTGGTGGCGAGGTCCGACAGCTTCTTGACGAGCGTCGTGGCCGTTGGCCGCGTGAACGTGGCCGTCAGCTTCGCGTCCGGGCCAGCCTGGAGCTTGAGCACGATGGCGTTGGTCACCAGGTCGCCCAAGGCCTGGGTGCGCGACGTGTAGGACCGGACGTGGCAGGTCTTGTTGGATCGGGGGCTGATGATGTTGCGTCGGTTCTCGTGGAACGGCCCGGACCGGAAGCACCCGAGCACGTCGAGGATCTCGCCGCCCTCGACGCTCAGCTCGAACTCCCAGTCGCAGATCCGCGCCATGTTCAGATCCCCCCACGGTCCCCAGCCGAACTCGACGCGGCACAGGACGGGCTTGTCCCACGGCGGGGGATCGGCCGGCTGATCGGCCGGGAAGACGCGGGCGATCGGCCGGCCGTTCTCGATCAGCTCGACGCGCTCGATCTCGTCCCAGCCGGTGGCGGTGACCTCGATCTCGCGCGCGTCGGTCGGGCCGACCGCCTCGCCCATCCACCGATCGTTGAGGCGGAAGTCCAGGGCGATCCGGTCGCCCGTCACCGCGACCGTGCGACGGGCGCGCAGGGCCTCGAAGATCCCCTCGCGCGTGAGGGCATCGGCATACAACCCCGTCAGCCCTTCACGGTACGCGCCGGGATAGCCCAGATGGTCGTCCGTGCTGGCCACCACGCCCACGCGCGCGCCGCGGCCCAATAGCGACCGCATCGTGTTGACCGTCCACCGTCCGCCCATGCTGTGCCGCAGGTACTCGAACGGCCCGCGATCATGCTCGGCGCCGCCATGCTCGGAAAAGAACTCGACGACGGGCGAGACCGTCGTGTCGAGGTGGTCGAAGTTCGCTCCCCGCCAATCCGCGCGATAGGCCGGGTGGTGGGGGATGATCAATGCACCTCGCTTCTGCGCATACGCCTGCAGCTTCGAGACGTGATCGAAGTACGCCAGCCGCGTGTCGTCCTGCCCCGGGTAGATCAGGCAGTAGTCGCCGAACCGGCTCGAATGCCACTCGTACGCCACGAACGTCACGAACCGGCCCGGGTGGTAGTGCTCAGCCGCCAGCCGCTCGACGTCGCGCCAGTGCTTCCGGAGGACCTCGAAGCCCTTGACCCACTTGAGATGCTTGTCCTGCGGCATCTTGGGCATGTCATGCCACTGGGCGTGGCCGGTGAAGGCGAAGAAGTCGAGGTGGCGCACCGCGATGTCGTACGATCGTTCCAGCGATCCTCTCGCGTAGCCGATGGCGTTGTGGTTGTGCAGATCGCCCCAGTAGAGATGCTTCTTTTCGCTCATGGCGTGGCCGGTTCCCAGTCGTCTGCTACCAGACGCCGAATCTGCGCCATGGTCGAGGGGCGGGCGTTCGGACGGCAACCCGTCCGGAAGCGATCAGCGGCGCATTCGACTTCCCCTGCTGCGACCGGAACTCCTGGAGCCCCTGGAACTCCTGCCTCTGCTGCTCCCGTAGCTTCCTCTCCGGCCGCTCGACCGCTTGTACTTGCTGCTGATCCCGCCCTTCTTGCGCCGCTTGACGTCGGACTCCTTATCCTTGTCCTTCTTCTTCTGCACCTTGACGCGGGATTGCTCCGTCTGTGAGAGCAGATCTTTGTAGCGAGGGTCGGCCCGGTCGACCAGCACGAACTGTTCGTGGAGCTCGCCGTCCTCGTCCATGTAGACCAGCGAATGGGTCTGTGGTTTCCGTTGGTTCAGCCCGTAGCCTTGCGCTTTGGGCTGGACGCTTTCGTAGACCACGTCGAAAGCCATGTCCACCGCCACCGACCCCGTCGCGAAGTCCACCTCCTCGAGGTACGGCTTCCCTGCGATGGTCACCTGGACGTCCCGGGCCGCCCCCACCTCCTCCCCGGGCCGAACGGTGAACGTCTCCTTGATCCAACCGTCCTGGTACCACTTGAACACGTCGACCTTCAAACACTCGCGCCGCAGGTCCCTGCCGACGAGGTAGAAGTACGTATCGCGCTCGATGCCCACCGCCTCGGATGGTTCGGACCACTCGCCGTAGAGGATCGCCTTGGTGGCGTCGGCGGGGCTCTCCAGCTTGTCGGCGGCCAGGCAGTACTCGTTGAGGATCCCCACGCGGATCCGGTACCGATACGTGCGGCCCGGACTCCCGCTCACGTCAAACGCGCGGATCAGCTCGAGGCCCCGCTCGGCCTCGGGAGCGCCCTTCGGTCCCTCGCGCTTCGTGCCCTTCCCGAGCTTCACAATCTCCTCGGCTCTCTGAATCTGCTGCCGCCGACCGACGGTCCGGACGTCGTGCGCCTTGAGGACTTGCTGCGCCAGCGCCCGGGCCTCCTCGTACTTGTCCTCCTCCAGGGCCCGCTCCGCCTCGGCCAGCTTCTCGGTGATGAACTTGATGGCCTTCTCGTCCGAGTCGAACTTCAGCTCCTTCTCTTCCTTCGTCTTCTTTTCGTCACGGTCCCCCCTCGTAGTGCGCTCTCTGGATGGCTTCGCGGTCCTGGTCCTACGCTCGTAGGGTTTGGTCCACTTGACAGCGCCCCGGTCCCGCAACTTCAGGTCGTCCAGGCCGCGGAAACTCGGCCCGCCCCGAGATCGGGACGCCTTAGGCGCTTCGCGGGCCCCTTTGCCGCGCCGCGTCGGTCCTAGGGGGGTCAAGATGTGCTCCTGCATCCGCTGGGCAGTCAGTATGTCGCGATACTTCTTGAATCTGTCTGCAGCCTCTGGCGACAGCATCTTGTCCCCGACGAGGTCGAGCCGGGGCGCGGGCGGCGGAGGAGGTTCAGAGAACGCCACAATGTCCTCCCATTCGCTCCAGTCGGCTCCCAGGAGTTCCTGTCGCTGAACCTGCACGACGGCGAAGACGATTTTGGCGAACTCCTTGTCGTACTTGTACGTCTCTTCGAGGAGTTTCTGCTGTCCGACGAGGTCGAACTTCGTCTCGAGGATGACCAGGTCGATGTCCTCTTCCAGCACCTCCTCGTCTTCCTTCTCAGCCTTATCCTGACCTGCTCCGCTCTCCTCGTCGAGATTCTGTGGCGGCTTGGCCAGCGTCCGGATGTACTGGACCGTCGGCGCCTCGGGCGCCATGACCTGGGCGAGGGCCAGGCCCTTCCGCACCTCGGTCGTCGGTTTGAACTCGACCCGCTCCGTCTTCTTTCCCCATGGCACGAACGGGACCATCGTCGGCTCGAGCCCGTGGACGGCGATCGGCCCCTTGCTGAAGGCGTCTTTCAGCTTGTCCTCCCAGTCAGGCGGGTCGATATCGTCTCCTTCGATCGGCTCGGGCCGTTGCATCTTGAGCGCCAGGTCCTCGGCGCGGTCCCGAACCGCCAGGTCGATCTTGGCCGGATAGAGCTGCTTGCCGTCGAACTCCACGTAGTTCGGGTTGGTCGCCAGGTAGTTGAAGACCACGATCAACAGGAACACCACGGCCGCACCAAGGACGACCTTCTCGATGTGCAGCTCGACGATGCCAACGCTCTTCTTGGCCATGTGTTGCTCCTGTCCAACCAGGCGCGATCCGCCGCTAGCTGGACTTGCTTCGGCGTCTCCGGCTCCTCCGGCTTGCCTTGCCTCCCGCCTGCCCCTCCTCTTGGCCTTCCAGCAACATTGCGTGGCCGAGCGCCTCATGCACGCTCGGCGGCATCAGGCCTTTGTAGGCCTCCACGTTCGTGTAGAAGTATCGATCGAACGTCATGCTGACCTCGATCAGCGGGCTAGGCCCGTAGACGTAGGGGCCTTCCAGGTCCTCACGCTCCAGCCGCCGATAGCTCACCTGGGTGAAGACGTAGAAGTTCATCCGGCAGATCCGGTCGATCACCTGCAGAAGATAGCGCTCGTCGACGATCAGCTTCATTCCCACGGGCACCACATCGAGATGCTGGTCGCCTTCGCGTCCCGTCCAAACCGGCCCGGTCAAGCTGAGGCCAAGCGCAATCGTCTCTCCCGAAGCTCCGGACTCCTCTCGCTTCGTCGTCCTGGCCGTGTTCCTGCCGGCGCCCATGAGCTTGCCGAGATTCCCGCCCGACAGCGCCCCGCCCTTCGCACCTTCGGGTGTAGTCTTGTCTCTCCTCCTGCCCTTGCTCTTCTTTGTCTTGCCGCTACGACCGCCCTTTTCCGTCTCGGCGGCCTGGCGCGCCGGTCCTTTGGACCGGTAGTTGCCGACGCTCAGTCGGATAATGCGCTTGACCGGTAGCGTGGTCACGTCGATGGGCGCATTCTCTTGCGACGCCTTGATCTTCTTGACCGCCGCGTTGTTGACGTCGGCTAGCGCGAGACAGACCTCCTGCTGTATCCAGAGCGTCAGCTGCGCTTGCCACATCACCAACGGATTCGCCTTCTCCGGAACATCACAGGCCCCGGGAATGACGGTGAAGGTTTCCTCCACGGTGTCGCCGACGTAGCAGTGGATCGACTGAGCCCGTTTGATTTGGGCCACCCGCTGGGGATCCTCGCCGGCGGGCTTTTCGGCATCGGGGTCCTTGTCGTCTCCCGCTTTCCGCCTGGTCCTTTCGCGGCCCGCCGCCCCGCGCAACGCGGAGAGCTGGAGACCGCTCAAGCTGCCGGACGGCTTGCGTCTGGCGGAGGGTCCTGGCCTCTGCCTGGCGGAAGGCCGCGGCGATCGCTCCGGGGTCGTCTTGGGATCCTCGCCGCCGAGCGCCGCCTTCACCGCATCAATGTCGGCCTGCGTAGGCAGACCGCCCGCGCGCAGCAGGCCTGGTAGGGCGTCCTTCGCCTTGCGGTACGCAATGACGAACTCGAGCACCTTGTTCGGCCGGTCCATCTGGTCCGGGAAGAAGTCCGCCACCAGAGGCTCCAGCCCCGTTTCGTTGATGACCTTGGCCTTGCGATGGACGCCGTTGACGGCTTTCTCAACGGTCTCGAGATTCTGCTGCTGGACGTGGATGTCGACCGGCGCAAACGGTTTGGGACGTCCCCGCGCCATCTTGGCGCTGTCCAACTGACGCCCGAAATCGGCCGCCTGCGCCATACTCGTCTGAGTAGCCTCGAACCTGTTGCAGGCCATCATCCCCAGGCCAACCGACGCCAGGCCGATCCCCAGGCTGATGAGGATGAACAGATTGCGCTTCACGAAATCCATTGCCATCATCCTTTGCGGCGGGTGTCAGAGCCACTTGTCCCCGCATCCGCCGACGTCTCGGTCGCCTCAGGATTCGCCCCCAACACCACACCGAACTTCAGCTCGAACAGCCAATCCCCGACCCAGATCTCTCCGGTCACCGGATCTCTGGCGTTTTCGCCCAGCTCCAGGTCTTCGGCGCCCGCCGACCCGGATCGCAAGGCCCGCTCCTTCAATCTCATCTCGGCATTGCTGTCGCGCTTCTCGCGACGAAGTGAGTCCTTGCCTATCAGAACGTGGAAGCCCAGCTTCTTGGCCGTTGCCAGGTCCTTTGGATTCCCCAGCTCGGCCAGCCTGTCGCGAAAGTCCGTCAGGACGTCTTCGTTCTTGTAAGGGGTCGAACCGGAGATCGTAATGACGAACCCGCGGCCGTCTGTCCGCGCACCTCCCGCCTCCCTTGCCCCCGCGCCCCTTCCCCTGCTCTTGGACGTGCGCGACTTCGTCTTCCTCTTCGCCTTGCTCTTCTTGGACTTGCGGCTCTTCGTCGGCTCCTCCATCGCCTCGCCGCCGGGCGTCTCGAGCGGCCCGATCTTCTCGGATACGCTGGCGGCGTACGCCGTGCTGAAGGACTTGACGAGGATCTGGTGACGATCCTGGCGCGGGAGCTTCTTGGCCGCTTCCAGGTAGGCGTCCAGGCTCTCCGCCTTGACCAGTTCGCCATCCTCCGTCGGCAAGGCGCTGTGAACCAGATCCAGGATCTTTAGCCACAGGCTCTGGTCCTCCAGGATGGTCATGATCTCCTGGACTTCTTCCTTCTTGGTCTCGATCTCACCGTCGAGACGCCCCCACTCCTTGCTGAGACTGGTGGCCGCTGACAAGATCTCGACAGAGTACTTGCGGGGAAGCATGCCCTCGGGCGAGCTTGCGGCGATCCGCGGAATCGCGTCGATATTGACACGGCGGACGTCATGGTCGCCATCCCCCGCGTAGCGTTCCAGGGCCCCGCTGTCGAGGATGTGACGGGCCCACAGCGACGCCGTCGCGAGCACCAGGCACGCCGCGGCCGCCGCGAACCAGGAGCGCTTCCGCCGCCACACCGCACGCTTGCCGATCTTGGGCGGCAGGAGATTCGATGCAATCGGTGACCGACCGATCCCCTGAACGGCCAGCCCGTATGCCACCCCCAAGCTCAGCACGTTCTCGTTCAGCGTGGGCGCGTTGAGCGAAGGCCCGGGCTTCAGCGCGTTGAACGCCGACACCCGTTCCACCTTCATCCCCAGGTTCTGCTGCAAGAACTTCTGAAGCCCCGGCAGCCGGAACCCGTTGCCCATCCCCACGACCTTGTCCAGCGCCGCCTCCCGATGCGTCTGACTGTAGCGCCCGACGGAGCGCTGGATCTCGCCCACCAGGTCTTGATACACCGGACGCATCGCCTGGAAGACCTGGCGCGCATATTTGCTGGTCGCGGCGGAGCGCTTGAGGCTCTCGGCCTTGGGGAACTCCAACCTGAACGCCTCGACCAGCCGCTCGGTGAAGCTGTTCCCACCGATCGGAATCGCGCGGGTCCAGACGCTCCCGCGATCCGAGACGATCAAGTCCGTGCTCTCGGCGCCGATGACGAGCAGGATGGTGGCCTTGCCCGGTCGGTGCGCGTCGTGTTCCAGGAAGTTGTACAACGCCAGCGGCGCCGGCTGGACGATGATGGGCTGAAGCCCGGAGTTCGTGAACGGCGTGACGTACCGATCCAGCTGCTCGGTCCGCATGCAGAAGATCCCCACCTCCAGGTCGGGACTGTCCTGCTCGCTGAAGATCTGGTAGTCCCAGATAACCTGGTCGATGTCGTAGGGGATCTGCTGGCCCGCCTCGAATTGCACGATCGCGGGAAGCTGCTTCTTGTCCACCGGCGGCAGCTTGGTGAAACGCGTGAAGGCCTGGTAGCCGGGCACGCCGATGACCACCAGGTTGCCGACCATGTCGTTCCGGCTCATCAGCGTCTCGACGGCCTGGGTGAGCGCTTCGCTCATGGCCTCGCCGCCTCGCTCGTTCGGGTTGAGCGGCTTGGGATGCTCGACGATGTCGAAGGCGACGGCCTCCACGTCGTCCCCGACGAGCTGAACCTTCAGCGCCTTGAGGGCGCACTGGCCCACGTCGATGCCCCAGACCACCTTCTCGCCTGCCATACGTCGCCTCCTGACCGGCAGGGCCGTTTGCATTGACCCGGACGCTCGCCTAGGCTAACTGCAATGGCGCCCAGAACTTATTTGGTATCCGCCGTCGGCTGCAAAGTCAACCAATACGAGGCCCAGCAGCTCCGCGAGGTCCTCGAGTCAGCCGGATATCAGCCCTGCTGCGAGCCGGGCCAGCCACCCGATGGCGACCCCTTGCCCGACCTGGCGGTCGTCAATACCTGTGCCGTTACCCGTACGGCCGCCCGCAAGAGCCGGCAGCTCGTGCGTCGCGCCAGCCGGGGCGGCCAAACGCCCGTCATCGTCGTGGGCTGCGCCGCGGCCGCCGAGCCGGAACGGTACCGCCAGATCGATGGCGTCGTGGCCCTTGTCCGCCATGACGATGACCTCGCCGCTCAACTTGCTCGGGTCCTCGACGCCGTACAAAACCAACGCCCATACAATGAGTTATCGGCAGTTACGCAAAATCCATCCACTGCGGCAGGGGGCCGGGTGTGCGACCGCCGGCACCAGGACGGCACCGCCTCAGCCGCATCGCCGTCGGTGGGAGCAACACCTTCCGGCAATCGCTCTATTACAACTAAAGCGCCCGAAACCGGCCAAGTCAAGTGGGTCCTTCGAAGGACCATCCGCCGCTTGGACGGCCATCAGCGGGCGTTCCTCAAGGTCCAGGACGGCTGCGACGCCGCCTGTACGTACTGCATCATCCCGCGCGTCCGGCCTCGACTGGCCTCGAAGCCCATCGATGTCGCCGTTCGCGAGGCGGCCGATCTGGTGGCCTCCGGACATCGCGAGATCGTCGTGACCGGGATCTTCCTGGGCGCTTATGGTCGGGCCACGGCCAGGCCGTCCCGCCATGCCGCAGGGCCGGCGCCGCTCGCGGAATTGCTCGACGCGCTGGCCCGCGTGCCGGGCCTCTTACGCGTGCGGTTGTCGAGCCTCGAGCCCGGCGACGTGACCGACGACCTGCTCGACGTGATGGCCCGACACCCGACCTGCGTGCCGCATCTTCATCTGCCCGCCCAGGCCGGTGCCGACGCCGTCCTCAAACGGATGAACCGGCAGTACCGCATCGACGCGTATCTCAGTGCTGTCGAGCGGGTCCGACACCGCCTCGACCGCCCGGCCATCACGACGGACCTGATCGTCGGTTTCCCCGGGGAGACCGACGGCGACTTCGAGCGGACGCTCGACCTGGTCGACCGCGTTGGTTTCGCCCGCGTGCACGCGTTTCCGTTCACTCTCCGACCGGGCACGGCCGCCGAGCGATGGCGAGACGAACAGCTCCCGCACGACGTCGTCCGCGATCGGATGCGGCGACTACAAGCGCTGGCCGACCAGACCGCCCAGGCCTACCGCCGGCAGTTCATCGGCCAGACCGAACGCGTCATCGTCGAATCGCCCGATTCGTCCGCCGCCGGCCATGCCTGGCAAGGCCGAACCGACCGCTACTTCCCCGTTACGTTCCCCGCCCCCGCCGACCCCGACCTCCGCGGCCGCGTCGCGGACGTCTCGATCCACGCCGTCGACGCCGACGGCGTTACGGGCACGCTGAGCCACGTGCAACACAGGCTGGATGTTCCGGGTCGCCCATGAGACCGAGCCGAGCAGCGTAGCACGGGCGTCTCGCCCGTGAGACCTCATGGGCGAGACGCCCATGCCACGGGGGGATACGCCATCACGTCCGGGCGCACAGGCCTGAGTCTCTTGCCGTCAGGCCACACTCCCGTTACCTTGACACTGGAACGTCGTGCGAGATTCGTCCGGTTATCTGTCAGCGGGATTGGGGATGCATTCGCCATGAAACCCCCGGCCACCACGCTTTTCAAGCTCGCGGGGCGAGCGCGGGTGCGGGGGTGGATTCGCGACCCAAAGCGGCGTCAAGCCGCCGCAGTCCAAAAAGGGCGTCCCGCTCGGGACGTCGCATGCGAGGGGCTGCGGGTTGACGCGGAGCTGGGCGACGCGAGACGGACGTGGACAGGCGGACGGGGGTTCGAGCGCGGTGACGGAGGCGATGTCATGGATCGGATGATCGACGAGCTGAGCGACGGAGATGCGGTGCGCGTCTTGAACACCATCGCCCAGATGCGGCTTCGCAGCGGGGCGGCGGCGGTGGACTGGACGGACCAGAGCCGCGAGGCGTTGCAGGAGGCGTCCGACATGACGCCCGACGACGCGACGGCCGGCGAGGGCGAGCTGGCGCGGGAGGCGTTGCGGGTGTTGGCCCAGGACGAAGAGCTCCGGCCTGGGCTGGAAGGCCTGATCGCCGGGTCCCAGCCGGCAAAGTTCGGCGTTGGGGCGACCGTTGCGACCGTCACCGCCGTCCTGGTCGTCCTGCAGTCCTACGTCGAGGTCAAACGCGACAAGGACGGCAACTGGTCGTTTCATTTCAAGAAGGAGCCCACCGAGGATTCGATCATCGCCCCGCTGGTCAAGAAGCTGCTCAGTTGGCTGCCCGGCGCGGGCGGGTGAGGTACCGAGTCCCCGAGCCGGCCTGTCCCCAGGCCGGTCAATCTGGTCGAGGAACGCTCGCCGGTTTAAGACCGGCCCGGGGACGGGCCGGCTCGGGGGGCCAGGTGTCGCCACAAGAGGGCGCGGGCATCTTCTGTCACCTCGTGGAGCATCCGGGTTCTGGCCCTGTCCCGTAGGGACATCTGACAATAGCCCAGGACTTCGAGTCCTGGGAACAGATGCCACCCCAACAGAGTCAGTCCCGTTAGGGACGACTGAATTGGGCGCTTGGGGTTCAGTCGTCCCTAACGGGACTGGCATTCTCGTTGCGGGCGCGATTCCCAGGACTGAAGGTCCTGGGCTATTTCCACCGCGTCCCTGCGGGACTCGCAGGATGCGACCGACCTCGACGATCGTGCCAAGCGGTCGTGCGAGACAGGACCGACCCGGGGACGGGCCGGCTCGGGGGGCCAGGTGTCGCCACAAGAGGGCGCGGGCATCTTCTGTCACCTCGTGGAACATCCGGGTTCTGGCCCTGTCCCGTAGGGACATCTGACAATAGCCCAGGACTTCGAGTTCTGGGAACAGGCGTCACCCCAACAAACATAGTCCCGCTAGGGACGAGTGAACTGGGCGCTCGAGGTTCAGTCGTCCCTAACGGGACTGGCATTCTCGTTGCGGGTGCGATTCCCAGGACTGAAGGTCCTGGGCTATTCTCACCGCGTCCCTGCGGGAGTCGCAGGATGTGACGGACCTCGACGATCGTGCCAAGCGACCATGGGTGACGGGACCGCCCCGGGGACAGGCCGGCTCGGGGGGGGCGTCATCTGTTCCCACGAGATCATCGCGGACGGGGTACTGGATGGGTGTCGGCGTTTGAGATAGCCTTGAACGCCGAGCGTCCCGCCGTCGCGGGAGGCGATGCAGAGGCATCCGAGAGGAGCAAACGAACCCGTGTTTCATCGATACGTCACCATCACAGTCCTTGCATGGGGGATCGTCCATACGAGCACGCTGTGCTGTAGCGCAACCGCCGCAGATGCGACAGCGGCTGCAGGCAAGCGACCGGGCAAGGTCGACATCCGCGTGCACGACTTCCTCCCCGTCAAGCCGCTGAGCAGGGCGCGACGACCGACCGGCGTCGCGGTCGTCATCGAGAACTTCGGTGGCGCATGCGCTGAGGTCAGCCCCAGGCTCGTCCTGCCCGACGGCGTGAAGATCGTAGGATCGACGCCGAGCACGCCCCTGCGGATCGAGGCGGCGGAGACCAAGCGGGTCTCCTGGGAAATAGAAGCGGATCGTGCCGGGCCGTTCGAGCTGCGGGTCCAGGTTGAGCTGGGAAAGACCGTCGCTGCAACGGCCTCCCTGACGATGCGCTTCCTCCCTCCCCTCGAGGCGCGCAAGCTGCCCTACATCCCCGAGCCGAAGCCGGTCAAGACGTCGCTTCTGGTCGGCGCCCACCATTGCCCGCTCTGGGAGGCCGACAAGCCCAACATGTGGGCACAGCTGCTCAAGCATCCCGAGCGGACGCCGGCCCTGGGCTTCTACGCGCAGGAGAACCCGGAGGTCTCCGACTGGGAGACGAAGTGGGCCGTCGAGCACGGCGTGTCGTTCTTCATCTACTGCTGGTACCGGGCGAGTCAGGGCGAGGCCGTCAAGATGCGGTTCGGCAGCGCCATCCACGATGCGCTGTTCAAGTCGAAGTTCGTCGGCAAGATGAAGTTCACGATCATGTGGGAGAATCAGGCTCGCGGGAAGGCCGGCGTCGCCGACGAGAAGGACCTGATGGACAACCTGCTGCCCTTCTGGATGGAGAACTACTTCAAGCACGCCAGCTACCTGAAGATTGACAACAAGCCGCTGCTGTTTGTCTACCGTCCGGAGTTCCTCATCCAAGACCTGGGCGGGATCGAGCAGGTCGCCCGGGCGTTCGAGCGGATGCGACAGGCCTGCAGGGACAACGGGTTCGACGGTCTGTATCTGCTCGGGGAGTACCGCGGTCTGGACCCCAAGCACCTGACACTCATGAAGCAGCTCGGCCTGGACTACACGTTTGCGTACTGCTGGCACGTCGCCAACAATCCGACGCCGGCGGAGGCGATCCAGGCGCAGATGCAGAACATCCACAAGACGCAGGAACTGGGCATCCTGCCGCAGGTGGTCACGGTCTCGCAGGGGTGGAGCGGCTGGAGAGATGAAGGAAGCATCTGGAAGATCCCGCCTGCAGACTACAAGACGCTGTTACGCAAGGCCAAGCAGGTGATCGCGACGCTCCCGCCCGACCAGCTCGGCAGCAAGATGATCCTGCTGGACAACTGGAACGAGTGGGGCGAAGGCCACTACATCGCCCCGTACCGGGAGTTCGGCTTCGGGTACGTGGACGCCGTTCGGGAGGTGTTCGCCCACGCACCGGGGCCCCACGTCGATCTGATTCCGGAGGACATCGGCATGGGCCCGTACGACACCGCGTATCGGGCCCACCGGCAGCGCGCGGAGGCGCTGCGGAAGCTGGGATCGAAGCGGGTCTTCAAGACCGGCGCCCCTGAGCGGGGCCTGATTGGATGGTGGGCCTTCGACGAGGAACCGGACAACCCGATCGCCCTCGACTACTCGGGCAACCGCTTGGGCGGGAAGCTGTGTGATGCGGGAAGGGCCCAAGGCATCGACGGCAACGCCCTCGTCTGCCAGGGCGGCTGCGTCGTGGTGGCTAGTCATCACAGGCTCTCGCCGACGACGGGACTGACGATCGCGTGTTGGGTCAGAACCGACACGGCCGGTCAGCGCAACCAGTGGTTCGTCAATCGCGTGTTTTCGGGCGGGACGTCCACGGGGTACCGCATGGGGGTCGTGGACGGCAAGCCCTGTTTCGAGGTGCCCCAGACGTCGTGGAGTCACCATCTCACGGCCGATACGGCGCTGCCGACGGGTAGGTGGGTGCACCTCGCGGGGACGTTCGACGGCAAGACGATGCGGATCTACGTCGACGGCCAGGAGCGCGGCGCCATGGATCGGCCTGGACCGGTGAAGCCAAACGCGTTCCACCTCTGTCTGGGCAACTACGAGCTCAAACACGCCGCCCACTTCGTCGGATTGCTGGACGAGGTCAAGCTATACGATCGACCGCTGACCGCCGAGGAGGTGCGCGATCAGGCCTGCAAGCAGAAGCGGTAGGATGTGTTGGGCTGTTCGGTGCACAGACATCCGAACCGACCGACGCCCGGAAGCCAATCGCCGAACCAGAGGTGACGGCATGATGTCAACGAAGCTGTGCGCAATGTTTGTGGCCGTCGCGGTTCAGGTCGCCATCGCCACTGAGCTGGTCCTCCCGACAGGCGGGGTCCGCGGCCTGGCGGTGCACGCCGGCGTCTTCTACGTTGGGCACTACCAGAAGGCGGCCGTCGTTGCCTACGACCAGACGGGGCGGCAGATCCGCACGTATCAGGTCATGCCGCGGAAGACCTTCCTCGGACACGGCGTGGCCACCGACGGCAAATCGCTCTGGACGAGCGACTACAGCGGCAGGACGATCTTCGAGTTCGATCTCGAGACGGCCAAGCTCATCCGCTCATTCGCGTGGACGGGTCCGGGGAACCCGACGAGGCTGGAGTGCGACGGGAAGGACTTGCTGGTCGGCGTCTACCGGAATCCCACGGTGTTTCGGGTGAGTCACGAGGGCAAGATCCTCCGTCGGTTCAAGACCGCCTCGACCGACGAGAACCTGCAGCTCGCACTGACGGGCGACGGCGTGTTGATCGTTTCCGACCGGCCCGGCAACCGGCTGCTTCTGTATGGCACAGATGGGCAACCCCTCGGCCAGGTACTCGGCGCTGGCGGCCGTTGGGTCCTGGCCACGGACGTGGCGAATCGTTGCGGACCGCTCTATGGCGACGCCGAATCAGGACGCTCCACCATCATGAAGCTCTCCGACACAGCGATCCCCGACACCGTCGCCGAGTCCTTCCCGAAGCAGGACTGGATGATCTGGGGCGGCGTGGGCGGACCCAGGCCGACGTACCAGGCGGTCCAAACCGGCGTTCGAATCACCGACGGGCCGCGAACCTTCAACCGCCCGCTCTACGGCGATCACACGAACTCCCTCGTCCTGGCCGGCGACAGGCCACAGATCATGCTGGCGCGAACGCCCGACCTGTGCCTCGGCGTCCTGTCCTTCGCGACGGCGGGGGAGTCACCGGCGTTCCTTCACGGCCTGTCCGGCACCGAGATGACGTACGACGGGGCGACCGTGCAGCACCGGATCCGCCACGCTGCGCTGGGCGGCGCGACGCTGGCGCTGCGAACGGTGGCTTTCAAGGAGGGGGTGGGCTTCATCACACGGCTCTCCGCCGACAAACCCGTCGAGGTGACCTGGACGTTCGGCGGCATTACGAAGATCGGGAGGCTGCACGGCCAAGACGGCCTGCCCGGCGGCATCGTCCTGAAACGTCACAAGGGCAATCGGATCAGTGTGACCGGCGCGATTGCCCAGGTCGCCGCGCCGCAGTGCGCGCAGGACACGGTCGTCGTTCAGGGCTCGCCTGAGGGCAGCCTGCGCGTCGTGTCCGCACTCGAGCCTTTCTCGCCGAAGCAGGCCGACGGCCTGCCACTCCTGACCCAGCGCGTCGCGCTCACGCCGGATGCGCCGTTGCACATTTGCGTGGGCGTTGCCACCGGTGGCGCGAAGCCGAGGTCCGATGCTGACCTGGCCGCCGAATTCGATTCATGCTGCAAGCACTATCTCGCCATCCGCGATCGCCTGGCCGTCCGGACGCCTGATACGACCCTCGATGCGGCGGTAGCCCTCAACAACATGACGCAGGACGCCCTGTGGTATCCCGACTCGTTCCTTCACGGGGCGCTTCGCTGGGGCGTGCACTGCAACTGCTGGTTCCTCGGCTGGCGGGGGTGGTATGGGGCGACGGTGCTTGGCTGGCATGATCGGGTCGGACGAGCCGCCAGGCTGCACGCGCGGCACCAGCTCAAGACCGAGGACGAGCTCAACGGCTACGTCATCTCCGTCCTGCCCTTCAACGAGAAGCACGACGGCAGGTTCCACTACAACATGCAAGAGGTCTACCTCGACCACATGTACTATCACTATCACTACACCGGGGACAAGGCGTTCGCCAAAGCGCTTCTGCCGACCGTCAAGGCCGCTCTGGGCTTCCAGCGCAGCGCCCTCGACCCGGACGGCAATCATCTCTACCTGAACCGGCTCAACACCTGGATCTCCGATGGCCACGTCTACAACGGCGACTGCACGCAGGCATCGGCCTACACGTACCGGGCGAACCTGATGGCCGCCGAATTCGCCCGCGCAAGCGGCGAAGACCCGACGCCGTTCGAGAAGGAAGCAGCCGCGATCAAGCAAGCCATGCTCGACAAGCTGTGGATCGTCGATGACGGCTACTACTGCGAGTACCTCGATGCCGACGGCGTCCGGCACGGCGCCGCCGAGGCCCCGACGCAGTACCATCCGATCGATTTCTACGCCACCGACGAATTCCAGACCTATCAGGCGCTGCGCTACATCGAGCATCGACTGTGGCGATTCGGCGATCAGATTCTGGTCAACGACTGGTATCCGGTAATCGTCACGAACGGCACGCTCGCCAACGCCGAGCTACTCAACACGGCCCTGTGCTACTACCGGATCGGCGAGCGCGACAAGCCCTACAAGCTGCTGCGCAGCGCGATGAAGTCGTTCTGCTCGGCGGCCGTGCCGGGCTCGATCTCGTGCTATACACGCCGAGACGCCGCCCAAGGGACGTACGTCGATTTCGCCGACGCGGTCTCGATGTTCGCGCGGACCGTCGCCGAGGGGACGTTCGGAATCCTGCCGCGGATGCAGGATCAGACGGTGACCGTTCGCCCCGGGTTCCCCGAAGACTGGCAGACGGCCGAGTACGACGCACCCGATTTCGGCTACACGTTCCGCCGCGACGGCGATTCCGAGACCTGGACGTTGCGATCCGCCGGGCCCGTCCGCTGGGTGTTCCAGATCGGCTACCGAACCAGGCGCGTGGCCGAGGCATCGCTGGCGAGCAGAGGCGTCACGATCGACCGAAGGCCCGGGATCGGTCATGAGTGGGCAGAGATGACGTTCGAGCCGGCCGAGGCGGTGACCTTCAAGCTGGTCACCGCGCCGGTCCGCACGACGCTGCGAGCGCCCTCGATGATTGCCACGGGAGACACGTTGCGCGCCGCCGGCGCCAGAGTCATCAAGGTCCACGATCCGCAGTCCGTATTGGGTGATGTGAAGCTCGGCGCCGACGAGGGGTTGACCGGCAAGGTCGTTGCCCGGCCCGGCCCGCATACGGTATTCGCCCTGGTCGAGGCGGACCACCGGCGCTACTGGCACCCGATGGATCTGGAGGTCCGCCCGCCGCTGGAGATCAAAGACGCCCGCCTCCGCATTCCCTGGAAGGAGGACCGGCCCGTCGAAGTGGAGGCCGTCCTGGTGAACAACACCGATGGGGTCCTGAGCGGACCCGCTCGGATCATCTATCCGGGATTGGACAGGCAAGTCGCGCTGCGACTCGAGGCGGGCGGGCAGGCGACCGTCAAGCTGCCGGTCGAACGTCCCGCGGCCCTGTCACCCGGTCGGCTCGGCCTGAAGGTGACGCTGTCGGGCCGCACCGCAACGGCGACGACGGTCCTCTGGAACCTTCTGGCCGCGCGACCGGGCCTGCAGACCGCCGCCTCGAATCGGTTCAGGCCCGTGGCGGTTCCGTGCAACCGGGCGTTCGAATCCATATTCAAGGGTCAGCCGCACCTGACGGACGACGAAGAGAAGGCCCCGCGTCTCCACTACTGGACCTGGTACAAGAGCGACTACGTGAACCTGGACCGCTTGCGAGAGAGGCTCGACGATCAGTCGATCTACCATTCGGCCATTCACGTTCCGTTCCGGATTGTCCAAACGGGCGAGAACGGCCTGTTCCTTTCGCGGTGGGAGGGCTGGCCGACCCAGGCAAGCGTGCCCGTCAACATCCGTGCAGAGAAGCTCTACCTGCTGATGGCGAACGTCACCACGAACAACAACACCTACCTGACGAACGGCACGATCACGGTGAGCTACGATGACGGAACGAAAGCGGTCGTGCCGCTGAGAAACCCGGACACCTTCGATCACACCTGCCAGCACTTCTCCGACAACTACCCGATCTCGATCGGTGGAAAGGAAGGTGGGTACTATGGGCACGGCAGAGCGCAGGGCACGCACGCCGACGTCCTGGACGTCCGGACCGATCCGTCGAAGACCATCCGATCGCTGGAGCTCGAGGTGAAAACACGTCGGACGATGATCGGGCTGCTTGCCCTGACGGCCCTGAGGCCGGCCGCTCATGCCGGGGACGGTTCCTGAGTGTCCGACGCACCGTCCAGAGGGCGTGGAAAGGAGAACGACGATGAGGAGAAACCTGCTGACGTCGGCCGGTTGTGCGTCCTCGCTCGCGCTGGTGCTTTGTCTGTGCGCGCCGGGGTCAGCGGAACCGACGCTCAAGGAGACGATGGACGGCATCGTTACGCGTCTGTACGCCAATCTGGACGAGAAGGCGCTCACCGCGCTGAACCACAAGACCGCACTGGACCTCATCACCGGCGCCGAGCGCAGGGTTCTGGCCACCAAGTATTGGTACTTCGACGTCGACGTGCCGGTGGTGGTGTCGGTCATTCGAAACGTCGATCAGCCCGTGATTCCGTTTTGGATCGGGCAGGCCGGTTTCAAGAAGACGAGTCTCGTGGTGAAGAACGAGGTGTGGTCGTACGAGGTCTGGCAGAAGAAGTTCGACGCGGGGCGCGTGGAACTCGGCATCAACGGGTTCGACATGCATCGGACCGTCTACTTCGTCTGCGTGGGCCCGCAGAAGCCCGGCACGGCGGTCAGGATCACGAACCTCTTCCCCGCGAACGAGGCCGTGGTTCCCATGAAGAAGGGCGCCTGGACCTACCGCGATTGGGACAGTCTGTACATCGAGGATCTGCCTGAGTCCCTGGAAGGCCAGCGGCTCCTGACGACGTTTCGGGGCCGGGCTCGCGAAGCCCACCTGGTCGGCGCGTTCCGGAAGACGCCGTTCCCCTCGTCGGACAGGCCGGATCACGTGGTCCTGACGTGGAGCGAGGACCCGCGCACGACGCAGACGGTTCAGTGGCGCACCAACAGGGCCGTGAAACGCGGCGTCGTCCGCTATCGCCCGAAAGGTTCACAGGACCAGGCCCATCTCGAGGTCCGCGCAAAGCGGGAGGCCATCGAAGACCGGCTCCTGATGAACGACCGGACCACCCACCGGTTCACCGCCGTGCTGCAGGACCTGAAGCCGGCCACCGCCTATGAGTACCGCGTGGGGTCGCCCGACAGCAACGTCTGGAGCGAGGCGGCGGCGTTCAAGACCGCACCGGATGGGGATGTGCCGTTCTCGTTCGTTTACGTTGGTGACACGCACCGTTCGCCGATTTCGGGACGCTTGCTCCAGGTCGCCGAGCGGCGTCATCCGGAGACTGCCCTTTACATCATCGGGGGCGACGTCGTGAGCACCGGGCTGTTCCGCGACGATTGGGACCAGTTCCTGGAATACGCAGGCAGCGTGTTCGCCCGGAAACCCCTTGCGTTCTGCCTGGGCAACCACGACGACCAGGACGGTCTGGGGGCGTGGATGCCGCTGGCCCTCTTCGAGTTCCCGCAGAATGGCCCCAAGGGCGTCGAGCCCGAGCGGACCTACAGTTTCCGCTACGGCAATGCGCTGTTTCTCGTGATGGACGTGGGCACGTCGCACGAGATCCAGGCCAAGTGGATGGACGAGCAGCTGGCCCACACGGATGCCACGTGGCGGTTCGGGGTCTACCACTTTCCCATGTACGTTTGGCCGGAACACGACGAGTACGGCGCGATCCGTCACAGCTGGGAGAAGGTCTTCGCCGAGCACCACCTCGACATGATGCTACACGGACACATTCACTGTTATCTGAGAACGCGTCCCATGCGGAGCGGAAAGCCGGTCAGCTCGCCCGCCGAGGGGACGATCTATCTGATCGGGTCGGGGGTCCCCAGCCGCGAGCGGCCCAGCAAGCTGCCCGAATTCGCGGTCAAGTTCATGAGCGGCGGGCCCTGGTACCAGAAGTTCGACATCGACCACGATCGACTCGTCTATCGCGCGTACGACATAGATGGCAAGGTGTGCGACGAGTTGGTCATCCGGAAGGGGGGCTGACGGGGCAGGTAGGCGCAGTAAGCCCGGAAGAAGGACATCCAACTGGGCGCCGGCGGGTCGCGGGCCAACGAGGATGCTACCGCTTCTGCCCCAAAGCCCATGCCTTTAGCAGCTTCTGGATCTGGGACTTCTCGTTGGCGGGGATTGGCGGCATGCTGGCTTTGCGTCGGGCGTCGTTGTACTTGCCAAACAACAGGTCAAGCGCTTCTGCGGCCACGGATTCGTAGTCGGCGGCTTCCTTGCCGAAGATCCTTACGGCGGCTTGACGCTCCTCGTCAGGCATGGCGTCCAACCATCCGTGGAAATGCCCTGACAGCGCCTCAGGCCCCCCGGCCTTCAGGTGCCGCAGCTCCATCAGCAGGTCCAGGTGCATGTCCATGTCGAACGACTGCTCCTGCATTGCAGCCGACATCTTGGCATCCACATCGCCCTTGGTCACGCTGTCAACCAAGATGCCGTGCTCCGCGTCGAATCGGACCTTCCCCGTGGCGCGGCGGTCGAACTTCGTCATCTTCAGACGTATCTGTTGCCCGAGCTGGTCCATGGTTGCGGTGAGGTCCTTTTCGCTGAAGGGCGCCGAAACCGAGAAGACCTTGATCTTCTTTCCTTGGACCGTTTCATCCGGCTGACGCGTGAAGGTAACCTTGCAGCGCAACCCGCGCCCCTCCAACTGGAGCTGCCCCATCTTCTTCATGGTCATGGACTCGGTCCAGCTCTTCTTCACGGTGATGGGAGTCTCCGGGAAGACGATCCCGAAGAACCCACATTGTCCTTCCATGGAATCGGTCCAGAACTTGACGAAGGCCTCATCGCCTCGGATCTCGCCCATTCTGCCCCTGGAATCCAGATCCATCTCTCCGGTCAGGTGCAGGGCTGCAAGCTCCTTCTTGATTTGCGTGGCTTCGGCGATCCCGATGTCCTTGGCCGTATCCATGAATGTCGTCCCATCTCGGGTACCCGTCATGTGCTCGCCACGCAGCTTCATGACGATGTGACCGCCGGGCCCGGTGATATCCCAATCACCTTCCATGTCAGAGGCCTTGATCACCAACGGCGTCATGGCCCGCTTGGGCGGCGTCTTGGGCGTCAATGTCACATGCCATCGGAACTCGCAGACCATGTTGGTCTTCTGGGGTTGCTCGGCGATGCGCATGTCCATGGTCATGTCCACGCGCATCTTCATCGCATACGTGAGGGGGTTGGCCGGATCGAACTTGAAGGCGAGGCTCTCGGGTCCCTTCGAAGCGGCGCTCCGCCGTGCGGCGGAGCCCGGCTCGCACGCCACGGCCAGGCTGACCAATGCAGTAGTGACCAGGATTCGCGTGCTCATGACTCGTGTGCTCCGCTGTAAGGTGTGTAGCGCATTCAAGATACCCGCCAGACTCGGCAACGCTCAAACCTATTGCAGGCGAGGACGGAAGCGCTGTCAAGCCACCGCGATCGGGAAGAAGAAAGCGGCGTCAAGCCACCGCAGTCCGAAAGGGGTATACTGCGATCCATGGGATCGGACGACGAGTTGCGCTTCGCTTGTGACGCAATGTGTGGGGGGCTGGCGCGATGGCTTCGGGCGATCGGGTACGACACGACGTACACCGCCGACGTCGACGATGCCGAGCTGGTCGAGCACGCCCAACGCGAGGGGCGCGTGTTGATCTCGGCCGACGGGCGGCTGTTCGAGCGGCGGGCGATCACATCGGGCCAGGTGCGGGCACTGCGGTTGCCGCGTGGGCTCAAGCTGCTCAAGCAGCTCGAGTGGGTGGTCCAGGCGATGCGGCTGACGGTTGGGCCGCCGCGCTGCACGGCATGCAACGGGTCGCTGTCGCGGGTGCGGCGCGACGAGGTCCAACACATCGTGCCGGCCCGGAGCCTGGTCTGGGCCGACGTGTTCTACCGCTGCGCGTCCTGCGGCAAGGCGTTCTGGAACGGCACGCACTGGCACAGGATGCAGCAGATTCGAGAGCGGCTCGGTGAATTGCTGCGATCCGAAGGCGCGTCCTGAGACGAATCGGGGTCGCGCGGGTCCACCGTCCCGAACCGTCTGATCAGATCGTTTGGCCCCGTCGCGTGCGGCGGGGAGTGGCCGCACGCGGCCGCGCTAACCCGCGCGGACGATGACGTTACGGGTTCTGGAGCACGTCGAGCATGGCGGCGATGTTCTCAGGCGGCACGTCACCGGGGATGTCGTGTGAAGGGGCGGCGATGTAACCGCCCTCGGCGCCGATGCGGTCGAGGATGTCGGCGACTTCGGTCCGCACCTCGTCGGGCGTGCCGTAGGGCAAGAGTCGTTGGATGCTGATGCCGCCCCAGAACGCGAGTCGGCCGCGATAGGCCTGCTTGGTCTGATAGATGTCCATCACCTCCGGCTGGAACGGGTTGAAGCCGTCTACGCCGATCTCGACCAGGTCGTCAAACAGCTCACTCACCGCGCCGCATGAATGGATGAGGACGAACTTACCGTGGTCGCGGACACGGGCGTACTGTCGGGCCAGACGCGGCTTGAGGAGGTCTCGCCAGCGGTCCGCCCCCATCATCACGCCGAGCTGCGATCCGAAGTCGTCGCCGAAGTAGACCGCGTCGACGCCCGGACACTGCGACAGGCCCGCCTCGAGCAGAGCAAGGTTGAACTGCAGGATCCGATCTAGGACGGCTTCGACGAAGGGCACGTCGTCGACCATCGCCAGCAGGAAGTTCTCCAGGCCGACCAACCCCCACGCACGCTCGAACAGGCTGAAATCGAGGGCCATCACGATGAATTGGTCCGGATGGTGCTCAATGGCGTCGGTGAGCCGGTCGAATCGGCCCGGGGCGTTCGGGTCGGGCCAGTCGAAGTCGTCGAGCGTCTCGCGCGTCAGCGTGCCCTCGGGCATGCCGATGTCCGCGTCGACCTGGCGATTCCATCGCAGACCGAACTCGTCGGTGTAGTAGCCGTCCGTCCCGCGGACGCCCCACTCCACGCGGATCACCGGCACCTGAGTCATGTGGTTTCCGATGTTCGCGACGAACTCGGGATCCCCATAGTAGGCGGCCATCTTCTCGCGCGCGGGCACAGTGAAACCGACCTGGTAGGGCACCTTGTCCGGCCGGTCGTGCCGCAGGGCTGCGGTGACGCGCTCCTTGGGTGTCATCCGGATCGATCCTCGTTGGGTTCGTCCGTCATTCGACGATCTCCTCGTCGTCCGGATCGAACGGCGGGACCACCACGTTGATGATCGTCAGGTCGCCGCGCGCGGCATGGGCCACGCCGGGCGGGATCACCACGACCGTCCCCGGATTGAAGTCATGCACCTCGTCATCCAGCTCGATCTGCCCCATGCCCTCTAGGCAGTAGTACATCTCGGTAAGCTTGGCGTGGCGATGCTTGGTCGCCTCGCCGCGAATCTGGACGACGTGGAAGCTGGCCGGCCCCCCGTCGGCTGCGGTGACGATGCGAAACGCCTGGCCGCAGGGGCAGGGCACGGGGTCGGTCTCACGCAGGCGACGGATCACGGGCTTGTCTGTCACAATGGGTCTCCTTCGTCAGCGCGGTTCGCGTCGGGCGTCCATGATGGGCCAATCCGAACCACGATGCAATGCGGTGAACGACCCCAACGGCGTGCGATGGGTGCGTGACAGATTGGGCAGGGGGTGCCCCGTCCTTTTCGAGTGGCCGCGGGACGCGGCCATCGAAAGGATGGGGGACGGAACGGACCACGAAGCGTCCTTCGCAGCGCGATTCGGTCCCCCGCCCTTCGCTCCCTCTCGCGTTCCGCGAAAGGGAGCGAAGAACGGGGCACCCTACAATAGCCCGCCGAGTCTGTCACGTACCCGCGTGCGACCCGCGAATGATGCCGGTGTTGGCGGAGGGACATCCACCCGCTACGATGGCGGGATCGACCCACGAGTCGTATCGAAGGAGGCGCGGATGGGCTCGCTACCCCAGGTGTCGTTCGGACCGCACACGATCAGCCGGCTGATCATCGGCGGCAACCCGTTCAAGGGCTTCAGCCATTACACGCGCGAGATGGGCGAGGACATGGTCGCCTACTACACCGAGGAGCGGATGGTCGACGTCCTGCTCCGGTGCGAGCGGGAGGGCATGACGGCCATGCAGAGCCGCGGCGACCACCAGATCATGGCCATGATCCGCGCGTACCGCCAGGCCGGCGGGACGATGCAGTGGATCGCCCAGACGGCCAGCGAGTGGGAGGACGTGGCCGAGAACATCCGCGTGATCGCCGAGCTGAACCCCATCGCCATCTATCACCACGGCTCACGGACGGACCACTACTTCAAGGCGGGTCAGATGGACGTCGTTCGCGAGCGGATCGAGCTGATCAAGGACCTCGGCCTGATGGCGGGGGTCTGTTCGCACATGCCCGAGGTGCTCGCGTGGGTCGAGGCGCAGGACTGGCCGGTGGACTTCTACATGTGCTCGGTCTACAACCTGGTCAAGGAGGTCCACGAATCGCCGGCGATCACTGGCTTCCGCGAGGAGGACCACCTTTTCACCGATCCAGATCGGGATCTAATGCTCGCGTTCGTCCGTCAGACGAGCAAGCCGTGTCTGGTCTTCAAGGTGCTGGCCGCCGCGCGGAAGTGCGGGTCGCAGGACCAGGTCCGCGAGGCGTACCGGTACAGTCTCGACCGGATCAAGCCGAACGACGCGATCGTGGTGGGCATGTTCCCCAAGGTTGAGGACCAGCCTCGACTGAACGCCGAGCATTTCAGGACACTGTGCGGGTCATGAGCGTTCGCAAGGCCGTCATTCCCATCGCAGGCCGGGGCACGCGGCAGCTACCCGCGACGTGGGCGATCCCCAAGGCCATGATGCCCGTGGTCGATCGCGACGGCTTGGCCAAGCCCGTCCTCCATCTCCTGATCGCCGAGGCGGTGTCGGCCGGCGTCGAGCAGATTGCCCTGGTCGTCTCGCCGGGTCAGGAGGTGGACGTGCGGCGGTACTTCCGACGATTCGACGACGACTTGCGAGCCGCAGTCGCAGATCGGCGTGAGCTGGCAGCCGTCAGCGATCAGTTGGGCGATTGGGGCGCACGGATCACCTGCATCGAGCAACCCACGCCCGAGGGGTTCGGACACGCCGTCTGGTGCGCCAAGGAATGGGTCGGCGACGAGCCCTTCCTGCAGATGCTCGGCGACTACGTGTTCGTCTCGAATAGCTCGCGGTCGTGCGCGCGACAGCTCGTCGACGCGTTCGAGCGCCATCAGCCCGCCGCGATCAGTGGCATGTATCTGTGTGACGCCGAGACGCTGCCCCGCGTGGGCGTGATGCGGGGCCGGGCGATCGCGGGCGAGTCCGACCTGTACGAGTCCGAGTTGATCGTCGAGAAACCGTCGCTCGACCAGGCCCGCCGGGACCTGACCACGCCCGGCCTGCCCCCAGATCGGTGGCTGGCCCATTTCGGCAACCACGTCTTCGCGCCGCCCATCCTCGATGAGCTCGACGAAATGGTCCGCAAGGACGTCCGCGAGCGCGGCGAGATCCAAATGACCGCGTCGCAGGAGCGCCTCCGCGCCACGGGCACGACCTACCTGGCGCTCGTCATCGACGGCCACGCCTATGACGCCGGCATCCCGAAGGGGTGGCTCGACGCCCAACAGGGCTTGGCCCGTCGTCGCTGAGACGCAGCGGCACGAACGCCCACCCGCGCAGCTGTTAGGGGAACCCAAGAAATATGAACAGAATATTGACTGGAGAAGCCGGCGAAGAGGACGGCGGCTTCGTTGCACAGACCCCCAATATGTTGGGCTCCTTGGTTGCCGGACCGCTGTAGGTTGAGCTCACGGAGAAAGCAACGAACGTCTGAGTATCGACTGATATTGAACGGGTATTGAATTTTCGGCTTGCATTTTCGTAGACCCCAGTGTATATTAGTTTATGGAAGCGATCGGTTTTTTTCTGCGCTGTTTGCTTGCCCGGTGAGCTTTCCTCAATTATACTTGTAGCAGATCCGCAAGACTGCCGGTTGTGTTTCAGCTGCGGACGCTGGAGCTGCGATCGCACTCGAAGGGACTGCCATGTGCACGAAGAACCGCAAGCCCGAAGCAGACAGCGCAGCGCGTTCCGAGATGCGCGCTGACTTCCTTAGGGACTACCTGCCGCAGGCACCACCGTGCACGGAGGTGTTCGTGCGAGAGAAGGAGAGGGAGGTCGTAATCATCACAGGAGACGGCGGCGAAGAAAAGATGCCGGTGGATCCCGACGATGTCGACCAGCGCGTGTGCGACTACCTGGCGGGGGGGTAGAACGCCACCCGCCGCGCCCCCCAATGGCTCGAGGCTCAAGACCTCTTCTCGCGCGTGGCGTTGAGCAGGCCGCCCGCCATCAGGAGCCGTCGCTCGCGACGGGTCAGGTCCAGACGGCAGGCGATCTCGACGTCGCGACCTCCGACCGTCATGTCAATCGTCTCGTCGCCTCGCTCGATAGCTGCTGACAGGCCGCTGATCGTCACCTCGTCGTCCGCCGCCAGCCGATCGCAGTCGTTGGGATCGTCGAACAGCAACGGGACGATGCCGAAGTTGATCAGGTTGGCCTTGTGGATTCGCTCGATGGCCTTGGCCAGGACCGCGCGGACGCCCAGGTACATCGGGCAGAGCGCGGCGTGCTCGCGGCTGCTGCCCTGGCCGTAGCTGTCGCCTGCGACGATCACCCCGTGCAGGCCGGCCTGCTTTGCCGCCAGCGCCCGTTCGGCAAACGTGGGTTTGCCGCCTTCGTTCAGCAGAAGGAAGACAGCCTTGGCGTACTCCGGCACGTTGGACCGGTACTTCAGGAACGTGCCGGCCGGGGTAATGTGGTCCGTCGTGATCTTGTCGCCGACCTTGATCAGCACCCGCCCGCGGAGATGCTCGGGCGGACGCTCGCCGGCCGGAGGCGTCACGATCGTCGCCCCGCGAACCACCTCGGCGGCCCGCGCCGCGTCCGGGGGCAGTGGAGGTTGGATCATGCTGTCGTCGACGGTGACGGTCTCAGGCGTGTCCACCACCGGACAGTCGATGTTAAACTCGCCGGCCCCGTCGCGCGGATCGGTGAGCACGCCCGCCACGGCGGTCACGATGGCCGTCTGCGGCGAGACGAGGTACGTCCGGTCGTTCGGCGTGCCGCTCCGGCCCGAAAAGTTCCGGTTGAACGTTCGCACGCTGACGGCGCCCTCGGCCAGCGACTGTCCCTGACCGATGCACGGGCCGCAGCCCGCCTCGAGAATGCGAACCCCCGCGGCGATCAGATCGCTCAGCTCGCCGCTGTCGGAGATCATGCGGAGCACTTGCCGCGAGCCGGGGTTGATGCCGAACTCCACATGATCGGCCACGCGACGGCCACGCAGCGCCCGGGCGCACAGGGCCAGATCCTGATACGAGCTGTTCGTGCACGAGCCGACCAAGACCTGATCCACCTTCAGCCCCGCGACCTCGCGGACGGTCGTGATGTTGTCCGGGCTGCCCGGCCCGGCGCACATCGGGGCCAGCTCATCTAAGTTGATGACAATCCGGTCGAAGCTGACGGTGACGAAACCGCCGGCGTCAGGCTCGGACTCGGTCAGGCCCTGGCAGTGTTGGCGCATGTTGGCCAGGGCCCGCGCGTCCCGCTCGACGTGGAGCTTCTTGGTGATGCGGTCGTATTCCGCGTCGGGATCGGCTGCGAGCGGCTGCCACTGGTCGACCCGATCCTGCGCCGACAGAAACGCGCGTGTGGCCTCGTCGGACGGGAACACGCTCGTCGTCACGCCCAGCTCGGCCCCCATGTTCGTGCACGTCGACCGGGCCGGTACGTCCAGCGCCGTCACCCCCTCGCCGGTGTACTCGACGACGCATCCGACGTTGCCCTTGGTCGTCAGGATCCCCAGCAGTTGCAGGATGATGTCCTTGCTGGCCACCCACGGTCGAAGCCGCCCCCGCAGCTCCACCGCAATCACGCGCGGACACGTCGTGTAGAACGCCCCGCCGCCCATGGCGACGGCCACGTCGAGCCCGCCCGCACCGATCGCCACCATCCCCAACCCACCGGACGTGGGCGTGTGCGAGTCGCTCCCCAGCAGCGTTGCTCCGGGCCGGCCGAACCGCTCCAGATGCACCTGATGGCAGATGCCGTTCCCCGGCCGAGAGTGATACGCGCCGACCTTCGGGGCGATCGATTGAAGGTACATGTGATCGGCATGGTTCTCCGGACCGAACTGGGCCATGTTGTGGTCGACGTAGCTGACGGCCAGGTCGCATCGGACCCGCTCCAGGCCCATCGACTCGAACAGCAGGAACGCCGTGGTTCCCGTGGCGTCCTGGGTCAGGCATTGGTCGATGCGCAGGCCGATCTCGCCCCCCGGGGTCAGCTCGCCCTCCACCAGATGCTCCGCCAGGATCTTCTTGACCAGGTTCTGTCCCATGGAATCACGTCCCGTTCATGTTGCCCGCCCAACGAGCGAGGCAACGCAGCCGTTGCCTACAAGCCGAAACATCCGTGGGCTGGATTGTACCGCATGTGCGTTCAGGGATCAGGCCTTGATGGCCTCGTCGACCGTCGGGAAGATGCTGAAGAGCTTGCTCAACCGCGTCAGATCGAGAAGCTCCAGGATGGGCTTGGTCGGTCCGGCGAGACGGATGCAGCCCCCTTGGCGCATACACTTGAGGTGGGCGTTCACGATCGCGCCGAGGCCCTCGCTGCATACGAAATCCAACTCGGCCAGATCGATCACCAGCAGAGGGATGGGGTCCTGGACGGTTTCGATAAGGCGATCGTTGAGCTCGGCGGACATCTCCATGGTGGCCGATCCGCTGACGGTGACCACCACGACGTCGGGCTGTCGCTGAACGTCGACCCGAAGGGCTCGCTCCATGGGCGCGTCCATCGTCATCTCCCCGTCATCGACGATTGAACTTGATCAGTCTGACTTCATTGCCAGTCTGGTTGTAGCCCACCTTGTCCATGTAGGCCCGCATCAGCATGATGCCCCGGCCGTTGGGTTTGTTGAGGTTCTCATCCAGCGTCGGGTCCGGCACCCGGTTCGGGTCGAACCCCTCTCCCTCGTCGGCCACCCAGATCTCCGCCTCTTGGGGGGTGACGCGGAAACGGAGGGTGATGTGCTTGTCCGGGTCGTTCCGGTTGCCGTGCTTGATGGCGTTGGTGATGGCCTCCTCCAGAGCGAGCTTGGTGGCGAAACGACAGACTTCGGGAAAGCGCTGGCCTTCAAGCTCGGCCAGGACGGCCCGCTCCAGCTTCTTGGCGGCCGGCAACTGGCTGGGGATGACCAGCTCGATCGCTTGGGAATCCTGATCCAGGGGAAGCCTGGCCATCGTCTCTCGCCGACAGGTTGAGGTTTTCCAAGAACAGTGTCGAAGGACCGACCCAGGGCGGCCCGTCCCCGACGCAACGCCTCTGGGCCCGAGCGGGGGCCTAATAGCTCTTCTTGGCCGACGCCGTCGTGTCGTGGATGTCGAACAACTCGTTTAAGCGGGTGATCTTGAACACCTCATAGATCTGTGGCTTGATGTTGGCCAGCTTCAGCTTGCCGCGCTGTTCGCCCACCCGCTTGTTCAGGTTGATCAACATTGACAGGACCGCGCTCGAGAGGTGTTCGACGTTCTCGAAGTCGAGCAGCATCTTGATCCTGGGCTCCGAACCCGCCAGGTTCGTCAAGTGCTCGCCGATCTCGGCAATGGGGATCTCATCGAGGATCTTTCGGTCGGCGAAGCGAACCACCGTCACCCCGCCTTCGCGACTCACCTCCAAGTGCGATGCCTGTTCCGACATGATCTGCTCCCGCCGTACCTGTGCCCCTGATGCTACGGCGAATGTAACCATCGCCCACCTCGTGTGTCAACCCGAGCGATCCCCAAAACCGGAGCTTCGACCGACTGGTTTGACAGGCCCGACGACACACCGATACGATTGCGCCGCGGTCCTTAGGAGCGCGCGTCCCACAACACAAGGAACGAATGGCATGCGTATCCCGCTCGTAGTCGGGCTAGCGGCTCTGCTGTCGCAGGCGATCCCATATGCACACGGGGAGGAAACCATGACACGAAAGAACGCCCATCGCACGGACCGGCGTCGGCCGATCCCGCGCAGCCAGGCCTTTTTCGGCCTGCATTTCGACCTGCATCCCAACAAGACCGACACGGTGCTCGGGGCGGACATCACCGAAAAGAACCTCGAGGCCCTGCTGTCGCGCGTTCGGCCCGACTTCGTCCAGTACGACTGCAAGGGCCATGCGGGCTATACGGGATACCCCACCAAGATCGGTACGTCCTCGCCCGGTATCGTGAAGGACTCGCTGAAGATCTGGCGGAAGGTGACCCGAAAGCACGGCGTGGGGCTGTACATCCACTACTCCGGCGTGTGGGACAGCGTCGCCGTCCAGAAGCACCCGTCCTGGGCCGTCGCCCACGCCGACGGCACGCGGGACAAGAACGCCAACAGCGTCTTCGGCGCGTACGTCGACAAGCTGCTGATCCCGCAACTCAAGGAGGTGACGTCGGCCTACGATCTCGACGGCGTATGGGCGGACGGGGAATGCTGGGCGGCGAAGCTCGACTACTCGCCGGCGGCGCTCAAGGCGTGGCAGGCCGAGACCGGCTACAAAGACGCGCCCAAGAGCCGCAAGAACCCCCGATGGCTCGAGTGGAAGATGTTTCACCGTCGCGCGTTCGAAAGATACCTGTGTCACTGGATCGACGCCCTGCACGCACACAACCCCAAGCTGCAGCTCACCAGCAACTGGATGTACACGACGCTGGCCCCCAAGCCCGTGGTCGCCAAGCTCGACTTCCTATCGGGCGACTACTCGCCGGGGCTGTCGGTCGACCGGGCACGGGTCGAGGCGCGGTATCTCGCCAGCACCGGTATGCCGTGGGACTTGATGGCGTGGGGATTCGACAAGGGTCCGCACCTGCGATGGAGTCTCAAGACGCCCGTCCACTTGCAGCAGGAGGCGTCGGTCGTGCTCATGCAGGGCGGGGGGTATCAGATCTACAACACGCCCACGCGAGGCGGACACCTCAACGAAACGATGATCGAGACGCTGGGGCAGGTGGCCGACTTCTGCCGTGCCCGACAGGCCGTCAGCCGCAAGAGCACGAGCGTTCCCCAGGTTGCCCTGTTGCTGTCGACCGAGACGCAGTTCGACCGGTCCGACGCCGTCTTCCACTTCTCCGGCACGACCGACGAGATGGAGGGCGCGCTGCACGCCCTGTTGGAGTGCAACTACTCGGTCGACATCCTGGCCGAGCATCAGCTTCAGCCGAGGCTTGGCGAGTTCCCGCTCGTGGTCATTCCCGATTCATACAAGCTGGCTGACCCCTTCAAGCAGGCCCTGTTAGATTACGTCAAGGGAGGCGGCAGTCTGCTGCTGCTCGGCGAGAAGTGCGCCCGCCTGTTCGAGCCGCACCTGGGCGTCAAGCTCGACGGCAAGCCCGTGAACGTCCGGGCCGAACTCGCCTCGCCCGCCGGCCCGGTCAACGCCAACGGCGCATGGCAGAAGGTCAAACTGACCGGCGCCAAGGCGATCGGCCAGTGGCATCCCGACCGTAACCTGCACCGGGACGCCAATGTCGCCGCCACGTTGATCGCCCACGGCAAGGGCAAGATCGTCGCCGTCTACGGCCCCGTCGCTCTGACGTTCTTCCGGTGCCACCACCCGTACCTGCGACGGTTCGTCGGCGACATCGCTAGGCAGTTGTTCCCCGACCCAGCCGTCACCATCGACGGTCCGCCGTACCTGGACATCGCGCTGCGTCGAACGCGAAACGGCGACCTGTCGCTGCACCTGCTCAACCTGGCCAACATGCCGACGTCGAGCCGCTACGGCATCATCGATCACATCCCGTCGGTCGGCCCGATCGGCATCAAGCTCCACGTGCCGGCCCAGCCCAAGGCCGTCAAATGGGTGCCCGACGGGGGCAGCCTGAAGTGGTCGTGGAGCAACGGCGCCCTGTCGGTCACGCTGCCGAGCTTGCACGTCCATGGCGTGTTGGTGGTCAAACCGTGAGGACCTTCGCATAGAGCCTGCATCGCCGTTGGATCCACAGGCAAGCGCGGAGTACAGTGCATGGCAGGAGACTTCCTTCACACCACGCTTGGCCGCACGGGCGTTGACGTGTGTCGTCTGGGGCTCTCAGCCAGCTACCGCCCGGGCAAGAAGACGATCTACAAGGCCCTGGACGAGGGCATCAACTACTTCTTCTGCTACGGCATCGACGCGCAGATGATCAAGGTCCTGCGCGAGGTCCTCCAGAGGGACAGGGAGAAGTACGTCGTCGCGACGGGGGCGTACAGCTACTGGTGGTGGCATCAGGACCTGCAGCGCGCTCTGGAGAAGCGCCTGCGGCAACTGCGGACCGACTACATCGACGTGTTCCACTTCCTCGGCGTGGCGCGGAGGAAACTGTTCACGCAGTGCGCACAAGACCAATTGGCGGCCATTCGCGAGGACGACCGGGTCCGCGCCGTGGCCATCTCCACCCACGATCGCCAGCTCGCCGGTGAGCTCGCCGCCCAGGGCTCACTCGATGCGATCATGATCCGCTACAACGCCGCCCATC
>Ga0180432_10000094_pt1 | contig 134973 bp, 115 predicted proteins | sample SS_ome_10_FD_132414 | JGI IMG/M metagenome (GOLD analysis project Ga0180432, IMG submission 132414) | Hypersaline lake sediment archaeal communities from the Salton Sea, California, USA - SS_1_MS_2 metaG | ecosystem: Environmental > Aquatic > Non-marine Saline and Alkaline > Hypersaline >... | reverse complement strand
GTGGACGCACATAGTGAAGTGTTATCTGCCCCTGGCCGAGACATTCGGCTATGCTACCGACCTCAGGTCTATAAGCCAGGGACGAGCCACCTACTCCATGGAGTTCCATAGCTACGAAGAGGCACCTTCTGGGGTGTGGGTAGTGGCTGGAGTGGGGCTGGGTGCCCTTGCCTAGCGACGCGCTGCCAGCCGGGTCGGCAATGCGAGCGGGGTGACCACCTTTCCTGCAGGGCGGAAGTCTGGAATAATGGGCCGTGAGCCTGAGACGATGGCGGGCGCACAGCAGCGATAGCCGCCGTCGAGGGGGCAAGAGCACAGGTGACGGCCCGACGTCGCAAGAGAAGCGGTGTGTACGGATCGCTGGGAGACTTGGTGCAATACCGGTCGTCCTGGATCATTGCCGCAACGCTCCTGGTAACCGCAGTCCTCATCGTTCCCCTGGTAGTCATGAAGCCGGCCGAGACTGCCAGTGACAAACCAACCAGCAACGAATTCGTAGAACTAGACGAACTCATCAGAGACAGGTTCCCGTTCGAGCTATACCGTGTCCTCTTCGTGGCCGAGGCCTCAGATGGCGACATCCTCACGCAGGACAACCTCTATGCGCTGTACAGGAATGAAGAGGCTCTCCGTTCCAGTGTCCTCTCTCCGTTCCTCTACGAGCGTTTCAGCTCCGAGGCCGGCATTCAACTCCGGGGCGTATATACCATAGCAGATGCCGTCAACGCGGCGCTGAAGATAGAGAGTGGAGGCACGGTCGACCTCTCTTGCGCCACTGACATTCAGGTGCAGCAAGCCGTGGCAGACGTCCTGGCGAGTCCTCTCACGAACGATCTGGCGTCGCAGTTGTCTATCAACGCTAGCTACGTTCAAGGGCCTGATGGGCGTACCACGTGGACGTCGCCCGCATTCCTGTTCTTCGTGGAGTCCGACTACAACAGAGTCAAGTCGGAATACGCGGCTGTTGCCGGAAGGTCGCTGAGCGAGGAACTGGCCCCGGAATACTTCGGGCGGCACGTCCAGCGCCTGCTCAGAGGAGATGGGGACGGCTATCGATTGTGGGGCGTGGCGATGGACGTGAACCTCGAGATAGCAGATGAGAGCCGAATAAGCAGCGTGATGTTGATAGCTGCAGTCGCTCTCGTGATGGTGATTGTGGCGGTTGTATTTCGTTCGCTAAGGGTCACGCTGCTATGCGCGGTCGGGCTTGGTATGCTGATCGTATGGGTCAAGGGCCTGTCGAATCTGATCGGGCTCAACAGCTCAATCGTTCTCGACGTGGTGCTGCCGGTGGCGATGCTTGTTCTCGGAATCGACTACGCAATACACTCGCTGCTTCGCTATCGTGAGGAGCGGGCACACGGCAGCCCACCGGCAGAGGCCATCGGCTGGTCAACGAATCGGGTGGGCGAGGCGCTGGTTCTGGCCATGTTCACCACTGCCATCGCATTCGGGTCGAATATCACTTCCGGGGTCGAGTCCATTGTTGGATTCGCGATTGGTGGCTGCATTGCCATCGCGTCTGCTTTGGTGATACTGGGCCTGTTTGTACCAACCGTCGTAGCCAGATACGATCTGCTGCCGGTGAAAAGGCGGTATGCGGATCATACCAAGAGCTCCACCGCCACGGGGACGCTGTTCGGTCGGGCAGTCCTTCTGTTCGCTGGCAGACCCAGGGTATCCCTCGCGATAATAGTTGTCTTGACCAGTGTATGTGTGTGGGGTTGGGTCAGCCTAGAGCCCAGGCTGAATGCCAGCGAGGCGTTTGACCCGGCATCGGACCTGGTGATCGGGCTCTCCAAGCTCGATGAGCACGGAGGAGGCAGGTATGGCGAGCCGGCATATATCTATATGGAGGGCGATCTGGCCAGGCATGACGCACTGCTGGCAATCCAAGACACGGTCCGTGCTGTGGAGGACAACACGTATCTGGTCCGGGACTCCGCGAATGGCAAAGCTGATGTCTGTGCGCCGCTGCTGGACCAGTTGGGGGCTATCGTGGGCAGCGATGCAGCACGTGCCGCGATCGAGAGACAATATGGAGTGGCGATTAGCGATGCCAATCGGGATTCGCTGCCGGATACGTATGAGCAGATTCGCGCCGCCTACTCGTACATGATCGAGCATGGCGTTCCCGGGCCGGATGGGACCTTGCTCTTCACCCCCAAGCAGGTACGTGCCACATTTGTTGGCGGGCTGGATAATGGCCTCAAGGATGCGGCTCTTGTGCGCGTGGGGGTGTCTGACACAGAAGAGCACGCGGTCGCGAAAGCATCGGCCGCTGAACTCAGAGACGATGTAGATTCCACCCTGGGGCAGGCGTCTGGCATCGATTCATATGGCTTCACAGGGTCAGCCTACGTGCGCGCCGCCCAGTTCGACGCTATCACGCGTTCCATGACTTTATCTCTGCTGGTGGCAGTCATCTCCTGTCTATTGGTGCTCGCCGTCTCGTTCAAGTCGATCAGGTATGCCGTCGCCACAGTTGTGCCTGTGTTGATTGTGGCATGCTGGCTCCACGGGTTCATGTACGCCGCCGGGTATCACCTCAATCTCATGACGGCTACGATCGCGGCAATCTCAATAGGCGTGGGCATAGACTTCTCGATTCATTTCTCTCAGCGTTTTCGTCAGGAGTGTGCCGTGCGAAGCACGTGCCTTGAAGCCCTGTTGGCCACCTCCAACACCACCGGCGTGGCGCTTCTGGCGACCGCCATCTCCACAGCGGCAGGTTTCGCTGTCATTGCATTCGCGCCGATGCCCATGTTCTCGCGTTTCGGCATACTCATGGCGGTCATGATAGTGTTCGCACTGGTCGCAGCACTCGTCGTTCTGCCTTCGCTCCTCATCCTGCTTCCTGGCAACACGCCCGGCTCACCGTCCCGCGAGTAGCAACATTCGACGCTAGGGCATGGCACTCATCGCGTCAAGAAGGACGGGACTATTTTCCTATTCGAGCGCACCGGAATTTCCCATTGTCCCAAGTAAGCAGAATGTGCTACCTTTCGCTCGTGCATGAATAGGCATGTCTGTCTATGACTACTTCCAGGAAGGGGACTATGCCAGCTAAACGTGCGTCTTCCGTGAGTGATCGGCGTAAGCAAGCCAAGTCTATCACCTCCGCAAAGCACCGTGCGTACACATATTCTACAGACTACTTCCGTCTGCTCGTTGAGACTACACTGGATGGCATCATTGTGGTGGACAAGGACGGTCTCATATCGTATGAGAGCCCTACCGTCGGCGACATGCTTGGCAGAGCACCAGCAGAGCGGACGGGCAAGAGCGCGTTTGAGTTCGTTCATCAGGACGACATGGCCATAGTGGCGGAACTGTTAGAGAGCCTCATGAAGCATCCCGGGGCCACCGATCGTCGCACTGTGCGTGTGCAGCATGCCGACGAGTCCTGGCGACACATCGAGGTGGTCGGAAGGAACATGCTGGACCATCCGGCAGTAATGGGAATAGTGACTAACCTTCGGGACGTCGGGGAGCTCGTGAAGGAGCAGGAGGCGCTTGCGCTCGCTCGGGAGAGATACCAGACGATCTTCGAGAACTCGGCTATTGCGATCACCGTCACAGACGAGGATGAGCGTATAGTTGCGTGGAACAAGTTCGCCGAGTCGATGCTCGGCATGGGGAACGAGGACCTTTACCTTAAGCCCGTCAGAACCCTATACCAGCCGGCTGAATGGAAGAGGATTAGGGCGAAGAACATCCGTCGCGAGGGCATGCAGCATCACATAGAGACAAGGGTGATCAAGAAAGACGGAGCAATCATCGACGTGGACTTGTCCGTCAGCGTCGTGAGGAGCGCTGACGGGGAGATAACCGGCTCCATCGGTATCTTGGCAGACACAACCGAGCGCAAGCGTGCTGAGGAAGCCCTTCGGCGTAGCGAGGAGTATTACCGATCGCTGCTGGAGAACGCTCTCGATGCTACGATGATTCTTAATGGCGATGGCAGCATAAGGTATCAGAGTCCATCGATACGGAACATCACTGGTTACGAGCCGCACGAGCGCGAAGGCAAGAGCGTTTTCGACCTGATCCACCCTGAGGACATTCCCCGTGCAATCGAGGAGTTTGGGCGGTTGTTCAGGAACGAAGTGTCAACCATCAACACGGAGTTCACCCTGAAGCACAAGGATGGATCTTGGTACACCATTGAAGCAGTCGGAAAGAACCTGCTTGACGACGAAAGGATCACCGGTATCGTCGCCAACTTCCGCGACATCACGGAGCGGAAACACGTCGAGAACATCGTCAGGGTGCAGCGTGATCTTGGCGCCGCCACTAGCGCGACCGGGAGTCTCCAGGAGGGATTGCGCCTCTGCCTCCAGGCTGCTCTTGACGTTTCCGGCATGGACTGCGGTGCGATTTTCCTCGTCGACGAGACCAGCGGCTCATTGTACATTGCCTACCATCAAGACGTCCCCGCGGATCTCGTGGCGGCCGCATCGTTCCTTGAAGCGGATTCTCCAAACGCGCAGCTGGTGTTTGCAGGCGAGCCGGTATACGCTACGTACCCCGATGTTCCCATTCCAAATGACGAACACGAAACGCGTGAATCGCTTGCGGCAGCCGCCATCCTGCCAGTCCTCAATGAGGGGCGTGTCATGGCGTGCCTCACAGTGGCCTCCCATACTTTGGGTGAGGTCCCTCAATGGGCTCGTAGCGCTCTTGAGTCGGTAGCCGCCCAAATGGGGAGCACCATTGCTCGCCTCAAGGCTGGGAAGGCGAGGCGGGAGTCCGAGGAGCGGCTGAGACGCTTGCTTGAAGACATGAACGATGGCTACTGCGTTCTCCGTGGTTCCAAGATACTGTTTGCGAACCAGAGAATCGCTGCCATGTTCGGTCATGAGCCCGGCGATATTATCGGCAGAAGTATAGTGGAGCTCCTGCCTCACCAGGCCCTGTTGGACCTCAGCGAGGTACGGGCCCGAAGATGTCGGGGAGAGGAAGTGCCGAAACAGTACGAGACGGTGCTTACCTCGAATGATGGCGAGCCAGTACCTGTGGAACTCAGCACGCGCACGATAGAGTACGCTGGTCAGCCTGCTCTCTCCGTAGTCGCAAGGGATATCGGCGAGCGCAAGCGAGCGGAAGCAGAGAAGGAGAGGATGGAGCAGCAGCTTCTGCTTTCGGGCCGTTTGGCTGCCGTCGGGCAACTCGCCGCCGGTGTCGCACACGAGCTGAACAACCCCCTGGCGGCGGTCCAGGGGTTGGCTCAATTCCTCGCGACCAGGAAGGACCTCGATGCTTCAGTGCGGGAGGATGTGGACACCATATTCCGAGAGGCCCAGAGAGCCAGCAGAATCACGGGCAACCTCTTGTCTTTCGCCAGGAAGCACAGCCCGGAGAAGACCATGGTCTGCCTGAACGACGTCGTCGAGCAGAGCCTGGAGCTCCATGAATACCGGCTGCGTGTGAACAACATAGAGGTTGTGTTAGACCTTGCGCCCGAGTTGCCCAAGACGATGGCAGACTTCCACCAGATGCAGCAGGTGTTCGTCAACATCATTACGAACGCTGAGCAGGCTATGACAGAGGCCCACTCAGGAGGCACACTGCAGGTGAAGTCCGAGGTCGTGGGAGAGTCAATCAGGATAACGATAACCGATGATGGGCCAGGCATAGCCCAGGAGGAAATCGGCCGCATCTTCGACCCGTTCTATACGACCAAGGATGTGGGCAAGGGTACCGGCCTTGGCTTGAGCATCTGCTTTGGTATTATCGAGGGGCACGGAGGCGTGATTCACGCCACCAGCGCACCGGGCGAAGGTGCAACCTTCACGTTGGAGCTTCCGATAGTCATTGAGGAAGCCAGCGCCCTGTTCGCCCCCCAGCAGGCCGACCCCTGCGCTGACTAGGCCGAGCAATGCCCACGGAACGGCTCGCTCTTCCGCCCGGCGTGTGTGAAGCACCAGCGCTACAACCCCCAGCAGCGCAACGGAACAGGAGCGCACAACTTGACCGCGACCTCGGGCCCTACTAACATAGACCAGTCAAGTCACAACTGAGGTGACCTGCGCCTGATGGAGGAGTCACAGAAGGTCGTCGTACTAATCACGACCGACAGTCCCGAGAGCGCGCGTTCGCTTGCTGAGCAGCTTGTCACCAACGGGAAGGCAGCTTGTGTGAACATTGTGCCAAAGGTAGATTCGGTATTCCAGTGGGAAGGTAATACCGAATCTGAGCAGGAAACATTGCTCTTCGTCAAGAGCAAGCTGTCTGCACTGCCTGCCCTGGTCGATCTCGTAAGGCAACTCCACAAGTACGACGTACCTGAAATCATCGCTCTACCCATCATCGGCGGGTACGACGCGTACCTGGACTGGGTGGACAGCGAAGTGGACTAGAAGTGGACTAGGTAAGAGTCGGGAGCGTGTCCAGGCAAGAGCGCTCAGGCTATCCATCCCCAGGCAGATTCTCACGTTGACGACTTCTCTTATTGATGGGTATAATACAAGACAACCGCGAACGAACAGGGAGACACGGAGAGAATCGACCGGATGACACGATGGCGAGGGGTATTGGTTGCCACGCTACTCCTCGCGCTGGCGATTTCCAGCGCAGGCGGCATAGCAATAGCCGACAACGACCTCCACGACCAGGACAACTTCGCAGTCGGCGCTGACTCCTGCGCCGGCTGTCACAGGGCCCACACCGCACTGGCTCCCAACCTCTTGACGTCAGGTCCCAACCAGGACGACTTCTGCTTCACATGCCATGACGGCAGCGGCGCGGAGACAGATGTCGTCGACGGTGAGCTCGATGGCACATCATACGGCTCTACTGGTGCCGGCCTGAGGGGTGGCGGCTTCGAGAACGCCACGATGGACACAGACCACGATGGCAATATCACCACGGCTGTGGTCAGCTCCATTCACTCGGCGAGCGGGGCTACAAGCGGGACAATCTGGGGCAGCGGCCCGATCAACTCCACCATTGAGGATTATGGCGTCACGGTAGAGCTGGCTTGTGGCGACTGTCACAACCCGCATGGGAATGGCAACTACCGTATTCTGAGGGGCAATCCGGACGGTATGGAAGATGAGGGGACGTCTCTCCCGGTGGACGTGCCTGATCAGTACCCCGTTATCTACGAAATAGGATACAATGCCGACAACTACCGACAGGTGTGGGACGAGCTACCCGGAGGCAACTGGACTCCGCTGGGGTATGATGGGGACACGCTGCTGACTCTCGTGGACTGGTGCGGGGCGTGTCACACACGGTATGAGTGTGGAGCGGGATCAGGAGGTAGCGATTCCTCTGACGTCGTGTTCGCCTTTCGCCATTGGGTCAAAGGATCGCCGACCTACGAGAACGGGTGCATCAAGTGTCATGAGGACAAGTTCGCGCTGCAGGGTGGTCCCGGCAGCGGCTATGCTCATACCCACGGACACTGGAACGAGCCCCTGTACAACGTCGACTGTGGGCAGTGTCACGGCCCCTATAACCATCGGGAAGACTGCAATATATGCCACGGTGAAGACAAGCCTACCCCTGGTCATCTCGAGGGTTGTCTTGCGTGTCACGTTGCGCACGGCACTGCGGCCACAATGGCGTCATACTCGGGAGCGGTCTCCTACCCAGACGGCACGTCGCAGGGGGCGACACCATCGCTCGAAAGCCGCCTGCTGTCGTTGGACAACCGGGCCGTCTGTACCGTCTGCCACGATGGCAGCAACCTAACCAATGATTGACGACGAGTTATGGGGCGGGGCTCGGCATCTGACGGAGCCCTGCCCTCTTCATATGTCCCACGGTACGGCGTGATACCCAGCAGATGAGTCTCTGGACCGGTGGTATTGGCAGAACACGGGCACTGGTGACACCACAGCGGTGTCGCTTCGCTGCCAGTCTGGGCGTTGTGTGCATCGTGTTGGCCCTTTCCGCGGTCTACAGCGTTGGAGCACAGAATCCTCACGACGACATCCTGCCGGAGGCCGATGCGTGTGCCAGGTGCCATCGTGTACACAGCGCCAAGGGCAGCACCGCCATCTCGGAAACATCCAACAACGCTCTTTGCCTCACCTGTCACGATGGAGCAGGTTCTTCGAAGGTATCGTCCACCCATTCAAACGCCAACGCGGAGTCACCGGTGTTGCACTTCAGTCCACAGGAATTCCCCTTCACGCTGGACTGCGTGGCTTGTCACGACCCGCATTCCTCCCAGGACAACCTGTGTCAAATCTGGGAGAGCATAGGTGGCTATGCCGTTGTCTACTCGGCAACGACCGGCGTCGACTCGTTTGACGAGGATTCGGACGATGACACGGACACCGATGATATCTGTGTCACCTGCCACATCAACATCACTGACAACTCCGGGTATCCGATGAGCGTTCATGCCGGCGGCGTTCATGAACCAGCACCTGCATATTCGGGTGACCTTCGCGCGACAGACTGCACGGCCTGTCACCCCCACGATGTAGATAACGCATCGTCGACCGATGACGGGTTCATGACTTGCTCCATTGGCGGCAGCGGATGCCATGGGCTGCCCCCTAACGGAAGTCAGGCCCCCAACCGGGATGGCGCTCATGCCACTCACTACACAGAAGAGTATGGCCCCTACATCACTAGCTGCGGCTCTTGTCACTCAGACGTGTCGGTGGGCGATGGCCATGACGACGGCACCGTGACTTTCAATGACGGACAGGACTTGGGCAACACCACCACCTGCGACCCGTGTCACAGCGGGGGCGGCGCACATGACGGAGTAGCCGAAGCTAAAGCCAGCTGGCTGACGGGCGCCCGCATCTCGTGCCGGGGTTGCCACGACGACGGCAACTCCACCATACGAAACGTCCAGGCCCCGTCTGTGGTGGGTGACGGATCGTCATACGGGTACGATGTGACCGGTCACGGCAAGAGAGGTCTGGTCGAGTGCACCGACTGTCACGTCGCGGACGGCGCGCATATCGACGGCGATCCCAGAACGTACGTGGCTGGGGCGACGGACTATGACAGCAGCTATCGACTCCTGTACTCGATGACCATACCGTTGTCGGCGGGTGCCGGCTGGGGCGAAGACAAGTTCGAACTCTGCTTCGAATGCCACAAATACAACGGAATACTCGACAGCACGTCTCCATACAACACCAACTTCCGGGATGAAGGTGAAGGAATCAGCAGCCACTCGAGACACCTCAGTGCGAACCCCGGTCAGTGGGATTCGGACTGGGACATGAGCACCGACTCGCGGATCAGCTGTACAGCCTGTCACAACGTGCATGGTTCCCCGACACCCCAGATGATCCGGCACGGCGAACTCATCAGCTCCCCAGGCTCGGCCGACAAAGTCCCGGCATTGGACTTCAAGTGGAGCGATGTCTATGGGAACGCAACCACCTTGCTCAGTGACAGCTACTATGGGGATATGCCTCCGCTCGGCGGGCACGGGGCGGGCAGCATTGCCGACAGTAAGGTGTGTGATGGCTGTCACATGGGACCCGGGGAGATAACCTACTATCGCTCCCCGATAATCGGCCTCACAGACCTTCAGCCGCCGACGATGTCAAACGTGAGCCCGACCAACGGAGCGTCGGGCCAGCCCCTTGACGTCGATCTTACCCTCTTGTTGGCTGACAGCGAAATGGGTGTCAGCTGGAGCACGTTCACCGTACAGCTGACGGGAGATCGCGGCTATAGCCAGACCTACACCGCTAGCGATACGGACGTTGTCTCTCAGGTCGGAGGCCCTCCCGCCTACGACGTGTTGATCGATCCACGAGTCGACTTCGGCTACGGCGAGACAATAACCGTGGTGGTAGGCGTACAGGACCTGGCTCCGCTCCCGAACTCACTTGAGCCGTACGCTTGGCAGTTCACCGTTCATGAGGACACAACGTTGCCGGAGATCAACGACCTCAGTCCTGGTTCCGGGTCGATAGATATACCCGTTCATGGCAATCTCACTTTCTCGATCAGCGACACGGAGACAGGTGTAGACTGGAGTTCATTCACGATTGAGATCACCGGCCCGGGCTATGTGCAGATATACGGGAGCACCAGCCCCGAGGTCTCACACACTGGAAACTCCACATCCTACAATGCCGCAGTCGACCCGGCACTGGACTTCCCCAACGGCGAGACGATGGTTGTCTCTGTCACAGTTGATGACATGGCGTACGTACCCAACACTCTCAGTTTCGACTCGTGGTCATTCGCCACCTACAACGCGCCGCCAACAAGCCCGACCAACACCTCGCCTGGTGACGGCGCTGGTGACGTACCCTTGATACTTACGCTCGTTTCCTCAGGCTTCGTAGACCCGGACGCCGGTGACACACATCAGGCATCGCAGTGGCAGGTCACTACCGTGCAAGGTGACTACTCTTCTCCACTATACGACACGGGGCCGACGGGTGATCTTACCAGCCACACCGTAGGCATGGAGTTGGCAAGTAGCACAACCTACTATTGGCATTTGCGACACCAGGATGATCACGGAGAGTGGTCTGACTTCTCAATTGAGACGTCCTTCACTACCGTGCCCTAGGGTGACAGCATGTCAACTCAAGTGAAATTGTTACCGAAGGAGTGCCGCCTCCTTTCTTTTGGTTGCGTTGGCGGAGTTCGGGTGTTGCCACAACCGTTCGACCGCCTGTCATCGCCCGGCATGGTCCCCCTCGATGACATTCTCAGTTGAGTGAACCATACCCTCCCGGTAACATTTTAGGTGAGTGAACACGGACAGTTGATTTCGAACGTAGTCGCGGTTATAATAAGTGTTCGTGCATACCCCACACGAGTGGAGTGTGTCGAAAGCCCGCCGCATCTGAACCACCAATGGAGGACATGAATGACGAGCAGACAGAGCACCGGACCTCACTCGCACCACCCCCGCCCGTACTCTGCCTTGCGGGGAAGCAGGCCTTTATACAGGTTGCTTCTCATCCTGGCGCTAACGGCCCTGATCGTAACCCCCTTGGTTGGCTGTGGGGAGGAGAACCCGGGGGGCTCTAGCGACCTGCCCTCACCACCGGTCACGGGATCGCCGACAGCGACCCCGGTCCCACCCACTGAGTCGCCTGCAGAGCCGACGGTTTCCCCAACCCCGGCCCAACCTACCCCAACGACAGTGCCCACAGCGACTCCTCCGGCAACAAGTGTGGGCCCTTACTTGGCCCACACAGCCGAAGGCAGAAGTGACTGCTTGGCTTGTCACGACCTGTATGGTGTCTGGCCAGTGAAGATAACGCACGCAGGGCGGACCAACGACAGCTGCCTAGGGTGCCACGTCCTCTATCCCGGGGGCCCCCCTGCGGGAGCGCACGCCTATGAGGGCCGAACCAAGTGCGACAACTGCCACTCCAGCACTGCCCTTGTGGCTCTGCCGGTCAGTCACCAAGGCGACTCGCCCCGGACGACTAACACATGCACTATGTGTCATGTGCAGACCACGGACCTGCCGCCCGATGCCCACCGGCTGAAGGTAGCGACTCCGTGCTCATCGTGTCACTCAGGTAGTGCTATGGTCGCATTGCCAGCGACGCACGAGGGTCGCGCCGACAAGACGTGTTTGGGCTGCCATGACGTGTCGGCCGGATTCGCGCCGACGGAGTCGCATAGCAAGAACCGCGACTGCACATCCTGTCATTCTGCCAACGCCTTGGTTGCTCTACCTGCCTCCCACGAAGGCAGGGCGAGCGGCACATGCCAAGCCTGTCACTACGCGGCGTCGGCAGGCGACCTGCCGCCCGTGATAGCCCACACAACCGAAGGTAAGGGTGCGTGCATTGCCTGCCATTCCAAGGGAGCTCTAGTGGCGCTGCCATCGAGCCATGACGGCCGCGCCAATCCTACGTGTGGTGTCTGTCATGAGGAGATGGAGGGGCTGCCCCCAGCCATCATGCACAAGGTCCAGGCACACGAGACATGCTCCGAGTGTCACTCGACGGCACTAGTGCAATTGCCGGTTACACACACGGGGCGTCTTGACAACACATGTCTGGTGTGTCATGACGTGACGCGCACACTTCCGCCTGAGTTGCCACATGAGTTGGACAAGAGCCCGTGCAATCGGTGCCACACCGCTGGGCAGATAGGTGCCCTCCCCAGCAGCCACACAGGCTATGGTGATAACCTCTGTGATGCGTGTCATGAGGTGAGCGAGGGTGGAGTGCCGGCTATCACGCACAAGCTCAAGAACCGCGAGAACTGCGTGGACTGCCACGAGTTCACCCAGTAGGATGGATTGCTAGCGATAGGAGACATCTTTGGCCTGGGCAGGTTCCTTTTTCGAGGGGGACCTGCCTGGGTCTTTGCAAGGGTTCGGATCACTGCGCCCGCGCCTCCGAAGAGAGGCGACCCCATGGACATCGCGAGCCGGTGCGGGACTATATTGAGAGGCTGACGTTTGGACTTCCTCACAAGACGTAGTAGAAGGTTCCTTATAGCTTTCGTCCTGGTGGCGATAGTCGGGCTGGTGGTCGGCTTGATTGTCGGGCTGCGTGACACGTCGACCTCCGACAAGTCAATGGTGGAAAGGGAGATTGAGCGGATCGAGAAGCTGCTGGAAGAGAGCCCGTTCAACAGTAGCCTGAGAGTCCAACTTGCAGCTTACTACATCGAGGCTGGCGCCTACGATGAGGCTATCGATCAGGCCGAGTTCCTGCTCGCGCAGAACGACGAATACGAGATGGCCTACATGATTCTCGGCGCTGTCTACATGGACCAGGAGAAGTACGAAGATGCGCTCGAGCCCTACCTGAAAGTCGTCGAGTTGAACGAGGACAACCCCATGAGGGGGTTGAACAAACAGCTCCAGCGCGCGCAATACGATCTGGGGCGTATCTACATTGCTCTGGGTGAGCCCGAGAAGGCGATCGAACCTCTGAGAGCTACGTCCGTCGCGATGAGTACCGATGCTGACTCGAGATATTTTCTGGGAGTGGCGTACAGCGACATGGGCCAGTGCAACGATGCGATTGAGTGGTTGCTGGAGGCCATACGCTTCGTCCCGACCTTCACCGAAGCATATGAAGAGCTTGCCCACTGTTACCAGGAGGTCGGCAACACGACCGGCGCCGCCTATGCGACCGGTATGGTCGACTACTGCAGCGAGAGATACGAACAGGCTCTCGATAACCTGGGGGCAGCCGTAGCGGGTGGCCCGCAGTTCGCCGAGGCGCATCTCGGACTCGCCATGACCTACGAGAAGGTTGGCCAGACCCAGGATGCCATCGAGGCGTACCAGGCGGTCCTGGAGCTGGACCCGGACAACACTCTTGCGGGCGCTCGTCTCAACCAGTTGAGGGAGCAGTAGCCGATGCCACGAATACCAGGCTTGCGCGATCGTATGTACCATCCTCCTTCCGACACTCGTGATTCACGCGAGCGAAAGCGCCGCGTGTTAGTAGTCGTCGTCATCTTCCTGGCCTGCATTGTGGCCCTGCTGGCGGTGCTGTTCGGGTACGAGAGCACGTCCAGCGAAGTCGGCCTACTTGAAGCCAGGTCCGGGGACGTGCGGGTGCAGACGGCGGAGAGTGAGAGCACATGGATCGCGGCGAGCACCGGGATGGAGCTCCATGACGGAGATTGGCTATGGGTGGGCGAGGGAAGCGCTGCGATTATCCACTATTTCGATGGGAGCAGAACTCTGCTCCAGGGTTCCGGCCAACTGCAGTTGGTCCAGTCGCAGAAGATATCGAAGATCATCGGCGCGGATCGGGTGAGGGTCGAGACAAGACTCGTGTCAGGACGCGCGACTTCCCAGATAGGACAAGAGGTAACGACATTCGTTGTAAGGACGCCGACGGGGGCGATTCACGGTCGTGACACCGTGCTGGCCACCGACGCCGACACGGGCGAGTACATAAACTGGCGCGACGGCGATGGCTCTACGATCGTATCGGGCCTGGCAGTCGATACCGAGGGTCATCTCGTCGTAGCAATGGTCCCGATTTCCGGTGGTACGTCACTGGTGGTACCACCTCTCCCGCAGGACATAACGAACGGAGAGCCTTCCGGCCTAGCGGATGAACTACGAAAGGTGGCAACGGACCTCTTGAGGGCAGCAGCCGACTCCGGGCATGAGGTAGTTGACGTGAGCGGAACGGAGTTGCTGAATTCGGACCCCGATACGGGATCGGCGTCGTATCGCATCTCCGAGGCGCTTTTGCCATCGGGTATCGGCCTGTCCCAGCGTGAGCCTGCGGATGTCGGCCATCTCGGCTCCGTGGTCATCGACGATGTACTGGCGACAGTTGACTTCGCCGTGGTGAAGTCGTTAGTGCTGGCCATCCCAGCTGTGCCCGCCATGGAATCAGAGGATTCAGGAGAAGGTCGGGGGCCTGTTGACGCGCCGGAGTACCAGTTCTCGATATACGGTGTGGACAAGCCACTGGGCGTGGCCGTACATCCCGACGGCGAGTTCATATATGTTGCAGAGAGCGGAGGCGAGCGCGGAGTGCACGTCTTCGACAGGGATGGGACACACTTGGCCACCCTCGTGCCTACGGACTCCAAGAACGTCGCGTCGCGATCGCCGGTGTATGTTGGTGTACATAGGACTACCGGCAGGATATTTGTCTCCGATCGCACGCGGTCCTGCATCGACGTTTATGACTACAGCGGTGCTCATGTGGAGAGGCTGTCTCCGGATGAGTTCGGTGATATCTGGTCCCCAATGGCAATGACGTTCGACGATCGCACCAGCAACTGGGACGACCTGTACATCACCGAGTTGACCAGCGGCCAGCACCGCGTGATGGTGTTCGATTACGCCGGACATGTTAGACTAGAGTTTGGAAAGAAGGGCGAGGGCGTCGATGAGTTCTCTTTCCCGAATGGAATTGCGGTCGATAGTCTGGGCAACATCTACGTTGCGGACAGCAACAACTTTGCCCTCAAGGTATTCGACCAGGACGGCAGTAACCCGAGAGCGATAGACGCCGGCTTGCCGAGGGGACTGGCCGTAGACGAGCGAGACCTGCTGCACGTCGTCGATGTTTTCGGGCACAGTGTGATCGTTTTTCAGGCCGGGGAGAGCCTTCAACGGCTCTTCACCTTCGGTGGGCAAGGTATGGGGGCCGGTGAGTTCAACTACCCCAATGGGATAGCCTTGGACAGCGCCGGGAGGGTCTATGTCACAGATCGTGAGAATAACCGGGTCCAGGTTTGGCAGTATTAGTCTGCTAGTTGCTCTGTTCCTTCTTCTGGCTTGCCTGCTCTTCCCCAGTCTAACAGAGGCTCAGACAGAGTCCATCACCGTGCGAGACGCGAACCTCTGGCTGTACCCCGAGTACGACGATAGCCGTTTACTTGTCATGCTGGAGGGGCAGGTCGTGGGCACCTCCCCTACCACTACAATGAGCTTCCTGGTGCCGGAGGACGCAGAGATATACTCGGCTGGCTCGATTGACTCGGCAGGTCAATACACAGGTGGGCCTCCCGATCGTACGGCCTCGACACTGGATGGTTGGGACGTGATCACCTACGATGTCACCACGTCCATCTTCCGAGTCGAGTACTACCACGATGTCATTCCGGCGGGCGCGACCAAGTCTATTGTGTCCGAGTTCATACCGCTCTATCCCGTCGATGGACTGCGCATCTATATTCAGCAGCCACGTACGGCCACTGACTTCCACGTGGAGCCGAGCCTCGCGTCCCTTGAGTCAATTCAGGAGACGGACAGCTATGGCATGACCGTCGAGGTTCTCGACTACGCTAGCCTGGAAGCGAATCAGTCGCTGGTTCTTAGCATATCTTATGTCAAGACAAACCCCTATCCGTCACTGAAGATCATAGCCGGCCTGCAGAACGTGGACCTGTGGCTGTATCCGGAATACGATGACCCACGACTGCTGGTGATGATGGTGGGTGAGGTCGTGGGGGTCGCGCCTCCCGCGCCTATCGAGTTCCTGGTGCCCGAGGGGGCTCAGATGTTCTCGGCGGGTTCGATAGACGCAGACCTCAAGTACGCAGGTGGCCCCCCCGAGAGGACGCCATCGGATGTCACAGGATGGGACGTGATCAGCTACGAGATCACCACGAGCACGTTTCGCGTAGAGTACTACCTCGAAGCCATAGAGGGCGACGTTGACAAGCTGGTCACCAGCGAGTTCATAACCCTGCTGCCAATAGACGGTCTGCTGGTGCATGTCCAGCAGCCAAGGAAGTCCTCCGACTTCAGGGTGATGCCCTATGTTGAATCATCTATGACAGCCGAGGACTATGAGAACGGTTTCAGAGAGCTTCTGTATGCCTACACGGCGTTGAGCGCGAGCGACAGCCTGCGATTCGACATCGAGTATACGAAATCCGATCCACTCCCTTCGCTTGCTATCGAGGAGTCATCTTTCGCCGGTTGGCCGTACGTGGGTGGAGGTATCGCCGGCGTTTGCCTACTGTGCGGCGTGGCGGCATACTGGGTTGTGCGAAAGCGCCGGATGGATGCTGAGTTGACCGCTCAACCCAGCCCTGCCAAACGACGCCTGCCCGAGCAGCGGTACTGTACTGAGTGCGGGGCCAAGGTGGCCGGATCGTTTCGTTACTGTCCGGAGTGCGGCACACCTCTTCGGAAGTGAGACCGGGATGGGCGCTTGCAGTCCCATCCACAATAACTACCCGGCGTGGCTGGAATCATGAGTCTCCATCTCAAGCTGCCGATCTTGATAATCGCGATGATGATCATCTTCGCTTCGATAATGGCGTCTGTGATGTTGCGTTTCCAGCGCGAGACCACCCTCGAGCAGTTCAACCAGTCATCCGCCGCTCTCAACACCGCAATGCTGACTTCGATCGAGCAGGACATGCTTCTCGGCGGACTGGAGTACATCAAGCGAGGTGTCGAGCGTGTGGCCGCCGGCGATGAGGGTGAAGACGGGGAATGGATCATGAACAGCGTGACCGTGTACTCCACGGACGAAGCCCTCTACGCGTCGGCTGGCGGTCTTCAACCACACCATCCTCAGATCAGGGGCAGCCTTGCTGATGCTCTGGCCGCGCAAGAGGTTACGACGGCGATAGTGTCGGCGGGTGGCCAGCGTGAGCTATACACGATCACGCCCATACTCAACTCCCCCGAGTGCTCCAGCTGCCACTCTTCTGACATAGAGATACTCGGGGCGATCGGCATCGGCCTGGACATGTCAACGTTGGACGACCAGCTCCAAAGGCAGAATACCCTCATTGGCATATCAGCCGGTGTTGCGTTCCTCGTCATGGGTGGCAGTCTCTCGCTGGTGCTCCGGCGCACGGTGCTGGGCCGACTCAGCCGGCTTTCGGCGTCGGCGCTGGACATCTCGCATGGCATGTATAAGACTCGCGTCACAGACGTGAGCGGCGACGAGATCGGGATACTAGGCAGCGCCTTCAATGAGATGGCGGTGAAGATTGAGCAGAGAACACAGGAACTGGAGCAATCAAGACGCGAACTCGAACTCTGGAATGTCGAACTGAACGAGCGCGTACAGCGCCGCACCAAGGAGTTGTCGGCCTTCAGCGAGGTGAGCAGGGCAGTGAGCCACTCGCTCGACCCGGACACAATCCTGAAGGATGTCTTGGAGAAACTGGTCACGATTCTGGATACCGAGGGAGGAGCTGCCTACCTGTTGGATGGGCTTGGAGAACGACTCGAGATCGCCGCGAAGCACGAGCTCGTGCGTGGTGATCCCCGGATCGTGTCCGCGATTCCGGTCGAGGCAGACGTCGTAAGGAAGGTGACGGAGTCACGCACTACCATGGTGGTCGGTGAGCTGGTTGCCGATACACCAAGTCCAACGAAGCCCGAGCCGAACGGCCAGACGAAAGCGTACGCGGTGGCTCCGCTATTATCCAAGGGCCAGATGCTGGGGGCCATTGTACTGTATGGGGCTGGTGTGGCCAATATGGCACCCGAGGCACTTCGCTTGTTCTCCGCGGTAAGTGACGAGATCGGCATAGGGATTGACAATGCCTTGACGGCACGCAGGCTCCGCGAAGCCAGCTCCGAGATCCACCATCTGCTGAACATGGCGATCGAGAGTGGCTTCGAGGCCAGGTTCGAGAATCCCCATCTGGTCAAGTGCTGGGTCGAGAAGGAATGCGACAACACCGACTGCCCGGCGTATGGTTCAGAGAACCTGCGGTGTTGGCAGGTAGCCGGAGTGTTTGCCTTGTCGGAAGCCTCTGATGACTCGGAGGAGCAGGTATGTCCGGTCTTCCAGGAGAACTGCCCCGTCTACCTGAAGAGCTGCGCACGTGATGAGATCACGGCGATCGGCGAGAACTTCAACAACATGATGTTCCTCCTCTCCGGTAAGGAGGACAGGCTGCTGCGCAACAATGCGGGCCTGTCAACGCTGGTCAAATGCGCACAGATAATAGGTTCAACGAACACTCTTCAATCGAAGCTTCAGGATGTCATGCGCACGATAGGGGAGACTGTGCCCGGTACGACAGGAGTCATCTTCCTGCAAGAGGCCGAATCTGGACAGTACATTCCCGAGGCTAGCTACGGCTGCGACTTCGAGAAGCTTCGGAGCATAAGACTCAACCACGACGAGTGGGTGGCCGGCCTCGCCGCGCTCAGTACCACGGCCGGTGTGCTCACCACTGCCGAAGAATTGCAGCAGCTCTCGACCTCGCTGCGCCCTGAGAACAGTGAGGTTCTCCAGGCATCCAGACCGCGTCTGACCAGGCCGAAGAGCCTGATGTTCGCGCCTTTGGTTCTGGGAGGTACTATAGCGGGTATCCTGTGCTTCTTCAATCTGCCGGATCTCCAGACGCTTGACATCCCGCTGGGGCAGACGCTCGCCGATCAGATAGTAGCAGGGATCGAGAACGACAGGCTTTATCAGGAGGTGCAGAGAAGGGAGAGACGGCGCGGGGAACTCCTCAGAAAGCTCATAACGGCCCAGGAGGAGGAGAGGAAGCGGATCGCGCGGGAGCTTCACGACGAAGCGGGTCAAGCCATAACAGCACTGATGATGAGCACCTCCATGGCAGCGGCATCCCTGCCCGAGCACATGAAGGAGGAACAGGCCCGGTTTCTCGAGACGAACAAGCTTGCCCGAGAAGTCCTCTCGGAGATCAGGAAGATCATAGTAGAGCTGCGACCGGCTGTGCTGGACGACCTTGGCCTGATACCTGCCATCAGATGGTACGCCAAGAACAACCTGGAGACGGCGAACATCGAGACGGACATCGAGCTCGACGGCGTCTTGAAGCAACGCCTGCCGACCGAGATAGAAGTGACCGTCTTCCGGGTGGCCCAGGAGGCGTTCACGAATATAATCAGGCACTCCGAGGCCACAAAGGTTCGTGTGGCGCTGAGCGCCAACAACGGTTTCCTCTCGCTGACCATCTCCGACAATGGGAAGGGGTTCGCTCCCGAGCAGGTCTTCAACAACCCGGCGGTGGATCGAGGCTGGGGGCTGCGCGGCATGCAGGAGAGGGTGATTCTCCTCTCGGGCTCTCTGGAAGTGACGTCGGGGCCGGATATTGGCACCACCATTAGTGTGCAAATACCGCTGAAGGACGGAGATAGTTGATGGGTAGCATCCGGGTTCTAATTGTAGATGATCATGCTCTGATCCGTGCCGGACTGAAGGCACTGTTGGACGCGGAGGCTGATATGGAAGCCGTTGGCGAGGCCAGCAATGGCGTGGATGCCGTGGACAGGGCCGTCGACCTGAAACCGGATGTGATACTGATGGACGTGTCGATGCCGGGCTCTGACGGGTTGGAAGCGACCTCCCGGATCAGAAAGGCCCTGCCTGAGGCCAAGGTGCTCGCACTGACGATGCATGAGAGCGAGGAGTACTTCTTCCCCATGCTCCAGGCCGGTGCCTCGGGGTATGTTCTCAAGGATGCCGAGCCCGGGGAACTGCTGACTGCGATCAGGGAGGTCCACCAGGACAACGTCTACCTGTCGCCCTTGGTAACGAAGTCACTGCTCAGCGGCTACCTGCAGGCCTCTACCACGAAGCAGGAGAACGACAAGTACAACCTGCTGACTGACCGCGAGAGGGAGGTGCTGCGGCTCGCCGCTCAAGGAAGAACCAATCGAGAGATGGCGACCGAGCTCTTCCTGAGCGTGAGGACCGTCGAGAAGCATAGGGCGAGCATGATGTCAAAGCTGGAGCTCCGCAACCGCACTGAACTCGTAAGGTATGCCATAAGCAAGGGCTTGGTGGACACAACGGAGTAGATGTGCCGGGCGGCCGCTCGGTGCCATCCTCGTGAACCGGTATTGGATATAAAGAGAGGGCTGGGGCTTCGAGCCCCAGCCCTCTGATCATTCACGACTGCTGTCGCGAGGCGTTCGCTAGTCAGCGGTCAGATCCCAGGTTCCGCTGCCGGTACCGTGACAGGATGTGGGATCGGTGCAGACAGTACGGCTGTTACCCGTGAGGAGCCGACTGTCACTGGCACCGCCACCGCCCGTCCCCGGTGTACCACCCGGCAGGTTAACAGCACCAGAATACGTCCCCATCGTGGCCGAAGTTCCGTGGGCCACGTGGCAAACGAGACAGCTGCCACTGAGGCCATCCGTCATGTGCCTGTAGGCGAAGATGGCATCTGTGGAGTCGGTGTGACCTGATCCGCTTGCCACCCAGTACCTGGTGTGACACTGGCCGCACCACTCGCCGATCTCGTTGGTGGTAGGTGAGGAGTAATCGGCCATGTCGCGAGCCCAATAGGTGTTGTTGCCGACGGTGTTGTCGACATGCGTCACTTCGTACACAACGGGGCTCTGATCGGTAACGTCTACGGCTGGCGTAGTGCCCTCGTTCTCCATACCATCGGGGTTACCCCGGAGGATACGGTAGTTGCCGTTGCCATGGGGGTTATGGCAGTCACCGCACGCCAGGTTGACTGTGACTCCGACATCGGCTGAGGCGTTGATCGTGCCGCTGCCCCAGATCGTGTCGTTGCCTGCACCCACGCCGTCCGCGGCATGAGTGGAAGTTACCGATGCGCTGGTGACATTACCATCGTGGTTGGGGTCCATCATTGCGTTGACGAACCCGCCGCCACGCAGGGGATTGCCGTCGGTGTCGTTGCCGACGCCATAGGATGTGCCGGCCACCAGCGCGCCGTCAACCACGTTGGTCTCCGCACCAGTGCCATCATGGCAGCTGAAGCAGAAATCGTCCTGGTTGGGACCGACGGTTAGCAGCTTGGCAGCCTGGGCAGTGTGAGCCCTGTGGCACCCGGCGCACGAGTCGGCCTCCGCCAGGAAATTGTCCTTATCGTGCAGGTCGTTGTCCGCCAGCGCGGGCACGCCCATTGCCAGCACTATCAGCGCTGCCGCCGCCAAGCCAATCAGTATTCTCGCCTTACCTTTCACTCGTTACCTGCTCCTTTCTCGCTCGGAACTCCGTCCCTGTCCTAGTCTCCTCATCCCGCCTTGGCTCGACCTGCCTACGTAGTTCCTCTTGACTGTTTGTGATTCGGTACTGCGGTGGAAACACCATAGTACCAGTTATCTTTTTACCATTTGGGCTATAACCCCAGCATCGGTTGTACTACCCATTTCCGGTGGGTATCTGCCATACTCCGTAGGATGCGACAGTGTCCTGACCCGGAGCCCCCGCCGGTTGGTACCCGACGTCCCTGGTCAGTCACGCTTGTCTTCGTCGAGCAAGGCGCGGAGCCGGTCGACGTCACGCCGCAGTCTCCTTTCCTTCCAGTAGAGGGACAACACGAAGAGGAACATGATTGCCCAGATGATCGAATAGGCCGCGAACACGTAGCCCAGGTCGTCCATTTGTATTACCTCCTCAATCGGAGACGAGCTCTTTCAATCGCTTAATCTCGAACTCGAGCTTTCTCAGCGATACGCTCCGCATCAGCAGCGCCACGTAGAGCAGGGTGAACGCCGCTATGCTGACGAGCAGGGCCGAGAGCATCGTCGGTGGCAGGTCACCTTTCAAGACGAGTGTAGTCGGGTGCTGCGTCCGCCACAGATGCACCGCGAGAAAAACAATGGGCACATTGATGAAACCGACGATGCCCAACACAGAAGCGAACCGAGCCCCCCTCGATTCCTCCAAAGTCAGGCTCCGCACCAGTATGTAGGCGATGTAAGTGAGCCACAGGACCACACTTGCCGTCAGCCTCGCGTCCCACGTCCACCAGGCTCCCCAGACCGGCTTGGCCCAGATCGGCCCGGTGATCAAGACGAGCGTTATGCAGACTATACCGACCTCGGCGGAGGAACGGGCGATGTTGTCCCAAGCGATGTTGCGTTTCCAGAGGTATGCCACGCTACCGAGGAAGACAACGAAGAAGGCCAGGAATCCGATCCACGCCAAGGGCACATGGAAGTAGAATATGCGCTGCACTACCCCCATGGTCTCTTCGGTGGGAACATACAGGAAAACAAGGCCGAGAGCAGCTATCATGAGAATGAAGCTGGCCCCGAGCACAAGGTAGTCCCAGAAACCGCCTCTCCGTGCCATCCCGATATCCTCCATTTGCGCCAAGACCGGCCTCGCGGCCTACTCCTCGAGAACGAACTCAAAAACCAGCGCCGACACCGCCAGGAAGATGACGTCAAACGCCAGGATGATCCAAAGCCAGGTTGCCATATCACTCCATGTCCCGCCGTCCAGTACGATCCCCGTAGCCTCCACCGCAGCGATTATTACAGGGACGATCATGGGCAGGAAGAGGATGGGAAGCATGATATCGCGGGCCTTGGTGTTGGCCGCAAGGGCCGAGAACAACGTCCCGACCGCCGCGAAACCCACCGTGGCTAACAATACCACCAGACCCAGCCTCGGCATCCATAGCGACTGATTGAAAAGGACCAGAAAGACCGGCGTAATGATGATCTCCACGAGAAACATGAACGTGAAGCAACCGGCGAGCTTGCCCCAGTAGAGCACCTGGCGGTCAACCGGGCAGAGCATCAGACCATCGATGCAGGAGTTCTCTTTCTCCATAGCGAACGAGCGGTTCAATGACAGCACCCCGGCGAATGTGAAGGCTACCCACAGGATTCCGGCACCAACGATAGCCATAGTCCCGGAACCTGGGTCGAAGGCGAAGTTGAAGACCACGAGCACCAACAGCCCAAAAACCAGGACGGAGGTAACGATCTCCCTGGCTCTCAGCTCGGACAGGACATCCTTCCACAGGATGGCGGAAGCCTTCGTCGCGAAGCTCATCTCACAACCGCCCGCGTGTGCTCGTCATAAAGCTCGTGGATACGACCGGCGTCTATCTCGGCCTTGGGTGCTTCGAAAACGACCCTGCCTTTGTGGAGGATAGCCATCCTGTCACCCAGCTCCAGCCCGCGCCCCAGGTCATGTGTGGTTACGACCACCGTGCGATCCCCGGAGTTGATCGAGTCGAGGATGTCACGCATCATGATTGTGGCGTGTGGATCGAGTCCGGTCTCGGGCTCATCCATCAGCATGATGGATGGGTTGTGGATGATCGACCTGGCGATGGCTACTCTCTGCTGCATGCCACGCGACAGTGTGGACACCCTGTCGTGGATGCGGGACCTGAGGTGCACCTGGTCGAGCACCTCTTCGATCCTGTTCTCGAGGTTCGGGACATCATACATCTTTCCATAGAACCTGAGGTTCTCCGCCGGCGTCAGGTTGCCGTACAGAAAGGTCGCATGGCTTACCACGCCCAGCTTGCGTCTTATCTCATTGGGAGCCTTGCGTATGTCCAGCCCGTCGATCCACGCGCCGCCGCCTGACGGTCTCGACATCGTGCACAGCACCTTGATCAGCGTGGTCTTGCCTGCCCCGTTCGGGCCGAATACCGCCAGGCATTCGCCTCGCGCTACCGTCAGGTCGACACCCCGCAGGGCGTGCTGTTCCCCGAAGGACTTCTTGAGGCCCTCACATCGGATGGCCCAACTCGATGGGTTCTCCTGTTCCATGGCCTGGCCGCCACCTCCCGCGCGATCAATCCCGCGATCCCGTGCGCCGCATCAGATCGAGGAGCCTGCCTTTCCTCTCCGCTCGCATCTCATTATACGACTCCTCGGAGACCGCTCCGCGCTCGAATGCACCATCGAGATCGGCGATTTCCTGCAGCAGTCGCTCTTTCTCACTCTCGGCGTCCGCCAACCTGGCTACTGCCCTGGCGGAATGCATTCTCCTCACGAAGAACAGCGCCGTCAACCCAACTGCATGAGCCCCGACAACCACTATGACGTAGAGCCATCCGCCGAGCCCACCGTCCGGGAAGCCGGTGAGAGTTATCTCTATTACGCTGCCCTTCTCCATATCCGATCCGGTTAGCACGGTGAGTTCGGCGTCTGCGACAGTCATGGTATGTTCGGCGAGACCGCCGGTCTTGCTAACAACGATACCCTCACCGCTGACGGTGACGCTGATAGACTCAACTGGTTGCGTCAGGACCAGGGAGACGTTGAGGTCACCGCCTTCCGGCGTCGGCAGCATGTAGTTGTACGCCAGTTCTCCGTTACCGGGGATGATAGGTAGCGTGTCGATCAGCTCATTGCCAACCAGTATGAGTCGCTCATCGCCATCGACGTCGGTCGCATTGCCCGGCAGCCAAAACCTCAACGTACCCCGCCCGTGTGGCATACCTTCGATGGGTGTCCCGATATACGTGAGGTTGCCACGATTGGCGTATTGATAGTACTGGCTGACGATGATCCCTTCGCTGGTCACCTTTATCGCCGGATGAACAAGGGTGAAAGCGATAGCGTCGTCGTGGTCGGTCGACTCATAGACCTTGATCTCGACTTCCACGACACTGCTGTTTCCCGCCAGCGTCAGGGCCTCGCTGTGATAACCGACCTCCTGGTACTCCGCCGTCACGAAATACAGGTAATCGGCGGAGGCTGGCAGGTTCTCAAACCGGAATGCTCCCGACCCGTCCGATTTTGTGCTCGCAGAGTCGGCAACCTCCATTCCCGCAAACATAGTCGCCGTTATGTTCAGGCCGGTTACGTTGCCCGTCGGGTCAGTTCCATTCACGACACGCCCTTCGATGACTCCGACCTCAGGGTCCTGGGCCAGGGCCACGCCCCCTATGCACGCTGTGAGCAGCATGACCACGGCCAGTGAGGCGCATGCACGTCTATACATTCAGTTGCTCCCGTCGTCGGTCAGTCTGGTGCCGCAGTGGGGACAGAACTTGTCGTTTGGCTCGTGTGGTGCGCCGCACTTGGAGCAGACCAGCGCTTTCCGCGTTGCCGCCGACTGCTGTGGCACCTTCCTCATTTCTGCGATCTGTCTCTCGATCTCATCACCCAGTGTGGCCTCGTCCATGACCAGGGCCTGCGGCACCACGTGGTCCGAGATCCCACATGCCTCGAGTTCCTTCACGTAGGTCTCTCTCAACTCAGTATAGACGTCTTCGGGAGTCGTGCCTCTCTCGAAATCGGCGTCCAGATCGCTGATCTTGTTGAATATGGCCTGCGCGTCGGGGGCCTCGGTAGCTCCTGTGGACGCGCGCGGCGCAACCCCCCATCGCGACGCAATGGGATACATGATGATGGCCGCCGAGATCAGCCCCAGGATAACCGCAATCGCAACAGCCATCTACGCTCCACCTCCAGCCGGACTTCGGCCACGGCGCTCAGGCCAGAACGCTATTGCTCCCCCTATCAGCATGAGCCCGCCCCCGATCCACATCCACACCACGAGGGGGTTGACCTTCGCCCTGATAATGGCCCACTCGCCCAGATCAGGCCCCTCCATGTCATAGTCCGCCAGGACTACGAACAGGTCCTCGGCAGGGGTCGTGCGAATGGCAACCTCGGCGTAGTAGTCCCCAACACGAAACCAATAGTTGTTCTGGGGGTGGAGTGTGGCCACGGGCGCTCCATCCCGGCTCACAACCACCTTTGCCGTGGCCGTCACCTTTGACTCGCTCTGCTCTATCGAGAGACCATCGTACGTCAGTCCGTAGTCCTGAACGAACATGACCTCTCCCCTGTTCACCGTCTGCAATGCCTCGACATCGTACATCGACGAGCCAATGACTCCCAGTGTGATGAGGATGATCCCTATGTGGACTATGAACCCTCCGTAGCGCGGCCTGTTGCTCCATACCAGGCGCGGCCACGCAATCAGGTAGTTGTCCCCCTTGGTGGCATGTCTCGCTCTCACACCTCTGACCCATTCCAGCACTATCGTGAACAGCGGAAAGCCGCACACGAACGCTGCGACCACGTACCAGTTGCCCACTCCGGAGAGGCCGACAGCTCCCGCAGCCATCGCGGACGCCAATAGAGGACGAAGGAGTCGCCTCCCCACGGCCTTCGGGGACGACTTCTTCCAGCCGAGAACCGGGCATACGCCGATGAAGAGCACAAGGAGGAGCAGGATGGGACCTGCTGACAGATCGAACCACTCTCTTCCGGGGAGCGCGATGGCCTGTGCCCTGATCGCCTCGTATGCCTTGGGATATGCCGTGATGGCTACTACTATTACCACGATTATGCTGAGGATGATGTTCGTGGCAACGAAGGCAGCCTCGCGCGACAGCACCGATCTTGGCGGTTCAGCGTCTATCAGCGCACGTCGGTGCCAGATGAGAAGGCCGACAGACACCGCAAGCGAGAACCACATCGCTACGTGCACATACGGGACAAATGGTGAGTCCTTGAAGCCATGCAGATCAGAGGTGATGCCACCATGAGTAATGAAGGGGCTCAGCAGTACGAACACGAATGTGAAGATAATGAGGAGGAAGCTCCAGACATGAAGATACTGCCTCTTCCTGAGAATAGCTATGGAATGGAGGAAGGCCGTTCCCAGGAACCAGGGCATGATGCCCGCATTCTCCACGGGGTCCCAGGCCCAGTAGCCACCCCACCCCAGCTCTTCGTAGGCCCACCATGCGCCCATCAGGTTGCCCAGGCCGAGTGTGCACCAGGCGAACAACGTCCATCTCCTGATGCCGTTGGCCCATTCGGAGCTTGGTGAGCGCGCCGCGAGGGCGCCAATCGCGTATGCGAAAACTACCATGAAGCCCGCGAAGCCTATGTACAGTAGCGGGGGGTGAATGAGCATGCCGAAGTTCTGGAGGAGTGGATTGAGGCCCAGGCCGTCAGCGGGCACCTGTGGGCTTGCCTCGAAGACGTCTGATACAAAGGTCACAAGTGCAAGGAAGAAAGCCAGCACGACAGCCAAGATGGCCAGCGCATACGGCATCACCTCGCGGTTGATTCTGTACTTCTGTATCGCCAGGATGGCGGCGAACAAGGCCACCAGCCAGCCCCAGAAGAACAGTGAACCGGCTTTATCGGCATAGAGCGCACAAAGAGAGTAGAGGCTGGGTAAGTCGTTGCTTGCGTGGTAGATGACGATCTTGAGGCTGTAGTCCTTGGTGACGAAGGCGTAGAGCATGATGGCCATCGCCAGGGTGAAGAGCCCGGCGACGACGAAGATGCCGTTTCGACCGCTGGCGGTCAGACTCTCGGAACGGAGCGAGGCCCCCAGGACCGAAGCGGCGGCTGAGAACACAGCTATGATGAAAGCCAGTACGAGGACTGGGTACCCCAGGTCAGCGAGATGCAAGCCTACTCCTCAGAAGAATACTTGGAAGGGCATTTCATCATGAGGTTGCTGGCCCGGAATATCCCATCGGAGTGGTACTTGCCCTCAACCAACACCTCCGCCCCCGCGATGAATGCGTCCGGTTTCAGTCCCTCGTATTCAACAGGCAGGGAAGCGCCCCCCTCTTCTACGGTGAAGCGCAACAGTAGATCGTGCGGGTTCCAGTCGATAGTCCCGTTGCCAACGTAGCCCGTCACTCTCACATTCGAATCATATCTGGCGGAGCCCTCCGCCAGGAGTTCGCTGGCCGTCACGTAGTATGTTACGGAGTTGCCAAAGCTGAGATACAGCAGCGCACCCAGGGCTGCGACCACAACGATGGCCCCTATGATGATGCCCTTCTTCATGGCGACGTTCCTCCGGCATTCGGCTGCTGCCCGCAGTCCCACCGCCTTGACTGTGACGGGAAGGTGCTGACCAATCGCCTCTGTACCACGCAGCCGTACTCGATGTGGCAGACAGCTAGGTCGTGAGCTGGAGCCGCCCTGAACCCCCGATAATCACAAGCGTTATCTCGGCGCTCAAGCCGCCGAGGAACGCACCGTATTGTCACCAGTACCTTCGCCCCTCCGCAAGTATCACAATGCTTGGCTAGCACCGCCCGTCTCGCCGACACGAGTAGGCCCGCCGTCATCGACTCTGCCAGGGGGTACATTCGTACCTATTCTAGTTTAGCCGCTTTGACTGGTATGCACAAGGGCTGAAAGTACTGCCCGATCGAGCCCCCCACGGCCCCCTTATCGGAGCGTTGCCCGCAACAGCCGTGTTCTCACCTGGTCATGCCCGAGGTGACGAAGGTAAGAGGGAAAAGGTACGCAGGTAAGATTGTTCGGGGACTCCAGGCAGACGACAATCTGTGACTGAGGGCGTTGTCTCATCTCGAGACAACATCGCACCGCGCAGGGCAGAGGGTATGGATACTCAGGTTATCAGGAATGCAGAAGAGTCTCCGTTGGCTTGTCGGGTTGATCGGGGCGCTCACGGTGGTCCTCGTCTCAGCCGGCGTCCTGCTCGCCGACAATGAACTGCACGACCGGGGCCACATGGCCTCCGGCGACACCTGCGCGCTCTGCCACCGAGTCCTCTCGTCGGGTGAAGTCGTGCCAATCGAACCGGGGCCGAACCAGGACGACATCTGCCTGGCCTGCCATGACGGCAGCGGCGCGGAAACAGACGTCCTGCACGGGGTCCTGGCCGGCGATACATACGGCCCCAGCGGCTCCGGCCTCAGGGGTGGCGGTTTCCTCACGGCCACCATGGACATCGACCACGACGGCATATCGGAAGTGGGACAAGTCACATCCACACACACCTATGACGGGGCGACGCCGGGCACCATGTGGGGTAGCGGGGACATCGAGTCGTCAACCGCTGACTACGGTATATCGCATAGCCTAACCTGTACCGACTGCCACGACCCTCATGGCAATGACAACTACAGGCTCCTGCGGGGCAGGCCCTACGGAATGGAAGACAGGGACTCGGCGACGCCGGTGAACGTTCCCGATGAGGAGCCGACGCCGGTGTATTCGATTGGCTACACCTCTGACAACTACCGCGACGTCTCCTACGCCCCGCAGGAATTGGACGAATGGTGTGCTCAATGTCACACGAGATATCTCGCGGGGCCCCATTCGTCGACCGCTCCCTCCGGTGATCAGGTCTTCGCATACAGGCATCCCACCACATCGAACGGCTGTCTCGACTGCCATGTGGTGCACGGGACAACGGCGTCGATGGGACCCGTGTCCAGCGCCGTCCAATACCCTGACGCATCCGAGGGGCCCGAGGGTAGCACGCTCCTGTGGCTCGACAGCCGCGAGGTATGCCTGTCGGGCTGTCACACCGCCGACAGCCTTACGGCGGACTGAGGCTCTCATCCCCCTCCTCAGCGCTGGCCAACCGACGGCCCGCCCCATTCCCATCCTCGACTCGGCAGCCGCCGTAAGATGGACTACCCATCGGCCCTACGTAGATGCCACACCGGCGTGGGGAGTGTGTTGATCCTACAGGCCATCGCCTTTTGGGTATTCACACCCTTGCAGCAACTGGCGGTGTGTGGTAATGTATCACCTAGATTTCCATAGATTTCGGCAGTTTTGCTGAGTTTCCGGTCTGCCTCCCAGATGACCAAGCCAAACAGAGTCGCTGACATGCGAGCACGCCAGTCCCAGAAGCAACGCACTCTTCTCTCCATTGGTCAGGCCAGCAAACTGCTGGGCGTGAACGAGACGACCCTTCGCCAATGGACCGACGAGGGCAAGATCAAGGCATTTGTCACGCCCGGCGGACACCGCAGATACGTTGAGTCCGACGTGCTGGGCTTCATGGGCACTCAGCGCAAGGTGCATGGAATCAGGGACCTGATTGCCAGGATGGAGCAGGCACCTTCGATCGAGCTTGAGCTCGCCCACACCCGCTTCGCGAGTGCGAGCTGGTACCACCAACTGGACCAGCAGTCCAGGGCCCGGCTGGGAGAGCTCGGCAGACGGATACACGGCCTGGTGATTCTTAGCATTACCAGGCCGGGCAAGCAGTCGGAGGCTCTCGACCTGGCCCGTGAGGTCGGCCGCGAGTTCGGCGAGTACCTGTTCGACAACGGCCTTTCCCTGACCGACTCACTCGAGGCCTTCATCCTTCATCGCTCCACACTATTGAACCTCGCAAACGACCTGATCAAGGGACGCGAATCAGTGAATGAGAGGGCCGCCGAGGCGATGCCTCTGGTCACGCAGCTGACCGATGCCGTCCTGGTTTCGCTGGTGGACGCCTACCAGAATCGTCAGGCCGATCGAGGTCTTGACGGCGGAGGTGCCAACACTTGATTTCGATATCGAGGCTGCTGTGTGACGGTATTGGTCCCGGCGATCACCTCCGGTACGGCACCGACGGCGACCCCTCCGCGAGGTCTTCCCAACGCCCCATCGTCGTCTGGAATTGTACCAGGCGCTGCAACCTCAAATGCGTTCACTGCTACGCGGACGCCCTGAGCGACGAGACGAACTCGGAGATGACCACGGAGCAGGGCAAGCGCTTCATCGAGCAACTTGCGCGATTCGGTGTGCCCGTCCTCCTGTTCTCCGGTGGGGAGCCGATGATGCGGAAGGACTTCCTCGAACTCGCGGAGTTCGCCGGGTCGAAAGGCTTGGGCGTCGTCGTGTCGACAAACGGCACTCTGATCAGCCCGGAGACCGCGGACGCCATGACCCGGATTGGCTTCCGCGAGGTCGGGATCAGCCTTGACGGCGTCGGAGATGTCAACGATCGCTTCCGGGGTGTGCAAAGAGCCTTCGAGAGGGCACTACGTGGTGTGCGCTACTGCGTGGAGCGAGGGCAACGCGTGTCGCTGAGGATGACCATTACGCGGGCCAACCATCAAGAGGTGCCTGCCGTGCTGGACCTGGTGGAGCGGGAGAGAATCGATCGTGTCTGCTTCTACCACCTCGCGTACTCCGGCCGTGGCAATGACCTTCGCGAGACAGACCTCTCGCATGATCAGGCTAGGCAGGTCATGGACTTGATCTTCGACCGCACCAGAGACTTCTACGATCGAGGCCTGCGCAAGGAGATACTGACGGTGGGCAACCATGCCGACGGTGTCTATCTTTACCAGAAGCTGAGAGACGCCGACCCAGGCCGGGCCGACAACGTGCTCAGCCTGCTGAGTAGAAACGGAGGCAACAACTCCGGCGTCCTGATCGCGGCCGTCAACGAGAGAGGCGATGTACATCCCGACCAGTTCTGGCGCAATGTTACACTCGGCAACGTCCTCGAGAGGGACTTCGGCGGCATCTGGCTCGATACCACCAATCCGGTCATGCGGGGGCTGAAGGATAGAAAGGGCCTGCTGAAAGGCAGGTGCTCGAAGTGCCAGTACCTGCACATCTGCAACGGCAACCTCAGAGCCAGAGCTGAAGCGGTGTACGACGACATGTGGCAGGAAGACCCGGCGTGCTACCTCACGGATCAGGAGATCGGCCTTGGCGGATAGGACTGACTCGGACCGGGACCGGTTGGAGCCTCGCCTCCAGCTTGTGGCGTGGGAGATCACCAAGAGATGCAATCTCTTCTGCGCACACTGCAGGGCGGCAGCCGAGGATATAGACTACGATAACGAGCTGTCGACTGAGGAATGTTTCCGCGTCGTCGACAGCATTCTCGAGGTTGGCAAACCGATTCTGATTCTCACCGGCGGTGAACCTCTATATCGGGATGACATCCTGGAGATCGGGAAGTACGCAACCGGTAGAGGGTTGCGCGTAGTGCTCGGCACCAACGGCACCCTCATCACCGATGGTGTGGCGCGCTGTCTGGCCGATGTCCCCGTTGCGAGAGTGGGTGTCAGCATCGATTTCCCATTCGCAGAGCTTCAGGATGAGTTCAGGGGCAAGACGGGGGCTTTCTCGGAAGCCGTTTCGGGAATCGAAGCTGCACAGCGTGCCGGCATGGAAATCCAGATAAACAGCACGATAACGAAGCTGAACGTGCAGTATCTGGACAACCTGCTCGCATTGTCACTTGACCTGGGCGCGGTCGCATTCCATCCATTCCTGCTGGTGCCTACGGGCAGGGGCAAGGACCTGGCGCACGTAGAACTGCCAGCCGATGAGTACGAGCGGATACTGAACTGGGTCTGTGACAAACAGGATGAGATGGGAGAGCGCATATCCATTAAGCCCACCGACGCACCCCACTACTTCCGCATTGTGGCACAGAGGAGGAAGAGAGGCTTTTCACCGGCACGATCCAGCCACCCCATGCATACGTTTACACGTGGCTGCCTCGCGGGTACGGGTTTCTGCTTCATATCGCACGTCGGTCGGGTCCAGGGGTGCGGCTATCTGGATGTGGAGGCGGGGAACGTTCGAGAAGCCAGTTTCGCGGAGATATGGGCGCAGTCACCCGTATTCGAAAACCTCCGCGATCTCTCCAACATACGCGGCAAGTGCGGCATCTGCGAATACAGGCGCGCCTGCGGGGGGTGCCGAGCCCGCGCCTACGAAGCCACCGGGGACTACCTCGAGTCTGAGCCCTATTGCATCTACCAACCAGCCAGGACGGCAGCAGGTACTTGATATGTCAGGCGATAGCACGAGATTGGACAGGGTCGATCGAGAGCTGCTGAATGCGCTGCAGTCGGATTTCCCGTTGGACCGGCGACCATACCTCGACATTGCCCGCAAGATCGGTCTCACGGAGAAGGACGTCATCACAAGAACGAGACGTCTGAAGGCCGAAGGCATCATAAGAACAATTGGCCCTGTACTGGAGCCATCTGCCCTCGGCTATACGACGACGCTCGTCGCTGCGAGGATTCCGCCGCGCCGTCTGGAGGAGGCGGCTCAAGTAGTCAGCCGCCACCCCGGCGTGAGCCACAACTACCAGCGCAGAGATTACTACAACCTGTGGTTCACGCTGTCCCTGCCCAAAGCACAGGATAGAAGCCGCGAGGTTGATAGCCTGAGATCGGCAATTCGCCCCACAGCCATATTCGAGCTGCCTGCCCTGCGCCTCTTCAAGATAAGCGCCGCCTTCGACCTGACCGGCTCTGGGGACACAGCCACATCGATCCCTCCTGTGCAAAGGCAGAACGGGCAACTGACAGCGCTGGACTGGTCCGTAATCGAACAGCTGCAGCGTGACGCACCGGTCACAGCCAGGCCATTCGATGCCGCCGCACGCCGCGCCGGCATGTCCATCGATCAGTACATCGCCCAGTGCCAGCATCTGAAGGATCATGGCGTAATAAGACGATACGGCGCTGCGCTCAGACATCGGAGCGCCGGGCTCAAGGCGAATACTATGGTTGCCTGGGTTGTTCCGGCGGGGAGAGTGGACGAGGCCGGCCTCACAATGTCCGGGTTCAAGGAAGTAAGTCATTGCTACGAGCGCCGGACCAACGCCGACTGGCCATACAATATGTTCACGATGGTCCACGGCAGGACCAGGGATGGTTGCCTCGACACAATCGATCGTATCTCGGCTGCCACCGGCATCAAGGAATACAGGGTGCTGTTCTCGGTCAGGGAGTTCAAGAAGGAGCGCGTTCGCTACGAGCGTCCGGGCGGGAACGACTCGGTGCTTTCCTACTACCCGGCGTTCGTCGACATCAGGCACAGGCGTTGCGTGGTGATTGGGGGCGGTGCAGTGGCCTTGCGGAAGGTCAACATGCTTAGGGAGTTTGGCGCCGACGTCGATGTCATCAGCCCCGACCTGTGCGCCGAGCTGAAGGAGATGGCCCGGCAAGGAACCATTCGAACCCGTCGGCGTTCGTATCGGCGGGGTGATCTCGAATCCGCTGTAGTCGTGATCGCAGCCACAGATGATGCCGTGGCCAACGAACAGGTGGCGGACGAGGCACACGAGAGGGGTATTCTAGTCAACGTGGTCGATGTTCCCCGGCTCTCCAGCTTCGTCGTCCCATCATATGTGCGGCGTGGGGCCCTGACACTGGCCATATCGACGAGTGGCAAGAGCCCGGCGCTGGCACGCAAGATCAGGACGGACCTGCAGGATGCCTTCGGGCCTGAATACGCCGAGCTTGTAGATATGGTCGCTGAGGTGCGATCAGAGCTGAAGGCGAGTGCAACCGAGGTGCCTCACGATGACTGGCAGGAGGCTCTCGACCTGGATACACTGCTGGGTCTGCTACGTGCGGGTCGCCGCGAGCATGCCAAGCAGGAATTACTGGACCGATTGGGGAGGAACTCTCAATGACGCGTAGGACCGCTCAACTCGCCGGACCACAGCTGTGCGTTATCGGCGTCAACTACAGCTCAACGCCGGTTGCCATCCGCGAGAGGCTGAGTATCCCGAAGGCGCAAATGCAGGAGGCTCTCGAAACGCTGAAGGACTACGTTCCGCACGGAGTAGTACTGGCTACCTGCAACCGGACTGAACTGTATGCGCTCGATGACCGTAAGGGGACCGCTGAGAACTCTTTGAGGCGCTTCCTGACAGACAGGGCGAGGATAACAGACGAGGAACTGGAACCGTATCTATACTCCTCGCGCAACTACGTGGCGGCCAGGCACCTGGCCAGAGCGGCATCGGGCCTTTATTCAATGATTGTCGGAGAACACGAGATACTGGGTCAGGTGCGGCAGGCGTTGGAGGATGCCGATCGTGCCCGCATGGTCAATCTGCCTCTACGCAGGCTGTTCCAATACGCAGTCCGCACCGGTCGTCGCGTGAGGGAGGAGACCGGGCTCAGCAGAAACGCGCTTTCCGTGAGCTCGGTGGCCGTCGACCTCGCAGCGAAGGTGGTCGGCGATGTCAGCTCCTGCAAGACCCTTCTCATCGGGGCTGGCGAAGCTGGCAAACTGGTGGCCAGGGCCCTGTGCGACAGGGGCGCATGTGAGATAACGGTGGCGAGTCGCTCCGTCGTCAGTGCCGACGAGCTGGCAGCACTCCTGGGCGGGAGGTCCATCGGCATCGACGACATGTATGCAGAGATGCAGGTGTCCGACATAGTCATCACTTGCACGGGTGCTCCTCACTATGTCGTGCAGCGCCAGGCGGTGGAGTCCCTTATGCCAGCTCGCGGCGGCAGGCCGCTGGTCATCGTCGACATCGCAGTACCTCGAGACGTCGAACCCGAGGTCAAAGACATCCAGGGTGTCTACGCGTATGACATCGACAACCTCGACGAAGTCTCCGAGATGAATCGCAGGGACAGGGAGAAGGAGATCGACAGGGCCATGCAGATAGTCGACGACGAAACCGAGACGTTTATTGCATGGTGGGAACACCTGGAGACCAAGCCTGTGATCAGCGCGCTTAACCAGATGGCCAATCAGATCAGGGAACGACAGCTCAATGCCTCGCTGAAGAAGCTGCCCAATTACACGGAAGAGGAACGTGAGGTCCTGGATGCTATGACCAGGGCGATTGTCAGCCGACTCCTCCACCAACCTATCAAGTCTCTGAGAGAAAACGGGCATCGAGACGGCGAATTCGTTCAGACCGTGTGTGAGCTCTTCGCCCTGGACGAGCAGGACCTGCAGTGAAGTCCAAAGGGCGGATCAGAGTCGGTACCCGGCGCAGCAAGCTCGCACTGCAGCAGTGCCACAGCGTCATCGCGAGCCTCCAGTCGATTCACCCGGACATTGGGTTCGACCTTGTCGAGATCGCTACAACGGGTGATCGTCACCGTCAGATTCCACTCGATGTGCTGGGCGGGGAGGGCGTATTTGTCCGTGAACTCGAGCAGGCGCTCACGGATGAAAGAATTGACATGGCTGTGCATAGCGCGAAGGACATGCCGACGAGCCTCACCGATGGTCTCTGCCTCTCATGCGTTCCGGAGAGGATCGACCCGAGCGACGTGCTGGTATCGCGCTGCGGCGGGCTCGCGGAGCTGCCTCCCGGTGCCAAGGTAGGTACAGGGAGCCAGAGGCGGGCGGTACAGCTGCGCGCCCAGCGGAGCGATCTCGAAGTGCTGGGGCTCAGGGGGAACATCGATACCAGGCTTCGCAAGGTGGCCTCGGGTGAGTTCGACTGCATCGTGCTCGCAGCCGCGGCCCTCATCCGACTGGGAATGGTGGACAGGATAGCCGAGTATCTGCCTCATGAGGCCTTCACACCTGCGGTCGGACAGGGGGCGCTTGGCATCGAGGTAAGGGAGTCGGACAGTGACATCATCGATCTCCTATCGGCGCTGAACCACGATCACACCTGGCAGTGCGTGGTGGCTGAGCGCGAGTTCCTCAGAGCCCTGGGTGGGGGCTGTCGCGCTCCGATCGCGGCCAACGGGACTGTCAGTGAGGGCAGGATGTACCTGCAGGGGATGGTGGCTGATCCCGACGGAAAGACTATCCTGCGCGCCGGCTGTGATCGGGAAGTCCAGTATGGTGAGGAGACGGGTAAAGAGTTGGCGACCCGTATGCTGGACATGGGCGCGAGCCTTCTGGTGGAGAGGATGCGGCAATGAGCGAGGCCTTGGTCTACCTGATCGGCGCAGGCCCTGGCGATGTAGGCCTCATCACCGTGAAGGGGCTCGACTGCATACGCCGCGCCGATGTCATTGTTTATGATCACCTGATCGACGAACGTCTGCTGGGGGAGGCCCCTCCGACCGCCGAGATCATATACGCCGGCAAGTCGTTCAAGGCCCACGCCATGGAGCAGCACGAGATCAATCAGCTTCTGGTGGACAAGGCGCATGAGGGAAAGACCGTCGTTAGACTGAAGGGAGCAGACCCGCTGGTCCTGGGGCGCGGGGGGGAGGAGGCGGAGGCACTGGCCGCGGAGAGCATTCCATTCGAGATCGTGCCGGGCATATCGTCAGCCATCGGTGTCCCGGCGTACGCTGGTATTCCCGTTACGCACAGGGGTATTGCATCGTCTTTCGCGGTTGTCACCGGCCACGAGGACCCGGGTAAGCCGGAGTCCAGCATCAACTGGGCGAATCTCGCCACCGGCGTTGACACACTGATCTTCCTGATGGGCATGGGCAATCTGCCCAAGATTGCGGAGAAGCTGGTAGAATGCGGCCGCCCTCCGGCGACTCCCGTGGCCCTGATCCGCCACGGAACGACCCTCCAGCAACAGACTCTGACGGGCACGCTGCAAGACATAGCGGCCAGGGCCGAAGAGGCCGGATTCGAGCCGCCGGTCGTGATCGTGGTTGGTGAGGTGGTCAACCTTCGCGAGCATCTGGCGTGGTTCGAGAAACGGCCTCTCTTCGGGAAGCGCATTCTCGTAACCAGATCGAGAGCCCAGGCAAGCGTCCTCGCCGGAATGCTCGTCGAACGAGGGGCGGAAGCCGTGGAACTGCCCACCATAGCGGTAAAAGACCTGGCAGACACCGCCGAGTTGGATCGTGCCATACTCACCCTACACGACTACGACTGGGTGGTATTCACGAGTGCGAACGGCGTGGAGGTGGTGTGGCAGCGAGTGCTGACCCTCTCGCGAGACGCCCGCTCGTTTGCCGGGACCCGTATTTGCGCGATAGGCCCTGCCACCGCCGCAGCACTCGAAGAGCGCGGTCTCCATCCTGACATGACACCCGAGGAGTACACGAGCGAAGGCATTCTCCAGAGCCTTGCCGAAGCGGGTATAGCAGGCTCGCGTGTCCTGCTGCTCAGGGCGGACATCGCACCTATGGATCTCGTGGAGGGTCTGGCTGGGCTGGGGGCCGAGCCGAGGCATGTGACAGCATATCACACCGTCCTCCCCGATGAAGATGTGGCTGCAGCCCGGAAGCTGCTATCCGACGGGGTAATCGACCTGATCACCTTCACAAGCTCCTCGACCGTAACCAATCTGCGCGCGATTGCTGCCGATGACTGGAACGCGGTGAAGATGGCCACAATCGCGTGCATAGGCCCGCGAACCGCTGCGACGGCCCGGGAACTGGGGTTGACTCCCCAGGTCGTCGCGACCCAACACACGATACCAGGCCTGGTAGAGGCTATCGAGCGATATTACAGGAATGGCGAGGTGGGATGAACACCGACCGATCTCAAGCACTCTACGATGAAGCCCAGAAGTACCTGCCGGGGGGTGTTGACAGTCCCGTGCGCGCCTTCAAGGCGGTCGGCGGGACCCCGGTATTCGTTGCGAGTGCCTCCGGGTCGACCCTGCGCAGTGTCGACGGCGACGAGTACATCGACTACGTATGCTCCTGGGGGCCGCTGATACTCGGACATGCCCACCCGCAGGTGGTCGACGCCGTCAAGGCGGCCGCCGAGAAGGGCACGAGCTACGGCGCTCCCACGGAGCTGGAGACGGTTCTTGCCCGGATGGTGTGCGAGGCTGTTCCGTCCATCGAAATGGTGCGTTTCGTCAACTCCGGCACGGAGGCGACGATGAGCGCCCTGCGGCTGGCGCGCGCCTACACCAAGAGGGACAAGATCGTGAAGTTCGCGGGATGCTATCACGGGCACTCCGACGGCCTTCTGGCGAAAGCTGGCTCAGGGGCGACGACGCTGGGGACGCCGGACAGCCCTGGTGTCCCGGCTGGATATGCGCAGAACACACTGATCGCGACCTACAACGACCTCTCCTCTGTTCGCGCCTTGTTCGATGAGCACACGGACATAGCCGCCATCATCGTCGAGCCTATCGTGGCAAACATGGGGGTCGTGCCTCCCAAGGAAGGGTTCCTGGAGGGCCTGCGCGACATCGCCAGCGCTGCGGGTGCTCTGCTGGTCTTTGACGAGGTCATAACCGGGTTCCGGGTCGCCCGTGGCGGCTCGCAGGAGCTCCTCGGCGTCATGCCGGACCTGACCTGCCTGGGTAAGATCATCGGCGGTGGCCTGCCTGTGGGCGCATATGGCGGGCGCGAGGACATAATGGCTCTGATGGCCCCGCTTGGCCCTGTCTACCAAGCCGGCACCCTGTCCGGCAACCCGCTGGCTATGACGGCCGGTATCGAGACGCTGAGGTTGCTCAGCGACCGCGGTGTGTACAAGACCCTCGACGACAGGGGCAAGCAGCTCGAGCAGGGCATCCTCGCTGCCATCTCCAAGTCCGGTGTGATCGCCACAACCTCGCGGATCGGATCGCTCCTGACGGTGTTCTTCCGTGAGGACGCACCTACCGATTACGAGTCGGCCAAGTCGGCTGACACGGAACGGTTCGCAGCGTTCCACAGGAGTTTGCTGGACCAGGGCATATACTGGCCGCCATCCCAGTTCGAGGCCGCGTTCATCTCACTGGCGCATACCGAGGCTGACATCGACGCTACGATCCAAGCCATCGACAGGGCGTTGTCCTAGTCGAGCCCCTTGACGCACTTCAGTCATTGCGATCCAATCCCCTGGAGCGGTTGTCCGCTTCACTCCCTTGGCGTCTTCAATAACGGTAGGTTCAGTGAAGTGTCGCGTTTGCCAAGTGACCGCCTCGCGTTTACCCTATAGGATTAGACACTGTTCATGGTGGTATCCGTTGGCCAGAGTACTTGTCTTCCTCTGCACGTTTCTCGTTCTCGTCGTGTCTGCCGTTCCGGCCTTGGCTGATAACGACGTGCACGATAAGGACAACTTCGTGGGTGAGGCTGACGCTTGCGCGAAGTGCCACAGGGCGCACACCGGTCAGGCCGCCAGTCTCCTCCTCTCGGGACCCAGCCAGGCGAACTTCTGCTACACGTGCCATGACGGCAGCGGTGCCGAGACCGACGTCATGAACGGCGAGTTGGATGGGATGACCTACGGCGCGCTCGGTGCCGGTCTGCGCGGGGGCGGTTTCCAGTACGCCGTTATGGACTCTGGGCTATCTGGCACCCCTTCCGTCGGCAATGTAACCTCCTCCCACAACGTCGACAACTCCATTTCGACTGCCTGGGGCGGCGGCGTGACGAGCAGCACACCGTACTACGGGAACATGCTGACGCTGGAATGCGGCGACTGCCACAACCCGCACGGCAACGGTAACTACAGGGTGCTCCGTGGCAACCCGGACGGTATGCTGGACGAGGGTAACTCGACAGCCGTAGACGTGCCGGACGAACTAGATACCCCGACCTATGAGATATCGTACAACACGGGCAACGGTAGCAGCCTGTATTATCGCGATGTATCGTACGTGCCATACAACCTAGACGATTGGTGCTCCCAGTGCCATTCGAGATATCATGCAGGCACCGGCCAGATTCAGACGCCGTCCGGCGACGCAGTGTACACGTTCCGCCACAACACCAGCAGCCTGACCGGTGGCTGCCTCCGATGCCACGTTGCGCATGGCACAACGGCGACGATGGGGCCCCACAGTGGGACGGTGCCTCTTCCGGACGGCACGCCGGGTGGGGGCACGACCGACAGCCGGTTGCTGTCGGTCAACAGTCGCAAGGTCTGTGCCGAGTGCCATGTCGTGGACGGCAAGGTAGTGGGCCACAGCTCAGGTGCCGACTGCTCGGAATGCCACGGCACCTCGGGCAGTCACGCGACCCATACAACAGTCAACACCAGGGGCCCTGCGACTCCCCTGGATTGTGCGGATTGCCACGACACGGATCAGTATCCTCTGTTTGCGGACGGGGAGAGCCTGGACAGCACGGCTGTCTGTGATGCGTGTCACAGTCCAGGCGGCACCTACGATGGTGTGGATGATCCTTACCTGGGAGCGAAGTCCGTATGGGATGTCGGGGCCTACGACGGCCAGTTGGCTACGGGCAAGGAGCAGTGGTGCGTGGGCTGTCACGACGATGAGCCTGCGGTGATCGCGGGTGTGAGCGCGCCCGACGTAAGCCTGTTCTGGATGAGCGGCCACGGCCGGTCCGGCGTACTCGCCTGTGAGGACTGCCATGATACGACCACCGGCACGCACATCGATGGAGACGACAGAACGTACGCATTCACGGAGATATCACAGCACACGCCTTCGAGCACCGGCGTCGACTATCAGGCAGGGTACAGGCTGAGATCAGTCTACGGCAGTGTTCCCCTCATGATACCGATGAGCTGGGGCACCACGTTCGTGGGCTCCTCGGATACGGAGATAGCCGACGACATGGTATACAAGAAGTACGGGGCCGGGTTGTGCTTCGACTCGGGCTGTCATTACACAACTTTCATGCTGGAGGACAACTACGACACGTACTTCAAGCGCGAGCGGCCGCCCAATCCGCCATTCAAGTGGTCCTATGGTTGGGGGGAGGGCGACCCGGCGCAGACCAATGAGCACTACTATCACCTGGTCGAGATGTCGCATCACCCTGGAAGTGCACGCACATGGGACTCGGACTGGGATAGCAGCACAGATACGTTCGGTCAAGGATACGACTCACTGTTCACTTGTTCCACCTGTCACAACGTCCACGGGGTCGCCGGAACGCTGGGCTCGTCGAACCAGCCGATGATCCGGGACGGGAGCCTTACCTACGATCGCGAGGACGACTTCAGGCTCGGCTTCGCCTTCTCGTACGTAATCTGGGACGGCCAGACCTCGCCCCCTACAATGACCTCTCTCGACACCACCAGGGAGACCAGCGACGGTGCGATCTTCCGCATGGGCTGGCAGTACGGCCCCGGCGGCAACAATGTGGGTGGGATGTGCTTCAACTGCCATAGCTATCTCGAGGAGTTGGACCAGGAGTTCAACCCCAGACAGGCGTCCTTCGAGTACTACCGGCCCTATGTGCCGCGAGCAATCGTCGACGACCGCGATGCCCTGTTCACCGGCACGGGCTGGAGCTATATCGAGAATGATAACGCCTTCAATGGTGACTTCTATCGCCATGATGGCAATACGACCGTCAGCGCCACAGCCACCTGGACACCTGACCTGCCGCAATCGGGGGCCTATGATGTCTATGCATGGTGGCATCAGGCTACAGGAAGGGCTACCGACGCTCCTTACACGATTCACTACGACGGTGGTGAGACTACGATAGACGTGAACCAGCAGGTGAACGGGGGACAGTGGAACCTCCTTGGCACCTACCCTTTCTCGGCTGGCACATCGGGGTACGTGACCCTCAGCGATGAGACCGATGGCCGAATCTGTGCCGACGCCGTGAAGCTCGAACTCGCAGAATAGGCGCATAGGTCTCCATTTGCTCATCGCCCTGCTGAATGCGGCCACTACCCAGCGGAAAGGCGCAGTCCTGCCCTTGATCGACGTACACTACAGCGTTTAGTGTATAGGTTGGGATAGTATGACATGTTGATCCCCTTGCTTAGATATGCCCTGGTCGCTGTCATCGTCCTGGCGATGCTGATAGCAGCGACTCCAGCGCTTGCTGACAACGACCTGCATGACAAGGACAACTTCCAGACGGGGGCGGACTCATGCGCGGGCTGTCACAGGGCTCACACCGGCCAGGCCCCCAAACTCCTCACCGTAGGCCCCACTCAGGACCAGTTTTGCTTCAGCTGTCACGACGGCACAGGTGCCGAGACCGACGTCGTCAACGGAGAGCTCGACGGCAGCACATACGGGACGTCGGGCTCCGGGCTCCGGGGCGGCGGCTTCGATTACGCCGTTATGGATGTCGATGTCAATGGCAACATCACGAGCAGGCTGGTCACCTCGGCCCACACCGCCGACGGGATCACGTCGGGCACGATTTGGGGCAGCGGTCCGGTGAACGCAACCCCTGACTACGGCATAGCAGTGGACCTGGCCTGCGGTGACTGTCACAATCCGCATGGCAACGGCAACTACCGAATACTCAGGGGAAATCCCGACGGTATGGCGGATGAGGGCAATACCACGGCCGTGGACGTATCGGACGAGACGGGCACGCCGACATATGAGATAACCTACAACACCGGTAACGGCACGACACAGTACTACCGTGATGTGACCTACACCCCGTACAACCTGGACGAGTGGTGTTCGCAGTGTCACACGAGGTATGGAGCTGGGGCCGGGCAAGGGCATATTCATTCGGGTGACGCGGTATTCAGCTACCGACACAACACGCAGATCTCCGGTGGGTGTCTGCGCTGCCATGTAGCGCACGGCACGAGTGCGACGATGGGGGCGTACAGCGGCTCGGTGAGTCTGCCCGATCCGATGGCGGCTGCGGGTGGTGCCTATGACAGCCGCCTGCTTTCGGCCAAGAATCGGAAAGTGTGTACGCAATGCCATCAGCCCACGGGTGAGGGGGTAGGCCACGGGGGGGCGGGAGGCGGCGATTGTGCTGCATGCCACGGCACATCTGGGAGCCACGCCACTCACACGACTGCGAACAGCAAGGGCCCATCCACGCCATTAGACTGCACCGATTGCCATGACGATGATAACTACTCGCTGTTCAGCGATGGCCTGCCTCTTGCGACCACCGCAGCTTGTGACACATGTCACAGCCCGGGTGGCTCCTACGACGGGGTGAACGATCCGACGATCGGGGCCAAGGCGAACTGGTCCAGCGGTGTGTACGGCAGCCCCTTGCAGGCGGGCAAGGAGCAGTGGTGCGTCGGCTGTCACGACGATGACCCTGCGGTCATCGCGGGCGTATCGGCCCCGGACGTCAGCCTGTTCTGGACGGCCGGCCACGGCAGATCCGCATCCGTGGAGTGCGAGGACTGCCACGATACGGAGACGGGGACGCACATCGATGGCATCCCGAGGACATACGAGTTCCAGACGTCATACTACTCGCCGAGCGAGTCAGGTGTGGCCTACGCCGCCGGGTACCGGCTGGCTTACGTCGGCGGCGAAGTGCCCCTTATGATCCCATCCAACTACAGCATCACGTTCAGCTACAACGCGCAGACGATGAAGGACAACGGGTTCAGGCTGTGCTTCGACTCCTGTCATGATCCCAACAGCGTTCTGGATGATACTCCGGCGTCGTTAACCACGAACTTCAAGGCGACTGCCCCCAATCCACCACGGAACTACTCCTACGCCTGGGGAAGTGGCGCCGACATCAACGAGCACGTTTCCCATATCATGAACTACACCATGCAGACTTGGGACTCGGACTGGGATGATACCACAAACGGCGCGGCCCCGGGTTCCACCGATTCCATGACGGCCTGCTCCTCCTGTCACAACGTCCACGGAGCCGCCGGATACCAGGCTGGTTGGCCCAACGATGCTATGATCAGGGATGGCAGCCTTGCGGGAAGGACCGGCTACGGGTTCTCCTACGTCATCGAGGACACAGGCGCAGGGGGATACCCGATGGTTACGTCGATCGGGGCAACCAAGACGAACAGCACGGGTGCCGTGCTGCGAAACAGCACTGAGACCAGCTCTTCAGACGCCATGTGCAGCGGTTCCCTTTGTCACGGAGTCGCGACCCAGAGCGACCCCAGCTACGATGCAACCGGCAGCAGCTGGGCAACGTATCTCGAGTTTTACAGGCCATGGCAGGACTTTGGCCCCTACGGACCCTAGACCGCAGGCTCTGAGAAAGAAAGAGGCCGCGTCACCCGAGGTGACGCGGCCTCTTTGACATACAAACGAGCTTGTTACTAGTGCTCCTCGCCCTCCTCGGCAACCTCACTGTACCACTTGCCATAGTGACTCTTCGCGTAGTGCACAGAGACCTTGCCGTCGAGCATGGATTTGAGCGACTCGGTCATTCGCGGGTGAATGACGCCGAGATACACGTGGACGAAGAGCATAAGGAACGCTACGAAGAACGCAATGGAATGGAACACCATAGCCCACTGGAATACGCCCGGCGAGACGTCACCACGGAAGAACCATAGTATGATGCCGGTGATGAGGAAGACGATGAAGGTGCCGATACAGACCTGGCCCCACATCTTCTGGCCGGTATTGGAATGGCCTTGCGGAGGCATCTTTTCCTCGGGACCGCCGAAGTAATAGTCCGGTGCTGCCATCATCCAACCCAGATCCCCCTTGCCTAGCAGGAACGACTCCTTGAAGAAATGTATACTCTGCTTCAGGTTGAGTGGCAGGTAGAAGAGCGGCGCAACAACGAAGACGACCGCGAAGACGCGATGGATGATCCTGGTCGCGCCACCAGCGGCTCCCTCGCCAAACCACGGCACGAACAATATGAGACCTGTGATGATCAGCATCAGGAAGGCCAGTGTATGCACCCAGTGGAATACGACGGTGCGCTTCTTAAACCGCTCAACGATACGCGGCTCCATCACTTCTTCTCCTCTCTGGCAATCCTGGCCCTAGCTACCAGGTAGTTGAGGCTGAATCCCCCAACCATAGCGAAGAACGCTCCGATCCCAACCCACTGTATCACCTCGTGGACGACAGCTGGTGCGGGAAGGGTTGGGTCAGCCGGGAGGCCGTAGGACTCCGCAGCATCGTCGAGAACATACATGACGTGCAGGCCACCCAACACATCACTGTCGCCGTACAGGCTCGCTTTGGCGTTGTCTTTCTGCAACTCTGTAACTCTCGCCTTGCCTTCTTCGAGAAGCTCACCCCGGTTGCCGAACTTGATCGCGCCGGTCGGGCATGCAGCGGAACAGGCTGTCTGTCCGCCGGCCGTTACGCGACTGAAGCAGAAGGTGCACTTGTCTATCCGGTCGTTGGATATCGCTTCTTCGTCCAGTCGCGGTATCTCGAACGGGCAGTACTGCGTGCAATAGCCGCACCCGGAGCATTTCTCCTTGTCGTACTGCACGAAGCCCAGTTCATTGTAGCTGAGAGCTCCGGTAGGGCAGACGCGTACGCACGCGGCATCCGTGCAGTGCATACAGGCCTGCTTCCTGAATCGCTGCACTCCGTCCTTTTCGCTGATGTGCAAAGTGGTCCACACATTGTGGGCCAGGTCGGGAGGATCATCGGGAGTCGGCCTGTTCACCTCTGGATAGCCATTCTGCTTCTTGCACGCTGCGTAGCAGTACCAGCATCCCACGCACTTGGTCACGTCAATCAGCATGGCCTTGTGTGATGCACTGTCAGCGTCGGTGGCTGCTTGAGCGGTCTTCGTTACCAGTGGCTGGCACACGGCCAGGCCGGCCAGACCTCCTGAGGCCTTGAGAAAGCTCCTTCGGCTGATCTCCATTGCGTGCTCCTTGCACCCTGATCTTGGCTTAGTGTGAGGACTATTCGGACGGGACCCCTGGGACTTGCCGGACAATCACGTCCTCGTTGGCCTCCAGTTCATCGGCCGCTACGTCATCCGGCATGAGGAATATCTGCTCCTGTCCATGGCAGTAGTTGCAGCCGTCGTTCTGCGGAGTGTTCAGCTGGATGTTGTGTGGTGTAGCGTACTTCCAGGTTGGAGTTGCGTCGAAATCGGGCAGCAAATTATCGCCATAGCTGGCGAAAGTCGCCGGGCTGACCGGAACATGGCGCAGTACAACGTATTCATAGGGCCTGTCGACAGACTGTATGGGGTTCAGCCCGACCTCGAATCCCATCACGGACGGATCGGTAACGTAGTAGCAGGTCCCTTCCTCACTCTGCTCCACATGACAGTTGTAGCAATTCTTGTACTCCACAGAATGGCAGACCTGGCAAGACAGTATGTTGTAGTGGATCTGATGGTAAGTATTCGTCGCGTTGGTCCCGATCACGTCGGAATGGCAATCCTCACAGCTGATGGACTCACTATTGTGGTATCTGTCCGCCTCGAGTTCGCCTGAGCCGTGCAACTCAACACTGTGGCAAGTGTAGCACTGCATACCCTTCCTTCTGTGCACATCTGCCTTCACCCCTGAGTTCTGGCCCAGGTACTCGTCTCCGACACGTGAACCGTGGCATGCGGTACAGTTATTCGTCATGGACGGAGTTCCCTCGAACTCGTGACCGTCCAAGAACCCGCCGTCCGCTGAATCCGGCCTGCTTACATGGCATTGGCCGCAGGTCGTGTGGCACGACTCGCAGTGATTGCCCATTGCCTCTACAAGCAGCGAGCCCTCGCTCAAGTCACCACCCCTCGACTCGATGACTGTCTCGAAGCCGCTGAGAGTGCTGTGCAGGCTCGACTCGTCGTGGGCCTCAATCTCAGCGTGACAAGTACTGCAGGCGTCTGCCGACGAAGGATCTGCCAGCAGACCGGTGTGGGCTGTGGCCATATCGGGAGAGGAGCTGTCTCCCTCATGACAGATCATGCAGCCGACAATGCCGTGAGTGCTATTCCCAAATTGGCCGTCCTCGTTGTCGACGAGGACCTTCTCCCATGCCTCCAACTGAGACACTGCTCCCCCTCAGCCCTCGCCTGAGGAGGCCTCGGCCTCTGGATCTTCCTCCTCGACGGCCAGCTCCTGCAGAGTGGCTTCGTCTGTATGGCACTGCAGGCACTGGTTCACCACGGAGACTGTGGAGTCCGGGGTGACTTCGCTGCAACCTACTGCCCCGAAGACGGACACCACCAGAACCGAAAGCAGTAACCACAGCACTCGCTTCATCTCAGCTCAAACCTCCCAAAGGATATGCCGCTCGGCCCTGACACAACCGCCACGGTCGAACGCCCTGGGGCATTACGTGTACTCCAACTCACCCAACCGAGGAGCCACCGACTCCTACCGTACCCCCCCAGCCTATCGGTGGCGGCATCGCCCTTCCCGTCGCCGATCCCCCGATACCCCCACCGGCACATTATAGAGTTGGCAATCTCTTTGTGTCAACATCCGTCGATTGGCCAAGGAATCCTTTGTAGCGACAGAGAATCGAGGCTTCATCTACCCGGTCGATGTGATGACTTCTACACGTTTCGTCTCAGGGTTTTATGACTTCTTCACGGTGGGTGTGATACTATGCACGCGAAACTTGGTGCATTCTGTCAACTGCCTCGATATCTCGACTGAAACCTGTGGTTGTGGTGAACGTCCCCTTCTGATAGCATGTTCGCAAGTTGTGGGAGTGGGTCACCCGGGGCTTTCCTTCATCAACCAGGCCGAGTGAGACTACTTTGAAGTTGCAGCTCATGGCCAGCGAAACCATCGACGCTCTCTGTATAAACACCATACGTTTCCTCGCCGTAGACGCGGTGCAGCAGGCGAATTCGGGGCACCCGGGCACACCCATGGGGGCCGCTGCCATAGCGTACGTGTTATGGGACAGGTTCCTCAAACACAATCCCAGCGATCTGAAGTGGCCCAACCGGGACCGGTTCATTCTCTCGCCGGGCCATGCGTCGGCGCTGCTGTACGCCTTGCTGCACCTTACAGGATACGATTTGCCCCTCGATGAGTTGAGGCGGTTCAGGCAGTGGGGCAGCAAGACGCCGGGACATGTCGAGTATGGCACGACCCCAGGCGTCGAGGTGACAACCGGGCCTCTCGGCCAAGGGTTCGCCAACGGCGTTGGCATGGCAATTGCCGAGAGATGGCTGGCCGACCACTACAACCGCCCTGGGTTTGATATCATCGACCACAACACCTATGCCATTGTGTCGGATGGCGATCTGCAGGAAGGGGTCGCTTCGGAGGCGGCCTCTCTCGCAGGCACGCTACGCCTCGGCAAGATCATCTACCTGTATGACGACAACGACATATCGATCGAGGGCAGCACTGACATCGCCTTCGCGGAGAACGTCGGAGGCAGATTCCGGGCATACGGATGGCACGTCGTCGGGCCCATCGACGGCATGGATATGACGGCAGTGGACGGCGCGATACGCTCGGCGCGGAAGGAGACTGGTCATCCCAGCCTGATCATCTGCCGGACGATCATCGGCTACGGGAGCCCGAACAAGCAGGGTACAGCCGCCGCGCATGGGGAGCCGTTGGGGGAGGAGGAGGTCCGCCTAGCCAAGCAGACGCTAGGCTGGCCCTTCGAGGAGCCATTCGCTATCCCAGACGAGGCGCTGGCTCATATGAGGCAGGCCGTAGACCGGGGGCGGGAATGGCAGATGCAGTGGGAGTCCCGTTTACAGGAGTACCGCAGAACCCACCCGGATGACGCCCGGCGATTGGAGATCGACCTGCAGGGCGACCTCCCCCACGGTTGGGAAGAGGGCCTCTCGGAGCTATTCACCTCTACCGAGAAGCCCCTTTCCACACGCGAGGCCTCCGGGCGCGTAATGAACGCCATCGTGTCAAAGGTGCATGCGTTCACCGGGGGATCGGCCGATCTCGCCCCGTCCACGAAGACGCTGCTCAAGGACCACGGTCATTACGGCTTTGATGAGTGCTGCGGCCACAATATGCACTTCGGCGTTCGCGAGCACGCGATGGGCGCTATCGCCAACGGCATGTCCCTTCACGGTGGGTTGATTCCCTACACAGGCACCTTCCTCATATTCTACGACTACATGCGCCCACCCGTGCGACTCGCCGCCCTCATGGGCATCCGCGTCGTATTCATATACACTCACGACTCGATTGGCCTTGGCGAGGATGGTCCGACCCACCAACCGGTCGAGCAACTGATGGGCCTGCGGACGGTGCCGGGCCTCGTCACCATACGGCCGGCCGATGCCACAGAGACGGCGGAGGCGTGGAAGGTAGCAATGGAGAGAAGGCATGGCCCGACTGCCCTCGTGCTCAGCCGCCAGAATCTCCCCGTCCTGGACCGTTCGTCAATGCCGCCTGCAAGCGACCTTGAGCGAGGGGGCTATGTCGTTTGGCAGGCGGATGCGCACCCCCAGGTGATATTGATCGGAACGGGGTCAGAGCTGCATATCGCCCTGGAAGCTGGCAAGCTACTCGCCGACGCGGGCATCTCGAACCGTGTCGTCTCCCTGCCCTCGTGGGAGCTGTTCGAGGCCCAGACCGAGGACTACCGCGTCGATGTCCTCCCGCCTGATGTCAGGGCCCGTGTTTCGGTAGAGGCGGGCGTAACGCTCGGCTGGGAGCGATACGTCGGCCCTGAGGGCATCGCCGTCGGCGTAAACCGTTTTGGAGCCTCGGCTCCGGGCAAGGTGGTGTACGAGAACCTGGGCCTCACACCCCGGCGTGTTCAGGAAGAGGCCCTTCGCCTAGTAGTGAAAGGATGACTACGATGAGCTTGCGCGTTGCTGTAGGGGCTGATCACGGAGGCTATTCCCTGAAGGAGAGCCTGTCAACATGGCTGACGACCGGGCACGAGGTGCTCGACCTGGGGGCGCACGACCTCGATCCAGACGATGACTACCCAGACTACGCGGAGGCAGTAGCACAGGCTGTAGCCTCCGGCCATGCCCAGCGTGGCATCCTGATATGTGGCAGCGGTGTGGGAGCCTGCATAGCAGCTAACAAGGTGCCAGGGGTGCGTGCATGTCTCTGTCACGACACGTACTCGGCCCACCAGGGCGTGGAGCATGATGATATGAACGTCCTCTGCCTGGGTGCACGTGTGGTGGGCATCGAGCTCGCCAGAGAGTTGATCACCGATTTCTTGGGCGCGTCCTTCAGCGCGGAGGAGCGCCATGCCAGACGTCTGGCCAAGGTCAACGCGATCGAAAGGCGATACACAGGCGACAGGATGGAGTAGAGGGGGAGCGCGTATGGGAGACGCCGTTCGTCAAACGTACAGCCTCGGGGCCTACCTGCCGGATGTCGAGAAGGCCCTGGCTGACATCAGAAACCGCGATCTGATCTCACGAGTCTGGAGAAAGGACCATACCGTCTGGAAGCCTGACCCAAAGGAGATTGCCAACAGGCTCGGCTGGCTGGGAATTACCGAGCAGATGCACGAGCAGATATCGGCTATCCAGGCCTTCGGTCGTGATGTGCGCGACTCCGGCTATCGCACTGTCGTCCTCCTCGGAATGGGCGGCAGCAGCCTCGGGCCGGAGGTGCTCAGACGCACTTTCGGCAGCGCCGGCGGTTATCCTGAGCTGCTTGTGCTCGACTCAACGGTTCCCTCGTGGGTTCGGGCTGTCACGGAGCACATTGAGCCCGCGAAGACGGTGTTCCTGGTATCATCGAAATCGGGAACTACCGTCGAGCCGCGCTATCTCCTGAGCCACTTCAGGTCACTTGTCGAGCAGGCCGTGGGTGCCGGGAGGGTTGGCGAGCACTTCGTCGCCGTTACGGATCCCGGCACTCCCCTCGCGAAGATGGCGGAAGCTGACGGCTTCCGGCAAGCCTTCCTCAACGCGAGCGACATCGGGGGCCGGTATTCGGTGTTGTCCTACTTCGGCCTCGTTCCGGCGGCGTTGATGGGTCTTGAAGTCACGAGACTGCTCAGCCGTGCCGATGACATGCGGAAGGCTTGCGCCTCTCATGTGCCAGACCACGACAACCCCGGAGTCCGGCTAGGTGCCGCCATGGGTTCCCTGGCCTTGCGCGGTAGAGATAAGCTGACCATCATGACGTCGCCGGGAATAGCCAGCTTCGGTCTGTGGGTCGAGCAACTGATTGCCGAGAGCACCGGCAAGGAGGGCAAAGGCATAGTGCCCGTAGCCGGAGAGCCCCTCCTCGGGGTTCGCCACTATGGGGACGACAGGCTGTTCGTCTACCTGCGTATGGAAGGCGATGACAACGACACCCTGGATGGGATGGTGGAGCAGCTCCAGTCAGCAGGTCAGCCAGTCGTCACCCTGCCATTGCAGGACAAGTACGATCTGGGGGCGGAGTTCTTCCGCTGGGAGTTCGCCACAGCGATTGCCGGGGCGATCATCGGAATACACCCCTTCGACCAGCCGAACGTCCAGGCAGCCAAGGACGCCACGGAGCGAGTACTGCAGGAGTACTCCAGCACGGGGTCATTGCCGGAACGGCCCTCCGATCATGCACTCTCGGATGTACTCCGCCGGCCGCTGCCCGGCAAGTACCTGGCGATCATGGCCTACATCCACGAGAGCGAAGGGGTAGAGGCTGCAATCGCGGACCTGCGCCGACAGATATCGGAGGGTTATGGAATCGCGACCACGTTTGGATACGGGCCGCGCTTCCTGCATTCCACCGGCCAATTGCACAAGGGAGGGCCTGACAACGGGCTGTTCCTTCAGATACTGGAGAGGCATGACCCGGATATCTCCATACCGGGCGAGCCGTATTCATTCGGCGTCGTGGCTGACGCCCAGGCGTTGGGTGACTACCAGGCGTTGCGCTCTCTGGGCAGAAAGGTCGTCGGCGTGCGACTCGACCGGGGCGACGAGGCGGGAGTCCGAGCTATCGCGGATCAGCTCTGAGCGCACGGGTGCGGATGGGAGGTGCGATGGAACTGGGTATGATCGGTACCGGCCGGATGGGCAGCAACATGGCACAGCGTTTGCTGGACGGTGGCCACTCCGTGATGGTCTACGACCCGGTACCCGCTGCAATGACAACAGTCGTGGCCAGGGGCGCCCGGCCTGCCACCAGCATCGCCGACCTGGCCTCGAAGTTGGGAGTTCCAAGAGTGGTGTGGCTGATGGTGCCCTCGGGGAGGCCAACCGAGGAAACCCTGCTGACATTGGCAAACGAGCTATCCCAGGACGACATAGTCATCGACGGCGGCAACTCCTACTACAAGGACAGCGTCCGCAGGGCAGCTGCTATGGACGAACGTGGAATCCGCTTCCTCGACGCCGGTACCAGCGGGGGCATATGGGGCCTGAAGGAGGGGTACTGCCTCATGGTAGGAGGGAGTCGAGAGGCATACCAACAGGTTGAACCTATCCTGCGCACGCTGGCTCCGACACCGGACGACGGATACGGGTACGTAGGCCCGAGCGGGGCCGGCCATTTCGTGAAGATGGTCCATAATGGGATAGAGTACGGCCTGATGCAATCCTACGCCGAGGGATTCGAGCTCATGGATGCGAAAAGGGAGTTCGGCCTCGACCTCCACCGGGTGGCCGAGATATGGCGGTACGGCAGCGTCGTCCGGTCGTGGCTGCTCGATCTGGCCGCTTCCGCTCTCCGGGATGACCCGAAGCTGCAGAGCCTGGATGCATATATCGAAGACACCGGCGAGGGGCGATGGACAGTCCAGGAATCGGTCGAGCTTGGGGTTCCGGCTCCGGTAATCACCCTTTCGCTGCAGGCCAGATTTCGATCACGGGAGAATCAACCCTTAGGCAACAAGATGCTGGCGGCGTTCAGGCAACAGTTCGGAGGACACGCCGTCCGCAAGGCCCAGCCTTGAGTCACGCGCCATTAGGTTGACGAGGCCGTTTGGAGGCTGACATGCTGGCAGCGGGAGTCGTACGGGGACAGCAGGGCATTCATTCATTTGAGCTCCCATTGCCTCGTATCGAAGCGCCCGACAATGTACTGGTGCACGTTCGGGAGGTCGGCCTCGACGGTACAGACTACGGCATAGTCCAACACAAACTTCAGGACATCGCCGAAGGCCGCGACAGCATGGCTATGGGCCACGAGATGGTCGGCGTCGTCCGGGAAGTCGGTGCCTCGGTCGAGTCGGTCGCGCCCGGCGACGCGGTCACTGTAACTGTAAGGAGAGGCTGTGGCATGTGTGAGCCCTGCCTGCACAACCAGAGCGACATGTGCATGACAGGACTTTACACCGAGCGCGGCATCCACAAGCTGGACGGATACCTCACCGAGTACGTCGTAGACCAGGAGCAGTACGTAGTCAAGGTACCACCGGAGGTTGTACCAATAGCGGTATTCACCGAGCCGCTGAGCATAGCCGAGAAGGCCGTGGAGCAGATAAAGGTGATCCAGTCGCGACTGCCGTGGACCTGTCCTCATCCCACCCACGACTTCTCTTCCAAGGAGTGGGGGAGATGCAAGAACGCCCTGGTGCTGGGTGCGGGGCCGCTAGGCCTGCTCGCAACGGCGCTGCTTCGGCTGGACAACGTTCAAACGTGGACCGCTGACGTACTCCCCGAGGACAGCGCGAAAGCGCGCCTCGTGACACAGACGGGCGCATGCTATGTCGACGCCCGCGACAAGTCAGCCAAGGAGCTTGTCGAGTTCTGCTCCCTCGAGGGCACGCTGAACATGGTCATAGAAGCCTCAGGAGCAGCCGGTACAGCGCTGGACCTCGTCAACCATCTGGCAAGAAGCAGCATCTACGTGATGACCGGGATACCGCGTGAAGGGGTGCTCAGCCAGATAGACGTGGCTCAACTGATCCGCAAGATCGTCCGGGAGAACCAGGTCATCGTGGGAAGCGTAAACTCGAACCGGAGACACTTCGAGGCCGCGCTGAGCCATATAGGTGACATCGAGTCAGGCTTCGATGGTATGCTCGGCAGGATGATAACGCACCGTTTCACTCTGGGGGGCATCAAGGATGCCTTCTCTGTCCCGGACCCCGATCGCATCAAGACAGTAATAGAGATCGCCTCGTAGATTATGGCACAGCCGCGAATGTATGACGTTAGCCTGACAGTCCGCCCCGGTATGCTGATCTGGCCCGGCGATGCCGGTGTCGAGCTGACCCCGCTCAAGTCCATAACACGTGGTGACTCCAGCAACCTGTCGCAGCTTCTGATAGGGACGCACACTGGGACTCACGTTGATGCACCACGTCACTTCATCGAAGGAGCGCCGGGTGTTGATGCCATAGACCCGGCCATTCTTGTGGGGCCAGCGCGCCTGTTCCGGCTGCCGGACGTCGAGCACATCGATCGCCTCGTGCTGGATACCCTGGACCTCAACGGCGTAACAAGAGTGCTTTTCGCTACCCGCAACTCAGCCATTCTGGACAGGGCGGAGTTCGAAAGTGGATTCGTTTACCTGTCCGACGATGCTGCCTCCTATCTCGTGGGTCTGGGGATCAGGCTCGTTGGTATCGACTATCTCTCGATCGAGAAATACAAAGCGGAGGGGCACCTCACCCATCGCACGCTGCTGGAGGCGGGCGTCGTAATCGTCGAGGGGCTGGACCTGTCCACCGTGCCCTCGGGGGATTATGAGTTGATATGCCTCCCCATCAAAGTCCAAGACGCCGACGGAGCGCCAGCCAGGGTCTTCCTACGGGAGTTGCGGTAGGAGAGTGATCGTTCATAGACCGGAGGACTTGCAAAGGGTGGCAACAAGCGGCACCTGCCAGGCAAGGCCTAGGAACCGATAGGCGCTGGTTCGGAGCCGAACCTACTTACTTCCTTGCGTACTTGCCCATCAGTTCGGCCTGGGCCAGGATATGCCCCTCCATGGCGTCCATGACCTGCTTGACGCCTGCGCCAGCGGGCAGGCCGAGCTTGGAGTCGAGCGCGTACAGCTTGAAGAAGTAGCGATGGGTGCCACCTGGAGGACAAGGGCCGCCGTAGCCCAGGCGATTCCAGTTGTTCTTGCCTTGTCGGCTGCCGTCGGCGCGCTCCCCGTCGTCTTCTACGCCCTCCGGCAGGCCTGTAGCATCGGCCGGCATATCGTATATGATCCAGTGGACCCATGTCCCGACGGGCGCATCCGGATCATCGGCTATGAGGGCAAGGCTCTTCGTGCCCTCCGGGACGCTTTCCCACTGCACTGGCGGGGAGACATCTTGGCCGTCACAGGTGTACTTGGCCGGTATCGTGTCGTTGCCTTGAAAGGCTGTACTCGTGATCCTCATTCCCATTGCACCTACCTCCCCTGGGATTTCCCCGGCGGTCGGCGAAGCCGACTCGCCTGCACCGCATCCGATCACTGCAAGAACGAGGAAGAGCGCTGGCAGCAGGACTTCTGTTCGCATTGGCTCGCCGTCTGCCTCCGGTCTGCAGTTCCCCTGCGCTTACGACAATGTTAATGCCGACGTCAAGTGCTGCGCAATATGCTAGGCTTGCGTTTCCCCCAGACTCAGCCTATAATCAGCTACCCGAGCTTCACATTCTGCTAGTTGCCAGCCAGCACTGCCAGGATCGCAACATTATTCCTGAATTCAGTTCTGCAAGGCAGGTATGTAGACCTCAGAAGAGCTGACATTGAGAAAGGAGCCTATGAGGGAAGTACAGGACGCCGTTCTCCTCGATTTCGCCAGGACGCCATTCGGCCTGGCCAACAGGAAGACGCCCGGCTTTTTCGAGCACATGCGGGCGGATGATCTCGCCGCTACTGTCGTTGAGGCACTATTCAAACGCACCGGCATAGAGCCTGTCACGGTCGATGAGATCATAATGGGAACGGTCAACCAGGTCGGCGAACAGGCCAATCCGGGCACGAGCGTGAGCCTGATGACATGCCCGTTCGAAGTGGCGGGTTTGAGTGTCGAGCGGGCGTGCTGCTCCAGCATGACAGCCGCCCACATAGCTTGCATGACGATACAGCTTGGCCTTGCGGACATCGTGGTGGCCGGCGGCATGGAGAGCCACTCCCACTTCCCCACACCTCTCATCACCGAAGAGACTGACATCACTGCGTTGATCGAGGAGTACGCCAAGGCGCGGGCCATGCCCAACGCCAAGGTTCTCGATCGTCTTGACGTTAATCTCGTTGCCAGTATGGGCCTCATCGCCGAGAGGCTGGCTGGCATGTTTAAGGTCACCAGGGAGGAACAGGATGAGTGGGCAGTTCGCACCAATCTGAGAGCGGCGGCTGCGCAGAGTCAAGGCAGGTTCAAACACGAAATCATCCCAATTCAGGTGCCAAACGCGGACGGATCGTCGCAGCTTGTTGACTGGGACCAGGGCGTTCGGGCGGATTCCAGCATTGACAAAGTCCGGGGGCTTCCTCCTCTCTACGCGTCAGATGGAACCGTGTGCGCCGCGAGCACATCCGGCGAGAACGACGGGGCAGCGGCTTCTATCTTCACATCAAAGGAGAAGGCGCAGCAGTTGGGGCTCGTACCGATGGCCACGCTCAGAAGCATGGCGTGGGTGGGTGTCGACCCCACCATCATGGGCTACGGCGCGATTGCAGCATCAAAGAAGGCTCTTGAGCGCGCCAGCCTGTCTGCCGACCAAATGGACTTGATCGAAGTGAACGAGGCGTTTGCCGTACTGCCACTCATGCAGATCAAGGAAATGGACCTCGACCCAGACCGTGTGAATGTCAATGGCGGGGCCTGCTGCATAGGCCATCCCGTGGGGGCGAGCGGCATCCGAATCCTTGGCACCCTGGCGCACGAGATGAATCGCAGGGAATCCAGGTACGGACTGGCCGCCATATGCGGAGCCTGGGGAGCGGGGGCCGCAACCATACTCGAGAGAGAGACCTATTGGGACGGTCGCCGGTCTTTTCTCAGCTAGGGTCCGCAGCACTCATATGGACGCTTGGAGGAGCGGTGCGACATGAAGAATAAGGTGTTCAGTAGCTTCGACGACGCTGTAGCCGACATCCCCGACGGTGCCTCGATATTCATGGAGTGCTGGGGTTTCGCCGGAACCGCCCAGAACCTTATAGCAGCGCTCCGTAGACGGGGTACGAGGAACCTCACGATCGTAACGCACAACTTCGTACCGCTGCCCATCGGCAACGAAGACGAGATCATCATGCCTCCCGTCCTTCTGCCACAGATGGGTAAGCTGGTATCGTCCGTCGTAGGCTTCCAGCAGCTTGGTGCGGGAGCCTTCGTCAAGGAATACGTCGAGGCCGGACTCGAGGTCGAGCTAACGACACACGGGACTCTCGTCTCAAGGATTTACGCGGGTGCCATGGGGCTGGGTGGATTCTACAACCCCGTAGGGGTGGGAACAGTGCTCTCAGAGAACAAGGAGAAGAGAGCCATCAAAGGGAAGGACTACCTGCTCGAAGAGCCCATAAGGACCGACTATGCATTCGTACGGGCTCATCGAGCCGATCGATTCGGAAACCTCGTCTACCAGGGCGTGCACCGAACCGACCAGCCTCTGATGGCTATGGCGGCAGCGGCGACGATCGCCGAGGTCGACGAAATCGTAGAACCAGGAGAGATCGATCCCGAGCACGTGGTTACGCCCGGCGTCTTCGTCGACCGCATCGTACAGATTCCGCAGGACGGCCTCGGTACAGATCGCAAGCAGAAGGAGCTGATAGCGAGGCTCGGGGACATCGAGCTGGCGCGCAAGATGGTCTTCCGGCCACAGGCATGCGACGACAGTCAGGAGGCAGTGCCCACACACGGCGGCAAGAGGTGCCTCGACCGAGACACGATCGCGATGCGTGCCGCCAAGGAACTGCGCGACGGGGACTGTGTCAACCTGGGCATCGGCATACCAAACCTGTGCGCACTCTACATGCCCGAAGGGGTTACGTTTATGTCCGAGAACGGCGTGCTCGGATACGGCCCGTTGCTCATGGAGGACGAGATCGACAAGGCCGCCTTCCACCACGTCGATGCCGGGGGGCGGTTCTGGAGACCCGCGCCTGGCATGGCTTTCCTGGACCTCCTGAATTCCTTCGGCATGATCAGGAGTGGCCGTCTGATATCGATTCTGGGCGCTCTACAAGTGTCGGAGAGGGGAGACCTGGCTAACTGGAATACGGGCAGCGATCCCCTGGGTGGAACGATTGGCGGTGGTATGGACCTCGCTGCCGGCGCGAAGCGGCTCATAGCCACAATGGAGCACACAACTCGTGACGGCAAGCCCAAGATCCTCAGGGAGTGCACCTGTCCCCTCACGGGGATGCAGTGTGTGGACCTGATAGTGACTGACGTTGCGGTGATCGAGGTGACTGAAGAAGGTCTGCTGCTGACGGAGGTAGCGCCCGGCTGGACGGCTGACGACGTACAGTCGATTACTGGGCCAAGGCTGACCGTGTCACCTGGCTTGAAGGAAATCGAGCTCTAAGCCATCTAACCCAGGCACTCGGCCAGGGCCGGCGCGGGGTCGCATTCTTCTTCGTCCAACTCCGGCAGGAAGCTTACTTGCCTCTCCGCCGGAAGCATACCCTGGAACCAAATGTACGGCAGCGCGCGCTTCGTGGGAACCCCCATTTTCTTCAATTGCTGGAGCGAGAATACGGAATGATCGCGCCTGCCCTCCAAGATCCTCGCGGCTGACACGGGGCCGATCCCCGGCACACGAAGCAGTTCATCATACGTTGCCGTGTTCACATCCACAGGGAACAGCCAGGGCTCTCTCTGGGCAATGGCCAGCTTCGGGTCCTTAGTCCAGGGCAGATTGCCTCTCTCTCCAAAGGCCAGCTCTACCTCCTGCATGGGAAACCCGTAGACCCTGATCAGCCATTCAGCCTGATACAGCCTATGCTCTCGCACAGGCGGCGCGGCACCGACACCTTCGAGCGGTGAGCCGCTCACAGGTCTGAAGGCGCTGAAGTATACCCTCCGCAACTCCATCTCGTTGCACAGCGCCGCGCTGGTGCGAAGAATATCGCGGTCACTCTCCCCGGCCGCTCCCACAACAAACTGAGTCGTCTGGCCCGACGGCACCACCCCCTCCTCTGTCAACATCAAGTCTCTGGCCCAGCGCATCCGGTCCACAATGTCCTCACGCAGATTCTTCCGGCGACTGAGGCGCACCATATGCTGCGCCGTCGGTGCCTCCATGTTCACCGAGACCCGCGTCGCCAGCCTGCAGCCCGCCTCGACGCAGTCCATGGGGGCACCAGGCAGTATCTTCAGATGCACGTATCCATCGAACTGATGCCGGTGGCGCAGTATCTCGACAACCTTGACCATATCTTCCTGCGTACGTGACGCATTATGGGCGACTCCCGACGAAAGGAAGAGGCCCTTGACTCGTCGCTTCCGGTACAGGTCCATAAACGTCTTGGCCAGCTCATCGGGCTGGAAGGTAGAACGGGGGATGTCCCTTGCGGATCTGTTCGCACAATACGCGCAGTCGTTCACGCAGACGTTGGTCAGGAGCACTTTGAACAGAGGCACCGTGCCGCCGGGTACTACGGCATGGTAAATGGCGCCCGTGCGAGTGTGCCCGGGTCCTCGCCTAGAGACGTCAGCGGTCGTGCTACAAACATCGTATTGAGCGCCGCCGACAAGCATCTGCAGTTTGTCGACCCGGTCCATCGTTCGCCACCCTTGCGGTCCAGTGGAGTATGCTGACTATAACGCGAACAGATGATCTAGTCAAGACCGGGACGGGAAACGCAAACGATGCTGGGACAGTCACAGCCCCAGATACTTGGCCATGACGTCAGGGTTGCCCACCAGGTCACCAGGTTTCGACGCGTGAGCCACCTTGCCCTTGCTCATGACGTACACGTAGTCGGACAGGTCGAGCGCCAACTTCGGATTCTGAGCGACGAGCAGCACCGACAGGCCTTCCTCTTGTCTGAGGTGTCCTACAACCCGCATCACCTCGAGCATAGCGACAGGCGACAGACCGTCGGAAGCCTCGTCGAGAAGCAACAGTGTCGGATTGGTCATCAGGGCTCTGGCTATCGCCAACATCTGCAACTCGCCCCCGCTGAGGGTATGTCCCCTTGAATTGAGGCGCTCCTTCAAGGCAGGGAACACCGAGAGCACCGCATCCAGGTCCCAACGTACCTTGCGCCGAGAGCCCTTGCGCGCGGCTATGACCAGGTTCTCCTTGACGCTCAGGGACGGGAATATCCTCCGGCCCTGCGGGACGAGCCCAATGCCCATTCGGGCAATTCGATCCGGAGCGGTCCGGGTGATATCCATTCCCCGGAATCGGATAGTGCCCTGACTGGCGTGCACGAAGCCGATGACGGAGTTGATGACGGTTGTCTTGCCTGTGCCGTTGCGCCCCATGAGCGCTACCACAGAACCCTCCTCGACCTCCAGTGAGACCCCCTGAAGGACATAGCTGTCTCCGTAGTAAGTATGGACGTCCGTTAACTGGAGGATGGGGCCGTTAGTGCTCACCCAGGAATACCTCTCTCACCTTGATGTCTCCCTTGATCTCCTGTTCCGAGCCCTCCGCTATCACCTGCCCTTGATGAAGGACTGTGATCATATCAGCCAGCCCGAACACTACGTCCATATCGTGCTCGATGACCACCAGCGTGGTCTCCCGCCCGAGTTCGCGTATTCGTTTGACGAATTCGGCACCTTCAGCCTCGGAGAGACCGCTGGTGGGCTCGTCCAGCAGCAGGAGCTTGGGCTTCGACGCGAGGGCCATGATCAGTTCCACGTGCCGCTGTTCGCCGTAGGACAGGTCCTCGACTCGATCGTTGCGCTTGTCCCACAAGCCCCAGGCATCCAGCAGGCCCCTTGCTTCGGCGAACAGTCCACGATACGAGTCCTGGGAGAGGAATACGCCGAAGCGGTAGGGCATTGTCGCCTGAATAGCCAACCGTACGTTGTCAAGGACCGACACATTGTGAATGAGATTCAGGATCTGGTAGGTACGGGCCATGCCGAGGTGAACACGTTTGTGCGATGGGACATTGGTGATATCCCTCCCGAACAAGTGCAGCCGACCGGCTGAAGGCAGCATATCCCCCATGAACAGATTGAACAGCGTTGTCTTCCCGGCACCGTTCGGCCCGATAATCGCTCGCCGTTCACCGTCTTCGATGGTCAGCGACACGTCCTGCAGCGCCTGTAGACTACCGAAGCGTTTGGAGACGCCTTCGACCCTCAAGTATTCCATACCTCTTCCCGATCCCAGTCAGATAGCCGGCGATACCTGCCGGCGCAAACATCACAACAGCGACCATCAAAACGCCCAGTAAGAGGTTCCAGTACACTGTGTATGAACTCACCACGCTTCGTATGATCCAGACCACGCCAGCCCCCACCACAGGCCCACCGAAAACGCGCGTCCCCCCTATCATCGCCATGAGCAGGACGAGCGCCGAGGTGCTCAAACTGGCATATGCGGGGTTCACGAAGCCATCCTGATACACCTTGAGCGCTCCCGCAAGCCCGCCGAAGGCGGCCGCAACAATGAAGCAGACGTACAGATACCGCCACGTGCTGTAGCCAAGTGCCCGCATCCTCTGCTCGTTCTCGCGGATCCCGACCAGGACCCGACCGAAAGGTGACCGCGTTACTCTATAGAGCACGAATGCCGACACAGCGAAGAACACCAGAACGAAGAAGTAGAAGCTGAGACTGCTCGACAGTGACAACGGCAGTCCCAAGTCGGGTCTGGCTATCCCATACAAGCCTTCGGTCCCGCCGGTGATCGAACGCCAAGGACTCAAGAGCGCCCACACCATCTGGGCCAGGGCCAGCGTCAAGAGGATGAAATACACGCCTTTCGTTCTCAATGCAAGGGCCCCGAGTATGCCGCCGAGCACTGTTGCGACCACGACCGCAGCACAAATGCAGAGCCAGAAGCTGTCCACCCCGGCTTGCACGGTGATCAAAGCCACAGTGTATCCACCAGCCCCCCAGAACGCCGCTTGCCCCAGCGAGATGAGCCCGGCATATCCGAGCAGCATGTTCACGCTGAGGGCAAAGATGCCGTAGATGAGTATCTCGGTGAACACGAACACGTAGTACGAGGAAATGAACTGTGGAACGACCACAAACACCACTACGCCGCCAACAACGTAGGCAGCGCATCTCACCCTAGCGCCGGACAATAGCTCTCTATGCATGTTCTCGAATGATCCCGTAGGGCCTGAGAACCAGGACGAGCGCCATAGCTCCGAAGATCAGGAACATGGCCAGCTCAGGGACGAAGAACGTGCCAATCCTGTCCACCAGGCCGATCAACAGGCTCCCTAACAGCACACCGTGCAGGCTCCGTACCCCTCCCACCACCATCACGACCAGAGCGAGCCCCAGAACCTGCCAGTCCAGCGTCAGGCTCGCTGTGAACACACGGGTGCCCACTACTCCGGCCAGACCCGCCAGGAGCGCGGCCAGTGTGAAGACCGCAGTGAACACCACTTTGATGTTGATGCCCAGGCCTGCCACCATCTCCTTGTCATCCGCCCCAGCGCGCACGATCGCTCCCAATCTGGTTCTCTCCAGGAACAGCCAGAGACCGACCCATACAAGCAGGCTGAAGCCGATGAGGGCAAGACGGTAGACCGGGTATTCGAAGGAGTCTCCGATCCCTATCTGCCCCGCCAGGAATGACGGAGGAGCGAGGCTCAGCGGGTCTGAGCCCCAAACTGTTCTGGCCAGGTCCGAGATGATGTAGACGAAACCCAATGTGAGGAGGACCTGCGCCATTTGGTCGCGAAGGTATCGCAGGAAGAATCGTTCAACGACGAGGCCGAGAAAACCCACGGCTCCCATGCCAGCCAGCACAGCCAGCGCGAAGTTGCCGGTCTTCGCGGCGACGGCGACGCCGACGAATCCCCCCAGCATGTAGAAGGAGCCGTGGGCCAGGTTGACGATGTTCATCGCCCCGAGCATCAAGACCAGCCCGGCAGCCAGCAGGAACAGGAGCATGCCGAACGTAACGCCGTTGAGGAGTACCAGTGCCAGCTGGTCAGCCTGGGGCACTACGGACTAACCTCCTCGCCCTATTCCAGACCAGCAGGAACCCAAACCGGTCCGATGTCCGGATAGGTACCCACTACTGTATTCTGCAGCTCTCCGTCCACCCTCTCTACTACTCTGTGGTACAGATTCTGTACAGGCGTGTGTTGCTCGAACTTGATGGGGCCACGCGGGGCCTCGAATTCGAGGTTCTCCAGCGCCTCGATCAGGCTATCCAAATCGCTGACGTCCCCGTCCACCTCCTCGAGAGCGAGTATTGCCATTCGAGCTGCCACATATCCATGCTCAATAGGTATGGTCGGCCGCTGCTGGTCCTTGTCCCAAAGGGCCTGCGCGAACTCTGTATTCTCGGGTGTGTCCAGCACCGGGCTGTAGTTGGTCGTACTCTCGATTCCCAGCGCAGCGTCCCCCATCGGTGCCAGCCAACCCTCGCTGACCGTGGCAGGCGAGCAAAGAACGGGCACCTCATCCTTGATTCCGTATTCATCCAGCGCCTGCACGAAGCGTATGGCATCGCCTCCGAGATGGAAGGACCAGATGACATCGGTGTTCTCCGCATCAATCTGAGCCATATAGGGAGCGTAGTCTGGAGTCTCCATCGGGGTGGCGATCTCAAGGACCACCTCGCCGCCCAGTCCCTCGAAGACCTCCTTGAACGGCTCCCAGTTCCCGTGTCCATCCTCGATATCCACGAAGATTGCAGCTACCTTGCGATAGCCCTTCTCCTCATAGGCTATGTAGGCCGCAAGGGCGTTCTCCTGGTTGTAGTTGTACGACGAGCGGAAGAAGTACGGCGTGTATAGTTCCCCTGTCATCTTCGGCGTAGGGCACATGGGAGATATCGTCAGCAACTCGTTCTCGTCGATGTAGTCGCGAATAGCCAGGATTTGACCAACGCTTGAAGGGCCCAGAACCAGATCAACGTTGTCCACTTCATTGAGCTTCTTCACCTTGGTCAGGCAAAGGCCCGGGTCTACGCCGATGTCCTCCGTTATCAGTTCGATCTCCTTGCCGGCTACCTCATAACCGACCTCGTCAAGGGCCAGTTCTATGCCCATGACATGCTCGATGCCTTCCTGGGCCAGTGGGCCGGTGAGGGAAGCCAGCACTCCGATCTTGATGGTCTGCTCGTCTTCACTCGTCGAGCATGCCCCCAAGACGAGGCTGCCAGCCAGCACCAGAATCGCCAGGGGCAGCAGTATTCTTGTCTTCATCCCTGGTCCTCCTTTTATCTACATCTCCTGCAAGCGAGCGCTGACGGCCTTCGACCCGAAGAGCTGGATCGTTCTGAGGAGCATCAGGCCCCCCAACACGACGATGACGCAGCCCAGGATCGCGAAACCCCAGCTTGCCGTCAAGCCCGAGAGTAATAGCGCCAACCCACAATGGGAGATACATCCACGCCCCCAGGGGGACGTTGACCTTCCAGACAGCTACCAGAGTCCGCCTATTCACACCAGCACCCGTCCAAGGAGAGGTCGAGCCACATCATTACGCACCACACAGCTTCACATGCCTACGGCCTCTAGAACGTGGCGCGGCACGTGTCATGGATTACCGCCTCCCAATCAGTGATGGAGTTGAGCTTCTCCTTCAGGAAACGTACGTGATCGTCCAGTTGCTTCTGGTCTACCACCGTAATGGCCTCCTCGGCCACCCTACCACAGTAGCTGCACTCATGGCACTGGGTTCGACAGTTGTTCGTCTTGAAGTATTCCAGGAACCCGTCGAGCTTGTTGTTGTCCAAGTAGATGGGCAATTCCTTGTTGGAGGACCCTGCTTCCGTCATTCCAGCCGGAAGTATCGGCATTATGTCGAGCAGGTTTCCGCCATAGGACCCGTCCGCGTATGCCTGCGCATATGACAGGAGCTCTCTCATCGGCCTTGCCCTCTCTACGAGCTTGAAGAGGCCGACGCCCAAGTCGCGATAGTATCCAACATCCTCGGGCCTTATCCATCTGATTTTGATGATCTCGGAGAAATCGGTCAGCCTTATCAGGTTGCACTTGAGCAGCGGATACGAAGCAGCGAGCTGATGCTTGAGAGAGTTTACCTCTTCCACATCTTGCGAGGCATGTGCCATCGTATTGTAGTGGTAGTATCGAAACGGGCACCCGTAAAGGCAAAGATCATGGACTATGACTTCCAGGCCGCATCCCACCGCACTTCGAACAGCCTTCAGGAACTCGAAATCCCGGTTCATCATGAAGTCGAGTGTTATCCGGTCTACACCCATAGCCTCCCAGAATCTCGCTTTGGACACGGAGTCGACATGAGCTATCGTAGACACGTTTATGGCCATCCCAGGAAAGTACCTCTTAATGATATCGACGAGATACGGAATGCTGACTGTAACGGTGTCCACCTTACAGTCACTCAGCCAATCGAGCAGGGACAGGATCTTCTTCTGACCCTCATGCTCATACTCCCTGTTCCCCAGGCAGGACGCGTTCAATAGATAGTCAAACCTCATTCCGAGCGAGTGGGCTTTCTCTATGTGACGCTTAGCCTCCTCCATTGAAACCGTTGGGAGAACAAACGAGGCCCTTCCACTGCCTATGATCGAGCTAGCGAGAGACCCGTAAAGCTCATGCACCTTCTGGTGAATCCCACGTCTCTCCAATTCGACCAGGTAGGCATCGTCCCAGCATGTTGGCAGGCACAGAGACCTGTCCCTTGCCTTCTCCTTGTTTCCCAACGCTCAGCCTCCCATTGCTTCGGTGGTTCCCCTAACCGGCCTGTGCCTGCTTCGTACCGTAGACCGCCGAATGGCGTCCGGAGAAACACAGGTGACTGCCCACGTCGGTGAACCCGGCGGCGGTCAGCATACTGCGTACTTCCGCCTCGGTATAGGTCTTGCCATCATCAGATACAGCCAACATATGCATCCCAAAGAGGGTGGCAAACAGCGGGCCGGCCTTGTCGTCGTTCAGTAGGAGGTCCACGATTATCACCATGCCACCTGCGGGCAGGTAATCGTACACCTTGTTGATGAACATCCTGTTCGTGTCCTCGCCGCGATGGTGAAGAACATTCCCCAGCAGGGCAACGTCTGCACCCGGCGGATAGCTGTCCATAAGAAAGTCGCCCGGATGGGTTGTCACGTTCGAGTCTACCTGCATCTGTTGGATGAACTCCTCGGCCACAGTGCAGACCTGAGCCAGATCGAAGACGATCGCCTTCAGACGGGGGTATCGCTGGACCATAGCTATCGAGTAGGCACCAGACCCTCCTCCGAGGTCCAGCAGGCAGCCATATGCTGAGAGATCAAAAAGGTCTGCCAGAGCATTAGCCGGCGCAACCGCCACCCCGTGCATCGCGCGCGTGAACGGGTCTGCTGTGGTCTCCTGCCCCGTCAGCGCCGTGATGTTCGGGCGCACGGGTGCGTTGGTCAGGATAGCCTCCTTGATATCCAGCCAGACTTCGTAGTCGTTGACGCCCGTAAGAATGATCTGGTCACCGTAGTATGACGGCTTGCCCTTGACCAGAAACTCATCAGCCAGGCGCGAGTTGCCATATATCGCTCCGTTCTTCTCCAGGAGACCCAACGAGACACACGTGTTCAGCAACATCTCGGCAGGTCTGGTTGCGGTGCCCAGCCTGTCCGCCAGCTCCTCTATTGTGAGGACTCCCTTCTCGGCGATTGACGTGAAAACCCCGAGTTCGGTCGCGACCGCCAGCGTCTTCGCGGCCCAAGCTCCATAGGCCATCTCCAGCAACGGCTCAGGCATCAACTCATCCCTATTCACCGGTTCTGCTCCGAAGTCAAATCAGATTCACACAAGAGCCACAAGTCCCTACATCTCCTGCCATGGTGCCTTGATCGCCTTCAGTCGGACCGGATGGATCGTTCTGAACAGCAGCGGTCCCCCGATCGCATAGACGACGCAGGCCAGGAGTATCATGCCCCAGGGGAGCACCTCCACCAGGCCAACGACGAAAAGTGAAATGATGACGAATATCCAGGATGCCCCGAAGAACAGAGCACACTTAGGGCCGTTGTCCAGCGGTTTCATGATTCTCAATACTACCGCAAGCAGGGCCAACACAAGCGGCAAGCTCAACAGGGCGACTGAGATGGGCATATCCAGCATCCCGGTGTACCAGAAAACGCCGACCAGGGCGAATGCTGTTAGAGTAAGCACAATCTCCAGGATCGCGGAGATCCTGACGCTCAGCCCGAACCCAACCGTCGGCAAGTCGTAGATACTCTTCCCCTGGTCGACCTGAATCAGCCCGCGATCATACGCATGGTACGTTTTTCTCAGCTTCACGGTTATTCCCACACCGACAGTGAAGACGAAGCAGAAGATGGAGAATGCCATTATGTAGCTGTTCCCGGGCGCTACCACCAGCCAGGCTACTACCGGCAACAGGGCATCTCCCACGGCCACAACCAGTGGCCCTACCAGCGTCTCCTTGAATCTGAACGGTGGTACCGAGTAGGTCAGCGCCGCCAGCCAGCCCACTATCATCGCGATTATCAAGCCATAGTTCTGGGTTACCAGGAGCAGAGCAATGATGAGGGCCCCGGCCAGAGCGTTCTGTAGTATGAAGGCCCTGCGCGCAGCTCCCACGTCGAGCTCGCCCGTGGTCAGGGGGTTGCTGGGCCAGTACAGCCAGTCCTCCTCTCTGTCGGCGTACTTGTTGGCGAACTCAGCGATGGAGGTGAGAACGATCATCGTGATCATGAATAGAATGAGCGTTCCCCATTCGGGAGCCTTTCCGTCCAGAGCCAGGATTATTGCGCCAATCCAGAACGGGATATACATCCATATCCCGGGGGGGACATTGGCTTTCCACAAGCCCACGAGCGTCCGCTTACTCATTCACAGGTTCCCTCGGAATGCGTTGCTGCGCCTGTATACAGCGCCTGCCCATAACTCACCTGCTGCTCGATTCGTGGAGCGGCATTCAGATTAGGGTATAGTGCGGGGCCGTGGCGGTCAAGCCACCGATGGGGATGCTTGTGAGAGAGAAACGCAGCCATCACAGAATGGCTGCCTGTGTCTATCTTGAATCGTTGTGGTCCAACCCGGCTTGACCCGTGGCACCGGCCACCCCAATGCCGGTCACGACGCTCCGATGCGTTTATCCTTCTATATCCTTGGCTTTCGAAGCCGACTTCTCCTATTACCAGGGTAACAGTACTCACCAATCCAGCATGGCCGACTCTGGTCAAGGCCTCTCGCGCGGCTTCAAGCGGATGCTGACGATACTGTCAGGCGGGCTTGGCGGGAAACTACGGTGCTCTCTGCGGTATCAAAAAGGCGCTGCCGGTTGGCAGCCCTTCACTTCTGTATCTATCTTCTTACATGATTCGTGCCGATTTGTCAAGAAGGGACAGCTAGCGCCGGCAACGTGCAATAGCCTCAGGACGAAGCGGCGGCACGCACCGTCGAGGCCGGACGTAGCATGTACGCACCAAAGGCACCGAGAAGGGCTACGCCTGCGGCAAGAAGGAAGGCCCAGTAGTATGACCCGGCGGCGTCCGCTATGGCACCGGCGATTGTGGGCGCAACTGCCTGGCCGATCCCGAAGAGCAGAGTGATCAGTCCGAGTGCAGCGGGGGCCAGCCTTGGCCCGAGCACATCACCGCAGGCCGCCGCCATGATCGCCGGGATGCTCCAGGCAGACAGGCCGAACAGCACCGCTGAGATAATGAAACCGGGCGGCGCAGGCCACAGTGCGAACAGGCTGAACGACGTCGCGTGGATCAGGTATACGATGATGAGGGCGCGCCTGCGGCCGATCACATCGGAAGCGGTGCCCCATATCAGCCCGCACAGCAGACTCACCCAGCCCATGGTCATGAACAGGTCGCCGGCTGCATCCTGCGTGTACCCGCCCTCGGCGATAAGGTGCTTGGTGAAGAAGGTCATGTATATGATGTAGGAGAAGCCGAAGGCGACATACACAAGCCCCAGGTGCCACACAGCGCCCGACCGGTACACCCGGCTCCACTGGAGCGTATCCGCCCCAGTGGCGGGCTCAGGGGCCTCGTTGTCCCCACCGAATGGCTTCAGCCCGCGCTCCGAAGGCCGGTTGCGCAGTAGCAGGAATGCACCGACCGCCAGCAGCAGGGTAACGCCGCCGAAGATGTACCAGCACACCCGCCATCCGCTATCGCCGTGTGCATCCAGAACGCTAGGAACTAGCGCCCCCACGAAGATCAGCGCTATTGACGAGCCGGATACCGCGATGCCCGAGGCCAGCCCGCGACGCCTGGTCGTGAACCATGATGCCAGAAGCGCCATGATAGGGACATTGCTCGCTCCGCTCCCGATACCCGTCACCGCACGCCATGCCGCCGCGGCATGGAACCCGTTCACCATTCCCGTCAGGAGCATGGCTACGCCCGCTACGGCGAGACCTGCCGCTATGACCGACCGGGGCCCGTAGCGAGCCGCCGCTGCACCGCCGATCACGGCCAGCGCAAGGTAGCCCACCAGATTCGCCGTCGCCAGGACACCGGTCTGCGTGTTGTCGAGGAGCAGGCCGTCCTGCATCGAGGGCAGCACCATGCTGTAGCCGAAGCGCGCGAGCCCCAGCGACCCGAACACCACCAGGGTCCCCATAGCCAGTACGACCCAGGCATAGTGTATTCGACGAGAAGGAAGGATCATTGCCGGCTCCAAACGCGAGAAGAATCGGGGCCGTGAGTGTCCAGTCCACGCCCGGCTCGCGGGAGGCCGAGGAGGCTATCTGAAGCTGCGGGATTGAGAATGGCCGGTCTCAGTTCCGTGACTTCCTCGCGTTGTTCGACCGGCCCATTGTAGCGGTTGACCGGGGGTTCAGCAACTCGCGCGACCGGGACTGCTCGGCAGGTGGGTCCCTTTGGAGATGGTGCGGCTGTGACAGAGGTACCTTGTCGAACCAATGTCGGTTCTCATGACTTCTTTGGCATCCCTATCCATCTCGGCGTCCTGCCCAAGTACTCACGATAGGCATGCCCATATTTCGCAAGGCAATGGCGTTCTTCAGTAGAGGCATAGGCGAACGAGAGGACCGAGTACACAATGGCGAAGAGCAGGAAGACCCAGGAGGCGCAGGCAATGCCCACCCCGATCAACATCACAAGCTGGGTGACATACATTGGGTGTCTCGAGAAACGATACAGGCCACTGGCAAGCGGCCTTTCTTCGACCTGAGTACTGGCGAATGTCAAGGTGACCGAGGCGTAGGCAATGAGTCCAACTATGGAAATGGGCAAACCCACGTAGAACCAGACCGTTCCCAGCCGCAGGGGCAAGAAGATCGAGTACACCACAGCGGCAAGCCATATGATCCACATGACAGGAAAGAGGTTCCTTTCGACCCCGCTCTGCGGTCTTGCGGCTTCCTGCGCCATGCCCCTGTGGACAAGCATCAGCAAAGGCATAGGGAGAAAGTGACAGAGCATGAAGAGCCAGGCATTCCAGACACCTATTTCGAAGGCCGGTATGATCGTCATGACAGCTCCCCTTCCCGCAAATCTTGGCAAATATCTTGCGTGACTATCCTGGCCTACATATAATAGCCACATACGTCTGGCGGATTCAACCGTGTCCCCGTCAACGTCGACATTGTAGCCAAGGAGCGCAATACTGTGTTGTGACGAGCATTTGCAGTACAGAAAGCAACAGTGGATGGACAAGGGATGGCAGTCAGAGATGATAAGGAGCAGATGCGGGAGCTAAGGAGACAGGGCCTGAGCTTGAGAGAGATTGCGGCAACGGTGGGTCGGAGCGAGTCGACAGTGCGGAACGCGGTCAAGGACATTGCCATGCCTATCGGGTTCTACCGCAAGGAACTCAAGGCTGCTCTGGTCCAAGGCTCGATTGTTAATCTTGAGACCACGGGTTCTGACAGTGACAGAGACGACATAGTCGCGTTCGGATTCCTGCAAGGCAACATAATCAACGTAGTCCAGAGAGTGGATTCAACACCGCACGAGTTTCATGCGGTGGTAGCGGACAGGCTGTCGTCTCTCTCACACCCCTTGTACGCGTATGATGCCAGATTTCAGGAAGGTTTCCTCTTGGCGAAACTGCACCAGCCTGTCCAACTTGTCGACATCTTCGACACGTGGCGCGAGCAGGCTCGGAAGAGAGGTGCAAGACTCCCGAACCTCGACGACCTAGCATCAGTGCCAAGGCAGTACTTCGGGGAGACGCAGGTTCTGGACAGAGAATTGGGCTCTCTGTGGCTAGCCTATGTCAAGACTGGCGACAAACGGAAGATATCGGCCATTGTCCGACATTGCATGGAAGACTTGAGGCAGGCACTCTATGTCATGATGTTCGCAGACTAGGCCCAGATTGACAACTTCTACATGAGTCCCTGATGGTTCTTGACCTGTATCCTCTTGCGTGACTCTCTTCGTCTACATATGATACGCTTGGCTAGTCCTTGGCACAACGCATTGGGAACCCGAGTGAGGGAGAGTTGGCCCTATGCACAAGCGGATTGCGCACCTCCTGCGTGAGTGCTTGCCAGACCTTGCTGACGACATCGCACGGGGAGTGAGTGAGCCAATCGTCGACTTCAAGAACCAGTCCTGGCCTCGTCTTGCGGCTTTGGATGCCCAGATTCCCGGCGTCGGCATGCATTTCGTGATTTGGCGTGACTGGACTCCGCTCTTCCCGTTCGCTCCTGAAGTTGATGGCATAGTTCGTCCGTTGAGCTACGTGCCCTGGGAGTTAGCACACAGTCCCTACGCGGCATCGTCAAGGAAGGTGTCAACTTTCGTGGGTGGCCATGTCCAGGAATGTGTCGAGGAACTCTGCCGTTCGTGTGGCCTGAAGAACATAATCCCACTCGGCAAATGTGTGGACAAGTACCGTTCCCATATAGGGGAACCGCTTTCAAGGCATATCCTGCTCTACTGCCGTGTCTCCTGGAACACCGCCAAGCACGAATGGCACACGGGCCTTCCGGACTCCGTGATACCTATGGAAGACGCTCTCGCCTGCTACTTCATAGCAAGGAATCTGGGAGCAGCAGTTCTGGAGCAGTGCGGTAGGCTCGATGATGTGGTGGAAGCAGTGGCAAACACGCGTCGCGTGTACAACCGGCCTGAGGTACCAAGCCCCGAGATTCTGCGATGGGCATATGGCCGTCCACCATGACCACTTCGACACGCAGAACGCGCCAATTCCCTATAGCGGTACATATGGGATGTATCATAGCCGCCTCCCCCTTCTTTGGGTGTGCAACATGTGTAGTCAGCCCTTTCTTTCTGGTGTCCATTCTGTCCATTTGGCCCCTTTCTCATGATGTGCCCCCTGTGCCCCGCTATCCACCAACTCGACCCTCTGAACACCCTGTTCTACTGGCCAGTATGCCACTATTTCATCCGCGTTTGTCATTGAACAGACACCGCATCCGTGCGCAAATATGAACCCACGAGTAATGTCACGTGACAGAGTGACAGATGTCGCCGGTCGATGCTATATTACCCATACACACTGTCGGACTTCCAGCAGCACTTGAGGTAAGCACACCGGATGGAGACTCTAGTCAGAGCACTGGGCCGGTTCGTCAGCCGCGACATCCCACGTGTGCTGGGCGGAATGAGTGTGGTTATCAGCTTCCTGCTTCTGTTTGACCTGTCGATTCCCTACGATGCTTCGACGCCGGTCATCCTTTTCGCGGCAGGTGTGGCATACGTGCTCGGGTACCTGCTGGAGGGTATTCTCAGTATGACTCCGCTCATCAATACGTCTGTTGTAGTACAAGCGCCCAAGCTGATGCAAAGACTGTATCGATCGTGGGCTAGAAGACCCTTCTCCGTCCCAACAAGCTTCGACTCCTATGCAGAGTACTTCCGCATGTACGCCGAAGCCACTCCCGAAAGCACTGCTGCCATAGAGCGTATTATCACACTAAAGCACATAGGAACGACAATGGGTGCCAACTGGTTGGTCTGTTCATTACTGCTTGGCATCAAGTGTGGTCTGCAATACACGCACCTTTATGTTGCCCTTGCTGTGATGGCGCTGGTAGCAAGTCTTGCACTCATCACCTTGGGATGGCTGCAAGCACTGCAAGTGAACCAAGCTCTCTACAATCGGTACATCACGCGTCAAGACAGCAAGTAGACACTGCAATAGGCTCATGGACGCAGTGGGGGTGGGACAAGTTGCGCCCACACCCCTTCAGTGGTAGTTGGTCCGTGTCGTCAGCCCTTTTTGCTGTGTCGCACCGTGCGCGGACGACACAGAGGGCGTTAAGCAATTGTGGAGCGGGAGATGGGGCTCGAACCCACGACAACCTGCTTGGAAGGCAGGGGCTCTTCCACTGAGCTACTCCCGCTAGGGGTGTCCATAGTCGGCGGTGGCTTCGAGGTGTTCCCTTGAAGCACAATGACCTACCCTCCCCACGGACACTAGTGGCTGCTCCATGCAAACCGTTGCTGGGAAAATGGGGAGGATAGGTAAACTTTGTCTATTGACTATCACGGCAATGTAAATGTAGGATGTATGTCCACGATTAGACCGCGAGCCGGGTCACAGGCACTTGAGTGTCGTACAGGCAAGCAAGGCCTGCAAGATTCCAGGACTTCTGCAGATGAAAGCACTCGTCACAGGAGCCACCGGATTCATCGGTTCAGCCGTCACCCTGGAACTGCTCAAGGCCGGGATGACGGTAAGAGTCTTGGTGAGAGAGAACTCCGATACAACCAGCATCAATGGGCTTGATGTGGACGTCGTGGTTGGTGACATCCGGGACTTCGAATCCATGCAGTCAGCCTTGAGCGGCTGTGCCGTCCTGTACCATCTGGCAGCGTTAGTTGCGAAATGGGCCCCCAACAAGACCGAGTTCTACGATGCCAACGTCGAAGGCACCAGAACGGCCCTCAAAGCGGCCCTCAAGATGGGCACGGAGATGGTGGTCCACACCAGCAGCATTGTGACGATTGGCTATCACGGGCCCGCGTGTCTTGGCACGGAGAGTTCACAGTTCAACCTTTGGCACACTGGCGACCATTACACCCGCTCTAAGTACTTGGCTGAGTTGGAAGCGCTCAGTATCTGCCGCGAAGGCCTTCCGCTTGTGGTCGTCAACCCTGCGAACGTCATCGGTGTTGGCGACATCAAGCCGACCGCTAGTGGCAGAATGATAGTCGATTTCCTTAGGAGAAGGAAGCCCGTGTATGTGGACAGGGGAGTGAACATCGTAGATGTTGAGGACGTTGCGAGGGGCCACATACTAGCAGGACAGAAGGGCAAAGTAGGCGAGAGATACATTCTGGGCAACGAGAATATGACTCTGAGGGAGCTCTTCAGACTGCTTGCCGAGGTCTCCGGCGTCGACCCGCCGAGGTTCCGAGTACCATATGCGTGTGCCCTCGTCGCGGCACACGCCAGTCAGTCCATTGCGCGCGTTGCGGCCAGACGGCCGCGTCACCCAGTGTCATCGGTTCGAATGGCTTCTAGCATGGCCTATTTCGACGTATCGAAGGCGGTCAACGAGCTTGGGCTGACGCTCACGCCAGTCAGAACTACGCTCGAGAAGGTGGTCGGGTGGTTCAGGCAGAACGGGTATGTGAATTCGTGATGGAAGCAGGCATATGCTGCTTGGGAAACCCGATGAGCCTCATATTCCCAAACCCCACCCCCCACCTATTCGCTCACGTCCACAGCCTCAGCTTTCGCCAGTAGAATCTGCTTTGTGGAGCGGGAGATGGGGCTCGAACCCACGACAACCTGCTTGGAAGGCAGGGGCTCTTCCACTGAGCTACTCCCGCGAGGGGCGTCCTGTTGAGATTCTACGCCATCCTGCCCAACAAGCGCAAGAGCCATGGCTATCTGCTCGGGCGCCCCTGATTGAAGGACTGCAGCGCTGCCGCAAGAACTGGAAAGTTGCCTTCAGATGTGTGTTGCTGTGGAAGTATTGGCGATTCTAGGCCTGTGCTTCAAGAATGCTTTTCAAGTTGCCAAGACTCTTCTTCGTCTCCTTGCGCATGGCACTTGCCACCATCGGCGAGAACAGCTTGGCGAACCCGCCCGCCTTCATATCATACACGATGGTGAACTTCATACTTGTCTCCATGGGATCGCAGGTCATGTGCTCTCTAAAGGTTATGCTCCCGCTGCTGATGTCCTTGATCCAGCCCCTGCTCGGCTCGTATTCCGTGGCCTTTGCAGTCCACTTCATGCTGAGGCCCATCATGCGGGTGGTTCCCCTGAAGGTGGTGCCGACACCCGTCGGTCCCGGCGACGTCTGCTCCGCTTCCACAATGAACGACTGCCACTTTGCCCAGTTCCTCGCGTCAGTCGTGTACGCGAACACCTTGTCGACCGGACACTTGATCTCCACGCTTTCTTCGATTCTTGCCATCCAGCCATCTCCCTTCAGTAATCGGAGGGCATTCTAGTGCGTCATTGGCTGCTAGTCAAAAGTTGTATCTGCTCGATAGTCAGCATTGTTGTCGATCTTGAACGATCAGACATTTCGCTGAAAGGTGCAATGCGTGTCCGCCAGACAACCAGACAAAATGAGTAGTAGTATTGGGGGGCACTGCTCCAGTACTTCCTAGTGATTGACGTCTGGCCATGAACGGCTTAGTTTGAAGAGGAAGCCGTACATTCCATGCAAGATCGGGAGGGCATGATGAAGTCTTACACTGTAATGGTCACCATAGTCATACTTGGTCTCTTGTCAGCGCTCGTCGTGGTCTCTTCAAATGGCAACGAGGCTGCCGAGTCCGCGCTTACCGGCGATACCGTGACGGTCGACCAGCAGGACCTCCAGGACATCGAGGACATGGTCAAGAGGCTCGAGATCAGGATCGCAGCCCTCGAGTCCGACATATTCGGCAGCACCGGCCTGACCGGCCACCCATTCAGGGAGAACAGTGTCGAAGGCTGGATCAGCGACCTCGATGCACGTCTAAGCCAGATCGAAGCACAGTAGGGCCTCGACTGGCCCCTGTCGCGCAGAAACAAAGGGGGTGGAAGCGCCACAGGAGCCTCCACCCCAAGGAGAGGGTAGTGACGAGAACTACCCTACCCCTCATTCTAGCCACGAAATGGCGCGAGACAAGCGTACGATTGTACTTTCCAACCTATCGTTAGCTCCCGGAATGGCCGCCGTTGATCCCGTAAGAAAAGGGCCTTCCCGACCTTGAACGTTGTCGGGAAGGCCCTCTGCAGGCCCATAGTGCAGAGCTAGGATACGAGACCGATCTTGGTCGCCACCAGCTCTCTCTGCAATTCAGTATCACCCAGGGCCGTGTCTGCCGACTTTGCCCTCCTGTAGTAGTGGCCGATGTCGTGCTCTCTGCTGGTGCCGATGCCACCGTGCAGATTCACCGCCCGCTCGGTTACCCACTTGTAGTTCTCGTTCACGTACGCCTTGGCCATCGCCGCCTCCATGTCGCAGGGCTCGCCCTCCGACTCCATCCAGGCAGCCTGGTAAGCGATGTGCTTGCTCGTCTGAGTGATCATCCACATGTCGGACATGATGTGCTGCAGCGCCTGGAAAGCGCCGATCTGCCTGTCGTACTGCACCCTCTCCTTACAATAGGCGACGGTCATGTCCACTGCGGCCTGCATGCCGCCGACGGACTCCGCGGCCTTGGCTATCTTCCCCTTCCGCAGCAAAGTCTGGACGACCGGCCACCCCTTACCAGCTTCTCCAAGAACGTTCTTCGCGGGGACAGCCACGTCGTCGAAGCGCACCTCACACAGCTTGTCGTAGGCAATGGTCGGCATGACCTCGATGCTCACGCCCGTCGACTTCGCGTCCACTATGAAGAGGCTGATACCATCAGTTCCAGCCCCACCGGCGGTCCTGGCCACACAGATGATGTAGTCTGCGACATTGGCCATCTCCACGAAGACCTTCACGCCCTTGAGCACGTAGCCGTCACCCTGCTTGGTTGCCTTGAGGTTGATGCCGGCCGGTTCGTAGTATATCCCGCCGGGCTCGAGGATGGCCGTCGTCACGATTATCTCGCCTTCGGCTATCTTGGGCAGGAACTCCTTCTTCTGCTCGTCAGACCCTGCCTCCATGATGTAGTTCGCGCCCTCGACAACCGTGCAGAAGAACGGCCCCGGCGTTACGTTGCGGCCCATCTGCTCCAGGAGGACGGTGAGGTCCTGGAACGTCATCCCCATTCCGCCATACTCCTCCGGAATCATGAGGCCCTGCCAGCCAAGCTCCGCCATCTTCTTCCACATCTCAGGGGAATAGCCCTTCTCGTCCTCCTCCAACTCTATCACCTTCGTCTTGGGGCACTCCGTCGAGAGGAAGTCGAATGCCGTCTTCTGCAGCATCTCCTGTTCTTCGCCGAACTTGATATCCATGGCTATGCTCCTTATCCTTCGGAATACGGCTACTTCATCCTGGGCAGTCCCAGGCCGTACCACGCGATGATGTTGCGTTGTATCTCGTTCGTACCCATGGCCACGTTCAGGATGAAGGACTGCTGATACCACTTCTCGAAGAAACCTTCGAACGATGACCACTTCGAATGCTTGACCTGGCCGTACGGGCCCAGTATCTCGCACCCGACCTGAGCAAACCGCGCCTGCAACTCACCCGAGATCACCTTCACGGCCGAGGCGTCGAAGGCAGCCATCTCACCCCGGCTCTGGGCATCCGCTATCTTGTAAGCCAGCGAGTGCGCGGCCCAAAGCTGGCAGGCGATATCCGCCAGCTTGTTCCTCACCAGCGGGTTCTTCGCGATCGGCTCGCCTCCCACCTTAGTTTCGTTGCAGTACTCGACCATCTCCTCCAGCTGCCTGTGCATGTCCATTATGGCACCCAGGCTCGATCGCTCGAAGTTGGCGAGCGTCTGCGTGACGCCCCACCCCTGGTTCTCCTCGCCGACTATCTGGTTCGCCGGGACCCGCACGTCGTCCAGGAAGACCTCGTTGTAGAGGTGGCCGCCATCCATATACAGGAGAGGCCTCACCGTGATGCCAGGTGTCTTCATGTCCATCAGGATGAACGTGATACCCTTCTGCTTCTTGTCGGCGTGAGGGTCCGTCCTGACCAGCGCGAACGCCCAATGCCCCCTGTGCGCACCCGTGCTCCATATCTTCTGCCCGTTGATGATATACTCGTCGCCCTTCCTCACCGCCGACGTCGTCAGGGCCGCGAGGTCCGAGCCGGCGTTCGGCTCACTCCACAGCTCGCACCACATTCTCTCGCCGGAGCGGATACTCGGCAAGTACTCGCGCTTGATCTCCTCGCTTGCCGCCGCATGGAGGGTTGGCGAGAGCATGTTCACACCGAAGATATCCACTCCAGGCACGTCATAGTACCCCGTGGCCTCGGACAGGAACACCTTGTCCATGATCGTGCCCTGGCCGCCGTACTCTTCGTCCCAGCCCAGCGCCAGCCAGTTCCTCTCGGCGAACTCCTTGGCACAGTCAAGGTGGTACTGCCAACCTTCGTCCGTGTCGTAACAGCCCTCCAGCCCCGTGAACCCCTCCGGTTTCTTCTTCGTGAGTCCCTCACAGACCTTGAAGAACTCCTTGCGCAACTCTCTCTGTTCGTCCGTAAGCCGAAAATCCATCTATGTCCTCCTTATTGGGGCTTCAGACGATACGCAGGGCCATCTGTCCATCTAACCCCGACCCTGCGTATTCGAGGCATTCTGCTTCTCCAATCGAACCACCACCGGCTCCCCGGTGGAGCCTGCGACTACCTTGGAAGTCGCTTCACAATGAGCTCTCTCTGGATCTCCGATGTCCCTTCCAGCAGCTCGTACATCTTGGCGTCCCTGAACAGGCGCTCGATCTTGTACTCCTTGCTGATGCCGTAAGCCCCGTGCACCTGCATGCCGAACCTGCAAACGTCCACGGCGGTCTGCGTGACGAAGAGCTTCACTATCGCCATGTCCTTGATCGTATCCATACCCTGGTCTTTCAGGAAACCACCACGGTACGTCAGCCAGCGCGAAGCCTCCAGCCTCGATGCCATCTCGGCGAGCAGCCAGTGGATAGCCTGAAGCTCGAAGATGGGCTCATCGAAGTGCATCCGGTTCATCGCGTACTTAATCGCCTCCTCGAGCGAGGCCTGCATGAGGCCCACGCACTGTGCGCTCAGGCAAAGCTTGCCGATCGTCATGGCATCCTTCAGGGCGTCGAACTTGCCACCCCTTCCACCCATGAGGTGGTCCTTGGGGACTCGCACATCCTCGAGTATCACGTCGGACAGGTCGGTGCCCCGCAGGCCCAGCTTGTCCATCTTGGGAGAGGTCGAGAAACCCGGCCTGTCCGTCTCCACGAAGAACAGGCTGATGTCACCCTCCAGCTTGGCAAAGACACACATCACGTCCGCCCAGGGAGCGTTGGTGATGAACCTCTTCGTCCCATTCAGCACAAAGGAATCGGCTTCCTCGACCGCCACGGTCTTGATCATCTTCGGGTTCGACCCGGTATCGGGCTCCGTGAAGCCGAAGCAGCCCACCTTGGACGCGTCACATAGCTTCGGCATCCATTCCATCTTCTGCTCTTCGGTCGCCAGCTTGTTGAATCTATCGTTGACAACATGCGCCAACTGAATGTGTATCGCTATAGCCGCCAGGACCTTCGCGATCTCCTCCAGCGCCAGAACGAGACTGAGATGGTCGGCCCCGGTCCCACCGTACTTCGGGTCGAACGGTATCCCGTATAGGTTCATGGCGGCTATCTTGGGCCGAATCTCATGCGGGAAGTCGTTCTGGCCGTCCATGATCTCGACCAGAGGCGTCAACTCCGCCTCGGCGAACTTCCTCACCTCTTTCTGGAACATCTCCTGCTGTTGGGTCAGGTTGAAATCCACAATGGTCTCCTTCCGTATTCAGATTGTCCCCAGCTCACTTGGGGTACTTCTTCGCCTCCAGCAACTCAATGAAGGCATCGATGCGGGCCTTGACCTGCTCGTCGTCATATGCCCTCACATCTACCATGTCGGCCTCAAAAACCATACTGGGAATACCCAGCTCCTGTCGCAGTATCTGTCCCACCTCCGGCTGTTCGGCTGAGAAGCACCTGCAGCACCGGTTCGCGTGGAATACCATGCCATCAACCTTGTACCTCTTCGCGCGTTCCTTGTATATCACAGCCTTGCCCATCGAAGAGGACCGCATGAAGAAACTCAGATACCTTGCCGCCATACCCCCGAACGGGTCTGACGCATCCAGGCGTCCGCTGAAGGCGTTTCCGTACAGGTCGGATACGAACGCCGCTCCGAGGTCAGCGAAGTAGTTGAAGAGCCGCAGATTGTGAAACACGGGGAACAGGTCCCACATCAGCCGGAACCGCTCGTTTTGCAGGAACCCGACACCGTTTTCCACTCGCTGCCTCACCTCCTCGACCACCGGCCCGTAGAACTCGGCTGCGGGCTTGGTTCCCTTCAGAGTCACGAGCGGGAACTGAAGCGTGAACACGTCTATCTGGCTCACAGGCGTAGGCACGACTGCGCGCATGGCGTCGATCTCATCCCACAGCTCACTGGTCCGGTCCGAGAGGGCAACGACCTCCCGAAGCTTGTCCATATCGAACTTCTTACCAGTGTACCCGGCGATCTCGTGGGCAGCGCGCTCGAGTTCAGCGGCCAGGTAGCGCTTCTGATGGTCAGAGAGCGTATCGCTATCAACCGTGTACGGCGCATCGACGATAACCAGAGGGCAATTGTAGTGCCTCTGCAGCGCCTCCCACCACTTCGGATGCGTGATGCAGGCACCTTCCGTCGCCAGAAGGATATCAGGAGCCGGCGGGCCCGCGTCGCCGAACGCTCCCTTCCCGAGGTGCATGGACCCGAAGCAGTTCAGCGCATACGAACAAATGCCCGCAGCATAGCCGAGCGACACACCAGCATCGATGAACTCCGGCGCCACCTTGCGTGAAGAGCACAACGCGGCGTAGTTCTCAGGCAAGAACGCGATACCGTCGAAGGCAGAGACCAGCTCAATAGGGGCCATCGACGTGATCCAGAAGACCGGCGTCCCCGTCTCTTTGGCATTGGCCAGGTCCTGATAATACTGCTCGTTCATCGGACCCAGGGCTGCCGAGGAACTGAGCCTCGGAGCCTTGGCCTGACTCTCCGTCTTCTCAGGTGCTTTGCCTTCCATGTCTACCTACCCTACCATCTCCATGAAGGCCTCGACCATGGTCTTGAACTTGCCACCGACCCATCCGATGTCTGAATGCTCCACAAAAAGTACTTGCAGGCCGTTTTCCTTCAGCTTGCTCTCGATCCATGGACGGTCGTAGAGATGGCTGTCGCAGTACTTCTGATTCAGCAGGACCACGCCCTTGACACGGTACTCGCTCGCTAGAGCCAGAATACGCTCGAGACGACGCTCGGTCGGGTGCTTGCATGGGCAAGGCGTCTTCCTCAGATACCGCACCGCAAGTCCTCTAAGAGGATCAAGGCTCTCATCCACCAGGGTCTCGTAGTACCTTGTGCCGGTATCAACGTCGTCGATCACCACCTGCGCACCACACTCCTCCATCACGAGAAGAAGATCGGCGGTCTCGAACGTGTTGCCGACTATCATGAGCCTGACCTTGCCATTTGAGCCGCCCTGCGGAGCCGGCGGATTATCCAGCAGCTTGCGCAGCATCACGTTGTGCTGCTCCTTCGGCATTATCTGCCCCGACATGAGGATGCCGAACATGTCCGACCCCGAGAGCGGGGGCGCGTTGCTGAGCGCGAGCTTGTATACGTCGCCAACCAGCGCCCGATTCTCGTTGTACGTCTTGATCGACTTCCTCAGGGCCTCGTCACCAACGTCCCCGCCGAACTCGGCTGCCAGGGCCTCTCTGAAGCGGTCCAGCTCGTAAGTCAGGAAACCGACAGCTTCGTCCGTGTCCTTGCCCGGTACCGGTAGCATGTACTGGAAGGGGGTCAGCACGTTCCTCTTCCATATGCCGGGGAGCACGCGCGTCATGTCACAGCTCTTGGGGAAGACAACCCCGTCCAGATAGGAGTAACGCCCTCTCAGGGCCAGGTCGAGCACACTCCTGATGTAAGAGCAGCAGAAGGTCGGCAGGTGAGCATCTGCGATCTCAACGTTCTCGGTACCACCCCTGATTCGCACGGGGATGGCGCCCGCAGCAGAGATGATTTCCTCAGGAACGTAGTTGCAGAAGAACCCGCAGATCTTCCTCCCTTCCTTCTTCCACCCCTCCGCGAGCTCGTGCCTGTTCCGGTAAGCGTCGAGGAACTCAGAGACCATGGCTACTGTTCCAGCCCCAATTCCTTGATTGCGTCATCTTTGAGAACGAACTTCTGAATCTTGCCCGTAGGCGTCATAGGGAAGTCATCCACGAACTTGACGTACTTGGGTGCCTTGTAGTTGGCCATCTTCTCTCTCGCGAAAGCGATGATCTCCTCGTCCGTGGCGGTAGCGCCTTCCCGGAGCTTGATGAAGGCCATGGCCACCTCGCCCATCCTCCGGTCGGGCACCCCGGCAACCGCAACCATAGCGATCTTGGGATGGGTCATCAGGAAGCTCTCGATCTCGGCAGGATACGCATTGACGCCACCCGTGATGAACATGTCCTTCAGCCTGCCGGTGATCTTGATGTATCCCTTCTCGTCCATGGTGCCCAAGTCTCCGGTGCGGAACCAGCCGTCCTTGGTAAACGCCTTCTTCGTCTCCTCAGGCTGCTTGTAGTACTCCTTCATTACCCAGAAGCCGCGACTGCATATCTCGCCCTGCTCGCCTCTGGGAAGGACCTTGCCGGTGTCGGGATCGAGTATCTCCAGCTCACAGTCGGGGAATATCAGCTTGCCTGAAGTTGTCGCAATGATCTCGGGAGGGTCGCCGCGCTGTGTCATCGTGCTCACGCCAGTATTCTCGGTCAGTCCATACGCGGATATCAGGTCCTCGATACCCATTTTCTGCATGATCGTCCCGATAAGATCAGGCGATATGTCGGCCGCTCCGATTATGGCGGACTTGATGGATGTCGTGTCGCGCTTCGGGAAGTCCGGGTGATCGAGCATCATTATGTACATCGTCGGCGAGCCGGTGAACTTGCTTACCTTCTCCTCGTCGATCAACCGCAGGCCCTCGCCGGGGTCGAACTGGTTCATCGGCAGAATACAAGCCCCGTTGCAGCCACCGAGTAGCATGCCGGTCATGTTCCCCATGTTATGGCTGAAGGGCGACACGACAAGGATGCGGTCCTTGTCGTTCATCTGGAACCTGTCGCTGACGGCCCACATGATTCTCATGTACTGGTAGTTGGTGGTGACTACACCCTTGGGGAACCCCGTCGTGCCGGACGTGAACGGAATGATATACACATCCTCGGGCTTCACCGCATCCTGTGCCTTCTGCAAGTCAGAGTTGCTCGCATAGTCCTCGCCGGACTTCAGAAGCTCCTCATAGTCCAGCATCCCCGTGTGGCTGTCCTTGCTGAACATGACTACTCTCTTCATCAAGGGCAGCTTCGCGCTCTTCAGCTCTCCCGGCTTGCAGTCTTTCAACTCGGGGAAGACCTCATGGATCATGGGCACGAAGTCTATCTTGAGAAAGCGGTCCATGGCGAAGAGCGTAGTGACATCGGCCTGCCTGAGGATGTAGTCGAGCTCATGCACCTTGTATCGCGTGTTCAACGGTACGAGAGGAGCGCCGATCTTCAGACAAGCGAAGTGGGCGTAGACCCACTCGGGGATATTGCTCATCCAGATGGCGACCTTGTCGCCCTTCCTGACGCCCGTTTTCAGAAGAGCGCTGGCCATGCAGTTGACCCTGTGCACAAGGGTCTCGAAATTGATCCTCAGGTCGCCCGTGACTATTGCCTCGTTTTTCGGAAATGCCGAAGCTACATCATCCAGTATCTTGCCAAGGTTATCATCCGGCTTCAGATCACGCATGATTCCCCCTAAAAGAGATTCCCCGCGAGCAGTCTCTCGTAGTTCTTGTCCACTTCCTTCTGGATTTCGGCAATGTCGTCCTTGGTCAGATGAGAGAACCTGCCCTGTTTCTTCAGGTACTCCTCGACCGGCTTCTTCTCCTTCGGAGTCTTGTTGACAGTGAGCGTGCCGTTCTCGTACTCGTAGAGCACCACGCATCCGGTCTCCACAGCGAGACGTGCGATCTCAATGCCCAGGGCCGGATCGTGCTCCCAGCCAGGAGGGCAGGGGCAGACTACGTGGAAGAAGGAAGGCTTGTCGAGCTCCTTTGCTTTCTTCAGCTTGCGCCTGAAATCGTCGAGGTAGGCCGGCGACGCAGTGGCGATATAGACATCACCATGGGCAGCCACGATCTGCTCGATGTTCTTCACACGCCCCGTTCTGCCGGACGGCGTCGTCTTGGTACGCGCCATGTACGGCGTGGAACCACTCCTCTGAACGCCGGTATTCATGTACGCCTCATTGTCGTAGCACACGTACACGACCCGGTGTCCCCTCTCCAGCGCCGCAGAGAAGGTCTGGAGGCCGATGTCGAAGAGGGCTCCGTCGCCGGCTATCTGTATAAGATGGCCGTCTATCCCCCTCTTCCGCATACCAACTTCCATGCCGCTGACGGCGGCACCGGCATGACTGTAGGAGAAGAAGAAATGAGACACCTTCCAGGCGGTCAGGGGATAGAACGCGCCGACCGCCGAAAGACAACCAGCGTTGTTGACTGCAATCGCCTTCTCCCCGAATACGCTTAGCACCGTCCGGATCACGCCCAGACTGATACACCCGGCGCAGGACATGATCCCCTTACTGAGGCCACCCTCTCCCTCACTTGCCAGTTCCCTCTCGACCGGCTCACCGGCAACCAGCTTCTGGTAGTTGTCCCAGCCACACATGCTCGAGACTTTGCTGTCGAAGTCCGCCTTGTACCACCCGACGCACTCGTCCTCACGACCCAGCCAGCCCTTCAGTATCTCCTCCGCATCCTGCAGTCCGATATCCTTTCCGCTTATAATCATGTTCGATATCGCCGCCTGGGACTTCTGTACCGCGGAGCGCACCTCGATGCACGAAATGCCGTACTCGCTTCCCGGTGAGCACGCCCTGTCCACTACCAGGATGCGCTTCGCCCCGGCCAATGCCTCCCTGACCTCCTGCTCCGGGAACGGCCTGAATACCCTGATCTTGAGCATTCCCAGCTTGATTCCATTCTCTCTGTACTCGTCCACCTTCTCCCGGAGCACCCCAGCCACGGAGCCCATCGCTACGACTACGGCCTCCGCATCCTCACAGCGATATGCTTCCACCAGGCCATATTCTCTGCCGAACGCCTTGCCGAACTCGGCGCAGACCTCCTTGATAACGTCCTTGGCTTCGAGCATTGCCCTGTACTGCTGCATCTTGAAGGTCGGGTATTGGGGCATGACACCCGTCCCGAGGCTCATGGGATACTTGGTGTCCACGAAAACGTGCTTGGGCTGGTACTTTGGCAGTAGCCTGTCGACTTCTCCCTGCTCGGGCACCTCCACGGACTCGAAGCTATGGCTCATCCTGTGCCCTTCCGACACCACGAACGATGGGAGCAGGACCCTGGGGTCCTCGCCAATCCTGTAGGCCATTATGAGCCAGTCGATTATCTCCTGGCCGTTCTCGCACATGAACTGCAGAAAGCTGGCGTCCCTCTCCGACAGGCAGTCGGAGTGATCGCTCAAGAGCCCCTGGGGTATGCCAATCTCCCGGCTGTCGATCGCGAGCACAACAGGCAGCGCCATTCCCGACGCAGCCCATAGCATCTCGCGCATGAGCGCCAACCCCTGGGAGCACGTACAGCTGAAGGTCCTGCATCCAACAGCCGAGGCCCCTACACAAACACCCATGGCACCAAGCTCAGATTCCACGTTCACGATCTCGGCGTCCACCTCACCCCTCTCCGCCATCTCCCACAGCTCCTCAGAGGCCGGTGTAGCCGGAGTGATCGGATATGCGGCGACGACCTCCACCCTGGCCAGTCGCGCGCCGTGAGCTATACACTGATTGCCCGAAAGAAACATCTGCATGCTACGCCTCACTCGATACCATGGTAATCGCGCCCTTCGGACACTCATGGGCGCAGATGCCGCATCCCTTGCAGTACACCATGTCTATCTCAATACGCGGCGTACCGGCCGGGGCCCCTTTCTCGACCTGCAGCCTGACGATGCAGTCGTCCGGGCAGAAGTCAGAGCAAATCTTGCAGCCGATGCACTTCTCATGGTCTACAACGGGGTCTTCGACCCTCCAAGCACCCGTCTTGTTGACCAGGGCAATGGTGGCCGTGGCATGAATGCCAGCACCCCTTATGTACTCATTCGCCACACTTCACCTCACGCCGTCACATTGGCCCGACAATCCGACCCCCCCTGCCACTGATAACATCATTCGGAAGGTGTCTGCTGAAGGGCGACTTGCTTGATCAGGTCTACACACGAAAAGAGTACGGGCTTTGTCCCGAAACCGACAGCCACCCGTACTCGTCAAGGCACAGCGGATTCCCCATTTCTCGACGGTATAGTATATCGTAGGCTTCCTTCAACGTCAAATCGCAGGCTTCTTTCAACGTCAGGCTGAACGCGTAACCAGCAACCACCACCAGCCTCCGGCCCCCCACTTGGCCGCCTGCTACCAGGCCGTCGTTCCGCCATCTATGCATATCACCTGACCGGTTATGTAGCTGGAGGCCTCCGAAGCCAGGAAGACTGCAGCCCCCCTTATCTCCTCCGGCCTGCCGATCCTCCCCAGCGGAATCCACCGCTTCATGTTCTCACCGGTGCGCTCGATCAAGGCGTTGGTCAGACGCGTGGCGAGGAACGACGGGGCAAGCACGTTCAGCCGGATGTTGTATGGCCCCCACTCGACAGCCAGCTGCTGGGTCATGATGTTCACGCCGGCCTTGCTCGCCTGGTACGCTATGAACTGCCCAGACTTGGGATCGATTGCCCGAACCCCCACTGATGATGAGATGTTGATGATGGTGCCGCTCTGCCGCTTCTTCATCTCCTTGCCGACCTCCTGGCAGCAGATGAACGTGCCCCTGGCATTGATGTTCATCACGTAATCCCATCTGTCCAGGGTCATCTCCTCCGGCGGCGCGGCCCACACCACACCGGCGTTGTTCACCAGAACGTCGATCTTCCCCCACTTGGCGATAGTCTCATCGACCATCTTCCTGACACCCTCCACCTCACTCACGTCACAGGTGACGGCGAGACAATCGATCCCCGCAGCCTCCAACTCGCCCTTCGTCTCGAGCAGCCCCTCCTCCCGCCTCGCCGTTATCGCAACACTCGCTCCCGCCTCACCCAGGGCCGTAGCCATCTCCTTACCGAGACCTCGCGACCCCCCGGTAACAATCGCGGTCTTCCCGCTCAAGTCGAACAATTCACGCACGTGCATCCCTAACCCCCCACTGTTCCTTCGAACCAGTCTACCTCTCGATCCCCGCCAACCTCTTCACGATCCGCTTTCTCTCCTCGAAGTCGTAGTTGCCGAGTATGGCTATTGTCTCCATAACCGGCGATCCGCCGCCGTGTACGTCAGCCACCTGCCACACCCCTGCCCACGACGAGGCCAGATAGTCCGACAGCGTCCGCTGCAGGCGGTGCATGTTCTCGGCCGACACGTTCGGATTGCGCATCGTGTACTTGGCGATCAGCGGCCCGAGCTTCGGATCATAGTAGTCTTCCTCGAAGGGCATGGTGACCGGGAATCCGCCGGCCACGTCTGCAACCATGCCCCACGAATCGTAAGTGTTCTCACCGGCCAGCCTCCTGCCGACGTTGCAGTAGATCACGCCCGGGACCTGTGTGCCCGAGGCAGACTTGGTTGACTCGACGGAAGCCGCAATGCCCGCAGCATAGACCAACTCGGCTATGCCCGCCAGATGCGCCAGCTTCTCGCGGATGTGGTGCTTACCTTCGACACCGTAGTACTCGGCCGTCAGAGCTATCAACCCCATCACGACGTCCTCAACCGCGGGCTTGCACCCGCAGTAGCTGTGGCGGTGAGATGTGGCGAAGGTCAGCGCCATGCGCCCGCCGAACTCATACTCGCCGCACATGAACACCCTGTCCCAAGGGATGAACGTATCGTCGAAGATAACCAAGGCATCCGAGCTGCCGTGGGTATTGAGTGGAGCCCGAAGGTACTTCCGCTCCCTCGGAGCACTGGCGCGGTTGATGATATGTACGTTGTCCCAGTCGGAGGGTATGGCGAACGCCACGGCCCATTGCGTCTCATCCTTGGTGAGGGTCCTGGTGGGGAAAACCACCATCTCATCGCAGTACGAAGCCATGGTGATGTCTTGCTTGGCACCCCTGACCACTATGCCATCCTTCTTGCGCTCGACCACACGCACGTGCAGGTCGGGGTCGGCCTGCTCGTGGGGCCGCTTCCCCCTGTCGCCCTTGACATCAGTCTGTACCGCAGCCGCTATCTGGTCCTTCCTCTGGTAGCCCTTGATGAACTCGAGGAAACGTTGATGGTACTCGGTGCCATGCGCGTCATCGATGTCCTTCGTCACTATCGACAGCGCGTTGATGGTATCCGTTCCCATACACCTCTGGATGCAGAAGCCGGCCAAACGAGCCCCACAGCGAATCATCTTCTGCTTGTTCAGGAGATCGTCCACACTATGACACACGTGACAGAAGCGGTTTATCTGCTCACCCGTATACTGCGACGTAGCGGTGAACAGCTCGGCGTTCTCCTTGTCCGCCGCCATATCATAAGTGATTCTCATCACGTTGATTCCCGGTAAAATGCGCGCATCGTCTCGATTGACGAGCTCTCCACCCATGTAGACGTTGGGCTTCATCGACCGCAGGTGTTCCAGGTACTCGTCACCCGTTCTCATCACTGACCTCCGTTGACTCTCCCGACGCGGCACACATCCGACATGCGCTCGCGCTAGCGCGCGATGAACGTCTGTCGGGCGACCGCAACCAGATCGCCGTTCTGGTTGAGATAGCTCGTCTCCAGGCTGCACATAATCATCGTGCCGCTCTTGCCTTCCTTCTCGCTGATGCCCGTGATCCTGGGGCTTACCGACAGGATGTCACCCGCTCGCACCGGCAGATGGAATTCGTACGATATGCCCCCGTCCAGTATTCGAGGGTATCCTGCCCTGGCCAGCGCCGCCTGCAGATCAACCACTACGTTGGCAAGTCCCACGGCGGAGGATGCGGTCTTCGTTGGCCAGCCGAAGAACCCGGGCGGCGCGATGATACACCCCCAGGCCGAGCTTCGCGCGTACTCCTCGTCACTGTACAATGGATTATCGTTTCCCACCGCAGCCGCGTATCTTCGTATCGCGCCCTTCTCGACGGTCTTTATGTGAGGTTCATCCGCCTTGCCTATATACTCCATGACCTCATCTGCGATCACTCGCCACCTCCGGGGGCTCTCAACTGCCCGGCTTACTAGAGCCCAACGATAATGATGCTGGCCACATTCACCGAGGGAACGCCACCCAGATTATGCGTAAGTCCGAACTTGGGGTCCTTGAGCTGCCTCGGCCCGGCCTTGCCCTGCAGCTGCTTGTACATCTCGTATACCATGCGCAGGCCCGAGGCACCGACCGGGTGCCCGAACGACTTCAGTCCGCCGTCCGGCTGGACCGGCAGGCTGCCCGACAGTTCGAAGAACCCGCCTTCGATATCGCTCTTCACCATGCCGCGCTGGCTGAACTGCAGGTCCTCCATCGTAACCGCCTCTGTTATCGAGAAGCAGTCGTGTACCTCGGCCATGCTGATCTCTTCCCTGGGGGTCTTGATGCCCGCCTCGCGGTAAGCCGCTTGTGAGGCTCGAACACTCGACTCCACGTGAGTCCAATCGTCGTCATACAGCATCTCCTGCCCGGAACTCGCGGATATTTGCAGCGCCTTTATGTAAACCGGATCAGGCCTGAACTTCTTCGCCATGTCAGCGCGGGTCACGATCGCCGCCGCCGCCCCGTCGCTTACTCCGCAGCAGTCGAACAGCCCCAATGGCCAGGCAACGATGGGAGCGTTCATGATCTGCTCGACGGACACTTCCCTCTTGAGATGCGCCTTGGGGTTCAGCGCGCCGTTACGATGGCTCTTGGCTGACACCATAGCCAGCATCCTCTTGCCCTCTTCGGGAGCGATGCCGTACCTGCTGAAGTAACGCGTGGCGAGCATTGCGAACATACCAGGAGCGGTCTGATTGGAATCCACGAGCCTGCGTACCGTACCCCACTGGACCTCGTTCTGGGGCAGGCCCCCATAGCCCGTGTCCTTCAGCTTCTCGATCCCGATCGCCAGGCAGATGTCATACGCCCCGGCTGCGACGGCGTAGGAAGCGCCCCTCAGGGCCTCAGAACCGGTCGCGCACCAATTCTCCACCCTGGTACACGCTAGAAATGGCAGCTTCAGTGCGACCGACAAAGCTATCGCCGACTTGCCTATGTTGGTCTCCTCGTAGCAGGTCCCCGACCAGGCAGCACCGATGTCCTTCTTCTCGATTCCGGCGTCCTCCAGCGCCTCCATGAAGGCTTCAACCATCAGCTCGTCGGCGCTTCTATCGAAATGCTCCGCGAACCTGGTACATCCCATCCCTATGATCGCGACTCTATCTCTTATGCCTTCGGCCATTATGCCTCCAATCTAGAACCGGATGCTAACCGCGTACAGGTACTGCTTTCCAGAAATACCCGTGTATGCCTCTGCCTGCGTCGCGGTACTTCCTTCGAAAGGTCATCTCCACCACTGCACCCACCTCCAGCGCCGCCGGGTCGCAGTCGGTGAGGTCGAAGTTATACCTCCCGCCGCCCTCAAAGGTCACTATGCCGTACGCAGCCGGCGGACTCGGGCACGGGGCGAGGTTGTCAGCTGTGTAGGTGAACAGCGTGCCCTTCTTGTCCGAGAAGCGATAGACCTCCATCTCGCCAACCGCGCCGCAGTCAGGATTCGCACATACGACCTGTCTCGGGTACTGTGGCGTACCACACCGCTTGCACTTGGACCCGCAAAGGCCGAGCACCATCCTGCGCTCCCGCCACAGGGTCGAGAGCTGGGTCGGCCCTATGTCCTCAGCGCGACGGCCGGTGTCGATCGCAAGGAGATCACGATAAGACGCGTACTTTTCGTAGTTGTCCATGTCCCTCTTGGCAGCTACATGCCTGCTCAACCCTCGCTTCTCTCGCACCTTCTCGATGGCATCGGTCACCTTCAGGTAGAGCGCGTCGCAGCCGTTCCCATAGCTGACAACAAGTATCTTGTCACCCGGCTTTGCCTGCTCGAGGGCACCCACCAGCATCATCAGCGGGTATGCCGTTCCGGTGTCTCCGACTGTTGTGAAGATATTCTCCTGAATCTGATCCGGCTCTGCTCCGAGCCTCTTTCCGATCGCCGCGTGCTCCCTGGGATACAGAGAGGGGTACATGACCCGTGAGAAATCGCTCAGCTTCAGGTTGTACTTGGACAACAGCCCATTGATCGCTTCCGGGATGAACTTGCTGTATCCCATGTCGCGTATCCACCGGTCCTCCCACGCCCGATCGTGCCTGTCAGCATCGGCTCTCCAGTAGTCGACGAAATCGTAGCTCAGCGAGTAGAAGCCCTCGAGGGTAGCAATGACTCCGTCGCTACCCAACAGGAGGGCCGCTGCGCCATCGCCACAGGACTGCTCCTGCGAGCCGCCCGCCTTACCCTGGCGGCAGTCAGAGGCGCATACCAGGATGCCGTTCGCCGACCCCGCCTTCGCAGCATCGAATGCCGCCAAGAGCGCCGTCGAACCGCTCTTGACCGAGTTGCAGAAGTCGGCTGTCCTGATGTCGGGGCGCAGGTCGAGTGCTGTCGCGACTATTCCGGCGCTCTGGCGCTCCCTGTACGGTGAGGTAGTGGTCGCGAGATACAGGTCCTCAACCACATCCCTCTCGATGCCGCGCAGGCAATCCGACCCCGCAGCTACAGCCATCGTCAGACTATCCTCATCCCAGTTCGCCACGGCCTTTTCCCCGGGCAAGGACGGTGCCGTGCCCAGCCAACCCGTGGCAGTCGATATCACCTTACGATTAATCCGCAGGAATGGCACGTAGGCACCGTATGAGACTATCCCTGTCATACTACCTGTCCTCCCAGCTCATTGCAGAATCATGTCGGGCTATCTTGCTGAGTCTATGCAGCACACACTCGTGCTAAGGTTATGACTCTAATGGTGTGACCTTACAAATAAGTAAGAACCGAGTTACAAATCCATTACCGGCACTCATTGGCCTTGGGTTACTCAGGGCAAGAACCACCGAAGGCAACAATCAACGGGAGTTGACATGGAGCGCCATGGCAATAGCAAAGGAAGTCCCACGAGACCGGCTATACCACCCTAAGGCGGCATCAGCCTGTCAGGTGCTTGCACTGTGACCACCTGTCCCTGCGCGCACACCTCTCCCTCCGCCAACAACCTGGCCGACATGACGATCTTGCGCCCCTTCGCCTCCACCACCGACGCCCTTACCTCCAACGGCACTCCCAACGGCGTAGGTCTCAAGTAGTCTACGTGCAGGGAGGCAGTAAGCATGGCCACCACCGGATCACTCCCTATGGGCCGCCCCTCCGAGCGACACACATAGGCTGCCGCGGTGCAGGCGCTGTGGCAGTCGATGAGGGATGCGATCAGCCCGCCGTACACATATCCGGGTACGGCGATGTGGTAAGGCTCGGGTTGGAACACGCAGACGCCCTCATCCCCGTCCCAGTAGCTCTTGATCCTGAGACCATGCTCGTTGAGACGGCCGCAGCCATAGCAGTAGCTCAGGTTCTCCGGGAACTGGTCCTGGAAGGCCTTCTCCGTCACGGCTTCACGCTCCAGGTTGCATAATGGTATGCTAGGACGCTAGTATGACCACGGTGCTCACCCCACAACATCACCTTCGCGCAGCGACTGCACCGCAGCCCCATCGTAGCCCAGTTCTTGCAGTATCTCGTCGGTATGCTGACCGAACCGCCTGGCCCAGTTCTTGACTTTGAACGGCGATTCCGAAAGCCTGAGCCAAGATCCCACCTGCCTGGCCTTCCCCAACGTGGGATGCGGGAGTTCCGCGACCATACCGCGTGCAACGACGTGGGGGTCGGTAACGACCTCGTCGATCGTATAGACCGGCGAAACGCACGTCTCTTTCTGTCGGAGGATATCCAGCCACTCATCCCTGGTCTTGGTCAGGAACGTCCGGCGGAAATACTCGATCATCTCCTTGCGCTTCTCGCCCTCCGCATACTGATGTTCGACGTATTCCTCGCAGCCTAGAAGCTCGCACAGGTTCGAGAAGAACCACGGCTCGACAGCTCCGACGCTGATGTACTTGCCATCCCTGGTCTCGTAAACGTTGTACCAGGGCCGGTACCCGGTGAGCCAGGTCCCTCCTCTCCCCAGAAGTTCCCCGTAATACAGGTAAGGGTTGATCCACTCGGCCACGAGACCTACCACCGCGTCCGTCATCGCCACGTCCACATACTGGCCTCTGCCCGTTCGCTCCCTCGCAGTTAGAGCACCCAGGACCGATATGGCGGCTGCCATCCCACCTGCGGCAAAGTCGGCGACGGGTATCCCCGGAATCACCGGACCTCCATCCTCCGTTCCCGTCATCCCCAGCAAGCCCGCCAGAGATATGTAGTTGATGTCGTGGCCCACCAGGTCCCGATACGGGCCGTCCTGACCGAATCCGGTTACCGACGCATACACAATCCGTGGGTTGACCTCCTTGATGGCGTCGTAGTCCAGACCGAGCCGCTTCATCACCCCCGGTCTGAAGCTCTCAGTGATCACATCCGCTGCTTTGGCCAATTGGAGGAAGATCACACGTCCCTCGTCCGCCTTGAGGTTGAGGCCCATCGACCTGCAGTTTCGAAGCCCGGGGAACTCCGGGCGATCAGGGAACTTGAACAGGAGAGGGCCGCCGCGCCGCTCGGGGTGCGGCTCATGTATCTTGATGATGTCCGCCCCCAGGTCGCCGAGGATCGTGGCACAGAACGGCCCCGGCCCGACCAGAGCCATGTCCAGCACACGGATTCCCTCCAGTGCGGCGGGCCCGACGCCCTGCGATCGGTCAGGACTGCTGTCACTACCTCTCATACACCCTCCGGCAAAGGCTATTTAACAACGTAGAAGGACTCGTCGAACTCTGGGCTGTCCTGGTACTTCCTCATGTGGTTCTCAGGGATTCTGGCCATCCAGGCCAGGAAGTTGTCGGGCAACATGATCCCCAGTTCACGATAAGCCGCAACGAGGTCCTTCTTACTCGGCGGGCAGCCCCGTATCTTCACGCAGTGGTTGATCTTCGGGTTGTCGCTGTTCCTCTTCACCTGGCACTGACCAACGAGCAGCGTATGCTTATGGCCCCCTTGGGGATCGAGCGTCTTCCCGTGCAGGACTTCGATATCGTCGAACGGCTCGTCCCGGTTCCTGGACATCAGGACGCCCCATATCACGTAGTAGATGAAGTCGGCGCAGTAGGTGCACATCGTGTTGTCAGCCTGGGGGTAGGTGATGCCCTTAACCCCCGCCTTCTCGAAAAACGCTGGCAGGTCGCCAGTGGCGTTCTGTTCGAACTCCCACTCGTGTTTCACGGTCACAGACGCGATGTCAGTCTCTCCCACCAGCCTCACGTCCGACAGGTCCGCCGGACGCCCGCAGTTCCCAGCAGCGAGCACCAAGTGAGGCACGGTTCGCGGGTCGATGCCAAGAATCGTAGACCCTACTTTGTCGGCGGACACGATATCTTTCGAAGCTATGATCAGGTTGGTGAGGTGCGCCCTCCCCGTTATGAGAGGCCCCCTTTCAAGAGTGTATATGCCATCCAGTACGGTGAGGTCCGGCCACACCACCTCGGGAAGACGAGCCAGCCTGTGATTAAGATCGATGCCATCTTTGGGGTCATGGCACCTCTTCCTCGACGGTATGCTGAGCAGGCCCTTGAGGTTCTTGATGCCCAGCGATACCATCGTCTGGGAATGGGTCTTGAGGACGGGCATATTGATCACGAAGTCAGCGCCCAGTATATCCTTGTTGACTGACAGATTGAGGTCGCCGGCGGTTACCCTGGAGAACTCCTCCCTCATAACGTCGAGCACCTTGACACCGTACCGCTTCGTGAGGAGATCCAAGCCCATGCCGGCAGCTACCAACTGTACCGTAGACTCAGGCGTCTTCTCGACCTCAACAGCGCCCTCCAACATCGTGATGTCCTCCACGCCTCGCTCCTTGAGCAACACCACAACGTCCTCAATCAACCTCGCAGTCGTGATGACCCCGTACTTGGGGAACCTCACCTTGTCATACCACTGGCAGAAGTTCGGCTTGACGAACACCTTCGTCGTGCTGGACACACCTTCCAAGCCGTTCACCAGGTCGACGGCCTTCCTCAGCGACTCAGAAGGAGCCTCGTACTTGATCACGCTTACGTCGTACATAGTGCTTCTCGACTTGAACTTGGAGACGTGAGCCTTCGGCGAGGCTGGAAGCTGCAGAGCGGACCGGCAAGGCTATGTTAAGGTGCTCGATCGTTGGGTGTCAAGTCGAGGGCCATCCGCGAGAACGAGAGTACCGCTTCCGGCAACGCTGTTTTGCCCCGGTCTCCCGTGATGTGATAGAATCACCGTACACGAGCTACGACTCCTCTCTGAAAGGGACAACATATGACAGAACAAAACATACGCGTGCTGCTCGGCAAGATCGGCCTCGACGGCCATGACAGGGGAATCCGCATGGTTGCCACATGGCTCTCGAAGGCCGGCATGGAGGTCGTGTACCTCGGGACCCACCAGACAGCCGAGCGCATGGCCAGGGTCGCGGTCGAAGAGGATGTGGATGCCATAGGTTTGAGCTTCCAGGGAGCCGACCACATCCCCCTGGTGAAAATGATGGCGGATCAGATCAAGGTCAACGGGCTCGAGGACAGACTGCTGGTTGTCGGCGGGAACATACCGCGACAAGACATAGACGTCCTCAAGGGGATGGGGGTTGACGAGGTATTCCCCAGCGCGTCCCCGATGAGCGCGTCGGTTACCTACATCAAGGAGAACGCACTCAAGAGGAGGAATTGAGGTGGCCACAGAGACAGACGATAAAGGAACGAGCGGCTACTTCGAGAAATCGCAACGGGACCAGACTTGGTCAGGGATTCCAGCCAAGCCCGTCTACACACCGGAGGACTCCAGACGCCTGGACTACGATCGCAACATCGGCCAACCCGGCAACTTCCCGTATACCAGAGGTATATACGAAGACATGTATCGCGGCAGGCTATGGAGCCGGCGCCAGATCACCGGCTGCTCCACGCCCAAGCTTACCAACGAGAGACTCAAATACCTCATAGCCCACGGCGAGAACGCGATCAACGTCATTTGCGATCAGCCAACGCAGATCCAGATCGACTCCGACCACCCCTGGGCGGAGGGAAGCGTGGGCCGCGCAGGCGTGCCGATCAACACCATACACGACGTGTGGACCATCCTCGACGGCATACGCCTCGACGAGACCAGCACGATGCTGACCGCCCACTCCCCCATCACCCTTCCGTCGTACCTGCTCCTGGCTGATCACCAGGGGGTGCCGTACTCAGAGTTGCGCGTCAGCGGCGTGATCACCCCCCCGACCGTGTCTGCGCCGGTGTGCCTTTACGGCGGTCGCGAGTCGGCCGATCAACAGGGTATACCCTGGTCAGCCGTTAAGACCCAAAGCGCAAATCAAGAGCTTGCTGGTATCCAGAGGAAGAGGATGAAGGAGTTCGCCGACAAGCTCGAGTTCATGATCAGGAACTGCGACAAGATGTACCCGGCCAATTTCAACGGCTACATCATCCGCGAGACCGGCGTTGGTGCCGCCGAGGAGGTGGCATGGGAATTCGCCCGGGCCTTCGAGTCATTCGAGATGCTCACTGCCCGTGGTTTGGATATCGACGAGGTAGCGACCAAGGTGAGCTTCACTTTCAGTTCGATGATCGACATCCTCGAGGAGGTAGCCAAGTTCAGGGCAGCGAGGAGGGTGTGGGCGCAGAATCTCAAGGACAGGTTCGGTGCCAAGAGCCCGCGCGCCCTTCAGCTCAAGTTCCATGTCAACACAGCCGGCGTGATGATGGAGCGTCAGCAGCCTATAATCAACATCATCCGCGCGGCCTACGGCGCACTCGCGGCGGTGCTGGGCGGGACCCAGTCGCTACAGGTCGCAGGTTACGATGAGGCTATTGCCATTCCTACTGAGGAGGCGGCCACGATCGCGCTGAGGACCCAGCAAATACTTGCATATGAAACGGGGGTGACCGCCACAGCCGATCCACTCGGCGGCTCACACTACCTCGAGAGCCTCACCGAGGAGTTAGCCGAGCGAATGCAGACCATCATAGACGCCATCTACGATATGGGTGGAATGACCACAGCCGTAGTAAACGGCTACATCGACAGGGAGATGGAGAAGGCCTGGCTCAGAGTCCAGCACGAGCTCGAAGAGAAGAAGCGCATAATTGTAGGCGTCAACGAGTTCACGATTCCGGAAGAACAGGACATTCACGTCGAAGCCTACCATCATCAGGTAGACTTCGACCTCGTCAAACGCTACATCGACGAAGTGAGGGAGTTCAAGCGCACCCGGCCTGCGGCCAAAGCCAAGAAGGCTTTGGAGAACCTCAGGCGGGCCATTGAGACCGAGGACCCCGAGATACTGCGCTTCGAGATGGAGTGCTGTAAGGCCGACTGCACCACCGGCGAGGTGGGCGGTGTCAAGAGGTTGGGCGTGGGCCTCCCGTATGACCCTATGGGTGTAGCGCAGTATCCCTTTGACTGACGATGGCCCGAGTGATCACGTATTCGATAAGCGCCGAGTAGCGAGTTCGCTACTCGGCGCTCCATAATCTAGTCCAGAGTGTTCCCGCTCTCAGTGTTGGGGCAGCCTCTATTTGCGGGCGGATGCACCGACCAGGTTGATCAGGCTTTCGGTGTCGGCCCCAGCGCCGAACACCTCCTTGACTCCCTGTTTCCTAAGCCAGTCGATATCCTCATCGGGAATCAGGCCCCCCACCAGAACGGTCACGTCATCCAGGCCCTTCTCCTTCAGTAGGCGCACTACCGCCGGGACGTGGGCGTCGTAGGCGCCCGTCGAGAAACTCATCCCTATTACATCGACATCCTCTTCCACAGCCGCCGCCACCACCTCTTCGGGGCTCATGTACACCACATACACGACCTCGAACCCGCCATCGCGCAATATCGCGGCCACACTCTTGACGCCGCGATCGTGGCACTCCATCCAGTGCTTCACCAAGAGAACCTTAGCCCTGCCATTAGCCTTCAATTCTCCGTACCCCCTGAACTGGTTAGTGTGTTGTCCTCGTATCAGCGCAAGGCCGTTAGTGCTGCGCTAATAGGGCAGCGACACGCTGTATTGCGGCCCCCACTTGAATACCTTTCTGAGCGTCTTCGATATCTCGCCGCAGCTTGCGCGCGCCCTGGCCGCGTCCACGCAGGCTGGCATCACGTGGCCGTACTCACCCCTGTCCAGCTTCTCGGCCGCCGCAACCAGGGCATTCAGGGCCGCGTCCGTCTTGGCCTGGTCACGGTTGGCCTTGAACTCCTTGATGCGCTCGATGGCGACCCGAGCCACATCGGGGTCGGCGCGGAATGGCTTGATGACTTCCTTCTCGGGCTCGACATACTTGTTCCAGCCAACGATTATCCTCTCGCCGTTGTCCACCGATCGCCGCCACTCGGCCGCATGCTTTCGCATCGTTCCCATCAGCATGCCTGCCTTGTGCGCCTTCACGAAGCCACCCGCGTCATCGATCTCCTTCAGTATCTTCCTCGCCTCCTGCTCCATTCTGTGCGTGAGCCACTCGACATAGTAGGAGCCGGCAAGCGGATCGCTCACCTTGGTGATTCCGGTCTCGTGCCGGATCACATGCTGGATCCTCAACGCCAGGACATGCGACTCCTCGGTCGGGATGCCGATGGGCTCATCATAGGCGGGCACTTCCATAGCAGTCGTTCCCGAAAGCGCTGCCCCCAGGGCGTGGAACGAGCTTCGAATCACGTTCACCAGAGGTTGCTGCTTCGTCAGCTCGAAGCACGACGTATGGGTATGCGTCCTCAGCATCATTGACGAAGGCTTCTTGCAGCCGTACCTTTCCCGGGCGATGCTGGCCCACAGCTTGCGCCACGCCCTGAACATGCATATATACTCGAAGAAGTCATTGCCCTGGGCTATCTGGAAGCCGATTCCGGGCATGAAAGCGTCGGGCTCTATCCCCGCCGCGACGCACGAATCGGCGATCGCTATGGCCGTTCCGAGGCCGTACGCCATCTGGTGAACGGCGTCCGCGCCTGTCTCGGACATGCCATGGCCCTGAATATTGGTGTGGTTCCACTTCGGCATTTCCTTGCTGCAGAACCAGATGACGTCGGTGGCCAGCTTGAGGCCGCCCGCACTCTCCCACAGGTGATTAGGCGCATACCAGGCCCCGAACTGCCAGTTCATCGTGTTGCCACGCAACTGGTCCGGCTTCAGCCCCTGTGTCTCTGCGTACACTATGTAGTGCGCCAGATAGGGAAACGTATCCCCGTTGATGAGCACGACATTGGTCTTGCTCAGGTCGATATCGTGCAGCATGCGCCCGAAGTCCTCAAATGTCGAGCAGTTCACACCGTCCTTGCCGATATAGCCTTGTGCATCGGGGTCGTCGGGGTCCACACCGAAGTGGGTCGGCACGTCACAGACGATATTGTAGGCCCTCCCGCCGAACTGGCCCTCCATACCCGCCTGCGCCAGCATGTCCATTCGTTCCCTGGTGTGCTCGGGCAGCCCGTATCCGTGCACCGGTTGGTTGATCCACGGCTGGAACTGGTAGTGCAGAGCGTAGTTGCTGCGCATGTAGGGGTAGACGCCGGGGACACCGATGTCCTTCGCGAAGTCGATGCCCTCCAGATCCAGCGGCGTGTAGACCGGCTTGATCGGGATGCCCGACGAATCCGTTGTGGACGAGAAATCCCTGCCCTGATAGCGCTCGGCGACCATCTGGTCATACTGCTCCATCAGCTTTCGGCACTCTTCGAGTGTCTTCTCGTCAAACATCCGAAGTCTCCTCCTTGCGATCTGATTATCACTCGCGATGACCGAGAACCACCATGGCCCGCGTCCAACAGCCTTCACCAGCCCACACGGCGAAGGCCGCGCCAGCCATCCCTACTTCTTGTCTCTCGTGTCACCTTTCAAGAAGCGGGCGAAAGCGCCCTGCATGAACTGTGTCGCGAAGATGGCCGGCATCATACGTTCGGCGTCCTGATAGTCGCCGACAGCGTGATGGTTTATTGTGGACTTGATGTAAGCCTTTGCCATGCGGCTGTTGGCCGCTATGCGCCTCGCCAGTTCCTCGCATTTGGGAAGAAGCTCGTCATCCTCGAAGACGTCGATGACAATCCCCAGGCGCTTCGCTTCTTCAGGGCTCAACTCGACGGCTGACAGACACAGGTAAGCGACGACCTGCTTGCCCAACTTCTCGAGGCCCCTCGTTACGGCCCAGGCCGGCAGCGCGCCGTGGTTGATCTCCTTGAGAGCGAACTTGGCGCTCTTACCAGCGAAGCAGAGATCGCAGCAACCCGAGATCTCGAATCCGAAGCCGAAGGCCGATCCGTTCACCGCTGCAATTACGGGGGTCTCGGACAGCTCGATAGCCTTGAAGGGCTCGAAGCAGAGCTTGACGAACTCGAACCCGGCCTCCGTCTGACCCACATGCGCGAACTGCTCGACGTCCGCCCCCGCCGAGAACACGTGATAGGGAGTCCCTTTCTTCGGGTGTATGAACGTCTGCCCGGTGAGGATCATGCAGCCGATCTCTGGATCGGCATCCAACTCCTGCACAGCGGATGCCAGCTCCCGGAATATCTGGTCGTTTGCCGCATTGTACTTGTCGGGACGGTTGAATGTAATGACGGCTATGTTCCCCTCTTTCTTCTCCACCTTGAATACTTCGTATGCCATGGTCCTCCTTCTGTTTCCATCTGGTCGTGTTTGATATCGGCCTAGGCGCTGTTCCACTCCGCTTCGATGATTGAAGGAAGCTTCCCAGCCCTTTCCTTCCCGCTCATGAAATCCAGGAACCTGATGCCCTGCGGGTCGATCTGTTCGATCAGCTCGACCTCCTGCCTGGAGGGAGCTTTGGTGGTAGGTACATCGTCAGGTATCTCCACTTCGAATCCGGTATTGCTGACGACATCCTCCGGCGTCACGCCTTTGTGCAGCGACAGTACCTTCCATTTCCCACGTTCGACCATCTGCATGACACACAGATTGGTCACCACAACCAGCGGCCCGGGCCGCAGACCCTGAGCGAGTCGCTCCTCGTCCCCGAAGTAATACCTCGTCCCGGTGATGTAGTTTACCTTCGGGACGAACACCATCTTCGAGTGGCCCGCGAAGTACCCCACGCCCTTTCGATGCAGGCCGTATACCACCGGAGCCCCGGCACCTCCCGGCAGCCGAACCGCTCGCCGGTTCATCTCGCCGGTGGGGTTACCATCCGCATCCTTCACCGGCATCGGCAGCCATGAGATGTTGATGTCGCCGTTCGCATCCAGCTGCGCGCTGGACACCGCCTCCACGTCGCCCATTCCCCTGAGGTGCAGCGCCTCGATGCACTCAGTCATAGACCACAGTCCCGCCGAGAACTCGGTGCAGGAGGCCTCGGACGTGTGGAAGCTCAGTTGGAAGGGAAGAGGATCGACCCCACTGTATCCGACGATGAAGGCGCTGGGTGCATGAGTCAGCTTGGCAAGCATATACGCCGCGTAGGCCATCGGCGTGAACGACCCCAGTATTATGGAGTCGCCATCATCGATGGTCCGAGCCAGGGCGGACACCATCTGCGCCGATACATCGAAGTCGGCCGCCGCCTCGTCGCTCAGGGACTTCGGAAACTCGACGCGCTTCGTGTTCTTAGCGAGGCTCACCAGCTTCTTCTTCGTCGCGTCTCCACCAACGTTGTTCCAGTACGCCTCTTCGCTCTCGCCTATGAGACCAGGTATGTACTCCCCGGCTGCGTCCGGACTGCCGATTCCCCGCACATCCTTCATCATCTGCATGAGGTGGGCGGAATAATAAGGTACACTGCTACAAGGGGACGCCCCGAACGGGCAATGGATAACGAGGTCGACCTCGGGGCGGAACAGCACGGTCGCTGTCTTGTCCTTGCGGATCTGCTCTGACGACACGATCTCCTCTACCGTTACGACCACTGACTTCGCCGCCATGGCCATGTCGAGATCAGAGGCCGAGGTGCCGAATATCTGCACATTGCCCTGCTCATCTGCGCGCTGGGCGTGGATGATGGCAACATCGGGCGCGATAGCCTGTACAGCCGTGAGCTCCTTCCCGGTAAAAGGACAGGTGACCGTCTTGTACAACTCCGGCGCTTCCTTGATAATGTCCGAACCCTTTGGGCCGGCGAAGGCGGCAAACGGGACACCTCTCCCTGCCGCCTGCAGCCCCTTGACCATGCTGCAGCCCTCGATCTCCGTCAGCTTGATGAGGTTCTTCTCGGCTACCCTGCGGAAGTTCGGCGGCAAGCCAAAGGCCTCGAGACTCAGAAAGCTGAAAACCAGGTGATCCACCGCTCCGGCAGCCAGCAGCCACTCCATCTCCCATCCACCGACAATGGACATCACCTTCAGGCCCCTGGTCTTCTGCCTGATGATCTGGCGTATGATCGCCATCGGCTTGTTGCAGCTCCAGCCGCCGCCGATGCCCACGAAGCTCCCATCTTTGATGAAGTCCTTGATGTCGCTCAGAGTCCCGAGCTTGCTGGTCATACCTTGCCTCTTTCTTCAGATTCGGGGTGCATAGCGATATCAGCCTGATGACGCGGTAGTGTAATAACGAGAAGCAAAGGTATTTTAGGGTACTCGCGGACAAGTGTCAACGCGCACGTTCAAGCGTGCGATTGTGGCCCCATCGCCGCAGGGCCTGCAACGCTCACCGGACATAGTCAGACGTTGACATGTTGAAGAGTGCGACCTTATACTAACCTCTACAGGTTTGTTCGACGGATGCAGCCCTCCGGTGTCGTCGTGCTCTTATCAGATTCCCAACTCGAGACTGCGCCTGGCCACGGATGATGCTCGCATCATGCACTCCGCGATGAATACCTGACTCCTTGCGAGGTGATGACTATGGAGAAAAAAGACCGCTACAAGGTGCTGATTACCGATCCACTTCTCAGCCGGATGGTCGACGAGGCCAAGAAGAACTTCCCCGATGGTGCCTCCAAGATCGACTTCGAACAGATGCAGAGTATCGAGCCGTCGGAGCTCATGGACAAGATAGCCGGCGCAGACATCCTCGCCGCAGCGAGGAACAAGATAACCAAGGAGGTATTGGACAAGGCTGACAAGCTCTTCTTCATCCAGCAGTGCAGCGCCGGCTACGATAACATAGACATCAAGGCCGCGAAGGATAAGGGCATCAAGGTATCGAACGCGGGCGGAGCTGGCGTCATCCCGGTTGCCGAGCACACGCTGATGCTGATGCTGGCCATATCCAAGAACCTGCCGAAGTGCGACAGGACGATGAAGTCCGGCGAATGGATTTTCGGGGAGTGCGTTGGCAAGGTCTACGAGCTGAGGGACAAGCTCGTGGGTATCGTTGGTCTGGGCAAGATCGGTGCTCAGGTTGCGAGACTGTGCCATGCATTCGGCGCGCGACTACAGTACTTCGACCCCTACCGTAAGGATACCGGCGATCTCGAGTTCCCCATCAAGGCGGTTTCTCTCGAGGAGTTACTGAAGACGTCGGACTTCGTCAACATACACTGTCTGCTGACCCCGGAGTCAAGGGGGAGCATCGGCCGCAAGGAACTCGAAATGATGAAGGAGGCGGCGTATTTCGTCAACACTTCGAGGGGGGCAGTGGTGGACGAGGAGGCGCTGGCCGACATCCTCGAGGCAGGTCGCATCCGTGGCGCTGCCATAGACGTATACGGGGAGCACGGTGATCCACCTGACAAGTCCAGCAAGCTGTTGAAGCTGGACAATGTTGTCCTAACCCCACACATAGGCGGCGTGACGGCGGAAGACCTATACAGGAACTTCTACGTCACCTCGCTCGGCAACATAGTCGATGTGGTACAAGGTAAAGAACCCAAGTATGTAGTCAACTAGCCTCTCCTGCTACGCGTGGCAGGGGAGCACTTGCCGGGAGGTCTTGCGAATATGCTCAGAATCAGAGTCCACGGAAGGGGCGGTGAGGGCGCTGTCACCTTTGCTCATATCCTGTGTGCATCAGCGACGTACGACGGCAAGTTCGGCCAATCGTGCATGTCGCCGGCCATCGAGCGCCGGGGGGCGCCTGTTGAGGCATATGGCAGGATCGGCGACAAAAGGATCGCGGAGCGAGGCGCTGTCCTTAACCCGGACATCGTCGTGGTTCTCAACCCAACCCTGGTTGGGGCACCGACTATCGAGGCAGGTATGAACGGCCAAGGCAAGCTCATCGTCAACTCGCGGGAGAAGCCGCAGTTCTCACACGAAGCAGTATGCATCGACGCCACAGAGATCGCCATGCAGACCCTAGGACGCCCCATCACGAATACGGCCATGCTGGGCGCATTCGCGGCGGCTACGGGCCTTGTATCGATCGAATCGCTGGAAAAGGGCCTCCGCATGATCCTCTCCAGGTTCTCCGACGAGAAGCTGGCCCGCAACGTCGACGCGATCAAGGCCGGGTACGACGCTGTCAAGAAGAGCATTGCCTAGGCCTCTACCAGTCTAGCCAAGCAGAACAACACGGGGGGTGACGCTATGATCGAGACGAAACCGGGCGATACACTCGGGACTCTGCTGGACAGGGCTGCAGCCAAACACCCTAACAACGAGGCAATGGTCACCGCCAAAGAGCGCATCAGCTTCGCTACGTTGCTGGACAGGGTGAATGCAGTCGCCAACGCCCTGCTCAAGATGGGGGTGAAGGGTGGCGACAAGGTCGCCATCTGGGCGAGCAACATCCCCGAGTGGGTCTACGCCCACTACGCCTGCGTGAAGATAGGTGCCCCTGTTATTCCCCTGAACACTCGATACAAGGTCCACGAGCTTGAGTACATCCTCAAGCAGTCGGATTCGACCACGCTGTTCATGATGGACCGCTTCCTCAAGATCGACTTCATTCCCATGATCAATGAGGTCTGCCCCGAGCTGAAGGACTGCAAACCGGGCGAGCTCAAGAGCGCCAAGCTGCCCATGCTGAAGCGGGTTATCGTAGTCGGTGAGAAGAGCTATCCCGGCATGTTGGACTGGGACCAGGTCGTCGAGATGGGCAAGGATCACGCCGGCAGCAGCGAGCTGAAAAAAGCCCAGGATGCGGTAGGGCCTGACGACGTGTATATCATTCCTTTCACTTCGGGCACGACCGGCTTCCCGAAGGGTGTGGTTACCACACATTACCAGTATGTAAGAGTCGTCTCTTCGTTCAGCGAGAGGTTCCAGATGACCGACAAGGACCGCATCCTCGTCGTGTCCCCCTTCCACCACAACATGGGCAACATGACGGGCATGTCGCTGGGGGCGTCACACGGCGCTTGCATACTCCCGATGGAGTCATTCGACCCTGGTGAGGGCCTGCGCCTGATCGACGAAGAGAAGGTCACCAACTTCACCGGTTCTCCCACGATGTACATTATGATGCTCGACCACCCCGACTTCGCTAAACGCAACACCAGCAGCATCAAGAGCGCAATCATTGGAGGCTCCGACGTCTCACCGGACCTGGTCAGGACGATCATGGCCAAGATGGGCATCAAAGACCTCATATCGGGCTACGGCATGACGGAGAACTCCGGCATCAGCACATGCACCCGTCGGGGCGACCCGCCGGAACTGGTTGCGCAAACATGCGGAAAGCTGCTCTTCGACGACTGCGAGCTGAAGGTGATGGACCCGGACACTGACAAGGAGGTCCCGCCCGGAACACAGGGCGAGCTGCGGAGCCGGGGCTGGTATGTCATGAAGGAATACTACAAGCAGCCTGAGGAGACGAAGAAGGCGTTCACCAAGGATGGCTGGTTCCATACCGGCGACCTGGGTACGATGGACGAGAACGGCTACGTGAAGATCACCGGCAGGTTGAAGGACATGTTCATTACCGGTGGCGTCAACGCGTATCCCGCCGAGATCGAGAGCTTCCTCATGACGCATCCCAAGATTGCCATGGCCGCCGTATCGGGAGTGCCCGACAGGAGGATGGGTGAGGTCGCTATGGCCTTCGTCAAGCTCAGGGAGGGCGCTAGCGCCACCGAAGAGGAGATCATTGCATTCTCCAGGGAGAAGATGGCCAACTACAAGGCTCCGAAGTACGTCAAGTTCGTCGACGATTTCCCGATGACGGCGACCGGCAAGATACAGAAGTTCGTGCTGAGGGACGAGGCCATCAAGGAGCTGGGCCTGGAAGCCTAATAGCCGACTACTTAAGGCAATAACGCGGAGGCTGAGCCATATCGGGCGGCCTCCGCGCTGCGCGAGACGATCACACGAGCGCCCCGGGCCTGGCTCAGGGTAGGCACGGAGAGCAAATCGTACAGAGAAGGAGGCACTAGACAGTGGATTTCAACAAGACCGAACATCAGGAGATGTTCCAGAGAGAGGTCAAGAAGTTCACCGAGGCTAAACTCACGCCCCTGGTGGACATAATGGACAAGCAGAATGAGTTCCCCCAGGAGATCAGGCCCAAGCTGGCTGCCATGAACCTCTACGGAATCCCGTTCGACCAGAAGTATGGCGGTGCGGGCGCAGACCATGTCAGCCTGGTCCTGGCCATGGAGGAGGTCGCCAAGGTGCTGGCCCCCATGGCCATACACATGCAGGTGGGCAACGTCACGTGTGACAGGTTCAACAAGCTGGGAACCGAGAAGCAGAAGCAGGAGTGGATGATCCCGATCTGCGAAGGCGAGAAGCTCGTCTGTTTCGCCTTCACCGAGCCGGACACCGGTTCCAACCCCAAGATGATCAAGACAAGAGCTACACTCGACGGGGACAGCTACGTAGTCAACGGCCGCAAGCGCTTTATCACCAATGCGCCGTTTGCCGATGCAGCGTTCATATTCGCAAAGGACGACGACGGGGACATAAGCCTGTTCCTGGTGGAAGCCGACAGGCCGGGCTTCTCCACCGAGAAGAAGATGGACAAGCTCGGGTTGAGGGGTACAGACCTGTGTGACGTCGTTCTCGAAGACGTGCGCATCCCGACAGAGAACCTGATAGGCGAAAAGGGGGGCAAGTTCGACGCCCTCAAGGACGCCATGACTATAGGCAAGATGTGCTTGAGTGCCCAGTGCGTGGGCCTGATGCAGGCCTCGTTGGAGGAGGCCATCAAGTACTCCATGAACCGCATGCATTTCGACGAGCCGATCTTCGAGCTGCAGGCTATTCACTGGCTGCTCGCCGAGATGGCGGCACGGCTCGAGGCATCGCGCTGGCTCGTATACCGGGCCGCGTTCCTGAAGGACCAGGGCCAGGATACCATCAAGGACATGGCGATAACCAAGCTCTTCGTGACCTCGACTGCGCCGGATGTCTGCCGTTTCGGCATGCAGGTGCACGGCGCTTACGGCATCAGCAAGGAGTACAAGATCGAGCGCCTGTACAGAGATGCCAAGATGTACGAGCTTCTGGAGGGCACGTCCGAGATACAACGGGAGCTCATAGTCAAGCGGCTTCCGCGATAGCCTGTAGCGCGACACCTAACATACGAGGCCACCGGCCCTGCCGTACCGAAATGATTGCACGGCATCGCTGGCAAATCGTGTACGCCTACACCCCTCGGCGCGAAAGGACTCAGCTCACATGAATCTCGCTTTCACCGAGAAGGAAGAGAAGCTGCGAAGGGAACTGAGGGAGTTCGCGAGGAAGGAGCTTCCGCCCGACTGGCACGTAGGCGGCTACGCCGAGGAGTACTGCACGGACTACGGCTGGGAAGTCGCTCAGAGGATGACCCGGAAGCTGGCCGAGAAGGGCTGGCTGACAATGCCCTGGCCTAAAGAGTACGGCGGCCTCGGCGCGACCCGCACGGAGTACCTGATCTACCGCGAGGAGATGGCGTACAACATGATGCCGGGCGTCGACATGGGGGTGGGCGGTGTCAGCTGGATCGGCCAGACGCTGATACTGCTGGGATCAGACGAGCAGAAGCGGAAACACCTGCGTGGCATCGCCTCCGGCGAGACTTACTGGTGTACTGGCTACAGCGAGCCCGAGGCCGGCTCCGACCTCGCGGCGCTCAAGTGCCGGGCGGTCAGAAAGGGGAGCGAGTTCGTCATTAATGGGCAGAAGGTCTGGACCAGCGCCGCTCACCGCGCGCACTGGTGCTGGCTCGCCGTCAGGACGGACCCCGACGCCCCGAGACACAAGGGCATCAGCGTCCTTGTCGTGGACATGAAAACGCCGGGCGTGACGGTCAGGCCCCTGATGAATCTGGCAGGCATGCCGGAGAACAGCGAGGTCTTCTTCGACGACGTGCACGTGCCCGAAGAGTGCCTCATAGGGCAGGAGAACGATGGCTGGAAGGTCATTATGACAGCCCTCTCCTTCGAGCGCACGGCCGGCATAGAGCACCTGGGCCGGGCCCGCAGACTCCTTGAGGATCTCACGGTCTACGTACGGGAGACCAAACGGAACGGCAGACGGCTGGTCGACGATCCAATCGTCCGGCAGAAACTGGCCCAGCACTGGATCGAGTGTGAGGTCGGGCGTCTCATGTGCTACAACATCGCGGCAATGGAGGACAACGGCCTCGTGCCGGGCCACGAGGCATCGGCGGCCAAGAACTTCTGCTCCGAGATGGCCCACGAACTCTCGAACACCGCACTATCGCTCATGGGTCTCTACGGACAGCTAGGTGGAGACGAGAGAGCACCCCTCCACGCCGTTGCGCACACAGCCTATCAGTTCGGAGTCGGCGACAAGATTGGCGGCGGTACCTCAGAGATCAACCGCACTCTCATCGCCATTCGTGGTCTCGGGCTGCCCAGGTGATCGAGGCTACCCGAAGAAACTCCTTCGCATTCCGCTAGGCAACGGTCAGTATCGTTGCGTCCGCCTGGCCAAGGCCTCCACAGATCGCGCCCAGGGCGTAGCCACCACCCCGCCTCCTCAACTCATACGCCAGGTTCATCAGTATTCTGGCCCCGCTTGCCGTGTTGGGATGCCCGGTCGCTATCGCGCTCCCGTTGACGTTCGTCTTCTCCCTTATCTGCTTCACCTTGACAGCATCACCGCCGCCAATGAGCTTCGTGGAGACCAAGGGCACACAGGCGAAGGCCTCGTTTATCTCTATGACAGCCATGTCATCGATGTCCAGTTCCGCCTTGGCCAGCACCCTCTGGATTGCGAAGCCGGGCCCCTCCGCGATACGGCTGGCGTCAATCGCGATCGACACCTGCGCAATGACGGTTGCCAGCGGGCTCAGCCCGAGTTCACGGGCCTTCCCCCGGCTCATCACTGAAAGCGCCGCTGCACCGTCGTTCATGCCCGGCGCATTGCCCGCTGTTATGGCACGTGTGTTGTAGACGGTATCCAGCTTCGACAGCCTGTCGAGGCTCGTGTCCGGCCTGTACTGCTCGTCGATGTCCAGAGTCTTGGGTTCACCCTTCGCCTGCGGGATCTCCAGAGGCACAATCTCATCCTTGAACCTGCCCGCCTTCCAGGCCTCGCCGTACTTCTCGTGGCTGCGCAGGGCCCACTCATCCTGCTCCTGTCTGCCGATGCCGTACTCAGCTGCGACGTTGTCGGCGTCTACGGCAACCGGGTTGAAGTCCTTGTACCCCAACGCAACAAGCGGGTCCTCCATCCTGACGTGGCCGAGTCGATTGCCGCCGAACCTCAGCCCCCTGACTATCAGCGGCTCCTGGCTGAACGAGGTCGCGCCACCGGCGAGCGCAACGTCTATCTCGCCAAGGCGTATGGTCATCGCCGCAAGCTTCACCGCGTGCATTGCCGACACGCATGCCATGTCGAACGATATCGAAGGTGTCTCATGCGGCAGTCCCGCCTTGATCAGCGACTGCCGGGCCGCGACAGGCGTGTACGGGTCCTTGCACACGGATGTGTCCCCCACCCCCCAGAAGACCTCCCCCACGAGGTCGGGGCTCAGCCCGACCCGCTCCATCACCTGTCGCATAGGGATTGCGCCGAGGTCATAATAATCGAAGCCCCTCAGCGATCCGCCGTATCTTCCGAATGGCGTCCGAACGCCGGCCACAATCACTACGTCACTGTCACTATGCATTGCGATGTCCCGCCTTTCTCAACAGGCAATCTCAACGTCTGCTATGTTAGCACAGGGCCCTGATCGTACGCTACACAGCCGTTGCCGGAAGGCAATACCACCCACAGCACAGACCTACTGGAGCCAGCGGGCTTGTTGAAAGGAAAGCGCTCGCCAGCTATAATGTCTGACGTCCTTGGCTGAGACCCCAATCGAGGCGCGCCGCATGTCCGCAAGCGTCCGCCTCGATAACCAACTCTGGGACAAGGCCAATAGACCCTGTAGAGTCCCGTGTGCGCGCTCCCCGCGCCACCATAACACAATACTAAGGAGGAAAGGATGCACCATTTCGAGACCATTACAGTTGAGAAGCAGGACGGGGTAGCCAAGATCACCTTCAATCGCCCGGACAAGATGAACGCTTTCAATCCCAAGATGTCCGATGAGTTGAAGGAGGCAGTCGCGGACATCAAGAAGGACAAGGAGGTCAGGGTAGTAGTCATGACTGGTGCCGGCGACCGTGCCTTCATGGCTGGCGCTGACATCGACAAGACAATCCTCGCCTGGGTGGAGATGACGCGCAAGGGCGGAAGGGTCCTCGATGACCACAAGGTCTACTTCTCGCCCAACATGCTCGAGGAGCTTCCGCAGCCGGTTATTGCGGCCGTCAACGGCATCGCCTTCGGGATGGGCTGCGAGATAGCATTGGGCTGCGATATAAGGATAGCCTCAGACGCCGCGCAGTTCGGCCAGCCGGAGATCAAGCTGGGCATTATGTGCGGCGGGGGCGGCAGCGTCAGGCTGACGCGCCTCGTCGGGAGCGGCAAGGCCCTCGAGATGTGCCTCACCGGCGATCCCATAGATGCTCAAGAGGCATATCGAATCGGCCTCGTCAATCAGGTTGTCCCGGCCGCCGAGCTCGAGAACGCCGTCGCCGTCATGATCAAGAAGCTCAAGGCCAAGGGCGCTGTCGCCCTCGACTTCACGAAGCAGTCCATCTACAACACCCTGGAAGAGGGCATGAAAGAGTCGGTCGAGAAGGAGGGAGAGCTTTTCTCCGATATCTTCAAGACCGAGGATGCGCTGGAGGGTGCCAAGGCCTTCCTGGAGAAGAGGAAGCCCAACTTCCAGAACAAGTAGCCAGCAGCTTCAACACGCTAAAGAAAGGGGCCTCGTTTGAGGCCCCTTTCTTTATTCTCTCGCCTGAGCGCCTGTCTACGCACACCTGTACTTGGAGAAGTACTCGTCCTCGGTCTTGCCGGTGATCTTCTCGAAGTGCTTGTCCGGCTTGATGCCGACGACTGTCTCGGCGATCTCCTTTTTCTTGTCCATGTTCGACCGGCGTCCGATCATCATCTTCTGGGCCTGCGGCGAGCCCGCACCATGCAAAGCCTCCGGCAGGCCGGCCCCGACCGCCATGTTCTCGATCAGGCGCACCATGTGGATCCTGTCGCGCGTCGACGTGCCTTCTTTGCCACGAAAGTACTTGTCTATGTACTCACCGACCTCGGGGTTCGTGCAATCCTTCTCGGACGGCAGGGTGATCAAGAGCCCTCCGGCAATGTCCTGCGCGAGGCGCATCCACTCGTACGTGTAGCGCGTTATGTTGAGCTTAACCACGTTGGCTAACAGGGGGTTGATAGTATAGGCACCGGAGTCGGTCTTGCTGCCCTGGTAGGAGCAGGCCAGCGAGCATGACCAGCATGTCTCAGCCATGCCCACCATCTCGGCCAGCAGGTCTCTGATATACGGCGCTTTCTCGACGCCGTTGTTCTCCGCAACCCAGTAGGCCGCACCGGTTACCACATCGGCAAGCCCCACCTTGCAGCCGCCATAGTTGCTCCTGTGGAAGCCAGCGAAGACCTCCACGAGCTGGCCTGAGAAATCGTACTCGCCGCACATGAACACGCGGTCCCAGGGCACAAAGACGTCGTCGAACACGATGAGCGTCTCGCCGCCTACTATGCCGTACTTCGCATTGCCGCAATCGATCTCTCCATCCAGACGGCGCGTATCGTTTGTCTGCCGGCCGAACACCAGAGTCACGCCTTCGGCATCCACGGGCACGGCGAAGCAGACGGCGTAGTCCTTGTCCTCCTCACCCATCGTCCTGGTAGGCATGGCCAGGATCTCGTGAGAGTTGACTGTCCCTGTGATGTGCGCCTTGGCCCCCCGCACCACGATGCCATCGTCCCTTCTCTCGACAACATGCACGTACATGTCCGGGTCGGGCTGCTGGTGAGGCCTCAGGCTCCTGTCCCCCTTCGGATCAGACATCGCCCCCGCCAGCATCAGATCGTTGTCCTGAACGTACTTCAGGTACTTCTTGAACCTTTCGTGGTAGTTCGTGCCGTGCTTCTTGTCGATATCGAATGACGTGATGTAGACCGCGTTCAACCCGTCCAGCCCGACGCACCTCTGGAAGCACGTCCCCGTCTTCTGACCGAGTAGACGCATCATCCTGACCTTGTTGACCAAGTCGTCGATGCTGTGGTGAATGTGGGTGAACCGGTTCACCTTCTCTCCGCTCAAATTCGACGTCGCCGTCATGATCTCCGCATACTCAGGATCGTTGGCAAGCTCATAGGTCATTGCCGCCGCGTTGAGATGCGGCTGGAACAGGGGATAGTCGACGACGTTGTCAACCCTCTCCCCGAAAGCGAATACCTTCGGCTTCAGCTTCCGCAGGCTCTCGATGTATTCCTTACCCGAGTTGATGGCCATTTCCTCTTCCTTCCTTTCCAGCTCCCCCGCCAGGAGTCCCAGCTACTTCTTGGAGTAATCGTAGAAACCCTTGCCTGTCTTGCGCCCTAGGTGACCGGCACGGACCATCTGTCTGAGCAAGAGCGGTGGCCGGTACTTGGTGTCGCCGTACTCTCGATACAGATTCTCCATTACATGGAGAAGCGTGTCCAGCCCAACGAAATCGGCCAACTCCAGCGGACCCATGGGATGATTCATCCCCAGCTTCATTCCCTTGTCGATATCGGCTGCGCTCGCTATGCCCTCGGCGTAGGCATGTATCGCTTCATTCTGCAGCACGCCAATCAGCCTGCTCGTGGCGAAGCCCGGCGTATCGTTAACGACGATGGACTCCTTGCCCATTTTCGTGGACAGCTCTCTGATTACATTGATAGTCTCTTCACTCGTGGCGTAGCCTCGGACGATCTCCACGAGTGGCATCATGGGCACCGGGTTGAAGAAGTGCATTCCCACGAACTTGTCGGCCCGCCCCGTGCAGGACGCCATCTGCGTTATGCTCAAGCCTGACGTGTTGGAAGCAAAGATGACGCCCGCCGGGCACACTTTGTCTATCGTCTCGTAGGTCTGCTTCTTCAGGTCGAAGTCCTCGGGTATGGCCTCGATCACGATATCTACGTCCGTAGCAGCTTCCTTCAAGTCTGTCGTAACCTTGATCCGCGAGACCGCTGCGTCCGCATCCGCCTGCGTGATCTTCTCCTTCTTCACGAAACGCCCCAGGCTGGTCTTGATCCCCTCCATCCCCTTCTCCAGAAACCGGTCCTCGATGTCCCTCATTTTGACTTCGAGACCGACCTGCGCCGCCGCCTGCACTATGCCCGCACCCATCAACCCGGCACCCAGAACGCCAACTCGCTTGATCTCCATTTGCGAAGCCCTCCTCAAATGTGGATTCGTATGGCGTGAAAGTCAGACGGCCAACCAGCCGCCATCGACGAATATCGTCTGTCCGGTAACGAAATTGGACTCATCGGACGCCAGGAACACAGCCGTGCCCACGATCTCCTTGGGCCGGGCGAACCTCTTCATCGGGTTCTTGCTCTTCAGCTCTTCGTATATCCTCTCGTTGCCCCGCAGACCCTCCGTGAACTCGGTCTCAACATATGATGGGCCTATGGCGTTGACCTGTATGTTGTGTTGCGCCCACTCCGCAGCCAGCACCTTCGTCACCAGGACGATGCCGCCTTTGCTCGCGCAGTAGGCCACCAGCTTCGGCAGCGCGACCTCGCCCCCGACCGAACTCATGTTGATCACCTTGCCGCTCTTCTGCTGGATCATGACCCGTCCGGCGGCCTGGCAGCACAGGAAGGTCCCGGTGAGGTTCGTCCGTATGATCGCGTTCCACGTCTCCAGTGGAGTGTCCTCAGCCCTCTTGTAGATGGGGCTGATGCCGGCGTTGTTGACGAGTATGTCGATGCGCCCGAATTGCTTTACCACCTCGTCGAACACGTGGGCTATGCTGTCGCCGTCAGCGACATCGAGCCGCATCGCTATTGCCTTCTTGCCTTGGTCGGTCAGTTCATCGGCAAGAGCATTCGCCAAGTCGACAGACCGGCCACATACGACGACGGTTGCCCCCTCGTTCGCGTAACCTGTGGCTATCGCCTTGCCTATGCCCTTTGTGGAGCCCGTGACTATGGCAACCTTGTCCTTCAGTCTCACCGGTCGTAGTCCCTCCCTAAGCAGAACGTATTAAAGCAAACATCTTGCGGAAAGCCTGTGGTCATGAGCCCCGTGGTGGCAACGGACCTGGAGCTGGCGCTGTTCCGGTAGTGCAATTGCATCTGGTGGAGCTGGGGGGATTCGAACCCCCCACCTCTTGAATGCCATTCAAGCGCTCTCCCAACTGAGCTACAGCCCCTCGCGCCTTATCTTACTATAATCAACTACGCCAATCAACACTATACCTACCACGCGAGCTATCACCATAGAGCTGCCACCGGAGTGCGGCGAGCGCACGTTCCGTCTCCTTGCGTGCCCGTGACAAGATGAAGTAGAATAGGGCGACTACGAATTGGGGAGAGGCTATGGAGAAGTACCAGAGCGACCAGATACGCAACGTCGTCCTTCTTTCTCACTCCGGAGCCGGCAAGACGTCGCTCTCAGAGGCCGTCCTCTTCCATACGAAGGCCATCAACAGGCTGGGCAAGGTGGAAGACGGCAATACGACCTCTGACTACGATCCCGATGAGGTGAAGCGCAAGATAAGCATAAGTACTTCTCTTCTGCCCTTCGAATGGAACAAGACCAAGGTCAACTTGCTCGATACCCCCGGCTACGCGGACTTCATCGGCGAAGTCAGGGCCGCGCTGAGGGTGGCGGAGGGAGCGGTAATCGTAGTCTGCGCCGCGTCCGGCGTAGAGGTCGGCACCGAACTGACCTGGAAGTATGCCGAGGAGCACAAGCTTCCACGTATCATCTTCATCAACAAGATGGACCGCGAAAACGCCGACTTCTTCAAGACCATGGATCAGATCGAATCGGTCTTTGGCAGGAAGTGCGTACCTCTTCAGCTTCCTGTCGGAGCCGAGAGCAGCTTCGAAGGGGCATATGACCTGCTTGGCTCGGCAGATGCACCCGCATCATTGGCCGACAAGGCGTCCTCCTACCGCGAGAAGCTGATCGAAGCCATCGCCGAGTCGGATGACGATCTAACCGCCAAGTACCTCGAAGGAGAGGAGCTTACAGAGCAAGAGATCAACAGAGGCCTGCGACTCGGCACAACCCAGGGCAGCATCGTTCCGGTGCTGGTCGGATCGGTCGTGCAGAACAAGGGCGTTCCCGACCTGATGAATGCCATCTGCAACTATCTCCCGTCCCCCAAGGAGCGGGGCCCGGTTGAGGCCCACAATCCACAGGCCAACAAGGAGGAATCGCTGGAGGCCAACGAAGGTGGGCCACTGGCAGCACTAGTATTCAAGACCACCGCGGACCCATACGTAGGCAAGCTGACCTACCTCCGTGTCTACAGCGGCACGCTCTCCAGCGATTCCAGCGTCTGGAACGCCAACAAGGAGCACGCCGAGAGAATAGGCCAGCTCTTCATGGTGCGAGGCAAGAACCAGGAGGCCATTCCACAGATCGCCGCAGGCGACATCGGGGGGGTGGCGAAGCTGGCGGAGACAGGGACCGGCGACACCCTGTGCACCAAGGAGCACCCGCTCATGCTCAAGGGCGTCGAGTTCCCCAAGCCCAACCTCAGCGTAGCCGTGTACCCCAAGACCAAGGTAGACCTGGACAAGATGGGGCCGGCTCTCCAGAGGCTTGCCGAAGAGGACCATACCATCTCCGTCCACAAGGATGCGGTCACTGCCGAGACCATCCTGTCGGGACTCGGAGAGTCGCACTTCGACGTCTCGGTCGACAGGCTGAAGCGCAAGTTCGGTGTCGACGTGAACACGTCCACACCCAAGATTCCATACAAGGAGACCATCAAGTCGCAGGCAAAGGCTGAGTATAAGCACAAGAAACAGACAGGGGGTCACGGCCAGTATGGCCACGTGCTCATCGAATTGTCGCCCACGCCCCGTGGCAGTGGCTTCGAGTTCGGCGACAAGGTCGTGGGCGGGTCCGTACCGAAGAACTACATCGCGGCCGTGGAGAAGGGGGTGATCGAGGCCCTCAACGATGGGGTGCTCGCAGGCTACCCCGTGACAGACATGAAGGTCCTTCTCTACGACGGGAGCTCGCACCCCGTTGACTCGTCGGACATGGCATTCAAGATCGCTGCTCTTCACGCCACGAAGAAGGGCGTCCAACAGTCGCAGCCGGTTCTACTGGAGCCCATCATGAACGTTCAGATCACAGTCCCTGATACCTACACCGGCGATGTCATGAGCGATCTTAACGGCAAGCGGGCACGGGTCCTGGGCATGACACCAAGCGACGGCGAGAACGTGATCGATGCGCAGGTGCCGCAGGAGGAAATGCAGAAGTATGCCGTCGACCTGCGGTCGATCACGCAGGGGCGCGGCAGCTACACGATGGAGTTCAGTCACTACGAGGAAGTGCCGGCACACCTGGCGCAGAAGATCATCGACGAAGCCAAGAAGGACACCGACAGGGCCTGAAGCGAGCCAGCGACAGTAGACTCACCGCGCCACGCTGCTCCGCAGCGTGGCGCCTCTTCCTGCGTGTCCCGGCAACGCCGGACCATACGGTGTACCTATGCTTGTACGCTAACCCGGCCCGATGTACAATACCTCCCACAACCCGTCGGCGACGTCCGCCATCATGATTCACGACAGGCCCAAGCTCACCAAGGTCGACGACCGCTTCGGTTTCGCGCCATGCGCCGCTGATATCGCCGGGGACATCGCCGGCGCTCCGGCGGCCGGCATCACGGTCGGTGTATACGGCCCCCCTGGTTCGGGCAAGTCATCCTTCCTCAACTTCATGGACGAGAGACTGCACGACCTCGGCTGCCCCACCGTTCGCCTGTCCGCCCAGTCTATCCACTGCAGCAACGGCACATGTCCGGCCCTTATCGAGGAGATTCAACGGCAGCTGCGATCAGACCATCCCACACCAGACGACATCCGGCAAGACGCATCTCAACTCTCCGCCCGTCTCGGACTCGCCATCGAGGAGTTGGTCCCGGAAGACAAGAAGGCTGTGGTGATAATCGACGACCTCGACCGCTGCCAGCCGAACGACCTGGTAGGTATTCTCGACCTCCTCGGAAGTCACGCCTGCGGCGACAAGTGCGTGTTCGTGATCGCGGCGGACAGGCCGTTCATCGAGCGGTCGGTGGCATCGTACTACGGAGCAACTCAGAACGACTACGGCCGGGACTACCTCGACAGAGTGGTACATACACAGTTCGACATGCCCCCAATCAGCCTCCGCAGGCTCTCCGAGGCTTACTCGGAGGCGCTCGATGCGCTACAACTGCGTAAGCAGAACGTTAACATGATATCGGCAGCCGCCGACGGCAACCCCCGCCGCATGATACGCCTCCTGAACGCATTCGGGCACATGAGGATACCTGAGGGCTACCAGTCCGACGACCTGGCCGGAGAACTGCCGACCCTCTGGGAACGGGTCTACGTCTTCGCCACATGCCTGCGCACTTGCTTCCCCGACGCGTACCGGACCTGCGCCCAGAACCCCGAGAGCTGTGAGTCCGGGCTCGATCTACTCTCGGCCCGCGAGCTGTTCCCCTCCGAGCACTACAATCAGAGCAGTGCCGACGCCTTCGAGCCTTACAGGCGAAACACGGCTCTCCGACGCTTCCTGCAGCGCGTGGTGGATATCAGCTTCCCCGCCAGTCCACCATGGAAGGAGCCCGAGATGCTCCAGGAGGCTATAGAGCTGGTCGAGGCTTAGCAGCCCCCCACCGGCCCAGCCCCCGGGCCGGTCATCCTCCGCCCCCAGCCGCCCCAGGTATTCGCCTCGCTCCGGTGTGAACTGCTTTCCGTGCTGCCGTCAGTCCTGAATGAGACAAAAGTCACACTCTGCCCTCACGTTCGGGGATAACATAGATGGTGAGGAAAGGGACAGTGGAAGGGAAGGCAAGGCGTACAGTTGAACGCCCCGGGAAGAGGGTTGAGGAAGCGTGCAGGCATCATTGGGTGATAGAGAAGGCAAGCGGCCCCACCAGCACGGGTGTATGCAAGTACTGCGGCGTCAGGCACGAGTTCAGCAACTACGTAGAGTACAAGACACTAGGGGTGAAGTCGAAGAAAGGCTCCGTCTCCGGTGATACGGCAGGCTCGAGCGGTCGTGTCCTGCCCCGTCGTGGACGTCGCCGCTAGGAGAAGACGAACCATGACTCCAAGAAAGGCCAATAGCGGGGTCGGGCGCTCAGACGCACTAGATACCAACAATTCACCGCTTCTGACCCTGTCAGAAGCGGCGCAGGCGCTCAACGTTCACATCAGCACCCTCAGGCGGTGGAGCAACTTAGGGCTGATAACAACCTACAGAATCGGGCCCAGAGGCGACAGGCGCTTCAAGATGGATGACATCCAACAAATCCTCGGCAAACCGGCGCGCCGTGAAACACACCCGTAACAGCGGCGTAATCCCAGCGTAACCATCTCGCGCTAACCTTGATACTGGAGGCTACTACTTCAGGAGAGGAGGCCGCTATGTCACACAACTGGGGACCGTATTTCATCGTGCCTTCGGAGGTGCTGACCAAGTACTCCGGTATCGTTCAGCTGCGCGAGCAACTCGACGAGGAGCTTCTGAACAAGGAACTGGAGGAGTTGGGCCTGGCGGGGCCGATCGCGAGGATATCCAATCCGTGGTACTACCGGCGGAAGGATAGCGACACCTGGATCAAGATCGGTGAATCGCAGGACAAGGCTGACAACTTCCCTGTAACCTGGGACACCTCGAAGCTGGAGAATGGTGAGTACGAGGTGCTCGGCCTGATGCATGTCTACGTCAAGAAGGATGACTCGGAGAGGACTATCGCCCGGCAGAACATCGTGCAGATATCAATAGAGAACTAGGGTGACAGGCCAATGGCCTAATCGATCGGTGGGTACTTGCCAGTTTCCTCCACGAGCCTGAGCCACCGGCGCTTCCCGATCTTCATGACGGCCCCGGGCGAGACCTCCGTGGTCATCAACTCATCTATCCCAGTTATCGGGTCGCCAGCCGTGTCGCCGTCCGGCCACAGTCGCACTGCGCCGGTACTCATCAATGTCCGCGCCTCTGTCTTGCTCCGCACCCACCCAGTCGAAGATAGCACTTCCAGGACGTCACCTCGCCGGAGCCCGGTCCTGTGTGGAATGGGGACCTCGCGCATATCCTTGGGTGCTTCCTTCCGCTGCACAGTCCTCTCGAAGTGAGAGGCGGCCCCCTTCGCGGCGCCGGCACCGTGGAACTGCGTAACAATGTCAGCGGCAAGGCGTTTCTTCAGGTCCATGGGATTGACGGACTGAGAAGCCATCCGGCCCCGCATTTCGGCTAACTCATCGTCCGGCACGTCGGTCAGCAGCTCGAAGTAGTCCATCATCAGGTCGTCGGGCACGGACATGAGCTTGCCGTACATGTCATTCGGCGGCTCCTCGACGGCGATGTAGTTGTCCAGGCTCTTGCTCATCTTCTGCTGGCCGTCGGTCCCCACCAGCAGCGGCATCAGGAAGACCTGCTGAGCTGGTTGCCCCACCATCTGCTGCAGTTCCCTGCCCATGAGGCAGTTGAACCTCTGGTCGCTACCACCAAACTCCACGTCCGCCTCGATGACCACAGAATCGTATGCCTGGAGGAGCGGGTACAGCAGTTCAGTGACGGCTATCGGGCGGCCAGACTCGTACCTCTTGCTGAAGTCGTCGCGGGCCAGAAGCTGTGCCACCGTGAACCTGCTCGTCAGCCTGACGACATCGGCCAGGTCGAATTTGCCGAACCACTCGCTCTGCCAGCGCAGATCGGTCTTCTCCCTGTCGACCACCTTGAAAAACTGCTGCATATAGGTCTCGGCGTTGGCACGAACCTCCTCTGCCGTGAGCATCGGCCGTGTCTGGGAAGCACCGCTCGGATCGCCGATCTGGGCAGTCCAGTCACCAACGATCAGAATAACCTGGTGCCCCAGCTCCTGGAACTGGCGCAGCTTCCGCATGCCCACCACATGGCCCAGGTGAATATCGGGCCGGCTGGGGTCGAACCCCATCTTGAGCCGCAGCCGCCTGCCCGCCTCCAGCATGCGAACCAGCTCTTCCTCTACTATGATGTCTGTTACGCCGCGCCTGAGCACGTATTCGAGTTGCCTATCCATCCTTCGCAACGCAGGCGAGGGTATCCTTTAACAGGGCCCTTGCCTGCTCTACGTCCTTTCCTATTTGAGTTGCCAGCTCCTCCGCGCTTTCGAACCTGATCTCCCCACGAAGCCGCTCCACCAGCTCAATCGTCACTTCCTCACCATAGATGTCGTCATCGAAATCGATAAGGAACACCTCAATGGTACGTCCCGTCTCGGCGAAAGTCGGCCTGAACCCTATGTTCGTAACAGACGCGTAGGCCCCTCCCTGCAGGTAGCTGATTGTGGCATACACGCCATCGACCGGCAACGCTTGCTGTTCGTCCACCCTCAGGTTGGCTGTTGGATAGCCCAGCCAATGACCGCGCTCGCGTCCACCTTCCACTGTGCCGCTCAGGCGGAACCGCCTGCCGAGTAGCTTGGTCGCCCTGGCCATGTCACCACGCGCTATGGCGCTCCGAACGGCTGTGCTGCTGACAATCGAACCATCGACGGTAACCGGGTACTCCATCTCGACCGTGAAGCCCAGCTCATCACCCAGAACTCTCAGGGTATCGAAGTCACCTTCGCGTCCCCTCCCGAGCGCGAAGTCCGGGCCGACCACCAGCCCCCGCATTCTCAGGTGTTCGACGAGCAGCAGCACGAACTGGCGAGCCCCGAGTGCCGCTAGCTCGGTAGTGAAGCTGAGCGACACCACCAGGTCCACACCCAGGCCCTTCAGCAAGTGGGTTCGCTCCTCGACGGTCGTGAGCCGTGCCAGATTGCCGTCAGGTGACAGAAGGCTCTTGGGGTGCCTGCTGAAGGTAACCACGCCGCTCAGGCAGCCCCGTGCCGATGCCTCCCCCACCAGTCTGCCTATGAGCTGTTGGTGACCCAAGTGGACGCCGTCGAAGACACCAACCGTCAACAAGGTATCGCGTTCGGGCCGATGCCTCGTCAGCTCTGCTATCGTGCGCTCGATTTCCACAGGGGATTCCATCTTGATGGTATCGTATTGTAGGCCATCGGCGAGTTGGGCGTCAAGGAAGCTCCTGTGGCGGTGCGACCCAGCGTCTATGCATTCGCTTCAGTACTCGATGCCATATCTCATATGGTACACGTGCACGAACAGCCGATACAGATATAATGCATGCGCCGATTTTCGAAGCTAGCGCTTGACAGCCCAATTCGCCGTTGCTAGACTGGATTATTAGGAAGACCCCATCGGCAATATAGAGCAACTCCTATCGGCCGTATCGGGATAGCCCTATTCATCTGATGATGCTCATTCACTCTTGTACCTAAGTATAGGCATGTCAGTCTCCCTCCCCAGGAAGCTGACGGTGCCTTTCTTTATGACAAGCCAGAAAAGGAGGAGCAAGCAGTAGTGGGCGCGATCGAGAAGTTTCAGGAAGTGCTGGCGAACAGGCACCAGTACGCAAAGGACTGGAAGAAGCGCACCGGTGGCAAGGCAATCGGCGGGCTTTGCACCTATGTCCCGGAAGAGATCCTCTACGCCTTTGGCATGCTGCCGGTGAGGGTTCTCGGCTCGCATGAGGTACAGGACATCACAGACCGATACTTGTTCCCGACGGTTTGTCCCTTCTGCCGCGACACCCTTGCTCAGGGACTGAAGGGCAGATACGACTATCTCGACGGCCTCGTGATGGGCCGCACGTGCATGCACATCCAGGGTACCTACGACAATTGGCGAAATTATGTGCCGCTCCCATATATGAAGTACATCTGGATGCCAGGCCACGCCGACAGCGAACGTGCCCAGCCATGCCTCGAGGGAGAGTACAAGGATATGATCACGGGCCTCGAGGAGTTCACGGGCAAGAAGCTGACCGATGCTGACCTGGACAAGGCCATAGACCTCTATAACACTCGCCGCAAGCTGATGAAGCAAGTCTACGAGTTCCGGAAGGAAGAGGAGCCACCTTTGACCGGTGCCGAGGCCATGGAGATGGTCGTCGCCAGCCAGATAATGGATGTGGCCGAGCACAACAAGATTCTCGAGGAGCTGCTTGCGGAGCTCCCGAACCGCAAGCTCGACCGCGAGGTCGGCGTTCGCCTGATGATGGTCGGCAGTGAGATGACTGACGTTCCGTTCGTCAGGCAGGTCGAAGAGCTCAACTGCACCTTCGTTGCCGACGAACACTGCAGCGGCAGCAGGTACTTCTGGGATGAGGTCGTACCCCAGGACGACCGTATTGCAGCTATCGCGGCGCGGTACATCACCAGATGGCCATGTCCCGCAATCGGCCGTCCTCCTAACGCGCGGTTCGAGCGCACACTGGCAATGGCCAAGGAGTGGGATGTACAAGGCATCTTGCTCTATCAGCAGAAGTGGTGCGACCCTCACGAGTTCGATATCCCGAAGATGCTCGCGATGTTCAAGGAGAACAACATCCCTACGGTCGTCCTCGAGTTCGATGTGACGGTTCCTTTCGGCCAGTTCCGTACGCGGATCGAGGCTTTCCTCGAGATGGTCGAACTCGAAGTGCTCTAGCACGCGACGGCCTTTCCGATCACTAGTTTGGAGGCATCTTTGAAATGACAACGACAGACGTTTACAAGTACAAGACCAAACCCCTGGACTGCTGGCAGTGGGGCAAGGAGCTCAGGCTGGAGGCCTACCAGGAGCTCGTGTCGGGGCATGAGCAGGGCAAGCTCATGATCCTGGGCTGCGCCGCCACTCCCTATGGCATATTGGCGGGTCTCGGCGACTTCGTCTTCCTCGCCGGCGAGCCATACGGGGCCAGCGTGGCCGCCGACCCCCCCTTCTCGATTCCATGCATGGAGACATTCGAGGCCAAGGGGTATTCTCGCGACATGTGCGGCTACATGCGCAACTTCCTTGGCTCGATGTACCTCGACAAGTATTACTTCACAGGTGGGTCTTTCCCCAAGTTCGATTTCGCCTGGAGCGTCAGGCACTGTCCCGCCGGACACCCCAAGTGGCATGAGATCGTGTCGGACTACCAGGGCATTCCGATGAACTATATCGACGACGAGTCCATGCTCGCGGAGGGTGGGGACCACCAGCACCGAATCGATTACATCGCCGGGCAGTATCTCGATACCATCGAGTGGATGGAGAAGGTCACGGGCCGGAAGTACGATGACGAAAAGGGCATCCAGGCGATGCGTAATTACTTCCGCAACGAGGCCCTGTGGGGCGAGATATGCCTTCTCAACGGTGCCATTCCTGCGCCGCTCGATATCAAGAGCATGTTCGCGTTGATGCCTATCTCGATGCTCAGGAGGCACGAAGAGGTAGCGACCCAGTTCCTTACCACTCTCAGGGACGAGATGAAGGACCGCATCGCCAGTGGCATCGCGGCCGTCCCCACGGAACGCTACCGAATGTGCATGCTTACCCCACCCCCCTGGAGCTTCCTCAAAGTGTTCCGCTACCTGGAGAACTTCGGAGTCGTCTTCGTTGGAACCTACGTCTACCTGATCAACTCGGGAGAGGTCAAGTTCCTCTACGAAGAAGACAAAGTCGTCCCGGCGACAGTCCCCGAGGAGCGGTCCGGCTGGCCCGAGATGAAGACGAGAGAGGACCTCTGCCGCACCATAGCGCGATGGCGATACGAGCACCCCTTCCAGTCGCATCTCGACACGCGTAAGAAAGAGTACATCATCATGTACAACCACTGGAAGGCAAACGCCTATCTGCTGCTTCTGAACCGCGGCTGCGTGCCCATGACCACGAACATGTACGACTTCCAGCGCGACATGCAGGCACACGGCATCCCAGTGTCGATGTTCGAGGGCAACTTCGCCGACTGCAGGGACATCGACGAGACAGGCGTGCTGGACAGGCTGGAGGCCTTTCTGGAAGGTCAGGGAATCACCAAGTTGGTGGAGACGGTCTAGAACCGTCTTCGACGACATGACCATAAGGTGTGAGGTGAACTAAATGATTGCTGCTGGCGTAGACATGGGAGCCCACTCAATTAAGGTAGTCATCGCTGACGGTGACAAGGTTCTTGCGCGCTCCATTGCCCCCACCGGCTTCGAGCCTGTCGAAGCCGCTGAGAAGGCCCTCGCGGACGCGGTCAACCAGGCGGGCATCAAGCGCGAGGACATCCAGAAGATCGTAGCCACTGGGGCGGGAAGGAAGTCGCTACCCTTCGCAGACACGTCGGTGACAGAGGTCACTGCAGATGCCAGGGGTACGACGCACCTGCACCCGTCGGTGCGAACAATCATCGACATAGGGGCAGAGGAGGCAAGGGGCATAGCTGCAGACGAACAGGGCAAGGTTGCGGACTTTGCCAAGAACGATAAGTGCGCGGCAGGCTCCGGCGCGTTTGTGGAGAGCATGGCAAGGGCGCTCGAGATCAAGGTGCCCGAGATGATCGAGCTCTCACTCAAGTCCACGAAGGACGCGCCGATCAACGCCACCTGTGCGGTCTTCGCAGAGTCTGAGGTGGTATCCCTGATACATTCGAAGATCGAGAAGGCAGACATAGCCCATGCGGTTCATGACGCCATAGCTTCGAGGGTGTCTTCTATGGTCCGCAGGCTTTCGATTCAGAACGATGTCGCTCTTATCGGCGGTGTCGCCAACAATGCCGCCATCGTAGACGTCATGAAGAAACACCTCGGCACCGACATCATAGTCCCCGAGAACGCGCAGTATGTTAGCGCACTTGGCGCTGCGCTGTCGGCGGCAGCTTAAGGAGAGAGGGAGAGACATGACGACTGAGTACTTCAGGTGGACAGAGTACGCATGGAAGAACCCCGACATCGACTGGCGCAAGGCCGACACGCTGGTCGCTGGTATCGACGTCGGGTCGGTGAGTTCCCAGGCCGTCGTCCTGGCTGACACCGATATCTATTGTTACTCCAACACACGCACCGGCTCCAACAGCCCTGATAGCGCCAACAACGCCCTGAACATGGCCCTGGCGGAAACGGACATAAAGCAAGATGACATTCAGTTCGTAGTCGGCACCGGCTACGGCAGGGTCAATATCCCGATGGCGAAGAAGGCTATAACGGAGATCGCGTGCCACGCCCGTGGTGCCAACTACATGGGCGGTCCGACCATCAAGACCATATTGGACATGGGCGGACAGGACCTCAAGGGCATCCACTGCGACGAGAGGGGCAAGGTCACCCAGTTCCTGATGAATGATAAGTGCGCTGCGGGCACCGGTCGCGGCATGGAGGTCATGGCCGAACTCCTGCAGATACCAATCGTGGACGTTGGACAGATGTCTCTCGACGTAGCTGAGGAGCCACCTCCCGTGAGCAGCACCTGTGTCATATTCGCCAAGTCCGAGGCGATCGGCCTCCTCCGCAGCGGCTGGACCAAGAATATGGTCTTGGCAGCCTACTGCGCCGCCATGGCCCACAGGGTGGTCGGTCTTCTCGAACGAATCGGTATCGAGAAGGACTTCACGATCACGGGCGGCATCTCGAAGAACATCGGGGTCACGAGCCGGATTCTGAAGGAATTGGGCATCTCCGACCCCATTCCTCTGAAGCCGGACGCTCAGATAGCCGGGGCTCTAGGCGCTTCCTGCTTCGCCAGGGACCTGCTCCTCAAGTCGCGCAAATAGAGACGATTGCGGTGATATGTATGCTTAGATGGCTGTTGCGAAGGCTAGTGGTGGCTCCGGGCTATATCGCCAACTATGGCTACACGGACGGCTCCGGCGACTATTACATCATTCTCGATAGCGACAAGTGCGACGGGTGCGGCAAGTGCGTCGAGGCCTGTCCCAAAGACGTGCTGGAGGTGATCGAGGATGACTATGGGGACATGGTCGTCATCGTTAAGGAAGAGCACAGCAAGAACCTGAAGTACGTCTGCGCACCGTGCAAGCCTGTCAGCGGGCCCGTCGAGCTGCCGTGCGCCACCGCGTGCCCGACAGACGCCATACGCCACTCGTGGTAGCAGGGGCCCGCTGCCGCCCGATAACACCGATCGATGTCCACTAACGTAACATAAGGCCGCGTCTGGCGGCCTTGTTTGCAGTTCCAGCCTCTGTTCGAAGACGGCTTGGTATCGTTGCAGTTGACAGCACAAATAGCCTGGTGTAGACTGAACCGGTCTATCCGATGATGAGTCCACGTCCTGGCGAGATGTTCCAGCACGAGGCCACGTCTCCGAGTCGTGGCCTTCCGTTTTGTACGTGCGCCAGCGCATGCCCGGTGCCATCATGAGTTCGTTGCGAGATGTAGACCCCGAGATCGCGCGCATTCTGCAGAGAGAAAACGAGCGTCAGCAGGCGCAGATCGATCTCATAGCGGCCGAGAACTGCTGCTCTCCCGCTGTGCTCGAAGCACAAGGCTCGGTCCTAACCAACAAGTACGCCGAAGGCTACCCAGGCAGGCGCTACTACGCCGGCTGTGAACACGTGGACGAAGCAGAGGAACTGGCCGTTGAACGCGCAAAGAAGCTGTTCGCCGCCGAGTACGCGAACGTCCAGCCCCACAGCGGTGCCCAGGCAAACATGGCAGCATACTTCGCGCTCCTTGAGCCCGGCGACACCGTCCTGTCCATGAGCCTTGCGCACGGCGGCCACCTGACGCATGGCGGCGGATTCAACTTCTCAGGTAAGCTGTATCGGTTTGTCACGTACGGGGTGGCCAGAGAGAGCCAGCTTATTGACTATGACGCGGTCGAGTCCCTCGCCAGGGAACACAAGCCCAAGCTGATTGTCGCGGGCGCAAGCTCCTACCCGCGCATCATGGATTTCGAGCGGTTCCGGCGGATAGCAGACAGTGTCGGTGCGAGGCTGATGGTGGACATGGCCCATCTCGCTGGTCTCGTGGCGGCCGGCGTGCACCCATCACCAGTGCCGTATGCCGACGTTGTGACATCCACGACACACAAAACTCTCCGGGGTCCCAGAGGCGGGTTCATTCTCTGTAGATCGGAGATCGCCGGTGATATCGACGCGAGCGTGTTCCCCGGAACGCAAGGGGGACCCCTCATGCATGTTATCGCCGCCAAGGCTGTCGCATTCCATGAGGCAGCACAGCCCGGTTTCGCGGCATACCAACGCACCGTCCTCGACAACGCCGCGCTTCTGGCCCGCGAACTCCAGCGGCTCGGACTACAGATAGTCACCGGAGGCACAGAGAACCACATCGTGCTCGTGGACCTCACCCGGACAGGTATCGCGGGCAGAGATGCTGAGGTTGCCCTGGAGACTGTCGGCATACCAGCCAACAGGAATGCGATACCCTTCGATCCGCGCCCGCCGCGCGTTGCCAGCGGCATCAGACTCGGCACATCCGCTGCCACTACTCGCGGCTTCGGCCAAGAAGAGATTAGGACTGTCGCCAGGATGATCGCTGACATACTGGGCAACATCGGCGACAGCTCCGTCTATGACCGCATACGGCGTGAGGTGCAGGAACTCACAGCCCGTTTCCCCGCGCCCGGCGTGACCGGATGAATTCGGCATCTCTTGCCGCAGGCAAGACGCCATGGTATAATTAGCCGACTTTCGGACAGAGACACATCTAGATTCGAGGAGCGCCCGTTTGCGAGACTACGAACTGCTAATGATCATCAGCCCTGACATCCCGGAGGAGGAAGTCCCCGAGACACTGGAGAAGGTAGGCGGGTACATTACATCCAAAGGCGGAGTGATAACCGACACAAACCGTTGGGGTATTCGGAAGCTCGCCTATCCCATCAAGCACCACCGCGAAGGCAACTACGTGCTGACGCACCTCCAGCTTGAGCCTACTGCGATTGCAGAGATTGAAGCCAACTTGAGGATTTCGGAGAAGGTCCTACGCCACGTATTGGTTCGCAAGTAGGACCAGGAGGCCGGGGAAAGGAGCTTCAGAATGGCGGGGCTGAACAAGATCATGGTCATTGGTAACGTCGGAACCGATCCAGAGATGAGGTTCACGCCCAGCGGAAGCCCGGTTACGTCGTTTCGTATGGCCACCAGCCGCAACTACACCACCGGAGACGGCGAGCGCAAGCAGGAGACCGAATGGTTCGATGTCGTTACTTGGAACAGGCTAGCCGAGACGTGCAATCAGTTCCTGACAAAGGGACAGCGCGCGTACGTCGAAGGCAGGCTGCGCACGCGCACGTGGGACGGCCAGGATGGCCAAAGGCACACCCGTGTTGAGATCGTCGCGAACCGAGTGCTCTTCCTTGACAGGAAGCCCGTCGGCACCTTGCCCGAAGTCGGAGGAGAGGCAATAGCCGAGGACGACCTTGACCCGGCGGATATTCCCTTCTAGGGATACCGCATCTTCGACAGAGACACCACTAGGCGGAAGGAATACAGCGAATGCCAAGACCTATGCGCAGAGGCGGCAGAGAGAGACGAGGCAGGGGGCGTTACATACCCAAGAGAAAGGTCTGTATCTTCTGTGCCGACAAGAACCTCAAGATCGACTACAAGGACGTTCAGCTACTGACCCGCTTCGTCTCGGACCGTGGTAGGATGGACCCCAGGCGGAAGACGGGTGTCTGCCCCAGGCACCAGCGAACGTTGAGCACAGCCCTCAAGCGGGCACGGTACATAGCTTTGCTACCTTACACACCCGAGCATGTCCGCCTGACTGGCACACTGCCCGTAAGAGAACACACTCGGTCTTACGCAGACAGACACCCGAGGCCCAGCCCCGAGAAGGCTCCCGAGCAGTAGGGAGCAGCCCCGCCCCCGGGGCGCTCAACCCAATGATCGTGCACTGATGGTCGTGTCGTGAGCAGGAAACTGAAGCCGGCGTTCAATGCAGCCGGTCCCAAGCGCCAGCCCCCCAGATGGCAACGAGACAGGAACATAGCCCGACTGATCACAATCATCGTTGTCGCAGTCGTGGTAGTCGTTGCCGCTCTGGTCGCCTACTGGGCCTATAGCAGCCAGATAGCGCCGTGGGGGGAGACCGTTATCAGAGTCAATGATACGGTCTTCGACATGGACTACTTCGTGAAGCGCATGCGAACCTACCCCAGAGATACCAGCGAGTATACTGTTGCCCGGAAAATAAAGGATGGGGAACTCGCCAAGCAGGGCGCTGCACAGTTGGGCATCAGTGTGCTCCCGGGCAACATCACGGACGCTATCGAGAGCTATCTGATAGAGAACTACGGCACCGAGACCAACCCTGATCCCACCCCGGAACAGATAGATGAATGGTACGCCCACTTCCGTGGATTCACGGGATTCACCGAGGAGGAAGTCAGGGGTCTGTTCGAAATCATCCTGCTTGAAGAGCAGGTCTGGTATCACTTCAGAGACAACGATGTCCCGGAGACCGGCAAGCATGTTCACCTGCTACGCCTGATCAGGTCCACCGAGGAGGAAGCCCTCGATGCCCTGGAGAAGTTGAACGCGGGCAACGAAACGGTCATGGCGGAGTTCCTGAGCGGAGACGCGGGATGGGTGCCCAGGGGCATCCTGCCCGACCTTGACGACGTCATATTCGACCTGGAACCAGGCAACTTGAGCGGCCCCATGTCTACGGAACAGGGTTTCGAACTGGTCAGGGTCGTCGAGGTAGAAGAGGACAGGGAGCTGAGCGAAAACCATCGCACCATTCTTACTAACGACATATACGAGCAATGGCTGGAGGACCTGTGGCTGTCTGGTACGGTCGAGGACTACCTCGACGCTGATAAGATAGCCTGGGCCCGCGACCATCTGGACTGAACATCAATGGCGGACGAATCATGGATACCCGGCGTAGCGTCAACATCGGCCTGCTTGGACTGGGCATCATAGGCAGCGGCGTCGCACGCATACTGCAGGACAAGAAGGACACCGTCGCCGGATATGCAGGCGCGCCGCTCATCCTCAAGCGAGTCGCCGACCTGGACCGCTCCAAGGAAGGCTCCCCCTTGATTCCCCCGGGGGTCTACACACCTCGTGCCGAGGATATCCTCGACGATGACGACATCGATATCCTGATCGAGCTGATAGGAGGCGAGACCCCTGCCAAGGACTACATCGAGGAAGCTCTGAGGCGTGGTAAGCACGTAGTCACGGCCAACAAGGAGGCCCTGGCCAAGCACGGCCCGGAACTGCTGTCGGTGGCAAACGCAAACAACGTGGGGCTGTACTATGAAGCAAGCGTGGGTGGCGGAATCCCTCTCATCGCCCCCATGAAGCGCAATCTCCAGGTCAACGACATCCAGGCAATTCACACGATTATCAACGGCACGACCAACTACATTCTCACCAGAATGGAACGGGAAGGGCTTGAGTTCGCCGCAGCCCTGAAGGAGGCACAATCTCTCGGCTACGCTGAGGCGGACCCGACAAGCGACATAGAGGGATACGACACCGCCTATAAGATAGCCATCCTGGCGACGATAGCATTCGACACCGACGTAAGGCCACAGGACATCTACAGGGAGGGCATCTCGCGGATGGCCTCTCAGGACTTCCGCTACGCGAGGGAACTCGGCTACGCAATCAAGCTGCTGGCGATTGCCAAGAGGGAGGACGATTCGATCCAGGTAAGGGTCCACCCGGCGATGATCCCCGACAATATGCTTTTGGCTAAGGTGGACGGGGTGTTCAACGCCGTCCAGATCGAAGGCGACCTCTCGGGCAGGGTTATCTTCTACGGCAGGGGAGCCGGGGCCGAACCCACAGCAAACGTCGTGGTAGCTGATGCCATTCACATCGCACAGAACATAGTGCTCGGCCTCGGCGAGAAGCCCGAGCACCCACCCCGGTCGCCGAAGCTGATCAAGCCCATGGAGGACATCCGTACTCGCTACTACATCAGGATGACGATTGCGGACCGTCCCGGCGTCCTATCCCAGATAACCAGAATACTCGGCGACCACGAGATAAGCATCTCCTCCGCGATCCAAAAGGAGACCGACGACAGGTCACAGACTGCAGAGATCGTGATCATGACCCATCAATCAAGCGAGGCATCGATGCAGAGGGCGATCGGTCGAGTCCAGGAGTTGGATGTGGTGAAGGAAGTCAGCAACATGATTCGAGTCGAGGACTGACCGTCGTGTCTTGCATCCTCGAGAAGTACCGTGACTTCCTCCCCGTCACGGAGCGAACCCCGATAATCACCATAGGCGAAGCCAACACGCCTCTTGTGCGTTCGCGTGAGATCGAGCGCCAGGTCGGTTGTGGAGAGCTGTACTTCAAACTCGAGGGCTGCAACCCCACCGGCTCGTTCAAGGACCGCGGAATGGTCGTGGCGGTCTCCAAGGCCGTGGAAGAAGGCAGCAAGGCCATCGCCTGTGCTTCCACGGGCAACACCAGCGCCTCCGCGGCCGCCTATGGGGCCCGAGCCGGCATGAAGGTCTTCGTCCTCGTTCCCAAGGGGAATATCGCCCTCGGCAAGCTGGCCCAGGCCATGGTGTTCGGGGCCAAGGTAATAGGCATCGACGGCAACTTCGACCAGGCGCTCAAGATGGTGCGGACGATCACCGAGCAGCACCCCATCACCCTGGTGAACTCGTTGAATCCGTACCGGATAGAGGGGCAGAAGACGTCAGCCTTCGAGATCGTCGACGTTCTCGGGCAGTCCCCTGACTATCTGTTTATCCCTTTGGGGAACGCCGGCAACATCACGGCTTATTGGAAGGGCTTCGTTGAGTACCAAAAAGCAGGACGCACACCCAATGTCCCCAAGATGATGGCCTTCGAGGCCGCCGGTGCAGCTCCGATCGTGCTCGATAGGGTTGTCGAGAACCCGGAGACGGTGGCGACGGCCATCCGTATCGGCAACCCTGCCAGTTGGAAGGGAGCAGTCAACGCCAGGGACGAGTCGGGAGGTGTAATCGACTGCGTTACCGATGACGAGATCCTCAGCGCCTACAGCCTGTTGGCCGCCAAGGAGGGCATCTTTGGCGAGCCGGCGTCCGCGGCCTCTGTGTCCGGCCTCATCAAACACACAAGTCAGGGGTTGGACCTGGCCAACAAGAGGGTTGTCTGCATAATCACCGGAAACGGGCTCAAGGACCCCGATACGGCGTTGAGGCAGGCACCCCCGATTACCGAGATACCGGCAGACCTCGAGTCGGTGGAGCGAATCATGTTAGGGGACTAGCGTTGTCGTATTCCACGTTTCGCTGATCGCGTCCCCATGGAGCGAACATTGATAGACCAGGACACCATCAAGAAGGCAGTCGAGTCGATCATCAGGGCCATCGGTGAAGACCCGGAACGTGAAGGACTTCTCGGCACGCCCCGCCGGATCGCCGAGATGTACGCCGAGGTCTTCGCAGGTATAGAGCATGACCCGAAGGAGCATCTTCGCGTCGGGTTCGCGGAGGACCACCATGAGATGGTGATCTTCAAAGACATACCGTTCTACTCGATGTGCGAGCACCATTTTCTGCCTTTCCACGGTCTGGCCCATGTCGGCTACATCCCGAACGGCTGGGTTGTCGGAGCAAGCAAGATGGCCAGGGTGGTCGACGTCTTGGCCAAGCGACCCCAGCTCCAGGAGCGTCTCACGAGCCAGATCGCGGACACCATTGTTGATGTACTCGCGCCGAAGGGCGTCGCCGTCGTCGTCGAGGCGGAACATCTGTGCATGACAATGCGGGGGGTCGAGAAGCCCGGCAGCAACATCGTCACGTCAGCGACCCGGGGCCTGTTCAGGCGAAACCCCGCTACACGATCCGAGTTCCTTGCTTTGATCAAAGGCAGGTGAAAGGGGAACCATACGAGCACATGGCCATGTTTCCCGATCTCAGAATGCGCCGGCTCAGGCGGACGCCCAATCTGAGGCGACTGCTCCGAGAAACTACCCTGACCGTAGACGATCTCGTGTATCCCATGTTCGTCGTTCCCGGACACGACGTCAGGGCCGAGATCAACTCGATGCCCGGACAGTTCCATCTCTCCGTCGATCGTCTGGCCCGCGAGGCAGAGGCAGTCCACGGTCTCGGCATACCGGCGATTCTCCTCTTCGGACTCCCCGAAGCCAAGGATGAGCAAGGCTCGGCCGCGTACGATCCCGAAGGAGTTGTCCAACAGGCCGTACGCACCGTCAAGAGATCACTCCCTGACCTCGTCGTTATCACCGACGTCTGTTTGTGCCAGTATACGAGCCATGGCCATTGCGGCGTGGTGTCGGAGGGCTGCATAGACAACGACAAGACGCTCGAACTCCTCGCGCGGACAGCGCTGTCCCATGCCGAAGCCGGTGCCGATATCGTCGCGCCCTCCGACATGATGGACGGAAGGGTCGCCGCCATCCGGGAGACACTCGACGAGAACGACCTTCAGGACGTCATAGTGATGTCATACGCAGCCAAGTACGCATCGGCCTTCTTCGGGCCGTTCCGCGAGGCCGCCGACTCACCACCAAAGTTCGGTGACAGGCGCAGCTACCAGATGGACCCTGCCAACTCCCGCGAAGCGCTCCGAGAGGTCGAGCTCGACATATCAGAGGGGGCCGACATCGTCATGATCAAACCAGCCCTCGCCTATCTGGATGTAATAAGATCGGTCAGGGACACCTTCGCCCATCCCATAGCTGCGTACAGCGTCAGCGGGGAATACTCGATGATCAAGGCTGCGGCGCAGCGCGGCTGGCTCGACGAACGGCAGGTGACCCTGGAGATGTTGACGGCTGTACGAAGGGCCGGGGCTGATATCGTCATCACCTACCATGCCAGGGACGTCGCCGACTGGCTCCGCTCAACCTGAGGACAGGGCGTGAGGCCCACACCCCCGAGTCTCGACGAAGTGCATTAACTTGACAACGCTCGAACCCAAATGCTATATTGTCCCAAATCAGCAGTCCCCGACTGCTTCGACCCGCCGCCCACGTTCGCCGGATGCGTATCACCATAACTAGGAGGACGCCTAAATGAGTGCCCAGCAGTTCAAGTATCTCTTCACCCCGATCCAGATCGGACCGTTTACCGTCAAGAACAGGATCATGGTATCTCCCCATGGTCCACTGATGAACAAGGATGGCATACCAACGGACGAATTCATCCACTACGAGATCGAGAAGGCTAGAGGCGGTGCGGGATGGGTGGGCATATCAGTCGGCTACACCGAGCCGCGTGACATAATCTTCATGAGGCACAACGGCGGTCACTACGACAGGCACATCTGGACATGGAAGAAGGAGATCATACCCGGCTTCAAGAGGATAGCGGATGGCATTCACGAGCAGGGTGCCTACTGCAGCTTCCAGTTCATGGGCATGACTCTGGGCAACAAGCGGGGCCCTTCCCTGAAGCCCGACCCCAACTTCGGAGACCAGATGTGGGAGGAGATGACCGAGGAGGACTTCAAGCGCTTCTTCGAGTATTGGGCGATATGCTGCGAGAACCTCAAGGAAGCCGGAGTCGATGCCATAGACATTCACAACCACTCCGGCATGGTCGCGGACTTCCTATCCGCCACCATCAACTCCCGAACTGACGAGTGGGGTGGCCCCATCGAGAACCGCGCCAGATTCCTCATGGAGACGATCGACGTCACCAGGAAGGTCGTCGGCGACAAGATGGCCATCGGCTACACCCTCACGGTCGACGAC